>Ga0265331_10000034_pt1 | contig 200155 bp, 173 predicted proteins | sample 41923metaG_FD_202088 | JGI IMG/M metagenome (GOLD analysis project Ga0265331, IMG submission 202088) | Rhizosphere microbial communities from Carex aquatilis grown in University of Washington, Seatle, WA, United States - 4-19-23 metaG | ecosystem: Host-associated > Plants > Roots >... | reverse complement strand
GCGCTCCGTCAACAACTTGGCCCTCCGCGGCACTGGAGGCCCCGCAGACGCACGCGGCCGCCTCACCCCTATCCGGCGATCGCCGCCTTGATCGCCGGTTGACCTTCAATTGAGGTTTTCGGGCTTAGAAGACAACCTCTCCGCGCAAGTCAACGCCCCAATGCCAGTGAGTGAAGGTTGGGAAGATACACAGCCGGCCAGCGGTTGAAACCGCGCCTACGAGACCCACAAAGTCCGCCGGCGCGGACTGGCCGATTTTTCCGGCTGTTTTGCCCAGTGGACGACAGTCGCCGTAGGGCGACTGAGGGCCCTTCGTCGCCGCGAATTCATTCACCGGGCGGGGTTGGGCCTTAACTCACTGGCCTTGCGGCTAATCCACACCCCCCAGAAACTGCGCGACGCGGCGGATGCGATCGTTGAACGTGTCGGAAATCCACATCGCTCCGTCGGCAGCGAAGCTCACCCCCGATGGACGGTTCAACTGACAGCCGGGCGCAGCACTGAAATCGCCGGCAAAGCCCGCCGCTCCGGTGCCCACCACGGTGGTAATGGTGCCGTCGTGATCGACGCGGCGAATCACGTTGTTGCCGGTATCGGCAATGTACAGATCGCCGTTGGGCGCGAAGCGGAGATCGTACGGCGTGGAGAGCTGCGCGTGCGTGGCGGCGCCGCGGTCGCCGGTATAACCGGGCGTGCCCACACCGGCGATCGTTGCGATCGCCCCGCTCGCGTCGACGCAACGTATCGCGTGGTTGTTGGTGTCACAGAAGCAGACGCGACCGCTGGGGTCGAGGCGCAAGCGCGTCGGGCCGTTGACTTGCGCCTGCAATGCGCTGGCGCCGTCGCCGCTGTAGCCGCGCGTGGCAGTGCCGGCGAACCGGTGAATCACACCGAAGCCATCGACGTAGCGGATCACATTCGCACCGACGTCCGCGACGTAGAACCCGCCCGTCGCGTCTGGGAGCACACCGAACGGCGTGTTGAGCGTGGCCTGGAGCGCCGGACCTTCGTCACCGTCATCGCCAATATTCATCGTGCCGGCAACGATGGAGACGCGTTGATCGAGGCCGACGCGAATCACATACGGCACGTGATCGCCGGCAACGTAGAGATTGCCTTCCTGATCGAAGGCGATGTCGCTGGCGTGGTGCAGCGGCGTGTCGACCGCGAGTGCCCCGTCGACCGGCGTGCCTTCGTAACTCTGACCCATGATGGTCTCGACGGTGCCGTCGCCGTCGATGCGCCGAATGCGCAGGTTGTTCCAGTCGATAATGAGGGGCCGCCCCTGGCCGTCGAAGCCCACGCCGAGCGGAAAGTAAAGCGAAGTCTGCAGCGCCGGCTTGCCGTCGCCATCGAAGACCTGCAAGCCCGTACCGGCGACCGTGCAGATCGTCCCCGGCTGCGCGCAGACCGGGTTCGGAGTGAATGTCGGCCCCGCGGTAAATGCCGTGGCCGTCGGTCGGGACGTCGCCGTGCGCGTCGCAGTTCCCGCGCTCTGCCCCGATGGTGTGGGCGTCGCCGTCGGTGTCGGCGGTGAGTCGTCGTAGGCACCTTCAAGGATCCAGGTGCGCACCAGATTGATCTGATCGTCAGTGAGCGGCGTGCGGTTGTCCGGCATTTGCACGCCGATGCGTGGTGACGCGCCGAGTTTCTCCAGGAGGAAGCTGGCGTCCGGATTGCCCGGGACGACTTCACACAACTTCAAGTTCTTGGCATAGAGCCCGGGCCCAAAGGTCGTTTCGTATGATCGGAGGTCGTAGTTGTTCGACGGAAACGGCCCGGCATGACAGCTCAACGACGTACACGTTGCCGCGGTGAACAAGGGGACGATGTCGTTCACATAGCTCACCGTCGTCACCGCATTCGGGTTGGGCGTCGGCGGCGGACAGAGGACCACCGCCTTGACCTGCGAGCTGATGCTCTGCGTGCCGCCGTACGCCAGCATACCGTTGTTGAGAGAGCTCAAATCGCCGCCGACGGCCCAGATGCCGCCATCGGGCTCGACCCACGTGGCGTGGAAATCGAGCGCCGTCGTCAACCCCGTGTCCGCCAAGCTCCAGCCGGCGTCACCGCGTAACGCCAGCGAACCGGCGACGCCGACGGCGACCCCCTGACCATCGGGCGGCACGAACACTCCATTCATCTCCGGGGTCCCTGCTTGCGCCAGGTCAGTAAACTGGTTGCCCTGCTGCTCGAGGATGACCCCGTTCGACAGACCGCCGGTGGTGGCGACGAGCGTGTCGTTGCCGTGCACGGTAAACAGCGTCTCTGTGGTATTGCTCGGGATCTGCGTCCAGCTGCCGCCGTCGTAGTGCAGGATGGTGCCGCTACGGCCAACCGCGTACACGTCAGATGCGGCGCGTCCCCATATTTTGTACAGCGTGGGCGTGCCGCTGGGAAATACTCCCGTGAGGTCCACGGCGGACCAGGTAATTCCATCGAAGTGCCAGAGCACGCCGCCACCCGATTCGTCGGTCGGGTTGCCGCCGACCGCCCAGAGGTCGCTCGCCGACGTTCCCCAGACGCCGAAGAGCGTCTCGGTGGTGCTCGGCACGCTCAGTTGCGAGAACGTGCTCGTGGCCGGGTCGAAACGCAGGACCAATCCGCCGACTCCCGCCATGTAAAAGTCGCCATCGATGGGCGTCACGCTGATCCACCACAGATCACCGCTCCTGCCGGTGGTGAGCCGCTGCCAGAACGTCCCGTTGTAGTGCAGCACATATGGCCCGAAGCCGTCACCCGGATCGGCACCCACCGCGTAGACATCCGCGGCGGAGGTCCCGCTGATCGACAGCAGGGCGGCGGGCTGACGGCTGAGAATCAACTGCAGCGTGCCGCGTGGCGCCGCGCCAACGGTACACATGTGATCACGCGCCAGGCACGCCGGTACCACGTGGCAGCTGATGCAGGTGCTCTTGTCGTTCAACAGCACGCTGCGATCAGCATTCACCCATTGCCAATGCCAATCGCCGTCGACGGGATCGAACCCCGGCGATTCCTTGCGCATGGCACGCCAGCGCAGCAGCGAGTTTTGGCTGCAATCCGCGCTGCTGAACTCCTCCTTGACGACGGTACTGCCGACGGGCAGCGGATCGGCGTTGTTGAGGTACGGCTGTGCCCCGATCGAGTTGGCGAGCACGCGAATGTAGACGAGGCCGTGCTCAGTGCTGAAGCGGCAATCGCGCACGACGGTGTACGTCGCCCGGTAGTTGGCCGGAAAAATCGGCGTCACCACGACGGTCGCCGTCGGCGTGGCAGTGATCGTCGGCGTTGCCGTGATCGTCGCCGTCGAGGCAGGCGTCGGGCTGGGCGGCAGCGTCGGCGTCACCGTGACCGTCGGCACCGGCGGACAGCTGCCGAGCGCATTGTTTACCGCGGCAAGAAGCTCATCGATGGTGACGTCGCCGTCACCGTTGCTGTCGAAGCTCGGACAGGAACTTGCCGGCGCTGCGCCGAGCGCAATGTTCACACCGATGAGAATCTCATCGACAGTCACCGCGCCGCTGTTGTCGCAATCACCCGTACAGGCAGCGGCGGCAGAGCCCCGGGCAACTACGGCACTCAGCACCGCCACCGCAATCAATCCAATTCGCCAACTCAGTCCGCACCGCGCCCGCGCATCGCATCGCTCACCATGAGGCCAAGGCATTCCACTCCTGTTCCTTCACCCCCGCATTGCTCCTCGCCGGCTTAGGTACAAGCACGGTCCGCCTCGCGTGACCTCCCCCAGCCCCTTCTTCGAGGGACTGTGGATTTTCTCGGATTCGGACCTCTCGCGTGTAGGGGCAGTTCGGGAACTGCCCGAAGGGTGCGCGTCGAATCGGCAGCGCCGCGCGGGGCGATTCCCGAATCGCCCCTACATTCCAGAGAATCGACAGTCCCTGGAAAGGAGAGGAGACTTGCTCGCAGACCCTCGCCTTCCCAAGCAGGGGGTCAGCGGATTGGATCGCCTGAAACCACATCGTGCTTATGAAACGACCGCGCTCACGGCTTCAGCTTCACCTTGCGGATCCGGGCATTGAAGGTGTCGGAGATGTAGAGATCGCCGGTCGGGTCGAAGGCAATGCCGAACGGGCGGTTCAACTGCGCACCGACGGCCGGGCCGCCGTCGCCGGCATAGCCCTGATCGCCGGTTCCCGCGATGGTGCTGATGTTCCCGGTGTGGAGGTCGATCATGCGCACGCGGTTGTTGTTGGTATCCGCGAAATACAAGTTGCCGTCCGGACCAAGCTCCATGTCCTCCGGATAATTGATCTGCGCGTTAGTGGCGATATCACCGTCGCCGCCGAACGCGGCATCGCCGGTGCCGGCGATCGTTTGCACCGCACCGGTCTTGAAATCCGGGCTCGTAAACGTGACCTTGCGGATGCGGTTGTTCAACGTATCCGAGAAATAGAGAATTGGCGGCGACACCGACGTGTCCAGCGCCAGGCCGCCCGACGGCTCGGGGTTCGGCCCGGTGGGGAAATTGAGCTGTGTCTGCAGCGGCAGCAGCCCCTCACCGTTGTATCCACCCGGGCTGTTGGGCGCGCCGCTGACCGTGCCGCGACCGACGATCGTATCGATCTTGGCGTTCTCGCGATCCTGCGCGAAGTTGTAGAGCACACGGATGCGCTGGTTGCGTTGATCGATGAAGAAGAAGTTGCCGTTCTGGTCGAGCGCGCCGTGCGGCGGCTGGTTGAGCAGCGCCACCGGAGTGACCGTCGTCCCATCGTTCGTGGTAACCACACCGCCGTCGCCGGCGAAACCCGGCGGGTTGCCCGCCACCACATGCGCGCGCACCGGGTTCGCGGTGTCGAGGATACGGATCTTGTGGTTGTGCCAGCACATCACCACCAGCTCGCCGTTCGGCAACTCCTGTACGTCGGTCGGATGGTTCAGGTTGACCTCCAGCGGGTCGGCGCCAACCAGGGTGAAATCGCTGAGGTCCGGCGGCCCGTCGCCAACGAAGTTCGTACCCATGATCGTCTTCATGGTGTCGTCAGCCACGAGCTCGCGCACCTTGTGGTTGTTCCAGTCGAGCACGATGCGGCGGCCGCTGGGTGTAAACTCGATGTCAAAGGGCCAATAGAGATCGGTTTGCAAGCGATCCAACCCGTCGCCGTTGAAGCCGGTGACCCCGGTTCCCGCATAGGTGCAGATGCTCCCGAGGTCGTTGGAGCACGGAATGATCTCCGGTGTCGGCAGCGGCTTGGGCGTCGGGAAGGTGCCGGTGAAGTGCGTCGAGACTTCGCGGATGCGCTGGTTCTGGGTGTCGGCGATGTACAGATCGCCGCTGGCCGTCACCGTCAGGCCGTACGGCTCGTCGAGCTGTGCCTGCGCGGCTGGCCCGCCATCACCGGAAAAGCCCGCCTGGCCTGTCCCCGCGACGGTGTAGATGTTGCCGTCCGGAGTGACCTTGCGGACGGCGTGGTTCAGGGTGTCGGCAATATAGACCGAACCATCCGGACCGACGGCGACGTCGCTGGGCGTGTTGAGCTTCGCGTTGATGGCGGAGAAGTTGTCCCCCGTGTAACCGGGCTGTCCGGGAACACCGGCGATCGTCGTGATGATGTGTGTCGCGCCGTCGACCCGGCGCACCACGTGGTTGCTGCTGTCGGCAATATAGATGTTGTCGTTGGCATCGATGGCGATGCGGCCCCCCGGCGCGGCCGCCTGTCCTTGCGACGATTGCAGCTTGGCTTCGGAGCACGGGACGCCATCGCCCAGATACCCCGGCTTCGTGCATTGACCACAGAAGCTACTGACGATGTTGGTATTCGGATCGACACTGCGCAGGCAGAAGTTGGCTTGATCGGAAATGATGAGGTTGCCGTGGCTATCGACGACCGTCGAGCTAGGCAAGTTGAGCGCTGTATTCGGCGCCAGCACACCCTCGGGACCGTACGCCCGCGCGCCCGTGCCGGCCGCGGTCACCATCGTCGCGTCCGCCAGCCCGGTGGTGAGATCCACGCGTTTCACCTGGCTGTTGTGCCAGGCGGATACCAGCATTCCGGCCAGCCCGGCGCGCGGGTCGAAGAAGACGTTGGTCGGATGATTGAAATCGGTCTTGAGCGCGTAGCCATCCTGCGCGGAGCCGAGGTCGCCGGTGCCGGCTACCGTCTCGACCATCCCGTCGCGAATGCGGCGAACCCGATGATTGTTCCAATCGACGATGTAGACCAAGCCGTCGGGACCGATCGTCACGTCCTGCGGCAAATACAGCGGCGTATCGATCGGACCGTTCCCGTCACCGGTAAAACCGGCGAGGCCGGAGCCTGCGATCGACTGAATGACGGCAACCGGTGGACTGGTGGCAGTCTCTGTTGCGGTGACCGTCGGCGTCGCGGTCGGAGCGGGCGTTGGGGTATCAGTCGCCGTCACCGTGATGGTGGGGGTCGCCGTGTCTGCCAACGTCGGTGTTGGTGACGGCGCCTCGCAACCCGTGACCGCCTCGTGCACACAGAAGACCAACTCGTCGACGGTCACTTGCCCATCAGCACTGGAATCGAAGCTGGGACACACGCTCAACGGCATGGTGCCAAGCGCGATATTGACGCCGGTGATCAGCTCATCGACGGTCACCTCACCATCGTTGTTGCAGTCACCGACACAGGTCGCGCCTGCAGGCCCACGCAGGATGAGCAACGCTGCAAGCAATGGCAGGGCAATGGTGTGACGACCAAAGGGTACCACTCGACTCATAGGTAAGGGTCCTTTTCCAACGAGTTGGCGCTTGCGAACCTTGAAACGCGCGACGCGTCTACGTACTCCAGCGGCGATTCAGCGAGGCGCCCTTATGACACGCCACCCGGGGTTTTGCAATGTTGAGATTTGCACTGCGGCCGTTGGCGCTCATGGCGTTTCCGGCAAGTCAGCCTGCGGCACGAACGTCAACAGCACGCGCACGGACTGCGTCGCCGACACGCCATCGAAGTCTGTAACCGTGACGGTGAGGTTGGCTTCCACGCCCTCGAGGTCGAAATACGGACCGCCCCCACGGACCTTCACCTGCACGCCTTGTTGCAGGCGCTGCGCGTAGCCAGCCGGGCCGGGCACCATGTTCACGGTCGCATCGTCGTCGGTCACCAGGCTGTGCAGCAGCGATGCGCTTTCCAGACGCGCGTGCACGGTCACGGGCGCATCGTCGGTGCGCAGGCAACGCGTCTCGACGTTGATTCGCAGGTTGGCGCCCATCTGGGCGAAGTTCACCAATGGCAGCTGATCGCAATCCTGCAGCTTGCCAAATCCGGAGCTGTTGCGCCCGGCGAACACGACGCGCGCGCCGGGACAGTCGCTCACCGGCTCCGCAACCCGGGTCAGCGCCACGCCATTGCAGCAGCTCAGCGCCGGGAGCGGCAGCGTGCTCGTACAACCGCTGGCCGGATCGCAGGAGATCGTCCGGCACGCGTCCGGCGGGGCAACCGCGAACACCAACTGCCCGGACACGGATTGCGTGGGCAGCCCGGAATCACTTACGTTAAACGGCACGTAGAACGGCCCGAGTTGGTCCGCGGCCGGTGTCCAACTGAATACACCGCTGGCCGAATCGAGCTGCGCGCCGTCCGGTAACGCATCAGCCGCGTAGCTCAACGCATCGCCGTCGGGATCGCTGGCACCGATGGGGAGTTGAATCGGGTAGCCCGCAAAGGCGCGATACACCGCAGTTGCCGGCAGCTCCGGCGGTAGGTTGGGCGTTGGCGTGAGCGTTTCGGTCGGAGTGCCAGTTATTGTCGGCGTTGCGGTCTCGGTTGGTGTTGCGCTCGGCATCGGTGTGGCGCTGGCAACAACGGTTGCAAGAGATGTCGGTGTCGCCGCACAGCCGGTCAACGCCGCGTTGACGCCGCTCAGCAGCTCATCGACGGTCACCGCGCCGTTGTCGTCAGCATCGAACGCCGGACAGGCATCGATGGCGGCCGTTCCCAGGTCAATCTTGACGCCGAGCACCAGCTCATCGACGGTAACCGCGCCGTCGCCGTTGCAATCGCCAACGCATGCCATGGCCTGCTTGGTGACACAGGCGACAGCGATGACCGCACATGCGAGGCGCAAGCCCGGCCTTCGGACCAACGCGAAGTGCCGCCGACGAAGATGGTGAGGTGTTCTAAGGCGCATGCTCATCTTTCGTCGCTCATGTATTGGTCTTCATCGTCTCTCACTCTCACCAATCACCACCGGCCCCTCCGCCGCCGAAGTCACCGCCACCGAAGCCGCCAAACCCGCCACCGCCACCGCCAAACCCGCCACCGAACCCGCCGCCGCGCGGCCCCGACATCATACCCAGCAATAGCGGCAGCAGCGGCGTGCGGAAGGCGACCAGCAGAAATATGATCGCCAGGACGGCGACAAGCAAGGCGCTTCCTGCACCGGCCCCGGACTCGCCCTGTGCTTGCGGAACACCCGGCCCAGACAGCTCGACGTGATTGGCGCGGGCGATGATCGTCGCAATCGCCGTCGTGGCAGCGCGGACACCGCCGGCATAGTCGCCGCGACGAAACGCCGGCCGCACCAGCTCGTCGCGGATTTCGCCGACCTTACCGTCGGGCAAAGCCCCTTCCACGCCGTAGCCGGTGAGGATGTACATCTGGCGATCCTTGAGCGCGGCAAGGAAGACGACGCCGTTGTCGAGGCGCTTGCCACCCGGCTTCCACGCCTCCGCGACCTGCATCGCGTAGTCGAACGCGCTCAGGGGCTGCGTGGAGTTGACGACGACCACGGCGATCTCGGCACCGGTCTTGGTCTTCAGCTCCGTAATCAGCGCATCGAGATCACGCACGGTGGCAGTGTCCAGGACGCCGACGTAGTCCGAGACGTACCCGCGCGGGGCGGGCACCGGCGGCTCCGCCGCACGTGCCAACTGCGCAATACCGAGCAGCACGCACACGGCAAGCACGCCGGTTCGCAAAATGCGGCAGCTCGACGAATTGGAGGATGGGAGCGAATTGGAGGATGGGAGAATTTGAGAATTGGAGAATTGAAGGTTGACCCCAATCCTCCAATTCTCCAATCCTCCCATCCTCAAATTCTCAAATTCTTCCCCGGCGCTATGCATGCGGAGCATCGTCGTCGGGTAGCGTACGGTCGAGCAGATCGACGAGTCGCTCAGCTTCGTCCAAGTAACTGGCGAAGGTGCCTTCAATGCCCTCGCCCCACTGCTGCGTGCCGAGCCGAACGCCCACGAGATGCCGCATCGTTGGGAAGGCCACGGCGAAGTGCGTTTCGAACTCGTCGAGCACCTCGAGATGGCGACTGGCGCCCTCCTTGCCGTCCACGCGGATGAAGTTGCGCATGATGATGACAAACGTCTTCGCCGAATCGAGCATGAGGCGCTCGAGGCGCTTGCGGTCGGCGCCGACCTCGGCGTACAGCGTTCGCAGCCGTAGCAGCTTGCCGCGCGCCTCGTGCTCGGCCTGGAAGCGCAGGTGCCGTCGGTCGATCACCAAGGTCGCAAACACCTCTTCGCCGTAGAGCACGCGATGCTGCGCCTTGATGTCGTGGAACTCCATGGGAAAGACGTCCCGGCCACGCTCGATCCAACGGCGATCGAGCAGTAGCGGCGTGGCCAGACCAAGCTTATGCCACCGGGGCAAATGCTGGTGCAGCGCCTTGAGGTGCAGGAAGCTCATACGCTCGAGAACGATGGCGACGTTCAGGTCCGACTGCCCGGGGACAAAATCGTCACCGGTGGCGCTCCCGTAGAGCACGATGCTCACCAGGTTCGTCCCGAACACCTGCCGGGCCTGCTCCGTCACCTGAGCCATCGCCCTCTCGGTCCGTGCGTCGAGCATCGAAGCGCAAATGATACGGGAGAAGCCATACAGCCGCAATGGACCTGCGGTCGGACCTGCGGTCGGCGTCGGTTCTATGGCCCGCTCCCGTTGGTCGCTAGGCACTGCCAAGTCCGACAGGGACCTGCGGTCGGCGTCGCTTCTATGGCCCGCTCCCGTTGGTCGCTAGGAAGTGCCGAGTCCAACGGGCTATTGGCCTCAATGAGAAAAAGATCTCACCACAAAGGCGCGAAGACGCGGAGAAGAGAGGGATGGCCAATGCGAATACCAGAAAAGCAACGGTCATTAGCGATGGGCTTCCGTTCATGGAGTTCCATCCCCTCGAATCCGCATCCTCAGCGCCTCGGCGTCTCAGCGGTGAGTTTTTTCTGTCACATCAGAGTTCGGTCACGCGCTGATCCTCGCACGGACTTCGTGTTTCGCCTGATTTCGTGCTTTCGTGCGCGGCATGGAGCGGCTCGAATCAAAAGCGGACGACGCCGAGCCACGGCTGCCGCACCCGCGCGACGTGTGGGCGGCATTGGGGCTGCTGACCGCGTTGCCATGCGTCGCCCTCGACATTCGGAGCGCGCGCGCGGCGCCGGCGACGCTCTTCTTTCCGATCGTCGGTGGCCTCATGGGCCTGCTGCTGATGGGTGGCAACTGGATCTTGGGTGCACGGCTTCCGCCAGTCCTCAGCGCAGTCGTGCTGGTCGCGGTCTGGGAGGCGGTCAGTGGCGGCGTCGCGCTGCAAGCGTGCGGGGGGCGCAACCGCGACAGTTCCTGGAGCCGCTTCCAGATCGGGGCCGCCAGATCTGCCAAGGTACTTTGCGCCGTGATGGCGGCGGTGTTGCTCCTGAAGGTCGTGCTGCTGACGCGGTACGTCGCCAGCCGCTCGGCGGCCTTGTTGTTCGCGCCCATGCTGGCGCGCTGGGCCATGGTCGTGCTGGCGGTTGGTGCGCGCGACGCGGCGGCACCGTCGAGCAAGCTCAACACCGCGATCACGTTTCGCGAGTTCGCGCTGACCAGTGTATTGACCTGCGCCATCGTCTTCACGGTCGCCCAGGCCTTCGGCATCCTGCTGGTGGTGGGTGTGGCGGCGCTGACGCTGGTGCTGCGGCTGCTGCAGCATCGCCAGCCCGGCGGCACCTCGTGGCCGCTGCTGCTCGCCAGTGCCGAGCTGGTCGAGCTCTTGGTCGTGGTGATTGGGGCGGCAGTGCTGAGTGCGTAGGAGCGCTGAGTCCTGAGTGCGGCAGCCCGGGTCTACGGACAATGCCAGTGCGTGAAGCTCGGCAAGATGCACAGCCGGCCAGCGGTTGAAACCGCGCCGACGAGACACACAAAGTGCGCCTACGCGGACTGCCCGATTTTCCCGCGGTTTTGCCCAGTGGACGGCGGCAGTCGCCGTAGGCGACTTGGTGCCCTTTGTAGCCGCGAATTCATTCGCCAGACGAGGTTGGGCCTTATTTCACAGGCATTGAGGTTACTTCCCAGTAGACCCGTCGCCTTCGCTCAGGTATTTTGCCATGCGTGGAAAATGTGGTGGCAGTCATCCTTGGTGGCGGACGTGGGACGCGGCTCTATCCGTTGACGCAGCTGCGCAGCAAGCCGGCCGTACCACTGGCCGGCAAGTATCGCCTGGTCGACATTCCAATCAGCAACTGCATCAACTCCGGCTTGCGCAACATCTTCGTGCTCTCGCAGTTTCAATCGGCGTCGCTGAACCGTCACGTCTCGGGCACCTATCGCTTCGATCCGTTCTCACGGGGTTTCGTCGAGATTCTCGCAGCCGAGCAGACCGACAGCAGCATGGATTGGTATCAAGGCACCGCCGATGCGGTGCGCCAGCAGTTGCACCGCTTACTGCGGCGTGGGGCGGAAAGCATTCTCGTGCTTTCCGGCGACCAGCTGTACGTCATGGACTTCCGCAAGATTCTCGAGGCACACGCGGCCAGTCGCGCCGATATCACGGTGGCGGCGACGCCAGTGCCGGCCAGTGACGTCTCGGAGTTCGGCATCCTGCAAATCGACGGCTTTGGCACGGTTACTGATTTCGTCGAGAAGCCGCGCGAGGTCAAAACCCTCGAACGCCTGGCGCTCAGCGAGCAAACCCTGGCCGCGCGCGGCGTGGCGACCAACCGACGCTACCTCGCTTCGATGGGCATCTACGTCTTCCGACCGGAGATCCTCAGTCAGGTGCTCGAAGATCCGACTCCCGTCGATTTCGGCAAGGAAGTGATCCCGCAGGCCATCGCCCATCATCGGGTCCACTCGCATTTCTTCTCCGGGTACTGGGAAGACATCGGCACGATTCGCACGTTCTATGCGGCGAACCTCGACCTCGCTTCGCCGCATCCGCCCATCGACCTGTTCAGTGAGCGCGCCCCGATTTACACCCGCCCGCGCTTTTTGCCGGGCACGCAGATGCAACAGGTGCGGCTCGACGAGAGCATCGTCTGCGAGGGTTGCCGCCTCAAGGATGCGGAGGTTGACCATTCGATCATCGGCATCCGCAGCATCGTGGGACGCGGCGTCCGTCTCTCGCATACGATCATGATGGGCGCCGACTTCTACGAAGGCGAGGAGATCTCGCGCAGCGCCAGCGAGCTGATTCCAGTCGGCATCGGGGCCGGCAGCTCGATCGAGTCCGCCATCATCGACAAGAACGCGCGTATCGGCGAGGGCGTGACCATCCACAACAAGGATGGCATCCAACGCTTCGATGGCGTCGGCTACTACATCCGCGACGGGATTGTCATCGTGCCGAAGAACGGCGTGATTCCGGCGGGTACGGTCATTTGATCCTGACGACACGACACTCTCACGCAAAGCCGCAATGGCGCAAAGCTGAAGAATTTGGAGAAAGGAAGTGGCTTCCATACGATCGTTCCCCAGTGGTTTTTTCTTGAGCAAGGATCGCTTGATTGTCCGCGTCCTTTGCGGCTTTGCGCCTCTGCGTGCACGTTCTTTTCTGTCACGTTAGGGTTGACACGGCACCGTCGGGCGCCATCCGCGGTTGTCCGCCGCGCCATCCCAGGGCTGACCAACTGTGAGTAAGATCCAACCGATCTACAAGGGCCGCATCGTGGATTTCCGTCTCGAGGAGGTCACGCTGCCAAATGGCCTCACCGTGACCCTGGAAATGATCCGGCATCCGGGCGCGGCCGCCATCGTTGCCGTGGACGGTGATGGCTGCGTGGCATTGGTGTATCAGTTCCGCCACGCCGCCGGGGGATTTCTCTGGGAGATTCCGGCGGGCACGCTGGAGCCGGACGAGCCGCCGGCCACCTGCGCGGCGCGTGAGCTGCGCGAGGAAGCGGGGCTGGTAGCCCAGGAGCTGACCCTGTTGGGCAGCATCCTCACCACCCCGGGCTTCTGTGACGAACGCATTCACCTCTTCCTCGCGCGGCAATTGACCGCGGCCGCGCAGCAGCTGGATCACGACGAGGTGCTCACCGTCTCGAAGGTCCCGCTGACCCGCGCCCTGGCGATGATTCGCAGTGGCGAGATTCAGGACGCCAAGACCATCGCTGGACTTCATTATGCGGCGGAATTTCTGCGCAAGGATGGGCGCGCCCCGCGCTAGGGCCTGCGGCCGGCGTCGCTTCTATGGTCCCCTCCCGTTGGTCGCTGCGGGCTTCCAAGTCCGACAGGCTGCTAGGCGAGTGAGCTGCGTCGCCGCGTTTCTTCCGTGGCCCTCATCCCTTTACGTTTCACGTTTCACGTTTTACTCTCCCGCCCCATGCTCGACGATGCATACAACCAGCTGGTCGCCGCGCTGCGCCAGCAAGCTGACTTGGCCGCGGCGCTCCACCTGCTCGAATGGGATCAAGAAACCTTCATGCCGGCGGGAACGGTGGAAGACCGGGCGCGGCAGATCGGCACGCTGGCCGCGGTGCTGCACGAACGCGAGACCGATCCGCGATTTCTCGATCTGGTCGATGAGCTCGGCGCCCACCTTGCGGCGCTGACGCCCGAGCAAGCGGTCGACGTACGCGAAACCAAGTGGCGGCTCGATCGTGAACGGGCGCTCGACGTGGAGCTGGTACGCGAGCGCTCGGCGCTGCACGCGCACGGGCGCGCCGCCTGGATCGCGGCGCGGCGCGATGACGACTTCCCCGCGCTGGCGCCGTTTCTCGAACGAATCGTCGACACCGAGCGGCGCGTCGCCGCCGCCATCGATGCATCGCGACCGGCGTACGATGTGCTGTTGGAGAGCTTCGAGCCCGGCATGACAACGGCGGCACTCGAGGCCACCTTCACGGAGCTCCGTGTCGGTCTGCTGCCGTTGGTGCAGCGCGTGCGGCAGTGGCATGCGGCACACCCGCACCGCGCCGATGCCCTGTGCGGCCACTTTCCGGCCGACGCCCAACGCCGCTTCAGCCAACAAGTGGCGCGGCAGCTCGGCTTCGACTTCGACAAGGGCCGTCTCGACGACGCCGTTCACCCTTCCACCACCAGCATCGGTGCCGACGTGCGGCTGACGACGCGTTACGACGAGGGCGATCTCCGCTACGCCCTGTTCTCCACCATCCACGAAACCGGGCATGGCCTCTACGAGCAGGGATTGGACCCGGCGGCGCACGGAACCCCGCGCGGCCAATCATGCTCGCTCGGCGTGCACGAGTCGCAATCGCGTCTGTGGGAGAACCAGGTCGGCCGCTCCGCCGCCTTCTGGCGGCACCTGCTGCCGCTGGCCGCGGCGCAGTTCCCGTCGTTACGCCAGCAATCCTTGGACGCCGTGCTGCTGGCGGTCAATGAGGCGCGGCCGTCGTTGATTCGCACGGAAGCCGATGAGGTCACCTACAACGTCCACATCCTCCTGCGCTTCGAGCTGGAGCGGGCGCTCATTGATGGCAGTCTGGTGGTTGCCGACCTGCCGGAGGCTTGGCGTGCGAAGATGCGGTTGTCGCTGGGCGTGGAACCGAAGACGGATCGTGACGGAGTGCTGCAGGACGTCCACTGGGCAAGCGGTGCGATTGGCTACTTTCCAACCTACACGCTGGGAAATCTGTACGCGGCGCAGCTGCTGCAAGCGGCCGAGGCTGAGATCGGTGCGCTCGACCCGCAGCTCGCGGCCGGCGATCTCACCGCGCTGCTGCGCTGGCTGCGCACGCACGTCCACCGTGCAGGACAAACCCATCGGGCACCGCAGCTCATCGAAACTGCCACTGGCCGAGCGCCGAGCTCCTCGCCCCTGCTGCAGCATCTCCAGCGCAAGGTTGCGTGGCTGGAGGACACCACCCGCAGTCGGTAGCGCGGCGGGATCCGCACGCCAGGCGGAGCTTTGCACAACAATTCAGTTCAGTGGATGACTCACAGCTGAAAAGCCGTCATACCGGCGAAAGCCGGGATCCAGGCGGAGCGGCGGTGACCTGCGGTCTGGACTCCGGCTTTCGCCGGAGTGACGAAATGGGACGTCCACTGTATTGCCGAACAAAGCCGCCAGGCGTGCGTCCACGGTGAGCCGTTGAGCGCTGCACGGTTGCCAAGCTCGCCTCGTTAGTAGTATCGAAAACAACTGAGGTCGGGGGGGCCCATGTGGTCGCGACTCGCAGAACCTTTCGTCCGGGGGCACATTCAACATCGCCGCATCCACGGCGCCGCCTTGACCGTGCTGCTCGTTCGCCTCGTCGAAGGCGCGGCGTCGTGGAGCATCCTGGCGTGGTTTTTCGGCGCGGTCATCCACCCATTGTGGATGGTGCACGTGACGTTCAGTGCGTATGCCATTGCCAACCTCGGGTTGTATGTCCTGCACCGCCGCCAAGCACTGACGCAAAGCGTGGTGTGGCTCGACATTGCCGTCAACCTGCTGCCCATGGCCCTTGCGCTGCAGTGGTCCGGCGGCTTGTACAGCCCACTGCTGCCGGTGTTTGTGATCAAGATCTGTAGCTACGGTTTGATCTACGGCGCCGACATCGGCTTGCAGAGCCTGGCGGCCAGCGGCCTGATCGCCATCACCCTGGTGGTGATCGAGCAGCTCGGCTGGGCGCCGACCGAGAGCGTCGAACACGTGTCGCAGATCGTTCGACAGCGGCTGACCTTTGCCTTTGCGGGCCTCATCTTTGCGGTCGGTTGCGGCGGCGGCTTGCGGTTCTTTCGCTTGCTCCAAGATCGCGAAGCACGCCTGGCCGAGGCGCTAGCCGAGAAGGATCGGCTTTACCAGGACTCCCTGCAGCACGAGCGCCATCTGCGGCACCTCTCGCGCCGCATGATGGAAGTCAGTGAGCGCACCATGCGGCGCGTCGCGCGGGAGTTGCACGACGATCTCGGTCAGGCACTGACCGCCGTGCGCATCGACCTCGGCTTGATCGATCGTGGCCTGCCGGCAGACAGTCAGGCACGCGCACAAGTGCAGGAGGTGCGCGAGCAGATCAGCACGGCGCTGCAGAGCGTGCGCAACCTATCGCAGCTCTTGCGCCCCGCCGTGCTCGACGACCTGGGTTTGGTGGCCGCCATTCAATCCTTCGTTTCACGGTTCGGCGATCGGACCAAGATCGAGGTCCGCTTGCAGCTGCCGCCGGCCGAGACCCGCCTGCCGCCGGCAATCGAGGTGGCCTTGTACCGGGCGTTGCAGGAGGCCTTGACCAACGTCGCGCGCCACGCCGAAGCGCGCCACGTCAGCATCCGCCTGTCGAGCAACGGGGAAGCGGCGACCCTGGAGATTCACGATGACGGCTGTGGGTTCGACGCCGCCGCGTTCGTGCGCAACCCGCCGCCTGACCGCGGCATGGGGGTGCTCGGGATGCGCGAGCGCGTGGCCATTTACGGCGGCCGCTTCAACATCGAGTCGCATCCTGGGGCGGGCACGCGGGTCGAGTTGATGATCCCGCTGGGGGCGACGAGCGAACAGCCGGAGGAGGGATATGGCGACGATTCGCGTCTTGTTGGTTGACGACCACACCGTGGTCCGCCAAGGCTTGCGGCGCGTCCTCGAGAACGAGACGCAGATCGAGATCGTCGGCGAAGTGGGTGACGGCCGCGCCGCGATCGAAGCCGTGCGCCGGCTCGAGCCGACGGTGGCGGTCGTCGATATCAGCTTGCCGAATCTCAACGGGATCGAGGTCACCCGCCAACTCGCCAAGGTGTCACCCAACACCAAGGTGCTCATCCTGTCGATGCACGCCGACGACGGCTACGTCCGTCAGAGCCTGAAGGCGGGGGCCAAGGGATACCTGCTCAAGGACGCGGATGACCAGGACCTGATCAAGGCGGTCCTGGCGCTGAGCGCCGGTGGATCGTGCTTCAGCCCCGCCGTCTCCAAGATCCTCCTGGAAGAGTATCTCCAAGAGGGGCGCGACAGCAACGACGAGTTGAGCCTGCTGTCGGATCGCGAGCGCGAAGTCTTGCAGCTGATCGCGGAGGGCAAGAGCAACAAGGAAGTGTCGCAGCTGCTCGACGTTGCGGTCAGTACCGTGGAAAGCCATCGCAAGCACGTCATGGAGAAGCTCGACTTGCACAACACCGCCGCCATCGTCCGCTTCGCCGTCCGCAAAGGCCTCATCCAGTGAGGCCTGCGGGCCCTGCGGGCGGCGTCTCTTCTATGGCCCGCTCCCGTTGGTCGCTGCGGGCTGCCAAGTCCGACAGGCTGCTAGGCGGTGCCATCGCACGGAGTGGCGACTCACGCGCAACATGTTCTCACTCCGCACCCAAGACAGCCCTCGGGCTTGGAACTCTATAGCGACCCAACGGGGAGCGGCCCCTAGAAAGGACGCCGACCGCAGGTCCGCCGACCGCAGGTCCGCCGACCGCAGGTCCGGCCGCAGGCCCTCCCGCCTTTCTTGGGGTTGATTCACCTGTTCAGGGGATTGTTGCGGGACGCCGCCGCCGCCTATCGTGGCGCAAAAGTCGAGACCGACAGATGGAAAAAGTTCGTGTCCTGCTGGTTGATGATCACACGGTGGTGCGGCGCGGTCTGCGCAAGATCCTGGAATCCACGGATGAGATTGAGGTGGTCGGTGAAATTGGCGACGGCACCAAGGCCGTCACCGAGACCGCCACTCTGTATCCCGACGTTGTGGTGATGGACGTCGGCTTGCCGGGAATCAACGGCATTGAGGCCACCCGCCAGATTCGCACCAAGGTACCGAAAACGCAGGTGCTCATGCTCTCCATGCACGCGGACGAGCAGTACATTCGGCAGAGCGTCGCCGCCGGTGCCAAGGGCTATCTGCTAAAGGATGCGGACGACCAGGATCTGGTGAGCGCCGTGCTCGCCGTGCAACGCGGAGAATCCCACTTCACCACTCCATTGGCCACCGTGGTGACGACCGCTGAATGCCCACCAGAGGTGCTCAGCCCTCGCGAACGCGAGGTCCTCGCCAGAGTGTGCGCCGGGAGCACGAATCGCGAGATCGCCGCTGAATTCGGGCTCAGCGTCAGCACCGTCGAAACCCATCGCAAGCACATCATCGAAAAGCTCGACCTGCATTCCACCGCCGAGTTGGTGCGCTACGCCATCCGCCACGGCATCACCAGCTAGGGCCTGCGGCCGGCGCCCTTTCTAGGGCCCGCTCCCGTTGATCGCTAGGGGCTGCCGTCACGGACCTTCCTCGCAGATCGGCTGCGTGAGCCGTAGCGGAGGGGGGTGCCGCCCTTGGGGCGCTTGCGAGTGCGAATACGTTGCGCGTGGGCCAGGTTCTTGCGACGGCACCGCATAGCGACCAACGGGAGCGGGCCCTAGAAAAGACGCGGGCCGCAGGCCTCACCTGTCTTTTGCATCAAAATGCCCGGTTTTGATGATTGTAAAACAACGCGCCGCCTCTTATGCTTCTATTAGTTAGGCGGAGTCAATGATGTCGAGAAAACGTGGCGGGGGAAGCGACTTTCTAGACGCGCTGCCAGCTGATGGTGAACGTCGGCTCATGTTGGCCGTACTCATCGATGCGATCCGCGCCGTGCATCCGCGGCAGCTGCACACCGAGAACGCGCGATCGTCGCGCGCCTGGTTGCGCGACCGGGCGTGGCTCAACGCCGACGACCCGGCGCGACCGTTTTCCTTCGTGAACATCTGTGGGGCGTTGGGCCTCGAAGCCGACTACGTGCGCCGCTGCGTGCTCGGCCGCGCCGCCACACCACAACCGGTGAAGATTCGCCGCTATGCCGCGCGCGTGGAAGACAGCTGGTTACGACAGCGCAAGGATCGATTGGGCTGCGGAATGCGCCTCGACGCTCGGCCCGCTCAGATGATTGCCTTGCGCGCCGGCGATGCGCTACGCTGAGCGTCATTCTCTCCGCGACGGGACCAGATAGAGCGACCGCAGGGGGCGTCGGTACGCATGAAGAATTCATCCGGTTTACTCGAAGAGTACGGAATCGGCGTCGACGAGCTCTTTTCGTTAGGCGGCGGGGAATCGCGCTCGTCCGAGGGATCCACGGGCACGAAAGCGCTCATGCTGGCGGTCTTGGAGGATGGGATCAACAGTTATTTCACGGGCAAAGGGCGGGCACGTACGGAAGCGGAGCACTGGATCTCTACGCCGCGGCGACATTCCCCCTTCTCGTTCGCGGTTGTGTGCGAAACACTCGGGCTGGAGCCGCAAGCCGTCCGCGCCGCACTGCGCCGCATGCGTGAGACACGCGCCGCTCCGGCGCGCACCGCCCGCCGCGTCCGACCGCACGTACGACGACAACGTTTGACCTGGTAACGAGCAACGCAGACGCGCACTTCGAGCTCGCAGCACCTCCGAAGCTCGAAACACTCGGAACCTCAAACCACGCAATCCATCGGTGGCTTGGATACGATTTCACCTGTCGGGCAGCTTTTGGTCAGGCCATGCCTTCGAGCTCCCGCAGGACCCGGCTCTGCACTTTGCGTTCGCCGCGGCGGAGTTGGAAGAGCCGTTTCTCGACCAGATCCAGACAACTGAGCTTGTTCCAATAGACCAGTCCGGTATCCAAGCCGACCTTGAACGGGACATCCATCAGGACCTCGCGCTGCGGCGTATGGCCAAAGAGAATGGTGTACGGAAACGGATGTGGCTGGCGAATGAACTCGCCGCGAATCCACAGGAGATCTTCCTCGCGTTGCGCCGCCAGCGGCCGGCCAGGATCGACGCCGGCATGCACACACAGGAAAGGCCCCTGTGCGTAGCGCACCTCCAAGGAGCGCAAGAATTCGAGATGCTCGGGTGGCAGTTGGTCGCTGCGCACCGCGCCAAACTCGCCGTGCAAACCGTAGCTGCGCAGCGTCGGGCCGCCGCCGTTGCCGAGAAACGCTTCACCATAGAGGCCGCGCTCGCCGAGGAAGGCGAGGAACATGTCCTCGTGATTCCCCTTCAGAAACACACAACGAGGGCCTTCGCGACGCAGGCGTAGGAGACGATCAATGACTCCTTTCGATGCGGGTCCACGATCGATGTAGTCGCCCAGAAATACCACCGTGTCCACCGCCGTCGGCACGAGCGTATCCAGCAAGCGGTCGATTTCATCGAGACATCCGTGGATGTCGCCGATCACGAAGGTGTGCGCCGTACCCATTCAATGTTCAGGTTCGGGGCGCTGCGCCAGCGCCCGCAGGCTCTGCTCATCGTTGATCACCTCGAGCGCGGCGCCATACGGATCAACCTCGCCGCGCTCGACGCGCTCGACGAGTGCGCGGAAGCGCCCGTTGTTGACGTTGGCCTCGATCCGCCGGCCGAGCTCGTCGCGGACCGCGGCTACGAACTCCTCGTGGCGAGCCCTCGCCGCGTGCGTTGCCGCGTGGCCGCTCTGGGCCAGAAAATCGCGGTGCCGCATCACGGCCGCAAGCAGCTCATCGATTCCCTTGCCTGTGGTACCTTCAGTCGCGAGCACCGGCACCGCCCAGTCCGCCGCCGGCCGCAATTGCAGCATCATCTCCAGCTCCGCTTTGATCCGCAGCGCACCCTCGCGGTCGGCCTTGTTGACCACGAAGAGGTCGGCGATCTCCAGGAGCCCCGCCTTCATGGTCTGCACCGTATCGCCCGCCTCAGGAACCAGCACGACGATGGTGGTATCGGCAACCCGCATCACGTCGAGCTCGGTTTGTCCGACCCCCACGGTCTCGATGATGATGAACTGTTTGCCGAACGCATCGAGGAGCTGCGCCACGTTGCGCGTGGCGCGGGCAAGGCCGCCGTGACTGCCCCGCGTGCTCAGGCTTCGAATGAAGACTTGCTCATCAAGGTAATGACCCTGCATGCGAATGCGGTCACCCAGCACCGCACCGCCGGAGAACGGACTCGACGGATCAATGGCCACGATGCCGACGCAATGGCCGGCAGCACGGAGCTTGCCGGTGAGACGATCGACCAGCGTCGACTTCCCGGCGCCCGGCGGGCCGGTCACCCCGATGGTGTAGGCGTTGCCGCAGCGACTATGGGTCCGGCTCAAAATCAAAGTCGTGTCTGGATGCCGATTCTCTACCAGGGTAATCAGTCTGGCGAGAGCCACGCGATCACCGGCCAGCATGCGGTCGACAAGAGCGGCGGTGCTCATACCAACTACTTTTGCATAACGCGCCCGGCGGAGCGAGGGCGACCAAGAACGCACGCCCCAACGATGGGCGCACCTTGCAGGCTGACGGGTCGCGTGCTAGCCGCACCCCGATGAGCGTCATCCGCAATCCGCTGCTGCCGGTGGGCCTGCTGTTGGTCATTCTGGGGCTCGGCAACTGGCGGACCGGTTGCGCGAGAGGCCGCGAGTATGAGGTGCTACTCGCGAGCGGGCCGCTGCCGGCCAACCTCGCCGACTTTGACGAGTTCGACCAGCTCAACAGCCGCTTGAACGCGACCCTCCTGACACCCATTCAGCGCGGCAGCGACGAGTCGACCTTCGCCAATGCCAAGCTCGATTTCTACAAGATCGTGCAGAGCGGCGGGCGCGCCCTGGTGCTTGTCGGGTTGTTCTGTGCCGCCAGCGGCTTGGTCCGTGAATGGTACCGGCAGCGCCATACGGCGCGTAGCGCCCCTGCAGCCCGCTGATCGTTGATCGCCGCGCCCCTTGACCAGCCCTCGCGACCCAGCACCCCTCAGCAATATGCCATCTGCGATCAGCGATATGCCATCTGTCGGCACGCGGCGCGCCCGGCAGGCGGCCTGAGGAGCGCCTCGCCTTCATGGACGTCTTCGCCCGCTGCTTCCTGCTCGTCTTTGCCCAGCTCTACGTGGGCGGCCTGCTCGCCATGAGCGTCCCGCCGTTTCACGACATCGAGCGCGGCTTCTACAAGTCGACGGCGTCCGTCTACTGGGGGTTTGGGATCCTAGCCTTCTCGGGGCGCTGCGCCCTGCTCATCTGGCCACCCATCGGAGCGCAAGTCGGCCCAACCGCGTACGTCGAGCTGCTGTTCTGGTTCCTGTCGCTCACGGCGTGTGGCGTATACCTCCACAGCTTGTGGGGTGACGAATTTCGGCGGCGGGCGCAGGCCTACGTCATCGCATGGATGAGCGGCGTGGCGGCGCTCACGGTCGGAGCGCAGCTCTTTCGCCTGGGGCCGTTCTTCTCGCTGGAAACGGTGCTGTATCCGATAGACTTCGTGGCCTCCGCACTCGTCCTTGGATCGGTGACAACGGGCATGTTGCTGGGACACTGGTATCTCATTGACCGGAATCTCTCGCTCGATCCGTTCCTCAAGATCTTCCGTTTCTTCGTCGGCACGCTGGTCGTACAAGCAGCGCTGCTGATCGTCACCAGCGCCCTCCTCGGCCTCGCCGGTGCCGGCGCCAGTGCGGCGCAGGTGCGTCAGCTCTTCACGGAGCACACGGCCTTGCTCGCCGTGCGCGTGCTCCTAAGCCCAGTCGCCACCGCGGCGCTGGCGTGGATGATCTGGAAGACGTTGCAAATCCCACAGACGATGGCCGCCACCGGCTTGTTCTACATCGCCATTCTGTCAGTGCTGGTCGGCGAGCTGATGAGCCGGTTCATTCTGTTCCGCACCGCATTGCCGCTGTGAAACGGGAAACCGGGAGAATCACGAAAACACGAACGTACGACAGCACGAAAGAAGAGAGGACAGTTTCAGCCTTTCGTGCTTTCGAAATTTCGTGCTGTCGTGATTTCCTGAGGTTCGGCTAGTCCGGGATGCGGATGATGTTGACCCGCAGCCCCTTCGACGTCCAGCTGACATCGAAGCCAACTTCCAATCCTTCGCGTAAGTCGCTGAAGCTTTGACGGGGTCCGACCAGCGTCACATGCTGAAAGATGAAGGGGATGTTACGTCCGCTGGCGCTGCGAATGGTCCCGCGTTCGGCGCCGCGTGACACCTTGAGCACCGTGCCGCGATAGAACTTGCCGAGCAGATTGGTGGTATCTGGCAGAAAGCCCTCATCGGGCCCATCGGGATCAGTTATCATCGATGCTCCACTGCAGCGGCGGTCAAGAATCCACTGCGGCCGCGGTTAGTGCACCACGGTCGCCGCGCCGCGGGCCACTTGGGAAAGCTGATCCGTGCCGACACGATTGACGAATTCGGCGAAACGCTCGCCAGCCTGCCGGTCACGGCGGAAGCAGTCGGCCAACGCAGCAATGACCCTGGGCACTTCAGCCTCGGGGAAGCGCCCGGTCAAGCGGTGGCCGACCGCGCCTGTCCCCTCCCCGACACTGCCACCGACGAGCATCGAGTAGTGTGGATGGTCCTGACCATCGTCACCCTTCAAGGACAGCCCGGTCAGACCGATGTCACCCACATGGTGCTGCCCGCAGGAGTTGGGGCAGCCGCTGATGCGGATGCGAAATACCCCCAGATCCTCGACCTGTCCATTGGTCGCCAGCAAGTGGCTACGAATGGCGGCGGCGATGCCCATCGATCGACTGACCGCCAGGCTGCAGTAGTCGGCGCCCGGGCACGAGGCGACGTCGGTAATATGCAGCGCATCGGCATTGGCCAAGCCGAGCTCGCGCAATCGGCCGTAGAGCTCCTCCAAGCGGCCACCGGGGATCCACGGCACCATGAGATTCTGATCATTGGCGGCCCGTATCACGCCAGCACCCAGCCCATCTGCCAGCGCGCCGAGCGTGCGGAACTGCGCGGCGGTCACGTCGCCGAGCGGCAACTGTACGGTGGCGCCGTAGTACCCGGCCTGCTTCTGCTCATAGGTGTTCGTGCGCACCCAATGTTTGAATTGCGCATCGGCGCTGTCCGGCAAGGGTGATCCGGGGTGACGCGGCGCCGGTGTACGGAAACCGCCAACCATCTCCTGCAGCTCGGCCCGCAATGCCGGCCCCTGCTCGGCTTCGAGCTGCGCGAACAACCGGTCGACCTCGGCAGTGAAGCGCTCGGCGCCCAAACGCTGGAAGACGTACTTCATGCGCGCCTTCTTGCGGTTCTTGCGCTCACCCATCCGGTGCTGCAACCGGAGAATCGCCTCGGCCATGATGAGCGTATCCTCGAGCGGAATGAAATCGCGCACCGGGCGCGCCAGAAACGGCTGCGATCCGAGCCCACCGCCGGCATGCACGGCAAAGCCCTGCCGGCCATCGCGCAGCGCCGGAAAAAACGCGATGTCGTTCACCGGGGCTTGCACGCAATCGTATGCGCAGCTGCTGAACGCGATCTTGAACTTGCGCGGCAGGGTCAAGTTGAGGGGATGAAAAAGAAAATAGTCGTTGGTCGCGAAGACATAGGGAGTGACGTCAAACGGCTCGCCGGGCAACGTACCGGCGTGGATGCACCCGGTGATGTTGCGCACGCTATCGGCGCAGGCACCGCGCGTGCTGATGCCGACAGCATGCAGGCGCTCGTAGATCTCGACGATTTTGCCGAGATCGATCCAGTGCATCTGCACATCCTCACGCGTGGTCACGTGCAGGACCCCGCGGGCGAACTCGTCGGCGATATCGGCCAGAACGTGGATCTGTGCGAGATTCATCAGACCGCCCGGCAACTTGATGCGCTGCATATGGCTGGTGTGATCGAGTTGATAGTACAGGCCGTAGCTCAAACGGACCGGCCGAAACTCGTCGTCGCTCATCCGTCCCTGCCGATAGCGCTCGACGCGCGTGCCGTGTCCGCGCAGGGCAGCGCGGAAGTCTGCATCCGTGGGTCGCATCTGACTTGCCCCTTTCACTTTCGCTCCATAGCGTTGCTGGATGGACTATCCATAACTGAGCGGGAGGAACTGATGCAACCTACCCAGTCGGCAGGGGGGCGTGGGGGCTTGGGATTCAAGGTTCCGCTCGGCCCCCCAGGCCCTCAAGCCCCTCAAGCCCTCACGCCCCCACCCGGTGTACCGATTTGCCTTTGCGACGGCGGCCCGGTAAGACGGCGCCACCTCGACCTACCATGTCAACGACCGACTTCTTCGATTTGTGGTTGCACGTCCTGGCGCTCGCGACCTACGGCGGCGCTACGCTGGCGGTTGTCCTGATCCTCATACCGGCTGCCAATGGAGTGTCCGACCCGGCGATCCGGCGGACGGTGCTGGTCCGCGGGTTACGGATCTACGATCCATTAGCCATCGCCGCGCTCGGCGTCTTGGTCATGACCGGCGCGTTCAATCTCACTACCTACAAAGACGCGTTGCGGGGTCAGTTCTTCGAACGCGTCGGGTGGCTCCTGGTGTGGAAGCTGGGCCTGGCCTTCGCGGTGGTGATGGTCGGCACCTACATCACATTCGGACTCGCCCATCGCATCGTCCGCAGCGAGCTGCTCGAAGACCCGGTTGATGCCACATGGCTCGCGAGCATGAGCCGTCGCCTCTCCTACGCCTGCATTCTCGCCCTGGTGCTTTTGGCACTCACCACCTGGCTGGGCCTGGAGCTTGGGCACACGCACGGCTAGGGCCTGCGGCCGGCGTCGCTTCTATGGCCCGCTCCCGTTGGTCGCTAGGCACTGCCAAGTCCGACATGCTGCTAGGGCCTGCGGCCAGCGTCGCTTCTATGGCCCGCTCCCGTTGGTCGCTAGGCACTGCCGCGTCCGACATGCTGCTCGTCCCATGAGAGATGCTCATCCTTCATCTGTCATCTCTCACCGTCTTGCGAAGGAGATAGGTTCATGGATCTTTTCAAGGATGCGCGCGCCGCGGCCGCGTTCTCACCCGAGAAGCTGAAGAAGGTCAATCTGTTCGACAGCCCGCGGATGTTCTGCGACGTCTACGGCCTGCAGCCCGGCCAGGAGCAGACGGCGCACGCGCACACCGGCGCGGACAAGGTGTACTTCGTTCTTGACGGCGTCGGCACCTTCCGCATCGGTGACGAGGAGCGCGAGGTCGGTCATGGCTACGCCGTGTTCGCCCCGGCCGGCCAGAGCCATGCTGTACGAAACCCCGGGCCCGGCTCATTGACGGTGCTGGTATTCATGGCTCCGAAGCCGGCGTAGCAGACGGCGGCTTCGAATAGCGCTCGCCATATTGTCGAAGCCACTCGCGCGCCACCAGTTGATGCCCGGCCGCGTTCCAATGCACGTCATTGGGGATGAAATCCTGGGCAAGCATCTGTTCCCGGGCTGCCGGATCAGCGGGGAAGAATATGTCGTGAAGGTCGTAGCACGCGAAGTGTTGCTCTGCGCAGAACGTCAGCCATAGCTTCCGATAACGCGAGTGGGCGTCGTTGGCGGCAATTTCTCCGGGCCAGGGATAGATCGCTATCTCGAAAGTGATGTCGTGGCTCGCACACAACGCCGCAAGCTTGGTGACATAGTACTTGGCGCTCGCCTCCCCGGCATCCAGCCAGTCGGGTTTCGGGCCGCGGGTCCACCGTTCGCGTTCGTTGTTGTCGAAGACAAAGCTCTCGCCGGTCCGCGGGTCCGTCAGGGTCGTCTTTTTCCAAGGATCTCGCCCCTGCTGCTTGAGGAGCGTGCGGTGAATCAGCGAGTACTCGGTCAACGCAGGAATGTGCGGCGTCTTGACGTAGCGCCCGGTCCACACGTCATCGTCGTCGATGTTCGCCGGGACGAAATCGTTGAAGATCACCTCATCCGCCATGTCCGAGACGTCGATGAAGAAGACGATGTGGCTGACGCGCAACCCGCTCTCCAGCAACGCCTTGGTCTTGTAATAGACGGTCTTGGGGCAATACGAGGCGACACCGGCATTGAGCACTTCGATGCCTTGCCCGCTGAGGGCATGATCGACGATGCCGACCCACGTTTGCGCATAGGGAACGGCGATCCCCTCGGTGAACGAATCGCCGATGAACATCAACCTGGGCTCGGACGACTCCAATGGGACATCACGGGCAGTTTGATCTTTGAACCCGAGGCTATTGGTGACCACGGGGTATGACTGATGCGCCCACGTATCCGTCGTCACGCGCTTGGGCGCGAGGCCGTGGTGGTAGTCGCGATGCGGTTGGCGGAAGCCGGTCGAGTCCGCATTGATCCTGAACACGCCCTGGTTCGTGTCACGATAGTCACCGAGATGGTAGGTCAGAAACCCCGCAATCCAGTCCACCGCGAGCGGCAGCGCCACGACCACGACCACGGCAAGTACCCGGATCTGCCAGCGAACCGGCCTGCGGTCATTCATCTTCGACATCGCACACTTCAGGCAAAGGGCTTCCGGGATATGACGCTCACGTAGGCAGTCTCAGGTCCAAGAGAAAACTGCGCGGTAACCTAGCCTGCGTACCGTTGTTCTCGCAACCCGTGAAGCACTCGGGTGCTGGGAGAATTGCAACTTCCCCAGCACCAGCACTCGCCTGTGAAGCACTCGCCCGGAAGGGTCGCGCTGGCGAGATCCGTTAACGGAGATTCCGCACCCCGGGCTTGAAAAGCGCCGACGGTTGCGCTCTTGGAAAGGCGGAATGACTTTCGCGAAGATTCGACGCGTCCTGTACATCGCCACCGTCAACCTCCTGGTCACGGTGGCGATACTGTCGCTGATAGAGTTGATCTGCCGATACCTGGAGCATGTCAAAAGTGACAGCCACACCCCGGCGCAATCCCAGAATCTACCACCCAAAAGCCCGGGTGAGCTCCGGGTGTTTGCATTCGGCGGGTCAACGGTTTTTGGAGAGCCGGCCCCGGAGGTCGGATTTGTCGCCCAGATGCAGCATTGGCTGCAGGTCCTGTATCCCGATCGCAATATTCGCATCTACAATTTTGGTTGGCCTGCCATGGATACAGCGTACGTAGTGCAACAACTGACGCGACGCATCGAGGCGCAGCCAGACCTGGTGATCGTCATCAGCGGACACAACGAATTCTTCGACCCCCGTGATCAGGTCCGGGAGGTACTGACATCGAACCTCGCCACGATGCGCCAGTTGCAGGCACTCTTCCGGAAAATGCAGGAGCCCAAGAGACGCGACGTCCTGCCGTGCCAGGTCGTCGCCTGGGACCGTGAAGCGCCGTACTTCAAGCGTCGAATAGCGAATTACGCACAGGGCATACGCCTCATCGTCGAGCTCACGAGGCAACGGAACGTCAAGCTGATCTTGGGCACTCTGCCGTCGAACCTCGCCGACTGGCCTCCCGTCTATAAGAAGCTCGCGGGACGCGACCGGCGCTACGCAGATACCGTGTCACAAATTCAGAAACTCTATCGAGATGGGCAGTATCAAGACGCAACTGCCGCAGTCGCCACGGCGTTCGGTCTCTACCCCGACGACGCCATGCTGTATTTTCTTCGCGGGAAGCTGCAAGCGGCGACGGGCAACTATGCCGAAGCCCAGGGGTCTTTCATGAAAGCCAGGGACCTTGACCCCTTCCCCTATCGGGCCACCAGCCAGATCAATTCCATCATTCGCAACGCGGCATCGGGAGTCGATGGCGTCTATCTCATCGACCTCGAGAGAATCTATAACGAACGCGCCAAGAACGGCCTGGTTGGTTTTGACTTCATGGGCGACAATTGCCACGGCACGCCGCTCGGCGAATCGGTTGAAGCGGATGCCCTCCTTCAAAGGATGACCGAAATTGGCTTCTTGCCACCGCGCCCGGGCGGCGACGCGTGCTGCCCCCTTCAGGACTTCCTCGCGGGTACTGGTTATCTCGAACCGAAATCCCCGCTGCGGCAACGCATTCTAATGAGTAACGCGACCTACGTCATGAAGACGCCGTTCCTCAACTACGAGGCGTCGCGGATGTATTTGATGGAGGCCATGAAGGAATACGAGAGCTCGTGGGAGGTCTGGGCAAACCTGGCCACCTTGTCGTATTTCGAGAACGACAAGGCGGCGGGGGCGCAGCAACTGGCTCGCGCCACGGAGCTGCACCAGGCACCGTTGGACATCGAGGACCGTCATGCAACCCCGTACCTGAAAGAAGCGCTCGAATACGCCGACGGGCGGGCAAACAACTGCGACACGCCCCACTGAATCTCGTGGGCACGGCGCGGTTGCGGCCGGCAACCGGCGGTGCTACGTGATCACGGTTTAAGCCACCCCAATATTCCAAGGAGCAACCGAAATGGTACTTCCCGCCACGCAGCTGCGCGCCGGCATGATCATCAAGTTCAACAACGACCTCTATCGGGTCATGAACGTCGTGCACATCACGCCCGGGAACTGGCGCGGCATGGTACAGACGAAGATGCGCAACATGCGCTCCGGCACACAAACCGAAAATCGCTTCCGCTCGGAAGACAAGGTCGACCGCGTCACCTTCGAGCAACATCCCATGGAGTTCCTCTACGAAGCCGATGGCCAGTACCACTTCATGAACACCGACAACTACGAGCAGATCGCCCTCGAAGCCGAGGCGTTGGGCGATGCGGTGAAGTACCTCACTGCAAATCTCGCCGTCCAGGTCGAGTTCTACGAAGGCAAGCCGATGGGTGTCACCCTGCCGCGCACCGTCGACCTCAAGGTCGTGCAGACAGACCCGGCACTGAAGAGCGCCACGGTCACCAATGTTCTGAAACCCGCCACCGTCGAGACCGGCGCGGTCGTTCCGGTCCCGGGCTTCGTCGCGATCGACGATGTCATCCGCGTCGATACCGAATCCGGCGAATACCTGTCGCGCGCGAAATAGGGCTTGCGGGCCTGGGGCTTGGGGATTTTCGGCCCTCACGTCTCCCAAGCCCACGAGCCCACAAGCCTTCACGCCCCTCTTGCCTTTCCGCCGCCGGCGGGAGAAGCATAGTCCATGGACTCCCTCGAACAGTTCCGTGAGGAAACGCGGCAGTGGCTCACCGCCAATGCGCCGCAGTCGATGTTCACTCCGGTGCGCAGCACCGACGACCTCTGCTGGGGCGGACGCAGGACCGCCTACGAGCCCGAGGTCAAACGCTGGCTGGACGTCATGGCCGAGCGCGGTTGGACTGCGCCGACGTGGCCGAAGCAATACGGCGGCGGCGGACTCGGCAAGGCCGAAGCAAAGATCCTCAACCAGGAAATGGCGAAGCTGCGGTTGCGGGCGCCGCTGGTCGGCTTCGGCTTGACCATGATCGGCCCGCTGCTCCTGCAAGAAGGCAGTGAGGCACTCAAGCGTATCCACCTGCCAAGCATCGTGCGCGGTGAGATTCGCTGGTGCCAAGGCTATTCCGAGCCCGGCTCCGGATCCGATCTCGCCAGCCTCCAGACCCGTGCGGTGCTCGACGGCGATGACTTCATCGTCACCGGTCAGAAGATCTGGACCTCCTATGCCGACCAGGCCGACTGGATGTTCCTCCTGGTGCGCACGGACCCCCAGGCACGCAAGCAGGAGGGCATCACGTTCCTCTTGATGGACATGAGCAGTCCGGGCGTGAGCGTCAAGCCGATTCGCCTGATCAGCGGCTCATCGCCCTTCTGCGAAACCTTCCTCGACAACGTCCGCGTCCCACGCTCGCAAGTGGTCGGTCACGTCAATGGTGGCTGGGCCATCGCCAAGGCGCTGCTGGGGCACGAGCGCACGATGATCGCCGACATCTTCAAGGATCGTTTGCCCGGCAACCCGCTGCTCGATCTGGCGCGGCGCTATATCCCCGGCAGTGAAACACGCATCGCGGATCCGGTGCTGCGCGAACGCATCATTCAAGTTGAAATGGATCAGGCCTGCCTCGATCTGACGCTGAAGCGTTCACAAGACGGCATGAAGGCGGGCCACAAGCCCGGCCCGGAGACTTCGATCTTCAAGTACTACGGCACCGAGACCAACATGCGGCGGCGCGACCTCATGGTGTCGATCCTCGGCCAACAGGCACTCGGTTGGGAAGGGCCGGGATTCACCGAGCACGAGTTGGAGTTGACACGGGATTGGCTGCGCTCGCGCGGCAACTCCATCGAAGGCGGGACCTCCGAGATCCAGCTCAACATCATCGCCAAGCGCGTGTTGGGCCTTCCCGATTGAAACCACGAAGGCACGAAGGTCACGAAGAAGATCTTGCAGAGCTTGCAGCTGGGATCGAAGCTTGATCTTCGTGCCCTTCGTGTCCTTCGTGGTTCCGTGATCCTTTCGGAACGTCTGGGTTGATTCAAGAAAAGGACAGTCAATGGACCTGATACTCACCGAAGAACAGGTACAGCTGCAGCAGACGGCGCGTGCGTTCATCGCCGAGCACTCCTCGTTCCGCCGCCTGCGCGCCTTACGCGACGACCGCGACCCGATCGGCTTTTCGCGCTCCCTGTGGCGGGACATGGCGAAGCTGGGTTGGCTGGGCATCATCTTCCCTGAAGAGCTCGGCGGCGCGGGTTTGGCGTATACCGACCTCATGGTGATCCTCGAAGAGCTGGGCCGCGGACTCATGCCCGAACCCATGCTGTCGGCGGTCTTGCTCGGCGGTACGGCCGTCGCACGCGGCGGCTCGTCCGCACAGAAAGCCGCGGTGCTGCCGCAACTGATCAGCGGCGATCTCCTCCTCGCCTTCGCCTACCAGGAAGCCCACAGCCGCGACAATCCGCATCACGTGGAAAGCCGCGCCGCCGCGACGGCATCTGGTTGGCAACTGAGCGGCGAGAAGCTCCACGTGCTCGACGGTTACGGTGCCGACCGCCTGGTGGTCTCGGCGCGCACTTCCGGCGCCGCAGCCGACCCAAACGGCATTACCCTGTTTCTCTTGGATGCGACGCTTCCGGGCCTGTCCATCGAACGCTTGTGGCGCATCGATAGCCGCAACGCGGCAATCGTCCGTTTGGACGGCGTTCCGGTAACCCCGGAGCACGTGCTCGCCACCGTGGGCCACGGAGGCGCCCTCCTCACCGAGGTGATCGATCGTGCCACCGCCGGCTTGTGCGCGGAGATGTTGGGGAGCATGAGCGCTGCCCTCGAAATGACCCTCGCGTACCTGAAAACACGCGTGCAATTCGGCGTACCCATTGGCTCGTTTCAATCCCTGAAGCACCGTGCCGCGAAGATGTACATCGAGACCGAGCTGGCGCGCTCCGCCGTGATCGCGGCACACCGGGCGCTCGACACACACAGTAGCGAGGCACCGGCCCTGACCAGTGTCGCCAAAGCCCGGTGCTCGGATGCTTTCGTGCTAATCGCGGATGAGATGGTGCAAATGCACGGTGGAATCGGCATGACCGACGAGCACGACGCCGGATTCTTCATCAAGCGCGCCCGCGTCGTCCAAATGACCTTCGGCAACGCCGCATACCATCGCAACCGCTTCGCCGAGCTCCACACCTACTAGCGCCTGCGCGCCTGCGGCGGGCGTCTCTTCTATGGGCCGCTCCCGTTGGTCGCTATGCGGTGCCGTCGCACGAACCTGACTCGCGCGCAACGTATTCGCATTCGCGAGCGCGCCAAGGGCGGCACCCCGTCCGCTACGCCTCACGCACCCCCGATCTGTGACGAAATTCCGTAACGGCAGCCCCCAGCGACCAACGGGAGCGGCCCATAGAAGAGACGCCCGGCGCAGCCGAATTGGCTTGACGACGACCGGGGCTGCAGAATACAAGAATTCGTTGCGATGGGAGAGACGCATACCCGGGGGGGACGGCGGGACGTTACGACAGCTTTTTCACAGTTCGCACGCGGACCCGTCGGGGGAGGACGGGTGAGGAAAGGATGCTCATGAAAGCACGCTGGATAGTGCCGGTGATCCTGGTCGCTGCAACCGTACTCAACGGCTGCGAGTTCACCCGGCAATACGTCAGGAAACCCTGGGGCCAGGGCACCTACATCCCGGCGGCAGTGTGCGCCGTCGTCGGCGGCTTTGCCGGTGCCGCCATCGAGTCGCAAGGGTTCTCGAACGAGAGCATCCGTGGCGGGAAATCCGAGGTCATCGACGTAAACACGGGCCAGGTCATCAGCAGCAGCCATACCGAGCCTGACTACCCGGCATCGATAGCCATCGGCGCCGGTGCCGGCGCCATCCTCTGCGGCCTTGCCGGCCACTATTTTTTGGATCCGGAGCCACCGCCACCGCCGCCACCACCACCACCACCACCGACGCCGGAGCCGCCGCCGCCGGTCAGCCAAAAGATCGTTCTGCGCGGGGTGAACTTCGATTTCAACAAGAGCGACATTCGGCCTGATTCCCGCGCCGTATTGGATGAAGCCGCGAACGAGCTCAAGGAGGACCCGAGCGTACGCATTTCGGTCGAAGGGTACACGGACTCGGTCGGCAGTGAGGAATACAACGAACGCCTCTCGGTGCGCCGAGCTGATGCCGTGTTCCGCTACCTCGTGAATCACGGGGTCGCGCCGCAGCGGATGAACGTCGTGGGCTACGGCGAATCGCGGCCCGTGGCCACCAACGAGACCGAGAGCGGCCGTGCACAGAACCGCCGTGTCGAGCTGCATGTGGTGAATCATCCGGGGAATGGTGACTAGGGCCTGCGGCCGGCGTATTTCTTGCGGGCCGCCCCCGTTGGTCGCGAGTGATTGCCACGTCAGACAGGTTCCTGGCGCCTGCGGCCGGCGTCTTTGTATGGTTCGCTCCCCGTTGGGTCGCCGCAGGCTCCGAGTTCGAGAGGTGACAGGACTGGTGCGCGAATGCACGATGCAGCGGAGCGTTGACATGAGCAGGGCGCCAGCGGATAAGCGGAGATGGGGCAATCGTAGGCGCCCCCAGCACAAGGAGGAGTCATGAGACAGATCAGGACACCAATGGCGCTCGCGCTGCTGTTTGGCGTGGCGGTGATCACACCGGCGATGTCGGCTCGCGGTGACGTCCAACCCGGCGATGTGATCAGCAAGGACAACGTCGACAAGGCGAAGGACCTGATCTCCCCAGGGGTCGAGTGGTGCGTGCGCCACGGGATGTCGATGAAAATCGTCCCTTACAAGAAGATTGAATGGAACAAGGCGTACCGGGAAGCGACCGAGAAATACGGCGGCCAGACGAAGCTGGCGCCCGATGGTCGCAGTCTGGTTGGCCACGTTGCCGGCATGCCCTTCCCCACGATCGATCCGAACGATCCGCAGGTCGCCCTGAAGATCATGTGGAACTACGACTACAAGCCCTACGTCACCGACGACGAGGACTTGCGCAACTTCGACGCCGATACCGGACCGGTTACGGGCACCGCGCCGATGCAGGTCGAGCGGCACTTCCTCCTCGACCATCAGCGCACCCTCGCCTACACGGCCCGCCTCTACGTCGATCCAAAGCCCGAGCTGCCAAACCCCGACGCCGTGCGCGGCAAGAGCTCTCTCCATCCAATCCTCGAGCCGTTTGACCTCAAGGGCGTGGGACTGACGGGTATCCGCTACTTGAGCCCGGACCGACAAGACGACACCTGGCTCTATCTGCCGTCGCTGCGCCGGGTCCGCCGGTTGTCGAGCTCGCAGCGCTCCGACGCCTTGTTCGGCCAAGACACCGACGTTGACAGCTACGGCGGTTATGCCGGGCAGATTCCGTGGTTCGATTGGAAGTATCTGGGCGAAAAGGAGATCCTCGGATCGTTCCACGCCGAGCAGTTCCCGGTAAAATACTGCGAGGGCGGCGGCGACTTCATCTTCTGCGACACCTGGGAGAAGCGCAAGGTGTACGTCATCGAAGGCGTGTCCAAGCTCCCGCAGTACGCCTACGGCAAGCGCGTGATCTACGTCGACAAGGAAACGTACTATGTCGCGTTCAGCGACATCTACGACCGCTCCGGACAACTCTGGAAGGTGTGGGTCAACCAGTGGGCATTCAAGAAGCGTGCGTCGCCGTCGTACGGCATCACCTACGAAGACGAGATGCCGTACCAGCCCAGTATCACCATGGTCGATATGCAGCTCAATCACGCCACCAAGGCGGCGCTGCCCAGCGCGAAGTACCCTGGCGAAGAGGGTTGGTATTTCAACCAGGGGAACAAGAGCGGCATCAGCGAAGAGTTCTTCACCATCGCCAACCTGATCGCCAACGGGAACTGATTCGCATCCGCACACCCGGGTTCGAAGAGGGGATACCCGTGTCGGGTATCCCCTCTTCGATTTTTAGTTCGGCGTGCCGTTGGCGTAGCGCACCAAAGACTCCCTGAGTGTCGCTGCGGTCGCAGGATCGCGGCCGACGAGATTGTCCTTCTCCTCGGGATCGCGCGACAAGTCGTAGAGCTCTTCGCGCGCGGCGACCCCGCTGAGCGCTTGCCCAACGTCCGCGCCGTGCACATCGATCAATGGACTCGGATCGCTGCGAATGTATTTCCAGCGCGGGGTGCGCAGACCGCGTTGGACGAAGCCAAAGTTCACTCGGTGTCCGTCAGGTGCCTCTGTGGTTTGGCTGGCGGCGGCCGTCGCCGGCAGATAGGTCTCGCAATAGGCCTCGGAGCTTCCCTGACGCTCGCTGCCACGCAATAGCCCAACCAGGCTGCGGCCATCGGCCCGAGCCCGCGGCGCGACTCCCGCCAGCTCGGTGAGAGTTGGCAGGATGTCGATCAGCCGTACCATCTCTCCATGACGCACACCCGCGGGCAGCCGGGCGCGCCAATACATGATCAGCGGGACACGTAGACTGGTGTCATACAAGTCCCCGGCCAGTGCCACGTCACCGCGCGCGAACAGGCTCGTGGCGCGATCCGCATACACCACGATGATGGTGTTGCGATCGAGGCGCATCTCGTTGAGCGTTCCCAAGAGACGCCCGACCTCCGTATCCACTCGCTGCACCGCGTGCTGATAGCCCCGCAACACCTCAGCGGTGCTCGCATCAGGTGGCGGCTGGGGACGCGGCCCGAAGTAGTGCACCCACAAGAAGAACGGACGCGCACCCACGTGCTGCAGCCAGCCAATGGCGGCGGCGGTAACCTCGGCGTCCTCACGCAGGCTATCGGCCACCAGCTTGTGTCGACGAAAGCGATGGTCTTGCGGCAAGTCGCCATAGAAGATGCTCGCCTGATGCACCGGGCGCTCATCGGAAGTCACGCGCAGCTGCGTGGTATACCGGTCATCATACGTCTGGAAGCCTTGATCCAGGCGAAAGATGTGATCGAGGTCGAAATCCGATACGACCGCACCCGTCCGGTAGCCCGCGCCGGCAAACACGGAGGCCATCGTTGCGGTGGCTTCGGGCAAGCGGTCGAAGAGCGACCGCATGCGATGCGTACTGGCGTACTGACCCGTGAGCACGGATGCCGCCGAGGCTCGTTCCCACGGGACGTCGGCGATGGCCTGGGTAAAAGTCACCCCCGCGGCGGCGACGGCGTCGATGTTCGGAGTTGGTGTGTGGGAACCACCGTAACAGGACAGATAGTCCGGACGCAGCGAGTCGACACTGATCAACAGCACACTCGGGCGGCTCGCGGGCCACAGCAACCACGTGAGCGACGCTCCACAAGTCACCAGCGCCGCAAGCAGGAAGCGTCGCAGCCACATATGTTGCGGTTACCCGACCTCGCGTAGTGGCGCCGGTGCCGACATCGTTGACTTCATCGGCAACCCCCGGAAGAGCTTCACCTTGTCGCAATCGACGCAGAAGTGGCCCTCCGGCAATGGCGACTGTGGGGCGGTCCAGATGCGACGGGCGGTAATGAACTTGTCGTTGTTCCACAACTGCCGGAATTGCCCGGGGCGAAAAGTGTCGAAGTCATCGTGCTTGTTGAATCCCATGCAGCAGGAGGCAAACCCACCGTCCCAATGAAAGACCGCCTTGTTCCACAACCACGTGCAGCGGTTCGGGTGCACCGCCAGGTAGGGGAAATCATACGTCCCCTTGGGCGCCCAGCTAGGATCGTCGTACAGGCCGCCCCGCACGGCGAAACTCTCGACGCCCAGGTCCGCGGCCATGCGGCGCGCTTCATCAATGCCATGCTCGTTGTGCGCAAAGACCAGGTATTGCCAGCAAAGCCGCGGCGTGAGCGACCCCAGCTCGCGCTTAACTCGCGCAAAGGTGCGCAGGTTCTGCATCACGAGATCGAAATTCCCGCCGCGGCGATACTGCTCGTACGACCGTTGGTCCGCCCCGTCGACAGCCGCCGTCAGATGCGTCAGGCCGGCAGTCACGACGGAGCGCACGTAATCTTCGGTCATGGGGAAGCTGAGGTTGCTGGAGATGATCGTCGACACCTCATATTGGCTGGCACATGCGATCAGCTTCGGCAGCTCGCGATTGAAGAAGGGCTCGCCCCAGTTGAAAAGCTCGAGCTTATACACATACGGTCCGAGCTCGCTGAGGATGTTGGCAAACAGATTGTAGGAGATGTTGCCGCGGCCGCGCCCGCCCTGCTCGCCGCGTCCCGTCGGGCAGTACGGGCAGTGCAGGTTGCACTTGTTGCTCACATCGATGGTGAGCTCGTAGGGATACGACAGCAGCCGATTGCGGCCGAGGCGCATCTCGGCCTTGGCCACGTGATAGTTCAACCGGCGTCGCAACCGGCGCAGGTGCTGGGTCACCCGAGGATGGTAGCGCGCGCTTGCCCCGTTTCACAAGGGAGGATCCGTTTGTGACCCGCCCGCGCCTTGCTATATTCGTAGCGGCATGACGTTCGAGCCTCCGGTGAAACGGCCCTCTGATGGGCGGATGTGGCACACGCTTTCCAGTCAGATAAGGGGTACCTCACCAAGTCCCCGATGATCCGCAACGGCACACTCCAACTCGGCGACGGCGATTCGGCTACGGCAGCCTAGATTGCATGCGGCACTGCATCTCACTTCGCCGCTGGATGCGCGTCGTCGGCGCGTCCGCCGTTTGTGCGACCCTCGCGGCCTGCCACCGCTCGACGCCACCCAACATGCTCCTGTACGTCGTCGACACGCTGCGCTTCGATGCCGTGCATTGCAATGGAAATGACGCCGTGCAAACGCCGGCGATGGATCGGCTGGCGCAGGAGGGGGTGCGCTTTACGCGTGCCTACGCCAACGCCTCGTGGACGCGCGCCTCGATGGGCTCGCTGCTCACCGGTGAGTATCCGAGCGTCCACGGTGCGGTCGGCCGCCCCGACCCGTTGCGTGCGGGTGTGACGACGCTCGCTACCCAGTTGCGCGCGCGCGGCTACCGTACGGCCGCGATCATCGCCAATCCGAACATCGGATCGACCTTTGGGTTTGCCGCCGGCTTCGACGAGTTCGTCGAGCTGTACGAACCGCACGCCGGTCACCAGGCCGTGCAACCCGAGCAACTCATCGCCACCGCCGAACGCGTCGTCGATCGCGCTCAGGAGTGGTTGCACCACAACACCGCCACGCCCTTCTTCCTCCTGGTATTCACCATCGACCCACATGCACCGTACACGCCGCCTGCTCCTTACAACTCAATGTACGATCCCGACTACCAGGGCACCGTCGATGGATCTTTCAAGAGCCTGTTCGGTTTGGCACTGCTGGGGAAGACACCGCCCGAGCGAGAGATCCGCCATCTTCTGGCCCTCTACCACGGCGAAGCAACGTTCAATGACGCGCAGCTGGGCCGACTGCTAACGACGCTCGATAGCGACCAGCGGCTGGCGGACTCGACGCTGGTGGCGGTCACGGCCGACCACGGCGAGGAGTTCTGGGAACACGGCGCACGGGACCACGGCCACACGTTGTACGAAGAGCTGATCCACGTCCCGCTCATCATCCGGTCGCCGCGCTCGCTCGCGGGCGGCACCGTGATCAACAACGTCGTCCAGCTCGCGGACATCGCCCCGACGCTGCTCCGGCTTGCCGGTGGGACGCCGTCGTCGGGCGCGGGCCACGACCTATCCGGGCTGATGACCGGTCGCGAATCGACACCTCCGGCAGCGTCAGTGTTTGCCGAGGAGGATCTCGACGGACATCGTCTTCACGCGCTGGTCACGGCGTCGCGCAAGCTCATCGTCGACGCCGCACAACCGCGGCCACTGACGTTTGATCTGCAAGACGACCCAGGAGAACAGCATCCGCTGCCGGGCAGCGCCCCGCAGGACTTGCTCGACGCCATTCACGAGATAGAGGCACGCGACCGGCCGCCGGCCGAATCCACCGCCCCGCCCATCCATGTTCCCGAATCCGTGCGGCAGGCCATGGAGGCTCTCGGGTATGGCGAGCCCACACCACAGCGCTGACGGCCACGAAGGTTCTGACGTATGGTCGTTGCCGCAGATCCCACCCACTCGCGATGGGCGGCCCGGCCGCAGCTCAGAATTCGTATCCCAGCGCCCGCAGACGCTCACGGGTTGTTTCATCGGGAGTGCTGGCGGGTTGTGGGAGACGCGCCGCGGCAAGTGCCGCGAGGCGCGTTTGCAGGATCGGTAGCAGGGCTTGGCCGCCTGGCTGTTCGTGCTGCTCCCCGGGGTCGCGAGCAAGATCGAAGAGCTGATCGTGTCCCTCCGCGGTGACGATCAGCTTCTGCGTTCCCTCCAGCAGCGCGTAGTGGTGCAGCGCACCGGTCAGGAATCCGGGATCGAGCTCGGCGAACGCGCTGTCAGCGGCCGGCACCGCTTGGTCGGCGCGCAACAGAGAACGACCGGGGAACTTGCTGGAGCTGAGGCCGGCAAGGTCCAGCAAGGTGCGCCCAACGTCGCTGAGCTGCACCAGGTGGGCGATGCGTTCAGCGCCAGCCGTGCGTGGCGTGACGATGAGCAGGGGAATGTGCAGAACCTCTTCGTACAGCGTGCGGGCATGGCGCACACCGCCGTGGTCGCCAAGCTCCTCGCCGTGATCGGCGGTAATGCAAATGATCGTATTCGCGAGCTGCCCCGCCGTCTCCAGCGTGGCAAACAGCTGGCCGAGTTGCGCATCGACGTGGGCAATCGCGGCGTCATACAGGTCGGTCGCCTGGCGCGCCTCGTCCGCAGTGAGTCCGCCTTGGCGCTCGCCGACCCTGGCGTTCACGGCCTGCATCATGGCCGGAATGTCCGCCTCCCCCGATCGCCAGAAGCGCTGCGCGGTGGTGACCGGCGGAGTGTACGGCCAGTGCGTATCCATGTAGTGCAAATATAGGAACCACGGCCGCGACGGCTGCGGGGCGTCCCGCAACCAATGCACGGCCGCATCATTCACGAGTTCGGCGGGTTCCTTCGGCCGCTTACTCCACCCCTGGACCCATCCCGACACCGGCAGGTACGCCTCGAACCCCTGCGCCATACCGATTGAGGGAGCCAACACCGGGTTGGCAATGATGGCCCCGGTCCGGTAACCGCCCTCGAGAAATGCCGCCGCGAGCGTGCGCGTGTCCGGCGGAATGAATTGCGCGGCACCCGGCTTGAGGATGCGCGGGTGCTCACCCGTGAACAGCGATTCGACGGAGGGATTGGTCCAGGAGGTCGCCGAGTGTGCTCGCACGAACAGCGTGGCGTGGCGCGCCACGCCTTCGAGTGTCGGCGACGTCGGCCTGGCGTATCCGTACACACCGAGATGGTCGGCACGCAAGGCGTCGATGACAATGAGCAGAACATTGGGCCGCTGCGCAGGTGGGTCGCGCGAACAGCCGGCAAGCGACGGCAGCAGACCCGCGGTGACAGCAATCAGCACAGCCGCAACGCGACAGCGAAGGCATGTGCGGCGACGCGTTTGCGCGGCGCGGATGCAGAACAGCGTCAGACGCGGACGTCTGAGGCACGAGCAACGCCGGAGAATGGAATTCTCCGGCTGACTCGGACCACGTCGCCTGAAGACGACTTCTCTTCGCATGATTCCCCCGACGCGCACTCGGTCACGCGCGCCGCTGCGCCGGCTGCAGCAGCTTGACCATCCAGGCCAGGTCCTGGCGGTTGATCCCTCCGAGCAGCAGCATGAGCACCCCGTAGACCGGCAATACACCGAGCACGCGGAGCCGCGGATTTCCGATGAGTGAGAGCGCCACCGCCGTGGCGCTGATGGCCACGGCGGGGCGCACCGCTTCGCTGCAAATGATCTGGATCGCCTCGCGAGTCGCCGGTGCCAACCAGAACAAGGCAAAGCTGGTCGCACTGCTGGCCAGGGTCGCCGCGGCGGCACCGGCGCTACCCCAGCGCGGGATCCACAGCAGGTTCAGCACAAGGTTGAGCACCACCGCCACGGCGCTCACGGCGGCGATCAAGCGCTGCTGGCGGCGGACAATCATCAGGTTCAGGTAGGCGGCGGCGGTGTAAGAGAAAAACATCCACCAGGCCATCAACGTCAAGGCGAGGGCGCCGGAAACGTACTGCGGCCCGAACAACCCGCGAATGATGTTCGCCGGCTCGAACGTCAGGAGCAACGCCAGCGGCAGCACCAGCACGATGAGGTAGCGAACGGTGAGATGGTACACCCGCTGAAATCGTTCCGGTGCCGAGTGCTGGCTCGCCGCCAGCAACGGAAAGACCGTTACCATGATCGCCTCCGGAATCGAGTTCAACGCTTCGGTCACCTTCACCGCAACCGCGTAGTCCGCAACCTCCGCCGCATCGCGCAGCCAGTACAGCAGGAGTTGATCGAGCCGCAGCGCGATCAGGAACAGCAGCATCACGGCTCCGAGTTCCCATGACTCACGCCACAGATCGCGGAGCAACACCGGGTCCAAACGCCAGACCACGCCGATTTTCGGCACCGCCACCCACAGCATGGCACCGACCGTGGCAACCCCGGTCGCCAACGAGGTTGCCATCACGGCGGGCAAGCCGCCGCCCAGGGAGATCACCAAACGCGCCAACAGCAGGAACGCCAGGCTCCCCGGAAGGGTGAGCAGAAACGTGTAGTGCATCTCGTAACGTGATTGGTAGAAGCCGCGCACCAGGATCTCGATCGACAATGGCATGCCGGCCGCCGCAATGAGAATGCACAGCCGGGTGAGCGCCGGCAGATGGAGCAGCCACGCCACGCCGATCGCCGCGGCCGCCGCAAACAATGAAAGCACCCCACGAATGATGAATCCGTTGCCGATCAATTCGCCGGCCCGATGTGGCTGCCGCGCCACCTCACGCGTAATGACGCGCTCGAAGCCGAGATCGACCAGAAAGCCGAACATGAACATGTACGCAACGACGAACGAGTAGGTTCCGAACTGCTCCTCGCCGAGGCCGCGTGCCAGCACCAGGGTGGTTCCCAAATGCAGCAGGCGCTGCAAGCCGGTGCCGACGATGACGACGGCGGTATTCGACAGCAGGCGCCGGCGTGTGGTCATGCCGTCCCCGCCGGCTTTTCCGCCACCACGAGCAACTCTGCGGCGATCAACCAGGGACAGCGGCGCTGCGCAAAGCGCGTCACTGGCGCGTACCACCCGTCGAGTCGCCACTGGCGGTCGGGTGGCAGCTCGAGTCGAAGCTCACCGTGCTCCTGCTTGAAGCGCATTGCCAGGATGTTGAGGTCGGAGACGAGACCCATGTTCCGCGGCGGACGGAAGTCGTGGGCGTGGCAGCTCAACGACGCGAAGCCCGCGGCGCGCAAGGCAGCGAGGAACTCTCGACGCGTGAACCGGTACTCGACGAAATAATACCCCTGCCCCGCCCAGCGTGTGTTGTAGTGCCGAAACAACAGATTCATCACGCAGCGCCGAAACAGATTATTGAACGGCACCGAGATCAATAAGCGGCCGCCTGGCCGCAGCACGCGCGCAAACTCGCGCAGCGCCGCATCCGGGCCCGCTTCGGCATGCTCCACCACTCCGAGCGAGATCACCGCCGCAAGGGATCCCGAACGAAACGGCAGGGCGCCAACCATACCGCTGACCACGGGGATCGCAGGCCGCGATCGGTGGATGTCCTCCAACACCGGACGATAGAGGTCGATACCGACGGCGCGGCGCCCCCGCTCGTGCATGCGCACCAGCCAGCGGCCCCCCCCACAACCGGCATCGAGCACCGGTCCATCTGCCGGCACCTCGGCGTCGAAGACCGCCACCGACGTCGTCTCGTCAGCCAACGCCAGATAGGCCTCGTAGTCGTCGATGTCGGCCTCGCGACTGAAGATCAGATTCGGCTGATGCCCCGGATAGAACGGCAAGTAGATGGGGAACGGCATCGACGGACGGGTTCTATTGCAGCCCCAGTTGCCGCAACGGCAACCGCCCGACAACACCATCGGCGAAGCCGCGCAACAACCAGAGGTACGACTTCATGCGGTCACCACGGAAAATACCGCCGATCATCCACCAGGCCACCCCGCCGAAAAACAGCGCGACGAACTTGCACAGCTGCAACGGCGAGGCGTGCTTGCGCGCAAAGAGAATGCTGTTGCGACCCAGAAAATACAGCACCGGGAAGGGCATCTTGGCACTTGGCCGGGCGGCGCCAAATCCCTTATGATAGATGATCGCGTCGCCGTTGTAGACGATGCGGAAACCGGCGCGTCGGGCGCGCTCGCACCAGTCGACGTCCTCATGGTACCCGAAGAACGACTCGTCGAACCCACCGACGGCTTCCAGCGCCCGGCGACTCATCATGATGCCGTTGCCGATCACCCAGTCGACGTCCTTCACGCCGCGATACTCTGGGCCATCCGGTTGCCGTGAACCAATGAGCCGTACGAGATCACGATCGTAGCGCAGCTCACCGTATGCTCCCCAGACGACGGTGTGGTCGTCCATGAGAATGTTCTTCGTCCCCACCGCGCCAATCGCATGATCGGTCTCGGCAACGCGGACCAATTCATCGAGCAGATCAGGATGCAGCTCGGTGTCGTTGTTCAGGAGCAGGACATAGTCCGCGCCGCGGGCCAGGGCGTCGTGAATGCCCCGGTTGTTGCCGCCGCAGAAGCCCAGATTCTTCTCCATCACCAGCAGGCGCTGTTGTGGATGTGCCGCACGCACGGCTTCTACCGTGCCGTCTGCGGAGCCATTGTCGATGACGGTGGCGCTCCAGTTGGAGTAGCGAATGCGCGACAAGGTGGGCAGGCACTGCAGGATATCCTCCTTGCCATTCCAGGTGAGAATCACGATGGCAACGTGGGGGGTGGCGCTCATCGCTCCTCACCCTCGCTGCTGCGGCCCAACGCGGCCGACCGCCGCCGAGTTCGACGCGGGCACGTGCGCCACGTCTGGGGTGCCATTGAGGCCGATTTCGCGCAGCGGCACGGGGCGTCGCAATAGGCCGTCGCGCAGACCGCGCAGGCGCAGCATGAATCCCGCGAGCTCGCGGCGGCGGCCGCGAAACACCGCCTCCTTCAGCAAGTTGCCGGACAGATAAAATGCGTAGGTCAGCCGCTGCATCCAGCTCGCGTTCTTGCGTACGAAGAGAATTGCATTGCGCGCCGACAGATAGGTGATCGGGCTTAGATAGCCGCCACCGCCGGTCGATGCGTGCATTCGATGATACACGATCGCGGCGGGCACGTAGGCGACACGATAGCCGGCGCGGCGCGCGCGCACGCACCAGTCGAGATCCTCGTGGTACGCGAAAAACTCGGCATCCAGCAACCCGACGCGCTCGAGCGCCGCACGGCGCAGCAGCATCCCGCAGCCCGAGATGTAGTCCACCTGCGTCAGGTCGTTAAACTGTGAAATGTCCGGCTCCAGCCAGCCTTGCTGGCGCACCAACTGGCCGTGATAAGTCAGGATGCCGTAGGCCGTATGAATGCGCGGCGGCTGCTCCTGCGTCAAGGTCTTCGCGCCGGCACCCGCGAGGGCAGCGTCACGCTCGAGTGCCGCGATGAGCGCAGCGACGCAGTCGCGATGCACGACCGCGTCGTTGTTGACGATCAACACCGCATCCGCACCCAACGCCAATGCCCGTTCGGTGCCCTGATTCGCCGCGGCGGCAAACCCCAGATTGGCCACGTTCCGCAGCACCACAGTCTCAGCGTAGGCAAGCTGGACGAGCAGCGTTGGATCCAGCGCCGAGCCGTTGTCGACGACGATAACCCACTCGGGGACGTGCGAGCCACGCACCAGACTTTCGACGCAGAGCTGCGTCAGGCGTGGCTGATTCCAGTTTACCGTCACGGCCGCAATGCGCATCGCCTTACTTCCGTCGCGCCACGGCCAGGACACCGCCAGCGATCAGCCACGGGGACAGCGCGTTTGCGAGCCGCTGCACTACGCGACCCCGCGCGTTCAGCTCCCAACGCTTGCGCCCCGGCGCCATGTCGAACATGCCGACGCGATACCCAAAGAAAGAGGAGGAGTCCACCCACAAGCCCTTCCCCAGTGGCGGGTTGAAGTCATCCGCGTACACGGAGAGCACGTCAAAGCCGGCCTCACGCAAGAAACCTGTCAGCTCCTTGGCGCTGAATCGATACTCCGCGAAATCGAGCTTGAGCCCGGCCCGCCGCTTCTGCCCGTCGCGCAGTCGGCGCAAGTGATTGATGACGCAGCGGCGCAAGGGGTTGTTGTACGGCACGGCAACCAGGGCCACCCCACCCGGCTTGAGCACGCGCCGCAACTCGCGCAGTGCGGGTACCGGCCCCGTCGGCACGTGCTCCACGACTCCGAGCGAGATGATCCCGCCGAGCGCCTGGTCGCGCACCGGCAGCGCCAGCGTGTCGCCGGTGCATAACGGTGCCGGTGCCGCGTCGAAGCGCGCCGCCTGCACCAGCGCCGCATGCGCCTGGTCGATGCCGAAGACGCGATAGCCACGCTGGCGCAGATAGATGACCCAGCGCGCCAACCCGCAGCCGGCATCGAGGATGGGTTCGTTCTTCGGCAGCTGCTGCAAGAATACCGGCAGCGTCGTCTCGAAGTCGCAGAGGTCGACGTGATCGGCAACGCTATCGAAGCTCCAGAAGATCTGGCTCGCCTCGATGCCGCTGTCCACGGTGTAGTAGGTGAAGCTCATGGCTGCGGCCGCAAACCCAGCTCGGCGAGTGGCAGGGGCAGGCCGCGAGCAGCGTCCAGCATGCCACGCACCTTGGCCGTGACGCCCGCCTGTTCGCCGCTCATCCGCCGGCGGACGTACTGCAGCGGTACGGTTGCCAGCTGGAACGCGATGAACTTTGCCAGCTGCGGCGCCGTCGCGTGTTTGCGCACGTACAGCACCATGTTACGTCCGGCGAGGTATTGGCGCGGCGTGACATAGCCCTTACCTCCGGAGCTGCGATGCCCTTTATGATAGATGCGCGGTTGGGGCGCGAAGACGACACGCAGGCCGTGCTCCCGCGCCGCCGTGCACCAGTCGACGTCCTCGTGATACGCGAAGAACTCCTCATCGAACAGCCCCACGGTTTCAAGAGCCCGGCGCCGGAACAACATGGCGGTACCCGGGACCCACTCGACGTCGCGTTGCGTGTCGAAAGCGCCGTCGTCCTGGCCATAGTAGCCGATCAGTCGCACCAGACCTTGGCGATAGGTCACTTGCCCATACGCGACCCACACGCGCTCCGGCTGATCCCACGCAATGATCTTCACGCCGACCACCCCGATCGATGCATCGGCCTCGGCCACCGCCACCGCGTGCCGGAGCACGTCACGCTCGACGATCGTGTCGTTGTTGAGCACGAACACGTACTCGTGCCCGGCCGCTAGCGCATAGCGGATACCGACGTTGTTGCCACCCGCGTACCCCAGATTCGTCCCTGTCTCGATATACGTGAACCGTGGGAATTCCTCCGTGATCCGTTGCCGTGGCGAGGGCTGCGAACCGTTGTCGACAACGATGATTTCGTAACGCGGATAGTCGAGGAGCGCCAGACTGCTCAAACATTCGAGCGTGTCCTCGGTGCCGTTCCAATTGAGCACGATCACCCCGACACGGGGCATGTTTTCACGCGAAGCTACGGGCATCGTTCATCGCTTCCTGATATACGGCCAATGTCCGCCGTGCCGTCTCTTCCCATGTGTACCACGCGGCGCGTCGCTGCGCTTGCACGCGCAGCGGGGCCATCGCCGCGTCCCCGCTCAGCGCGCGGTGCAAGGCTTCCCGCAGGGCCGGCACGGTCAGGTCATCGATGAGAATACCACAGTCGGCCACCAACTCCGGAACCGCGGAGTTGCGCGCCGCCACCACGAGACAGGCACTGGTCATGGCTTCGAGGAGGGAGAGGCCGAAGCCTTCGTAGCTGGAGGGGCTGCAGAACACGAGCGCCCGACGGTACAGCGTGGCCAGCACACGGTCGCTCACCGGGCCAAGCCAGCGCACCCGCGGCGGCGAGTACGCCAGCACCGGCGGACGATACCCTGGACGGATACGACCCGCGATCAGGAGGTGCACAGCGCGCGCCTCCGACAGGCCCGCAAAGGCTTCGATCAGCAGCTCGACGTTCTTGCGTGGTTGGATGGTGCCGGCATAGAGCACGTAGCGCTCAGGTAACGCCAGCTCGGTCGCGATGCGCGGATCGTCCGGCTCCGCCTGTGCGCTGAATATCGGACCGGCAGCAAGCGGGATGGCTACCACCCGCTCCCCTGCCAATCCGAAGTGGTTCATGATGTCCTCGCGACCGTGCGCACTGTCCGCGATGACGCGTGCCGCATGCCGCACGGCGAACGGCGTGTGGCTGCGCTGATGGATGCGCTGCAGCCACGCAAAGGTCTCGGGCTGATGATACACCGCGAGATCATGAACGGTGACCACCTGGGGGCACGGACACCACCACGGCAGCATGCCCTTGGTCCCATGGTATAGGTCGAGATGATGGCGGCGCGCGAAGTATGGCACCCAGACGTGATCCCAGGCCGGCTGGAGAAACGACGCACGCAGCGGTGCACGCGCGCAGCGGACGTTCGGCGTGAGTTTCGGCAACCGCTCCGGCGCATCGGTAATAACCACGTATTCGTTGTCACGATCGATCCGTGCCAGCGCGCCGATCAGCTCGCGCGCATAGGTCGCCGGCCCGCCGACAACACCGAGAATGGCTCCAATGCCGACCCGCATGAGGCATCAGCCGGCGCCGGCCATCGCACCCAGCGGACCGCCGCGCCCGCGCCAGCCCGCGCGTACCCCGCGCGCCAGTGCGCACACGATGTCCCACCGGCCACGCAGCGCGTACACCCCAACGCTCGCAACGATGAGCGCTGTCGCGGTCGGCAGGAGCACCAGCCAATCGAGCGGACCCGCCCAACGCCGCATGAGCCGTAGCAGGTTGCGCGCCTTCAACTCGGCACTGAGCGGGGCGAATCCACCGAGGAAGCCGCGCATGCCGTCGTGGGACGCGACCGCCGCCGGCGCGCAGACGATGCGGAACCCATCGCGGCGGGCGCGCAAACAGAAATCCACCTCTTCGTAGTACGCGAAGAATTCTTCGTCGAAGCCACCGCTGGTTTCGATGCAGCGGCGGGTCAGCAGCATCACACAGCCGAGCACGCCGCCGACGTCGTACCATGACTGGCGGACACGGCGATGTCGCAGGAGCGTACGTGGGACGCACAGCAATGCCACGGAGACCCGTTCCCCCACCGACCAGACGTACTCCGGTCGCCGCGTATCGACGATCTGCGGCCCCACCACACCGATACCCGGGTCCGCGGCGGCAGCCTCGACCAGAACCCGCAATGCTCCCGCCGCGAGTATCGCATCTTGTGTCAGGATGAGCACCAGATCCGCCCCGCGTGCCAGGGCCGCACGAATGCCGGCATTGTTGCCACCGGCGTAGCCGCGGTTCTCATCGAGCAAACAGAGCTGCACGTCAGGCTCACCGCTATACCGGCGCCGCAACGCGTCGCACTCCGCGGTCCCCGAATGGTTATCCACCAGCACCACAAACTTCTGCGGATGGTCCTGCGCGCGCGCCGAATCGACGCACGCTTGCGTCCGCAGACCACCGTGCCAATTCAGGACCACGATGCCGACCTGCAGAGTCATCCCTGCGCCGTCGTCGCGCACAGGATCTCGGCCAGCCGCCGTCCTTGCGCCGCCGCCGAAAAACGTTCAGCCATCAGAGCCCCTGCTTGGTAGCCGAGCCGCTGGCGCAAGCCAACGTCCGCGGACAGTGCCTGGACACCCCGCGCCAGCGCCTCAGCATTCCCGGCGGGACACAGCCAGGCCGTTTCACCGTGGATGAATACCTCACGCACCGCTGGCGAGTCCGCCGTGATCACCGGACGCCCAACCATCGCCGCTTGAAAGACCTTGTTGGGAATCACCATCTGCGCCTTTGGGGTCACTCCGAATACCCCCAAACAAATATCGGCGGCGGCAATCATGTCGCCCAACGCGTCGTACGAAACCCAGTCGTGGAAGTGGATCTGGCGCAGCCCGGCATCCCGTGCCTGCGCCGCAGTGGCACCGCGCTCGGGACCATCCCCAACGAGCACAAACTCGATATCCGGCTGCTCGCGCAAGAGCGCGGCGGCAGCCAGGATGGTCGGCAAGCCATGCAGGGGCAGGAACGTTCCATAGAACAGCACACGCACGCGACGGCGGCCCTCGGGAAGCGGCGCCGGTTTGAACACCAACGGATCCGCACCAATGTGCCAGGTTGACACGCGGTCGGGATTGAGACCGAAGCTGTCGATCAAATGCTGGCGGTGGGCCTCGGCGTCGATGATTACCCGGGTGGCGACCGACAGGCTCGCACGATCCAGCGCGCGCGCCAAGATGGCACGCAGGGAGTGGACGTCGAAAACGCCGCGGTCATCGACCAGGGTCTCGGTCAGCGTCACCAGCGGCGCGAACACGATCGCCGCCTTTTCGCGGCGCAGCAGCCACCGCAACAGCAGGCAATCAAGCTGACCGTTGAAGCCGACGAGATAGAGCGGCATCTGAGGCAGCGTGCGGCGCGCGCGGCTGAGCGCACGCGCTTGCCGGACATAGGCGCGCAGGAGCCGCAGCAGCGAACGGGCGCCGAAGTATGCGGCCAGTTTCGTGCGTGTCTGCTCCCACAGCGGACGATGGCATTCCACCACTTCGATGCCCGCGGCGCGACACGCCTGCAACAGCAGCCGGGTGACCGTATACTCCCGGTTGTAGGTACCAAAGAAACAGACGCGGCGCGGCGACGGCGCCGCAGCGCCGTCGCTCGACGTCACGATTGGCCTCCATGGACGCGCGGACGCCGCGGCTCGATACGAGCCACCGTCTCGATGTCGCTGCGCTGGTCGTGCATTTCCAACCGGCGCACGCGCAAGAGAATTTCCTCCGTCAGTGAGCGACTCGACCCGATGAGATCCGCCACCAGTCCGATCAGAATGGTCTGGAAGCCGATAATGACGAGCAGGACCGTGAGCATCAACGATTGCAGGTGGCCACTCCCACGCCCGTCGAGATAAAAATACAGAAAACGAGCGCCAATGCCGACGCCGCCGAGAATAAACGTACCACCCAGGTACGAGAAAACCTTGAGCGGTTCGTACACCGCGTAAATACGCACAATCGTCGCCGCGGAGCGTTTGACGTAGCTCCACACGCTACCGAAGAGCTTCGAGCCGCGGCGCTCGGGGTTCGTCCGAACTGGCACATGCGACACGGGAAGCTTTTTCTTCCCGGCTTGGATGATCGTTTCCAGTGTGTAGGTAAAATCCGACAACACGTTGAGTTGGAGCGCGGCCTGACGGCTCAGGGCACGGAAGCCGCTGGTAGTATCGGGCACCTCGGTCCCCGACAAGGTTCGAACCACCCAGCTCCCATAGTGTTGCAGCCAGCGCTTCGTACGCGAAAAGTGCTGCAGATTGCCGGTGTCGCGGTCGCCGACCACCATGTCCGCCTGCCCGCGCAGCACTGGAAGGATGAGGTGTTCGATATCGGCGGCACAGTATTGGTTGTCGCCATCGGTGTTGACGATGATGTCCGCGCCGAGATGCAACGCCGCATCGATCCCTCCGCGGAATGCGTGCGCCAGGCCGCGGTTGTTGGAAAAGCGAAGAATGTAGTCGGCACCATTGAGGCGGGCGACTTCCGCGGTACGATCGCTGGAGCCGTCGTCAATGACCAGCACTTCGACCTCATCGACCCCGGGCACCTGGCGCGGCAACTCGCGCAGCGTCGCCGCCAAATGCTGCTCCTCGTTGAAGCAAGGCACCTGGATGATCAGCTTGGTCCAGCCCATAGGAAAAAGTACCGTACGACCCTGGCATCCTGCTTGGCGAGTGTCAAACGAATACTGCTCGCCGACGCGCCGGGCGTGTTTGACGTCATTCGGGGCGCTCAGTAGAAACGGGGGGTAGGCTGCATACATGCGGTTCATACTTGTCGCCCTCGCCGGGTATGTGCTGCTGTATGCCCCTGGGCATTCACTCCTGCGTCGTGCGCAGAGCGTCAGCGGCGAGACTTCGCGGTTCTTGCGCGAGGTATTGTTGAGCGCGTGTTGCACATCGTGGATCGGCCTCTTGCTGGCGGAGCTTGGGTACTACTCACTGCCGCTCCTACTGGCGCTCCTGGGTGGACTGGCACTCCTCGGATCCATCCTCCAGCGCCAGGTGCCGCGCCCTGGATATGGCAGCCGTGATGCCCTCGGATTGGCCATATGGCTTTTCGCTTGCCTCTGGATAGCGCCACCCCTCGACACTCGTTTGCTTGCCGCCGATTCAACCGGCTATCTGGCGAGCGGGGTGCAACTCGCGCGGCACGGCACCCTGGTGATGCACGATCCCACCCTGGCGCACCTCTCCGCGGACTTGAAGCGCTCATTATTTCCGAGTGTGGCGCCGGAACGTGGCGCGCCGCCATACCTGCGGCTGAGTGGCAGCCTCATCTTGCGCAGTCTCGACAGCGATGAAGTGCTTCCGGCATTTCACCACTTGATCACCGTATGGATCGCTACTGCCGATGCCATCGCGGGACATGACGTCGGCGAATGGGTCATCACCTTGTTCGGCGGGCTCAGCGTATGGGCGATTGCTGAGTGTGCGGCGCTCCTGGGTGCCAGCTCCGGCCTTGTTCTCCCGTTGCTCCTGCTTTCCGCCATTCAATACTGGTACTCACGTTTCTTGATGCCGGAGGTGGTCGGCCAGTTCTTCCTCTGGGCGGGGCTCGCTTGTGTTGCTGCGCACGAGCGTAGCGCCCGTGCCAGTGACGCGGCGCTGGCCGGACTCGCTTTCGGCATTGCGGGCTTGGTGCGCGCCGAGAATGCGGTCTTTCTAATGGTCGCATTGGGGATCGGCGCCTGGCTGGTAGCCCCCACGTCACGTCGCCACTATGCGTTATTGCTGGGCTGCGCCGCCGCGGTCTGGCTCCATGCCGGCGTCCATCTAGCCGTGTTTCGCACGCATTACTTCGGCATCTTGCGATGGCTCTTTACCGTGTGGATACCGACACTCGGCGGCTTTCGGCTGCACATCACATTGCTGGTCGGCGTAGTGATTGGATTACTTGCGGCCTGGCGCTGGAATCGTTCAGCGTCCAAACACTGGCTTCCGCCACTGCTCTACTGCTGGCTCAGCGGCATGCTGCTCCTGTCGCTATGGGGCGGCTATCGAACTGATTGGTCGAGTCTCAAGCTGCTCGCCTCATGCATCGGCTGGCCGGTGTTGATAGGCGGCGGCGCCGGCCTCTTGGTACTTCTTGGAGAAAAAGATCCGCCACGCCTGACGCGACAACTGCTCGTGCTGCTGACTGCGATCGTGTTCTCGCAGGTCATGATCGAACCCCACGCGCAGCCGATACCCATCTGGACTGCGCGCCGCGCCGTGACCGTCGTGCTTCCAGCGACCTGCGTGGGGCTAGCCGTGTTGTGTCACGCCATCGTGCGGCGCTGGCATTGGACAGCGGCCGCCCTTTTGTTGTGCGGGGGCTTGTTCAACGAAAGCCACCTCTTCTGGCAGCTCCGCAGCGAAGCGGACTACTACCGCGGTGCCGCCCGAGACGTCAAGGCGATCGCCACCCTGATCGAACCTGGGGCAACGCTGTTGATCGACGGCCAGCTCGTAGCGTCGCATTTGGCTGCCACCTTGTGGGCTCAGCGTGACCTTCCAGCATTTCTTCTCGCCGCCGCTGATACGGATCAAATAGCGGAACTGGCAGCGGCGCTCGGCGATGGTCCGGTGTATTGGCTGAGCAGCGGCACGCAGCCGCTTCCACACGGGCCTGGTATCCAGCTGACGCCGGTTGCGCTCTACGAATTCGTCATCACGACACCGAACCTCGATGTCGGATCGTCACTCGGTTCGGCGGCCAGTTGGGAGCTGTCGATCGCCCTCTACCGGCTCCGGGTCGGCAATCTCGAGTGAGCCAAGAAAGGGCTGCCCAGGAACCGGTCTCGTGAACTACCTTGTCCGATCCAACACCAGCCGGCGCGAAATCATCTTAACAGGGACACAGTGTTTAGCGACTCTGACACCAAAAACAACGGCGCCACCGCAAACCGCAGTGGCGCCGTCAGAAGGGAAGGAGAGGTCCAGAGATTACTTAGCGGAGAACCCCAGGCACCGCGACGGTCTTGTTGGTCAGGGCATTTACCAAGCTCACGTCAATGATCTCTATGTTGCCCTTCGCCAGACCGGGGAACGGAGCGACACAGGCATCCAAGCTCGTTGACCCAATAACCGCACCGTTGGGTCGGGCATTGAATGCATCCGGGCTTTGCGGGCAATCGACGGTGACATCAGTGAAGGTGACTTTCTGGTTCGTCAAGTGCGGGTGCAATGTCGTAATCCCAGGCTTGGTCACCCGTAAGGTGAGCCGAACACGCAACTCGTTCCCCAGAGTAAACCCAGTGGCAAACAACACAATCTTCCCGCGATTTGTCACGCGCAGCTTAGCGGACTTCATGGTCAGGGTGTTGTCGGTGGTTCCGCTGTTCGATTGGAGGCACCCGTCACTCGGCGACCCTGTCGTGGCCACGCTGACCGTGGCTGGGTTGCACACATCCATCGCACGCGCCATCCACGTATTGATGCCGCGCGCTATAGTCGGGAGGGACGCCTGCTGAGCCGTCGCGCTATGCGTCACGACTACGAGCGACGCCATCCCGAGAGCGCCGGCCAAGGCCAGTTGGACCTGCTTCTTCATCGTCGCCTCTCCGTTCTCTTCCTGTTCCCTAAAACTCGTTCAAAATCTCATGCTTCTTCTAGAAATTGAGGATGCCCGGCGTGGCGATGACTTTACCGGTATCACAGTTCACCAGCGCCGAGTCGAGGATCTGGATGTTGCCTGTGGCCAATCCAATCGGCTCGCCGTTCTGCGTCAGGCAGTCCTCAAGGCTCATCGACCCGGCAACTGCACCGTTGAGGTTTGCCGTGAAACAGCCAGTAATGCTGCTATTCCCACACGCGATCGAGACGTCTTGGAAGGTCACGCTCTTGCCAACCTGGTGGGGATGCAGGGTGGTTTGGCCAGGCTTGGTGACACGAATAATCAGCTGGACCTTCATCCGCTGACCGGCATAGAAGCCCGAGCCGAATACGCTGACGCGGCCATGATGGTTACCTGATTTGCGAACGGCCAATCGCGCGAACTTCATGGTTGCGCCGGGGCTCACGGAATCGTCAGTAGTGGTGTTGCTTTGCAGGCAACCCGCCGCCGGCGAGTTTGTAGTGGCGACCGACACCGTAGCCGGGCTGCATGGATCCATCGCACGGGCGAGCCACGTCGTATAATTGAGCGCCTTGGTAGGAAGCAATACAGCCGCACCGGCGGGCTGGACCGCCACACCCAAACCAATCACTCCGGCGACCAGCGCGCCGATTCCCCCAAGAGTCCGCGTCATCATAGCTCCCTCCTTCATTTTTTGCCCCTTCTGCGTCGCTGATTTCCAAAGCGGCGGTTCGCTCACCCTTGCGGGCTACCGTAGAATACCGGGTCGTGCAAATACCTTCATGGTGTCGATGTTGATGAGCGCCGAGTCGAGGATCTCGATGTTGCCGTTCGACAGGCCCGTCGCGTCGCCATTTTGCGTGAGACAGTCCGAGAGCTTGGCGCTGCCGGCGATGCTCCCGTTCGGGCGGGCTACAAATCCAAAGGGTACATTCGGACACAACAGGGTCACATCCTGGAAGGTTACGCTCTTGTTAACCTGATGCGGATGCAAGGTCGTTTGCCCTGGCTTGGTGATTCGCAGCGTCAGCTGTGTGGTAACCCGGCTGCCGAACTGAAATCCGGTTCCATACAGCGTCAATTTGCCGGTGGTCTGTGCAAAAGTCAGGCGAGCCGTTTTCATCGTGATTACCGAGTCGGTCGTGCTATTGGCCTGAGGGCACCCGCTGAACGGAACGCCCGTGGTGGCAACAGACACGGTCGCCGGGTTGCACTGATCCATCGCGCGGGCCATCCACGCTCCGTACCTGCGAGCAGTCGTGGGGAACGGAGCCGTTTGGGCAAGCACTGGCTGCACCGCAAGTACGCCCCCGACCACCATTCCAATTGCTGCTGCAATCCTTCCCGTCTTCATTTATCGCCTCCGATGGTCAGCCTACGGTGTGATGTACTGCTGCTGCCTTCCCGTGACCCAGTGAACTATTTCTTCCAGCTTCGCCGCTTCCCCCAGGATCGAGCCGGATTATCCACCAACGGGTGAAACTTTGTCAAGAAGAAAATGAACAAAAAAAGCCTCACAGAATCAGTCAGCTACCCCGCTTGCGTCAATAAAGCTCTCAACGGGCTGTTGCAATGCCTGGCGGGCAGCATCCTGCTCGGCGCTGCGCTTGCTGTGGCCTTCGCCACGTGCCAACACCCGTTCGCTGAGCAGAACATCGACCACGAAGCGCCGCGCATGGTGCGGACCGATCTCTTCCACCACCCGATAGATCGGCGCCATTCGGAAATTTTCTTGACAGAGTTCCTGCAATTCGGTCTTCGGGTCACTGGTCGCAACGCGATCCAGTGCCTCGATCGCGTCACGGAAGTGGCCTTCAATCACGCCTCGCACCGTCGCATAGCCCGCCTCGATGAAGACAGCGCCCATGACTGCTTCGTACACGGCAGCGAGGATCGAGGCCTTGGCTCGACCACCGGTTTTCTCCTCACCCTTACCTAGCGTCAGATGGGCATCCAGGCCGAGCTCGCGGGTCTTCGCAGCGAAGCTACCGGTGTTCACCAGTGAGGCACGACACTTTGACAGCCGACCTTCGTCATACTCCGGGTAGCGCGCAACGAGCAATTCGCTCAACACCAATCCCAACACTGCGTCGCCGAGGAACTCCAATCGTTCAGAAACCCGCACATGCGTGGCCTGTACGGCCGAAGCATGCGTCAGCGCCGCCACCAGCGCCCGCTCGTCACCGAAACGGTACCCCAGGGACGCTTGCAGCTCGTCGAGCGAGGCCGCGGGTTCACTCATGTCCGGCGTCCTCCGCCAGCTGTCCGAGGAGGATCGCGCCCTGCGCAGCGAGGATCGTCGCCGTGACCTCCCGATTCGCAAGACCAGGGGCGGCATTGAGCTCGACGCGTTGGTAGTTGCGCGAGTAGCCGTGCACCCGATCCGGTGCCCGGGCCGCAGTCGCCTCCACAAGCACGCGCATGTGCGTCCCGACGAAGCCGTCGGCGAACGCCGCACGTTTCGCTTCGCCGAGCTTCCGCAACCGCTGCGCGCGCCGTTTGATGCCGGCGGCGGTCACCTGTGGTGTCAATTTCGCCGCCGTTGTACCGCCGCGTTGCGAGTACGGAAACACATGGAGGTATGTTAGCGGCAGGCTGCCCAAGAGCTCGAGCGTCGCCTCGAACTGCGCGTCGGTTTCGCCGGGAAATCCAGCGATCACGTCGGTACCGATCGCCGCCTCCGGCAACACACCGCGGATTTCCTGTGTCAGCGCACGCACGAAATTGGCGTCGTACTTGCGCCGCATACGCCGCAGAACCTCGTCGTGGCCAGCCTGGATCGGCACGTGGAGGTGCGGACAGAGCACCGCGCTCCGGGCGATGAGGCGCAGTAACCGTGGCGTGACCTCAGGGGGGTCGATCGAGCTGAGCCGCAACCGCGGCACCGGCGACTGCTCGACGAGCATCTCGAGCAGGTCGCACAACTCGATGGCTGGCTCGAGATCACGGCCGTAGCCCCCGAGGTGCACGCCGGTGAACACCACCTCCTGGAAGCCGCGCGCCCCCAGCATTTCGAGCTGCGCCAGCACGTCTCGGGGCGGGACGCTGCGGCTCCGACCGCGGGCCATCGGCACGATGCAAAACGTACAGAAGAGGTCGCAGCCCTCTTGGATCTTCAGAAATGCCCGCGTCTGCCCCGTGAAGGTCTCGGCACCGAGCGTCCGCACGCGGCGCGCCGTCCGCAGATCATCCACCAGCATCCGTTCGCTGGTTGCCACCAACTCGCCGCGCACCGCGCGCAGCAGATCCGGCAGCCGGTTCAGGCCGACCACATGATCGACCTCCGGAATCGCCGCGCGCTGCGGGCTGACCTGCGCGAAACAGCCGGTCATGATCACTCGGGCAGCCGCGTTGAAGCGCCGTGCCCGCCGTGCCAGCTGCCGGCTCTCTGCATCGGCCCGATCGGTAACTGTACAGCTATTAACAATGTAGACATCGGCCCCCGGCGTAAAGGGTACGACCTCGCAGCCCTCGTTGCGCAACCGCGTCTCGATGGTGGCCGTGTCGTACTGATTAACCTTGCATCCCAATGTCGTCACCGCCACCCGCATCACGTTCCTCAGCGCGCCCCCGGCCACAAGGCGCGTTCGATCCATCCACCGCCGACCACCCGCTCGCCGTCGTAGAGAACGGCAGCCTGTCCGGGCGTGACCGCGGGTAAGCCTTGCGCGGACGACGCGACAAAGTGCGTGGCCGTCGATTCGTCGATCCTGACGTCGGTGGGTGTAATGCGCGAGCGGATCTTCATCTGCAACCGCACACCACTCGCCACGGGGACACCGCTGAGCCAGTTCGGGCGCGCCGCAACCAGCCCGGCCGCCACCGTGGCGGCGCGTGGACCGACACGCACTGTACCGCTCGCGGCATCGATAGCGGTCACGTAGACTGGCGCCCCGCCGCCACCGCCCAAGCCACGGCGTTGGCCCACGGTAAACTGATGCACACCATCATGATGGCCGACGACGCCGCCGCGCGCGTCGACGATGTCCCCGGCGCGGCGCGGCGTCCCCTCCGCATGTGCCGCCACGAACGCGGCGTAGCCGCCCTTGGGCACGAAGCAGATCTCTTGGCTCTCCGGCTTCTCAGCCACCGGCAGCCCGAACGAACGGGCGCGTGCCCGCACCTCGCCTTTCGTCAAATCGCCCAACGGAAAGAGGGTGCGCTGCAAGACCCCGGGTTCGATGGCAAACAGGAAATACGACTGATCCTTCGCCGCATCGACGGCGGACCAGAGCTGGGTTTCGCCGCTGATCGGGTCGCGATGCACCCGCGCGTAATGCCCGGTCGCCACCCACTCGGCACCCAGTTCCTGGGCGCGTTCCCAGAAGCTGGCGAACTTGATGAACTGGTTGCAGCGGATGCACGGGCTCGGCGTGCGCCCGGCGAGGTACTCGGCAACGAAGGGCGCGACGACGTTGCGCGTGAAGACGTCGCGGAAGTCCATCACGTAGAATGGAATCCCGAGCCGCGCCGCCACACGCCGGGCATCGAGAAAATCGTCCAACGAGCAACACCCGCTGCCGTCGTTGGCGGCGTCGCCCCACAGGCGCATCGAGATGCCGACCACGTCGAACCCCGCCTCCACGAGCAGCGCCGCGGCCACCGAGCTGTCGACGCCGCCGCTCATGCCGACCACCACGCGTTCGCCGGGCAGCGGCTCACGCATCGCCCCGCCCCACTCGTGGCGTGCGGCGCGTGCGCGCGACGGCGGCGCTGGCGGCCGCCACGATGCGCCCGATGTCGTCGACCGTGTTGGTCCGGCCGAGGCTGAAGCGCACCCCATCGCGCGCCGCATCGCGGCTGTGCCCCAGCGCCACCAGGACGTGAGAGGCTTCGCCCGCCCCGGCGGCGCACGCCGAGCCGCTGGAGACCGCCACGCCGGCCAGATCCAAAGCCGCCACCAACGCCTCGCCGCGCACACCGGCGACAGTGACGTTCAACGTATTCGGCAAACACTGGGCCCCCGCGGGGCTGTTGCGCCGGATTCCGGAGATGCCAGCCTGCAAACCAGACCACAGGGCGTCACGCAGCGCCACGCACGCTTCGCCGAATCCACCGAGCTCCGCAGCCGCCGCATGGCAGGCCGCGCCCATGCCGACGATACCCGCAACATTTTCGGTACCGGCGCGGCGTCCGCGCTCCTGGCCCCCGCCGACGAGGAGCGGGCGCAGCGCGACTCCACGGCGCACGAACAGCGCTCCAACGCCCTTGGGACCGCCGAGCTTGTGCGCCGAGAGTGACAGCAGGTCGATGCCGCCGCGCACCGCGACGGGGATCTTACCGGCCGCCTGTACGGCATCCACATGCATCAGCACACCGCGCGCGCGGCAGAGCGCGGCGATCGCTTCGATTTCCTGGATGGTCCCGATCTCGTTGTTGGCCCACCCGATGCTCGCCAGCCCCACCGTGTCATCAAGCTGCGCAGCCACCGTGGCCGCCGCAACTCGTCCTTCCGCATCCACCGGCAGCTCACGCACGCCGGCGCCATCCGGCTGCAAGCCGCGAATCACCTCGCGCACCGACGCGTGCTCGATCATGGTGGTTACGATGGTGCGGCGTGCGGTGATTCGTGCTGCGCCGGCAATCGCCAGGTTGTTGCTCTCCGTACCGCCGCTCGTAAAGACGATCTCCGCTGGCTGCGCCCCGATCAGCGCGGCGACGCGCCCGCGCGCTTCCTCGACCGCGTCGCGCGCCCGCGCCCCCAACCCGTGGATGCTCGAGGCGTTGCCGTACTGCTCGCGCAGGTACGGCAGCATGGCATCGAGCACGTCGGCACGCAGCGGCGTGCTGGCGTTGTGATCGCAGTAGATCACCATCTCTTGTCCCGCAACGTTGCCGCAGTCACGCCGGCGCGGCGGCCGCCGGGGCGGCCCGCTTGCCCCGTTGGCGCTTGCGATCCCGATACAGCTTGTAGTCGAAGCTGTCACAGAGCGCCTGCCAACTCGCCTCGATGACGTTGGGCGAGACGCCGACGGTCCCCCAGCGCTCGTGGCCGTCACCCGACTCGATAAGGACGCGCACCAGCGCCGCCGTGCCCTCGCCGCCGCCGAGGACACGCACCTTGTAATCAAGCAGCTGCACTTCACCGATCTGCGGGTAGAACTTCACCAGCGCCTTGCGCAGCGCGTGGTCGAGGGCATTGACGGGGCCATTGCCTTGCGCTGCCGTGTGCTCCACGACACCGTCCGGCCCCTCGATCATGATGGTGGCTTCAGAAAGCGGCGGCTCGTCTTCCTTGCGCTTCTCGTCGATGACCCGGAAGCCGATGAGCCGGAAGCTGCGCGCCTTCTGGCCATTGAGTCCCTTCTGCAGCAACAGCTCGAACGACGCCTCGGCGCCTTCGAACTGGAAGCCACGGTTTTCCAGCTCCTTCACTTCCGCGAGCACGCTACGCACCGCCGGCTTCAGCTCCTCGACGTCGACACCAAACTCCTGGGCCTTGTAGAGGATATTGCTGCGACCCGACAGGTCCGACACCAGGACGCGCTGGCGATTGCCCACCACCGCCGGATCGATGTGCTCATAGGTGAGCGGGTTCTTCTGCACCGCGGCGACGTGGATCCCACCCTTGTGCGCAAACGCGCTCAGGCCCACGTAGGGCTGCCGCTTGTTGGGCTCCGCGTTCGCGAGCTCCCACACGAAGTGCGACAACTCGCGCAACCGCCGCAGCTGCGCCGCACTGACGATCTTGTAGCCCATTTTCAGCTGCAGGTTGGCAACTATCGTACACAGGTTGGCATTGCCGCAGCGCTCGCCGATCCCATTGATGGTGCCCTGCACCTGCGTGGCGCCGTGCTGCACCGCGATCAAGCTGTTAGCAACGCCCAGCTCCGAATCGTTGTGGCAATGAATCCCGATGGCGACCGGTACAGCCTGCCGGACCGCGGCGACCGCGGCGGCAACTTCGTCCGGTAGCCGCCCGCCGTTGGTCTCGCACAGGCACACGACGTCGGCGCCGGCATCGGCGGCGATGCGACAACACTCGACCGCGAACTCCGCATCGTCGCGAAAGCCGTCGAAGAAGTGCTCGGCGTCGAAGATCACCGTGTCGGTGTGGCGCTTGAGGAAGGTGATGCTGTCGTGAATCACTTCGAAGTTCTGCGTCTTCGAGATGCGCAGATCCTCGCGCACGTGTAGCTCCCACGTCTTGCCGAAGATCGTGATCACCGGCGTTTCGGCCTGCAGCAGCTTGCGGATGTTGGCATCGTCACTGGCGCGCACGCCGACGCGGCGGGTCGATCCAAACGCCGCGATGCGCGCGTGCTTCAGGTGTAGGCGCTTCGCTTCCTTGAAAAATGCCTCGTCACGGGGATTGGATCCCGGCCATCCACCCTCGATGTAGGCAGCACCGAAATCGTCGAGACGCTCGGCGATGCGCAGCTTGTCCTCGACGGTGAAGGCGATGTCTTCCGCCTGACACCCGTCACGCAGCGTCGTGTCGTACAGCTCGACGTGCCGCGCGTTGCTGGAATGCTGGGTCACGCCGTCGCCTCCTGCACGCCCTCCTCGATCAAGGCGTGATGCAAGACCCGCACGGCCAACTCCGCATACTTCGCGTCGATCACCACCGACACCTTGATCTCCGACGTCGAGATCATCTGGATGTTGATCCCTTCCCGCGCCAGCACTTCAAACATGCGCGCCGCAACCCCGGCATGACTGCGCATCCCCAGGCCGACGACGGAAACCTTCGCCACCGACGTGTCCGACGCCACGCCGCCGGCACCAATTTCATTGGCCACTTCCATTACCATGCCCAGCGCCTTCTGGTAATCGGCGCGCGGCACCGTGAAAGTCAGGTCGGTGTAGCCATCCTCGCTGGCGTTTTGGATGATCATGTCGACAACGATATGCGCCTTGGCAATCGGCGTGAAGATCCTGGTCGCGAGGCCGGGACGGTCCGGGACACGCAGCAACGTGATCTTCGCTTCGTTCAAATCGTGCGCCACCCCTGACACCAAGACGTCTTCCATACTCGCGTCCTCCTGAACCACCCAGGTCCCCGGCTCGTCCGAGAAACTCGAGCGGACGTGCACCGGAACGTTGTAGCGCTTGGCAAACTCGACGGAGCGGATCTGCAGCACTTTAGCTCCGAGGCTGGCCAACTCCAACATCTCGTCGAACGATATCCGATCGAGCTTGCGCGCCGCCGGGCAGATGCGTGGATCCGTCGTGTAGACGCCCGCCACATCGGTGTAGATCTCACACACGTCGGCTTTCACGGCAGCGGCCATCGCCACGGCGCTGGTGTCGCTGCCGCCACGGCCGAGCGTCGTAATGTTGAGGTGGGCGTCGACCCCCTGGAATCCGGCAACCACTGCCACGCCGCCGTCGCCAACCACGGCGAGCATGTTCTGCGCGTCGATACTGCGAATGCGCGCACGACCGAAGACGCCGTCGGTCGACACGCGGATCTGATGTCCGAGCAGCGAGCGCGCCGGCACCCCGAGGTCCAGCAGTGCCATGGCAACCAGTCCCACCGAGACCTGCTCCCCGGTGGCCAGCATGACATCGACCTCGCGCGCATCAGGGTTCGCGGACAGCTGGCTGGCAAGTTCCAAGAGCCGATTGGTCTCGCCAGCCATTGCCGACACCACGACAATTACCTGATTTCCCGCAGCCCGCGTGTCGGCCACGCGTCGGGCTACCGCTTTGATACGGTCGACGGAGCCCACCGAGGTGCCCCCATACTTTTGAACGATCAATGCCACTGTCCACCCTGGTCCGGCAGCGAAGAGGAAAAACGAAATGGAAAACCGGAAATGGAAAACCGGGAATTCAGAACCGGCAAACAGAATGCCAGACCGAGTGGCCGTTCTCCATTCTCAGTTCCCGGTTCCCAGTTCTCCATGTGCTTCCTTTGTCGAGCTTCGTGCCCTTCGTGTGCTTCGTGGTGACGCGGTCTTGTCTCATCAGCTTATGGATTCCCAATCGCAGCGAGCAGCGCATCATAGCGTGCACCGTGGGCGCTGACCACGAGCAAGCGTTCATTCTCTCCCACAAACGTGAAGTTGATGGCCAAGCGCGGGGCATCTTCCCCGAGGCATTCGATCCACTCCACCGCGCAGACACCGTCGCCGTAAAGGTACTCTCGCAACGCCATTCTGTCCACGTCCGACGGGCGCATGCGATACAGGTCGATGTGATACAGCGGCAGTCGCCCGCCGCTGTATTCATTGATCAAGGTGAACGTCGGGCTGCGGACCTTGCGCACCGGAATTGCCAAACCCTCGGCGACGCCACGGACGAAGACGGTCTTGCCCGCCCCCAGATCGCCGGACAGCCCGATCAGTTCACCCCCGCGGAGGTGTGACGCGACGCGCACGCCGAGCGCGCGGGTGGCATCTTCGCTATGCGATGTCACGGAAACGGCCATGGATGTCGCCCTGAGCTTAGATCAGCAACCTCTCGCAATGGGAAGGATGCAGCAAGCCACCGAACCCAAACATAGTACAGGGGAGCGGCCCATAGAAAAGACGCCGGCCGCAGGCCCCGCAGGCCCTAGCGCATCGCCAATGGCGTTTGCTCCAGGATCACCTGTTCGGCGAGCAAGGTCGCGCCGGTACGCGGGGCAACGCGGATGAAGTTGGCGCGCAGCCAATTGAACCAACCGTAGATGACGGAGGGTTGTTGGCCGAGCGCCTCGAAGGCCAGTGCGACCACGTCTGCCGCGGGCACACCGACGGCGCGCGTTTCACCGGCAACATCGCGGAACTCCGATTCCGTAGCCCCCGGTTCGATCACCAAAACATCGACACCCGTCCCCCGCAACTCGGCCCACAGGGCCTCGCCGAAATGCAGGTCAAAGACCTTGGTTGCAGAGTACAGCGCATGACGCGGCAAGGGCTGGCGCCCGGCGATCGAGCCGCTGACGATCATGGCGCCGCGGCCGCGCGCCCGCATCGCCGGCAACAGCCGGCTCGCCAGCACCACCGGCGCCACGCAGTTGACCTGTACCATGTCGCGCAAGCGCGCCGTCTCCTGCTTGTCAAAGCGCCCGGCGTAGCCGAAGCCGGCATTGTTGACGAACACGTCGATCGGCAGATCCTGGATCGCCTCCAGCAACCGCTCAGGGCCGCCCGGGTCGGCCAAATCGGCGGCCACCACGCGCGTCGCCACGTGATACTGCTGCTCCAATTCACTCGCCAGGGCGCGCAAGCGATCGTCCCGGCGGGCCGTCAGCACACACGACATCCCATCGCGAGCCAACGCCCGCGCGAACACGTCGCCGATGCCGGCCGAGGCGCCGGTGATCAATGCCCACTCGCCGTAGCGTTGACGCATCGACGGGCGCCGCCGGCCGAACTGTTCCCGCGCTCCCCACAACGCCATCGTCAGCAGGGCAAACGGTACGAACGAAACACTCCCGCCCAACCAGCCGTGCAGGCCGCCGACGTACACGACATTCCAAACGAACATGCCGAGGGCGACCTGCGCCGCATACAGCGCCGCCCACGGCCACATCCAGGCGCGCATGCGCCAGAAGCCATACGCCCCCGCCGCATAGATGGCCCAGTGCAGCGGCTCGGTGAGCTTCGCACCCCAGCCGCGCAGCAGAAAACCGAACCACGCCTCGGCGTCGCGCCCCACCGGCTTCACGAAGAAGTCCCACGGCATGTAGATGAACGCCATAAACACACAGAACAACATCACCGCATTCATCCACGCTGGCCGTACGGCCAGCCGCTCACGAAACCATTCACCCATGGGACCTCCTCGGACGCAGACTGCTGTCGTCGGCCATAGCACACGGCGGGAGGATAGTCCTGAAGCGTCGGCGGCGATGGGGTTGGGCTTCGGGCTTGGGGGCAGGCCTTGCAACGCGGGCGGACGCGTGCGTAGAGTCTGCGCATGCCGAGGTCGAGACGGGCCCTGCAACCATCCAGTGTTGGCGACTACATTCGACGCCAACGCGAGCTAGCAAACATCTCCCTGCGCAAGATGGCCGAGCAGAGCGGCATCTCCGCCGCGGTGTTACAGGAAATCGAGAACGGCCTGCGCAACCCGAGCCGTACCATCCTCCAATCGATCGCCGGCGCCCTGCGACTGTCGGCCGAGACCCTGCAACTGCAAGCCGGCGTCCTCGACCCCAAGGAAGCCGACGACATCGATGCCGTGCGCGAGATCCGGCATGATCCCAACCTCACTGAACGCCAGCGCGACATCCTCATTGAAATCTACGAAGCTTTCTGCGCCGCCAACCGCGCCGCACGCAAGTGAAGCCATGGTGAATGGTGAATGATGAATGGCGGTGAGCGCTGCGCGTTGAATGCACCATTCACGAATTCACCATTCCCGTTTCGGGGAGGCAGAGGTGCCGAGTTTCCGCCATCGCTTGAATCGTGCGCAGCAGCGTATCTACGATCGCAGCAACGCAACGGCATCGATCCCGCTGCGCGCCACGCCGCGCCTGCATCAAGCCGTGCAGGCCTTACCGGCGATCCTCCTGTCCGCTGAGAGCAGCCGCGTCGAACGCGTCGCGCAGGTGATCGCCGACGAGATCGCCAGCATCGTGCACGTGCCACGCGTGCGTATCATCGTCAGCGGCACCCGGCCATCAAATGCCCGCGGTGAGCTGCACGGCCTCTACACCCCGGCGGCACACGGCACGGCCACCATCAAGGTGTGGATGATCACCGCGAAGCTGGGCAAGGTGGTAGCCTTCAAAACCTTTCTGCGCACCCTGCTGCACGAGATCTGCCACCACCTCGACTACGCCCTGCTGCGCCTCGGCGATTCGCTGCACACCGAGGGGTTTTACAAACGCGAGTCAAGCTTGTTCTATCAGATAGGCGGCGCGGCGGCGGGGGACAGAAAATGACGAGTGACGAGTGATGGGTGACACGTGACGAGCCGGAGCCAGAGGTTTCTAACTCATCACTCGTCACGTATCACTCGTCACTGCTTTGCTACGCTGCTTCGAACAATCCCGCCGCTCCCATGCCGCCGCCGATGCACATGGTCACAATGCCCCAGCGCTTCTTTTGGCGACGCAGCTCGAGAAGCAAGGTGCCGGTCAGGCGGGCGCCGGTCATCCCGTAGGGGTGACCGATCGAAATGGCACCGCCATTCGGGTTGAGCCGCGCCGGGTCGATGCCGAGGCGATCACGAACGTACACCGCTTGTGAGGCGAACGCTTCGTTGAGCTCGACGATATCGATGTCATCGATCTTGAGGCCGTGCTGCTTGAGCAGCTTGGGCACGGCGAACACGGGCCCGATCCCCATCTCGTCGGGCTCGCATCCCGCAAAGACGCAGCCGCGGAAGTATCCGAGCGGCGCAATGCCGAGCGCTTTGGCACGGTCGGCGGACATGATGACATTCACCGAGGCACCGTCCGAGAACTGCGACGAGTTGCCGGCAGTCACGCTGCCCCCTTCCTTGAACGCTCCGGGCAGCTTGGTGAGCCCTTCCAGCGTCGTGTCGGGCCGGTTGCACTCGTCGCGGTCGACAACGACCTGCTTCTGCGACTTGGCTCCAGTGGCCTTGTCGGTCACCTCCATGGTGACGGTCATCGGCACGATCTCGTCGTTGAACTTGCCGGCCTTCTGCGCCGCCGCGGTGCGTTGCTGCGACGCAAGCGCCAACTCATCTTGCTTCTCGCGAGAGACCTTGTAGCGCTCGGCGACGACTTCTGCGGTGAGCCCCATGGGCATGTAGATCTCCTTCTTATGATCCATCAGCCACGGGTTGAACAGATTCTTCTTGTTGAAGTCGTTTTGCATCATCGTGATCGATTCGAGACCGCCGCCGATGACCGCTTCGGCACCCTCGTTCTGCACCATGTGCGCCGCCACCGCGACCGCGTAGAGACCCGACGAGCAGAAGCGGCTCACCGTGCCACCCGGTACCGTGATCGGCAGCCCCGCCTGAACAGCCACGTTGCGGCCGACATTGAACCCCTGTGGTCCCTCGGGAAAACCGGTGCCCATGACCACATCCTCGATCTCCGCGGCATCGAGTTGCGGCACCTTCTTCATGGCCTCCCGGATACAATGGGCGGCCATGTCATCCGGCCGCGTCAGATTGAACGACCCGCGAAATGACTTGGCCATCCCGGTGCGAGCGGTGGCGACAACGACAGCTTCACGCATGATGATCTCCTTCGATAGGCGACAGTGGCGGTACTCTCTCAGGAGTCGGAGCCTGTTGCAAGCCGGGGGGCGATTGCCCGGCCGTCTCCAGGGTAAGGCCAGACTGGAGCCCGTGTGCACGCACGCCGCGCGCGATTGGCCCTGTGAAGCGCTGACGCGGGTGGGCGCCGCCCGCTCAGTGTCCAGACTTGCTCGCCCTACCCTTCTTCCGGCCACTCCGGTAACCTGCGCCGATGAATGTCGTCGTACGCGTGACGTCACACTTCAACATGATGCGCACGATTTGTGGTGCCGTTTTCACGGCCGTCGTCCTGGGCGCGCAGGTGGCGGCGGCTCGGGAGATCGAGGTCCCACTGCGTTTCGATGACGCGTTCATCCGTCAGATTGTGTTGACGCAGGTGTACACGTCGCCCAACGACCAGGCGGTGCTGTGGGACACCGGCACCGGCTGCGGCTACCTGAAGCTGCGCGAACCCGAAGTCACCAGCGTCGGTTCCCATTTGCGCATTGTCAGCCGCGGCGAGGCGCGTGTCGGCACCCCGGTCGGCCGGATGTGTCTGGCGCCGCTCCAGTGGGACGGCTTCATCGAGATCTTCGAGGCGCCCACGCTGAGCGCGGACCACCATGAGCTGCAGTTTCGGGTCGTCGAATCGAACCTCTACGACACCTCTTGGAAGAAGGGATGGTTCACGGGGAAGATCTGGGACCTCGTGAAACAGTACGTCCAACCCAGCTTCCAGGCGGTGCGCATCGATCTGCATGGTCCGCTGCAAGACCTGCGCGACTTCCTGCCGCTCGTCGTCGCGCAGCGCGACGCCGAACGTGTCGCGCAAATCTTGGACTCCGTCCATCTCACCGACGCGACGCCGAACGACTCCGGAATCACCACCACCGTTGCGTTTTCCGTCGATCCGCTTGCCCCTGCGTCGCCCTCGCCGCAGCCGTCACCATCCCGATCACCTGCGCCGGAAGCGTCTGTGGCAGAAGCGCCCGTGCCGCCATCACCTGCCGCGCCATCGCCCGCACCGCAAACCCCGCCATCGTCTCCGCCGGAAGCGGCCGAACCGCAACCAGCCGCGCCGCAGTCGCCAGCGCCAGCCTCCGCCTCGCCGCAGGTTGGGTCGACGCCGGAGCCGGCCCTCACCGCGGAGGAGTTGCAGCAATGGGAAGCCTCCTGGCAGCGGTGGGACGCCTTCCTGACCTTCGTCATCAAGCAGTTTGGCAGCGAGACCTCGACGAGGGAGCTGCGCCTCACGCTCGCGGATGTGCTGATCGACGCGCGCTTCGACATTCTGGAGGCGCTGGCACCGGCAACGCCCGAGGCGCCGGACCCGACGCGCGCGCTGTTTCTGAAGACCTGGGAGCAATTGGCGCCGGTCGTTCGCCAAGCGGCAGCGGGCGTCCCGTCAGCCACAGGATTGCACTACCTGACGTTCATCACGGCGGGCGATGCATTGGCGGCGCTCGATGCGGCGGGACCCGACATCGGCGTGGACATCTCTGCTGACGGCTTACGCCGCCTGGCACGCATCGTCGCGCCGCTCAGCACCGAAGATCCTTTGCTCTACAGCACAACGGTAGATCCGGAGCTGCGCCAGGTCGTCGGCTTGGGTGCGCCGCTCCCGCCACCGGATCTGTCCGACGCGCCCCCCGATGCGGATCTCGTCTCGATGCTCACAGACAACAAACTGGGAGACCACAGACAACCAATGCAGCCTTTTGTTGACGCCGGAGTTGGGACCGCTGTCTGTTCCTCTGAGGTCGGTTGTCCAGCAGGTTCGGAGATAGCCTCTGCGGCCTGGTGGCGGCGCAACTGGCTCTTGCGCCCCGCGTTCGCCGCCGAAGAAAAGCCTGCGGACAAGACCTTGGCGCGGTGGCTCGCTGATCCGGACGTCATCGACGCGTATCTCCAAGCCGTCCGCGAAGTTCTCAACGAGGTCGTCCAGCAGACCCTGGCCACGAGCGATCTGGAAAGCCGCTACCAGCAGTTATACGGCCGGCTGGTGCGCGCCGCAGCATGGCAGGAGAGCTGCTGGCGGCAGTTCATCCGTGCCAGCGGCAAGGTGACCTACCTCAAGTCGCCTGTCGGGTCCACCGGCATGATGCAGGTCAACGAGCACGTCTGGCGCGGTATGTACGATCTACGCGGTCTGCGGTGGGACATTCGCTACAACGGACGTGCCGGCAGCGAGATCCTCCTGCACTACTTGCAGGACTACGCCATTGCCAAGAAGGAAGACGCCCACCCCGGCGGCATCGACAATCTTGCTCGCGCCACCTACGCCGTCTACAACGGCGGCCCCGGGCACCTGGCCCGCTATCGCAAACCGAGCACGAAGCACTCCCTGCGGCGGATCGACGAGCTCTTCGAGCAAAAGTACCGCGCCGTCAGCACCGGCAAGGACGTAGAGGTCAGTCGATGCATCGTCGGAGGGTGAGGGAGACAGTGACAAGTGACGAGTGACAAGTGACGAGTGACGAGTGACGAGCAAGAACGGCTATCTCCCTCTTGTCACTCGTCACTTTCCTCCTTCCACTCGCTCCACGCAGCGCTTGAACTCCCGGTGCCAGTTGGTCACGGTGCCGAACTGCTTCAAGTAGGCGTCCATTCCCATGAGGGCGCGGAAGAGGAACACTCGATGCCCGGGATCTTTGAAGATGCGGTTTTCCAGCCCGATGGTGGCGATCTGCATCCCGCGCTCCACCGAGTTGTAGTCGCGCGGGTTCCAGCGACGGTCCGTCAACACCGGCTCGAAGATGATCTGCATGATTTCGACCATCGGCTCGGGCTTGTCGTCGGGATCAAGATAGTCGAGTTGGACGAAGCACTTCGCCATGGTGGCGCGGTCGTCCGCCAGCAGCGCCCTGGCCAGGCGAAGGTACGCCGTACGGATCGTCTCGGGGAAGACACGGATCGAGCCGAAGTCCAGCATCGCCAGCTTCGGATGAAAGGTGACCAGATAGTTTCCGGGATTCGGATCGGTGTGCAGCACGCCGTATTCGAACACCTGGCGCCACAGCACGCGGAAGTACTTGATCGCCACCCAGTCCTTCAGCGACTGCTCAATCCCGGGGCCCAGAATGGTCTGGAACGGGTACCCCTCGACGTATCCCATGGTGAGCACACGGCGCGACGACAGATCCGGATACACTTCGGGGATGAGCACCTCGTCATCATCGCGAAACATTTTCTGGAAGATGGCGATGTTCTTGGCCTCGTTGATGTAGTCGAGCTCCTCATGCAAGCGCTCTTCCAACTCGCGGTAGACGTCGGACGAATCGATCTTCTGGCGCATGACGTCGCGGCCGAGGCGCGTGAAGGTTTGCAGCAACGCCTTGAGGTTCTTGAGATCCTGGTTCACGGTCTCTTCAACGCCGGGATACTGGATCTTGACAACGACCTCTTCGCCCGACTTGAGCCTGGCCTTGTGCACCTGTCCGAGCGAGGCCGCGGCGAACGCCGCTTCATCGAACTCGGCGAACAGCGCCTCGGGCGGGTAACCCAGCTCTTTGACGATCTGCTTGCGAATCAGCGGGTAGTCCATCGGCGGCACCGATGACTGCGACGCCGAGAGGACCTGCAGGACCTCGGTGGGCAAAATATCGTCGCGCATCGACAGCAGTTGCACCAGCTTGGTGAACGCGCCGCGCAGTTCCTTCGAGCGCTCGACGATCTTGAGGGCGTTCTTGACGTGCGTATCGAGCAACGCCTGCTGGCGCTTGTCAGCCGAGCGGAACGGCGAGCGCACGGCTTCCCACAGGTAGCTCGAGCCCACTGAGGTGGCCAGCTCGCCGACCTTGAGCACGCGCTTGGCGCGGCCGCTGGTGATGGCACTACCCTTTTTCTTCGATTCGGAGGCCATGGCTACTGACAGGAATTACGCTGACCGGTTCGACAATACGCGGCATTCCTAGCGCCTTTTCCGGACGACGGCAAACCGATTGAAGCGGCGACCCCGATGCGAGAAAAATACTTCACCACGAAGTACACGAAGGGCACGAAGAAGAATGCCAAGGTAGACGTTCATGGCCCCAAAGAAGAGCTCATTTCCGATGAGGTTTGCAGAGCCATGCCAGAGTCATGCTTTCGCTCCCGTTCTCTGTGGCCTTCGTGTCCTTCGTGGTGAAACCCTGCTTGTCAGATCACGGCCAAGTCTGGGCTAAGTCGAAAGGCAAGATGCAAAAGTGGTCTGGCTCTTTTTCACTTCTGCGTTTTACGTTTTGCCTTTTGCCTTTCATTGGCGCCGCGCTTCGGCGCTCGGCGCTTCACCGGCGCAACGGCAGCGGGAGCTTGTTCGCGCGCTCGCCTGGCGGCGACCCATCCCGGGCGCACCATCTCGCGTTTGACGGTGAACACCAGAGCGCCGGCCGGGACATCTTTGCGCACGGTCGTCCCCGTCGCCACGTAGGCATCGTCGCCGAGGCGCACCGGCGCGACCAGCTGCGAGTCGCTGCCCACCTGCACGCGCGCTCCGATGATCGTACGACTCTTGCGAAAGCCGTCATAGTTGCAGGTGATCGTGCCGGCGCCAATATTCGTCTCTTCGCCGATTTCCGTGTCGCCGAGATAGGCGAGATGCATGGCCTTGGTGCCCGCACCGACGATCGCGTTCTTGGTCTCGACGAAGTCACCGATGTGCACCCGCGGGCCGAGGTGCGTCCCGGGACGCAGCTGCGCGAACGGCCCCACCTGCACGTCGTCGGCAATCTGCGCTTCGGTGATCACCACGCCGAGCTTGACGTGCACGTTGCAGCCGAGCACCGCGTCGGTGATCAGCGCCGTGCCGTCGAGGCGGCAGGCCTCGCCGAGGCGCGTCGCACCGCGCAGGATTACATTGGGACCGATCACGGTGTCGCGGCCGATCTCCACGTCGGGGCCGATGTATGCAGTCGAAGGATCTTCGAGCGTCACCCCCGCGGCCATCCACTGCCGATTGATCTCGTCTCGCAAGGTCCTCTCCCGCGCCGCCAGGTCGGCTCGGCTGCTGATCTGCGCCCCTTCGCCGCCAGTGGCCGGCGCATCTCCAATGCGCGCCCCCTCGGCGCGCGCCAGCGCAATGATGTCCGTCAAGTAGAGCTCCGCCTGGGCATTCGTCGGCTTGAGGTGCTGCAACGTTCGGAACAACCAGCGGGAATCCGCGCAGTAGACCCCCACGTTGACCTCCCGAATCGCGCGCTCGGCCGGGGTACAGTCACGGTCCTCGACGATGCGGATGACGTGTCCACGCGCATCGCGCACGATGCGCCCAAAGCCAGCCGGGTCGTCGACGTGCTCGGTCAGCAGCGACACCGGCACGGCGGCGGCCTGGTGGGCGGCCATCAGGCCGCGAAAGGTGTCGGCGCGGAGAAACGGCAGGTCGCCGTAGACGAGCAGCAGATCGCCATCGAAGTCGCCCAGCACCGCTGCCGCGGCGCGCGTCGCGTGCCCCGTACCCTTTTGCTGGGTTTGCCGCGCAAAGCGCGCCCCGTATGGCGCGCAGACGGCACGCACGTCGTCCGCCTGGTAGCCGACCACCACCACGATCGGATCGACGCCGGCGGCGCGCAACGCCGCCAGCGGGTAGGTGATCAGCGGCCGGCCACCGAGCCGGTGCAACACCTTCGCCTGTCCGGAATTCATGCGTGTGCCCAGGCCTGCCGCCAGGACAATTGCGCCCACAGATCGATGCGTCGTCACAATTTGTCGATTATGCGGCAAGAGACGCACCGAGTCGATGGGAGCGGAGAGACAACCGACGACAGACCGCTTCGCTTCCAGACAACAGACCAAGGAGATCTTCAGTCGGTGCTCTGTCCTCTGTGGTCTCTGGGATCAGATCTCCTTTGCCCGACGCTGCTACCTTTGCTATTGGACGCCTCGCGGGAGGACTTGCGGAATGCCGGTGGTGTACTTCGTCAAACAGCAGCGCGCGGTAGAATGCCCGGTGGGCACCAACCTGCGGCGCTTGGCGCTCGACAATGGCATCGATCTCTACGTGTTCCCGACCAACATCCTGAACTGTCGCGGCAACGGCTTGTGCGGTACCTGCCGCGTCAAGGTGGATAACCCGCGGGCGCTCTCAGTACGCACGCCAACCGAGGAACGCAAATGCGGTTGGGAGGGTGAGCAATACCGTCTCTCCTGCCAGAGCAAGGTTCTCGGCGACGTCCAGGTCACCACCAGCCCGCGCAAAGCGGTCGGGTGGTCGAACCATTCGACGTATCAGTGGATGAAGGATCTGGAGTGAATGCGACAGATGGTCAGGAGTAAGGAGTAAGAGGGTCAGGAGTTAGGAGCGCACACTCCTGACTCCTTACCCCTTACCCCTTACCCCTTACTCCTTACCCTTCACCCCGATCTTCTCATACGCGCCGCGAAAGTACAGCAAGGGCTCGCCATCGCGGGCATCGGCGGCCTCGACTTCGCCGATGAAGATTGTGTGGTCACCGCCTTCGCAGATATCAGTCGCGCGGCACTCCAGGTGACCCAGCACGTCAGCAAGCACGGGCGCACCGGTCTTCCCCTGGCGTAGCTGGACCGTGGCGAACTTGTCGCCACCCGAGATCGCGAAGCGGCGTGACAGCTCCTGTTGATCGGCCGCCAGAAAGTTCACCGCGAAGACCCGCGAGGTGTGAAAGTGCGGATGACTCTCCGCCCTTTTGTCGACACACACCAGCACCAGCGGCGGCTCCAACGAGACCGACGTAAAGGCCGTGGCGGTGAGGCCGTAAGGCTTCCCGTCATCGCCGAGCGTCGTGATGATGGTCACGCCGGCCGCGAAATGCCCCAGCACACGACGGAACTCTTGCTTGTCGATTGGCATATTGGCTCCTCTCGCACCGGGGTAGTGACGAGTGACGAGTGACGAGTGACACGTGACGAGCAAGAGGGAGCCCATCACTCATCACTCGTCACTCATCACTGTCCCTAGGCCACGGTGGCGCGGCGAGCAGCGGGCCATTGGCGCGCCACATGTGGCACGAATCGGCCGCCGCATGGGTGCCCTCGGCGCGCCGCGGCCGGACGTTCAACTCCTCGATCAGGCTCGGCATGCATTGCAACATCGTCGGCGCCAGCATGAACAGCAGATGGACCAGCGGCTGCATCTTGGCGTCCTCGCCGAAGAGCGCCTGGACGTGTGCCGTGTAGCCCTTGAACATCGCCCGGCCGACCAACTCACTGGCCGTGGCCACCGTTTCCCACTCGCCGGGTGCGGCGATCGCCGGCCCGGCACGGCGCACACGCCCGCTACTGGTGACGATACTCATGCTCGGCAACTCGATCTCAACGTCGGCAGTGGCTTCGAACGATGCATCCATCTCTTCCTCGAGCGGCAGCGCATCAGCACCGGGGCGGTAGTGTAGGTCGAACAGCATGCCGCGCAGTACCAAGCCGAACCCGGCCGCCTTCATGCCATCGACGATCACGCTACGCGCAAATAACGGGCTACCTGGCGCCGGGACCGCACCCGTGGCGGGACGGCGAGCCTGCTCGCGCGCCACCGCCCACTCGATCGTCGGTCCGACGAGTCGCAGCAGCGTGTAGATGTGAAAACAGCCGCGGGGCCCGCCGACTTGCTCCATCACCGTCGGGCCGTAGCCGTCACGCAACGTGGCGCCGACCAGCCGCTGCACGTCAGGCAGGCGATCGGGGCAGCTCTCGCCGCGCGTTCCAGGGCCGGGCGCAAACGGAAATGCCGACATCGTCGGCTCGACGGCGCGGATGCGGAGAGTTGGGTAGTCCAGCTGCAGCCGCACCGCCATGTCGTGGACCACCCCTGGTCCCTGCAACTTGCCGCCGAGGGGAACCAGACCGCGCTTGCGCAGGTCGAAGATGCGCCCCACCGCCAGCAGAGCGTCTGCCTCACCCCAGCTGAGATGCAGGGAGATCATACGAGTATGCAGCGGCGTCACGGACATCGAACAGCGTGCCTCATTGATTCATCGAATCATTCATTCATTACATGGATGAGTCAATGAAGGAGGATTCTGTGCCCGGGACACGGGTGGCCGATGAGACCAGGTTGCTGCGCCACGAAGTCACGAAGGTCACGAAGAAGAAGGCCAGGTAACCTCAACGGAGAATGTTTTTCCAATGAGGTTCGGAGAGCGATTGCTGGAGTTAGGCGTGGCCCCTGTTCTTCGTGGATCTCGTGATTTTCGTCGTCTTCGTGATCTTCGTGCCCTTCGTGGTAGAGCCCTCTTACTGCCTCAAAACCATCCCAGCCCCACCAGCGCCACCACGAAGTACGCGGCAACCACGGCGGCGCCGGCGTAATCCTTCGCGAGGCGCTGCCCGACGAGGAGACTGAGCAACGCGATGCCGGAGAGGGCCACCCCGCACGCGGCGACACCCATTCCCCTGTTCCTAAAGCTCCAGGTCAGCAACCCCAGCGCGCACAATCCGCCGGCACTGAGCTCGATCAGCGTCAGTACCCAGAACAGCCGAGGAACGAGCGACGCCACCGGGCTGTTCTTGAAATGATCGGCGAAGTAATCGAGGTTGCCCTGCTGGTCGAGCAGCTTGTCCAACGCCGACTGCAGGAACACGACGGCGAAAAACGCAGTGACGAGGAAGCGGGCGATGACGTCTGGGTGCATGGGGAACCCTCTTACTCCTTGGCCGCGCGCAAGACCAGCCGGCCTTCCCGCCTCATTGCGGACACGCCTGGCTGGGACCGCTGGTCTGGAAGAGCAACGATACCGCGTCGCTCCCGCTGTCGGTCACCACGATATCCGGCTTGCCGTCACCATTGAGGTCGCGCGTCATCACCGTGCGCGGCTTCAGGCCGACGGCCATCGTCTGCGCCGGCGCGAAGCTGCCGTCGGGCCGGCCTATGAGCAGCGAGACGCTGTCGGACAAGGTGTTCGCGGTCACAAGATCGAGGACACCGTCGCCATCGAGGTCGACACTGACCACGTGGCGTACTCCCGGCCCAACCTTGTAGCTGGCAGTGCGCGGAAAGGTGCCGTGTCCGTCACCGTACATCACCACCACCGCGTCGTGCTCCAGATCCGTCACCGCCAGATCCGTGAAGCCGTCTCGGTTATAGTCTCCCGCCGCCACGCCGTACGGACGTCCTCCGCCATAGGCTATCTCGCCGCTGTGCTCGAAACTGCGTGTCCCGGTATTGGTGAAGATCGACACCGTATCGGATTTCCAGTTGGTCACCGCGAGATCCAACCCCGCCGTGCCGTTGAGCTCCGCGACCGCCACGGCGGACGGATGATCGCCGGCATTGAGCTTGAGCGGCGGCGCGAAACCCTCGGGCTGTCCGAACAGCACACTGACGATCCCGTGGGGCCCCGCGATCAAAGCGTTACTCTCGTTGACGATGACCAGATCCAGGCGGCCATCGCCATCCAGGTCGGCGAGCGCGACGTCGAAGGGCGAGATCCCGGTGCGATACTGCTTGACGTTGCGAAACCCGCCGCTGCCATCGCCGAGGAGGATGGCGACGTCATGCGACTCCCCGTTGGCAACCGCCAGATCGAGGTGGCCATCGCCGTTCATGTCGCCCACGGCGACGTGACGCGCAATCTGCCCGGAAAATACCTCGCCATGCGATGTAAACTTGCCATGCCCGTCGTTGAGGTAGACGCTGACCCGGCCTGTGTCCGATGAGCTGACAGCCAGGTCCGGCGTGCCGTCCCCGTTCCAGTCGCCGATGCCAATGCCGAACGGCGCGGTGGGCGAATCGGCAAGGCGGGCACAGGTGAAGCTCGGCGCAGCGGCAGGGCTCGGTGATGCGGGGTGGCGCGCGGCGGTGCAGCCGGCAAGCAGAAGGCACGCGACGATGGCGGCCCAATACGGGTGCGACATCTCCGCGACCAGAGCTACGCCGAAGGCGTTCCGCGACATAGCCCAGGGTTGCCGCGTCTTTTCAGCGGCTACCCTGGGGCCGATCGCAGCAACGGTTTTCGACCCTGCAAGGGTTGCGTCCGCTCGCATCCATTCCCTGCGCACCGCTCGTCGTTCGCCGCAACCCCTTCGGGGTAGAAGGGAACCGGTTTCACTTCCCAGGGTAGCCGCGAAACGCGGCAACCCTGGGCTATGTCGCACAACGCCTTCGGCGTAGGGAGGATGAGCGTGCTCCTTCATCGGGCGCACACGGCCATCACCCTTCCGTCGCCGCCTCATTCGTGCGCCGGCGCGTCCGGCGCCGCAGCCGGCGGTGCCGCGGGAGCCGCCGGGGTTGCGGCCGGCGCCGCTTCGGGAGCTCCGGGCGTCGCGCCAGCCCCCTGCGCTTGCTTCTGCATGTACGCAAACAGCAGACTCTGCAGCGCCTGGCTGCGCTGCAAATCTCCAAAGCTGAACGCCCCGCTGTGCGGCGACAGCGCCACAGAGCTGTGCTTGCCCATCCAGAAAACCGCGTTCTCCGTCATCTTGTCGGGGAGGCCGTACGTCTTCTGCAAATAGTTTCCAACCTTGACGCGGTCGGGGCAGCGAAACTGCACCTCGTACAGCTCATCCTTGTAGAAGCGAAACTCCGCTTTGCACTTCGTCAGCGGGCCGACTTTCTGGTCTTCCACATCATAGATCGTCATCAGCAGCGCATCCTTGGAGCCCGCCGCAGCCGCCGTCGCCTTGTTCGGTTGCAACTTCGGAATGAGCTTGGTGACCTCGGACGCCGACATGCCGAACTTCGCCTTGCCAAAACCGGTCGGCTCGGCGGCCTTCATCGCGGCGCCCGCTGACGCCGCCCAGGTGGTCATGACACACACCAGGATTGCCACACACACAGATTGTCTGTTCACGACTACATTCTCCTGTGAAAGTTTAATCATGCACACTAATTGCACGCGGCTTAGTTACGGCATACGGAGAGTTTCACCACGAAGGTCACGAAGGGCACGAAGATGGAATTTGATGAGCTATCCAAAAAGGTTATTGGGTGCGCCATCGAGGTTCATCGAGCTCTTGGGCCAGGGCTTTTGGAATCTGCCTATGAGCAGTGCTTGGCGCGCGAGCTGCACCTGCAAGGGCTCCGATTCAATCTCGAGTGGCCGTTACCGGTTGAATACAAGGGGCTCAGACTCGATTGCGGCTATCGGATCGATCTCTTGGTCGAGAAGCAACTCATCGTCGAGCTCAAGGCGGTGGAGCGACTCATCAGTGTCCATCAAGCGCAGATCCTCTCCTACTTGAAGCTAGCCAACATCCGTATCGGGCTCCTGATCAACTTCAATGTCCCCATCCTGAAAGACGGCATTCAACGCTTTGTCTTGTAATCCCCTTCGTGCCCTTCGTGTCCTTCGTGGTTAAAAAAATCCTACTCCGATCGGTTCTCGCACAAAAAGAGAGAGGGTGATGGTCGCCCATCACCCTCTCTCGCTAGAAGCGATCGCTCAGCAAGGTTTACTTGCAGGCGAACTTGAACGCAACCGAGACGTCGCCCAGAGGCGCGGCGTTGGCGGCGATGGCGCCGGTGATGCCCAGGCCGCTCAGGTTGCTGGAACCGTAGAGGCTGCAGGTGCTCTTGCCACCGCTGAGGCTCAGCAGCAAGCTGCTGAAGGCCGCGCCCGTGCAGGGGTCATTCGCCTGCTGCTGGCAGTTCGCGTCTTGCACGCAGGCGTCTCGGTTACAAGTTCCCGAGCTCAGGCCGGTACAATCGGCATTCCCGTGTGCGAAATCGCACGCGCCCTTTGCGCCTCCACTGCAATGGCCGCTGTGCGTACAGAGGCCGGCGCTTGGGGCATCGAGCAGAGTTGCCGACGCGGTCCCCGTGGTCAACGGCAGGCTGAAGGGTGCCGTCGGGGCCGCGAAGTCGTCGAAGGTGCAGGCCAGGCCGTCCGGACCCAAGTCGGTCGGATCGGTCAGCAAGGTGAACTGCGCCGAGACGAGATCGACGCAGTCACCAGCCGTCGCGGCGCCACTGGCGGCAATGGTGGTTCCACCATCGATGGTAGTTGCGTATGTGCCATCCGTGTTCGTCGCATCGATGGGAAGACCGCAAGCATCGTTGCCGCTCACTGCCGGGCAAGCAGAGTCGTTCACGCAAGCCGTGGTACCATCATGGCAGGTCTTAGAACCACTGCACGTCGAACCGGCGCTCGGAGCGTTCGTGCAATCCGCATTCGTTGTGCAGGCCGGATGCCGTGTGCCACCGGTGCAATGCCGGGCACACTGGGTCTGGACATGGTCGCTGCAGAGCGAGAAGGTGTTCGGCAATGAATGGCCACCGGTGCAATCACACCAGCCTTCCGACCGGGCAATCAACACGCAGGCGCCAACCGCCGGGAGGCCCGGAGGAATGATGGCGCGAACGGTCTTTTGCGGCTCGTTGATCAGGTACAGGAAGTTGGGCTCCGTACCCCAGACGCCGCCGGCGCCTTCGCCGGGATTCAGGTTACACGGCGCATTGGCGCCGCAATCGGCATCGGACTGGCAGGGTGCAAGACCCGTCTTGCACTGGCCACTGGTACGACCCGCCTTGCAGACATCAAGGCTCAAGCCGCCGGCAACCGGCACCTTGAGGTTGAGGCCGGCGCCCGGCTGCTTCACTTGCACGAAGCTATTGTTCGGATCACAGCCGTTACCGCTGCACGCACTGGCCGAGCACTGTGTCGGGTGACCGCTGCACGCAGCCGGATCATCCGTGTGGCAGGGGCTCGAGTCGAGGCAGAAGCCGCTGGTATCGGACGCATCGCATGGGCTGGAGTCGAAGCAGGTTCCCGAGGTGTCGATCTGGCAAGCATGGTCGCGACACTCAACCCCGAAGCGGCAGAGGTTCGGCCGTGCCTGTTCGGTATTGGCATTGACGGTTGTGCCGCACGCGGTGCCTTTCTTGGCCGCGATGCCGCTGCCGTTCAGCGGTCCAGGGACCGCAGAGACGGCATCTTGGAAGAGCGCCAGTGTGTCCGGAACGTTCATGAGTTGCTGCTGGATCGTCAACTTTTCAGTGGCGAACATCAGCAAGTCTTCGATGTACTTGGCAGCGCAGTTCGGGTCCGCTTTGCCGTCGCCGTCGAGATCGCAGTTCGTGGCCGTGGCTGGCGGCGCGTACCCGCCGGCACCGGAGACCAGGTGCCCGAGGCTGCTGCCGTCTTGCGACAGGCTGACGGCAAGATCCTCGTCGTTGCAGATGGCGGTGCAGCTTGGAACCTTGCCCACTACGGGCGTACATTGGGCGTTCGCATGGCACGCCGTGCCATTGTTGCCCGCGTTGGCACACTTACCGGCGCGGGCGATCTCAATATCCTTGCGGAACTTCGCGAATGCCGATTTGCCCGGTCCCAGCGCATTGGCGACGTCGTATACCGGCTTCAGCTTGGCCTCGCAGGTAGTGGCGGCGTTCGCCATACACCCACCACCACCGGGTTGGCAACTGGTCCCGAGACCGGTCAGCACACCCTTGGCCACCTCGGTGCGCACCGCGTCCTTGCATACCTGCAAAGCGGTGTAGATGGAGGTCCGGAGCTTGCCGATTTCGACCTCGATCTTGTTCTGGCACTTCTTCACGTCGGCATGTGCGCCGGTGGGTGCCAACATCATGGCTGCCGCCGCGGCGGCAAGCCCCCATTGAACTAACCTTCCTCTATTTCTCATCGCTAACCCCTCCTTTGCAGGTTGTTTGACCGCTGGCGCCAGGAAACCGTCTCCGACTCCCCCCCGCATCCGCGGTAGATTGAACACTCACACTTCAAGCTTCAAGATTTCCGACCGTTCATTTGATACCCGCAGGCGACGACCATTGTCAACATAATTTTTGTGCCCCTTGGGTATTTTTTCCTGTTCGCAGGCGCTCGCCGAGAAAGAAGACCCGAGGCGGACCCGCGGTCCCAGGCAGAGCCTGGAACCGCGAGCTTTCAACGGCCTCCTGCTCGTCAGACTTGCTGACGCCTACTGGCATTGCAGCGTCAAGGTGGCGATGAAATCCCCGATCGTCGGAAAGTCGAGCGCGGGATACGCCAATGCCACCGCGGCGCCGCTCGCGGTCGGCGGGACGTTGGTCGCGCTCCCGATGCAATTGCCACCAATGCTCGACAGGTTGAACGGTGTCCCCGTCGCCACGGTATTGCACACCGGTCCGCCGAGGAGCCCGCCACAGACGTTGGCACCGGTGCCGACACCGGTGGTGCCGAAGATCAATGTAGAGTTGCCGACATTCCATACGACGCCCTTGGTCTGGCCGCTGGTTATGTCACCGGCGATTTGGATCTCCCCGTCTTGCAGCGGGGTATCGTCCGGCGGACAGGGCGTGCTGCAGTCCTCGCCGATCGCGAAGGAAAGATCAATGGCTTCGTGCAACCGAAAGCCTCCCGCCACCGAGCTACCCGACGACGTCTGCACGACGGGGCTGTTGCAAATGTTGGGGTGACTGTGCATGTCGCCGCCACACGCCACCGCGCCCACGGCCGTCGCCGTCGGCGACGGCCGTGGCGTCGGTGTCGGTGTTCCGGGGCCCGTGGTCACCGTCGGACCAATGGTATTCGGCGGCTCGATGCACGAATGCAGCGTCGAGCCATCCGGGGCGCTGAACGTGGCGGTACAGCTCGGATCGATCGCAAACCCGCGGTTGGCGATGGTCGGCGTGGGAGGAACGCCGAATCCCGCCGAGTTTGTGTTGTGATCGAGCTGTACCAACGTGTCATAGGTGCTGATGTTTCCACCGTTCGCCGCGCAGTCGACGATACCGGTCGCGGGGTTGATGTCGCACACGGCCGTGCCGCAGTCGGCCGGCGGGCAGGCCTGGCCATCATTCGGGCCACCATGACAATACTTTGTTGGGTCGAGACGCGCACAAATCTTGACACTCATTCCTACTAGTGACGCGGTTGCGCAGTCGAAATGGCTCTCACTGGGGAGAATCTGGATATCGCGCGTCGAATCGGCATTGACGTCCCCGAAGCGCCAGACCTGCGAGCCCGAAAGCGGCAGGCCGATCACGAAGCTCTTCGAAGTCAGCACTGCACCGGTAGTCCCGCCCAAGTTACACGTCACCGGGACGAACGTCGGCGTCGCACTGCCCGGCGTCCCGCTGGTCGGGGTATTTGCCGGCGTCGGGGTTGAGATAGCCGGGGTATTTACCGGCGTCGGGGTTGAGATGAGCGAGGTATTCGTCGGCGTCGCCGTATTCACTGGCAACGTCACGGTCGGTGTCGAAGTATTGAGTGGCGTGAAGGTGAACGTCGGTGTGCCGCAGCTGGCGCACGGCGTGTCCGTATTCACGGGCGTCGGCGACAGGGTCGGCGTGTCCGTCATGCTCGGTGTAAGGGTCGGCGTCGCCGTGTCGACCGCCGCGGTCGTCGGTGTCACGGTCGGTGTCTTGGTTGGTGGCGGAACGTTGCCGGCAATGATGGCGCCGTCGCAACCGGAGGCATCCGGAATCTTGCCGCCGACGGGATCGCTGAGGACCAGGCCGCTCACGACCATCGGGTAGGTTGAGTCCGCCGTCGCAGCGACGTTGACCTTGCACGTATACAACACCGAGCCGTCAGGGATCGGGTCGACGTTGTCGGTCGCCAACACCAGGGCGCGCACGACCGTACAGGTTGCGCCGCTGCAGCCGGCCGGCCGGAAGCCAAACGACGAAGCGTCCTTGCCGATATCCGGATTCACGGTGCAATCCGGCTTCCCGTTGGCTTTGACATTGATCGGCGTATTCGGATCCCACGTCAAATCGTTTTGCGTGCCGGCGATCACCGCGTCACCGGCGTGCAGCGTCACCGTGATCGTAACCTGCGTGCCTGGCGTGGCGCTGACAATATCGGCTTGGATGGCCGGCGCATTGCACGGCACCTCCGTCGCCGTGGGGGTCGCAGTGAAGATCACCCCGGTGGTCGGCGTAAACGTCGATGCCCTGGTCGCGGTCGGTGTCGCCGGTGTCGCCACCAATTCGACGATCGAACCGGCGGCATGGCTGGTAGCGTTCGCGCCGCGCACGGCGTTGTCGAGCGTTCCCGCGATCGGATCACCGGCGGCGCGCGCCGCGCACACCGTCTGGCTGGGGGTGGTGCCGCTGTAGGCGATCAGCTCGCTGCCGATCTGCACCGTGCCGCTCGCCGGGAACACACAAATGTCCGCCACCGGGATTTGCGTATCGGTCGCCGAAATTCCGCTGGTCAGCTGGCTGACCACCGGGGCCGGGGTCGGGGTGAGGCTGGGCGTGAAGGTGAGCGTCGCCGGCGGGATGGCCGTTGGGCTGTTCGGCGTCGTTGGCCGCGCGGTTGGCGTGAAGAACGGCGCCAGCAACGGCGGCTTGAAATTCTTCGCCATGACGTACGCGTCCTCGTTGACCTCGGCGGCATTGGCGCCCGACACGGTACCGGGAATGGTGCGGATCGAGTTGGTGAGCGAGTCGAGCTGGGCCGAGCTGTAATTGCACAGGTTGTCACCGGCGCGGACGTTGTCGAGGACCATGCGCACGGCCGCTTCACTGGCGAAGTCGATGTTTTCGGCGCTGCTGGTGGTCGTAACGAAGGCACGCGTCAGGCTCAAACCACTGCCGACCTGGACCACGTAGCGGCAGGTATCGGGACCGGTCTGCGCCGGCAACTCCGTCGAGTACCCCCCTTGCGCGTTGGTCGGCGTACTCCCGGCGGGCGAGTTTTGACTGCCGTCGCCGTTGTACAGCACGAGGGACACCAGATTGCCGGCACCGACCGGGCTGACGTTGCCGGTCAGCGCGTCCGCCTCCGGCAGCAGCACCGCCGCAAACCGCTGGAGCGGCGAACCGGGACCCGTGGCCACCTGCCCGTTGGGCATCTCCACCGTTCCATGGACTTGTGCGACCGTCACCTTTGGGGTGGCAATTGCGACGTTGATCCCGGCGTCGCCGCCGCAACCGGCGACACATGCCACGCCCACGAGTATGGCCAACAGCTGCACGCTTGTCGTTCTCTTCATGCGATCCAATCCCCTCTTCCAACGAGCCTCGTTGTGGCTACCATCCTTGAGGATTATTCGTCAACAGAGAACGCAGAAATCTGGGCCGCGCCCCGTGCTGCTTCAACGCCATCGCTCCCCGTTTGGTCAGGCCGCCGTCCAGCCTTAACACCTATTTTCCTTGTCCATCACCGGCCCCTGTGCTAACCGGCGAAGGCAATTGTTAGAAACCTGTCAGGCTTGGGCGCGCGCAGCGACCCAACTGGGCGGAGCATGGAAACGACAGCGACCGCAGTTGCTTCACCATTGTTTCGGTCAAATTGAACGCACTGTCTTACCGCCGAAGCCGTCCGCTCGTCTCCCAAATTGGAGAAAGGATGCTGGTCGTCCACAGCTTCGAGTCTTGACGGCTCACGGAGCGACCGCAGCGGCAACGAATGCGGTTGGGGCGCTTGCTCTCTGAACCTGACGCCGGCCATGCCGCGAGCTCCCGTGCTCGCGACATGGCTGGTCGTCTCCGGCGCCAGCAGCCTTGTCTATGAGGTGGTCTGCGACTGTATGCGCAGCTGGAACTCGGGACAGCGCTCTTCGTCGTCGGGCTCATCCCCGTGCTGGACCGTTTGCCACTGTTCCTCCTCGCCATGCCAGCGTGGCTGCCGCAGGCGCACTGGCTGTCGACCTTGACGCATTGTGCCACGGCGTTCGTGCTTCTGCTCGTGCCGACGACGCTGATCGGCGGCACCTTCCCGGTGCTCAGCCGGGTTGCGGTGCGGCGCGCCGACGAGGCCGGCGTGCGCGTCGGTCGGCTCTACACCGCCAACACTGTCGGGGCGTTGATCGGTACCTTGCTCGCAGGGTTCGTCTTGATGCGCTTCCTGGGGATCAATCGGGCACTGATCGCGGCGGCGGCCGCGAACCTGGGCATAGCCGCGTATGCCTGGCGCGCGGCGCAGGCGGCAGCCGGGAGCCGTGCAGGCGATATTCATGCAACCGACTCGCAAACACTCTCACCTCCTGGCCCCTTCTCCCAAGAGTGGGAGAGGGGGGAAGGGCAGCGTTCCCCCCTCCCATTTTTGGAGAGGGGCCAGGGATGAGGGTGGCGTCGGCGGACGGCCTCCCCCATGCCCTCGATGCGCTACATGCGGTTGCAAGCCCATCTGCCGGTGTTGCTGCACACGGGACCGGTCGAGCGCGTTCTGGTCATCTGTTTCGGCACCGGCATCACCTACGACGCCACCTTCCGGCACCCCGGCATCAATCTCACGGCGCTGCGTCGAGCTTTCCCCGGCGGTCCTGGCCGCGCCGCCGTTGTTCGCCCCGGCCAACCACGGCGTGGCGACGCGGCCGGACGCGGACATCCGAATCGCCGACGGGCGCGCGTTCCTCCTCTCCGACAACGAGCAGTACGACGTCATCACGTTGGAGCCGCCGCCGCCGATTGCTCGCGGCGTGGCGAATCTCTACTCGAAAGAGTTCTATGAGCTCTGCCGCCTGCACTTGCGGCCCGGCGGGATGATGGCACAGTGGGTACCGTTGACCACCCAGAATCTCGACGCCACGCGCATGTTGATGCGCACCTTCCAGGACGTGTTTCCGCACACAACGCTGTGGACGACCGAATGGCACGAGACGATGCTGCTCGGCTCGCTCGATCCATTGCACGTCGATGTTGCCGCGATCGCCGAACAGACAGCCCAGCCGGAGATCCACGACAGCCTCGCCGAAGTCGGCATCGCCGACACGGCCCGGCTCTTTGCCACGTTTCTAATGGACGAGGCGGCTCTCCGCGCGTTCACCGCCGACGCGGACATCGTGACAGACGACCGGCCACGCATCGAGTTCGCCACGATGCCAGCGGCGGGAGATTTCGTCGCGTTGCTGCAAGCACTCGTGGATGGGACGTGCCGACCTGACCGCCCTTCCCGGTCTGTCTGGGACGCCGCCGTCGCAGAGCTCAAGGAGATGTCCAAGCAGCGTGTGGCGCTGCTGCACTTCTACGAAGCCAGCGTGGCTGCCCAGGCAGGCGACACGGCAGCCGCCGCTGCCGCGCTGGGACGCGCCGTGCCGAACGACCCTGACAATGCGTACTACCACTGGTCCTTCCGGTGGTAGGACCTGGGGTCGGCGTCTGTTCTATGGTCCGCTCCCCCCTTCGGGGAGCCTCAGGACAGGATTGGTCGCTAGGCACTGCCAAGTCCGACAGGCTGCTGAGGGCATATGTACACCACGACAAAAGTGCCGCACCACGAGAAACCGCGTCGTCAGCTGCTGTCATTATCGACGTAGCGGGTGGTGATGCGCGATGGGGCTCCCTACTTGCCTTGGCGGCGCAGCTGCTGCTCGGTGCGCGCCATCAAGTCGTCGGTGGCGCGTTCCATGGCGAGCCCCTGATCGAGTAGGAGGCAGGGACCCGGCTCGGGACAGCGTGCAATGCGCACACTGCGCCCGGCGCGGCGGTCGACCTGCACAATGACGCCGCTCGCGTGTGCCTCAAAGATCTCCGCCGTCGGCATGTGTGCCAGGTGAAACTCGACGCGGCGCACCGGCGTGCCCTTCACGAGCGCTTGCGCTTCGGCGAGCAGCGCCGCCGGAATACCGTCGCTGGGCTCGCCAACGACCCAGAGCTCTTCGCGACTCTGGCCGTCGGCGAAGCGGGCAAGCACGCTGGCACCATTGCGCGCCGTGAAGCGAACTTGATCCGGAGTCATCGGCGATCCATTCGCCGGCCCGACTTCTCTGATGTAGTCGGCCTCTGACCAGCCGAGCTCGGCGTGAGCCGGCATTCCAGCGAGCAGTCCAGCGATCAGCAGCGCCAGGATCAGCCTTCCGCGACCACGGCGGTGCTGATGTGCATCGTTCAACATCGCGGCTGACCATACCAAATGCATCGGCAGCGGCCAACGAGGAGCGTTGGGTGCAGGGGGCTTGGGGGCACGCCCACAAGCCCAGAGGCCCTCAAGCCCCGCCCTTCATCGCCTTGCCTGCCTGGTGACCTCGTGTTAGCAGGCCGTGACAATTTTCGTCACGAAGGGGTGTGTCATGCGCTCACGCACATGGTTGCTCATTACTGCCGGTTTGGTCGTACCGCATATGACGTCTGCCGCGGGGCAGCCCACGCCTGCCGCGCACGCCGCGCCACGGAAGGCACCAGCCCCAGCACCCACCGCCGGGGCCAGCGAGGTCACCACCGCCTACGGAAAGATTCCAGCGTCACTCGCCGGCACCTGGTTCGTGGTCCTCAACCCTAAAGTCGGCGACCGCTACGTGAACGGCTGGCAGGTCTACCGCATCACGCACCAGGGTGCCAAGTGGCAGGTCACCGAGTTGCACGGGACTCCCACCGCGTTGCTGCAGCAGGAGATAAATGCCGCCAACGCGCAGGGCAGCCCCTACACACCGGGCGCGACCGTGCTGGCGACCACCAAAGATCTGCTGCCGACGCTGACCCAGCCGGCACCGGCATTCCGCGCAACGACAATTGCCCTGCGCAGCCGCGGCCACTTCGTGAAGGGACCAACGAAAGACCCGCGCCTCGAGTGGGCCAAACTGGTCATCGACTTCCTCGCCAAAGGCCAGAACGTCAAGGCCTCGGGCCAGACGTATTACGTAAAGGAGATCACGCCCGACCGCCTGACGGGCGAGATGAACAGCGCGAGTGTCGCCTCGGGTTATGCGGGCACCGTAATACCCATCGGCATCGAAGGGCAGTTTGTGATGTACCGGATCGAATAAGGGGACGGACAACAGACAACGGACAACAGACTCAGAGACAACAGACTCAGGAGCAGGCAAATAGTCGCGACTCGTCCGTTGTCTGTCCGTCTGCTGTCTCTGCTGTCCCTTACGCACGAAAGCCCCCGACGGAGTGTCCGCCGGGGGCCTTCAGGGTCAGCAGAGCTGCTGGCGATCGCGTTGAGGGGCGACTAGTTCTTCCCCACGACGTATCCCAGGGTGTACGGAACGACGACGCGCACCGGGCTCGGCAGGCCGGCGGCCCCATCGACGGTGCCGTTAGTGGTGATGCCCGCGCAGAAAATGCCGGACACTTCTGGTTCGTATTGGCTGTCTGCTCCGGGAGCCGCGATCAGGTTGGTATTGGTGTTGCCCAGGAAGCCGTTCGCCGTGCTGCCGAAATCACACACAGTGGCGCCAGCCACCGCGGCGCAATCGGCATTCGTCTGGCAACCGTTCGAGCACATGGTGGCCCCGCCCTGACACCCACCGGAGGCGCTGTTGTCGCAGAACCCGCAGAACTTGTTGCCCGACGCCGCAGTCATGGACTTGGCGTCGGTGCTCAAAACGAAGGGGTTCGGCACGTGAATCGATGTCACGGCGTTCGGCTTACACTCGATGGTCACGGTCTGATCGGGAGCGTCGCAGGGAGCATTCGTATCCGGGCTTGCCCCGGGGACGCCGTCGCAGTGTTTGGTCGTCGCGTTGCACACCGGGCACGCTTGAAAACTGCTGCAGTCCTGCCCGACGCCGGTCACGAATACGTCGGTAACGATCGGCGATTTGGCGGTGTAGTGTCCGGACGTCAGACCAATCGATCCGTCTGTCGTCGTCCCGTTTCCGGAGTTCTTTGTATGGGTCACCAGGCATGTGCCCAAGCCGCCAGAGCACGTTGAGCTGAGGTTCAACACCGGCCCGAGGCTGTTTGGATCGGCGGGGTTGAACACCGGCGTCCCTTTGATCGTGACCTCCGAGCCGACCAGCGGGTTCGTAGTGCAGGTACCTGAAGCGGCAACAACACCGGCACTATCAGTACCGCAATCCGCATCGTTCACGCAGGCCTGGTTGCCGTTGCCGCCATTACAGTGGGCAAGGTTCAACACCTGCATCCCACCGCCAGGGGTCTCGCCGTTGTTGCTTGGCGCGACCGTACCGAGTTGCAGCAACTGCGTTCCAGTTAGCTGGAGAAGCAGGCGCGGCGCGTGTCCGAACTTGTTGTTCGGCGGCAAGCCCGTGCCGGTCGAAACCTGAAATGCCAGCTCATTGGCGTCGGTCACGTTGCCGGTGCTCAGGTCACCGCCCACCGACTGCTCGATACATTGGATGACAGCGGCGTACGGATCCACGGCGGTCGCGGTACCCGGACAGCCGGCGATATTGGTGATCCCGACGCTGTTCGGGTCGACGGCCGGGGTCACGCACGCCTTGACGATGGCTGCGCTCAGGGCCGATTGCGCCTTCGCAATAGCGCCCGCGTACGGGTCAAGTTTCACATTGACCTGACATTCGTGAGTGTTGGGCGCCGTATCCGTGTTGCAGCCCTTGCTGAGATCGCAGGTGCCCGTGACGCCGTTGCAGTCCGCGTCGGTGCTACAGAGCTTGCCGATCGGTGACGGCGTTGTACCGATCTTCTTGCAAGCCCCGTTCGTTTCGAGGCACGGTTTCCCATCGTTGGTGCCGCCGATGCAGCGATACTTCGGGCCCGCTATGAGGCCGCCGGTCTGGCTCTTGTTGATGAACTTCGTAATCGTTTGCTGGAACGCCATGACGTACTTCTGCGCCGCGGTTGAGATCGCCAATTGGCACTTTGCGGCGGTCTTGCAGTCCGGATTCGTGGTATCCGCAAGGCTGGTGCTACAGACCGCCTGCGCCCGGCCGGCCGGCCACAGCAGCGCGGCGAACGCCGCGGCCACAGCTGCACTTCTCCATCGATTCTTCATCGTGCTCCTCCTGTCTGTTCGAATAACGTTGTCAAGCCTTTACCTTCCCCCGACCTAAAGCGCGGCGCCATGCGGGCGGAGCGGCGCACGTCCCGTTGTCTTGCGGGACAATTGAGCCGCCACCGCTAAGCGCGGCGCTCCAACACTGATTGCGTTGATCTCCCCTCGATCACTCCTCCCCTTGTGGTCCATTAGATCGCCCATTGTCAATACATTTTCTTGCGGACGGTTCCGAGCTGTCCGCCCTCCGATCACCGCGGCCAGCCGTGGTCACTGGAACGACGGTGTCACCGGCACGCCACGCAGGGAAGACCCTCCCGTGGCGGGTGGTGCACCTCATTGAAACGAAACGATTCAAGGCTGCGGGAATCCGACCTGGTTTATTGAGAAGCTTAGCCCGACCACTCCATTCTCCGGCCATACGCCGGAAGCCAACCTGCGCCGCCGCGCCGGGAACGCGTGACGCCTGCATGTGAAAGGCAGGCTTTTTTGACGCTTCCGCGGCTCAGCGCGCGGTTTGTCCATTGGTCACTACCGTATCGAGGGTCTGGTTGCCATCGAGGGTGTCGAACGCGCTCACCAGAGCTGCGCCGCTAGACGACTGGTGGTTGAGCAGCGCATCGCAGCTAAACAAAGCACCTTGCTTCGTGGTTGCGCAGCTGATGACACCGCCGGTGAACCCGCCGTTGCATTTACCGTCCAGCATGAAGAAGCCGGCCGTGTCGTTGGCGTCGGTGACGGCGGCGCTCGCCGTGCCGGTTGTCGTCGGAATCGCCAACGCCGTCCCTTGCGAAGACACTGGATCGTCCGCGGTGCAGGGTTGGCCGTCGAAACCCTTGTTGGCATCGACCGCCACGCACATCCCATCCGCGCCGCACTCGTTCGGCGTCCCCACACAAGCCTGGGCAAACTTGGCGCCGGCTGCACACAAGCCCAAGTTACCGCAGTCGCTATGGGCGACGCACGGCTTGCCCACACTGCCGGCGCTGCACAAGCCGGCGCAGTATGCCGAGACGCAGGTGTTCGGGCTGCACTCGGCGTCGACTTCGCAGACCTGGGGCGCGGCGGTCGTCTTAACCGGGAACCCCGAACAGATGGCGGCGCGGCGGCACGGCCGTTGGCTGCACGAGGACGTCTTACAGGTGTCGGAGGGCGTGATCACGCCAATGGCGGTGTCGGTGACGATGACGGCCGAGCCGGTCGGCCCGTTGTCGGTGCTGTTGGGCCCGTTACCGTACGCCAACAGATGGCTCGGGCTGTTGCACACGCCGGCGTGAAAACTCTGCAGGTTACACGTATTGGCGCAGAATACACCGGCAATCCCGCCGCAATCACCGTTAGTAGTACAAGCGGCGCCGGCATTCGGTCCGCTGGTGCAGACGACGTTCGATTCGAGACAGGCCTGGCTGCCACTGCCGGCCGGCGGCAGCGGATCCTGCGCGCTGCAGTTGCCGGTGGAATCATCGGGGCTATTGCAGAAGCCGCCCGTGCCGCAGTCGCCATTCGTCTTGCACGGCTTATCGATGTTCGTGCCGCTGACACACAGTCCGCCACCACCACCCACGCCGTTACAGACTCCCGCGCCGCCGCAATCCGAATTGACGGCGCAGGCCAAGCCAGGCCGCGTGCCGCCGGTGCAGGTGCCTGGGCCGTTGTGCGAGTCGCCGGGTGACGTGTTGTGGTCTTGCGTGAAGCGGACGTTGACGTTGGGCAGTCCGGCAGCGCCACAGCCGACGAAGCCACCACCGGAGTTGCCCGGCCCGAACAGCCCGGCGTTGGCGACGCCGTGCGGGCAGGCACACGCCAGGTTTGGTATCGTGACAGGCGAGAAGCTCACCTGCGCGGCCGGCACGGCCACCGGCACCATGCCTGCGGCATCCATCCCGCCAATCTTGAGTTGCTGGGAACCGATCAGCGGCCCAATGTTCAGCGTGCCGACCAGGTCCACGCTCGTCAGTACCGCGCCGCTCTTGTGTTGGCAGGAACCGCCACTACCGCACGGGTTGATGCAGCTGCCACCCGTGCCGCAGTCGGTATTCACGGCACACTTGATCCCTGGCTTGGGGCTGCCGGCGCTGCAAATCAAGGTTGCCGGCAGCGGATTCGTCGTGCTGGGGGCAGACGGACAGGCGGCGCCGGAAGTGGTCCCACCCAGGCACGCGCCGAGACCGAGGCAGACGCTTCCGTCGTTGGTCGCGACGTTGTTCTTGAGCCCACATTCGTCGGTGCACACGCCGCGGTTGCCGGACGGGCCGCAGTCGGTGCTGGTGGCGCAGGGCCTGGTGGGAAAGGCGCCACCGACGCAGGTTTTCTTGAACGTGCAGTCGACGCCGTTGTTCATCCCGCCCTGGCATCTCGCGCCGGTGAACTGGAACGTCACCGTGGTCTCGGTCGTACAGTTCTGGGCGCAGCCATCGCCGCCGAATGCGAGGCACTCGCCGCCTGGACAGCTGCTGTTGTTGGTGCAGGGATTCCCGGAATTTGAGCCACCGGAGCACGTACCGCCGTCATCACACTGCTCGCCCGCATCAACCACTTGATTGCAACAATTGCTTGCCGGCACCGAGATGCCCCCACAGACGAGCGCCCCGGCTGTCGGCGACGCCGTTGCTGTAGATGTCGGTGGCGGCGTCCCGACGGTGTTCGTCGCCGTCGGCGTCGCGGTGTCAGGCGCCGGCAGCGTGTTGGTCGGAGTTGCCGTGGCGCCGGGCGACGTCGGACTGTTGGTAGGCGTCGGGGTGTTGCTCGGCGCCGCGCCGGTGTTGGTCGGCGTCGGCGTGAGCTGCACACAGATCGAGGGCACGCCGCTGCATTGCCACCCGGGCTCGACGTGGCACCCGGCGTCGCAGCCGTCGCCGTTGACGCGGTTGCCGCCGCCCTGGTCGCAGGTTTCAACGTGCCCGAGCTTGGGCTGGTTCTGGATGATCCCGTCGCCGCAGGTGCTCTTGCGACACTGCAGCGCCAGCGTGTCGGTATCCGTCGTCCCCTGCGAGGTCGTCACCTTGTAGCGCAACGTGCGCCGGCCGCCGTAGGTCTTCCCTTTGATCACGCGCTGCGGCACCACCATGGGCAACAGCGGACTGCACAACCCCGCCCCCGTATTCGGCGGGCCCAGGTAGATCGGCGTCGTCCCGCGGTACACATTCACCCCGAAGCCGGTGCCGCCTTGTGCCTCGAGGGTCTGCCGGTTGGTCTGGTTGGCCGCATCCGTGCTGCTCGCCGCCGGCAGCAGCACCTCGAATTTCGCCACATCCGCCGGCACGCAGCTCAAGCGCGGATCGCTGTTATTGATGCACACCCGCGTCTGGAACGTGCAGCTGTTGTTGTTGGGCACCCCATCGACATCGCAGGCCGGATCGCCTTCGTAACAGATCATCGTCGCCTTCGGGATCTGCGCGGCGTTGCGCGTCGGCACCGGGTTGGGCGCCCACTCCGCGAAACAATCGGTGCCGACGGGCCCACCGCCCGGCACGCACGGGTTGCTCACGCCCGAGCTCATGCACAAGGCGATGGTCGCTGTCGGCGTGTTGGTGGGCGTGTTGGTTACCGTCGGGGTTCGCGTCGGCGTCGACGTGGGCGTGGAGGTCGACGTATTCGTCGGCGTCGGCGTCGGCGTCGCGGTCAGCGTCGGTGTCGGAGTTGGGGTCAGCAGCGCCGGGAACACGACAATCTGCGACGCGTAGTCCTTGTTCGCATCAACCGTCCCGGTGGCCTGCAGGGTCTCGGGGCCGGTGAGGCTGGTGCGATACTCGCTGTTGATGGTGCGGTTGTAGCTTTGACCGGCAGTGCCGTCGCGGGTCAAGGCGGTAAAGGCGGCGCAGAACTCCCCGCCGGGGCAATTCGCATCCACCGTGCACGCTGTAGTCGTGGTCATGCTGCAGCGGCTGCCGGCGTTGAACGCGGTACTGCTCACATCCTGGCGCATGGCGAACGAGCCGAGCTCCAGTACTTCACCGGCGGGAGTGGTCACACTCCCCGAGGGAACGATGTTCCCGACCGTGGTGCCGCTAGCGGAGCCCACCACCGCGCCGGTCACATCGACCCCGGCAAAGGCGGAGGCCACCAGCGCGCGTGCAAAGCCGGAGGGCCCGGTCACGGTAATGGTGTTGGCCGCGGTGAGCGCGCCGCTCAGCGCGCGCGCACAGACGACGTCGCGCAGCGTGCTAGTGCTGCCGTCGGTCTTGTTGAAGCAGGTATAAGCGCCCGCGGGCAGGCCGTCGTCGGCGGCGGTGACCGTGCCGGCGTTGGAGGTCCACGCAATCGAGAGCACCATGAGGTTGCCGCTGGCGACGGTCGCCCCCGGGTGACACGTCAGGGTGGTGCCGGTGGCCGTGGCCGTCGTGTTACAGACGGGACCGACGAACGAGATCGCCGCGCCAGCCGCGCGCGCCATACACAGCGCCACCACCAGTGCCAGAGCACCGCGCAGAGTCCGTAACCACAGAACCGGTATGCACGCGCCGGTGCGCCTCGTTACACGACTCGCTGCTGCTGAACTGGAACGGCCCATGCTTCACCCTCCGCTCGAATCGAGGTGCCCTAGACCCAGTCCTGGCAAGTGTCCGCCTAAGCCGGTGGGGTTGTCAATGGTCATACTTCGGATCTCGGATACCGGTTGGAGACAATCAATCTTCGCACGCTTAGCCGCGCGTGTTGGCAGCACGCCCATCCGCGAGACTAGGACCTGCGGTCGGCGCCTGTTCTATGGTCCGCTCCCGCTGGTCGCTAGGCACCGCCAAGTCCGACAGGCTGCGAGGGAAGTTGGACAGGGGAATTTTCCGGCGCTCAAGCCCGCCCCTGGGCACAATGCTCAGATGATTAGCGTGAGGTCTGCCCGTTGGTCACGACGTTGTCGAGAGTCTGATAGCCGTCGAGCTGGGCGAACGCGCTCACCAGACTGGCGCCGGACGATGACTGTTGGTTGAGCAGTGCGTCGCAACTGAACGGTGTACCCTGTTTCGAAGTCGTACAGTTGATCACGCCACCCGTAAACCCGCCATTACACTGCCCGTCCAGGATGAAGAATCCGGCCGTACTGTTCGCGTCGCTGATCGCGCCACTCGCGATCCCAGTTGTCGTCGGAATAGCCAATGCCGTCCCTTGCGATGACGCCGGATCGTCCGCCGTACACGGCAGGCCATCGAAGCCCTTGTTGGCATCAGCTGGCACGCACACGCCGTCCGCGCCACATTCGTTCGGCACCCCCGAACAGCCTTGGGCAAACTTCGCTCCGACCGCACATAACCCACCGTTGCCGCAGTCCCCGTGGGCTATGCACGGATGGCCGACGGCGCCGGCGCTGCACATCCCGGCACAGTATGCCGACACACAGGTGTTCGGTGTGCACTCGGCGTCGACTTCGCACACTTGGGGCGCGGCCGTTGTCTTGACTGGAAATCCGGAACAGATGGCAGCACGCCGGCACGGCCGTGCGTTGCATGAAGGGGTCTTGCACGTGTCCGAAGACGTGATCACGCCGATCGCCGTTTGCGTGACCAGAACCGCCGACCCGGTGGGGCCGTTGCCGGTACCACTGGCCCCATTGCCGTATGCAGCCAGGTGCGTCGGGCTATTGCAGATGCCCGCGTGCCGGCTGGCCAGATTGCACGCGTTGCCACAGAACACACCCAAGATCCCGCCGCAGTCCCCATCGTTGGCACAAGGGTTCCCGGCATTCGGTCCACTGGTGCACACCACGTTCGATTCGAGACAGGCGTTGGCACCGCTGCCAGCCGGTGGCAGCGGATCCTGCAAACTGCAGTCGCCAGTCGTATCGTCGGGGCTGTTGCATACGCCACCGGTGCCGCAATCGCCATCCGTCTTGCACGGCTTGTCGATGTTCGTGCCGCTGAAACATATACCGCCACCGCCACCCGCGCCTTGGCAGAGTGGCGGGCACACCACCCCGGATCCGCAGGCGCTGTCCGTATCGCAAGGCTGGTTGGCGTTCGGACCACTGGGGCACACCGCGCCGCAATTCGAGTGGACTGCGCAGGGCAGTCCCGGCCGCTTAACCCCGGCGCACGTACCCGGACCGTTGTTCGGGCTGCCCGGCGTCGTGTTGTGGTCCTGGGTGAAGCGAACGTTGACGTTCGGCAAGCCGGCGGCACCGCAACCGACAAACCCACTACCGGAGTTGCCCGGCCCAAACAGCTCCGGATTGGCGACGCCGCGCGGGCACGCACACGCCAATTGCGGTACGGTGACCGGCGCGAAGTGCACCTCGGCAGCGGGCAGCGCAACCGGCACCATACCGTTGGCATCCTTGCCGCCGACCTGGAGCGTCTGGGAACCGATCAGCGGCCCGATGTTCAGCGTGCCGACAATATCCACGCTTGTCAGCACGGCGCCGCTCTTGTGCTGGCAGGCGCCGCCAGTGCCGCACGGATTGATGCACTTACCCGTTCCGCAGTCGGCATCCTTCGTACAGAAGATCCCCGCCTTCGTGCCGGGGCCGCAGATCAGCGTTGGAGGCAGCGGGTTTTTCGTGCTGGGCAAAGACGGGCAGGCAGCACCAGGCGTGGTTCCGCCGAGGCAGAAGCCGACACCGAGGCACACGCTGCCATCGCCGGTCGCGACGTTGTTCTTGAGCCCGCACTCGTCCGTGCAGACGCCCCGGTTACTCGATGGGCCGCAGTCGTTGAGATTCAAGCAGGACCTGCCGGGGAAGGCGCCACCAACGCAGGTCTTCACGAACGTACAGTCCTTGCCGTTATTCATACCGCCCTGACATTCGGCGCCGGTGAACTGAAATGTGACCGTCTTTTCAGTAGTACAGTTTTCCGCACAGCCATCACCGCCGAAGGCGCGGCACTCGCCGCCCGGGCACATGCTGTTGTCGGTGCACGCGTTGCCGGAATTGCCCCCGCCCGAGCAGGTGCCGCCGTCGTCGCATTGTTCGCCCTGATCGACCACGTGGTTGCAGCACGTGCTCGCCGGGACCGAGATCCCGCCACAGGGCGGCGCGGCCAACGTTGGCGTGATGGTTGGCGAGGCCGTGAATGTCAGCGTCGCGGACGCCGTTGCGGTCAGGGTGAGCGTCGCCGTCGGCGTCGCGGTATTCGTCGCTGTTGGCGCAGACGTTGCCGTGTTGAGCGGGGTGTTCGTCGGCGTGTCGCTCGCCAGCGGCGTCACCGTCGGCGTGTCGGTGCCCGGCGGCGTTGGCGTGATCGTCGGAGTATCGGTCGGCGGCGGGGTGTCGCTCGGTGTCGGCGTAAGCGAAGGGGTGAAGGTTTCGGACGGCGTGAATGTCTGCGACGGCGTCAACGTTTCGGTCGGGGTGAATGTCGGCGTAAACGTCTCGGTTTCCGTGGGTGTCTGGCTCGGCGTAAAGGTCTGCGTTGCGGTGACCGTTTCGGTGGGTGTCGCCGTCGGGGCCGGTGTGGCGGTGTCCGTGGGAGTATTGGTCGGCGTGTTCACCGGCGTCACCGTAGGTGTGTCCGTCGGTGTCATCGTCAGCGTCAGGGTCGGCGTCTCGGTCGGCGTATTGGTCTGCGTCGGCGTCGAGGTGTTGGTCGGCGTCGCGGTCGGGACAGGTGTCGGCGTATCGGTAGGCATCCGCGTCGGCGTATTGGTAACCGCCGGGGTCAGCGTCGCGGTTGGGATTGGCGTATTCGTCACCGTCTTCGATGGCGTGGGCGTCAGGGTATTTGCAACTGTGGGCGAGAGCGTCGCGGTCGAGCTCGGCGCAGCCGTAGAGGTAAACGTCACGGTAGGCACCAGCGCACTCGTTGAGGTTGGCACCGGCGACACGGTTGGCGAGTTGGTAGGAGTTGGGACAATTCCCGCCGCCGCGTTGATCATGGCGGCGATGCCGGGATCTGCCGCGGCAATTGCATAGGCCTGGGCATTCAGCTGCCCCGCGGTGTTGCCGCTGACGGTGCCCGGGAGGCGACGCACGGCGGCCTCGATGTCGCGAATCTCCGTCGAAGAGAAATCCGCCAGCTGCGTCCCTCTCGGGAGAATGAGCCCGACGACGCTCTCGCTGACGAAGTTGATGTCAACCGGCTGCTGGCTGGTCACGAAGGCACGCGTGACATTGCCGCCGCTGCCCGCCGAAACGACGAAGCGGATGGTGTCTCCGGTGGTGTTGGGCGGCAGCAGCAGCTGGTATTGGCCCTGATCGTTGGTCACCGCTTGGGTGACGTTCTGATTGACCGCGCCACTCACCTGATACCACGAGAGAGTGACCGTCACGCCCCGACCCACAGGCGGCGGGTTCTGGGACATCGCCAACGTGGTGCTCTGTCCGCTCGGGGCAAACACGGTTCCGCCGATTTGTGGCCCCGGAGGCGCCGGCGTCGGCGCGCTGTTGAAGCCGACAGTGCCACTGCCGCCACACCCTGCCATCAGCAGTGTGTAGACCAGCACCGGGAGAAGTTGAACGCTAGACCTCGCAAGCCGTCGCACCATAATCCTGTTCATTTTCCGCTGGCGTTCAGCGTCTCCCCGCTACCATCCTTACCGACTATTCGTCAATCGGAAATGCACCGCGATCGCCGAATAGCCCACCGCCACTCAACCGGGCTGGGCAGCGGCAACCGGTTGAGTTTCCGGAGAACTGCCGAGCGACTCTTCGATGGGTGCCTCGAAGCTTTCGAACGGCACCGCCCCTTCGAGACGGCGTCCGTTGATGAAAAACGTCGGTGTTGATCGAACCGCCAAGAGTCCAGCCTCTTGCTGATCCGCTTTGACGAGGCTGAGTGCCGCCTTGTTGTCGAAACAGGTGCTGAACGCCGCGCCGTCGACGCCGGCATCACGCACCGCACCCAGGGCCTTGTCCTTCACATTGTCGAGGGTGATCTCTGCCTGGTTCCGAAAGAAGGAATCGTAGAGCTTCCAAAAGGCCTCGGGATTTTGCCGGCGCACGCAGGCCGCGGCCAGCGCCGCCGATTCAGCCCACGGGTGGATGGTGAGTGGGAAGTTTTTGAACACCAGGCGCACTTTGTCGCCATACTCCTTGAGAACCTGGTCTTCCAGAGTTTTGTAGGCTTGCGCGCAGAACGGGCACTGGAAGTCAGAGTACTCGACGATGGTGACGGGCGCGCCGGCGTTGCCGCGGATCGGTTCATCCGTGAGGGAAATCTTTTGCATCACCCCCTTGAAAGGGTCGGTCGTGAGATCGATCAGCTGGCCGGGGACGAGGTAGTGGGCATCGCGCGACATCACGATTGGAATTTGCTGCGACTGCTCGCCGCTCGTGAGCTCGAGGACCCCGCGCAAGAGCGGACTCGAAGGTACCGCGGTGACTTCGACGAGTTTCATGGAGACGGCATCCGACAGGCCAGCAGCCTTGCGATAGTATTGCGCCGTGCGCTGACTGAGCAACTGTAGCTGGGCATCCGTGGGCGGGCCGTTCGTCTCGGCTGAGTGACAGGCAAACGCAACGGCGGCGAGCCCCAAGGCGGGCCAGACTCGGCCCGGGCCTGCACCTCTCATCATGTTCGCCTCCATCAGGGTGCCGGTGTGGCTGGTGCTGTACGCTCCGGGGGCTGCCCCGCCCGACTTGCGCCGGCCGACGTTGGCGGCGTGGCGGTCGCTAACGCGGGGGGTTGCGCCGGCTTGGCCTGCTGCCGTTGTTGGATCGCCTCCATGAACTCGCGCCGCACGTCATTGCTAATGTCGCCGTCGTCGAGGCTGTACCACATCTGCCCCGGCGACGTGATGATGGTCACTTTCCCGAGGGTCCAGGAAGGCTGACTGTTCTTCACGGTCGGTGGTCCGTACGATTGCTGCAGATGCTCGACGACGTCCGCGTAGGTCTTGCCTCCGTAGTAGACGATGATGCTCCACAGCTGGTTCTTCCAGAATCGGAACTCGACGCTGGACTTTGGCTTCAGTCCCGGGACATCGACGTTGGTCATCCAGTATCGCGTCAGATGCGGCGACTTGAAGAATGCCGCGCTGGTCACGAAGGGCGCCGGCACCAGGGTCGGATAGAGTTGGCGCACCTGCTCGAGTGTCATCCCGAACTTCGCCTTCCCGAAACCTTCGGGCACATGAGCCAGCGGGGTTGACGCAGGAGTGGCGGCAGACGCGCCGAAGGACACACACATCGAAAGCAGGAAAATGGAAAACCGGGAACCGCGAATGAAGAATGAAGAATGGCAAATGGCCACGCTCGCATTCACCGGTTTTCCATTCCCGGTCTTCCATTCCCGGTTTTCCATTTTCTTCGTTCCTTTCCTCATCTCCCTGCTCCTCCTCACGACGCCTTTTCACCCAAGGCATCGAACAACAAGTCCTCGTAGTAGCGCACATTCAATCCGATGAGAAAGACCCGCGGGCTATCGCTGCGTTGGGCATACACCGCCGTCCCCGCCGGATTGTGGCTGCCCAGGCGTACGCTCACCGGCGGGCGCCCCGAGCGCTGCAGCGTGATCTCCGACTGCGGCGCCTGCAGACCGAAGTCCCCGAGGGCGCTACTGTCTTCCGCCACCACCTCGACGTCGGGCAACTGCGTCATATTGGCAACCAGAGCCTCGATCAGATCCGCCGACGCGTTCCGACCGGCGGGCGCGGTCACTTCCCAGCGCCCATTGGTGCGACGGCAGCGCACCACATTGTTCCCCCGCTGCACGTCGAGGCCATCGACATCGCCCTCGGCGATACTGAGAAACGCGGCGCGCGTGAGGTGTGCAATCGCTTGCGGCGACTCGCGCACCGCCACGACATAGTATCCGGTAAGCGCAAGAAACACGGCCCAATACAAGGCGGCGCGTCTCCAGGTCATGGCACTGTCCGCCCAGTCGGGGGATTAGGCGGCAAATGCTCCGGACCGAAGAAAATGGAAAACCGCGAACCGGGAATTGAGAATGAAGACCCGCCTAGCGAAGTCCACACCTGGGCATTTGCCGGTTCTCCATTTCCGGTTTTCCATTCCCGGCGTTCCATTCTTCTTTCCTACCCGCGCCAGCGCCGGCGCAAGACGACCGCCAGACCGACCACGAGGACCAGTGCCGGCTCGACGAGCGTGCCGAGCACGAACGCCTCGCGCCCTTGACGGGCACTGACGAAAAATTGGTTGACCCCGGGCGCTCGTTGCGACGAGCGTGCCCCCATCAGCCCCTCCTCGCCGGCAAGCCAATTGACCGCATTGATCAGCAGGTCCTTGTCGCCAAGGTATTCGAGGAAGAAATTGTTGGCGAAGGCGGAGTCGCCGAGGATGATGAAACGGGCAATCGGCGCTGGGGGCGCCGCGGTGTCACTCTCGACCAGCAGACTGACCCCGAGCGGGACGGGGCCAGCCTCGTCACGCCCGCTGACGAAGGTCGCGATGCCGGTGTGCAGCACCTCGAGATCGGGCGTGCGCCACGCAGACGCGGCGCTCTGCAAAAATTCGATCCCGCGAATGCCTGGCCGCGGCGCGCCGGTGAAGGCAACGGCGCAGGCTTGCGAAAACAGCGGCGGCGACGTCAGCGCCGCGCTCACCGGGTGCCGGCCCGAAAGCCCGGGCACAGTCATCGTCAGATAGTCACCGGCAAACAGGCGATTCTCCGGATCGACGACCACATCGCCGCGCACCTGCACCCCATAGCGCGACACGAAGCCAGCGAGTTGCGCGGGCGTTTGCGGGTCGAGCAGGATCAGCAGCGCGCCGCCGTGGTCGACGTAGACACCCAGCTTGGTCAGCTCCGCGGGGAACAGCTCCTTGCGCGGCCCGGCGATGATGACGACGCTGGCATCCACGGGCACCGCCTCCTCGCCCAGCAGGCTCAGGGTCCGGACGTCGTAGAACTCGCGCCGTAACGTGTTGGCGGCGCCGGAGTAGCCGTGCTGGCGGTCGTTGTCATCAGGGTTCTCCTCTCCATGGCCGGTGAGGAAATACACGATTTTGGCCGCCGGCCGCGTCACCTGCAGGATGGCTTCCACGAGCAGATCTTCGCGCGGGTTGGCGAACGCGCGGCGCCGGCCGTCGCTCTCGACCACGACGCTGGCATAGTTGTCCACGCCGTACTGGCGCGCCACCGCCGGATTGCGGTTCACATCGACCACCGAGAAGCGCAAGCGCCGGGAGACGTTGTGAGCGCGGGTCAACAGATCGAGGATCTCGGGATTGCGCTCATCATCGGTGCGCACGAAGGCGACGACGTCGACGTCGCGATCGAGCGCCTGCAGCACCTGCTGAGCGTGCGGCGACAGCGTGTATTGTTTCTCCGGCGTCAGGTCGACGCGCCAGTTGTAGCGCGCAAGCAGCACCTGGGCCATGCCGAAGCTGCCGGCCAACCCCGTCGTGGCCACCACCAGCAATGCCCACTGCCGCCAGGGTCCGGTCACCGCCGGCCTCGCCACTTGCGCGCTTCGAGCACGCGCAGGGTCAGGAAGTTGAAGAACGTCACGACGAAGACGAAGTAGGCGACGTCCTGGACATCAATGACGCCGCGCGCGAATCCCTGGAAGTGGTCGAACATCGACACCCGCGTCAACACCCGCAAGAGCGCTGGGCTGCTCGCGGCTTCATTCCACGTCAGCACCCAGCACAGCAACAAGATGCCCAACGTGCCGATCGCGGCAACCACCTGGCTCTCGGTGAGCGACGACACAAACACCCCGCACGCGATGAAGCTCAGACCGAGCAACAGCAATCCGATGTACCCCGCCAGTATTGGAAGCAGCGGAAACGGCTGCAGGTAGAAGACATAGGAGGGATACAGGAGCGTCCCGACGAGCATGAGGATCAACACCGCGGCGCAGGCGGCGAACTTGGCCGCCACCAACTCGCCGTCACGCACCGGGTAAGTCAGCAGCAGCTCGATGGTGCCCAACTTGCGCTCCTCGGCAAACAGTCGCATGGTCAACAACGGCATCACCACCAACAACACCGTCGAGATTGAGTACGGCGCACCGGCGAGAAAGGCGAGCCAGAAATTGCCCAGGATGTCGTAGCCGAAGCCATACTGCACGAAGAACATCAGCCGGGTGTAGAAAAAGAATCCGCACAGGCCGAGGAACACCGCCGTCACCACGTAGAACAACGGCGACACAAAGTAGGACACGAGCTCCTTGCGAAACAGGGCGAAGAGAGTCACAGGGGCTCGGAAGGCGGAATGGAAAACCGGGAACCGGGAACCGAGAATGGAAAATGGCGAATTGGACGCAGAAGAAATGGACACCAGAGGACATAGCCGGCTCGCCATTTTTCATTCACGGTTCCCGGTTTTCCATTCTCTGTGTCGCGGCTCATCTCAGCGCCCTGCTTCCCCATCCCTGTGGTCCTCGGCCGACACGCTTGCGTCTTCGCGGGTCACCAAGCGAACGAACAGGTCTTCCAGGCTCAGCGCGACCGGACGGACCTCGACCAGGCCCCAGCCACGGCCCACGACGGCGGCGGCCATGGCGCGCCGTGCCGGCTCTCCGGCGCTCGAATGGACGAGGAAGGCATGCGTCTCGCCGCCGGCCGCGCCGACATCACCTTCTGCCAGGTCGACGCGGTCGACCCCGGGAACAGCGGCAATCACCTGGCGCACCGCATCGTGCGGACCACTGACGCGGATCAGGGTGCGGTCCTCACCTTCGACGTGGCGACCCAGGCGATCGGCGGTGTCCTCGGCAACCACGGCGCCGCGATCGATGATGACGACGCGTTCACAGGTCATCGCCACCTCGGGCAAGATATGAGTACTGAGGAGCACGGTCGTGCGGCCGCGCAGCGCGCGAATCAGGCTACGGATCTCGATGATCTGCCGCGGATCGAGACCCACAGTCGGCTCGTCGAGAATGAGCACCTCTGGCTCGTGCAACAGCGCCTGTGCCAAACCCAGACGCTGCCGATACCCCTTGGACAAGGTGCCGATGAGGCGGTGCGCGACACCATGTAAGCCACACTCGTGCATCACTACCTCGAGCCGCCGTCGCGCCCAGCCCGACTCAAGGCAGCGGACGGCGGCGCAGAATTCCAGGAAGCCACGCACCCGCATATCCGGGTACAGCACGACACTTTCCGGCAGGTAGCCGATCTTCCGACGCAGCGCGAGCGACTGCTCGGCAGCATCCAGCCCGGCAACCCGTACGACCCCGGCGGTCGGCGGAAAAAAGCCGGTGAGCATCCGCATGATCGTTGTCTTGCCCGAGCCGTTGGGACCGAGCAAGCCGATGACCTCGCCGCGGTTGACTGAGAAGGACACGTCGTGCACGGCGCGCGTCTTTCCGAAGTGCTTCGTGAGATGCGCGATTTCAATCATCGGCGGGCCGTCTACCGTTCACAGTCGAGGTCGCTCGTCAACAGCCCAGGGATACCGGCGCCGGCGCGGGCCTAACGCCTGGTGCCCTCGACATCGTATGCGAGCAGATCGATCTGTGCCAGCGGCGGGCCGCCGTCGGGACGGTTCGACTGCAGGGTACGAATCAACCCGACGTCGGGCGCATACCAATCGGAGTAGTACAGGACAATCGGTTCACCCTCGTTCGCCCCGGCATGGCGCCCGGCATGCAACGCCACCGTCTCGACGTGCACGCAGCCGGTGAAGCGCCCGGCCGGGACTTCGACCAAGCCGGAATCCGGCACCACCCAGTGCGTCTGCTGGACGCCGTAGCCGTTGCCGCCGCCGAGGTCGTAGGCGGTGGTGACACTCTCCCACGCCAGACTGGTGCCGAAGGCAACCGGCAGAAAACGCTCCTCCTTGGAGCCGAGGCCAATCTCGCGCACCTCGCCGCCGTGGTACTCGAGGGACAAGGCCCGGTACAAGAAACCGTCCATCCGGCAATAGGCCACCGGGTAGATCTCCGGCTTGCCACTCGGCGCAGCCGGCACTCCGAACGCCGCATCCTCTGCCGAGTAGGTCTCATCCACCAGCCGGCAGCGCCGCCCGAGCGTCGACAGGTAGCGCTCGCCGCGCACGCGCATCGTCATACGCGTGTGCTCGTTGCGCAGCGGCCGCGTCACCTCATAGACCCAGGTATCGTCGACATGCAGCGGAAAAAAATTCGGTGCCGCCGTCTCGGAGCTCGAGCGCGTGCAAGCGGAACCCGATACCAGCGCACTGGCAAGCAACCCAACCCAAACGCGGGAAGCGGTGTGCAGCACGGACGCATTGTACGGCGCGGCGCAGGGAGAGACAACAGACGCTTAGACCACAGACAACAGATGGTCAGACAGCAGAGGCTCAGACAGCAGACGGCACGTCAGCAAAGTCTGTTGTCTGGCAGCGCAGCCGTCTGTTGTCTGTTGTCCGTCACTTAGAGCAGCCACCAGCGCATCAGGATCGTGGCGAACCCACCCGCGGCCAGCCCCCAGAGCAGATCCTTTTGCAACGCCTCGTCGGCCCCCAGACTGTGCTCGGCCACTATGGCGCGCACGAAGAAGAGCCCCGACAGCGCGCCGAGCGCCCAGGATATGCCGGGGATCGGTTCGTGGCCTTGCGCTTCGCTGACGCGCTGGGAAATCGCGAACAGGACAGGCAGCGTGATGGCGATGCCCGCGATGCGGACGGCACGAAGCATGCGGGCTTGGGGGCCTGGGGGCCTGGGGGCTTGGGGGAAGCCTCATCTCAGGCCCCCAAGCTCGCAGACCCTCACGCCCTTCCATTCATTCGTCGTCGACCTTGGCGGAGCGCGCCATGCGCAACAATTCCTGCGCTTCCTTGTCGCCCGATGCCGCCTTGCGTTCCCACTTCTTGTGGCGCCACGGCTTGACGATGTACTCATCCACGAAAATCACCAGGAAGCTGAACCCGATTACGATACCAATGGAGTTCCACATGTTGAGCGTCATGGATTACCTCGCCGCCCGCTGCGCGCCTTGGACGACCTTCGGAGCGCGGTTCGCTTCTTTCATGATGAACTTGGGCTTGAACATCACGATGAGCACCGGGGTCAGCGTCTGCGAGCCCACATAGCTGATCGCCATCCAGATGGCCAACAACAAGCCCATTTCCGCGTTGAAGCGAATGTTCGACGTGGTCCAGAACACGGTACTGATGACCATGGTCACCGCCGTGAAGGTCACGGCTTTTCCGGACGTCACCAGCGCCTCGCGCACCGATTCCTGGAGATCGCCGCGCACCCGAATCTCTTCGATGGTACGGCTGACGATGTACAAGCCGTAGTCGATACCGAAGCCCAGGCCGACGGTGACCAACGGCAGGGTGTGGATGTTCACCCCGATGTTATTCATCGCCATGTAGGCGTTCACCATGATGTTCGACAGCGCCAGCGGCGCCAGGAGATACAAGCCGGCGGCGAAGGAGCGATAGGTGAACAGCATGATGACGTACATCGTGAAGAAGCCCAGGCCGTTCATCAGCAAGTCATTCTTCACCAGCTCCTCGTTGGCGGCGGCGAGCGTACCGATGAGGCCGCCGGCCAGCTTGAAGACCGCTTTCCACGGCGCGCTGACCGTGGAATCCGCATGCTGCCCACCCCGCTCAATGCCGAAGTCGAGCAGCGTCGAGGTGTTCGCCTGCTGCATGAGCGCGGTGCGGAACTCGCCTTCGTCATGCACATCGAGCTTGCCGATCTTGACGATGTGGTCGCCGACCTTGAACGGGCTCTCGCCCGAGGCCACGCTGCCCACGACCCATGAGGGGCCCGCCTTTTCCCACACCGGTTCGGCCTTGACGCCGGTGACCGTCACCTTGCCGTCTTGCGCCGCAATGGTGATCCCCAGATCTTCGATCTCCGTATCGGAGATGAAGGTCTTCGATTCCTTGATGATGCGGCGAATGTTCTCGCCGCGATGATCCTTGCAGAAAAAGGTGACGTGCGCCGTGGTGTAACTGGGGTCGACGTACTTGGCGGTCTCGCTTGGCGGCGAGCCGGAAAAGTAGATGAAGAAGAGCCCGCCGATGTCGACCCAGCTGTCCGGGATGACGCCCCACTTGGGCTCGAGCTCGTGGAAGACACTATTGACGGCCCGAATGATGTCGGCCAGCGAGAAGCTGTAGCCGACCGACGGATCGCGCTCGAGATGGCGCTGGAAGCGCTCCATGTTGCGCAACGCACCCGGATCCTTCATCGCGTCCTTGTCATAGCCCTCGGCGACGACGATCAGCGGCTCGACACCGCCGAACTTGTCCTGGATCATCTTGTGCGAAACGTTGTACTCCGAATCGGTCCACAGCAGCGGCGACGCGGAGGTCGGATCGCCGATAGTCAGGCCACGCACGAAATAGAGCGCGATCAGCGTCACGCCGAGCCACGCCACGGTGGTGATCGTCTTGCCGGTGTTCGTGAGCAAGCCGGCGACGAAGCGTTCAATGCCGCTGCGGAAGGCACCACGCTCGCGCAACGCTACCAGCTCGGGCTCCGGCGCCTTCAGGTAGTAGTACACGATTGGGTTCAGGAGCATTTCCGCGATGGTGATCGCCAGGATCCACCACGACGCGGTGATCGCCAACTTCTGCAGCATGACCACCGGCACCAGCAGGATCACCAGGACGCCGAAAGCGTCCGCGGTAATGCCGGAGAGGGTCGGCACGAAGAGCTCGCCGAACGAGGCGACGATGGCCCGGCGCTTGTGCCACCCGCTCTTTTCGAACTCCTCGTAGTAGCGATCGTGCATCTGGATGGCGTGACTGACGGCGCGCGCCGTGATGAGAAACGGCATCACCAACATCAAGGGATCGAGCGCCAAGCCGATCAGGTGAATGAAGCCGAGGCCCCAGGCCGCCGCGATCAGCCCGGTGATCGTCGGTCGCAACGCGCCGCGCCAGTCGTGGAAGTACATCCAGCGCAGCACCCACTCAATGCAGTAGGTGATGACCAGAATGAAGAACACGTCGCCGGAGTAGTGGTAGACCCAGCCATAGAGACGCGGTTCGCCGGCAACGTAGATCTCGGAGTTGGGCCCTTCAAAGGGTTTGATGATACCCTCGTTCACTTCGGTGAAGATCCGTTTGTAGTCGAGGCGCCCCTCGATGAAATTGGCGCGAATCAGTGCGGCCTTGTCATCGAGCGACACGAGCAAACCGTAGATGTTCTCGGAATTGTGGACGTAGCGCCGGATCGCTGCCGCATCCTCCGCCGACGTCACCTTGCCGAGCATGACCGGTTGGGCGCGCATGGTGCCGCCGGCGGCCACCTTCAGATAGCGCACGGTGCGGTGCGCGATCGAGTCGATCTGGTTGTGGTTGACGCCATAGACCTTGTCGAGCGCCTGCGTCATGTCCCAGATCTTGTTCAGCGTCTCCGGGGTGAAGATCGTGCCGTCTTTCACCTCGAGCATGATGTTGATGTTATTCGCGCCGCCGAACGTCCCGGAGTACTTGTTGTGGATCTTGACGTAGGGGTGGTCTTGGGGAAGCAAATCGCCGAAGCTGGTCACCAGGCTCAGCTGGAAGCCCCAGTACGCGAAGAGCGCCGTGACCAAGATCACGACGATGGACACCGGGTGTCGGTAGTCGATCAGCTTGTCGCCCAACCAATAGAGCAGACGCTTATCTTGAGGCACGTCATAGTTGAGCGCCATTCGGTCTCCCCTCTACACGATCGATCACAGACAACGAACGCCGAGACCACAGACGAAGAAGGCAGTCCTTGCCGGTCTGTTGTCCGTTGTCTTTCTGGTCTGTTGTCTCATCTTGGGTTACGCGAGCGATGGCACCCACGACTTGCCACCGTCCTTCGTATGCAGGATCAGACCGAGGCCGCCGACGATCCACCCGTCATTCCGATCGAGCCAGTACATGCCGCGCAACCAGGTCGCGACCTCCATGCCGAGCTTGGCGCGCTGCCACTTGGCGTCCGGGCCGCCCACCTGCACCACCTCGCCCGCCGCCCCCACCGCCCAGCCGGTGCCGTCGGGGAAGAGGATCGGCGTGAACAGCGGGTCGACGATCGGATACTCGAGCTGCATCTTCTCGAACGCCCACGTGGCGCCGCCGTCGTGCGTGCGCGCGATCTTGCCGTCGAGACCCGCGGCGAGCCCCTCCTGGGCATCGACGAAGCGCACGCCGAAAAAGGTCGGCAGGTCGAGGGCGTCGAAGATGTCCCCACCGATCAAGCTCCCCTGCTGCTCGGTCCAGGTCTGACCGCCGTCGGTGGTGTGCGTGATGTGGCCGAACTCGCCGACCACCCAGCCGGTGTTGGCATCCAGAAACTGGACGTCGTAGAGCACCGGATCTTGTGACGCCACCGCCTCCTCGGCGCTGAGGTGCTCTTGCGATGCCGTGGTGATCTTGTGGAGGCTCCAGGTCTTCCCGCCGTCGACGGTCTTCAGCAAGATCGACTTGTCGCCCACCGCCCAGCCGTGATTGGCATCCACGAACGAAACCGCGAACAGGTACACCGACGTCCCGGTGGTCTGCCGCTCCCAAGTCTTCCCACCGTCGGTGGTGTGCAGCATCAAACCTTCCTGCCCGGAGATCCAGCCGTTGTTGGCATCGACGAAACGGACCCGGTACAGTGCCCGGTTGGTGCCGCTCTCCACCTTCGACCATTGAAAGCCGCCATCGCTGGTGGTCAGGATCTTCCCGCCATAGCCGACGACGACGACATGGTCGGCATCGATGGCTTGCACGTCGTAGAACTTGTCGGAGATCCCGATCAGGCGCGCCAGGAGCGGGACATCTTCGACCTCACGATGACAGCCGCTACCGGCGGCCAAAACCATCAAACCGAGGAGCAGACGGACGCAACCCACAACTCGCATGATCCCTCCCGTGTGCTGCGATTTCCGCGGCATTCTCCAACAGGTTTGCTGTACAGACTCTCGGCCCCGAGTGTCAAGCCGTCACGCCACCCGTCCGGGCTCACTTTCCCTCCGGCGCCGGCGTCGGGAACCATTTGCTCTGCTCGGCATGCTCGAGCAGCAGCTGCTGATCGATCTTCCAGCGGCCGTCTTCGCGGATCAAGGTGTACAGCTCGTGTTCCGGCAACCCGAGCTGGTTGAGGAACTTGTCCTGCGAGATCAGCAGGTTTGGGACGCGCGCGGTCTCACCTTCGATCTTGCCGGGGTAGACGTGGAACTCGAAGATTTTGGCGTCCGACATCTGCATCGACCACTGTTGCTCCTTCGCCCAGTCGGCACGGCTCTTGTTTTGCGCCATCCCCTTGCTCATGTAGTCGTAGGCGGCGGCGAAGTTCCCCGCCTTGAGCGCTTCAAGGTAGCGGGTCACCGTCGCTTCCGGGGTCAAAACAGGCGGCGGCGGCGGCGCCGCATCCTGAGCATACCCGGCCGCAACGCCGCCGAGCACCCACAGTGCGAACACCGACAGCACGCCACCAATATTAAACGCTCGCCCGTATCGCCTTCCGCCTGCCATCTCTTCTCACTAATGTTTGTTTCCCGTCTGTCGTCTCTCCCTACCCGCGGCCACGGAAGGTGAGGCCCACGAGAACGAACTGGAGCACGATGACGACGGCGACGACGATGCCGGCGCTCAGGCGGAAGTTCCCGAGGTTCTGGTCGAGAGCCTCCACCTGTTTTCCGGTGGCGGCGATGTCTCCCTTGAGCCCACTGCTTTCGACGTACAGGCCCCAGACCTCTTTGCGCATGCCTTCGACCTGGTCCAGGATCTGGTCCACGACGCCTTGCGACGCATCGTGCTTTGCACGGGTCTCGTCGCGCAACTCATTCACGGCGCGCTGCGTTTCGCTCAACTGATCGCGCAGCTGCGCCAGCGTCGCCGCCAAGGCGCGCTGCGCTTCAGCCATCTGGTCGATCGCCGGCATGACCTCGGCGAGGGCCGCCTTGGTGGCTTTCGCCTCAGCCTTTGGATCGGGCGCCGGCACGGCCGCCGCCGCCGCGCACGACCACAGTGACAGCACCACCGCCGCTCGTTGCAGCGTCGCACGCCAAGACGGACCGTCACGGTGCCCGTCGGATACGCTCCGCCCGTATCGTCCCACCGACTCCTCCTGCCAGTCACGCGCTTTCCCGGCGCTGGCACGCGGTCTTGTAGGCGAAGGCCGGCGGATTGTCCAGTTTGGTGGGGAAGTCGTGTTCGGGTGCGTGCGCGTGTTCGTGAAGGGCAAAGGAATCCCCTCGGGTAACGAACGCCAGCACGACCTTCAGTGGTACATCTCGACGATGTCGATCATTCCGAGATCGCGCATCACCTCGAAGACGCAGCTCTTGATGGCCTTGACGGTTGGCAGGCGCAGCGCCTCCTCGGCGAGGCTTTGCGCCGTTTCGTAGCTGGCGGCGCGAATCAAGCGCTTGACGATGGGGATGAAGAACGGCCCCATGCTCAGGTCATCGAGACCCAGGCCGACCAGGAGCAGCGCACACATCGGATCCGCCGCCATCTCGCCACAGATCGAAACGCGCTTGCCGGCATGCTTCGCGGCGTTCACCGCATTGGCGACACACTGGATGACCGCCGGATGCAAGGGTTCGTACAGCGGTCCGACCTTGCGGTTGTTGCGATCCACCGCGAGCACATACTGAATGAGATCGTTGGTGCCGATACTGAAGAAATCGACTTCATGCGCCAAGACCGGCGCCAGGTACACGGCTGCCGGGACCTCCATCATCATTCCCACGGGCATATTGGGGTCGAACGCTTGCCCCGAGCTGCGCAGATCGTCCTCCGCTTCAGCAAGCAGCTCCTTCACCCGCCGGATTTCCTCCAGGCTGGAGATCATCGGAAACATCATGCGCACCGGCCCGTAGGCGCTGGCGCGCAAGATCGCCCGCAGCTGGACCTTGAAGATCTCCGGCAGCTCGAGAGAAATACGGATCGAGCGCCACCCCAGAAAGGGGTTCTCCTCGTGCGGCACATGCAAATAGCGCGGATATTTGTCGGCGCCGAGGTCGAGCGTGCGGATGGTCACTGGCAGCCCCTTCATGCCCTCGACCACCCGACTATACAGGTCGACTTGCTCCTCCTCGGTCAGAAAGTCGCGATGCGAGAGGAACGGGACCTCGGTACGGTACAGGCCGATCGCCTCGGCGCCGTGCAAGCGCGCCATGTTCATGTCCGCGAGCAGACCGATGTTGGCTGACAAGGTCACGACGTGGCCGTCGACGGTCTCGGCCGGTAGATCGCGCAGCGACTCCAGGTCGCGATTGAAGGCACTGTAGTCGCGCTTCAAACGCTCGTACTCGCGCACCAGGTCGGGGCTGGGATTGACGAAGACGACCCCGGAGTTGCCGTCGACGATGAGATGGTCGCCCTCACGGATCACCTCTTCGGCGTGCTCCGTGCCGACCACCGTCGGAATCTCGAGTGACTTGGCCAGAATCGAGGCGTGCGAGGTGACTCCACCGCTGGCGAGCACCATGCCGCGCAAGTCCTCCTGCTCGACGATCGCCAGGTCGGACAGCACGACGTCCGACGCCACCAGAATCACCGCGCTGGAGAACTGCCGCTGCCGTTCGCCGACACCGAGCAAATGCTGCAGGACACGCTGCCCGATATCCTTGATGTCAGAGGCGCGGTCCTTGAAATAGTCATTGTCGAGCTCGCCGAACTGGCGCACGAACTCTTCCACGGTCTCACCGAGCCCCGCCTCGGCGCTGAGGCCATCGCGGATGCGTGCCTCGATCCGCGCCAGGAAGCTCTCGTCCTGCAGCATCAGCTGCTGCGCGTCGAAGATCGCCGCATCGATCTCCGGAACCGTCGCTTGGATGCGTTGTTTGGAGCGCTTGAGCTCCGCGATGGCACGGCCGACGGCGGCGTGCAGGCGGGCAAGCTCGCGCTTCTCCGGATTGCGCCGCTCGCGGGGGGCACCGGTGAAGCTGATCGAGGTGGTCATGAGATGCGCTCGACCGATGCCGAAGCCCGGCGACGCACCCAGGCCGTACAGACGCGTTTGCCCACCGGGACGCGCCGCGGCGCGCGTCTGTTGGCCGGCTTCGTAGTCCTTGAGCTGGTCGATCGCCGCCGCCATGCGCTCTTGATAGACCTGCGTCTCGCGCTCCTTGGTCGCCAACGTGTCGTGCAATTGCAAACGTGCCAGCACCCCCGCCACCGGGACGGCGATGGCCTTGAGCAAGCGCACCTCGGCCGGGGTAAAGCGTCGGCGCCGCGACGTCTGCACGATCAACACGCCCACCGGCTGCCCACGGTCGACCACCGGCACGCCCAGAAACGAGTGGTACTTCTCCTCGCCGGTCTCCGGAAAGTACTTGTACCGCGGGTGAGCCAGCGCATCGATCGCCATCACCGGCTCCAACGTCTGGACCACGATGCCCGTGAGGCCTTCGTCCACCCCCATGCTCACGCGGCCGACCGAGCTTTGATCCAACCCGGTGGTGGCAAACAAGGTCAGTTGCTGGCGCTCGCGATCGAACGAGTAGATCGAGCATACCTCCATCGACAGGTGTTCAGCCACCGTCTCGACAATGCGTTGCGCACTCGCACTGAGGTCAGACGCATGGGTGACGATCGCACCGATGTCCTCGATCAACCGCAGCGAAGCGCGGCGGCGCGGCTCATGGGTCGACTGTGGTCTCTCTTTGACGGCTTCGGCCATATGCTCAGAACACAACCAGCGCGGCTTATATCAAAGCCAGTGATGAGTGACGAGTGATCAGTGACAACTGGGGAAACCTACGCAACCCTCATCGAAGCCAGTGATGAGTGACCAATGACCAGTGAGGGCGATCGTGCGGAACCCTCCGAGTCCGGGCTCGTCACCGGTCACTCGTCACTGCTCCGGAAATCCGATACTCGCGTAGCTGACGCTGTGCTCGTAATCGCCGGTGACGTCGAGCGAGGTGTAGTAGGTCAGCAACCTACCCGGCGAGCGCCGGCCATGCAGGGTCAGGAACACGGTGATCGGCACGCGGCCGCAGATCGTGGCGCCGGTATCCTCGATATAGGCCAGGAAGCCGGCGGCGTCGCCCGCACAGACGCGCTCGATCGCACCCATATCCAGGGTGCGCAGCGCCGCGGCGACCTGCTCCCGCCCCGCAGCTGGAAACGGCAGATAGCCAAACCGCCGTCCGTAGTGCACGAAGTCGGAGCTCACAACCACAAGGGTGCCATCGTCAACCACCGAGGCCAACGCCGCAGCGACGGCAGCACAGTCATCCACCTCGACGACCCCCAGCAATGCCGGCACGACGCACACGTCGGGCAAGGCGCGTTGCAGGAACGGCAACTGGATCTCGAGAGCATGCTCGTCCTGATACGCCGACGGATGGAGGGCGCACAACGGCGCATGCGTCAGGGCGGCAACGGCTGCCCGGTCGACCGCGACCTCCCCCAACGGTGTACTGAAGGCGTCGACATCGAGCAGCGCCACGCCGCGAAAGGCGGCGGTGTGGCTCGGCGCGATGATCACGGCGCGCGTGTAAGGACTGCGCCTGACGCTGGCATACGCTACCGCCGCGGCGCGCCCCGAGTAACGATAGCCGGCATGCGGTACGATCACGGCGCACAGGCGCGCCGCGCGCACGGGTGCAGCCGGCGCCGCGCGCAGCCACGCGTCAACCTGTTCGCGCAGCTGTTCGACATCGCCCGGATACCACGTGCCGGCGAGCTGTGAATGCTTGACGCGCGTCATAGCGGATATCGGCAGTCGCCGCGGACCCTCACGGCACGGCGCCGCCGCCCTGCTCCGGCCGGAACAGTCCCTCGCGCGCCGTCCGCACGCGTGGCTGGCGGTAGCATTCGATGCAGGTCACGACATCACGCCGCGTCAACAGCTTGAGGACCGTCACCGGCTCGTCGTCGCCGCGCTGGATGGTCGCCGGCTCGACATCGCCGGTATGCAGCGAGTAGTAGTCCACGCGATATGCGGCGCGCATGTGCATAGTCTCAACGACCGCACGCCCGCAGTGGCTACAGTGCAAGCCGATTGGGTGGTCCGCGGTTCGGGACATGGCTGCGGCATGATAGCGGAATTCACGCCGCCGCCACAGTTCCGATTGAGCTGATGGCAATGGCATCATTGACGATTGAGTCATTGACGAATGCCTCGTTGGCTCATTGGTTCACGGAGCAGCCAATCCTCAATGACTCAATGACCCAATCGTCAATCAGGCGGTTCTGCCACCGCGCCCACCTCGTCGTCTGGCAAGCGGGGCGTCGTCGCCACGGGCACGGTCACGGTAAATTGACTGCCGACGCCGAGTTGCGTCTGCACAGTGACACTGCCGCCATGGGCCTCAACGATGGCTTTGGTAATTGCCAGTCCCAGCCCAAGGCCGCGCGCACCAAACTCGAAGCGGCCGGAGGTGTGCAACGCCGGGTCACCACCAGCCGCGGAGAACGGTTCGAAGAGCTCGTCGAGAACGTTGGCATCGATGCCGATACCCGTATCGGTCACCGAGATGGTGACCTGCGTCGCGATGACCGCGGCAGTCACGGTAATGCGGCCGCCATCAGGGGTGAAGCGAATTGCATTGGAGACCAGGTTGGAGAGCGCGCGTCGTAACCATACCGGATCGGCTGTGACCGGAGGCACCGTCGCGTCCGTCTCGAGCCGCAGGACGAGATGGCGCGTGGCTGTCACTCCGGCGTACGCCGAGGCAATCGCTTGCAACACCGGCCACACCTCGACTGGGCGCGGCTTCAGCGACCAGCGCTGCATCCGCCAGCCCGCGCCGCTGCGCATCTGTGCCAGGCAGCGGCCCAACCAGTCGACGCTGTGCTGCGCGCTCCGCAGCCACGGCTGTGCCGCCGGCGACACCGCGTCGTCCGCGACGAACGCCAGCGCGTTGGCGAGGATATGCAGCGGCGTGCCCATTTCGTGCGACGCCAGGGTCAGCAACCGCCCCTTCTGCTCCGACTCGCGCTGCAGCCGGCCGCAGGCGCGCTCGAGCTCGCGCAGCAGCCGCTGCCGGTCCGCTTCGGCGTCATAGCGTTCCAGGCCGCGGCGCACCACCAGGCGCAGCTCGCGCGGCTCCCAGGGTTTGGTGAGATAGTGGTAGACGTGTCCGGCATTGATCGCTTCGACCAGCGTGTCGAGATCCATGTACCCGGTCAGCAGGATGCGAATGGCGTCCGGATGGGTGGCCATGCTGCGCGCCAGCAGCTCCGTCCCGGTGAGATCCGGCATGCGCTGATCAACGATCAGCATCGCCGCCGGCGTGCCCGCCGCCGCCGCGCGTGTCAGTGCCGCCAGGCCTTCCGCCGCGGCGGTCGCCGTGATCACGCAATGGTCATCGGCGAGCGCCCGAGCGATCGCGCGCACGCTTGCCGGTTCGTCGTCGACCACCACAATCGTATGGGCCGCCCCGTCAGACGTGACATTCACACGCATCACATACATTATATAATGGCATGTTTCAATTCCCCTGGCGCGTGATCCACGCCCAGCCCGCTCCGTCCGCGGGCTCATCCCACCATGCTCGCGACCTCCATATGCACCAAGATCCATTTCTCCGGGTTCGCAGTGCCATCGTGGGTGGGACGGCTTTTCTTCGGATTGGCCCTGGGTTTCGATCGCGCCGCGCGCGGACACTTCGTGTTGACGTGTTGCGGCGCCGCCGTTATCGTACGCCCAGTTCTTATGGCTAGCCCGCGAACCCGCCCGCGCCGTGCTGCCGGGTTCGGACGCACGCTTCGCAACTTCGTCCTCTATCTTGTGGTGATCATCCTGCTCTCGGCAGGGATCGCGATCGGATTGGTCTATTGGGAGATCACCACCGACCTGCCGCCGGTGGACAAGCTGGCGCAGTACCGTCCGCCGGTTGCGACCCAGGTGCTCGCCGATGACGGCACGGTGGTCGGCGAGTTCTACTTCGAGAAACGCTACCTCGTTCCTATCGATCGCATCCCCGTCCTCGTGCGCAACGCCTTCCTGGCCGCCGAGGACGACGGCTTCTACCGCCATCACGGCGTCGACCCGATCGGCATTCTGCGCGCCTTGATCAACAACGCGGCGGCCGGCGGCAAGGTGCAAGGCGGAAGCACGATCACCCAGCAGGTGGTGAAGTCGCTGCTGCTCACCCCGAAGAAGAGCTACGAGCGCAAGTTGAAGGAAATGATTCTGGCCATGCGCCTGGAGCGCCAGCTCAGCAAAGACGAGATTCTCTACCTCTATCTGAACCACATTTACCTGGGCAGCGGCGCGTATGGCGTGGCCGCGGCCGCGCAGGAATATTTCGGCAAGAACGTCGAGGATCTCACCTTGGCGGAAGCCGCGTTGCTCGCAGGGCTGCCCCAGGCGCCGAGCCGTTACTCCCCGTTCAAGCACTGGCCACGTGCCAAAGCCCGGCAGCGGTACGTCCTGGATCGGATGGCCGACGTGCATTTCGTATCCAGCGCCGAGGCCACTGCCGCAGCGCGTGAGCCAATCGCCCTGGCCTCGCGCAAAGGCAGCTTCATGGCGGCGCCCTACTACGTCGAGCACGTGCGCCGCCTGCTCGACGAGCGCTACGGCGAGACGGCGCTGTACGCCATGGGCCTGCGCGTCCACACGGCCTTGGACTTGCGCATGCAGGCGGCAGCCGAAGCCGCGCTGCGCAACGGGCTACGCGAGGTCGCCGCGCGCGAGCACTACGACGGCGCTCTCCGCCACCTGACGGCGGCGGAGAGCGAGGCGTTCCTGCGCGAGCAACACAAGGCGATGGAAGGTCACGGTTTGGAACGCGCGCGCAGCTACGATGCCCTGGTAACCGCCGTGCCCGGTGCACCGAACGCCCACACCCACGGCCCGGCGCGCACCGATACGCGCGTCCAGGTCGGTTCCTTCCACGGACTGCTCGAGGCCGAGACCGCATTCGACGGTAGCCGCCTCGAAACCTATCGCACCGGCGACGTGGTGCGCGTGCGACTCGCCGACACCACCGGCAACGAAGCCACCTACCGATTCGTCCGCGACCTGACGTCGTCGCTGCAAGGGGCCTTGGTGGCGCTCGACCCGACCACCGGAGCGGTCAAGGCGATGATCGGTGGAACGGACTTCGACAACAGCCAGTTCAATCGTGCTGTCCAGGGGGCCCGCCAGCCGGGCTCGTCGTTCAAGCCGCTCGTCTACGCCGCCGCCCTCGACGGGCATTTCACGCCCGCCAGCATCATCGTCGATGAACCGATCTCCTTCCAAGACCACGACGCCGTGTGGATGCCGCACAACTACGAAGAAAAGTACTTCGGGCCGACGACGCTGCGGGAGGCCCTGACGTTCTCGCGCAACGTGGTGACCGTGAAGGTGGCGACGCGCATCGGTATCAAGCCGCTGGTCAAGTATATCGAGCACCTCGGCATCCGCAGCCCGTTGGCACCGAACCTGTCCCTGGCGCTGGGGTCGTCGGAGGTCAACTTGCTCGAATTGGTGGCGGCCTACAGCGTCTTCGCCAATCAAGGGCAACGCGTCGAGCCGCGCTTCATCACCCGCATCACCGACAGCCAAGGCAACGTCATCGATGAGTCGTTACCGCAATCCGAGCAGGTGATCTCCGCCGAGACCGCGTACCTGGTCACCAGCTTGTTACAGAGTGTGATCGACCACGGCACCGGCAAACGCGCCAAGGCGCTCGAACGACCCGCAGCGGGGAAAACCGGCACCACCAACGACATGAATGATGCCTGGTTCATCGGGTACACCCCGCAACTACTCGCCGGATTGTGGGTGGGCTTCGATGAAAAGCGCAGCTTGGGCAAAGGGGAAACCGGTGGTCGAGTCGCCGCACCGATCTGGGAGCGTTTCATGGAGCGCGCCCTCGAAGACCAGCCGATCCTCGACTTCCCCGTTCCTCCCGGCATCAGCTTCGTGCTGATCAACCGGCACACCGGTCAGCGAGCACTGCCCGGCGACAGCGGGGCCTTGCTCGAATGCTTCCGCCGCGGCACCGAGCCCGCGGCGATCGCCGCACGGCCGGTGCAGGCGGCCGCCGTGCCCGCGGCGGAACCCGACCACGACGCCCTGCAGGATGCGGACTGAGGGAGAGACGACAGACTACAGACAACAGACTACCGATGGAGCATCAGCGTTTCGCGCCGGTTGTCTGTCGTCTCAGAGCCGCCAGTAACGCGCCTGCACTTGCTTGATGCGCTCGATGAGCGCCCCGGCGCGACTCGGTCGTGGCGCCTCGGGAATCGGGGTTTGGTCGCCGACCAACTCGTCGAGCACATCAGATGACGAACTCCGAATGGCCGTCAGATCGTAGCCGCCTTCGAGGATCGCGGCACAGCGGCCGCCGGCGGACGCGTCGGCGACACGCAACAGCGAGCGGGCCATCGCCGCAAAGCCGGCCTCGGTCACTTCCATACCGCCGAGCGGATCACGCGCGTGCGCATCGAAGCCGGCCGAGATGAGCACGAACTGCGGCGCGTATTGCAGCGCGATCGGCTCGACGATGCGCGTAAAGGCGTCGCGATACTCGGCGTCGCCGAAGCCGGCGGGAAATGCCAGGTTCACCGTAAAACCTTCGCCCTCCCCACGGCCGACCTCGTCGAGCGCACCGGTTCCGGGGTAGTAGGGATACTGGTGGGTGGAGACGTAGAGCACGCCCGGATCCGCCTCGAACATGTGCTGTGTGCCGTTGCCGTGATGCAGATCCCAATCCACCACGAGGATGCGCTCGAGGCCGTGGCGCCGACGCAGGTACTCCGCCCCGACGGCAACGTTGTTGAACAAACAGAAGCCCATGGCACGGTGGCGCTCGGCGTGATGCCCGGGTGGGCGCACGAAAGCGAAGCCGTTGCGAACCGTGCCCAGCATCACGGCATCAATCAACGCTAGCAAGCCGCCAGCGGCCAGACGCGCCGTGTCATATGATTGTGGGGACGTCGGGGTATCCGCATCGAAGGCAAACCACTGTCGCTCCGTGGCGGTGGAGGCAACCTCCTCCACGTAGGCGCCGTCATGCACCAACGCGAGCTCGTCGCCGGTCGCCGGCCGCGCCGCCACGGCGACAATCCCATCGGTCACTGGCTCGATCAACGGCAGCAACACCTCGATCCGTTCGGGACGCTCCGGGTGTCCGGCGCCGGTATCGTGCGCTGCGTAGCGCGCGTCAATCACCACGCCCGTGTCGGCCATCGCTCGCGACTCTAGCAACGGGGACATCGCGGGTAAATGCCGATCCGGCTGCGGAAGATCCGGAGATGCGCCGACCAAATGAGAATCACGAAAGCACGAAATTTCGAAAACACGAAAAGGAGCAGAGATGAAAAATGGAGAGGCGCATGAGCCGCGACGCGGCTACGCCGTGAAGCCCCCGTCAATCGCCAGGCTGGCGCCGGTCACGTAGCTCGCCTCGGGTCCCGCAAGATAGGCCACCATCGCCGCCACCTCGTCGGCAGTGCCGTAGCGTGGCAATGCCAGGACCTGCGTCCGCAGCCTCTCGGCAAAGTCGCTACCCGCGGGGTTCATCTCGGTATCGATCGGTCCCGGCTCGACGTTATTGACGGTGATGCCGCGCGCGCCAACATCGCGCGCCAGTCCCTTGACCAATCCCACCAGCGCGGCCTTGCTCATGGCGTACACGGCACCACCCGCGAAGGGCATACGATCGGCGTTGCAACTGCCGATGTTGATGATGCGGCCGCCCGACTTCATGTGCGTGAGGGCGGCTTGCGTGGCAACGAACACGGCGCGCAAGTTCACCGCCACCGTCCGATCGAAGTCTTCAAGACGAAACCGCTCAATGGGCGCCATGACGCCGATGCCGGCGTTGTTCACCAGAATATCGATGCCGCCCAGCTCGATGACCGTGCGCTCCACCGCGGCCACGACCGCGCCGGCATCAGCGCTGTCGGCTTGAATGGCGAATGCTCGTGCGCCGAGCGCCCGCGCCGCCTGTGCCGTGGCCTCGGCCTGGTCGGCCCTACTGACATAGGTCAGCGCAACGTCGGCGCCATCCTGCGCCAGACGCGTGACAATGGCGGCACCGATGCCACGGCTGCCACCGGTGACCAACGCCCGCTTGTGCTCGAGTTGACGACTCATGCTCCTCCTCCGTCGCAGGGAGCGACCGGACGCCAGAGGCGTTTCCTGTCGTTGCTCAAATCGTGCGGCAGTCGCGCGCACACACGGCGTACCACCGGAGCACCATCATGGCGGATGAGCCGCCGCATAGAAACACCCCACCGACAACAGAATCGTGGCGCCGGCGACCATGCAGGCGAGGGATTTCCCATGCCACAAGCCGAGAAACCAAAGGCGGATTTCATACGCGAGGACATTTGCGCCGCCACCATAATATTCCAGCTGGCGGAGATTCTGTTTGGAGTCCTCCGGGCTGAACGGATCGCCAGCGTCATCGGCCGCCGGCGCACGCGCAGCCGCCCGATAGATCAGGAACGCGCTACTCAACCCAAGCAGCAGGACACCGCCGCTGATGCCATACAAAACGCGCCGGCGCCGGCGATCTTCCATATTGCGCTACAACCCAACAGTGCTTGCCGTTCGCCTACGATCGAGATCTCCCACATACGCGATACGTTCCTACTGTGCCATACCATCGACGACCGCTCGGGTTCGGGACGCTGCGCAACCGTCCGACGCCCTGAGCAACAACCTGCAGCGATCCTCTCGACTGCGATCGACCGCGATTTGACAGCCCAGAACGATTGCTCTAGCGTGACCGCACGTTGATTGTCTCATGTTCGGTATTGGCACCCCGGAGCTTTTGGTCATTCTCGTCGTCGCCCTGATCGTCCTCGGACCGGAGCGGCTACCGGAAATTGCGCGTGCCCTGGGAAAAGGGCTCGCGGAGCTGCGACGCGCGACGAGCGGCCTCACCGACGAGTTGCAGAACGCCAAGATCATGCTCGAAGGCGAGGTGCAAGCCGCGGCGCGCAAGCCGCCGGCGAATCTCCCAACACCGCCGGCGGCGGTGCCGCAGCCGCTCGCACCGGCAGGAACCGGGCCGCTCGTCACCGCCTCAACCGCCTCAACCGCCCCACCAGCACCCCCGGCTTCGGAAGCGGCCGCTCCAGAAGCGGCCGCTCCAACGGACAAGCCCAAGGACGACACATCCACGGGGCACGCCTAGGACCTGCGGTCGGCGTCTGTTCTATGGCCCGCTCCCGTGGGTCGCTGGAGGCGGCCAAGTCCGGCAGGCTGCTGGCGGCGAGCCCAAGTGCCAACGCTTCCACAGTGAATACCTGACTCAGGACATCCCATGGTCGACGTCAAGATGCCGCTTACGGCGCACCTGCAGGAGCTCCGCTGGCGGCTCATCAAGTCCCTGGTTGCCATCACCATCGGCTTCATCATCGCCTACAATTTCGCCGACGTCCTGTTCGCCTTCCTGACGCGTCCGCTGATCGACCTCAACCTGACCGGCGAGCACGGCGACACCGTACACCTGATCGGCACCGGAGTGGTCGAAGCCTTCTTCACCAAGCTCAAAGTCGGGATGATCGCCGCGCTCTTCCTGGCCAGTCCCGTCATTTTGTACCAGATCTGGCAGTTCGTCGCGCCCGGCCTCTACGACACCGAAAAGCGCTATGCGCGGCCGTTCGTGTTTTTCGGCACGTTCTTCTTCATTAGCGGCGCGTGGTTCTGCTACGCGCTGGTCCTGCCCGTCGGCTATCGGTTCTTCATCGCCGAGTACGCCACCATCCGCGTCAGCCCGGAGATCCGCATCAGCGAGTACCTGTCGTTCACGGCACGCATGCTCCTGGCGTTCGGCGCCACCTTTGAGCTACCGGTGGTCACGTTCTTTCTCGCCCGGGTCGGCATGGTAACCCATCAGATGATGCTCAGGACCGTGCGTTACGCGATCCTGGTCATCTTCATCGTCGCCGCCGTGCTCACGCCCGGTCCCGACGTCGCGTCGCAACTGCTCATGGCCGGCCCGCTGCTCGTCCTCTACGGTCTGAGCATCGGGGTCGCCTATATGTTTGGTCAGCCGCGGGTGGAGGGGAGCAGCCCTGAGTCCTGAGTCCCTGAGTCCTGAGGACTCAAGCGGTTGCGTGATCGAGCCATTCAGTGATTGAGAAAATGAGCTCGTCACTCAATCGTCAATGGGGCAATCTCCCAATCGCCCAATTCCTCTTACCTGTCGATTTCGCGCATCAGCCAGTCATCAACCGGTAGCGGCGGCGCGGCAATCTCGACGAACGCAATGCACGCGTGCAGATCGTCGAGGATCGCCCGCGCCTCTGACACGAAATCCTCGAGCACCAGGACAACGATAACGGCCGTCTGCCGGTCAACCGTGCGCACGATCCCTACCTCTTCGTACGACTCAAACAGGAACTTCACCAGCGCGATGTCCTGCGGCGCCAGCTGGAGGTAAAACAGTGACAAGTGACGAGTGACGAGTGGCGAGCTGGAGCTGGGAGGGGGACTCCCTGCCCTATTGTCTTTCTCGTCACTCGTCACTTGTCCCTCGTCACTTCTTCCCGCCCGCGCCAGCGGTCGATGAGCAGATAGTTGAGCAGTTTGCCATACTCAATGACAACGCGGCGCACGAAGGCGCGATGCTGCCACCACGTCTCGGCGGCGAACGGATCGTACGGCGACGGGCAGACCGCAATCGTGAGCTGCGCGCCGGCCAGATGGCGGAAGATCATCGCCGCGCGGCGCGCATGGGCCTTCGAAGTCACGAGCAAGATCGAATGAATCTGCTGGGCGCGCAGGTAGGCGACCAGGGCGGCAGCCTCCGCGATGGTGCTGGAGGTCGGCGTGTCCATTACCGACAGCGCGGTCGCCGGCACCCCGAGTTGCTCGGCAATGCTGAGATTCTGCTCGTGATGCTCCGGTAAAGTGATGCCCTTGGCACGCAGGTCATCCAGCCCTGGCATTGGGGTTTCCCGAGTGAGGATGATGCGAGGCGCCCACTGCGCGTGATAGAGGTCGACGGCCTCGAGAATGCGATCCGGAATCGATCCGGAGAGCACCACGATGGCATCTGCCGCGTGCGGGACGTCCTGCTCGATCAAGAAATTCCCCAGCGCCACGAGCAGCGGACGGCGCGCCACGTAGGCAAGAACGGCACTGCCGATGATGGTCAACAGGATCAACACGAGTCGCCGTCGCACGCCTGCCTGGCTCCGTCACGATCGCGCGCCGCCCAACAAAGCCAGGTGGCCGCCATCGTACAACAATCGATAGGCCGCCGTGCGCGGCGCGCCGCGCGCGCCGAAGGAGGTACGCAACGAGCCGTCGTCGTATATCACACGGACGGCATCCTCGAGCCCGTAGACAAACACGTGCCCTTCTACCCGCAAGTCGCCAAGACCTTCGAACACCAACTCGCTTCCCGGGCGCGGCTGCGGCACGAGACGCTGCAGATCGTCAAGCAGCGCCGCAGTCAGGCGGCCGCGTTCGACGAGCAGCGCGGTCGCGTCATCGATCTTCCGAACCATCTGTCCCAGCCATAGCACCATCAGCGCGGCCACACACACCGCGCCAAGGTGGCGGCTCCGACGCGCCGCAATCTCCGCCATCGTAACCACCAGGTCCGCCAGTAGCAGGCCAAACCCGACCGTCGCCAGATGCAACTGACGCGGCGCCGGCCCTAACAAGAGAAGGGTGAACGGCGCGCCCGCCACGATGATCCAGATGAGGCCCCACAAACCAAGCCGCCGGCCGCGCCACCAACCCAGCGCCGCGGCCACGGCAGTCGCGGCGGCGAGCGCCGCCGCCACCCATTCAGGTTGCCCGTCGACAGTGAACAACATCGCGAAGATCGCCTGGAGCTTTTGCAACGCAAAGGCCAGCATCTGCCCGGCATTTGCCGGCCAGTGCTCGTCGAGCCCGATCATATTCATCGTCGTTGCCGCTGGACTGCTCACATGACGGAGCCCCAGGAAGCCGACGACTACGGCAATCAGACCGACGTAGACTTGCAGCCGATGTCCGATGCGCATTGCGGGACCCGGCAAGAGCACATCCGTTGCGAGCACCACGCCCACGAAGGTGACGCTGCTTTCCAGCGTCGCCAGCGCCAATGCAAACGGGACGAGCACCATCCACAATTGGACGCCGCGCCGGTCCTGATCGTGCCGCCACGCCAGGTAGGCGAGCAGCGCGCCCAGTAACAACGCCGTCGCCAGCGGCCCGCCACGCGCACAGGTCCAACTCACGGATTCTACTTGCACGGGATGCACGGCGAAGAGCAGCGCCGCCAGGCCGCCGCGCAGCCGATCGGAAAGCCGAGTGGCAATCGCATACAACGCCCCGGCCGCAACCGCCTGCCACGCAAGCACCTCCAAGCGATAGCCGAACGGATGCACGCCCCAGGTTGCTTCGTTGAGTCCAAACGAGAGCTGCACCAGCGGTCGCCAGGAGTAGAGCCCTCCCATGACGTCGCGCGTCAACAACGTCCAGACCGTCGTCGGCGGCACGAGACGGCAGCGCCACAGCCAGGAGAAGTCCTCATTGAGAAAGTAGACGACAAACGCGCCGCGGTAGACGACCAAGATGCTCGCCGCGAGCAGCCCGTACACGAGGAGATCGCGATGCATCTCGTGGCACTCGTGGGCCGCTTGCACCCCGGCTCGGGCGAGATCACGCACTGTCACCCAGCAACACCACGGCGCCGACGCTACATGCTGCGGTTGACGATGGCAACGCACGCCAATTTCACCGCAGGCGATAGGCCGCCTGCGGATACCGGCGATGTCAAGACGGCAAAAGAAAATGCGCGGTCTTGACGAATGATGGCGGTTTGTAGCAAACAGGATGCGGATAGAGAGCACAGGTCGGATGGCGAGATACGGCAGCCTCTTCACGTTGAAGGACGTGCTCGATACCCAGCAGCCACGCCGGGTTCTCGCCGAACAGAAAAGGAGAGAACGATGAAGACAGCCAAACATTTGGGGTGGCGATACAGCGCCTTCGGGCTGGCAGCCGCCATGGCCCTGGGTTTCACGCTTGGGCTGGCGCCGCGTATGGCGCGCGCCCAGACCTGTTGCGTCGGCGATTGTGATAAGAGCGGTGACGTCACCGTCGATGAGCTCATCACACTGGTGAACATCGACCTGGGCAGCGCCGATCCGTCCGCCTGCCCCAACGGCATCCCCCCAGGCAGCACGGTCGATATTACGCTGATCATCCAAGCGGTGAACAACGCCTTGGTCGCTCCCCAGTGCACGACGACCTTCCAGTGCGGTGGTCCTCCGCCAGTCTGCGGCAATGGCGTCGTAGAGCCCCCTGAGACCTGCGACGACGGCGGCACGTGCACCGGCGGCGACAATGCCGGCACGCATTGCACGGCGGAATCCGATTGCACCGGGGACGGCATTTGCTCGGGCGGCACGAAGTTCTTCTTCGCATGCACCGACGACAACGGCTGTCCGGGCGGCGGCAAGTGCATCCACTGCAAGACCTTCGGCGGCGACGGCTGCGCGGCCAACTGTACGGCAGAGACCGCGATCACGCTGACGTTGGTGCCCGGGACGCTCTCGGGTCTCAACATCAACCCCGGCACGAGTGGTGCCGTCGTTCACAGTGACATCATCACCATACCGCTGCCGCTGACCGGCACGCAGACCATCACCATCGGACAAAAGGGCGCCGATGGACTTGTCCCGGCCATTGTTCCCGCCGCCTCGATTCAGTTCCCGCGCATCCCGGTCAGCAGCATCGCCTGCGCCTGCTTGCGTGGCGTGGCCTCCAAGACCTGCGGCGGCACGCTCTATGACATCGACGGGTTGACACCCTCGACGGATTGTACACCCGACTTTACGGACGGCGACAGCGTCTGCACGACCAAGGGCCTGCATCCGTGCTCCTTCCTGCACGGTCCAGGTAACGGGGCCTCCGGGACGCTGGGCTGTGGCCCCGATGGCTTCTCTCCGGTCGACGTGTTGTTCGACCTGGATTCGGGTGGCTCAAGCGGCATCCCGGGCAATCCGATCATTACCTTGAGCGGCAGTGGCCCTACCGGCTCTGGATTGCTGCTCTCGAATAGTGCGATCGGTACCGTCTCGGGCGGGTGCACCGGAACAGACACCTCGAAGTACGGCCCAGACGGCGAACTCTGCACCGATGACGATCCGCAGTCGTCACGTGGAAACCCAGCGGCGCAGATGCAAGTCACCGGGACGGCAACCGGCAAGATTGAGAACGCCAACGCCACGGATGGGGACGACTTGGGCGGTCCATTCTCCGTCACCGGCAACCCGCTCAACTGTGACGCGCTGCTCAACAACCACAGCGTCTCGGGAGCAGGCCTCGCCTCTTCGTTCGTCTCCCTGAATCAACCGACCACGGGTGACATCATCGTCACCAGCGACCTGGTCGGGCAGTAAGTCCAGTCGATCATCGGAGCGGCGGCGCAGGCGGCGCCGCCGCTCCGGCTCGAATCAGACAACAGACAAGAGACCGCAGACTAGGAGACGACAGACGGTTGCTTGTGGTGCGCCGTCTGTTGTTTGCTGCAACCTGTCTTCCAGTGCCGCCGAGCCGTCCAGGCCGCAGCGGTCGCGGAAGGGTAATGCCCCACAACTTGAGTGCTCGCTCGACAAGGTCTGCGGCCCGCAGCCCCGATCGAGTTCGGCAGCCCGCAGCGACACAAATGGGAGCGGGGCCCATAGAACAGCCGCCGGAGGATCGCCGGCGGCAGGCCTCAGCTCGAATGCTGCAGGTTATTTACGTGGCTGCGGATCGTGCCGTCGCTCCGATTGATCTCGAAGACCGCTTCGGCCGTTGCCTGCGTTTCGGTTGATGGCCAGAGCACCGGGAAGAGGAGAAAGCTCAGCCGTATCGATGTGGCATCAGCCTCTGCTGAACCCAGACAGCTCGACTGGGCACGCTGCGACGAGACCAACGTCGCCTCGCCAATCTCGCGCTGGCGCTGCGCGGCGAGGCGTTCGCCTTCGTGCCAGACCTCGCTCCGCACCGGATCTGCGTGAACCTCGGCAGGCGGCCAATTCGGCAAGCGCACGCGGCGCAATTCCTGTAGGCAGAACTCAAAGCGCTGAACCGGCGCCGGCTCAGGTACCGCTTCGACACGCGGTTCAGTGGCCGCCGAAATCCGCGGCGGTTCATCCGCTCCGGCGATCGACAGCGGCGCAGGCATCTCAGCAGCAGCCATCGATTGGTTGACGTCCGCGATCGCTGGCGGCGCCGGCTCGTCGGCGACGAGAGATTCCGTCAACTCGGCAACCACTGGCGGCGCTTCGAGCGCCGGCGGGGCGGAAGATTCGGTCGGCATCTCGAACACCGGGATGACGGCCGCCATGGCGGGTGCCATGGTGAGCACCTCACTCTCCACCGTCACCGTCGGCTCGTCCCACAGTTGGTGCGGGTCCGCCAGGTCTCGCACCGGTACCTGTCCCGACAAACCTGGTAGAAGCGCCTGACGCGCCGCCGCTTCCGCGATAGCCCGTTCACGTGCGGCGGCCTCCGCAACGGCCCGGCGGCGGCGGCGAGCATCGCTCCACGCGAGCACCGTGGGCGCGGCACACAGGATCAGCAACGCGCTACCGACGACGACGCCTTCCGCTGAAGTGAAATTGGCCAAGTTCTGCATCGGTCACTCCGTCTGCCAAGCGGCGCTAACAAAGCGCAATCCGCGCGCGGAGTCCACCCTCGGGGCCTACGGCCCGCGTCTCTTGTATGGACCGCTCCCCCTTCGGGGAGCCTCAGGACAGGATTGGTCGCTAGGAAGTGCCAAGTCCGAAGGGAGTACCGAGTCCGAGGGGTTCCTGGCAGGGCATATCGCGACCGATTTCCACCTCTCAGGTATCTGATCTGACCTTTGGACCCGTCGCTGGATTTCGGTGCTTGTATGAGCCGCGAGACTTCTGGTAAGCCGGTTCGTCCCGCAAAGAAATTGGAGGGAAACATGGTACGTTGGGCAATAGCACTTCTTCTGCTGGACTTCGGTCTCTCGCAGGCGAGTTGGGCAGACATGCCCTACCCTCTCAATCCACGTCCGTGCACGGCACCGAATCAACCGGCGGATTGCATTCCGGCAACGCAGTACTCCGACTATCTTTTCTTGCCGACGACCACGCCGCCCACGCTGCCCAACGATTGGGGCACCGACAATTGGAAGCTAACCAGCGAAAAGACCGGCGACCCGGCGATCGACAACAATCCGCAGGAGCTGTTCGGTGTAAAGGGCGTCAGCGTCGATCTGGCGTGGCAAGTCAGCACCGGCCGGCCGGACGTGCTGATCGCCGTCCTCGACTCCGGCATTGAGTGGCAGAATCCGCAGCCTGACTTGATCAACAAGTACCACTTGAATCGTGGTGAGCTCCCCGTCCCCGAGGGCAGCACGAATGCCGTCGATCCCTATGACCGCAACGGCGACGGCTTCTTCAACATGCAGGACTACCTCGCCGACGGCACGCACGCCCAGGACTCACGGATCTCCGACCAGAACGGCAATGGGGTGATCGATCCGGAAGATTTGATCTTCCTCTTCTCCGACGGTAAGGACGACGATCACAACGGCTACATCGACGACATTTGCGGCTGGGATTTCTTCGAAGACGACAACGACCCGCTCGACGAGGTGCAATACGGGCACGGCACCGGCGAGGCGCACGACTCGAACGCCGAAGCCAACAACGGCGGCGGCGATCCCGGAACCTGCCCGAGTTGCATGGTCATGCCCCTGCGCGTCGGCGACAGCTTCGTTGCCGAGATCAACAACTTTGCGCAAGCGGTGACCTACGCCACCGACATGGGCGCGCGCGTCGTGCAGGAAGCTCTGGGCACGGTCAACAACTCGAGCTTCGCGCAAGCCGCGGTGGACTACGCCTACGCGCATGGCGTTGCCATCATTGCTTCCGCGGCCGACGAGGAATCGGACCACCACAACTACCCGGCCAACTACAACCACACGATCGAGGTCAATTCGGTCAATCATTGGGACGAGCAGGTCGGTTTGGTGCAGGAGCCGAAGTCGTACCTGTATCTCAACGGCTGCACCAACTACAGCGCGCACATCGCCGTCTCAGTAGAGTCGTCGTCCTGTTCGTCAGAAGCCACGGGCAAGAGCGCCGGCATCGCCGGCCTCGTCTACTCCACAGCGCTCAACGAAATCGACGCCGGCCGCTTGTCGCCGTATCCGAATCCCAACGGCGGACCGCCGCTGCCGTTGTCGGCAAACGAGGTCAAGCAGATCATCACCATGACCGCCGACGATATCAATTTCGACGCCCGTCCCGATCTCAACCCGCCGCTCCCGCAAAACTACATGACGACGTCGTTGCTGCCGGGGATCATCATGAGCGAGCGCTTCCATTCCATCGCCGGCTTCGATCAGTACTTCGGTTACGGGCGCATCAACGCCAACACCGCGCTGCGCCGCGTGCAAGCAGACCGGATCCCACCGGAAGCCGAGATCTCCGGCCCCGACTGGTTCCAGGTTATCACGCCCGATCGACACAGCCTCACCATCAGCGGAAGGGTCGCAGCGCTGCGCGCGACCTCGTACAGCTACAGCGTCGACGTGGCACCGGGTGTCCAGCCGGCGGAAGGTGACTTCGTCATCGTCGCCCAGGACAGCGGGAGCAGCCCGTTCCAGGGAACACTCGCGCAATTGAACCTCGACGATTTGACGGGCCGCATGCCGCACGGCGTCGATGGTCCCGCCGTCGATGCGAACGGATTACCCGATCCGGACCGCTTCACCGTCACCGTCCGTGTGCGTGTGGTCGACAATTTCGGCAATCACGGCGAAGATCGGCGCGCCTTCGCGCTGCATCGCGACCCGGACCTGACGACCGGGCAACCGATCCGCATCGGCGGTGACGGCGACGCGTCACCGACGCTGGCGGATCTCGACGGCAACGGGATCGAGGACATCATCTTCGCAACCTCGGACGGTCTGGTGCACGCCTACAACGGCACTACGCTAACCGAGTTGCCGGGCTGGCCGGCGCACAGCGATCCGATCGAAGTGCACAGCGACGCGCCGGCGTACAGCTCCGGTGTGGTTCCGCAGGCGCCGTACGGCTCGATTCTCGGCTCGCCGGCCATCGGCGACCTGGATCACAGTGGACATCTCGAAGTAGTCGCCGCCGACTCCAACGGCAAGCTTTACGTCTGGGAAAGCAACGGGCAGCTCCGTCCTGGCTTTCCCGTATCGACGAACCCGGATTATTCGTTCACGCACCGCTCGGAGCGCGACCTCTCCACGCCGAACGGCCAGGTGCCCGACCGCACCAATCGCCACAACGTCGACAACCGGCTGGCGCGCGGGTTGATGGCTGCCCCGGCGCTGGGAAATCTTGACAGCTCCGCGGACGGCTCGCTCGAGATCATCATCGGCGCCCTCGACCGGCATGTGTACGCCTGGCACGCCGACGGCACGCCCGTGCCCGGCTGGCCCGCGATGCTGAAGGACCCGACGAAGGTGCAAAGCGTCGACCCGACGACGAATGAAGTGACGCTGTTGTCCAACTCCAAGGCCAGATACGGCACCAAGATCATCACGCCGCCATCGCTCGGCGATATCGACGGCGACGGCACGCTCGACGTCGTCGTTGGGGTCAACGAAGAATATCTCGAGCTGCCGAATGCGGTGTTTCAAAACGAGATCATCGGCTTCTTGCGTGCCTCCGGAGCGCTCGACAGCGGCAACGGCCGCACCTATGCCCTCTTCCACGATGGGACGATGCACGGCGCGTCACCCCGCGATCACGGTTGGAACCCGGACGCGTTCATGCCAGGTTGGCCGGTGAAGGTCGCCATGCTGACCACCGAGTTACTACCGACGGTCGGCAGCGGTCAGGACGGTCCGCCGGCGTTGGCGGATCTCGACCACGACGGCCGCCCGGAGATCGCCGTCTTCAGCGTCATCGGCCCGGCCTACGTGTTCAACGGCCACGGCCTCTCCTTCCTCGGCGCCGATCCCAACCGCACCAGCGTGCCGCGCACGTTGGCGGCGGATATCTTTGGCGTCGGTTCAAACTCGGTCGATGCACCGATGTATACCGGGCTGGGCGGGGGCGCGCTGGCGGAAATGAATGGCAAGGGCAACGGTTTCCAGTTCATGGCGCCCGGCGCCGGCCTCGGCAAGCTGGCGGACGCCGATCTGGTCGCGAAGCAGACCCCGAGCGACAATCTCTTCGGGATGTGGCGCGTCGCCAACGCCGACGGCACGCCGGCCACCGGTGAGTTTGAAGCAGCATTTCCGCGCGTCATGAACGACATGCAATTCCTCACCGCGCCGTCCGTGGGTGACATCGACGGCGACGGTTTGCCGGAGGTCATCGAGGGCAGCGATGTCTACGATGTCCACGCCTTCAACATCGCCGGAGTGGAGCCCGCAGGCTGGCCGAAATTTACCGGCGGCTGGATGGCCGCGACCCCGGCGATCGGCGACATCGATGGCGATGGCTTCCTCAACGTCGTCACCATCACGCGCGAGGGCTACCTGTTTGTCTGGGGAGCCACGGGACATGCGTGCAGCAGTGTGACCTGGCGCAAGAGCCACCACGACGAGTGGAACACCGGAAACTACGACATGGACACGCGGCCACCCGCTCCAATCTTACCGGGCAGTGCCTCGCTCGACGCGGAGGCGGGCGGTCTCGTCGATCTGCACCTCTCCGCCGTGCCGGGAAGCGACCTCTACTGCGGTACAGGAGCCGATTTCGACATCCGCTTCGCGACGCAACCGATCAACACCGACGCCGAGTTCGCTGCGGCCAGCCGCTTTACGATCCGTGGCGATACGCCGGCAGCGGGCCGCAATCAGGAAGGCTTGATCGAGCTGCAGGCGCCGGCACCGCTTGCGCCTGGGTCCGTCTACGTAGCGGCGAAAGTCAGCGATGCCGCGGGCAATCGGTCGATCGTCACCGCATTGGGACAGGTAACGATCGAGGGCGGAGCGACGCCGACGTTCCCACCGACCAACACACCGACACCCACAACCACACCGACCCCATCGAGCGTCCTGGCGGGCGATTGCACCGGGACGGGCGTAGTCACCATCACCGACATCATCACCCTGGTAAACATCGACCTCGGATTTGCGGATGCATCAACGTGCCCCGATGGCATCCCGAGCGGCAGAGAGGTCGACATCACGCTGATCATCCAGGCCGTCAACAACGCGTTGAACGGCTAAGCAGTCCTGAGTGCTGAGTTGCAGGACGTCTACTGCTGAGCACTCAGGACTCAGCACTCAGGACTTTTGTCACCGCCACTTCGGATGCGAGAGCGGTCCGGTGATGGTGACCGGGGCATCGGGCTTGGCGCCCGGTTGACGCGGAATCAGCATCAGCGCACCTTTCAGCGCTGGAGGCGTCGCCGGACTCGGCAGGAAGGTGGCGCGCAGGTTCAGCGTGCTTTCCGAAAATGGATCGTGCAGAACGATCTGTCCCGACCCCTGAATGCCGACGTCGCCAGCCGCGTTGAAGTCTTGGATCTCGAAATGCCCGCTGGAGATTTTGAACTTCATTTTGGTCTGCGTCAGCTTCGCATCAGGCACGGTGTAGCCGTTGACCTTGGCGGCGGTGATACTCCCGCCATCCAGCGTGACCTCCCCGGTCCCTTGCCCGGCGGTAAAGTTGGGACCGCGCGCTTCGAAGCCCAGTTGGCCAGACAACCGGCCGCTGAGTTGGCCTTCTTCGAAGAGTGCGGAGAGCGCCCGGAAGCGGCCGAGACTGATGTCGCGCCACTCGAGGTCGCCGACGAGGTTGCCGCCCTTCAAGTCGACCACTCCTTCGGCGCTGCCGCCGTACAGGTCGGCGCCGACTACCAGCGCGTACGGGTTGCCATGCACCCATTGGCTGAAGGCCGGCCGCACGAAAACACGACTGAATTCCAGCAATGGCGCCTGGTCCGGCGCGTTACGCGGCATGAGCCGCACACCGGTAAGCTCGTATCCCTTGTTCCACGCCAGACCGGCACTGGTGAACTCGACGTTCACGTTGCCCTGGTTGACTACTGTGAGCACGCGACGGATCAGCAGGTCATGGGGGAAGGTGATCAGCAGAAAGGCCAGGAACAGCACCGAGGTGTAGCCCAGGTAAAGGATCGTCCGGCGGGCGACCAGCGCGCCGAGCCATTCGAAAGACACCTCCGGAACGGGAATCCGAAACCGCGCCACTTGCATCACGAAGCCCCGGTGGATTTCAGCAACGATACCGTCGCGCCGACGTCGAAGTTCCAGATGTCGTTGAAGCGTTTCTTGATCTGCAGGCGGCTGAAGCGCAGTGGATGCTGACCCTTCTCGACGCGATACACGAGATCGACGATCTGCGGCAGGCTCAGCTGCTGCAACTTGATTTCAACCATCTCCTCCTGGAATTCCGCGCTGTTCTTGGTTGACGGATTCATCGAAAGGATGTGCTCCTTGCTGACCGCCTGGCTGATCTCTCCCTGGAGGTAGGCAAAGAGATTGAAGCTGCTATCCACCGGAGCGAATGCGGCTTGGTTCGAATCGAGGCGTCGTTTGAGGTCGAGATACGTATCACGTTCCCGTTGAATCTCGGAAAGATCCTTTTCCTTGGCCGTGATTCTGCGGGTGAGCTGCTCCCGGCTGGTCTGCAGCGGATCCCATACAAAGCTGTACAACAATATGGACACGACGCTGACCGCGGCGACACCGACGAGGATACGCTCCCGCGGCGCCAGGCGGTTGTAGTATCCCAGCAGCTGTCGTGGATCGTATGATGCCATTATTTCGGTCCCGCCGGCGGAGGTGGTGCACCTAGTCCGGCACTGGTGCGGCCCTGGGCCGCACCGGGAGCCGCAGCGCCCTCGGGACTCGCGCTCGCCCCTTCTTTGTTTAATGCGATTACCAAGCGGAAATCGATGCCCTTGCCGTCGGGTGCGGCTTTGACGTCTCGCACTTGCACATCTGCAAACGCATGAGTACCGGCAATCTGCTGCTTGATCGCATCCACGGCTTCAAACGAATCGGATCTGGCCTTGGCCTTCAAGCCTTCATAGTCCATGACATAATCGTCGATATCGATCTTCAAGTCGGTTGGCAGTGCCGTCGCGAGGGTGCGCATCACATCGATGGCAGAGCCACCGCTCGGCTGCTCGCCAATCGCCTTCAGCTTCTTCTTCATATCTGTAATCTCAGACTGCAGCTGCGCCTTCTCATCGATGACGCGGGTGACTCCCGGCAGCGTATCCGTAAAGACGTTGCGGATCTGTCCCTGTATGAGCTCAAGGCGGCGGGCCATCTGTTGGTAGCCCATGTAGGTGTTGGCAATCATGAGAGCGACCACCAGCGCCGCCAGCGTCCCGCTGCGCCACATGGCGCGGCGGATCTCGTCCGCACCGCGATGATAGGCGAAGCCCCCCTGGCGGAAGTTGACACCCAGCGCGCCCTCCGCGTCCATCTCGCGCAGCGCCAGACCGAACGGCGAGACGAAGTTGGCAAGCTCGGAACGCAGCGCCTGCGGCACCGTACGCAATGGCGCTTCGTCCAAGCGCCGCACGTTGCAGCCCAGCTCAGCTTCGAGGCGCGGACCGATTTGTTCGAGCTCGAGGCCTTCGCCGGCAATGAAGCACGGCAAGTCGCCGTCCAGCGGCGCGCCGTTCATGGCCAACAAGCTCCAACGGATCTCCTTCGCCATCTCCGTGACGCGCGCCGCGGTATCGGCCGCATGGCCGTTGCCGTTCACCGGCACTTCGACGTCCGCTGCGTGTGCCAATGCGGCCGGCACCAAGGTGCGCAACCCGATGAGCCGGCGATTGCGGTAGAGTGCGACGATCGTCCGCCGTCCGCTGCCACCGACGAAGGCAAACGTCGCCGGCAGCGCGTTGCCGAGCAGGCTGAGAATGTTGAGCGTGGCGAGCGGCGCGGAGTCGATCACCTTGGGATCGAGCCCGACTTCGCTGAGCAAGGCCAGGTGCGCCTCGAGATCCTGCCTTTGCACCAGCGCCGCGAGCACGTTGCACCCGGTGCGGTCGCTGCCGAGGATATCGTAGTCGATGACGACGTCCTCGAGGCCGAACGGCACTTGTGCTTCGAGCTCGAACGGCACCGTCTGGTCGAGCCGTTTGCGGTCACGGAACGGCAAGTAGAACGTGCGCAGCGAGACGAGATCGCCCGGCAGCGACGACAATACCGTGGTCCCGTGCAACTGATGGCGCTCCAAGAAGCCGCGCACTTGATCGGCCAGGCTGCCACCTTCCAGCGTGACCGGGTCGCGGTAGAAGCCGGCGACGCGATAATCGCGGAACGTGGTCTCGAGGACCGCGGCCTTCATTTCGTGCGCATCGAGCTCGAGCGCCAGAATCCGTTGCGGCATAGCAGTTCTTTACCTACCCATATCTCTGTTCATCGGAGAGGACGCGTCGTCAGTCGCCAGGGCACCGTCGGCCTCGGGCTTGAAGAGCACCGCTCCACCTTCCTTTTGCCAATCTAACTGGGTCAATGTCCAGCGCGCCGTGCCGGCCGGGGCCGTGGGAGGAATCCCGGGCTTCTGGTCGCGCCGCACCAGCATCGATGCCGAGCGACTGATGCCACCGCGGCCGGTGATCGGATCCGGATTCACCAGCGCGCTGGCGCGGATGAGGAAGTACGAGCTTCTGACCCCCAGCATCCCGGGCGTGAACGTCGAGCTCGCCTTGAGGCCGGCAAGCATCGCCCCGAGGTCCTGTTGCTTGATTGGACTATCCTGGCGGTGCGAGATGATGTTGTCGACGATACCACCGTCGGGAATGATGGCCATGAGCACTTCCTTGGGCGCCGTATTGATGTTCACCTGCGGCGCCCGGCGGGCATCCAGCGCCGTCAGCACCGGCCGTAGGTGACTGATGGTATTCGGCGTGAGGCCCCCCGGGACCGCACCGGCATCGTCGAGCGAGGGAAAGTCGTAGACCGCAACCGTCGCATTGTTGGGCGTGGGCGCCAGCTGCTGCGGCGTCTGCGCGTTCTGCGGTCCCAGCGGCGTCGGCGTCCCTGGAGCGCCCGGAACGCCCGGCGTGCCCCCTGGCTGTCCGCTGTTGCCAACTTGCGATTGGTACAATTGGTCCCAATACTCCATAATCCGGTCGCCCTGGTCCTCGCTTACACCAAGACCGAGCATCACATTCTTCCAGCGCTCGACGAGGGGCGCCGTTTGCGGATTCTGCCCGCCCTGCTGATTCTTCCAAACCTGCCACTGCCGCCACTGCTGCACCGATTGCGGCCGTGTCATATTGATGTTCATCTTACCGCCCTCGTCGAGGATCTGCACGCGCAAACGCATGTTGTCGGGCACTACCAGCTGGCTGTTGGTCTCGTCGATGCGGCACGAGAAACCGTCGGGGCCGGGCGAGGGACACCAATCCTCCGTGAAGGCATCGACTTGCGGATCGCTGTCGTGCAGCAAGAAGGCCTCCCCCATATTGATGCCCGAGCGTGCCAGGAGCGTCGCCTGTAAGCTGTTCAACGCGTTGCGCGCCATCCGCTGGTCGACCTCGACGGAGTAGCTGAACTCGACCACCGTGATCGCCAACAGGGCGACGACCAGGAGCGTGATGACCAGGGCTATGCCGCGTTCGTTTTTCATCCGGGCGTCGGCGTCGGCTGCAGGGCAAACAACGGCAGGTCGACGATGGTTCCGAAGTCGTAGGTCGCGCCATTAGTGTCGGCCAGGAAGAGCGTAATCTCGACCGCGCCAGGCAGGCCGACGGGCGGCTGTGGCGGGGGCGGCGGATCGTTGGTGTCCCACTGATCGACCCAGTCGCCGGTGAGCGGATCGAGGTAGCGGAATCGCAGGCCGGCAACCTGATCGAGCAGATAGGCGGCAAGCGTCGATGGCGCCGGCGTCGCGGCCTGGCCGTTCATTGAATCACCACCCAAAGAATTGCCAGACCCATCGTCAGCCTCGGTCCCGGGCGATTCGGTGAGCAGTTGTTCCTGCCGTCGCAGGGCGAACAAGTTCGGCGTGTCCTTCATCGGGTCGAGCGAGTACGACACGATAGCGCGCCCACCACGGGTCTGCGACGTTCCGGTCTGCCGGCGCACCACGACGGCGAACTGCACCGCATCCGTCGGGACGCTTTCGGTCCCGGGGATCCCCACGAAGCTGATGCTCGGACCCGCCGTCGGCGGCAGCGAACCTTCGAGCTCATCCGCCATCTTCAAAACCGCTTCGCGTCCCGACGCATAGAGATCGGCGTGCTCCTCCGAATGGTTCTTGGCATACAGGGCACGCGAAAGCACCCCGTAGACCGTCATCAGAATGATGCCGAGGATCGCCGTTGCGACCAGGATTTCCAAGAGCGTAAACCCTTGGCGAGACCTGCACCGCAAGGCAGAAGGTGCCGCCACCGTCCCCGTTGGTCCCCTTTGCAGCGCGCTCGCAAACGTCGGCTCCGCGTGTCTCATGTTGTCATTCCGGAGCGGCTAGAGCGCCGGATCCCGGACGAAGTAGACGAGTTGGCAGGCGTTGGGGCTGCGCTCATCCCAGATCACCCGCACCACCACCTCGCGCATTTCATCCAGCCCGGTGGTGATGACCTCGCGCTCCCAACGAAACCCCGCATAGCCCTCGAACGTGCCTTGCGCGTCGCCGAGGCTCTGCAAGCCCTTGGTGAGGACATCGAATTGGATCTGGCTGACGAGTTCCCGTGCCAGCAGCGTGGCGCGCGTCAGGCTTTGATCACGTGCAATCGCCTTGATGTTGTGCCCCTGCAGGCCCAGCAGGCCGACGAACGCGAAAGCAATGACGGCGAGCGCCACCAGAACCTCGAGCAGCGTGAAGCCTGCAGCACGCCTTCGGGCCCTCTCATCGTGAGCCGCACGGAAGGGAAATGGAAAACCGGAAACAGAAAACCGGAAATGGAAAACCGGCACATTGGCCAGTTTCCAGTTTCCGGTTTCCTGTTTCGTGTTTTCCATTCGCCCTGTTTGTTCCGGCTCTGCCTGGTTAGGTGTTCGAAGTCCGCCTCAGCCGGCGTACTCCACTTCGTGATAGCCGGGATCCATTCGCAGGTGTCCGTTCATTGGGTTGAGCCACAGCGTGTAGGCTTCCTTGCCGTTCGCCAGGTGGATGACGGTGGGATCAATGGAACCGTCCGGGTAGAACACGGTGAAGATCTGCCCCTGCGCAACTTTGCCGGCCAGGGTGGGAAGGACGACGTCCATCATCCCAATCGGTGTCTGGAACTGGGTGCCACGCGCCAGCGAGCCGATGTCTCGCGCGAACGCCGCCAGGTCGGTGACTTGCTCATCCGGCGTAACCCAGTAGCGTTGTTGGTCAAGATCATAATTCAGACGATAGGCGTTGCCGCTCATCACGGCTTCACTGCGCAATAACCGGAAGGTGAGCACCAGACGGTGCGACTGTGCCATCAACTCGCTGCGGCCGGGATCGCGGAAGCGCGGCAATACGAGCGCCATCACGACCACCATGATGGCCAAGACCAGGGTCAGCTCGAGCAGGGTAAAGCCAGCATCACCGATCGAGGCACAGCTGCGGACCGTCGGTCGCTCGCGACTGCTCCCATTTGCGTCGCGTTGCGATGCGTTCGCAAAGCCTGACGCCGCGGCGACTTGTCGATAGCCAGCTTCCCGTTGGGTCGCCGAGTCACGCCGCGATTGCCGATCGCCGGCCTCACGAGGCGCGGCTGTCGATATCGGCATTCTTGCCTTCACCGCCCTCCTGGCCATCGCCGCCGTAGGATTTGACGATGTATTCCTGACCGTCGCTGAAATACACGTAGGGGTTCCCCCACGGATCGACGGGCAACCGGTCGAGGTAGCCGTCGGGGTTCCAGTTCTTCGCGTTCGCCGGCTTCTGGACGAGTCCGGACAGCCCTTCCGCCGTGGTCGGGTAGTAGCCGTTGTCGAGCTTGAACAGATGCAGCGCCTCTTCGATGCCCTTGATGTCCGCCAGCGCCTTGGTCCGCCGTGCCTCGTCAGTCCGGCCGATGATCTTGGGAGCCACGAGGGTCACCAGCAGGCCCAAAATGAACACCACGACCATGATTTCGATGAGTGTGAACCCGGCACTGCTGCGCAGACGTTGCATAACGGCGTATCCTCCAAATTGTGCTGGCGAAATCGAACGTTAACACCCACCCTGTGGCAATTCAACGCACCAGGTTTTGCATATCGAAGATCGGCAAGAGGATGGCGAGCACAATGAACAGCACGACTGCACCGCCAAAGACGATCATCATCGGTTCGAGCATGCTGGTGAGCGCCGTCACTGACGACTCGACCTCGCGGTCGTAGGCGTCGGCGGCCCGCGACAACATCTGCTCCAGCTCGCCGCTCTTCTCACCAACGGCGATCATGTGCACCAGCATCGCGGGAAACAGGCCACTCTTCTTCAGCGGCGGCGCGATGCTCTGCCCCTCGCGAATGCTGGAACGCGCTTCGTCGATGGCGGCGCTGAGCACCGAGTTGCTGACCACGTTCTTGACGATGTCGAGCGAGTGCAACAGCGGGATGCTGCTGGTGAGCAAGGTCGAGAGTGTGCGTGCAAAGCGCGCCAGGGCCACCTTCTTGACGAGCTTGCCGAAGTACGGCATCGCCAGAACGTAGCGATCGAAGCGCAGACGACCCGCCGGCGTCCGGATGCTCAAACGAATGGAGATGATGATCGCAATGATCGTCCCGGCAATCAGCCACCAATACTGCTGCATGAAGCCGCTGATGCTGAGCAAGATGATCGTCATCATCGGCAGGGTGCCGCCTTGCTCGCTGAACATCTTGGTGATCTTCGGCACCACGTAGGACAGCAAAACAAACAGGATGATGCTGCCAAAGACGGCCATGAATGTCGGATAGGTCAGCGAGGAGCGCACCTTGTCGCGCAAGGCCGCATACTTTTCCGTATAGTCGGCCAGGCGAACGAGGACGAGGTCGAGCGCGCCACTGGCTTCACCGGCGCGGACCATGTTGACGTACAGATCGGTGAAGATACGCGGATGCGCCTTGAGCGCGTCGGCCAGCGCAACGCCTTCGGTGACCTGCTCACGGATCTGCGAGAGTATCCGCTTGGTACGCGCCGTCTCCACCTGCTCGATAAGGGCGGAGAGGCAATCGACCAAGGGTAAACCAGCCCCCACCAGGGTGGCAAGCTGGCGCGTCAGCAGCGCCAACTCATCGGGCGAAATGCGTTCGAAATAGCGGCCAAAGTTCAGGCCACCCTCGGCCGTCTCCGCGGTTGCCGGTCGCTTGCGCTCCTCCTCGGTCAGGTCGGTCGGAAAGACACCGCTCTTGCGGAGCTTCAGGCGGGCGCCCTTCGGGTTGTCGGCATCAATGATGCCGCTGACCGCACGCCCCTGCTCGCTCAACCCCTTATACGCGTATACCGGCATAGCCCCGCCACGTTACCGACGACGCTGCGGCTTGGAAAATTCGATCCGCGATACACGACAGCTTGTCTTCATCTCACCCAACGCATTTTCATTCAGCGCGCGGCCCGCGATCCAACGAAAGCAAGTTATCAACTGCGACGCTAGCAGCGGCCCTTGGACCCTTTCGGACTTGGCAGTCTCCAGCGACCAACGGGAGCGGTCCATAAAGAGACGCCGGCCGCAGGCCCTAGATCAGGTCTTCCTGGGTGACGCGCAGGACTTCTTCGACCGTGGTGATCCCTTGCAGCACTTTGTCTGCTCCGTCCTCTCGCAAGGTCGTCATCCCCTTGGCCGTCGCCGCCCGTCTGATGGTCGCCGCATCGGCACTCTTCATCACCAACCCACGGATCTCGTCATCGACAACCAAGAGCTCATGGATTCCGGTTCGTCCACGGTAGCCGGTACGTTTACATTGCGGGCAACCCGCCCCGGGCTTGTACACGGTGTTCCCGGCCACCCGTTGCGGGCCGATGCCGATCTCCTCCAGCTCTTCCCGACTCGGTTGATAGGCCTCGCGGCAGTTGCTGCAGACGCGCCGGACCAGGCGTTGCGCCATGACGCCGAGCACGGACGACGAGACGAGGAACGGCTCGATCCCCATATCGAGCAGCCGGGTCATCGCTCCGAACGAGTCATTGGTGTGCAGCGTCGAGAACACCAAGTGTCCCGTGAGCGCCGCCTGAATGGCGATTTCGGCGGTTTCCAAATCGCGAATTTCGCCGACCATGATCACATCCGGATCCTGGCGCAGGATGGATCGCAGGCCGCTGGCAAAGGTCAGCTCGATCTTGGGATTCACCTGGATCTGGCCGACGCCGTGGAGCTGGTACTCGATCGGATCTTCGATGGTGATGATGTTCTTGTCGGTGGTGTTGATCTTCGACAATGCCGCGTACAGCGTCGTGGTTTTCCCGCTGCCCGTCGGTCCGGTCACCAACAGAATCCCGTGGCTCTGTTTGATGAGCCGGCTGACCGACTCGTGTTTCTGGCCGACGAGCCCAAGCTCCTCGAGGTGCAAGACGGTCGTCGACTTGTCGAGCAAACGCATGACGACACGCTCGCCAAATGCCGTCGGCACGATCGACACACGGATATCGATGTCCTTGCCGGCCAGGCGGATGCGGATACGGCCATCTTGGGGCAGCCGTTTCTCGGCGATGTTGAGCCCCGCCATGATCTTCACACGGGAAATGACGATCGGTTGAAAGCGCTTCGGCGGCGAGATGATGTCGTAGAGAATGCCGTCGATGCGGAAGCGTACCGCCAAGCTACGTTCGAACGGCTCGATATGGATGTCACTGGCGCGGTCCTTGGCCGCTTGGAAGAGCAGCGAGTTCACCAAGCGGATGATCGGCGCTTCATCATCCGACTCGAGCAGATCCCGCGGCTCCTCCAGATCGGTCCCCACGAGGTCGAGGCGCTCCTGATCGAGGTCATCCATGAGCTCGGAAGCCGAGCCGGAGGCCATATCGTATACCCGGTTGATCGCATCGATGACGACCGGGCCGGGAGCCACGAACACCCGGATGGGTTTGCGCAGCAACAAGCGCAGGTCGTCCAAAGCCCCGATGTTGGCGGGATCGGCGGTGGCCACGATCACTGTGTCACCGTCCTTGGCGACCGGCAGCAACAAGCAACGCTTGGCGAAGTTGATCGGCAACGGCGCGATCAGCGCGACGATTTCGCTGTCCTCTGGGAGGCGTTCACTAAACGGCAATCCGAAGTGGTCCGCCAGCGCATGCGCCCAGGTGCGCGGATCGATGGCGCCCATCTCCTGGAGCACATCGCCGAGACCCTTGCCATCGCGCTGGCGCTCGCGCGCCTTCTCCACCGTCTCGGCGGAGACGGCGCCCTGATCGATGAGAAAGGCCTCGAGTGATTTTGCCGCAACCGCCATAGCGATCAGTTCGATTGCACCCAGCTGGCAGCATTCAGCGCCCCTGGCTCACTGGGCTCACGCCAGTGCAGATAGGTCGGCGGTTGATTGCTTACGCGCATGCCCTCGGGATAGTTCGCGAACGCCTCCTGCGGGGTCGCAAACACCTCCAGGCATTCATACGTAGCAGTGAAGGCATCTTGCTGAAAGCGATATCCGTCACCCTTCCTGAAGATGCTTGCCAGGGGCGACTCCGCGGGTACTGCCAGCGCCAACAGCCCGTTGCTACTAACGAGGCTCGCCGGTGCCTGCCCTGACTCCCACAGGCTGGCCAGTAACACGTAGCGATCCGTCACGCCGCCACTCGCCGCCGCATTGGCCCGCATGGGCGCCGCCGCGACGACAGGAGGTGGCGCGACGGGCGGCGGGGCGACGGGCGGCGACGCCGCCGCGGTGGTCGTCGCCGGCGCAACCGGCGCTTCGCTGAGCGGCTCGTCGATGAGCGGCTTATGTACCTGCACGTGGCTGGACGCCTTTGTGGCGCCCGGCGTCGGTTCCTCATCGGCATCGAGCGACGGACGCAATTCCCATGAAGGGCCGTAGAGCTCGGGCCAATGTGGCGGCGGCTCGCCGCGGATTTCAAATGGCCGCCGCACGATCCGGTCGCGCTCGCTAACCGAGAAATTCCGCGAATCGCGCTCGCTGCGAATGATATGTGGCGTCAGGAACACCAGCAGGTTGACCTTCTGATTGTCAACGTGGTTGCTCTTGAAGAAGTTGCCGATGACGGGAATGTCCCCGAAAAATGGAACCTGAGTCTTGTCCTTGGTGTTATCGTCGGAAATCAACCCACCGATGACAATGGTCTGCCCATCCTTAGCCACCACCGTCGTCGTCGCCGAACGAATCGAGGTTGTCGGTCCAAGCTGCGGGTTCGTCGACTCGACTTTCGAGACCTCTTCGAAGATGTCGAGGCGCACGGTGCCGCCTTCCGAGATCTGGGGGTTGATTTTCAGCGTGACACCGACGTTTTGCCGATCGATGGTGTTGAACGTGTTGGCTAGATTGACCGCCGTGGTTGACGTGCTCGCAATGAACGGGACGTTTTCACCAGCCACGATCTCGGCCTGTTGGTTGTCGGTGGTGAGGATGGTGGGTGCGGAGAGGATGTTGGCGTCAGCATCCGATTGCAAGGCGCGCAGCAACGCTTGCTGCGCCGGTACGGTGACACCATTGACCGTCACCGTCTGACTACTGGCCGCCGCCAGAACCAATCCCGAGAGACTCTGCGGGGTCAGCAAAGAGTTGATGTCGCCCGTCAAGTTGGTACGCGCCAAGCCGACGCCGTTCGGCAAGCTGGTGGCGGCCTGGAACTCGATTCCCAGATCACGCGTCTTGTGAAGATTGACTTCGGCAATAATGCCTTCCACGTACACTTGCCGCCGGCGGACGTCGAGCTTCTCGATGACTTCCTTGAGCGTCTCGAAGTCCTGGGGCGACGCATTGATGATCAGCGAGTTGGTCGCTGGATCGGCCGTCATACGAACAGTCCCTTCAAAATCGCTCGGCCCCCCAGGAACACCACCGCCAAAGCCGCCCCCTCCGGCGCCGCCCCCGAACGCGCCCCCACGGCTACCGCCCACTCCACCGATTCCTCCGGTGCGCGACCCAAGACCGCCGCTGCCACCGAAGCCTGTTTGTCCAAAGCTGCCGCCACCAAAACCGCCGCCACCGAATCCGCCGCCACCGCCAAACCCGCCGCCACCGAAACCGCCGCCACCGAGCCCGCCGCCCGTGCCGCTGCCGAAACCTCCATTGGACCCGAAGCCCGAGCTGCTCAAGCCCCCACCACCGAGACGGCCATTGCGCAGGCCTTGCCCACCCGCGAGGCCGGCGCCCCCGAATCCAGTGCCGCCGATGCCACCGCCGCTACTCACTAGACTCGCGAGCACAGTCACCATCTCGACGGCGTTGGCGTACTTGAGGTAGTAGACATGAATCCGGCCGGTACCCAACGGCAGCGGCACGTCGAGTCGAGTGATCAGATCCTTGATGCGTCGCAGCTCAGTGGGTCCCGCCAGCAGGATCAGCGAATTGGTGCGCTCGTCGGGAATGATACGAAAGGCATGTTCCGGTGTGGTGCCGCCGCTGACCGAGCCGCCACCACCCGCGGCACCGGCCGGGCGCGCTCCCGCGGCGGCGCCGCGCCGCAAGCGCGCGTCAGGTGCGGCTCCAGGCTGCGTCGCGGGCTGGCCGGCGCCGGCCTGGTTGCCGGGTTCTTCGAGCACCTGTTGCAGCAGTGCGGCAATGTCGCCCGCAAATGCATAGTTGAGCCGCACCATCTCGATGCCCTGCTCTTTGCTTTCGACGTCGAGCTGGGCGAGGATCTCAACCATGCGATCCGTCTGCGATGCCGTATCGATGAGGATCAGGGTGTTGGTTGGGCCGTAGGCGGCAAGCAACCCGTCGGGTGAAATCAACGGCTGCAGGATTGCTACCATGTTGTTGCCATCGACGAATTTCAGCGGAATGAGGCGGGTGATGTACTCGTCTTTGGGAGACACGGATCGATTCGGCAACACCGTGTCCAACGTGGAGGTCTTGGCATCCTTGGTCGGCAAGATCTTGATGATCTGCCCGGTGTTCACGGTCGTGAACCCCTTCACCTGCAGCACCGAGAGGAAGACCAGGTACGCCTCATCCACCGAGATCTTCGCCGGCGAGATGATGGTGATCTTGCCGCGGACCTTCTCGTCGACGATGAAGTTCTTGCTGGTGATCTCGCTGATGAACTTGACCAGGACCGCGATGTCGACGTCCTGGAAGTCCATGGTGATCAGCTTCTGCTGATTGTCCGCGGCTTCAGCCGACTTGGCGGTAACCGGTGGCGCCACGGCTGCAGGCGGCGCCACGGCCGGCGGAGCAACCGGGGGCGGTACCGCTGGTGGCGGTTGCGCCTCTTGCGCCAGGGATGTGCCCTGCACCCACCCCAACATGCCCAACACCACCCACCCCTGGACAAGACGACGAATGAACGGTTTCCGCATACCACCCCTCGATTATTGCTTCAATTGATGTTGTAGCAAACCGTCTGCGGGTCCTTGTTGCGCAGAATTTTTACGCAGACCTGGCGTTGATTGCGCAGCTCGCCGAAGAGCGCCAGCGCCTTGGCCGGGTCGTTGATATCCGAGCCGTTGATACTCTCGATAATGTCGCCGTTGCGCAGGCCGATGTTGTCGAAGATGCTGTTCTGACGGATCGCGAACAGGCGGAATCCCGTCGACTGGCCGCCATCGAAGTGGGGCACGGCGCGAATCTGCGTAAATAGTTGGTTCATGTTGTCGAGGGCGGAGTCAACCTCGCTCTTATCGATGTTGTACTCGTTCTCGCTCACCTTCTGGATATGAGCGTTGCCACCCGGAGACGGCGCGGGGATTGGAATGTTGGCCGCGGCGACCGCCGGTGCTGCCGGCTGAGGTCGCGGTTGGGCGTTGGCCAACTCCAGAATTTCGTCGCGACCGTCGCGGGTGAGAATCACCCGATCCCACTCCACCTGCTTGACGGTTCCACAACCTCCAGCGGTCTCGCCGACGCGATACACATCCTGCTTGTGCGTCGAGCCCTCTTCGATGATCACATACGAGGAGGCACCGTCGTTGTGCACCACGACGCCCCAGAGCTTGCCGTTGCACTTCGTCGGTTGCGGGGTCTCCACCACCACCACTTCCACTGGCGTCGGATGGGCGGAGTTGAAGACGTCACGCGTTGGGATCGCGGCATAGTAGGACTCGGGATGGTGCGGCTGAGCAGCAATCGGGGGTAGCGCTGGCCTCAAATGCACCTCGGGAGGTGGCGTGAGCTTAGCGGCAACCGCCGTGCTCATCGTCGATGCCCCCCAATAGGCCACCAACGCCAGTAAGACCAGGTTGGCCCATATGAGGTGTCGCGGCGTTATCTTCATTCGGAAACCGCGGTTTCTATAGACGAAAGAGGCGGCGGAATTCAAGCAAAACTCGGCTGGGCAACCGCTGCCACGCTTGACTCATCACACCCATCTCACTAGCCTACCTTGACGAAGGAGGCGAACGAATCTTCAAGCCAGACCGAGAGATTCTCGCCAAGAGGGAGAGAACGCATGGCCGAGCACATCGAAACGCAGGCACCCGACACCAGCACAGTCACCGCGGAAGACCCGACGCTGAGCCTGACGGAGGCCGCCGCAGAGATGGCGAGGGCGGCGATGCAACGCGAAGGGCGCGCCGATGCCGCGCTGCGTATTGCAGTTGTCGGCGGTGGTTGCTCAGGCTTCCAGTACAACCTGGGATTCGACGACATCGCGCGGCCGGACGACGTGGTGCTCGAGCAGCATGGAGTGCGCATGCTGGTGGATTCCGCCAGTCTGCAGTACCTGCACGGGATGACCATTGATTACGTCCACGGACTGCATGGGGCGGGCTTCAAGTTCATCAACCCCAACGCCAGCCGCACCTGTGGGTGCGGATCCTCATTTTCGGCCTGACGCCTCGAAGGCCGCGGATGGCAGATCGCTGATCGCTGATCGCCGCGAGCGCAAGCCGGCCCCGGAAGGAGAGCAACGATCAGCCATCTGCGATCAGCATGGTTCTGCCGCCTCCGTGGCGTCGATCTCTGCACCAGCCTTGTGCTAGCATGCGACCCATGAAGTTCTACCCGATCTGTTTGCGGGTAGCGGGTCGTGCCTGTCTGGTGATCGGTGGGGGTGCGGTGGCGGCGCAGAAAGTCGAGTCTTTGCTGAACGCGGATGCCGCGGTGACCGTGATCAGCCCTGAGCTGACCCCCGCGCTCGCTACACTCACCACGACGCAACGGGTGACACACCACCGACGCCGCTATCAGTGCGGCGACCTGCAGGGGTTCTTCCTGGTCTATGCGGCAACCAGTGATGCCCAGGCACAGATGGAGATCGCTCGCGAGGCGGAAGCCGCGGGCGTGTTGCTGAACGTCGTCGATACGCCGCAGCTCTGCAGCTTCATCGTGCCCTCGATCATGCAACGCGGCGACCTTCAGATCGCAACCTCGACGAGTGGCACCAGCCCCGCGCTTGCCCGCCGCATCCGCCGCGACCTCGAGCAGAGCTTCGGACCCGAATACGACGTCGCCCTGCGACTGCTCGGCCGATTGCGCGAGACGTTCAAGGAACGTGCGTTGCCTGCCGCCGAGCGGCAACGCATCTTTGGGACCCTGGTAGATTCTCCGTTGATCGACTATCTGCGCGCCGGCCAACATGCGGACATCGATCGCCTGCTCGCGACGACGGTCGGAGACGGCGTATCGTTGGCAACACTCGGCGTGGAGTTCCCGGCATGAGTAGCCTGTTGCTGTCGCTCGCCCTGGCCCTCTACCTGCTGACCACGGCAACGTTCATGGCGCAGGTGATGACCGGACACGATGCCCTGCGCCGAGTCGCGCACGCGTTGCTCGCCGCCGGCTTCGCTATGCATGCCGCCTCCTTGGGCGTGCAGGTCTTTCTCAAGGGATACGAAGTTCTGGCCACCTTCCAAGATGAGCTATCGTTCATCGCCTGCATCATGGTGGGCCTCTATCTGGTCCTGGCCTGGCGGGCCAACATGTCTGTGGTCGGCGCCCTGGTCACACCGCTCGCCTTTCTCTTCTCGCTATCCGCCCACGCCTTCGACAAAGCAGGACCGGAGCTGCCACATGCGTTGCAGAATGTCTGGTTGCCGGCGCACGTCGCCCCGGCGGTTCTGGGCTACGCCGTATTCGCCATCGCCTTCTGCCTAAGCCTGATTTATTTACTGCAGGAGCGTCAGCTCAAAGCCAAGCGCAAGGGCGATCTCTTTCGTCGCCTGCCTTCGCTCGAAACCCTTGATGACCTGAACTATCGCTTCGTAACCTGGGGCTTCGCCCTGTTCACCATCGGCCTGATCACCGGATCGCTGCTCGCCAAGCAAACGTGGGGCGAGCTGTGGTCGTGGGAGCCCGTCCAGGTGTTGTCGCTGATCACCTGGCTGCTGTATGCCGCGCTGCTCCACGCCCGTACCGTTGGCTGGCGCGGCCGCAAGGCAGCAACCTTTACCATTGTCGGGTTCGTCGTCGTCATCGTCACCTTCCTCAGCGTGAACCTGATCTTCCCCGGCAAACACGGCGGTACGTTCGGATAATGCAGCGCGAGATTCTCATCGTCGGCGTCAACCACCGCAGCGCACCGGTTGAGGTCCGCGAACACGTCGCCATCAACAACGGAGCCCTCGAGGGGTCCCTGCAACGCTTGTTGGCTGTCCCGTCGATCGAGGAGGGCGTGATCCTCTCGACCTGCAACCGCGTCGAAGTCATCGCCGCCAGCACGGACGGAGATCATGCCGTTGAGGCGCTCACTGATTTCCTGGCCGTGGACGAACACTTGCCGCGCGAGCGCCTGGCTGAGCACCTGTCGGTCTACCGCGGACGCGAAGCCGTGCGCCATCTCTTCCGCGTCGCCGCCAGCCTCGACTCCATGGTGGTTGGCGAACCACAGATCCTGGGTCAACTCAAGGATTTCTACAATCGCGCCGCCACCGTGGGTACGGCGGGCACCGTGTTGCATCGCTGCTTTCACAAGTCGTTCAGCGTCGCCAAACGCGTGCGTACGGAAACCGGCGTGGCTAGCAAGGCCGTGTCCGTCAGCTCGGCTGCCGTCGAGCTGGCGTGCAAGATCTTCGATCGGCTCGAAGACAAAACGGCGATGCTCATCGGCGCGGGCACGATGAGCGAGCTCGCAGCCCGGCATTTGTTGGCGCACGGCGTCCACGGCATGCTGGTGACCAACCGGACATTCGATCGTGCCGTCGAGCTGGCGCGCGACTTCCACGGCACGCCCGTCCCGTTCGAAGAGTTCCCTAACTACTTGCACATGGCCGATATGGTGATCGGCTCGACCGCGGCAGACGAATTCATCCTCACACCCGCGATCGTTCATGAGGTCCTGCGGCAGCGCAAGTATCGGCCGGTGTTCCTCATCGACATGAGCGTGCCGCGCAACTTCGATCCCCGCATCAACGACATCGACAACGTCTACCTGTACGACATCGACGATCTGGGCGGTGTGGCTTCCGAAAATCTCGACGAGCGCACACGCGAAGCCGAGAAAGCGGAAGCTATCGTCGAAGAGGAGATCGATACGTTCTGGCGCTGGCTGGCCAGCCTCGAAGCCGTTCCCACCATTGTCGCGCTGCGCGACAAGATCGAAGCCATCCGCAAGGCCGAGCTCGAGAAGACCTTGGCTGCATTTGCGGAAATCACGCCGGCCCAACGCCAGGCGCTCGACGCGATGACCAGTGCCATCGTGAACAAGATTCTGCACGCACCGATCACCCACCTCAAGCAACAGGATCGGCAGGAAGAGGCGCTCTATCTCGCCGCCGCTCGCAAGTTGTTTGACATCGAACAACCCGAGGACAATTGAGCCACACACTGCGCATTGGAACCCGTGGCAGCAAGTTGGCGCTAGCACAGTCGCGTTGGGTGCAGTCGTGCCTGCAGGCACGGCATCCCGACCTGGCAATCGAGCTGGTCGTCATCAAGACGACCGGCGACCGCTTCGTCGACCAGCCCCTGAGCCAACTCGGCGGCAAGGGGGTCTTCGTCAAAGAGATCGAGGAGGCCATGCTCGCCGGCACCATCGATTGTGCCGTGCACTCGATGAAAGATGTCCCGAGCGAGCTGGCTCCCGGTCTGGTGATCGCCGCGACACCGCCGCGCGAAGACCCGCGCGACCTGCTCATCACACGGGCCAACGTGGGGTTCCATCAGTTGCCGAGCGGCGCGCGCATCGGCACCAGCAGTCTGCGGCGCATGGCATTGCTGCGCGCCTTCCGCAGCGACATTGAAGTCCAGACGCTACGCGGCAATGTCGACACCCGGCTGGGTAAGCTGGATGGCGGCGAGCTCGACGCCATCGTGCTGGCCGCCGCGGGCCTACGCCGGCTGGGCATCGCGCGGCAAGACAGCGTCGCGTTCGACCCGGAACACTTCGTACCCGCGATCGGCCAGGGGGTCCTGGCCCTGGAAAGTCGCGCCGACGCCACGGTCGCCCTGCTCGCCGTGCTCGAAGACGCACCGACACGCATCGCCGTCACCGCCGAGCGTGCCTTCCTCCTGCGCGTCGGCGGCTCCTGTCGCACCCCGCTCGCGGCGTACGCCACTGTGAACGGCGACAGCATCACCCTGCGCGCGCTGATTGCCGACCCCGACGGCACGCGTGTCCTGCGCGCTGAGCACAGCGGCTCGGCGGCGACGGCCGTGGCACTTGGGACCGGACTGGCGGACGAGCTGCTCGGACGTGGCGGCGCGGAGATCCTGCGCGCGCTGGATGTACAGTCCGGAGCCCGCGATGGCGGGTAAGCTCTACCTGGTCGGCGCCGGCCCCGGGGACCCGGGGCTCCTTACCCTCAAGGGCAAGCGCTGCCTCGAGCAGGCCGATGTCGTCATCTACGATTATCTGGCCAACGTGCGTTTGCTCGACTACGCCGGCGCCGACTGCGAGCGCATTCTCGTCGGCAAGCATGGCGGCGGCGCCCGCGTCGAGCAAGCAACCATCAATCAACTGATCATCGAATACGCCGCGCAGGACAAGACGGTGGTGCGCCTCAAAGGCGGTGACCCTTGTGTCTTCGGCCGCGCCGGCGAAGAAGCCGCCGTGGCGCACGGCGCCGGGATCGACTTCGAAATCGTTCCCGGCGTCTCGTCCGCCATCGCCGCCCCCGCCTATGCCGGCATTCCACTGACCCATCGCGATCTGGCATCGAACGTTATCTTCACCACCGGGTACGAGTATCCCACGAAGCACGAACCGGCGGTGCACTGGAGCGAGTTGGCGCGCAGCGGCAGCACGCTGGTCATCCTCATGACCCAACGGCAGCTGCGCCCCAACATGGAGAAGCTCGTCGCCGCCGGCCTGGCCGGCGACACGCCGGTGGCCGTCATCCAGTGGGGCACGCGCGCCGAGCAGCGCACCGTTGTCGGCACCGCCGCCACCATCGCCGCGTTGGCGGATCAGAGCGGCATCAAACCGCCGGCGCTCGCCGTGGTCGGTGCGGTGGTCGGCTTGCGTGAGCAACTCAACTGGTTCGAGCGCAAGCCGCTGTTCGGACGCCGTATCGTCATCACCCGGCCGCGCGCGCAAGCCGCCGACTTCGCCGAGCGCCTCGAAGCCTGGGGCGCGGAGACGCTCCCCTTCCCCACGATCGAAACGGTCCACCCGGAATCCTTCGCGGCGCTCGACAACGCCATCACGCGCGCCACCGAGTTCGACTGGGTGGTGTTTACCAGCGCCAACGGCGTACGCGTGTTTTTCGAACGCCTGCAAACCGTCGACGCGGACATTCGCGCGTTCCACCGCGCCCACTTCGCGGCCATCGGACCGCAGACTGCGCATGCGTTGCAGGCCTACTGCGTCCGCGTCGAGAGCATCGCCGAAGAATTCCGTGCCGAAGGCGTAATCGCGGCGCTTGCCGCGGTCGGGATCGCCGGCAAGCGCGTGCTGCTGCCGCGCGCCGCGGGGGCACGCGAAGTATTGCCCATTCAGCTGCGCACGCTCGGCGCCAACGTCGAGGAGGTCATCACCTACGCGAGCGTCCTGCCGCGGACGCACGTCGCCGAGCTGCGCGCGTTGTTGCAACGCGGCGCCGCCGACCTGGTCACCTTCACGAGCTCAAGCACGGTCCACAACCTCATCGCCGCGCTCGGCGGCCCGGGCGACCTGCTCGCCGCACCCACGGCAATCGGCTGCATCGGCCCGGTCACCGCGGACACCGCGCGGTCGTATGGCCTGCGCGTCGACATTCAGCCAGCGAGTTACACGATCCCGGCGTTCGTCGAGGCGATTGTGGAGCACTATCGAGGTAAGGGATTAAGGGGATAGGCGGTTAAGGGCATCCATAACCGCTAACCGCCAACCGCTTACCGCTCAACATCCAACCGCCTAGTATTGAGGAGCTTGCCATGGGTTTTCCAGACTATCGGCCGCGACGCTTGCGGAAGAACGAAAATTTCCGCCGCATGATCCGCGAGACGCGGCTGAGCGTCGATAACCTGATCATGCCACTGTTCGTCGTGCCGGGCACGCAGGTCACCAATCCGGTGAAGAGCATGCCCGGGATCGCGCAGCTATCCGTCGACCGCGCCGTCGAGGAGTGCCGGGCGATCCGCGATCTGGGCATTCCAGCGGTGATTCTGTTCGGCATTCCGGACAAGAAAGACGGCGCCGGCTCCGGCGCCTACAGCGACACAGGCATCATTCAGCAGGCGTTGCGCGCTACCAAAGCGGCGGTACCGGACCTCGTTCTCATCACCGACGTCTGTCTGTGCGAGTACACGGATCACGGACACTGCGGCGTGGTCGTCGAGGGTGACGTCGACAACGACTCGACGCTCGACCTGCTCGCTAAGGAAGCCCTCTCGCACGCCAAGGCCGGCGCCGACATGATCGCCCCGTCCGACATGATGGACGGCCGCGTCGGCGCCATCCGCGAACGCCTGGATGAAGAGGGGTTCGATCAGACACCGATCATGGCCTACGCCGCCAAGTTTGCGTCCGGCTTTTACGGCCCGTTTCGTGACGCCGCGGAATCGGCGCCGCAGTTCGGCGACCGGCGCTCCTATCAAATGGATCCGCCGAATGCCGACGAAGCGTTGCGCGAGGTGGCACTCGACATCGACGAGGGCGCGGACATCGTCATGGTCAAGCCGGCGCTGGCGTATCTCGACCTGATCTGGCGGGTCAAAGAGGAATTCGGCTATCCGGTCGCCGCCTATAGCGTCAGCGGCGAATACGCGATGCTGAAGGCCGCGGCGCAGAACGGCTGGCTCGACGAGGAACGCGTGATGCTGGAGACGCTGGTCGCGATGCGCCGCGCCGGCACCGACATGATCCTGACCTACTTTGCCAAGGATGCGGCACGCGTGCTGGCGCGCGGCCGCTGAGGCGCTCAAAGGGGCGCAATGGAAAGCCTGAAACGAAAAACGGGCAAATGGCCCGGTTTCCAATTTCCGGTTTTCTGTTTCCGGTTTTTCCATTTCCTTTCCGAACGGCTTGGAAGATCCACGCTCGATTTGCTATAGACGGCGCGTCGTTCGTTGAGTGAAGGAGGTCTGCGTGAGTCGTGAAGACTTGATCCAGATCGAAGGCGTCGTCCGCGAGGTCATCGCGGGAGGCCAGTTTCGGGTCGAGTCCGAAAAGGGCCAACAATTCTTCGCCAAGATCAGCGGCCGCATGCGGCGCTTTCACATCAAAGTCATCCCAGGCGATCGCGTCACCGTCGCCGTGTCGCCGTACGATCCGACGCACGGGTTGATCGTCTACCGCAGCACCTGAAACGGCGAAGCTAGCGTCGCCCGGCCAGCCTCACTCTCCTTCCCTGGCAAAGCAATCATCCGGCGGCCTTCACCGCTGTCGTATCTACGACATCGCGGTCGCCGCGGTGCCTGATGGCGAGCCCTTGCGCCTTCGAGGCGCGGCTAATCGCTTTTCAGGAGCGGGTCGGCGGCGGCTCAAGATCTCGGCAGCAACCTTTCGGATCTGCCCATTGATCTCGCGAATCAGGTTAATGCACTGCCGCGATCGAGCGGTCCTGGACTCTTCGGACTTCCCTGAGCGGCTTCTTGAGGACTTCGATTTCCCCATGCCCTCGTCGATGTCGGAGAGCCCAGACGATCGTGCTACTTCGCAGTCTCGTCGCTGACCGAGGTCATGTTACTTCGTACTGCCTTGCGACCCAGGACCGAATCTGGGAAGCTCGCATGCGCGCGAGGGTACAGCATGGAGATTCGACGACATTGGGCAAGAGATCTCCTCGGTATATGCGTACTCCTGAGCACAGTCGTTGGCTGTGCAGCGCGCAGCGGGCAGGGCTCGGGCGCCAGCGCACTTGCATCCAAGGCCACCCTGGCCCTCATTCCGGTCGGCGAGGGCCCGACCTTACTCGCGCTGTCCGCAGACGGATCACGCGTCTACGCCGCCGCGAATTCGCAGCTCTCCGTCATCAGCACGGCGAACGACCGCGTCGTGGCAACCATTACGACGCAACCGTATCCGACTGGCCTGGCCGTTGACCCGAGTGGTGCACGGGCGTTCCTCAGTGCCCTCTTCTCGTTGCAGCTGATGGTCGTCGATACCCGCACCACCGCCGTCACCACGCCTATCGAGCTGTTCGCCGCGTTCAACCGGGGTGGGTTCGGCCGGATTGCACTGTCGCCGGAGGGCGGGACTGCATACATTGCGAACACCCGTAACGAGGTGCTTGCGGTCGTCGACACGACCAGACCCGAGACGACCAGCCTGCCGATGGACATGCGCCCGGTCGACATCGCCGTCGCGCCCGACGGCCGCAGCGTGTACGTCGCCGGCTGCAAGAACTTTTGCGTGACCGGCGCCATCGAGGTGCTGGATGCCGGCTCGCAGTTGGTCAAGCGCACCCTCAGCGTGGGGTCGAAGCCGTATCGCATCGCGCTGTCGCCGGATGGAACGCGGGCCTACACAGCCAATCTCGGCAGCCCCAGCCTGTCGGTCGTCGACCTCGCGAGCGGCAGCGTGACGGCAACCGTAGCCGTCCCGGCCCAGCCAACCGGCCTGGCGGTATCAAGCGACGGCCAGCGCATCTACGTTGCCAGCCAGGCGACAGGGACAATTACCGTGATCAACGGCTCGACCAACACCGTGTTGACGACGGTCAAAGTTGCCAACGACGTTCGTGAAGTCGTCGTGACTCCTGATGGCCGACGCTTGTACGTCTCGACGTTGCGTTCGGTGTTGGCGCTCGATGCGCACGTGTTGAGCGGCAGCTGATGGGAGGATGCAGGGGCTTGGGGGCTTGGGGGCTTGGGGGCTTGGGGGCTTGGGGGCTTGGGGGCTTGGGGGCTTGGGGGCTTGGGGACTTGGGGACTTGGGGACTTGGGGTAAAGACTCTTGCTCTGCCCTTGTTCTGCCCTTGCTCACCTAGCGCGGCGGCGGCGGGGTCTGGCTGCGCCACTTCTGGTACTTGCGCTCGAAACGTTCTTGCTCCTGCGGCGGCATTTGCTTGAAGCGTTCGTAGTTCTGGCGGACCCGATCGCGTTGGTCCGGAGGCATGTTGCGCCACTGGTCGTAGTTCTGTTCGATATCGCGCTGGCGGTCGGCCGGCAGTTGCTCGTGACGCCGGTAGTTCTGCAAGGTATCGTAGCGCTCCCTGGGACTGAGATCCTGCCAGTTCTGCGCCAGCAGCGGAAACCCGTTGGCGGCGTATGCGGTGAACGTCAGGGCACAGACCAAGCCCACCGCATACGTGATCAGGTGTCGAGGCATGCCGTCTCAGCCGGTCTGCGAATCTTGCTCGTCGTCTAGGGATTCCGATTCGACTGTATCGAAGTGCTCCAACTCGTCGAGATGCTGGATGAGCGTATAGTCCTTGAACAACCCGGTGGCGCGCTTCACGGCCAGCGGTGGCGGCGCGACGCCGAGAGGGGCCAGAACATCCGTCGGACCACCGGCAGCGGTGAAGAGTACCAGCACCGCCAGCAGTGCCACGGCTGGCGCCAAGACCATTGGCCGGAAGATCCAGCTCCATCGCAATGGCCGGGGCTCGGCTTCCGCGGCGACGGCGCGGCGCAGTCGGGCATGCAACATTGCGCTATCGACGTCCCCCACGGCGGTCAAGCGCGTCAGCACGCGGCGTTGCAGCCCGATGCTGGCTCGCAGACTTTCGGCCTCGGCCGCGCAATCGGCACACCTCGCGACATGCTCGCGGACCCGCTCCACCCGTCGCGGCGACAGCTCGCTATCGACCCATGCCGTGAGATTTTCTCGCACCGCTCCGCAACTGGCCATTTTACACGCCTTCCTCCTTCAAGCTCTCTCGCAGGGTCACTGTCGCCCGGTGTATCAGGCTCTTCACCGCCGACACAGAGCACGACAGGCTCGCGGCAACCTCCTCGTACGAGAATCCTTCGACCCGCGCCAGCAACAGCGCCGCCCGCTGCTGCGGCGGCAAGTCGTCCAACACCGTCCGCACACGCTCGAGGGTCTCGCGGCTCAAAGCGTCATCCTCGCTATTGCGTGCGCTGATATCCGCAAGCTCCGGCGGATCATCGGCATCCCCCACGGGCTGATCCATCGATTGCGTGCGCCCGCGATAGTCCGCGCGCCGCACCTCGCTCAGACAGGCGTTGGTCACCATGCGATACAACCACGTCGAGAAGCGCGCTTGCGGTTCGTAGCGCTCGCGGTGCTTGTATACTTGCAGGAACACATCCTGTGCCAGCTCCTCTGCGCGCGCGCGCGTCCCCACGAACCGGGCGGCGAAGCCCACGACGTTGGCGATGTGCTTGGTGAACAGTCGCTCAAAAGCAGACGCATCACCACGTTGCACCGCCAGCATGAGTTCCACATCCGGATCAGCCTCTGGGTCCACCGCTGCGCTCACCCTATCAAACGTATCAGCGCCGCAGAAGTTGCGCCACGATGCAGCGTATTCAGCTGTCGCTGAGAGGCAAAGGCGGCTGATTCAAGGGCTTGGGGCTTGGGGCTTGGGGCCGTGTGGAGTCTCCTGCCTCTCCGGCGAAGCCCAACTGCATGGCTACTCTTTTCAAATCTCTCATTTCATCCCGGATCAGGGCAGGGATGCAGCCACGGCCTTGATCCCTTGAGTGCACTGGGCAACGGATCGGGTTGAACCAAGATCAATCGACCTTTCGTCGGCTCGACCGTCCGCATGTCCTTCGCCGTGACGACCTGGTAATCGGCGCACAAGAACAGTTGATGCGCCTTGCCAGTATTGAAGACCAGGTCCGTCAGCCCGCTTTCCGGCACTACAACCTCCGCGACTCCCGCGTCATCGGCATGCTGCCGCAAGGTGTAAAGCCAGCGCGCGGCAGATTCCGAGAAGCTGCGAAGGAAGCGGAACTCTGTGCTGGCACGCACGGACATTGCCGTGCTGCCCATGTGTACCGCCATGATCAGGGCAACTGCCACCCAAGGAGCGAGCCGCGAAACTCGGGGCAGCGCGGCCGTCACGCCGACGATCGCCAGCGCCATCCCCATTGCGGCGATACCGACATAGTACGAATAGAAATGTTCTGGGAGCACCAACACCGGTGCCAGGCCGATGATGAAGACGTCGAGGCCGAAGGCGGCAACCCGCAACGGCCGCGCCTTCCGCCAATCCATGGCGACCGCCACCGTCGCCCCGGCTGCCACCAGAACCACGCACACGCCCAGAAAGAGCGCCGCGGTGTCCGACTGTGCACGGTCATAGAGAAGATCGATGGTGAACGTGCAATACCGGCCCAGGTGGCGCAGGATCGAGACGGGCTCGAAACTCACGTGGTAGCCGGCTTCGACGTACGCTCGTGCCGCCGGATCCGGAAACGCGCCGGCCAGTCCGTAGCGCATGTAGTACAGCTTGGCAACAACGTAACTGCCACCGACCAGATAGAATGCCGCCAACTCCCGCCAGGTCCGGCGCGCAGCACCCCCGCGGGCGGCCTCTTTTCTATGGCCCGGGCCTGCGGCCGGCGTCGTTTGGGACCCCATGCCGGAGCGCTGCGTCAGTAGCAGTGATGTCGCAGTCAATGTGAGCGGCAGGCTGACCGCATGCTCGCTGGCAAGAAGCGCGAGGCAGAATAGGAGAAAGGTGAGCGGAAAGCGCCAGCGACTATCCAGTCGCACCCACACCCAGACAGCGAAGAAGTAGAGGAAGGTGGTTCCCGTCATCGTGAACAGCGCCACCCAGCACGCGGCGAGCGCGTGCCCCGGGGCAGTGACGTAGATCAACGCCGCCGCCGCCGCGAGGGGACGCGAGAACAAGATGCTGTCCGCAATCGCGTACACGAGGAGGCCGTTCAACGCCTGGAACGCGATCTGGACGGCATGATATCCGACCGGGTCGTAGCCGAAGGCTTCGCGCAGCGTGAAGAAGTACAAGACAGTCGACAACGGCCGGTACAAGAGGAAGCCGTGGATCGGCTCGAAGACCCGCCACAGCTGGCTCAGTGAATGGGGCGGAATGTGCGCCGCCGCCGCCAACACCCAGAAGTCGTCGAAATGGAAGAAGCTGCCGAGGCAGTCGCTGTAGGTCCAGATCTCGAACCACGTGAGCACCACGCTGACAGCGACAGCGGCACTCCCGGCTCGCCACCACGACACGCGGCGCACCGGTTGCAAATCCGAGCTCACCCCAACGTGCACAGGCGCAGGATTCCGATCCCGTCAACCAAAGCTAACGAGCTGTCGGATTTGGCAGCCCCCCGGGAGCGCCGCATAGAAAGGAAACCGGGCGCAAGCCCTGTCGATCTCGGTAGCCCGCAGCGACCCAACGGGGACCGGGCCATAGAAGAGACGCGGCCCGCAGGGCGCAGGCCTCTCAGCGAGCGCGTGCTCGCTTGCGGCGAGCCGCCGCGGTGCGGGTGGTCGCCGGGCTACGGGCGGTCGTCGTGCTGCGTCCGCCGGGCGCCCGTGCCTGTGTCCGGGGTTTCTGGGAGGTAGTGGATTGCCGCATCAGTTGATACTTCACCTTGCTGGTGAGCTGCCCAAAAAGCATATTGACGCGGTCAGTGTCGTGTCGGCGCAAAGCCTCCTCGATCCGTTGGCGGTGATCCTCCAGATACGTGATCTGGTAGTCTCGCTTCTGGATCTTTATGCGCTCCGGCACCTTTGCGCGCGCCTGTATGACACGCACAATTTCGTGCAAGATCGCCAAGTCGACACGCGTCACCGGTCTCCCCTCCGGTTCTCCACCAGCCCTAATGGCTTAGAAAGCGCACCCTTCTAGCATGAATTCACGACAGTGCAAAGCAAAAATTGCCAAAAGCAGCGTGCGCTGGCTCACTTGACCACCTTTAAGACCCCGATTTTCCATCAAACATCGCCTCAGCGCCATCGTGGATGGGACGACGGGAGGATCAGCGGCCGGGGCGCGGCGTCAGGAGCCACGCAGACGCCGTTCCTGCGATTCCTGGTCGGACTTGCAATCGATGCACAACGTGGTCACGGGCCGCGCTTTCAAGCGGTTGAGCCCGATAGGTCCGCCGCACGATTCGCACAAGCCGTAGCTCTCGTCCTCGATGCGCAGCAACGCGTCGTCGATTTTGGTGAGCAGCTTGCGTTCACGATCGCGAATGCGCAGCATCGCGTTGCGGTTGGACTCGAGCGAGGCCCGATCGGTGGGGTCGGGAAAGGTCTCCTTGCTATCGGTCATACCCCCGACGGTCCGTCCGGCCTCGTCAAGCAACTCCTGCCGGCGATCCTGCAAGAGCCGCTGGAACAACTTGAGCTGCCGATGGTTCACCCCAGTGCCTCCAGAATTGACGGTTCCTACCACCGCAGGTACGGGCTGTAAAGGCGGGGGTTCCAAACCACTCCTCTGCAGGTGGCACGTGGCGTGTGGCTCGTGGACATCGCCGCTCCGCCACGCGTGAAGGGCCACCTGCCACGTGCTTACTGTGGAGCATCGCGTTCCGGCACCTGCAACGTGCCACGAGCCACCCGCCACGTGCTTCCCAATTGCGCCCCCGCCATGGCGCAGGCTAAGGTCGCGGCGTGCGCCCCATCGATGCTGGCGTGTGTGAGGTGGTAGCACTGCTCAACACCCTCCCGGGCGTACGCACGCGCGCCAGCTGCGAAGGCGCGCACGGCACGAGCTCGACGCACCGCCACGCGGATCTTGCCTACGTGCTGCTGCGGTACCCGCTGCCGTTGGCGTTGCAGAGCTTTCTCGTCACCCATCTCGATGCCGTGGCGCGCATCGAGCACGACGGCGTATACAGCCGCTGGCCGGCCCGTAATCGGGAGTTCCTCGCGCGCCTGCTCGACGCGACGCGCGCATACCAGGCGCGTCAGGGCGCCGTGCAACCGCAACTCCGCGTCCCGTTGACAACCCTACGCGCCCACCTCGCCCGCCGACTCATCGAGCACGAGCCGGCGCTTGTCAGCCTGTGCGTCACCTGCGGCGCAGTCGGCATCGAACCCCACCCGGCGGCGCACGCCACCATTCCCCTCCTCCACGCACCGAAGAACCTGGCGCAGCAGTGGTTCGCCGAGTTCGTCGCCCGGTCCGGCAACGACCTCGACCCGCAGCTGATCGAGCGCGAAGGCCTGGAGCACGTCATCACCCGCAGCCACCGCGGCGACTTCGGCCCTGCCTTTTATCGCCGCTGGCTGCGCTACCGCTCCCGGCGCCTGGCCGATCTCACGACCCATCAGCTCCGTCTCGGGGGGGAAGCCGCGCGCCGTCAGGGCAACCAGATTGACTTCTACTTCGACAGCACGCACGCCTACTTTGCGTGGGATCTGCGGTCGGCGTCTCTTCTATAGTCCGCTCCCGTTGGTCGCCAGGTGCAATTTACAGTAAGGTTGGTCAGACGCACAGCCAGCCGGCTGTGCATCTGACCAACCTTGACTCACTGGACTCTCCCCCTAGCCGCAATGCCGGCGAGATAAGGCCCAAGCCAGCGTCGTAGTCAGGGGATTTGGAGCCGCGAAGATCGGAACGTAAGACGAAGGCCGGGGTTTGAGAGTTTCAAACCCTGGCGCTGTCACATTCCACAACGCCGCTAGCTTCAACCTGCCGGCGCGCCGCGGCCCGCGCCCAGCGATCCGCCGCCAGCAAGGTCTCCAGATCCTTCGCCGCCGACGCGGGGTGGGTCTCGAGGACCGTCGTCAGGATGCGCGGGATATCGAGGAAGGCGATCGCGCCGGCGAGGAACGCCGCGACCACTACTTCGTTGGCGGCGTTGAGCACCGCGGGCGCAGTGCCGCCGGCGCGCAAGGCGCGGTACGCCAGGCCGAGGCAGATGAACTTGGCCAGATCGGGCTGCGCAAACTGCAACGTCCCGGCGCGTGGCAGGTCGAGCGATGGCAGGTGATCCATCGGCAGACGCTCCGGAAACGCCAAGATGTACGCGATGGGAATCGACATGTCCGGAATCCCCATCTGCGCTAGCACCGAGCCATCGATGTACTCGACCATGGAGTGCACGATGCTCTGCGGATGGATGACGACGTCGATGCGCTCCGGCGGCAAATCGAAGAGCCAATGCGCCTCGATCACCTCGAGTCCTTTGTTCATCAGCGTCGCCGAGTCGATGGTGATCTTGTCACCCATCTTCCACGTCGGATGGCGCAGCGCATCGTCGCGGGTGACGCTACGCAGCTCGTGCGCCGGCCGGTGCAGGAACGGGCCGCCGGAGGCGGTCAGAATGATGCGCCGCACGTCATCACGGCGATGGCCACGCAGGACTTGGAAGATGGCGTTGTGCTCGCTGTCGAGCGGAAACAAGTCGACACCGGCGGCGCGCGCCGCTTGCGTCACCAGCTCTCCCGCGACCACCAGCACTTCCTTGTTCGCCAAGGCCACGTGCTTGCCCGCCTCGATCGCCTGCAACGTCGGCAATAAGCCGAGTGCGCCCACCAATGCGGAAACGACCAATTCCACCGGTGCGGACGTCGCCACCGCTGTCAAACCCTCCGCGCCGCAGAGCACGTTGCCGCGGTACTCGGGAACCAACTGCCGCAGTACCGCCACGCTATCGGCATCACCCACCGCCACCAGCCGCGGCCGAAAGCGACGCACCTGCTCCGCCAACCGCTCGACGTTCTTGCCCGCCGCCAGCGCAACGACTTCGAACCGGTCGGGAAAGCGCGCCACCACATCGAGTGTGGTCACGCCGATCGAACCGGTCGACCCCAGGATCGCAATGCGCTTCATGATGTTGTCACGAACCTATCACGATCAGCCCCTCCTCGCGCAAGGGTATGGGGATGGGCGCCTTTCAGCGAAGAAGCAGACCCCCGCAAGAAAATGATGAAGAGAATGGAGAACCGGGAACCGCGAATCAGGAATGGAGAACCGGCTATCGGGAAGACGCAACTCTTCCTCCATTGGCCAATCTCAATTCTCCATTCTCGGTTCCCGGTTTTCCATTCTCTTACCGCGATCCGACAATAGGGGTTTCACCACGAAGGCCACGAAGACCACGGAGAACTGAGTAAAAGCATGACTCTCGCAGGGCTCTGCAAAGCCCATCGGAAATGAACTCTCTGTTGGGGCCATGATCCTTCGTGCCCTTCATGCCCTTCGTGCCCTTCGTGTACTTCGTGTACTTCGTGGTGAAGAGTTTTTCTCACATCGGGGTTAGTCCTCGCCTTTGAATCGTCGCCCGTTGTCGCCTCGCGACCCGCGCGGTACAGTCGACGCCATGGATGTCCAACTCGACTACGGGCGTACGGGCTTGCCCATCCACCTGGATGACTCATTGCGGGTGTCACTGGTCGAGCCCTCGAAAGGCGCGCCACTGGCCGATCCCACTGCGGCAGTCGAAGCGGTTCTGCAACATCCCATCGGCACGCCGCCGCTCGCCGAGGTGGCCCGCGGCCGGCGCGACGCGGTCGTGGTGATCTCCGACAAGACACGTCCCGTCCCCAACGGGATCGTACTGCCGCCGCTGCTGCGCACGCTGGAAGCAGCGGGCGTGGCACGCGAGCGTATCGAGATTCTGGTCGCCACGGGGTTGCATCGCGCCAATACCCCAGACGAGCTGCGCGAGATGACCAGCCCGGAAATTGTTGAACGCTACCGCTTCCGCAACCACGTGGCGCGCAACCCCGACGAACACGTGCATCTCGGACGCACACAGCGCGGCACCGAGATCTGGCTCGATCGCGGCTTCCTGGCGGCCGACCTGAAGATCGTCACCGGGCTGATCGAGCCCCACCTCATGGCCGGCTACTCCGGCGGCCGCAAGGGCGTGGCGCCGGGCCTCGCCGGCGTCGACACCATGCGCAGCGCGCATGGTCCGATCATGCTCGAAGACAACATCGGTCCCGGAATTGTCGACGGTAACCCGTTCCACGAAGACCTCTTGGAAATCGTCAGCCAGACCGGCGTCGATTTTCTCGCCGACGTCTCGATCGATCGTGCCCGCCGGCTCACCGGCGTGTTCGCCGGCCACATCGAACGCGCGCATGAGGCAGGCATGGCGTTCGTCGAGCGCGAGGTGCGCGTGGACCTCGACGCGCCGGCGGACATCGTCATCACCTCGGCCGGCGGCTATCCGCTCGACGACACCTTCTATCAGGCGATCAAAGGGCTCACCGGGGCGCTCAACATCGTGCGCCGCGGCGGCACCATCATCCTGGCAGCGGCATTGTCCGAAGGCATCGGCAGCCAGGATTTCCGCGAGCTCCTCAGCACGGCGCGCAGCAACGACGAGTTCATGGCGCGCATCACCAGCCCGGGGTTCTTCCGCATCGATCAGTGGATGGTGCAGCACCTCTGCCAGGTGCTGCGGAAGGCCGAGGTCGTGCTGGTCACCGGCCGGCTGCCGGCAGAACATACGTCGGGTCTTCTGGTGACACCCGCCCCCTCCGTGGAAGACGCTTTGGCCCGCGCCCTCAAGCGCCACGGAGCGGCCGCGCATGTCGCCGTGCTACCGCAAGGCCCCTACGTGCTTGCCACAGTTCGCGGCCGCAAGCTGGCCCTCGGCCGCGCCTGGATGGACGCGGCGGCGTAGGCGTGCCACCGACGTCTTTTCTTTGGCCCGCTCCCGTTGGTCGCTCGGGGCTGCCCTGTCCGACTGATCGCAGATCCGCACAAGGGCGCCCTTTGCAGTTCCATCCACGCTGGCTTGCGGCGTTGAGCTATTTTGCGCTGCCGACCGGCAGCGTCAGGGATGAATCGCTCAAGCAAAGACGTCTGAGGTCGGCGTCGTAATCGGCTTGCCGGCGAGCACCTCGTCGAGCGCGGGCGCCAGGTAGCGTTTGGTGATGGCCCGCGGCTCGCGCGAATCGTCAACGGCGCCGTGAAAGACGACGACGCCTTTCTTGTCGGCAACGAAAATTTCCGTCGTACGCTTCGCCTTGAAGAGTTGCGCCAGATGCGCGCCGTGATCGTCGATCAGCGGCCCGGCAAACCCCTTCTCCTTGTGAAACTTGAGCTGCACGTCGTGCGTGTCGCTGCCGTTCGGGTAGAGATAAATGAAGTCGACGCCCTTCGCGGCATACGTGTGTTCCAGCTCCTTGAAGCGGTCGACGTACGCATTCGTCGCCGGGCAGGTCGAACCGACGAAGATGTAGGCGGTCACGCGTTTGGTCTTCTGGGAATCGAACGGCACGGTCTTCGGCGCGGCTCCGTTCACTGTCGTCATGGCAGCCGTGAACGGCGGGACGTGCTCGCCAACGCCTTTCGTATCGGGAGCGATCGGCGGATTGTCCGCCGCCAGCGCCACAGAGCCGATACATGCGATCACACCACAGAGCAGGGGGGCTATTTTCATGGGTCGAGTATGCGGCAACTGCGAACGTGAATCCAGCCCCGAGCGACGACAGACAACAGACGCTTAGACAACTTCCTTCTCTTCGTGATCTTCGTGTCCTCGTGGTGAAAGATCTTGGGCGCATGGCAGATTCTTCGGGCTCAGGAGGTCTGAGACTCGGAACCCGGAGCCTTCCCATGCCAGCAACCGGTGATTAATCCTGCGTCCGGTGTCTCCGAGTCTGCTGTCTGTGCTCGTCTTCAACCGACTGCCGACGTGCTGGCGCCGCCCACCGCGTCGCGTTTGGCGCCGCAGCTTGCGCAGCCGGTATCGTCGCAGATGAAGACACGCGGGTCGGCGTCGAGCATCTCGGTGGCCAGATTGACCAGGTAGCGGATCGGGATCTTGCGGGCGCTCCCATACGGCATGGGCGCCGAGCGCACCTTGCTCGGATCAATGCGGTCTTCCAGCTTGACGAATGCGGCGCTGCAACCCGGAACATTCTCGAGCACGACACGCTCGTCGTACCCCGCGGCGTTGACGCGCACCGCGGTGCAGCGGCCGAGGTACGGCAAGCTGGCACGCTCCTCCGCAAGATAGATGGCGGCCACCGCCGGCAACGCTTCCCCGAGCAACAGCACCTGCCCTTGCACAACGTTGAGCTTCTTCAACGGACCGAGCGGATTGTTGTCGCGCTGCGTCGACAGCACCTCACGCGCCTGCCGTCCCCACGCCGCGAACGAGTGCGTCGGGTGGCTGCTGCGCAAAACTCCCGGCAGGTGGCGGAAGCTCTCGGCAATCTCGCCGACCTCACGGCTCACCGGCAGCTCGGGATGAAAGGCGACGGGGCGGACGCGCCCGAGCCCACCGAGCGTCGCGTTCAACGTCTCCGCATAGGTGAACGCCGGCATGACCACCGTGCCACCATCGCCAACCACCTCGACCAGCGCTTCGCACACACCGCGCGCGCCGCCGTCGACCGGACCGAAGCCGGCAAGTGAGGCATGCACGACGACGTGATTGCCACGCAGGTTGAGGGATTCCAGCAAACGAATGATGTCAGTACGGGTCATCGCCAAGGGACTCTATCTCGAAAACTGCTGTATCGCTGAATTGGAAACTCCAAAGGCCGCGCAGCATACCTTGGCGCCGGGCTCTCAGCAAGCGGCGCGTCGCGCAAGCCGCACGCACGATCGTCAAACCACAGCCGTCGGCAACCGTCACGAGGCATGCGGGCGGTGTACGAACGGGCGGTTGCCGTACCGATCCAGCGAGACGACCTCTTCGACCGGCCGGCGCTGCGTCGGACCATACTTCCCCATCGGCCAGCCCAGCGGGATGACGGCGCAGGGACTGACGTTCCACGGCAGTCCCAACGCGCGACGACTCAAGAAACGGCTCCACAAGGGCAGCGTGATCAGCGCCGCACCAAGACCCGCTGCCCGCGCCGCAAGCAGCAGATTCTGCACGGAGGGAAAGATCGACCCATAGGCGCTCCCCGTGGCCACCGGCGGCCACGGCGGAATGATGCCTTTCAGGCAGGCCACGACGAGTACGGGAATCTCTTCGAAGTGGTCCGCTTGCCATTGCACGGCGCGGATACTGCGCAGCATGGCGTCGTCAGCCGCACGCGTGGCCATGCGCCGGCCGATACCGCCGTAGATCTTGAAGGCCCTGCGGTTCAGCCCGCCGAGCTTGGCCTTCACCGCACGGTCCTTGACGATGATGAACTCCCAGTTCTGCGCGTTCGATCCGGTAGGCGCCTTGAGGGCCAGCTCGATGAGCTGCAGCACCAACGCATCATCGACCGGGTCCGGCTTCAACCGGCGAATGGCGCGTTGCGTGCGCATCGCTTCCTCTAGCGGCATCGTCAAGGGCTCGTGCGTGCTCATTCTTCCGGATTCGATCACGTCGCGTCAGGCAACGCAAAGGGGCTTCGAAGAATCGGGGGATTGACGATCGGCGGATTGACGATTGGGAGCATAGGCTCAATCGCGCAAAGGGCTCCGGTACTGGGTCAGTTTGAAATTCGGGCGGCGCATCGCTGGCAAATGAGGTTGGCGAAGCATGGCTTCGCTGCTCCAAATTTGTGCGCTGGAATGGCGAAGCCATGCTTCGCGTTTGAGCTGCCCCTACCAAGGCTCCATCGGTCATTGACTCATCTGCGCAATGACTCAATGATCCAATCGTCAATGGCGCAATTCCCCACCGCCCCGTTCAGCTACGACAGCTGGAACACGCTCCTGCACGCGATCGTCACCGCCGACGGTAAGGTCGACTACGCGCAGGTGGCCGAGCACATCACGCACTTGAACGACTTCATTACGGCGCTCAACGCCGTCAGCCCGGACAGCCACCCGGCATTGTTTCCGAGTCAAGACGACCGCCTGGCATATTGGATCAACGCGTACAACGCCTTCACCCTGCACGCGATCATGGCGGAATATCCGATTACTTCGGTGTGGAAGACGCGCACGGGGCAGTTTTTCCAACGCCGCCGTCACCTCGCCGGTGGCATGGCCGTCAGCCTCGACGACATCGAGCATCACATCCTGCGCGGTCAGTTTGCCGAGCCGCGCATTCACTTCGCCATCAACTGCGGCTCCAACGGCTGCCCACCGATGCGGCCGGCCGCCTACGAGGGCGACGCTCTACGCGCCACCCTGCGCGCCGCCACCGAGCAGTTCCTCGGCAGCGAGTGGAATTGTCGCGTCGACCACCAGGCACGGCGCGTCTTCATCTCGCGCATCTTCAAGATGTACGCCGAGGACTTCGCCGGCTCACGCGGGTCGACGCACGACTACCGGGCGGGCGTGCTGCGCTTCGTCGCACAGCATACGGGGCTCTCGCCGGAGGCCCTCGCTGACTACGAGGTCGTCTACAACACCTATGACTGGGGCCTGAATGACGCGGCCCGTCAGCCGCACCTCGGGCCGATCCTCTTCCACGAACCGGTCGAGCATTACGCGGACGGCGACACGCAACTGCGCGAGCTCCACCTCTATGAGGGCAATTTCTGCAACCGCACGTGCACGTGGTGCACGATCAACGGCTCGCCCGACGGCTGGTACCAACGCTACGCGCCCGCCGTGCTCGACCAGGCGTTGGCCAGCGTGGCCACCGACGGGAACATCAAGTTCTACGGCGGCGAGCCGACGCTGCACGCGCCGGCCATCATCGACGCCATGCGCTACCTGCGCGGACACGGATTCCGCGGCTTGTTTACGATCTTCTCCAACGGCGTGAAGGCGCAGCGGCTCATCGACATCCTGGAGAGTGACGCGCATAGCGAAGCGGTATTGAATTACTCAATTTATCACGGGCGCGACGCCGAGCCGCTGCCCACCCCGGTCAAGACGCTCCTGGAGGCCTGGGCGGCAGCCCATCCCCATCGGATCTTTCAAGGGTACAAGGTCTTGTTCCACGCCGGGGCCGGTCGCATGCAGACCTACGACCGCGACCGCGAGGCCGACTTCCACGGCCTCGGCAGCGGCTGCGTGCGCTGCTTTCCGGTGCTCACCAGTCAAGGCCGCTTCCATGCCTGCCCGTTCGCCGCCGAGATCGACGCACCACACTACGATCTGGGACGCGTCGGCACCGATCCCGACGTCGTCTTCCGCAACTACCGCGCCTTTCGCCAGTGGATCGACACCGTCCTCGACCCCGCGGCACGCCAGCGCGGCGTGAGCAGCTGCGAGATGTGCCACTTGCATCTTGCGGAGCTGCCGGTGGCGGAGTTTGAAGAAGACAACAGACGACAGACTTCAGACCACAGATACCAGACAAGTGATCGGTAGTCTGTCGTCTGAAGCCTGTCGTCCGTCGTCTGTCTTCTAGGCGCAGCTGTGCAGCGCGTTATTCACGGCGCGCAGGATCTCGTCGATGGTGATGTCGCCGCTGTGATCGGCGTCGCCGGCAACGCAGCCGGTGAGCGGCGTGTTACCGAGGGCGATGTTCACCATCACGATCAACTCATTCACGGTGACCTCGCCGTCACCATCGCAGTCGCCGACGCACGGGATGCTCGTGCGCGTCGGCGATGCGGTTGGAGTAGGCGTGGCGGTTGAGGAAGGCGCGGCGGTGGCCGTGTTCGTCGGGGTCGAGGTCACTGTCGCCGACGGCGTATCGGTCGGCGTCGCGGTGTTAGTTGCAGATGGAGAATTGGTCGGCGTCATCGTCGGGGTATCTGTGGGCGTCGCGTTCGGCGTATCGGTCGGGGACGCCGTGGGCGTTGGGAGCTCCAAGACAACGATCTCCCCGTACGTACCGCCGGCGCCCGGTAGCGCGCCACCAAGTAGATCGCCCATCGCGATTCTCTTCTGGGGCAATGGATATTCTCCGGGAACTGCATTGACCGCAATGCTCACGCGGCAACTGTAGAGCAGCGCGCCGTCAGGCAAAGGTGCAATGGGCGGCGACAGCGACAACACCGCGGCACGCACGGCCGAACAGGCGGTTCCCGTGCACTGGCAGGATGTCCCAGGGCATCCGGCAGAACTAATGAAGCTGAACAACCCCTGCTTGCCCAAGTCAGGATTGATCGTGCAATCGGGCAAACCGCCGGGCAGCGCTGCAATCGGGATGCTGGTAACGTCGAAGCCAATGTCACTTTGCACGCTGCCGACCTCGGCACCCTCGGCGTCGAGCGTAACCGAAAAGTTCGTGTCGCTTCCGGGGGAGCCCGAGACCGTCGCGATAAGGAGCGTGGGCCCGCGTGGCGTCTCCGTCGGGGTCGGCGGTGGCGTATCGGTGGGTGGCACCGTATCCGTCGGCGTCGGTGAAGTCGTAGGCGGGACGGTGATTGTCGGAGTTGCAGTCGCGGCCGGGGTCGCGGTCGGCGTGAAGTTCGGCTGCCACTCGAACGCGCCGATGTCGCAGGTGGCGATACTGTCGGCGTTGCCGTCGATCGGGCGCGGGAAGCCGCGTTGGTCGGTGTCGGGGCACTGGCTGTTGTCGGCAGCGTCGATCGCCGGGCTGCCGGACGCCAGCGCCACGGTGAGCGTATAGCCACCGTTGTCGCTGAGCGGTCCGGCGAACAGGGGATCGGTATTGCTGAGATCGGTCGGTTGGTCGAGCAGACAGAACGTGCCGTCTTCGAGGTTGAAGCCGTGCGAAACGACTGCTGACCCCGAGCAGTTTCCACCCGTTGGATTCTTCGCCAGGATGGAGTTCACGATATGCGCCGCGCTCAGGTTGCGTATCCCGCCACCCGACTGCGCGCTATTGCCGCTGATGGTCACGTTGGTGAGCCGCACCGTCGCCTGATCGAAGTTCGAAATCGCGCCACCACTCACCGCCGCGGTGTTGCCACTCAAGGTGACATTGGTCAGCTGCAGTTGTCCCGCAGCGAAGTTCGCAATGGCGCCGCCGTCTTGATCGAACGCGCGGTTGTTGCGCATCACCACGGCAGTGAGCGTCAGCGCCGCATCGCTCCTGAGGCCGCCCCCGCTCTCGCCCTGTGCCAGACCACCCTGAATGATGAGATGGGTCATCGTCACCACGGCGGGACCAATCACATCGAAGACGCGGTCGATGCCATTGGCGTTGATCGTCGTCGGCCCGCTGGTGGAACCAACGAGATCCACGTCATCGGCAAGATCCAGGTCACCCGTGGCCGCGGCATCCTCGTTCCTGCCGCCGATCGTGAGTGTGAAGGTATTGGCCGGGATGTTGATCGTATCGCGACCCGGCAACTGGTTACTCTCCTGAATGGCGGCGCGCAGCGTGCAGACGTTCCCGCCCGCGGCGGTAGCACAAACACCGTCGCCGGGGTTCGCATCGGTGATGTCGTCCGTGCTGTTGACCGTGAAGGTGGCTGCCAACGCCCCGGCCGGGAATGTCAGCCGTCCCAGCAGGATAACCATGCACAGGCCGGCTGCGGCGAGGTGCGATATGCGCTTGGTGTGGCTCAGACTATCGTCAGTAAACATTAATCGTCCCGCAACCTTTCACGTCCAAAGCGCCGCATCCTACTACCGCTTGCGGCTGCGCTGCGTCAAGAATGGTTTTTCATTGAACCTGCGGTCGGCGTCCTTTCTATGGACCGCTCCCGCTGGTCGCTAAGCACCGCCAAGTCCGACAGACTGCTAGGACCTGCGGTCGGCATCCTTTCTATGCCCCGCTCCTCGTTGGGTCGCTGCACATCTCCAGTCCTACAGACTACTAGCGGCCACCGGGAGCGGTCCATAGAAAAGGCGCTGTCCGCAGGCGAACCAAACGGGCACTCCCCTTCCAGGCTGCGCTCGTGGTAGATGTCGGCCTCACCTGCATGAGAGAATTCCGAATGCGCGCACCCACCCTAGGAACATGGCAGCCCCCAATCCGGCCTGGCGCTGGCATCGACGCACCCCGCAAGCGTCGGATGACGTGGCGATTCGCGCTCATCGTCGCGACCCTCTCGATCGCCGCAGCCCGACACGCAACCGCTGGCGTCGATGTCTGGACTTCCAACGGCCCCTTCGTGACGAGCAGCATTGGTTCCGCTCGCCGGCTGGCCGTCGACCCGCACACACCCACGACGTTGTATGCGGGATCCAGCATTGCATTCGATTGCGGCGCCCAGGTCTACAAGAGCACGAATGGTGGCGACACGTGGCAAACGGTGCTCGATGAAATTGGCTGTGTCAGCGCCATTGTCATCGATCCCACCGACGCGCGCATTGTTCACGTAGCCGTCGAAGACGGTTTCTTCACCAGCACCGACGGCGGCATCACATGGGGAACGGAAGTTGTTCCGGACGTGGCCGGTGCCGGCGCCTTCACCGCCTTGGCGCTCGACCCGACCCGACCGACGACGCTCTACGCCGGCACAAGCACCAGCTGTCTCAACGAATACGACTGCAGCGGACGCATGTTGAAGAGCACCGACGGCGGCAGCACCTGGCAACCGATCGCCAGCTACGAAACAGGGGTGAATGCGATCGCGGTCGATACGGCTGCGGCCGTGTATGTGGCCGGCGGCAGCGACTACTCGTTGACGCAGCCCGGCATCACGCCGCGCCCGGGGTTCCTGGCGCGCAGCGCGGATGGCGGGCTAACCTGGGCGGACATCACCCCAGTGCCCGGCACGTTCGTCATGCAACTGGCGCAGGCACCCGGAAACGGCGCGTTGCACGCGGCGACCGTGGCCGGTCTCTTCGGCAGCACCGACCGTGGCCGGAGCTGGCGCGCCGAACCGGCACGCCTGCCCATCGATCAATTGTCCGTGGACCCGTTCGATGCGCGCAGCGTGTTCGCCACCGGCAACCACTTTAACGCCGGCCTTTATACAATGGAGCTGCAGCATAGCGCCGACGGCGGCGCGTCGTGGGCGACGCTCACGAATCCGGCCGAGATGAGCAACAACTTTAGCCCTGGAGGGCTGCTGGTGGCGCCGACGCAACCGACCACTCTCTACGTCGCCTACCCGGATCAGGTCCTGCGCACATCCAACGTCGGTTCGACGTGGCAGCCATCGGGACTCGGCCTCGGCTCCGTCGTGGTCGCCCGAATGGCCATCGATCCGTTCGATGCGTCACTCTACGCCACGGCCGGAACCGTCTACCGCAGCGCCGACCGGGCGGCGACGTGGATCGCGCACGGAGAGACGCTCGATTTTCTGTTCGACATTGCCTTCGATCCAACGCGCGCGGGCACCGTGTACACCACCAGCTTCGACGGGGTGCGGAAGAGCATCGATGGCGCACACACGTGGCGCGCGATCAATCATGGTTTGCCGTACGAGCAGGGCTCCGGCGGCCTCCCGAGCGGTGCGCTGGCTATCGACCCGGCGGCGCCCGACGTCCTCTACCTGGCCGCCACGGCGCTCTACACAAGCGACGACGGCGGCGAGTCGTGGCAGATGGCCCGCAACGGCTTGCCCAACGATCTCGACGCCAGAAACGTCGTGGCCACACCGGGCGTGGTCTATGCCGGCACGCTTGCCGGCGTCTACGCCAGCAATGACCATGGTGTCACCTGGCGCTCGCTCGGCGTCGAGAGCGTCGGGCTGCGCTTCGTGACCGATATCGCGGTTGATCCACGCCATGCCGAGCAGCTCTACGTGGCGTCGTTCGAGGGTATTGGGCGCAGCCTCGACAGCGGCGCCACGTGGACCCGCATTACAGCGGGCTCGGCGCTCGATGGCGTCTCGTGCACGAGCATTGCGGTGAGTCCGTTGGATTCAGCCACCCTGTATGTGGGAACGTTCATCGGTGCCTTCCGCAGTCGCGACGGCGGCGCAACCTGGGAGGCATTCTCACCGGGCCTGACGAACAACGACATCGTCGACCTGCTCGTCGAACCGAGCGATCCGCGCATCGTGTACGCCGCCACCCAGTTCACCGGGATCTATGTCATCCAACAGAGCGACGTGGCACCGCCGCCAACCGCGACCGCCACCGGCACATCAACCGCACCGCCAACGGCAAGCGCAACCGTGACACCCACGCCCACATCAACGCCAACCGCTCTATTCACCTCATCACCTACACAGCTACCCACACAGTCCGCTACGGATGAAAATGGGGGGTGCGCGATGCGAAGCACCTCGCATCACGAGTTGAATGTCGGGTTGGTCAGCCTGCTGGCACTCGTCGTACGGCGACGTGGGCGGCGGCAGCCACCTGGCGACCGGAGCTACGACTAGCCAGCGCGGCCCCGATCATCCTCGCCGGACACGACCGTTCAAGATCGTGTGCTCGATAGCCGGAATCAGATCATGGATGATGGCGTCCTCGTATTGTCCGGACGTAGGATTCACCAAATCGGGCACCTGAGATTCCGGCACGCGATGGTTGACGTAAAAGAGTCCCTTCGATTGCAGCATGGCGTGGAGCGGGAGCAGAATGCATGCCTGGGACGTGCGCTTCCTCGCGGCGCAGTCGGCCGCACATTCACGCGCGCCACTGAAGCGCGCGAATGTAGAAATTGGAACCGCGGGTACACAGCGCTATCCCGGCGGTTCGAAACCATGGCCGATCGCCTTGAGAAAGGCATTCTTCAGCAGACCTCCGACGATCTCCCACGTGCTGGTCTTCGGCGCGGAGGCGCGGCCCGAGATGTCGACTTTTGCGCCGACTTCCCGATGACGGTTCTGGAGAACGGTTTGTGTGCCGCCCACGAGGGCCTCATAGAGCTGATGCAGTAACGGCTTCTTGCCGTCTTGTGGCGGGCTGTAGACATTCATGTCCTGGAAGATCGGTTTCAGATAGCCCGAGAGCTCTCCATCCTTGATGGTCAACTCCGAGTAGACGGAGAACTGCCCGGCCACCACGTCAAACCCGCCGAGTCGGCGAAGGAGATCGTTCATCGACGTCAGTTGCGTCCCCTCGATCATGACGGCGATATCAACGTCGGGCGTCTTTGCGGCAGGCATGAAAGTGGCGCGTGCATAGCTGTTGCCGTTGCCCATGAACTCTCCGGTCAACGCCATGAAGGCGCGTCCTTCGCGCGCCTGATTGCTCAGATTTTCCATCGTCAGCTCACTGTGCTCCAGAAACACGCGATACTCTGGACTGGACGACTGATCGATGTATCCGACCGTGCTGTCGGCGATATGCAGTTGGTCAATGCGCATCACCGCCGCGCGCGTGTGGCTCAGTCTATCGGCGGCGCGACGAACCTGCTCGACGCGCGCCTGCTCTCTGATCGCGGTCGCCGCGGTGTGTACGTAATCCACCTGGGCGTCGCGGATGGTCACCTCTTTGAGCCTCACCTTCTTAACGTCTGGGGCATACTCCACGTGCCCCTGCGTCGACAGGCTTCCGCCATTCATCCGCAGATTCATGCGTTCGACGATCGGCTTGAAGTAGCTCAGATCGATCCGTTCCAGACCGATATCGGCGTCGACCCCGGCGTAGGGCTCGGCCAGAAAGTTCGCGTGGCCGTCGATACGCAGCTTCCCGGACTGAAAGACAATTCCGGCGGCATGGACCTCGGATGGGTAGACGCGGTCGGCTGAACGGACATTCCGAATGTTCTCCGCCGCGAACTCGACTTCGTGAACATACAGCGGCCGCTTGGGATCGTTGTCGATATACAGAAGATCGCCATCCTCAACGCGCAGTCTGTTGACTTTGAGCGGATAGATCGCCTCCAAAGCGGCTTGCCAGCCTTTGTCTTTCAATGGCACGCGATCGACTTTCTCGGCACGCAGTTGCGCGAGGTTGATGTACAGGTGCGGTCGCTGGAACAGGAAATCCGCAACCAAACGAGCGCGCAGCAGCGCGCGCCAATGGACACTCGCGTCGAATTGCGGGAACCACGCCACTGGAGGTTTTGGATGTGCATCCTGAATGACGGTCACGTCATGCAGCGTGATCGAGAACCCCAGCGGGTGGAACTCGAGCGCCAACACGCGCGCGGTATAGCCCTTCAATTCCGCGTTGAGGCTGCGTTCCATGTAGCGCCGCAGCGGCTCGTCGATGAAGAACGAGAGGGCAAAGGCCAGCACCGCGAAAGCCGCCACGCCGCCGGCAATCGGCACGAGTACGCGCCTTGCTCTCGAAGGCGTAGCGCCTTCCTGCGGGCGCGGGGCCAGCGCAAGGGTCGGTTCACGGTCATTGTGTCGCTCGACGCGTTGAGGCTGCATGCGGGTACACCATCCGACCGCCGGTCAGGACTCATCCTGTCCGCGCGCAGCTCTGTCGCCGGCGACATGCAGGCTGTTGGTGACCTTGAATACGCCGGCGACTTTGCGAGCCACCGCTGCGGCACGCAAGCGTTCGATCTCACTGCCGACGGCGCCGACGAGATGAACATTTCCTTGGTTCGTATCGACGCCGATCTGCGCTCCCGACGAGAGGTTCTCATCGCCGGCCAGCGCCGCCCGCACTGCGGCGGTGACGTTCGCATCGTCGCGATAGCCTCGACCCATTTGTCCCGTCAGCGTGGCGCACGAGCCTAGAGTCAGCACAACCAGAAAGAGTACGGCCAGGCGCATCCCGGCTCTGAGTGCCTGCCTCGACATGATGAATCGGTGGGAGCAATGAATATTCCAGACGGCGCGGCGATGTCAGCACTGACGCCGCTCGTATGCGGCGTGTAAGGACGGACAGCAGCACCGATCGGCGCGGCAGTCGTTACAAAGGTTTCAGATCGGCATCGCTGTCGACGTCCTCTGACCGTGATGGTTCTCGCAAACCAGAGATCAGGCACGTCGATTGCGTCGACTCTGATATCGATGCGTGCACGCTTTCGCAGACAGGGGCTTTGGTGCGCGGCGAGCCTGGCGATCGTTGTCACCAGCCTCCTTCTGAGCCTGTGCAGCAACCGCGCATTCGCCTATTCGGCGTTGACGCACGAAGCCATCATCGATGCGGCCTGGGATGGCGGCATCGCGCCCCTGCTTCGAGAACGCTTTGCCGGGATTTCCGAGGACGAGTTGCGCGAGGCACGCGCCTATGCCTACGGCGGCTGCATCGTCCAAGACATGGGGTACTACCCGTTCGGCAGCATGCTCTTCACCGATCTCGTTCACTACGTTCGCAGCGGAGACTTTGTCGAAGCGCTGCTCGAGGAAGCGCAGCCGCTCGAAGAGTACGCCTTTGCGCTCGGTGCCCTCGAGCATTACTTCGGTGACGCCATTGGCCACACGAGAGGCGTCAACCCCGCCGTCGGCATCACCTATCCGAAGTTGCGTCAGCGCTACGGGCCTCTGGTCACCTGGGCCGACCAGCCGACGGCGCACATGAGAGTGGAGTTCGGCTTCGATGTCCTGCAAGTGGCGCGCGGCCGATATTCCCTCGAGGCTCACAGTGCTTTCATTGGCTTCAAGGTGGCAACCTCGCTCTTGATTCGCGCCTTTTTCAAGACCTATGGGCTCGATCTGCGGTCCCTCCTCACCAATGTCGATCTCTCGATAGGAACCTATCGGCACACCGTCAGCGAGGTGATTCCGGCGGCCACCGCAATCGCCTGGGACATGAAGAAAGACGATTTCGAACGCCGCATTCCCGGACTCCGCCGCGACCAATTCGTGTACACACCCTGTCGCGCTCCAGCTACGAGAAACAATGGGGAAAGCAGTACGAGCGGCCAGGATGGCTCGCCACAGTAGGCGCCTGGGTAGTTCGGGTCCTGCCCAAGTTCGGCAGCCTGGACGCTTTTGAATTCAAGACACCGCAGCCGGATGCCGAACGGTTGTTCCTGGACAGTTTCGATGCGACCGTCGACGCATACCGCCGGCAGCTCCAGGCGCTCGCCAGACATGCGCCTCTTGAGCTGCCCAACCTGAACCTCGATACTGGTGAAGTAACGCGCGCCGGCAACTACCTGCCCACCGACGCCACCTATGAGCAATTGCTCGACAGCCTCTCTGACAACTATTTCGCCGCAGTAACTCCGGATCTGCGGCGCCAACTGCTGGCCTTCTACGGCCCCCCTCCCCCGCCGCATCCGGTCAAAGATCGGCAGTGGCGCGAGCTGCTCAATGAGCTCGCCGAACTGCAAGACGCTGCGCCGGACAAGTTGGGCGCCGCCCCGACGCTCGCAGCCTCCTCCAAGGAGTAGGTACACCCGGGTCAGCTAAGCAGCGTGCGACCCTTTCGAACGGCAATCAGACAAGGTCCAATCGAGCATAGAAGCCGGCGACTCGAAGTCCATTTTGCGCGCTTCGCGTCAGTTCCCGTCGTGGTTGCGAGTCTGCGAGTGCTTGTGCAGCTACTAAGTGTTCGTGCACCAGCAACTGCGTTAGGCGGTGCACAGCCAGGTTTACCGGGCTTTCTTTCATTCACGGGTCTCAGCCTGCGCAGCAACGTCGGAACCCGGGGCCAGGGAATTCCATTCCCGGCTCCGGCCCCACCGCCGTTGGGAACACCAAGCTGAAGTCCGTATCGGTACGCCTTTGGGCCAGGGGTCAGCAGAAGGCGGCTCGGACGATTTGCTTCTGCTTGAATCGGCTGCGCATGCGAGGTGAAGAGGGAGCCGCTTGAACATGCCTGCACGAGGCAAGTGTGATCAGAGAGATGGAAGCGCAACCGATCGACCCTTGGCGATCGCGGTGGTGTGACAACGGGACTACACGCCGTCACACCACCACGCGGGTATTACTGACGGTTCGAGGAAGCCGGCGGCGGGACATTCATTCCGTCGGGCGGCACGATCTGCGGCGGGATGCCGCCAGGGGGAGCTACATTCGGCACGCCCGGGTGGGGGATGTCATGCGGCTGCAGCGGCGCGTCGCCCGCCATCGTCGTGTGCAAGTTGTTGACAACGTACTGCACGCCACCGGTAGTCTTGGCAATACCTTCGGCGTGTTGTTTTACCAAGACGTCCGGCACCGCACCCGACAGCGTGACCACACCTTTCTCGGTGGTGACTCCGATACTCCCGGGCAGATGCTGATCGCTCAGCTGCTGCTTGATAGTGGTGGTGATCGCCGCATCGCTGCCGGAGCCTCCACTACAGGCACTCAACCCGACAGCCACCGCGAACACCGCGATCATCGGTAGGTTTCTCATGAGCCGTCTCCTTTGCGGACTGCGACAAGCCCTCTAGGACCTGCGGTCGGCGTCTCTTCTATGGACCGCTCCCGTTGGTCGCTAGGCACTTCCAGTCCGATCGACTGCTAGTAATTCGAATGATACGGAGCGTCTGCGGCGACAGACCGAGTTTGCAGATTGTTCACCACGCGCGTGACGCCGCTCACCCGGTAAGCAACGTTCCCCGCCTGCTCTTTACTCGCATGGTCGGGAACTGTTCCCGTCAAATACACCGTCCCCTTAACCGTATCCACGTCGACGCTAGTCAACGTGGTGGCGTGCTCCGCAGCCAGCTTCGTCTTGACCGCGGCGGTGATACTTGCGTCATCGATATTGCGCCCCGCACTCTCGCCGGTCATCGCCGTACACGCGGCAAGGCTACCCGCGAGCACAAGTCCCAAAACCAAATGCGTCCATCTGTTCGTCATAGCGAACCTCCTTTTGCATACCTCCCAAGCAAGATGGGTACCGTCTGCTTGCCAAGGAAGCGCGGACATATCTCCACGCCTTCGAGGGCTCGACGATGGGGATTTACAGGGGCGCTTGAAAAGTTTAGCGCGCGGTCACCGAAGTCAAACGTAGGATTCTCGACAGGTGACTCCCGATCAGGCGACACGTGTAACCCTTACACATTCGAAGCCGCGCGGCTGGTACGAGAAGTTGTACTCGGTCGCAGCACTGCTGGCATACCCAATGCTCACTCGCCTACCGTCAAACGAGGAGTCAAATGCGTATCCGGGCATTCTCTCATGACTTCGAACTTGCACCGGCTTTACACCTACCTTCACTGCGTGAGTTGCGACTGCGCGAACGCATCATCCAGAGAAACGGTGCACCGCGGCGCCGCGTCCGTCGTGCATCAAGGGGATCCGGATCTTTTGCATTGCAGGCCAAGATCACGATGGACAAAGCGGCATGCGCGCTGCGCTTCGCGGTCAGCCCAACGCCGTCCAACCAGGAGTGGTTGCGGATCGTCGGCGAGATACGAAGGGCGCGCCAGTTGTGGACGGCCCGTGGGTGGAACGAACGCCCACATCTCTACCATGCAACGCCGCCTCCCCTGGAGGCGCCAGCGCTGCTTCGTCAACGGTCCAGTGGGATCCACTTCCAGGACCTGAGCTTCGAAAGCGGCTACGCGCCGCAGGCGGAGGAACCGGGTCGCAGCCGGTGGCTGAGCTACAGTGCAAATCGTACCGCGCACGCGTGGATCTTGCGCCATCGCGGCCGACCGCGCCCGTGGCTCATGTGCATCCACGGATACAGCTTCGGGATTCCGTTCCTGGACTTTCAGGCATTTCCAGTGACGTGGCTGCATGAGCAAATGGGTCTCAACCTGATCCTGCCGGTGCTGCCGCTTCATGGGCCCCGAAAGATCGGGTGGCAGAGCGGCGACGGCTTCTTCGGCGGCGATGTGCTTGACACGATCCACGCGGAAGCCCAGGCGGTATGGGATCTGCGCCGCCTGCTCTCATGGGTCCGTATGCAACACCCCACTGCGGTGGGCGCTTACGGTCTCTCCCTGGGCGGGTACACCGCGGCACTCCTCGCGGCCCTGGACGGCGATCTCGCTTGCGTGATCGCCGGCATCCCGGCGACTGACTTTGTCGGCCTCGCACAACTTCATTCACGCCCGACCGCCCTGTTGGCGGCGCAGCAGGCAGGATTGCAGTGGGATGATGTCTACAGCATTCTGCGTGTCGTCTCCCCGCTGGCGCTATGCCCGCGGGTGCCGCACAAACGGCGCTACATCTTCGGTGGACTGGCTGACCAGATTGTTCCGCCCGACCAGGTCCGCGCCCTGTGGGAACATTGGCATCATCCGCGCATCGCCTGGTACGACGGCAGCCATCTGTCGCTGCCCTGGGAACCGGCCGCGACAGCTTTGGTAGACGAGGCTATGAGCGCTGCCTTCGCGCTCCCGAATGAAGCTGCGGAACGCGCCGTCGCGTAATGACTGCGCTCAAGGCCGTGGATTGCACGCCTCGACACCCGATTCTTCCCTGGGCTCCTCCGCCGCATGACGGGAGTCGGGAGAACGAGGACGCGACATAGCAGGCACGTCGGTTGCAGACCTCCAGTGGAACTGAAGTGAAAGCATAGGAGCAGCGCCGAGATGATCGATGAGGACTTGCCTACGACTTCCCGTGGGCTCACGCCCGCGCTCACCTCGCGACTTCGAACAGGAAGGAGGTGAAGAAAAATGGAGAAACAAAAGGGCCAACAACCAGGCACGCGCGAACGCCAACAACCGTTCCAACCGGAGCGGCAGGGAGGCCAAGCGCCGGGTTCCGGTTCCAAACAGGAACAGGACCGCCGCGATGAGCGCGATCAGGATGACCGCTAGTCACCGCCGCGTGACGCCGGGCGACTTGCCGCCCGGCGCCACGCCATGTGGAGGCGAAAGACATGACCAATGAGGGTCACCTCATTTCCGTGTACCAGTGCCCCGAATGCCACAAGCGATTCGGCTCAGCCAGTGAGCTGCAGTTGCACGAGCACATCTGCATGAGTCGGCACACCGAGACGACGCGTGCTGGCTCTGTCTCCCCGGTGACAGGTGAAAAGCCCAGCCACGTGGGTTGATCTCCGGTCATACCGCGGGCGCCCGGGCAAACCGAACACCGGACAGCTGAAGGAGGTCATGCGATGCACTGCGATGATTGTTACCGGTATGGACCACCACTATCGGCATGCTGCGGCAAGAAACGCTGCGAGCTATGCAACTCAACACACCGCCAGACGTGTCACTGAACCTGCTGAGGTTGGCCTTCAGTCAGTGAGGCCGATTGTCATGCACAAATAGCCTGTCATGCACAGCAGATTTGAAAGGAAGACACGGCAACGCGCGCAACCGAGGAACATTGGCGGCTGAGCGAGGCGGATCACGTGTCGGACAACACTGGCACGGCGGTTGCCCCTCTGGCAATCAAAGGAGGACAGAAAATGACTCGAACCTTGATACGCAACCTGGTCTTGATCTGTGCGATCGGCCTGGTTGGATGTAGCGCCCAACGGGCAATGGGTGGCGACCATTGCCTCTATAAGGGCAGCACCTACTCCGATGGCGCGGCCTCCTGTCAATCAGCGATCCAATATCGCTGTGAAGACGGGGAATGGCGCACCCTCGGCATACCGTGCAGCGGAAGCGGCCATGAGGTGACGGCATCGCGGAGCTGCCAGTTCTCGGGCATATCGTTCTCGACCGGTGCGGCCAGCTGTCAAGCCGGCACGCAATTTCGTTGTGAGGATGGCGAGTGGAGAAGCCTGGAAGCGCCGTGCGCCGTTGGCGACTCACCGATCAAGCTCGTTCCGTCGGGACGCACCTGCATGTTCAACGACGCCACCGTGGCCAACAATTCCACGATCTGCCGCTCCGGCACCACGTTCCTGTGCAGCGACGGTGACTGGGTCAACCTCGGCACCATGTGCCGTTAGCGGTGCATGGAGAGGTCGAACTATCGCAAGGCCGCACGGGAGCTAGTTCCGTGCGGTCTTGCGATTTACTCGTACGGCCGCAGTGGACGCATTGTCCCCGACTGGCCTGTTCCTGGAATCCTCGTGCGCGTACACCGCACGCGATGCCGGCGGGTTGCGCGGCTGTGGAGCAGCACACGAACAACTCCCGACGCTGCACAGCTTCACCATCGTCGCCGGCAACGGCTCATCACCATAACTGGTGCGCTGGCACAAGCCCGCGGCCCGGCGGTAGATATTCTCGATCTCCACGGCTTCGAGCTCGTGGTCGCCAGGATTCAGCCCGGCGCAGTCTTGAACCGCATGGACGAGCTCGTGCAGCAATGACGCGGTGGGATCTCGAAGCACGGGTTTGGTCTGGTCGCCGTCACAACTCGGCTCGAGCTCGGTGCGCAATTCCGGATTCCAGATGATCGTTCTGATCACCGATTCGTCGGGCCCTCCAACCGGCCGGTCGAAGACATTGCGATCGATTTGCAAGCTGGTGCACACCCGATACGTGCTCGCCGAACAATGCTCGAGTTGCTTCAACAAGGCCGCAATCTGTGCTGATTCCCCGCACGGATCCGTGCTTCGCTCCATGCGCTCGATGGCGTCGGTGATATGCTGACCATCGTTGTCACCAGGGCAAGGCGCCAGCTGGGCTTGAACCCTCGACGGCCCTAGGAGCCATGCGGCTACGAAGGCCGCGACACAGCCGGTTCGTCGAAGGGAACGCGTGGGCCTCAGCCCACCCGTCTCAGCGCGCCACATCCTCATTGGCGCCATGCACATTTGGGGGGAAACATTTCGCCGGATGATAACCGGTGTCCGCCGCTCACGCCAGCATTTTCTTCGCCGGGCGCGGTCTGCTTGCGGTCGAATCATCGGGGTTCCCGGCACGCCCTGCCCCCCAAGTCGGACCACCATGCGTTGACAACGCCCCCCGCATCCTGCGAGCTTCACCGCACTGTGGCCAAGCTCTTCATTCGCATTTGCGCCGTGTTGATCGGCCTGCGCGCCCTCACCGATTTCGGCAAGGTGCTGCACCCAACGGAGTCGGTGCTGGTGTTCTTCGGACAGATCCTCCACGACACCGCGGTGCCGATGCCCGCCATCGCGGTGGGATTGTTCATGCTCGTCACCGCCATTGCCATGTGGCAGCCCGCGAGGATTGCGCTTCCGCTCCTGGCCACCTACGCGCTGTATGTGCCGATCAATCTCGTACTCTGGATGGTCCGCAACCCCGAACAAATCGAGCGTGTCGGCACGCGAATTTCTTCGTCGACCGCGTCCGCCGAGCTGTGGTGGTTTGGTGTCCTCGGAATGTTCGTCTACTCGTCGGTGGCAATCGCCACAACCGCCATCCCGGCCTGGCTGCTTTGGAGACGGCCGGCGTGAACTATTGACTGCCGCGGACAGCGTGAGGGTAGGCTGCGCCAATTTGAAGCAACCGCTTCACCACGACGGTCACGAAGGGCGCGAAGCAAATGGACGAGAGTGGATGCTGGGCTCTCGTCTTCGTGCCCTTCGTGGTGCCCCCTTATTGAACGCAGGGTGAACGCACTCGCACTGTTCGTGGCCGCGCAACTGCCCCGAGTTGTCTCAAGCTGGGGAGAGGCGTACGATCAGTGTCGCGGAGGTGAGCGTCCATGACCCGCATCGAAAAGCACCACGAGCGGCCCCAGCGTTTGGGCGGAAGCTTTCATATCAGAGGCCGGAGCGACGTGCGCGGCGGAATATGCGCGAGCGCCGCGGCGCTGAACCGTTGCGATCCTCATCGACTCAAGTGCGGATGCACGATCGTCCTCGGGTTGCTGCTCGCGCTCTCCGCCGTGGCGTCGGCGGATATCGTCAAATGGACTGACGACGCCGGCGTCGTCCACTATACGAACCTGAAGGGCGAGGTGCCGTCACAGGAGAGCGTGCAAGTTGTCGTCGACGAACAAGTATGGCTCCCCCAAGGCCCCGCGCTGCCGGATGCAAAGATCGAAGCAGCGGCGGCACCTCCGGACCCCGTAGCGCCGCCGCAAGCGCCCCGGGATACCGGGGATGAGGTGGCGAGTGCGTATCTCGCCGGCCTCGACAGGGGCCTCGCCGACAACACCAGCACGGGAGGGAGCGTCTACATCGATGGGCCGCTCGCAGTGACGGTTTCTTCTCCACCCGCCTACGGTAGCGATGGGCCTTCCGGATATGATTGGCTGGCACCGGGCTACTTTTATCCGGGCTACTCCCCATTTTTTCCAGTCCTCACAACGGCCGTCATCGGGCGTCAGCGAGAGCCGCTGCATCACCGCTCCGGAGGACAATTTCCGTCCCCACCCTTCACCAGCGCGGCGGGACCGCCACCCCTTGGAGCAGCGGGTCCACCACCTATTGGAGCCGCCGGTCCTCCGCCCATTGGCGCAGCGGGTGGGCAAGTGCTCCGCGTATCGGGGAGCCGCTCTCTGCACTGACGCAGGCGCCGCAGAAGTTCGCGCAAGAAATCCTGGCGGGACGAAGACTCAGGCAGTGTTTCGCATATCCGTGAACACCGCCGACGACGCGCTCGACGGCGTCAAGACTTACGCAATCGGCCCCCGAGAACACCGAGCGGCTCTGGGAGGTGTCGGAGAGCCTCATCGGCCAGCGCTTCCTGTTGCCTTTCGCCAGTTCTTGAATCCTGGTCTCCTATCCTCGCTTTTCCAACTCTTTTCCGATTTGGTTCCGGCATTGGATGAGGACGAGTGCCGCAGGGGTGGCTGCCGTCCGGACTTTTCCAAGGAGGTGAAGATGGCACGGACGGGCACCGCGCTGCAGCGGGAAGTACTTTCTCCGGATGACCTCAGCGCGGCGTGGCGCACCCTGTCGCGACCGGAGCGCATCGAGGGCTTGCTGCTCCTGCCGACCGCGCAGGCGGAGGACTTCTTCTTCCGCTCGAGTCCGCCGGATCAGGCCGACATCGTGCTCGAGCTACCCGAAGGCGAACGGCGTCACTGGATGCGGCTCCTGGCACCCGACGATACCGCCGACGTGCTGCAAGCGGTGCCCGCCCAGCAACGGGACTATTTGCTCTCGCTGCTCGACGCGCCTACCGCGGACGAGGTGCGCGGACTGCTGGCGTTTGCCGAGGATCAGGCCGGCGGCCTGATGAACACGCGCTTCGCCCGGTTGCGTCCCGACATGTCGATCGATGAGGCAATCGCCTACCTGCGCAAGCAGGGGCGCGTGCAGGTTGAAACGATCCATTACTCGTACGTACTCGACGCCGACGGCCGCCTCCTCGGCGCGGCCTCGGTGCGCGATCTCTTCAATGCCGACGCCAGTGCGCATGTTGCCGATGTCATGCGGCGCGACGTGGTGACGATCACCGCCGACACGCCGGACCGCGAAGTGGCTCGGCTCTTCATCCGCACCAGCCTGCTCGCCATCCCGGTGGTGGATGCCCAGCATCGCATGTGCGGCATCGTGACCGTCGACGATGTCGTCCACGTCGTGCAGGAGGTGGCGACCGAGGAGTTCCAACGCTTCGGCGGCAGCGAGGCATTGGGCGCGCCGTATCTCGATGTCGGCTTCTTCGACATGGTCCGCAAGCGTGCCGGCTGGCTCTCGGCACTCTTTCTCGGCGAGATGCTGACGGCAACGGCGATGGGCCATTTCGAAGCGGAGATCCAGCGTGCCGTGGTGCTCGCCCTCTTCGTCCCGCTGATCATCAGCAGCGGCGGCAACTCAGGCTCGCAGGCATCGACATTGGTCATTCGCGCCATGGCGCTCGGAGAGATCCGGCTCGGCGACTGGTGGCGCGTGATGCGGCGCGAGCTGTTCTCGGGCATGGTGCTCGGCTCCATCCTTGCGATCCTCGGCATCGCCCGCATCCTGTCGTGGGTCGGGCTCTTCGGTTCGTACGGCGAGCACTACATGCTGGTGGCGTGGACGGTGGCGCTCAGCCTGGTCGGCGTCGTCACCTTCGGAACCCTCACCGGCTCCCTGCTGCCGTTCCTGCTGCGCCGTCTCGGCTTCGATCCCGCCAGCGCTTGTGCCCCGTTCGTCGCGACGCTGGTCGACGTCACCGGGCTAGTCATCTACTTCTCTGTCGCCAGCCTGGTGATGCGCGGCGCGCTGCTGTAAGGCCGCACCCGACCCCGGTGGCCGTCAGGCCACTCCGGGTATTGGCTAACCGGGGAGATCAGCTCAGCTTGTCGCGATGATAGGCGATGTACAAGGCCGTGCCGATCGAGCCGGTGAACGCAACCGCCAGATAGACCAGGATGAAACCCAGCGGTGGCACCTCGGGCCCGGTCTGGTTGTACCAGAAGAGCACCAGGTTCAGCGGCACGTAGAAAGCATAGACAATCGACAGCGGCGCAACCCATGACCGGCGATTCCACAAGCCGTAGGAGTATGCCGCGAGCACCACGCCCATCAGCGGACCCAGCAGCACGTTCGAGCCGACGCTCTCGAAGCGCACGCCGAAAATCACGATACCGAGATGCGAAGGATCGCGCAGGTGCTGGAACGCCTTGGTGCAGTTCGAAACGGCGAGCAGCCCGAGCAGAACTGCCATCAGGCTGAGAAACCCGTCACGCGGTTTGTGTCCGTTGGCCATAGGGCACCTCTTCGTTGAGGAGTTACACGTATCCGCCGACGATGCTGTACAGCAGGACGGCAAGGACGACGAGGGTCACCGTGACATAGAATCGATCGCGCTGCAGCGCGAAGGCGACGATCGAGAACACGACGCGCGCCACGGGTGTGGCGAGGAGTAGCAGCAGCCCGAGTTGTATCAGACCGCGACCGCGTGGTTGTAAGGCGTCGCGCACGATCCCCCCGATTCCGCGCAAGTCTGCCGGCTCGCCGCGAAAGACGCGATAGTCCGCCTGCTCGGCGCCGTGACGGAACAAATAGATCACCGCGCCCAACACAACCACGACGGTGGCCATCATGAGGCCGACCCGCAACAAGGTACCGATCGCCTGCTCGACTTGCTGATCTGTCCACCCGGGCCGTTGGGTCGCCATCGCTACACCTTGCCGGTCAGACCGTTGTAAATCATCTCGACACCCAGGACGACGATGACCGCCGTGAAGAGCCGCCGCAGAGCGCTGCTGTCTACCTTCTGCAAGACGCGCGCACCAACGAGCGAGCCGATCAAGACACCGAGCATCACCGGCATGGCCAGACCCGGAGCGATGTAGCCGCGGCTCAGGTACACACCGGCGCTGGCGGCCGCGGTGACGCCAATCATGAAATTGCTGGTGGTGGTGGACACCTTGAAGGGCAAGCGCATCGCCCAATCCAACGCGAGCACCTTGACCGCCCCGGAGCCGATTCCGAGCAAGCCCGAGAGCGTCCCGGCAAGGAGCATCAGGCCGAACGCCGGCGGGACGCCGCGTACGCGGTACGCCTGCAGCCCACTGGGCGTCGGGTAGGTGCTGTCCATGCGCAACCACGTGGCCAGGCGATCGGGCGGTTCGTCACCCTTCGGGTCCTGCCGCTTGCGCGAAGAAATGTATGCCGAGGCGAGCAAGACCACGCCGAAGATCACCGCGATGCTGGAGCCCGAGATGTAGGCGGCCAGCGTTGCCCCAACCACGGCGCCGACCGTAGTCGCAACCTCCAGGAACATCCCGACTCGCAGGTTGCTGTAGCCGTCGCGCACGTAGGCGGACGCGGCGCCGGACGAGGTCGCAATCACCGAGATCAACGCGGCGCCCGCGGCATAGCGAATATCGACCCCGAACAGCAGAGTCAGCATCGGGATTACGACAATGCCACCACCAAGACCCGTCAACGCGCCGAGAAAGCCAGCGGCGATCGACCCCAGCCACACCACGGCGGAAAACTCGAGGATGTTCACGTTCGCATACCTGCTCCGAGGCCCCATGCCCGCGCCGCCGCTCCAGCGGGACCCGGCGCGCGCAGCGGCCTCATCCACCACTCAATGCTTGCACGATCTGCACCTCGTCCGTGGGATCGAGCGTCGTCGCTAGCTCGTAGGCCTGCTCGCGATTCACGAAAATACGGATGTGCCGGCGGATGTGATCCTGCTCGTCGACCATGCGGAAACGGATGCCCGGATAGCGCTGGTCGAGGTCGGCGAGCACCTCGGCCAATGTCGCACCACCGGCCTCCACCTCGCCACGTTGGCGCGTGTAAGAGCGCAGCGGTGTCGGAATCAGCACCTTCATTGCTGCTCGCCCCACGCGTCGTCGTTGGCGCCGGCTGTCACGAAAACACGACGGCGGGAAAACACGGAAGATGAGGGTGGGCATTCCGCTCTTTCGTGCTTCTGCAATTTGTGCGCTCGATCGCTTGTGCACGCCTCGGCCATCGTCAGCGTTCGGCCGCCTCCACGGCGTAGACGTGCGGCAGGCGGCTGGCAATGCAGCTCCAGCGCGCCCCTTCGTTGCGACTTGCCCACAGCTCGCCGGAGGTCGTCCCGAAGTAGAGGCCGACCGGGTCGTGCGCGTCGCCGGTCATTGCCTGGCGCAGGACGGTGAACCAGGCATCGCCCTTCGGCAGGCCGGCATCGAGACGCTTCCAGGTCTTACCGGCATTGCGGGTGACATACGCCGCCGGCTTGCCGTCGATGCTGACACGCGGCCACACCGTGGTGCCGTCCATCGGGAACACCCAAGCCGTGTTGGGATCACGCGGGTGTAGCACCATCGGAAAGCCGACGTCACCGACGGATTTCGGCATGCTGCTCCCGATGCGCGCCCACGTTTCCGACGGACGATCAAGGCGGTAAATGCCGCAGTGGTTCTGTTGATACAGCCGATCCGGAGCGGCCGGACAGAGACGGACGCAATGCGGGTCGTGAAAGGCGAGGTTCGCCGCGTCGAAGCCTTCGACGACCTCCAACCCCTGCACGATGGGTCTCCAGGTGCGGCCCTTGTCCTTGGATTCGTGCACGCCGCCACTCGACATGGCCAGATAGAGGTGCGCGGGATCGCGCGGGTCGATGACGACGGAATGCAGCTTTGGTCCATCCGGCGTGCCATCTTGCTCACCTCCCATCCAGGCGCGGTAGTCCGGATCATCGTTCACCCCCGGAACCGGCTCCCACGCATTGCCGCCGTCCTCGGAGCGAAACAGGCCCTGCGGGGAGGTGCCGGCATACCATGTGCCCGGCTCGCTCGAGTGGCCCGGCGTGAGCCAGAAGACGTGATCGACCGCGCGTGGCTTCTCACCGTCGCCCGCCTTGCGGAAGGCCGGCGGCCGCGCCGCTTCCTTCCACGACTTGCCAAGGTCCGTGGAGCGGAACACGGTCGGTCCCAAGTGCCCCGTCTTTGCGGCCAGCAAGAGCGTGCGCCGGTCACGCGGATCGAGCTGGATGTGATGCACGATGTTCCCAAGAAAATGCGGCCCGTCGCTCCGCCATCGCCGTCGCGACGCATCGCCGTGAAACAGCCAGCCGCCCTTGCGGGTGCCGACCAGCAAGACCACGTGAGCGGAGCTCACGCCCGGCCCTGTGCGCTTGCGCACGATCGACGCTGCCCCCTTCTTTGTCGGCTTCATCGTGGCTCCTTTACCACACATTGCGCAGCGGTTGACAAGGCCGAGGGCGCTCCAAGCGTTGACTGCAGCGCGCCACCGGGATTAGAGATCTGGCACAAAGGAGAAGGTGTCATGAGCCAGCCGGCGGCGGGTGTAGTGGATGCCGATGGTCACGTCTTGGAACCCATGAGCCTGTGGGATCGTCACCTGGATCCCCGGCATCGCGCCTACACGCCGCGCATCGTGCGCAACGACTGGGGACTGGACACCGTGTACGTTGGGGGCCAGGAAATCGTGACCGCGCCGCTTGGGCTGCTCGGCACGCCGGGCAGCAGGATGGACGAAGCCGATCCCGCGAAAAAAATTCCGTGGGAGCAGGCGCATCGCGGCGGCTTCGATCCGGTGGAGCGTCTGCGCGACATGGAGCTCGAAGGTATCGACAGCGCCGTGCTCTATCCGAGTATCGGACTCAACTTCTGGGCAATCGACGACCCGCTGGCAGCCGTGGCCCTGGCGCGCGCGTACAATGATTGGTTGGCCGCGTACTGCGGCGCGAATCCGCGGCGCCTGTTTGGCGCCGCGATGCTCCCGTTCCAGCATCCCGAGGCTGCCGTCGCCGAGCTCCGGCGCGCGGCACAAGAGCTACACTTCCCTGCGGCATTCATCCGCCCCAACCCGTGCCGCGGCCGTCACCTCGGCGATCCGGCCTTCGAGCCGGTGTGGGATACAGCCGAAGCGCTCGGCGTCACGATCGGCATTCACGAAGGCAGCTCGAATGTCATCCCGACGCTCGGTGCCGACCGCTTGTTCAATCCACTGTTGCTGCACGCTATGTCGCACCCCTTCGAGCAAATGCTGGCGTGCGCCACACTGATGGTCACCGGAACGATGGAGCGGCACCCGCATCTGCACTTTGTTTTCCTCGAGTCCGGAAGCGCCTGGGCCCCTTATTGGCTGTGGCGACTCGACGAGCAGGTTCACGGCTTCGGGCGCTACGCACGGGAGATGAAACTGCTGCCGAGCGAGTACTTCCAGCGACAATGTTGGATTTCCTTCGAGAGCGACGAAGCGACCTTACCGGCGCTGCTGCCGCATATCGGGGAGACGCGCGTCGTCTGGGGCTCTGACTATCCGCACCACGATGCCACCTTCCCGGGGGCGGTGAAGAAGCTCGTCGCCGCCGTTGGCGAGCTGCCGCTGCCAACCCGGCAGCGCATCTTGCGCGGCAATGCGACCGCGCTGTATCGCTTCAGTCCTGAGTGCGAGGAGGAGCCATGAGCACATCAAGCCCGCAAGCAGTCGCAGAAGCCTACTTCGCCGCCATCGGCGCGCGCGACGTGGAAGGAATCAAGCAGGTCTTCGCCCCGGCGGGTGAGTTGGTAACGCCGACGGGTACCTACGTCGGTCCCGACCACATCGCCGAGTTCTACGCTGGCCAGGCCTTTGCCGCACCCGATCTGCAGCCGCAAGTCGGACCGTTCCTCATCGACCACGAGCGTCTCGCCGTGGAAATCGTCTTACAAATGTATGGACAGAAGAGCCGGGTGGCCGACGTCTTTGAGATCCGCGACGGCCTCATTCAACGCCTGGCAGTGTACCTGGGCGGCCCGGCCGGCACTTGACGGATGTTTGCTGTGACCAAGGGGAGCGGGCAACTCAGAGAGGCCGGCCGCAGCCCTTAGCGCGCGCCCTGCCGATCGCTGCCCATTGTTCTCTCGGGCACGTCTTTCAGCCCGGCGAGCTGCATGCTCTTGGCCGTGTACCGCTGCGGCTTCGGAGCATATTTCTGCGTCAGATAGCTGCTGCCGAACATGATCGTCAATGTAACGAACACAATTGCAGGTACGACGTGCCGACTCATGGGTCCTCCTTGCTGGACCCCGGACAAAGCCAGTTTCAGGCCAATGTGGTTGGAAACGCGCTCTGCCGCTCTCAGACAGGCTCGGTCGCCGTTCTAAGAGTACGGGCCTCGGGGTTTCGCGGCATTGAGAAGGCACGCGGCGCACCTCTCACGCCGCCTGTCGGACGCACGGAGTCAGTTTGCAACACACGTACTTCCGTCGAAACACGTGCCGGCGCCGCATTCGCACACGCGCACCTCGTGGCTCGCACTGGGCCCGCAGCCGCACGCACCGATGTTACAGGTGTTGGGAAAATCACCGGTGCTGCCGCAGCACGTCGCGGTCGACACCACACCACCTGAATTCATACACGCCTGCTCAACTGATGTCGTGTGCCCCGGAACGTGGGGACCGTGTGGCGGGTGCGGCATATGCGGCGGATGCGGACGATGCAGGGGATGCGGACTGTGATCGGAGACGCACGCGCATTGCTCCGGCGACCAGTGGGAGCCAAGCACACACAGTTGCGTCTGTACGCATTGCGGGTTCACGGCGCATTGGCCGTTCACGCACTGCGCGGTCCGGCCCATGCACGGATCAGCGAGGCACTCCACCCCGGGTCCCGAGCACACCGGATCCTGATCCTCGTTGGACAACGCCCGACAGTCGCATCCGGTGCAATAGTCGGAGAAGACGCGACAGTCCTCGTCGACATTGCAGCTGCCGTTGGGGACGCACTCACACTGGGTGGGCGACCAGTGGAACCCAAGGATGCAGAGTACCGTGTCGACGCAGGGTTCGTCGGGCACGCATTGGCATTCTTCAGGCGACCAGTGGAAGCCACGGATGCAGAGAACGGTGTCGACGCAAGGTGTCACTGGAGGACAGACATCCTGGCTGCAAGTGTCCCCCGAGCGCGTGCAAATGCCGCAGCTCTCGTTGCAACACACTTCGTAGCGGCGGCACACCGTTGGGCCGCACGGCGAGACACCATGCGGGCATTCGAGGTGGCAGATATCCGGACAGGCGACGCCCGGCTTGCACGTCGCGCACACGGCGAAGCAGCCGCTCTCCGCGGCCGCCAAGGACATGCGGCTGCCCGGGACCTCGCCAGAGCCGGCGCCGCCGCTCGAGCCGCAACCGATCACTTGTACGGCAGCGAAAATTGCTGCCGCAAGGAGCCCAACGCGTCCGTGCATGATGCCCTCCATGATGGTTTTGTATTTACCCCTGGCGTGCCATTCCTTGCAAGAAGAAATCGTTTCGCTGGCAGCCAAGACCGCAAGTGCCACCGATGGTCATGGCTCACATCGTGAAGCCGTTCGCGGGTGAAGAGAATGGAAACCGGGAACGGAGAACTGAGAATGGAGAATGGGGAAATTGCATTGGCGTTCCATTTTCCGCTTCTGAATTCCCGGTTTTCCATTCTCGGTTTTTCATTTCTCCTGTTTGGGTCCGACTCCGCCGGGTCAGTGTTCTTCCAACGCGAAGACGAACCGGTGATGCGCCGCGGCACGTGGGGTAGTCCGCTGCAACTGACCACCGGATTGTGGCGGTCCCCACGACAGGCCGAAACGCTCGCGCAGCGCGCGCACGTCGTCTTCCAACAGCTCCTCGAGAAAACGCCGGTACTGCTCCGGGATCGTACTCGACTCGGTCGGGTTGACGCGCTGGCGCACTTCGGCACTGATGTACCGGCGATCCGTCACCACGCCGAGGAAGCGCATCACCTCGAGCAGCAACGCTTCTGGGCGCAGGTAGACATCGTCGAACAAGCCGACGAGAAGATGATCCGGCCGGAGAGACGCCGACCAGTTGTCGATGTTCTCCACGTAGCGGGCGCATTGGCGTTGGTAGGGATCGCGAAAGAATTGTTCGAACTCGGCCGCCGACACATCGGCGAACTTGCGATCGCGGTTGCGCACCAGGTCTTTCTTGGCGTGCGACCAGGCACGGTCGATCGGGTTGCGGATCATCAGGATGACCTTGATGTCCGGCTTGAGCATGGTGATCTCCCGGATGATCTCCGGGGAGAGCGCCGCGTAGCTCGCCGTAGCCTCACCGCGAACCCGCGGCCGGTAGCGCTCGCGATAGCGCCACAGGCTGATGGCATTGCGCAACGCCAGGCGCCACCATGGCTCGTGGAAGAAGCGCAGATACCAACTGAGCTCGTTGGACCGATAACGTGGGCTGTCGGGACGCGCGAGACTGCTGAAGAAGAAGATCTCCTTCGGCTCGGACAGCATGATCTGCGGGTGATAGCGCAGATGCGCGTGCAGCCAGGTGGTGCCGGTGCGCTGCGGGCCCACGATCAGGAAGTCTGGAAAAGAGCGCAGGTCGGCATTGCTGGACACCTTCACGTGGCGCACGTCAGCTGGGCCGGCATCGGTCATGGCGACCGGTAACCTAGGTTTGGGCCGCTGCTCCTGTCAATGAGGAGATGGCCGATCGCCGACAGCTGATCGCCGATCGGCAGGCAACCCGCCCGCGGACGGTACGGACCGATCAGCCATACGCCATCAGCGATCGGCTCGAGGCGCAGCTGCTGGTTCGTTTGAGGAGCGTCTCGCTCAGATCTTGATGAGGACGCCGCGGCGGTACAGCAGAGCCGCCACACCCAGCCACAGGACCGCATAGCTCGCGGCGTACAGCAGCGAAGCGTTAATCGGCTCCGCCAGCGGTAGAAAGACCGATGCGAAGATGTAGTGCTGGAGATCCGTCGTCGCACCGTCGGGTTGCGTCACCCGCCACAGCAGCATCTCCTTGGCCATGATGCTGGAGAGCACATAGGCGACGATCGGATTCGTGCCGTACACCACGAACGGTGTAGCCCAGCGTTGCACGCCGAGCACGTCGATCAGCCCGTAGCACACCGCCAGGAGTGTCAATGCGACTCCAGCCGTAAACACAACGTACGATGGGCTCCACAGGCTCTTGTTGATTGGGCACCAGCGATCCATGAGAAGGCCAAAGACGATGCCCGCGGCACCCGCCACAGCGAGGCCCGTCATCCGTACGATCGGGCGTCGCGCCGATCGCACCCAGTGCCCCGCAAGCACCCCGATCAGTGTCGTCGCAATTGCCGGCAGCGTGCCCAGCAGTCCCTCGGGATCCCAACCGTCGTGCAGCAGATGGCCGTGCAGCAGCGCCTCGTCGATGGTTGCTGCGAGGTTGCCGGTCGGATTGAGCCAGGCGTGGCCAGGCGCCGCGCCCAGGATCATCGCCAGCCAGTACGCACCGACGAGCAAAGCGGCAGCGACGGCTTGCCCGCGGGGGCGCAGAAAGAGGGCGACCATGCTGGCAGCGCCGTAGCACAACGCGATGCGTTGCAGCACACCGGGAATGCGAATCTCCGACCAATCGAAGAGCGGAAAGCCGTTCAGAAAGAGGCCCAGGCCGAAGATCAGCAGCGTGCGCCGGGTAATCTTGCCGTACAAGCGCACGCGGGCGGTGGCGTTACGCGTTGGGGCTTCGAACGCCAGCGCAATGGCAACACCAATGACGAACAGAAAGAACGGGAAAATGAGGTCGGTGGGAGTACAGCCGTTCCACGGGGCGTGATCGAGCGGAGCATACACATCAGTCCACGATCCCGGATTGTTCACAAGGATCATGGCGGCGATCGTCAGTCCACGGAACGCGTCGAGCGACCGTAACCGCTCACCGCGGCGCGCGACAATGTCCGCGGTCTGCGTGGAGCTCGCCGGCGTCGTTGCGGGCGTGGGGACTACGATTGGTGCGTCAGAAAGACCCCGAGCGCTTCGCTGGCAACGATCGACATCCAAAACGTCCAGTTCCACAGCCGCTCTCTCCGGCGCGCCTGCGCATCGCGAATGGTCATGCCGTGCCTCCTGGCCATGCACTGTGCAACCGACACGCCAATCGACCACGGCTGATACGAAGTGAACACGTCTCTTGCCAAGCATCGCCAAGGTGCTCAACAAAAGAGCGTTGCCCAATGGATGCTCAGTGGGACAGCACCAGTGATCAGCGGCCGTGCCGGCAGGGATGGTAGTCGGGGTGCCCTTGGGCAACGGCACGCCGACTGGTATGGTGCCGCGACAAGGTTGAAACGGATGTCGACGATACCACCGCGCGTTGGTCGCGCGCCGATGCGTGACGAGCCATCGCCTACCTGACTGCGCTTCTTGAAAAACCGCATCAACATAACGAGTGAGACCTGACCATGGTGCTCTCATCTGAGCTGATCAACCGTCTCTTCCCGAGCGATCTAGATTCGAAGGAGACAATCGAAGCCCGCTATCCGGACCGGCGTCTACCAGCAGACGCCGAGGTCATGCGCTTCGCGCCGAGTCCAACCGGATCGATGCACATCGGCGGCTTGTTCGCAGCGCTGTTGTCTGAGCGGCTCGCCAAACGATCTGGTGGCGTGTTTTTCCTTCGGATCGAGGATACGGACAAGGTTCGAGAGGTGCTGGGAGCGGTGCAGGGTATCATCGACTCGATGCGCGATTTCGGAATCGAGTTCGACGAGGGGCCTTTGTCTCCGGGTGAAGAAGTTGGCGACTACGGTCCCTACATCCAGAGCGAGCGCAAGCACACCTATCTCACCTTTGCGCGTAACCTGGTGGAACGCGGCTGGGCCTACCCGTGCTTCGCCACCGTCGAAGAATTGGACCGTACCGCCGAGATCCAGCGGGCCGAGAAGATCAGACCAGGCTACTACGGACGGTACGCCATCTGGCGCGATCGTCCAGACACAGACATCCAAGCGGCCCTGGACGCCGGACGGCCGTTTGTCCTCCGCTTACGCTCGCGCGGGGTGCACGGCCAGCGTTTCGTATTGCGCGACCTGCTGAAGGGCGCGCGTGAGCTGCTCGCAAACGATCTCGACCGCGTGATCGTGAAGTCCGACAAGCTGCCCACCTATCACCTGGCCCATGTGGTGGATGACCACCTGATGCGCACCACACTCATCTTGCGTGGCGACGAGTGGCTGACATCTACGCCCTTGCATGTGGAGTTGACGGAGGCATTCGGCTGGGAACCATTGCGGTACGCGCACGTATCGCCCATCCAAAAGCTCGACGGCTCCTCGCGACGCAAACTCAGCAAGCGGTCCGACCCGGAAGCCAACGTCGCCTACTATCGCGAGCAAGGTATCCCCGCGGCGGCGGTCGTCGAGTATCTTCTGCACGTTGCCAGCGCCAACTTCGAACCGTGGCGCAAAGCCAACCCCGGCGCCGACAGCCGAGAATTCAAACTGACACTGGAGACGATCACGGCGTCAAGCGGCGCGCTGCTCGACTTGGCGAAGCTCGCCGATATCAGCCGTGAGGTCATCAGTATGATGCCCGAGCCCGATATCCTGGCCGCAGTGTTGGCGTGGGCCTCTGTACACCGCCCGGCCTTCGCGGCGGCCCTCTCGGGCGACCCGGCCTACACACACCACGTCCTCATGATCGACAGGGACACACCGAAGCGCCGCAAAGACTTCGCAAAGTGGAGCGATCTCGAAGAACAGTGGAGCTTTTTCTTCGACACCCTCTTCGAAGCACCCACAGACTTGACCGACGAGCGTTACCAACGTGTCCCAGCCTCGGACATCGTGGAAACGGCGAAGCGCTTTCTGGACACCTACGACCCCGCGGACGACAAAGACACCTGGTTTGCCAAGATCCGGGCGATAACGAAGAAGCTCGGGTATGCCGAGTCGACCAAAGAGTACAAGGCGTCGCCCGGGGTGTTCCGCGGCTCCGTTGTCGAGGTGTCGAACGTCCTACGAGTGCTGGTCACCGGGCGCACCCGCTCGCCGGATCTGTACACGGTCATGACGGTCATGGGTCCAGCGCGCGTGCGACAGCGCGTGGGCATTGCACTTCAAGCTGTGCACTGAGGCAAGGGTCCTCAGGGAAGTTGTGCCACGAGAATGATTGAGTCAGCAGTCTGTCGCACTTGGAAGCCCGCAGCGACCCAACGGGGAGCGGGCCATAGAAAGGACGCCGGCCGCAGGCCCGCCGGCCGCAGGCCCGAACAGGAGGGTTTCATTGATGAGTAGCGCCAAGGCCGAAGCAACCACCGCCGCCGCGGGAACCGATTTCATCCGCCAGATCGTGAGCAACGATCTGGCGAGTGGCAAGCATACCTCCGTGTGTACCCGGTTTCCGCCCGAACCGAACGGCTACCTGCACATCGGCCACGCCAAGTCGATCTGCTTGAACTTCGGTATCGCCGGTGAGTTCGGCGGGATCTGTCATCTGCGCTTCGACGACACGAACCCGGCCAAGGAGGATGTCGAGTACGTCGATTCGATCCAGGAGGACGTCCGTTGGCTGGGCTTCGATTGGGCGGACAAGCTGTTCTACGCTTCGGACTATTTCGAGAGGCTTTGCGAGTATGCCCGCGAGCTGATTCGGAAAGGGAAGGCGTACGTCTGCCACCTCACGCCTGAAGAGACGCGCGCCTACCGGGGCACGCTCACCGAACCAGGCAGGAACAGTCCCCATCGCGACCGTCCGGTCGAAGAAAACCTGGAGCTGTTCGAGCAGATGAGGCGTGGCGAGCTGGCGGAAGGCACGTGTGTGTTGCGTGCGAAGATCGACATGGCATCGCCCAACGTGAACATGCGCGACCCCGCCGTGTACCGCATCAAGAAGGCGCACCACCACCGCACCGGTGACACGTGGTGCATCTACCCGATGTACGACTTCGCGCATGGGCTCTCCGACGCCATCGAGGGGATCACGCACTCCATTTGCACGCTGGAGTTCGAGGATCACCGCCCGCTGTACGACTGGTTCCTCGACCAGCTCGATGTCCCGTGCCACCCGCGGCAGATCGAGTTCGCCCGCCTGAACCTGACCTACACGGTTCTCAGCAAACGTAAATTATTGGAGCTCGTGCGCGCCGGGCATGTCGATGGCTGGGATGACCCGCGCATGCCGACGATTGCTGGCTACCGCCGGCGCGGTTACACCCCCGAATCGATCCGCAACTTCTGTGACCGCATCGGGGTGGCCAAGGCCAACAGCACGGTCGACGTCGCGATGCTCGAGCACAGTATCCGCGACGACCTCAACAAGACGGCGCCTCGCGCGATGGCAGTGCTCGCGCCGCTGCGCGTTGTCATTGACAACTATCCGGCAGACGCGGTCGAGGAAATCGAGGCGGTCAACCATCCAGAGGATCCGTCTGCCGGCACCCGCAAGGTACCGTTCTCGAAGGTCCTGTACATCGAGCAGGATGACTTCCAGGAAACGCCTGCGCCGAAATACTTTCGGCTGGCGCCCGGAAGGGAAGTCCGACTGCGCTATGCATACTTCATCACCTGTCAGAGTGTGGTGAAGGACCCGCAGACAGGCGCGGTGATCGAAGTCCACTGTACCTACGACTCGGCGACTCGCGGCGGGAATGCCCCCGACGGGCGCAAGGTGAAAAGCACCTTGCACTGGGTCTCGGCAGAGCGCTGCATCGAGGCCGAGGTCCGGTTGTACGAGCGTCTCTTCGCCGTGGAGTTTCCGGAACGTCAAGAGAATTTCGTTGCGGCGCTCAACCCCGCCTCGCTCGAGATTCTGCGCGGCTGCAAGCTCGAGCCCTCGCTCGCAACAGCACAGCCGGGTGATCGGGTGCAGTTTGAGCGTCAAGGCTACTTTTGCGTCGATCCAAAGCTCTCGAAATCCGCTCAGCCCGTCTTCAATCGTATCGTCGGCTTAAAGGACACCTGGGCAACAATCCAGAAGCGGGGCGCGTAACGGTGCAGTCGCGCGAGCTTGCGAAAACTACGCCTCCAGGTTCGCACCGCGGCCGGAGCGGGCTGCTCGTGGGTGCCGCAGTCTTCTCGGGAGCACCACCGCGCCTGGGCCGCAGCCGAAAGACTCCTGGGCGCTGCCATCCGTAAGCTGCACCGATCGACGACTCGCGGGGCGCCGTGGCGTGCAGCCCGCTGGCATACGGGTTGCCTACAGGTTTCAACCGGCCCAATTCGTTGAGCGCCCGAGAGGTGGAGGCACAGGGTATGGAGAATCTCGTTGCAACACCCACTGCAGCTATTCGCCGCTCGCGCGGCTTCTGGAGTCGCATTCCGCAGCCTTCCCCGCTGCGCCTCTTTCAGACATTGATCCGCTGGGAATGGCCGATGCGGCTGCTCAACCCGCTGTTCGGAGACTTCAATCCGTTCTTGCCGGAGTTTCGGGTCGATCCCTACCCTGCCTACCGCACGCTGCAGGAAAAACATCGCGTCTACACCAATCGCGTGCTCGGAACCTACCTCTTGCCGCACTATGACGACATCGTCGCAGTGCTGAGCGACGCGCGCTTTTCCGTCGATCGCCCCCAGGCCGACGTGTTTCAGCGCCTGCAACCCTTCCGTGGCCTGAGCCCGGAGTTCACGCAAGCCATCCAAAGTGCGCTGCTGATGAGCGACCCACCGCAGCACACACGGTTGCGCCGCCTGGTCAACAAAGCGTTCACACCGCGCGTCGTTGACGGCTTGCGCACACGCATCCATGCGGTGGTAGACGAGCTGCTCGACGCGGTGGCGGCGCGCGGCGAGATGGAGCTGATTCACGCCCTGGCGTATCCGCTGCCGGTGACGGTCATCGCCGACATGCTCGGCATCCCGGTCGCCGACCGCGACCGCTTCAAGCACTGGTCGGACACCCTCGCCGTACTGCTCGATCCGCTGCAAGCCGCCGAGGGCCTGGCGCCGACCGAGCGCGCCTTCAACGAGATCGGCGTCTATATGCGTCCGATCTATGCGGCGCGTCGGCAGGCGCCGCGGGATGACCTGATCAGCGCGCTGGTCGCGGTCGAGGACCAGGGCCAGCAGCTGACGGAGATCGAGTTGCTGTCGCTCACCATGCTCATCCTGGGCGCCGGGCATGAAACGACGACCAACCTCATCGCCAATGCCGTGCTCGCGCTCCTGCGCCATCCCGGCGAACGCCGCCGCTTGCAGGATGATCCGTCCCTCATCGGCTCCGCGGTGGAAGAGTTCCTGCGTTACGACAGCCCGGTGCAGCTCACCGACCGCGTGGCCACGGTCGACTGCGAGATCGCCGGGCAACCGATCCGCCGCGGCAGCGTCGTGGCCCTGCTGCTCGGCGCCGCCAACCGCGACCCTGCGCACTTTCCCGAACCCGACCGCTTCGACGTCGCTCGCAAGGACAACCACCACCTGTCGTTCGGCTACGGCGCCCACTTCTGCCTCGGCGCAGCGCTGGCGCGGGTCGAAGCGCAGATCGCGATCACGACGCTCCTGCGCCGGTTTCCGGATCTCGACGGCGACCGCGCCCCGCAGCACTGGAAGCGCTCCATGGTGCTGCGCGGTCCGACGTCGCTGCACCTGCGATGGTAAGTCAGCGTAGACCTCTTGGAGAGATCCGCAGATTGGCGCCGATTTCCACAGATTCAGCTCACCTACAGGCATCGGAGTGAACATCGGGGGGATCCCTCCGCAGACAGGCCATTTCCCAGCTGAAAGTGCGTGTCTAAGCCCGGAAACCCCAGTTAGGGAGAGTTGAAAGAAGCGCATCGTTCTGAAACCCCTGTCATCGTTGATCTCTCGCGAAGTTCGACGCCGAGCAGGGAGGAACAGAACGATGCAGCGCAAAAGTAGCTCAACGGGCGGGGCAACGGAACTGTCGGTCGAGTACACGAGCAAACCTGTCAGTGG
>Ga0265331_10000033_pt1 | contig 203767 bp, 209 predicted proteins | sample 41923metaG_FD_202088 | JGI IMG/M metagenome (GOLD analysis project Ga0265331, IMG submission 202088) | Rhizosphere microbial communities from Carex aquatilis grown in University of Washington, Seatle, WA, United States - 4-19-23 metaG | ecosystem: Host-associated > Plants > Roots >... | reverse complement strand
GCGGCCCCTCATCCCAACCCTTCTCCCCAGAGGGGAGAAGGGTTATCTCATTGATGCGGCTATGCTTTTCGTTTGTGTTTTCAGAGCAGGGAGGGGCCCAGCCGCAGGCTGGGAGGGTGAGGGAGTCCCGAGCACCGTGCGCGCAGGCGCACATTTCACTGTTTCTGGCGGCGAAGCCGCCGTGCTCCCGGCTCCCTCACCCTCCCACCGCCGATGGCGGCGGGTCCCTCCCTCTCCCGCGAGGCGGGAGAGGGGTCAATCCTCGCAGTTTCACCCGATTGCCCTCGCATGGTAGCGCCTCACACCCCGAGATACGCTTCCTTCACCCGCGCGTCGTCGAGCAGCGCCTTGCCCTTGTCGCTCATCACCACCCGGCCGGTCTCCAGCACGTAGCCGCGGTCGGCGACGGCCAGGGCCGCGTGGGCGTTCTGCTCGACCAGGAAGATGGTGGTGCCGGCCTTCTTCAGGTTGCGGACGATGTCGAAGATCTCCGCCACCAGCAGCGGCGCCAGCCCCATCGACGGTTCGTCCAGCAGCAGCAGGCGGGGATGCGACATCAGCGCGCGGGCCATCGCCAGCATCTGCTGCTGGCCGCCCGACAGGGTCCCCGCCGGCAGATGGCGCTTTTCTTCGAGGACGGGGAACATGGCGTACATCCGCTTCAGGTCCTCGGGGACCCCAGAGCGGCGGCAATAGGCGCCCAGGCGCAGATTGTCCTCCACCGACAGCGGTCCGAACACCTGGCGGCCCTCCGGCACCTGGGCGATGCCCAGCGCTACCCGCTTCTCGGCGGCGACGAGGGCGAGGTCGCGGCCCTGATAGCGGATGGTGCCGGCGCTGACCGGCCGCACGCCGGAGATGCAGCGCAGCAGGGTGGTCTTGCCGGCGCCGTTGGCCCCCACCAGGGCGACCAGTTCGCCCTCGGCGATGGCGATTTCGATGCCGTCCAGCGCCTGGATGCCGCCGTAATGGCTGGACAGGCCGGTGATTTCGAGCAGCATCGGGGTCACCATCCGTCGGCGCCGAGATAGGCGGCGACCACCTCGGGATTGGCGCGCACCTCGGCCGGACTGCCCTCGGCCAGCTTGCGGCCGGAATCGAGCACCAGGATGTGGTCGGAAATCCCCATCACCATCTTCATGTCGTGCTCCACCAGCACCACGGTGACGCCCGAGGCGGCGACCTTCTGGATCACCTCGTCGATCTCGCGGCTTTCGGTGGCGTTCAGCCCGGCCGCCGGCTCGTCCAGCAGCAAGAGCTTCGGTTTCGCCGCCAGCGCCCGGGCGATCTCCAGCCGCTTGAGCGCGCCATAGGGCATCGACGAAGCCTCGGCCTCGGCATAGCGGCCGACGCCGACGAAGTCCATCAGCTCCAGGCAGTGCCGGCGGCAGCGATGGTCGCCCCGGACCACCGCCGGCAGGCGCAGCAGCGAAGGCAGGAAGCGGCGGTCGAGATGCAGGTGGTGGCCGACCATGACGTTCTCGACCGCGGTCATGTTGAGGAAGATCTGCAGGTTCTGGAAGGTGCGCGACAGGCCGAGGCGGGCCAATTGATACGGCCGCTTGCCGGTGATGTCGCGGTCGTCGAAGACGACGCGGCCGGCGCTCGGCACGTAAAGGCCGGTGATCAGGTTGAACAGGGCGGTCTTGCCGGCGCCGTTGGGGCCGATGATCGAATGGATGGTGCCGGGGCTGATGGTGAAGGACAGCGCGTCGACGGCGCGCACGCCGCCGAATTCCTTCGACAGCCCATCCACCGCCAGCAGGGTCATCGCACCGCTCCCCACCGCCTGGCGGCAAGCCGGATGCCGGGAACCAGCCCCTTGGGCAGGAAGATCATCGTCGCCATCATGATGGCGCCCAGCACCATCGCCTCGTACTCCTCGAAGGTGGCCAGCACCTGCGGCAGGATGGTCAGCAGCACCGCCCCGACCACGGCGCCGTGGGTCGAGGCCATGCCGCCCAGGACCACCATGGTCACCAGTTCCACCGAGCGGAAGAAGCTGCCGATATCGGGGGTGATGAAGCCGCTCTTGTGGGCGAACAGGCTGCCGGCGACGCTGGCGAACACCGCCGAGACCACGAACACCTGGACCTTGGCGCGGGCGGTGTCGATGCCCATCACCTCGGCCGCGATCTCCGAGCCGTGGACCGCGCGGAGCGCCCGTCCCACCGGCGAATCGGTGAGGTTGCCGGCCAGCCGCACCGCCGCCAGCAGCACGGCGCCCGCCACCCAGTACCAGGCGCGGTCGCCGGTCACCGCCACCCCCATCACCGTGAACGGGTCGACCGCCAGGCCGTCGGGGCCGCCGGTCAGGCCGGATTCGGTCTTCAGCACGATGTGGATGATGATGCCGACGCCCAGCGTCGCCATCGCCAAGGTGTGGCCCTTCAGCCGCAGGATCGGGCGCCCGATCAGGTAGGCGATCGTCCCCACCGCCGCCGCCGCCGCCACCAGCGCCGCCAGAGGCGGAACCCCCAGGCGCCCGGTGAGCAGGGCCGAGCCGTAGGCGCCCAGGGCGTAGAAGCCGGCATGGCCGAGGCTGATCTGGCCGCCGTAGCCGATCAACAGGTTGAGGCCGACGCAGACCACGGCCAGCAGCAGGGCGTTGACCGCGACGTCGTAGAAATAGGAATTGGGAAAGAACAGCGGCGCCGCCGCGATGACCAGCGCCAGCCCCGCCAGGCCGAGATTGTGGGCGCGCCGGCTCATGCCCGATCCACGCCCTTCTTGCCGAACAGCCCGGTGGGCAGGAACATCAGGACGAACAGGATGATGACGAAGGCGATGGCGTCCTTGTAGGCCGACGACAGGTAGCCGGCGGCAAAGGCCTCGGCGATGCCGACCAGCAGGCCGCCCACCACCGCGCCCAGGCCGCTGCCCAGGCCCCCCAGCACCGCCGCGGCGAAGCCCTTGAGGCCCAGCATGATGCCGGCATCGGTATTGGTGAAGGTGATCGGGGTGACGACGATGCCGCCCACCGCCCCCAGCATCGCCGACAGGGCGAAACTGACCAGCAGCACCCGCTTGGCGTTGATTCCGACCAGCACCGCGGCGACGCTGTTGTACGAGGTCGCCAGCATCGCCTTGCCGTAGACGGTGCGGTTGAAGAACCACCAGATCAGCGCGATCATCGCCACCGACACCCCCAGCACCCATAGGCTTTGGGGCATCAGGGTGGCGCCCAGCACCGCCAGCGGCCGCTCGCCCGAGAACGCCGGCAGCGAATGGAAGCCCTTGTCCCACAGCAGCTGCGCCACGCCCCTGAGGAAGATCGAGGCGCCGATGGTGACGATGATGATCGCCACCACCCCGGCGTCGCGCGCCGGTTCGATCGCCAGCTTCTCCAGCGCCATTCCCACCAGCATGGTGACGACCACCGCCGCCACGGCGGCCAGCGGCAGCGGCATGCCGGCGGCGGCCAGCGTCGCCGCGGCCATGCCGCCGATCATGATGAATTCGCCCTGGGCGAAATTGATCACGTGGCTGGCATTGTAGATGATGGCGAAGCCCAGTCCGGCGAGCGCGTAGATCGCTCCCGAGGTGAGTCCGGCGAACAGGTACTGAAGAAAGCCGGCGAGCATCGCGGCGTCAGTCGATCAGCTTCCACTCGCCCTTGTCGATCTCGACCATATGGAAGGCCGCGGGGGACAGGCCCATGTGGTCGGTGGGCGACATCGACACCAGGCCGGCGGTGCCGACATAGCCCGAGGTGCGCTCGATCTCGTCGCGAATCTTGGCCTTGTCGAGGCTGCCGGCGCGGTTGATTGCCGCCAGCGCGATCTGCAGGGCGTCGTAGGCGTGGCCGGGGAAGGTCGACACCTCGACCTTGAACGCCGCCTCGTATTCCTTCTTGAAGGCGGTGACCACCGGCTTCTGCGGGTCGGTGGCGGCCAGCTGGTCGGGGATCACCAGGCCGGCGGCGGGCAGGCGCACGCCGTTGGCGGCCTCGCCGGCGAGGCGGACGTATTCCTTCGAGGCGACGCCGTGCGACTGGTACAGCGGCAGAGCCAGGCCGATCTGGCGATAGTTGCGGGTGACGATCGACGGCCCCTGGCCGAAGCCGAAATTGAACACCGCCTGCACCCCGGCGGTGTTCTTGATGCGGGTCAGCTGGGCGGTGACGTCGGGATCCTTGGGCGAATAGGTCTCGTCGGCGAGGATTTCGATGCCGTAGGCGGGGGCCATCTTCAGCGATTGCTCGTGGCCCGACTTGCCGAAGCCGGCATCCTCGGAAATCAGCGCCACCTTGGTCAGGCCGCGCTTCTTCATGTCGGCGAACACCTTCTCGGCCGCCATCCGGTCGGTGTGGGGAGTCTTGAACACCCACTTCTTCACCGGCTCGACGATGTCGACGCCGCCGGCCAGCGAGATGAACGGCACCTGGGCCTGTTCGATCACCTTGATCGCGGCCATGGTGGTGCCGGTGGTGGTTCCCCCCAGCAGGATGTCGACGCCGTCGTTGTCGACCAGGCGCTTGGCGAAGGTGGCCGCCTTGTCGGGGGCGCCGCCGTCGTCGTAGACCACCAGCTCGATCTTTTTGCCGAGCACGCCGCCGTCCTTGTTCAGGCGGGCGACGTACATTTCCAGGGTCTTCTTCTCGGGGTCGCCGAGGAACGACGCCGGCCCGGTCGCCGACAGGAAGGAGCCGACCTTGATGGTGTCCGCGGCACCGGCGGCACTGGCCGAAAGCATCATCCCCACGGCGGCGGTGGCCGCCAGCGACACGAATTTTCCGACCATCGTTCGTCTCCGCGATCTGCCCCGTTCGGCCTATGGCCGTTGGCGCCAATGTATAGCCGACGGGAGGGGGGATGTCAGCCATGTTCCAATCGTGGACGATGCCCCGACTGGGGAGGCGCGTCCGCTCGCGGGTTGTGCTACACTACATGTGAGCTGTTGGGAGGGTATCATGTCCCACATATTCGAGACCTTTGACAAACAGGCGGAACGCAACCGAAGGATGCAGGAAACTGGGCCGGTGCAGGAGAAGCGCGGCGCCCACCACGGTGAACTCAGCTATCTGGCCACCGACGCGCGCGCCTGCTCCGAGGATCCCCGTCAAATTTTCCGCCCTGAAATCGACAGCAAGGTGCTCGACGCCCTCATCGAAGTGGGCAGGGGCGACGCCAAAGGCGAATGACCGGAACCCATCCTCGGTCCCGGCGTTGGCCGGGGAGGAGGATGGCGCCATGACACGTTCGCTCGTTCAGGCTTTGGAAGGCATCTCGTTTCCATGCGACAGGGAACGGCTGGTCGAATACGCCCGCACCCATGACGCCGGCGCCAAGGCCGTGGCCGCGCTCGAAGAGGTGCCGGAGCGGGAATACCGCGACATGACCGATGTCCTCGTCGCCCTGCCGTCGAAGAAGGCCGCGCGCCGGCATCCCGGCGGCGGCGAGGTGGAGGGGGGCGGGAAGGAGGACTCCCTGGCGGCGTGGCCGGATCTGATGGCGGAGTGGTGGGGCGCCTGCATCCGCCTGTGGCAGGGCTATTGGATGCCGTGGCTGCGGTAGGGCCTCACGCCCTCGTCAATCTTTCATCGACGACCACATGCCCTTGCCGCGCCGCCGCGCCAGCAATTCGGCATTGCGATATTCGGGCGGCGCCACATCGAGCGAACGCGCCCCGCCTTCGGTCAGCACCAAGAGACCCAGGTCGGTGCCCTGGCGGGTAACGCAGCGGGCGGTGTAGATTTCCCTCTGGTGACCCTGGGCGCTGGTCAGCGTCTTGATCGCCTGCGGATAGCAGACGGCGCGGTTGCCGTTGCTCTGGAGGACGGTTTCGAGGATGCCCGCCGGCCCCTGCGCGGCGTTGATGCCGAACAGCTGCACATGCTTGGTGCCCAGCGTGAAGGTCGAGTTGTCCCATACGTCCTGGATGATTCCATCGATCGGCGCCATGCCCGGGGCGGTCGTCGGCGCCGGCTTGGATTTCGGCGCCGGAACGGCGGGAGCCGCGGCCGGTGCCGGCGCCACGATCGGGGGCAGGTCGGGCGGCGGCGGGACGGTCTCTCCCGGCGGCTGGCCGTGTCCGGGCGCATGCACCGGCGGTGGCGCGGCCGCGACCACCGGGGCGGGCGCAGGAGCGGGAGCGGGGACCGGCGCGGGCGCCTTGGCTTCCACCTGGGCCGGCGGGGCCGATTTCGATGAATCGTAGGCGATGTATCCGGCGACGCCGAGCAGCACCAGCACTGCCGTGCCGAGGGCCAGGATCGGCTTCAATCGGGTGGGGCGTGGCCTGGGCGCGGCCGGAGCGGCGGGCCGGGCGTCGAAATCGGCGACGGCCCTGATTCGGGTCGGCTGCGGCGCCGAGGCGGCGAACGCGCGGCCGTACATGCGGCAGACGACGTCCTCGGCATCGGCGATCGCGCCGGTGCCGATGGCGCGCCCGAATTCGTTGACGCTGGCGAAGCGGTCCTCCGGCTTTTTCGCCAGCGCCCGCATCAGCGCGGCGCCGACGGTGGCGCCGACCGACCGCAGGGGCGGCGGCGGCTGCTCGACCTGGGCACGGATGAGTTCGTATTCGCTGGCGGCGCTGAACGGCACGTGTCCGCTCAGCATCTCGTAGACCACGATGGCCAGGCTGTAGATGTCGCTGCGCTCGTCGCCCTCGCCGCCCTTGAGCTGTTCCGGGGCCATGTAGGACAGGGTGCCGACCATCTCGCCCTGGCGGGTCATGCGGTGCGAGCCGCGCAGCCTGGCGATGCCGAAATCCATGATCTTGACCAGGCCGGAATCGGTCACCATCAGGTTGGCCGGCTTGATGTCGCGGTGGATCAAGCCCATCCGGTGCGCCGAGGCCATCCCGGCCACCGCCTGCCCCAGCACCGCCAGGCAATCGTCGGTGGCCATGCCGCCGGTCCGCTCGATCAGGGATTCCAGCGTGTGGCCGCGCACCAGCTCCATCACCATGAAAAGCTCGTCGCCCTCGGGGTGGAGCGCGAACAGGGTGGCGATGTTCGGGTGGAGCAGGCGCGCCAGGTTGCTCGCCTCGGCGCGGAACCGCTCGACGAACACCGGATCCTGGCTGAACTCGGCGCGTAGCGCCTTGATCGCCACCGGCCGGCCGAGCATGGTGTCGACCGCCTCGTAGACCTGGCCGATGCCGCCGGCGCCGAGACGCTCGCGGACTTCGTAGGTGCCGATCCGGGCCTTCATGGCATCCCGGCTCCGGGGATGCGCATCGGTCGCGTCGTCCGTGCCGGGTCGTCCGGCGGGGGCTCGGCGGAGACGATGAACACGCCGACCGAGACGTTGTCGTGGCCGCCGGCCGCCAGCGCCGCGTCGCGCAAGGCGGCGCAGGCCCGGGACGGCGGGCTTTCGGCCAGCAGGCGGGCGATGGCGCCGTCGTCGACCAGGTCGACGAGGCCGTCCGAACACAGCATCAGCACGTCGCCGTCCTTCAACCGCCGCGGTTCCCGCCAGATGTCGGGTTCGGCGGTGGCGTTGGTCCCCAGCGCCTTGACGATGATGTTGCGGTCGGGATGGCCGGCCATTTCGCCGGCCGTCAGCAGGCCCGCGGCGAACATCTGGTTGACCAGCGAGTGGTCGGTGGTCAGTTGCCGGAGCGCCCCGTCGCGCAGCAGGTAGGCCCGGCTGTCGCCGATGTGGCCGAGGAATGCCGCATCGCCCTCGACGGCGATCACGGTGCAGGTGGTCCCCATGCCGCGGCAGGCGGGGTCGTCCTGGGATCGGTCGAAGATGGCGCGATTGGCGGCGGCGAAGGCTGCGGCCAGCATTTCGGCGGGATCGCCGGGCCGGTCGGCGTAGACGTCGAGGATGGTGTCGACGGCGATGGCGCTGGCCACCTCGCCGGCATTGTGGCCGCCCATGCCGTCGGCGATCACGGCCAGCATGCCCCCGCCGGCGGGAGTCCGCTTCAGGTAGGCGACGGAATCCTCGTTGTGTCCGCGCACCAGGCCGACATCGGTCAGCATGGTGCCGGTCACATGCAGATCCTTGCCCCCGTCAGGCCGTGCCAACCCGAACATCCTGCGTGCCAATCCCTGCGGCCAGCGCATGCAACAATCTATTCCACGCGCTTCAGTTCGATCAGTTCCTGGGCGTTCCGGATCGGCACCGCAAAGGTGACGCGTTCTTCGCCCCGGCTTCTGGCATAGGTGAACAGCCCGATCACCCGGCCCTCGTCGTTGAACACGGGGCCGCCCGAATTGCCGTGGCCGGTGGCCAGCACCGACAGCTGCATGGCGTCGCCGAACGTGCCGGTGGTGACGACGTCGCTCTGCGCCTTGAATTCCGCCCCCAGCTTGGAAATCAGGCCGTCGGTGACCGTCGGCTCGGGGATGATCTCCTGGCGCTCGCGCACCTGCCCGGCTTCGTTGGAGGTGAGCAACGCCACCTTCTCGGCCGAGATGCCGGGATAGCCCAGCACGGTGACGTGCTCGCCCACCGACTGCTTCTCGTCGGGGCCGGCGAGCAACGTGGTGGGCAGCGGCTGCATGGTGTCGATCTTGATCACCGCCACGTCCGCCGACGGCGAGGCGCGGATCAGGCGGGCCGCGGTGCTGACGGAATTTCCGGGGAAGCGGACGCTGAGCAGTTCGTTGCGGCCCTCGAATATGTTCTGGCCGGTGGAGATCGGGACCGGATCGGAGGCCCGGAACAGCGTCCCGCCGGTTTCGGGCAGCCACGCGGCCAGCGCCGACAGCACCTTGTAGCCGGTCGGGCTTTGGAAACGGAAGGCGGCCGGCTTGTTGTTCTTGTCCAGCGGCCCGGCGCCGAGGATGATGCCGGCGCCATCCTCCTCGTAGGGTTGCAGCCCGTAGGGGATCAGCCAGCCCGCGGCGACGTGCTTGTTGGTCAGCATGAAGCCGTCCGGGGTGATGGCGAAGCCGCTGCCGCTGGCCCCCGTCACCCCCATGCCGGCGTTGGCGCGGTTCTCGTCATCGGTGGTCAGCCAGCGCACCACGGCGCCGTTGGCCAATCGGACGTAGAGCGGGAAGCTGCCTTCCTTGGTGTGGACGACCTTGTGATAGACCGGCTTGCCGGAGGGCCGGTGGTAAAGTCGCCACCCCAGCATCACCACCGCGGTGGCCGAACCGTATTTCTGCACGATATCCCTGGGAGTCAACGCGGTCTTGGCGGTGGCCTGCGCGACCTGCTTGGTGGTCTCGGCGATGACGGCCTCGCGGTCCCTCTTGCCCGAGGAGTAGAGGCCGCCCCCGCCGATCGCCACCGCCACCACCAGGCCGGCGACGGCGTACATCCATTTGCGGCTGGTCGCCTGGCTGGCATCGTTGACCATGCGCTGGACCGTGTCGCGCCCGATTGCGGCCTTGGCCGCGGGCTGCGCCATCGGCGGGACGGCCGGCAGCCGCTCCGGCATCGCCACCGGCATGGCGCGGGTGGCGCTGACGTCCAGGGTGGCCATCACCCGCGTCTTGGCGGCGAATCCGGCCGGCCGCGGGTCGAGATCGAAGGTGAAGCGCGGGCCCTTGGCGCCCAATTCGATGGTGTCGCCCGGTTCCAGCGGCGTCTCGCCGTTGACGCGCCGGCCGTTGACGAAGGTGCCGTTGCTGGAGCCGTGATCGACGATCTTGAACCCGGGCGGGTCCTGGCACTCGACGACGATGGCGGCATGGCGGCGGCTGACCACGTCGTCCAGGCTGGCGTCGAAGGCGATGTTCGACGACGGGTCGCGCCCGATCGCCAGCTGGGTGAGGCCCGCCAGCGGAATCTGCTCGATCTGGTTCACCTTGGATCCGCTCAGATGGCGAAGAACGACGCGCGTTTCCAATACGGCCCCCCCTTTGGATTCAATTGCCGGTTAGGTAATTTGCCATACAACCGCACGCCGCGAAAGGGTAGAGGCCATTGCCGCGAAAGATCAGGAGCCGCGCCCCGGAGGCTTGGCCGCGGCCGATACGCGGCAGGGGTGGTGTGCCCGTTTGACGATCAGGCCGGCGTTGGCCAACTGCATCAGCGCCTCGCGCACCGGCGTCCGCGACACGCCGAAGCGCGCGGCGAGTTCCGCCTCCTTGAGTTCGTGCCCATCGAGCAGACGCCCCGACAGGATGTCCCGGAGGATCACGTCGGCCATGCCTTGCGCACGGGTCGCCGGGCCGCCCTGGACGTCGCCCGGTTCGGTGAGGGCGAGGATTTCGAAGGCCAGCGCGCGCGCCTCGGCGGCGTCGATGGCGAAAGTGCTCCCGTGCGTGGTGACGTGAAGGCTGGTGCCGTCCCGGGTTACCGCCGACACGGAGGCGACCCCGCGGCGCCGCACAGGCTTCGCAGCACGTAGACGCGGATGGCTGCCGTCAGGTTGGCCCCTCCCGAGAGGCTGTTGACCGCGCTGCACAGCGAATCGACGGTGACGTTGGTGCCCATGGCGATGCGCTCGAGCGCGTCCCAGAAATCCTGCTCCATCATGATGCTGGTGCGCCGGCCGTCGATGCGGACATTGCGCCGCACCGGGGCGGCGGCGAGCACCGAGGCACTCGGCCCCGGAGCCGCCGCCTCGGCATGGGCGACCCGGTCGTCGAGAGTCCGGATGGCGACCTCGAGGATGGTCCCGATCAGCGTGTCGCCGCGGCCGATCACGCTGTCGGCCATCAATCTCAGGGCGATCCTGAGATTGATGTCGCCGAGTGCCGGCTGCTCGCCGATCGAGTCGAGGGCCGCCAGCCTATTCCGCGGCATGGCGTTCCTGCGTCGGCAGTCGGCGGAAGTCCCAGTTCCCTTCGACCTCGACCACCAGATCCTCGAATTCGGGATTGCCGAACGGCCCGGCGGTCATGCTGCCGATTTCCGGGCGATCGGCGAGATCGAACAGCATCGGGATCAGTTTTCCCCGGTACATCTCGATTTCCGGCCCCGATCGGCGCCCCGAGAACCGCTGCCAGAGCTTGTAGGTTTCGCCGCGGGCGCGGCCGGCGACGGTGCGATAGCCCTTCTGGCGGGCGTGTTCCAGCGAGGCGCGCGCCAGCGCGGCGAACACCTTGTAGGACCGGTAGCGCTTGCGGATTCCCACCCGCTCCAGCATGGCGAAGCCGTTGAACCAGCGCAGGCGTATCACCCCGGCCGGATCGCCGTCGACAAAAGCAAGTAAATGCGTCGCCACGTAATCGTTTCCGTTGAACTCGTCGAAATAGGTGATGTTCTCCTCTTCCGCGAGAAAGGTCGCGGCGCGAACAGCCATTGCCATCGCGTACTCGTCGGGGGTGCGCACCAGCCGCACCTCGACAGCCCAGTTCTTGCTTTCCGCTACCGCCTGAACGTGTTCCTTACCCATCGCACCCACTCCAATGACAAACTCGCTGCGATGGATCATGACAAGGTATATGCTCACTGCGGTATGCCGTGTGATGTGAATACCGACCGGAAGCCTGCAACGGATTATGGGAAATTTTCGGATATATGACTGGAACGATATCCAGCTCATCCTGGCGTGCGCGGAACAGGGCGGATTCGCTGGGGCCGCCGCGGTCATGGGGATCGACCAGACCACGGTGAGCCGGCGCGTCGCCGCTCTCGAAAAGGCGACCGGGCGGCCGCTGTTTACCCGCCGGAGATCGGGCGCCACACCGACGCCGGCCGGCCTGGCGCTGCTGGAGCGCGCCAGGGCGACGCACCGGGCGGTGTCCGAGTTCGAGGCCGCGATCAACGGCATGGGCGGATTGGCGCCGCCCACCGTCACCCTCGGCGCCAGCGAGGGGCTGTTGACCTATACCCTGATCCCGACGCTGCTCGGCAACAGCGCGACGCGCCAGCCGGTCGATCTGGCCCTGGTGCGGCAACCCTTGCCGCCGCTGGCCTTCACCACCCGTCTCGCCGACGCCGACATCGCCATCGTCGCCACCAGCATGGGGTCCGTGCCGCCGGGCCGGGGCGCCATCCGGGTTCGGCGCATCGGCACCATGCATTTCAAGCCGGTGGCCGGCAGGGCGTTGCTCGATGCCTGCGACGATTCCTTGCGCTGCTTCGACGACCTGGCCAACCATCCCATCCTGGACATCGCGATCTACCGGCCGATCCGCAGCCTGGCGGACTGGAACGGCCTGGTCGCGCGCCACCGCGACGACCGGGAGGTGCTGGTTACGTCCGCCACGCCGGCCATGCACCGCGCCTTGATCGAGGGCCGCGGGGTGGGAATCCTGCCGTCCTATTCCCCCCTCTACGACGCGTGCATCGTCACCCTCGATTTTCCGGCGCCGCCCCTGCTCGCCTCGCTGTGGCTGGTGGCGCAAGAGGACAAGCTGCGCGAGCCGGCGGTTCGCGACCTCTACGATACCCTGGCCGACCTGTTCCTGAACTCGCCGTGGTTCCGTGAACGCGCCTGACGTGAGCTGCGACGGACCCGGTCATACCAGGATTGCATACGATTTTATGTCGCTGTATGGTAGCGGCAGTGATGAAATTTCTATGTCAGGAGATCGCATGGCTGAGCCGTCGACAAAAGTCCGGCGCAAGAACTTCCGTGGCAAGACGCCTTCCGGACAACCGAATCCGATCGACGTCCATGTCGGCAACCGGGTCCGGCTGCGGCGCACGCTGCTTGGCCTCAGCCAAGGAATGTTGGGCGAGGCGCTGGGGCTCACTTTCCAGCAGGTGCAGAAGTACGAGCGCGGCGCCAACCGCGTCGGCGCTTCGCGCATGTTCGACATTTCGCGCGTGCTCGACGTGCCGGTGAGCTTCTTCTTCGACGACATGCCGGACGAAATCAAGGCGCAGGCGCCCAGCTTCCTGGGGGCCGGCCAACCCGAGACCACGTTCCCCGCCGCCGACAAGGATCCCTTGCAGCGGCGCGAGACGCTCGAACTGGTCCGAGCGTATTACAGCATTGACGATCCGGATGTGCGCAAGCGCATCTATGACCTGACCAAGGCGCTGGCCAGTGCGGCCGCCGGCGGGCAGTCAGGTACCTAGCCGACCCGGCAGGGCCCCGGCCTTTCGGCCGGGGCAGGGGGAACGTACCGGACCTTCCAGCAGGATATCCCTTGGCGGATGTTCGGCCCCCACGCGGGTGTGCCAACATCCGCCGGCGTTTATGACCGCCGACGGGGATTCCGATGAAGACCGTGTGTGTGACCAAGGGCTACAAGCAGCACACCTCCAGCGGCGGCTACGGACAATTGGCCGAGTATCTCGACGCGGTCGAGGTGCGTCGGAGCGAGCTGACCTCGGTCCCCGCGCGCGTCGTCGAAAAGGCGTGGAACTTCTGCGCCGGCGATAAGCCTTACCTGGAAAGCCATCTCAGCCACGGCTACCGCTTCGAGGACAGGATCGTCGAGGAGCGGGCGTTCTGGCTGGCGCAACGGCTGCGCGCGCCGATCGTCCACGCCCTTTATGGGGATTGGCAGCTCGACCTGCTGCTGCGCCGCGCCGCGCTGCTGCCGGGCCGCCTGGTGGCCACCTTCCACCTGCCGGCGGAGGCAGCCCGCGACCGGTTCGAGCGGGCGCAGAAGGACCTGCTGGCGCGGCTGGACGGCGCCATCGTCATCGCCTCCAGCCAGCTGGCCGACTATGCCCGTTGGCTCGGACCGGAGAAGGTGACGGTGATTCCCCACGGCATCGATACCGCCGTGTTCCAGCCCGCCCCGGGCGAGCGCGGCGCCACGGCGCGGTTCGTCTTCGTCGGCATGGCGATGCGCGACTTCGAGACCGCCCATCGGGTGGTCGACCTGTGCGCCCGCAACGGCCTCGACGCCGAATTCGACGTCGTCCTGCCGAAGGCCTCGAACCCGCTGTTTATCGGCTGCGACAACGTGCGCCTGCACAGCGACATCGGCGAAAGCCAGCTGATCGCCCTCTACCATGGCGCCGACGCGCTGTTCCTGCCGCTGCTGGCCGCCACCGCCAACAACGCCGTGCTCGAATCGCTGGCCTGCGGCACGCCGGTGATCAGCACGGCGGTCGGCGGCGTCTTCGATTATGTGGACGCGACGTGCGGCTGGTTGCTGCCGCCGCGCGACCCCGCGGCGGCCTATGCCTGCATCGAGGCGATCGTCCGTGATCGCGACCTGGCGTCGAGCAAGCGCCGGGCAGCCCGGGTGAAAGCCGAACGGTTCTCGTGGCAACGGGTCGCGGCGGAGGTGACGGCCGCCTACGATCGGCTGATTTCCGGAACCGATTTCGCCGCGTGCGCCCAGTCGCTGTGACGGCGGCGCCTTGACGGTTTGGTAACCGTGCCCGGGTAGCCTGGGCATTCAACCTGGGAACGAGAGGATGCCGCATGAACAATTCACCTCTCTTCGACGGCATGCGCTGGACCCGCGAGCCGTCGCTCGACGACCTGCTCAGCGATCCGGTCCTGCATGCCGTGGCCAAGCGCGACGGGGTGTCGGTCGAGCATGTCCGCTCCGTCGCCCATGACATGGGCCGGCGGCTGTCCGGCGCGGCGTGAATGTGGTGGAAAGCGATACGGAACTCGAAGACGAGCTGCAGGCGGCCGAGGCCGAAATCAACCACCTGACCTGGAAGGTCCATAAGAAGCACGCCTGCCTGTGGCAGGCCCTGTCGCGCGACCATTTCGGGGAAAACATATCCGCCGAGGACTGGTACGCCTTCGTCAACGAATACAAGGACGCCTTTGCCGAGGCGGCGACCGAACTGGCGCGCGAAATGTGGGAGGATTATCAGGAAGCCAAGACCTGCCCCGATGCCGATCCACCGGATGCGGCGCCGTGAGCGATTGGCATGTCTACGTGCTGGTCAACGGCGCGGGAACCACCTACACCGGAATCTCTGTCGACGTGGAGGGGCGTCTGGACCGCCACAATTCCGGCACGGGCGCGAAATTCACCCGCGGCCGTGGCCCGTGGCGCGTCGTTCACACCGAGGGTCCGCTGGCCCACGGCGACGCCTTGCGGCGGGAGGCGGCGATCAAGCGCGACCGGATGTTCAAGGCCCGCATCAGCGGGCGCATCCCCGGCTGACGCTCGTCACGGACCGGCGATGGTGGGCAGATCCTCATCGAGGATGCTGATGTTCAGCGAGTAGGAAACCTCGCCTTCCTCGTCGTCGCGGTGCAGAACGCCGATGAACTCGCCGCCGATGGAAACCTCGATGGGCGCACCTTGCTTCCTGGGCGGGGTGATCCTGATCTTGTCATTGCCGAAGGTGGCCCGCAAATAGGCCTCGACCCTGGCGATTTCACGAGGGGTCATATGCGTTCACCGAAACAACTCGAGACTGACAGCGAGGCAAAAAGGGCCGGCGGCACCGTAGCGCCGCCAGCCCGATCAGCGTGTCACAGCAACTTGAGGTTGGCTGCGGAGGTCTTCCCCTTCTTGGGGTCGCGCTCTTCCTCGTAGGAAACCTTCTGGCCGTCGTTCAGGCCGTTCAGCCCGGCCCGTTCGACGGCCGAGATGTGAACGAACACGTCGGCGCCGCCGCTATCCGGAGCGATGAAGCCGTAACCCTTGGTGCTGTTGAACCATTTCACAGTGCCGTTCGGCATTTGATATCTCCAATCGTGAGCGTAGCGCGGCGCGCCATCGCGCCACGCATCAAGTGCCGAGCGATACTGGTCGTTCTCAGGGCAGGTTTGATCGCGGCACTCTCGATTCATCGCGGCGCAAATGCAAGAATGATTCGTCGTGGCGTAAAATCAAGAAAAAAAAGATATAGGTATCAACATATTACGAGATAGGCGCCGACCGCCGGAGGGATGTTTTGGCGGCCCGATGGGCGTCCAATCGGCAAAGTTCTCACGGATCGGAAGGAAAACCTCCCCGACGGCGGCGGTCCCGGCACCCTCGGCCTGAGCTCTGTGGTTGTTGTGCGTCAGATGATGTGCGCCTTTTGCGATGGCGACGGGCGGCAAATCCGTTGCCGCATGGCTCGATAAAATCGATAAACATGTTATATAATGCCATTATAGAGAGTTGTGTGGTGGCGGATGGCGTGACGCGCATATTGCCATGCCATGACACAGCCGAATCAGGCGGCCATCGGGCCGCCTGGTCGACGTCCGCACCGGAGCCCTGCTGGTGGTCAACAAGGTCTGGCGGCGGAGATGGTCGACGCCATCAGCCGGGGCATCCCCTTCCATCGTAGGTCGGGGCTATTGCCTGTCTGCTGAGATTCAGACTCTGAGTAAATTCCGAGTCTGGCGCAGGGCAGTTGCGAAAAATAAAGTCGCATACGTGGTCAGCAACGGCGAGAACATCCGTCGGACTTGCCCGCGAGAGCGTCAACAGACGGAGAGGCAGCGAAATGAACAAAGATCGTATCGCCGGCGCGGCGAAGCAAGCCAAGGGCGTCATCAAGGAAGCGGTCGGCAATACCTTCGGCGACTCCAAGTTGGTCGCCGAAGGCAAGAGCGACAACGCCGAAGGCAAGATCCAGAACGCCGTCGGCGGCGTGAAGGATGCCGTGAAGGATGCGCTGAAGGATTAGTTCAACGCGAAAGAGCCCGGGCCGGGATCTCCTCCTGCTCCGGGCTTTTCCGATCCACAGGTAGGGCCAGTCGCCCGCGAACGGCCGCTCCAGCAAGGCCTTCACCTACGCGCCCTCCGCCGTCATCCCCCGGGGAGCGCTCCTACGCCACGCCCGGGGACGCCAGCCGGGGTCTCGACGGTGCCGACCTCGATCAAGCTGTCCAGCATCGCCCGTTCCAGATCGGGATGGAACTGTTGGCTCGGATCCTCGGTCGAGAAGGGGACCTCGGTCGGCGGTTTGTCGTATTCGCCGTGGCGGGTGGCATAACGCTCGTGTCCGATCGGATCCACCCGCGGCCCGCGCTCGTCTCGTTTGTCGAGCCGCTCAAAGATGAAGGGCATCGGTTCGCCCTCTCAGTTCGAATCCTGGAAAGACAAAGCATCGACATAGTCACGCCACGTCGGCTCCGAATCGGCGATGTCGTCGAAGTCGATATCCACCGTCGGGTGCTCCAATTGGCGGCCCCGGCTGAAATGCCAGTCGCCCGGCCGCTCGTTCCGATCCTCTGTTTCGCGCGTCATGGCATGGTATCCTGCCAAAAAGAGATGATATACGGCTGGGCCGTCAACACTACCGCCACGCCGAAGAACAGCAAAAGCGCAATCGTCTTAGGCATCGCCAACGCATCCTTGTCAAAGATGGCGGCTACATGTTTTTCGATTTTCATATTAACGCCCTCCCAGATACCAATGGTGACTGCTACCAATATCATGTTGAATGCGACAGTAGTGTTTTCAATGACGGCAAATACTCATCTGCCACAGGATGCCGGAGGGTGAACGACGCGTGCCGCGATACCGCGCGCTGCCGTCGCCATTTTGTCGGGGTGGAACGGGGGGGGCTCAGCCTTGATCACGGCCTTGCGGCAAGGCCGATCCGATAACCGCCCTGGGAATACGCCCAGAGCCGGCAGACGTCATCCTGTCGGGGCCGAGGCTGCCAGGGATTGAATTTGCATGGCATCGACAGGTTTCGAGAACAGGTCGCCCTGGGCGATGTCGCAGCCGAACTCGGCCAGAAGCCGCATTACCGGCTCGGTCTCGACGCCTTCGGCGACGGCCGACAGCCCAAGATTGTGGGCCATGTCGATGATGGTCTTGGTGACCACTCTGGAACTGCGCACCAGGTCGAGGTCGGTCACGAACGACTGGTCGACCTTGAGTTCGGTGAACGGCAGCCTGAGCAGTTGGGCGATGGAAGAGTAGCCGGTGCCGAAATCGTCGATGGAAAGATGGAATCCTTTGAGCCGCAAGCGGCCGAGCACTTCGAGCAGGGTGACGCTGTCGGTGGTGAAGGCGGTTTCGGTCAGCTCGAGGGTAATGGATTGGGGAGGGATGCCGCCCGCCCTGCACTTGCTGGCAAGGGTGTCGGGAAGCTGGCGATCGTGGATGTTCTTGGCCGACAGATTGACCGCCACCTGCAATTCCAGCCCATTGGCCCGCCAGGCGGCGGCCTGGTGCAAGGCGTGGTTGATCACCCACTCGGTCAAGCGGTCGATCTGTTCGGAGTGCTCGGCCAGAGGGATGAAGGCAACCGGGGGAATGATGCTGCCATCCCTGGTCTTGAGTCGCACCAACGCCTCGACCCCGATCCACCGGCGGGTCTTGACGTCGATCTTGGGCTGGTAGACGAGAAACAGGCGGTCCTCGGAAATCGCCCGGGAGAGGCCCGCTTCGGTCAGCTCGCCCGACTGCGCGCCGAGACGGGCCAGCACCCGCCCGAGTGCGGCGGCGCCGATGGGCTTCTGGATCGGGGGCACCATCGATAGCCCCAGTTCGCCGCCCAAACGGCGCGCCGTATCGAGAACGCGGAGATCCATGCCGCTGATCAGCATGATCTTCGCCCGGCAGCGTCGTTCCCCCAGCTCGATCAGCAGCTCCAGTCCGTCCACGTCGGGAATCTGGAGATCCAAGACCACCACCGACGGCATCGATTCGTCGACCAGCCGGCGGAAGTCGACGGCATTGTCGGTTGCCTGGGCTCCGATGCCGACTTGGTTGGCGACCATGACGACGAATTCGCCGAAGTCCCGTTTGTCGTCGATGATCACAAGGCCGCTCATCGGCTTGGTGCTACTCGTTGGGCTGCCCACGCCGGGAAATGCCGGCTGATCCTATTGTCGCATCATCCGGGGTTCATAGTCGGGCTCTGTCCGCTGAATCGTCGTGACGGTGGTCGACGAAGTGACCGGAGGCGGCAGCATCGTGGTGGTCCGCTCGGTCGTGGTCCTGGTGACCGTTTCCGGGCTGCCGCAGCCCGCCAGCAAGGCGGGGCCGGCGAGCATGGCGACGGCAGTCAAGATTCGAAGCGAATTGGTCATGGCAAGGACTCCTATGTCGTAGAGGGTGGCGCTTGCGCGCCTCAAGGCGCGGTCGTCGTCGTGGTCGTGTGGCGGGTGGTGGTGTCGCCGCCGGGGGAAACGCTTCGCTCATCGTGCAGCGTGCTCGTCTGCGAGCCGTCCGGCGCGATGGTCTGTGTGTCGGAGGTGGCCCTGGATCCGTTGGCGCCGTTGCTGTAGGTCTGGCTCGTTTCGGTTTCCGTGCCGTAGCTGTCGATGCTCTTCTGAGATCTGCTCGAGCTGAAACTCTCGGGGGCCGGAATGACCTGCGTCGTCGTCGTTTGGGTGGATATCGTCGTATCGGATGACATGTTTTGCGCAAGTGCGACGCCGGTCATCATGGCGGACGCCGCGGCGCCGGCGAGCAATGATTTCATCATTTCGAGATCTCCTTGGACTTGAATGCTTACAGTTCAAGATATCCGGTCCGATGCCGCTTCAGCAGGATCGGAAATTACCCATCGGTGATCGCCGGCCGGCACGTTGAAACTCGGGGAGCGGCTCTGCGTGGTTTCCGAGCTTGTCGCAGCCAAATCTCGCGATCGATGTTGTGGGAAGGTGAGGAAGCGGCTGCGCAGGCCGTCCCGGCTGATCTCGTCGATCACGAGGACGTCGGTGTAGGCTGAGCCGACACGGTGGAAGGTGATGAGCGGCAGGCCGGACGGCGAGTTGTGGATGGTCGGGTCCTGCCACCCCTCCTGGGCCATGGCGCCGCAGATCTCGGCAAGCAATTGTTGGACGTCGGCCGGCCACGTCGACAGTTCGCCGGAGGGGGGGATGGCGTGCCGGTCGAGAGTTTCGTATCCCATGGCGGGTGGCTCCTGCATCGCACATCGCGGCGGATGGCGGCGTGTGGTGGCGACATCGGACCCACCGGCTCCCCCGAGGGGGGCGGCGAGGCGTCGGGAAGACGGTGGGCCGATGCGAAGGACCGGGAGCGGGCGGCGGGTCAGTTTCTGACGAGCAGCGCTTGCATGGCACGCAGCGTGGCTGCGTGGCTCTTGGACTGGCGCTCGACTTCGACGATGGCCAGATCCATGGAGAGGATGCCGCGACCTTCGTGGAGGGCCTTTTCCATGCACGAAGCGAGTAGACCGATGTGGGAGTCGTTCATGTTCGTCTCCTTGATAGCTATCCGTGTCCCTCACGGACACGGAAATGTTCTAAGTCAGCAACTCCTAACGCAACGTCCATGCCAGGCAAAGAAACTGGCGGGCTTCAACAAAAAAACAAGACGCACACGTACGATATTGTAAGATTTTCTTTTCACTCGATCGCGGGGTTTTACAGTTTTATTCGGCTTCAGCGTTCGCTCAGCGCGCCTTCGAGATCCGCGAACAGCGGGCCGGCGACAGCGCCCAGCACGGTGCGTGTCCCGGTAACGATGGAGACCGACACTGGAACGCCCGGCGACAGCGGATACGCCTCGCCGCGCTCACCTTGGAACTCCAAGGCCCCGGGGTCGATTTCGACGACGTAATTGAACTGGGCGGAATGCTCGTCCGCGCTACTGTCGGGCGCAATCTGCGTTACACTGCCGCTCAACGGGCGCAGATGGCTGTCCGGAGGGATCAAGGTGATCCGCGCCTTCTGCCCCGGCCGAACGCGGCCGACCTCTGCCGCCGGCAACTTGACGCTGATCATGCGCTTGGCGTCGTCGGGAACGATTTCGACCGCCGGCTCGCCTGGCCGAAGCGTTGCTCCGATGCCGGTCACGGCGACGGTTTTGACGACACCGTCGACCGGCGCGACGATGTGCATGCCCTGAAGCCGCCTTTCGAGTTTCGGCGCCAGGCTGGACACGCTGCTCAGCTTGGCGGAGGCCTCCTTCAGCGACCTGGCGATCTCTTCCTGCCAGGTGTCGTCGGCGGCGGCCAGGCGGCGGCGCGCCTTCTCTTCATTGGCGCGGGCTTCTTGCAGGCGGCCTGTCAGTTCCGCGATGCGGGCCTCGTCCTCGTTGACCTGGAATTTCGACGCCAATCCCTGCACCGCCAATTCGGCGCGCGCCTGTAGGCGATGCCGAAGCGGCGCCAGGGCGGCGGCGGAGCCGGCCACCGTGGCCTGGTAGGCGGAAATCTCGCTTTGACCGACCAGCTTTTCCTCTGCATGACGCTGCCGGCGCGTCTGGAACAACGCCCGCTGCTGACCCGCGATGGCCGGCGCCATGCTGGTGAAATCCGGCACCAAGCCACGACTTTCGGCATCGAGCCGCCGGATTTCGCCCTGCAACGCCTCGCCCTCGGCGACCATTTGGGCGAGGTCGGCGCGCGCGGCCGTAGGGTCCAGGTCGATCAGGGGAGCGCCTGCCGTCACGTGCTGGCCAACCCGGACGTGGAGCGCGGTCACGGCGCCGCCCTCGGGATGCCCCAGCAGCTGCACCCGTTCGGGCGGCACGACCCGGCCATTGGCCGAGGCCATGACGGCAATTCGCGTGCAGTTTGCCCAGACAAAGCCGGCGACGAAAATCACCATGATCGCGGCCAGCGAGGCACGAACCGTCAGCCCGGGATCGTGGCGGTTGGGATCGGGGCGAAAATCAACCGACGGGTCGGCCGGCATGACTGGACGGCGCGGCGAAGCGAAAGCCAGAACCCGATTGGCGGCCACTTGGCTCATGACGGATCTCCATGGCCCGCATGGGCCGGCGCGTTGGCCTGCGTGGGCAGCGAGAACGCCTGCCCCAGGCAGGAGAAACCCCATGCCCCTGTCTTTGGTGACGACGTAGTTCTTGCCGTCGGCGCCGGACCGACAGGGGCGGAAGCTGTGCGGCTCTCGCTCAGGAACCGGATCACCGCTTCCATGGCCGGCTGCGCCCGCCTCAAATCGGCCCAAACCCCGGTCGCCTTCAACGCCATCCCCATCGCACGCGACGAAATCAGGCCGATGCCGAACAATGTCCCCGGCGACAAGGTCCCATCCACCACCATCACGGCACCCACCCCGAGAACGAAGGCGTAGGCAAGGCCGTTGGCGGCCCCCATCGCGCTTTCGCGTGCGTTGCAGACGCGCGCCATCCTGGATCCCTGGTCCATCCACTTGATCACGGCCGCGATCAGCCTGCCGTCCGGCGGCGCGGCGAAGATGGCGCCGCGCGTTCCGTCGCGGCCGGCGCTCGCCACCGTCGAAATGCGCGACAGCGTGACCTCGACGCCGATGGCCACCATCATGGTGGCGGTTGCGGCCACACCGATGCCGGGGGACAGCAGCCAAAGCGCGGTCAGGTAGAGAATGACCGCGCTGACGTCCATGAAGGCGGCAATTTTGGCGGCCGAGTATGTGCCGCAAACCATTTCCAGCGCCCCCACCGCCCGGCCCAACGCGCTTTCGTCCACCCGCGACATGACCTCGACGCACAGCGTGTCGTCGGCGGTCAGGCAAATGCCTTCGAGCAGACGATGGCGCAGCGTGCGCAACGTCACCTCGGCGGCGATGGCGACGACCAGGCCGACCGACAGCGTGACGAGGGTTCCCATTTGACCATGGGCGGTGAAACGTCCCATCACCTGGGCGGCATATACGCTCAGCATCAGCCCGAGGATGGCGATGAAGATGGAAAGAACGGCGGCCATGGTTGCAAGGATAGGCTTAGCGGCAAGACGGCGGGTGACTTCCGAGAACATTATATTCTCCAGCGTGTCAGAATATCTCGTCTTCACACCATGTGGAGCCAGTGGCTGTCCAAACTCGTGACATGGACATTCTGGAGCGTTACATCGTGATTGAGAGAAAGATGGAGCACTGCGTTGCCGGCGGCGTCCGCCGTGGCGTGGGAGATCACATCCAGCGCCGTCATGCCGTTCCCGCCGGTGCTAATTTCCAGCGTGTCGAAGCCCGGTTTGAAGGCGACGACCGTGTCGTGGGCCGCCGTTCCCACCTGGAAAGCGAAGGTGTCGGCGCCCGAGCCGCCTTTCAGGTAATTGGTGCCGGCGCCGCCATCGAGCCGGGCGGTGCCGCTGCCGCCGAACAGGAAGTCGTTTCCGGCGCCGCCATGCAGGACGTCATTGCCGCTGCCGGCAATCAGGATGCTGGCGCCGCTGCCGGCATTGAGCACGTTGTTGCCCGAATGGGCCGCCAACAGCCCATCGGGGGTGCCGGCGGTGGTGGTGCCGCCATCGCCGTAATAGACCTCGGCGTTCAGCAGATGGTGGCCGTCGGACAGGGTGGGCGTGATGTCCCAGGTCTGCGAAGACGCATAGCCGGCCGCGCTGCCGATCAGGCTGGGGGTCAGGCTGGTGAGATAGGCGTAGGCGGCGAGGTCGTCGGGATTGTGGGTGACATCCCATTCCGCGCTCAGCGACGCCTTGGCAATGGCGGCATAGCCGCCACCGGGGTCATCGGGATAGCCCGCCAACTGCGTGGGGGCCGCTTGTCCGGCGTAGGTCGAATTGTAGACCTGGGCCCACGTCTGGAACAGCGCGACACCCGGGGCGCCCGGGCCTGTCGGATTGTAGTGCGACAGATCCGAATTGGGATCGGCGATGTTGAGCCAGTATCCGGTTCCGTTCAGCGGGTTGTAACCATTGGCGCCGTTCAGGAAACGGCCGGCGATGAAGCTGTTCTCCCAGCCCATGAACTGCGCGGCGCCGGCATATCCCAGCTCGGCCGCATGGGCCATCGCCAACACCAGGTAGTCCTGCTGCCACGGCGCGGTCAAATCGGGGTGATCGGAATCGAAGACGTATCCCTGCAACTGCCCTTCCGCGGCGCCCTTGGCGGTGCCGACGTACTCGGTGATGAGGTTCTTGATGTTGGCTTCCAGCGCCTGGGTGTAATAGGCCTTGAGCGGATCGCCGTCGGCGCTGACATAGGCGGCGTCGGCAAGATCGCGGATGGTCCAGGCAATGCCGCGAATCTGGCCCATGGCGATGCCGCCGCTGCCGCCGCGGTAACCGGGGTTGTAGGACAACAGGTCGTAATCGGCTTGGGCCTGGACCTGCTGGACGTAGTATTCGCTGCCCTGGGTGATGGCCGCCATGAAGGTCAATTCGGAGATGTGGGCGACGTCCAGCGCCCAGCCGGTCTCGGTCTCGATCGTGCCGAAATTGTTGGTTGGCGGGACGGCGCTGAAATTGCGGCTGTCGAGCCACAGATCCGGATGGTTGGCGATGGTGATCATGCTGCCATCGGCATTGGCCGCATGGATGGGCTCGGACCCTGCCGCGTTGGCATTGGCCAGCATCACCTGTTCGGCGGCCTGGTTCTGGGATACCAGCCAACCGGCGCTCCAGGCGTTGGAGATGCCGATGTCGCTGCGGCCACCGGTCATGGGTTCGTATTGAACGACCTCGGCGTTGCCCAGCAGGCTGTGATTGCCGGCGGCGATTGCGGCGGTGTCGGTGCCGACACTGGTGGCGGTGACGCCGGTCGAGGTGTCGTATCCCATCACCGCCCCGGTGCGTTCCAGGTAGGCGACATCAAAGGCCACGAAGTCGGCGGGGGCGACCGCAACCCCTGTGGCGTTGCTCCACACGTCGTGGTGCCATTCCTGCATGGGCGCCTGGGTGATGCCGGTCTGGCTGAACAGTGTCTGTCCGTGGCTGGCGATGCTGACGTCGTAGGTATAGGGCTTGGCGTCGGCGCTGAAGATGTGGTCGTTGCAGGCTTGCACGTCGGTCGAGAACGTCCCGTCGGCATTGCCGCGGATATTCAACACGACATGCAGCGAGCCATTGACGGGCACGTCGACCTGAACCTCTCCGGCCAGCGGGCCGGACAGGACGGTCGTGGCGGTGCCGTTGACCAGCGCCTTGGTCAGCGCCTGCGCCGCGTCGATAGTCTGAACGCTGGAGCTGCCATTGGCATTGTGCAAGGTGAGCGTCACATCGGTGTCATAGCCATGGGCGACAAAATTATGGGGATCGACCGGCGCCTGTGACGCCGCCGCGCCGCTGCCCCGCTCCAACATGACGTCGATGGCGGAATTGGCCGGAATCGAAGGGGCCGCGACCGACAACGTCGCCTGCTGGACGGACCCGTCGGGATAGTGGGTGCGGGCGTCGACTTGGACCGCGACCGGTTGGCCGTTCACCATGGCGACGAGATGCGTGCCGGCAGGCAGGTCGCCATCGACGAAGACCTGACCGAAGGTGACGGTGCGCGGGGCGATGGCGGCGGCGGTGTTGTTCTCCAGGTGCACCGCGACGATGTCGCCGGCTCCGCTGGGCGCCGGGAGCACCGGCGCATGATAGATCGTGCCGGAATTGGCGACGGCCGGCGACGACGAGCCCGATGACGCCGCCACCGTCGCCGTATACGTGCCGCTCGCCACATCATAGACGGAATTGGCGAAGGCGATCTTGCCGATGCCGTCGAGGTGAACCACCGTGCCGGTGGCATGGATGTCGGTGACGTCGATGCCGCCGGCGGCGTTCTTGGCGATGCCGTACGACGTGTCGGTATTGGCGAAGACCGCGGTGTCGGTTCCGCCCATGCCCTCGACCAGGCGGGTGTTGGCGGTCACGATCAGCCTGTCGTTGCCGGCGGTGCCGTCGACTTCGCCCACCCTTGTGCCGTCGCTGAACTTCAGAACCTGAATGTTGTTGGCGGTGACGGTCAGGTGGGTGGCGTTGTCGACGATGCTGAAGGCGCCGTGGACGCCCGAGGTCACGGTGTAGGCGCTTTGGGCCTTGGCGAAAACGGCGGTGTTGATGCCGGCGCCGCCGTCGACCTTCTGCACGCCGGCTCCGACGGTCAGGGTGTCGTTGCCGGCGGTGCCAAGCAGGACCATCGTCGCCGTGGCCGTGTCGTAGCTCAGGCCATCGGAGAATTTGAGGGTGGCGATGCCGTCGAGGTGGACGACCGTGCCGGTGGCATGGGTGTCGGTGACGTCGATGCCGCCGGCAGCGTTCTTGGCGATGCTGTACCAGCCGCTGTAATTGGGGAAGACCGCGGTGTCGGTTCCACCCATGCCCTCGACCAGGCGGGTGTTGGCGGTTATCTGCAGCGTATTGTTGGCGGCGGTGCCGTCGACCTCGCCCACCTTGGCGCCGTCACTGAATTTCAGAACCTGAATGTTGTTGGTGGTGACGGGCAGATGGGTGGCGTTGTCGACGATGGTGAAGGCGCCGTGGACGCCCGAGGTCACGGTGTAGGCGCTTTGGGCCTTGGCGAAGACGGCGGTGTTGATGCCGGCGCCGCCGTCGACCACCTGCGCTCCGGCCACGACGGTCAGCGTGTCGTTGCCGCCGGTGCCGACCATGGTCATCTTCGCCGAGGCCGTGTCGTAGGTCAGGCCGTCGGAGAATTTGAGCGTGGCGATGCCGTTGATCACCGTATTGTGCAGTGTGCCGTAAACGGTGTCGGTGACAGTCAGCGTGCCGTCGGCGTTCCTGGTAATCTGGTAGCAGTCATGACTGTGGCCCACCACGACGGCATCGTTGGTAAATTTGCCGACGATCGACTGTACTTGATTTGGCGCATTCGGAATGGTGAAGGTTTCATTCGCCGCAGTCGCGGTGATCGCCCATTGGCCGCTGCCGCCGTTGTAGCTCCAATAATCGGCGAATGTATATGTATTGGAGCTGCTCACAGGCGTGTCGGCGACTCCGGAAATGGAGCAATGAATGACTTTAGATCCGGCGGTACTGGTGGTGATCGTGTAGTTCGAATGATCGTATTTCAAAGCGACGGCTGCCATCACGGTTCCTTTCATATACATCGTTGCCTGGGACGCGGCAACGATACTTGAAATGACCTTTTAACGGGGGCGCCACAAAGGGGCCGGCTTCCGCCGAAGTGGGGCCGGCGAAATTTGGACGGAACGACTCCTGCTGAGAAGCTCGCGGCGCGAATGGCTTTCTCATAATAACCATGCGCCAATAGGGCTCTTTGCCAGAGCGGCATCAATATAATGTCAAATCACTTCCAAATAGATAATCATCTCGCGGGAAGCGGGGCATTTTTTCGCGATTTCCCAGCCCCGAGCGGAAGCCTGACAGGGGGCCGTCCCCCAGTAGACAATTTCGTCTGAGTAGATTCCGACTCTGCGGGGCCGTGTCGTCGTCGGCTAGGGTCGGAACTGAGGTGGACCGGGCTCGGGGGGGGCCAGCCGCGCCCTGTGGCGTGAGAATCACCAATCGCGACCCCAATTTTGCCGCACCTCCTTTGTGGATATCCAACGGCAGGAGTGCTCAGATGATAGGTATTAAAGGTATTTTCCTGGCGACATCGCTCGCCGTGGCGGCGCTGCTGCCGATGGGTGCGTTCAACAGCGCAACTGCGGCGTCGGCGGAAGATCTCAACAGGGAGGCAATTCAGGCCCTGCAACAGCTTTACAAGACCAACCCCATCGCCGAGGACCTGTCGAAGAGGGCCAAGGCCGTGCTCGTATTCCCCAATATCATCAAAGCCGGCCTGGTATTCGGCGGGGCCTACGGCGAGGGCGTGCTCAAGCGGGGATCGGCGATTGACGGCTACTACAATTCCTTTACCGGATCCTGGGGCCTGCAGGCCGGCGCCCAATCCTATGGTTACGCCGTGTTCCTGATGACCAGCAAGGCCGAAAGTTACCTCCGTCGCTCACACGGATTGGAAATCGGCGTCGGTCCGACTGTCGTCGTCGTCAACGAGGGCGTCGCCAAGAATTTGACCACATCGACGATGAAGAAAGACGCCTACGCCTTCATTTTCGATCAGGAGGGTCTGATGATCGGGGTCAGCATCGAAGGAACCAAGATTTCCGAGATCAAGCGCTGAATGAAGGCGACAGGCTCCCGGTTCGCAACAACAGGCATGTCTGCGATGCAAGCCGGGGGCCTCGAAGGTCGTGGCTGGGTCGCCACGCTGGACGGCACCGATGCCGTGATCGCCCTCTCCGGCGACTGGATCGCCTGCACCGGCTGCGTCGAAGCCGGTGCGGCGCCGCGGATTCTCGGGATCGGGGCGCACGGCCTGACTTTCGACGCCGGCACTCTGGGGCGGTGGGACAGCGCCCTGATTGCGTTTCTGTCGACCCTTCGCGACGGCGCGGGGAAAGGCGGTGTCAGCTTCGACGAGGCCGGCCTGCCCCCGCCGGCCCGCAAATTGCTGGCGCTGGTTCGCCGAGGCGGGGCGGCGCCGGTTGGTATAAGGCGAGCCCCTTTCGTCGAGCGCATCGGCCAATGGGCGATCGCCATCGCAGCCGAGGTGACCGAGGTGGCCGCCCTCGTCGGCGAAATCTGCCTTGGCTGCGGGACCGCGGCACGGAACCGGTCCTCGATGCGGGGCTGCGACCTGCTCGACTGCCTGCGTGGTGCCGGGGTCGCGGCGCTGCCGATCGTCACCGTCGTCAACGTTCTGGTGGGCGGGATCCTGGCCTTCGTCGGCGCCATCCAATTGCGCCCTTTCGGGGCGGACATCTACGTCGCCAGCCTGGTCGGGATCGCCGTCGTCCGTGAGATGGCGGCGCTGATGACCGCCATCATCATGTGCGGCCGCACGGGCGGGGCCTATGCCGCGAGCATCGCGACGATGCAGGGTAACGAGGAACTCGACGCCCTGCGCGCCATCGGCATCCCGGTGTTCGACTACCTTGTCCTGCCGCGCGTCCTGGCGCTGACCGCGATGATGCCGATCCTCTATCTCTATGGCTGTGCGGTCGGCATCTTCGGCGGCTTCGTGGTGTCGGTGGCGACGCTGAACATCTCCCCCACATCCTTCATCGCCGAGATCCGTGCCGCGGTCTCGGGTGGCCAGTTCGGCCTCGGTCTGGCCAAGAGCCTGGCATTCGGCGCCCTGATCGCCATCGCCGGATGCCGCATCGGGCTGCGGGCCGGCCGCAGTGCCGCGGATGTCGGACAAGCGGCGACGGCGGCGGTCGTCGCCGGTGTGGTCGGCGTCATCGTGCTGGACGCGGCGTTCGCGGTCTGCGCCAACGCGTTGGGATTTTGATCGATGACGGAACGGCAGGACGGACCGAAACTTGAGGTGGAGGGGCTGGGCATCGGATTCGGCGACCGAATCGTCCAGCACGACCTCTCGTTCACGGTCGCGGCCGGCTCCGTCTTCGCCATCATGGGCGGCAGCGGGTGCGGCAAAAGCACCCTGCTCAAGGCGATGATCGGGCTGCTGCGCCCCTTCGCCGGCCGGATCCGTGTCGGCGACGAGGACTACTGGGCGGCGAGCGACGGGCGCCGCGCCGAGATCGGCCGCCGGTTTGGCGTCCTGTTTCAAAGCGGCGCGCTGTGGAGTTCGATGAGCACGGCCGAGAATGTCGCGTTGCCTCTAAGACTGCTGACGTCGCTCGACGATGCGTCGATCATCGCTCTGGTGCGCGTCAAATTGGCTCTGGTCGGGCTCGAGGCCGCGGCCGAGACCATGCCGGCCGAACTCAGCGGCGGCATGCGCAAGCGCGCCGGCCTGGCCCGGGCGCTGGCGCTCGACCCGGAAATCCTGTTCTTCGACGAACCCTCGGCCGGGCTCGACCCCATCACCGCCAAGCGTCTCGACGACCTGATCTTGGAGTTGCGTGACGGTTTCGGCACCACGGTGGTGATCGTCAGCCACGAATTGCCCAGTCTCTTCGGGATCTGCGACAGCGGGATCTTTCTCGATTCCGCCAGCAAGACCGCCATTGCCCATGGCGCGCCACGGACGTTGCGCGACGAATGCGATCACCCGACCGTGCACGCCTTCATGAACCGCGAGAGGCCACCGGGGGATCGAGACGTGGCAGGAGACCGGCATGACTGCCGCTAGACCCGCCCTGGTCGGCGGCTTCGTGCTAAGCGGTCTGGTGCTCGGCGTCGCCGCCATCTTGCTGTTCGGATCCACCCACCTGTTCAGCCCGACCGTCCGCGCGGTGGTGTATTTCCGCGGTTCCGTGGCCAACCTCGACGTCGGCGCGCCGGTGACCTTTCGAGGCGTCCGGGTCGGTACGGTCACCAGCATCAGGGTGACTCTCGACATGGCCGATCTCACCGCCCGCATTCCAGTCTACCTGGACCTGAATCCCTCGCGGATCTCCCTGCAGAACAATGCGGACGGGAAGACGGACGCAGACGTCGATCGTCTGCTCAAGGCGGGCCTGCGGGCCCAGCTCAACATGCAAAGCCTGATCACCGGCCAGCTCTTCGTCGACCTCGATTTCCGGCCGGGCACGGCGGTGACGATGGTCGGCGGCGATGTCGGCAGGACCGAGATCCCCTCCATTCCGTCGACGCTGCAGACCATCGAAAGCGAGATTGCCCAGCTTCCGCTGAAGGAGATCGCGTCCAACGCCAATCTGGCTCTTGCCGCCATCCAGCGGGCGGCCGATGCGCTTCCGCAAAGATTCGGGGCCACGGCCGACAGCCTTCGGCAAACCTCGGATGCCGCCCGTGTCGCGTTGGGCGACATCGACCGGCTGGCGATCGCGGGTCGGCGTCAATTGGCCGTCGACGGCGATGAACTCGAGCGCGTCCTGGCGTCGTCGAACCGGACGGCGCGCGAGGCCGAGGCGCTGCTGATCTCGCTGAACGCGTTGATGGCGATCGACTCTCCCATGCGCAGCGATCTTCAGGCGGCCAGCCGCGATCTGGCGGCAAGCGCCGGTTCCCTGCGCGGGTTCACTCATGTGATCGAACGCGATCCGAGTGCGCTCCTGACCGGCAGGACGATCCGTTGACCCGCTGGCGGGGCCTGGCGATGGCAGCCTTGGTCACGGGCTGCAGTTCCTTGCCGATCACGAGAATCTATGTGCTGGGCGATCCGCCGGCGCCGGCAATCGGCGTCCGGTCGGAGGCCGGCCTCGTGGTCATCGTCCTCAGGACCGTCTCGGTTCCGGACTATCTCGACACCACCGACATTCTTCGGCGCTCGGGCCCGAACGAAGTGATCCCCAGTCCAACCGGGCGGTGGGGGGAGCGCTTGTCGCTGGGCCTCACCGACGCCCTGGCGTCCGCCCTGTCCGGGCGACTGCCGCAGTTGGTGATCACGACCATCCCCGCCGCCGAACCGACGCGGCGCCTCTTCGTCGATGTCGACAGGGCCGATATCGGAATTGACGGCAGCTGTCTGGTGGCGGCGCGATGGCGCGTCACCGGGATCGACGGAAAAACCATGGCGGCGAGCAGCCACGGGACGTTCGGCGAAACAGCCGCGTCGAGCGACGATTCGGCGGTCGCATCGGCGATGACGAAGGTGATCGGTCGACTCGCCGAACAGGTCGCCGCGACAATTGAAGCGGGCGGTAGGTAAATTCCGAGACTGTGTTGCCATTCCAGGCCCGGCTACCATCGCGATCCCAACGGGAATCCGAGGGAAGCTTCGTCCCGGCGGTCGCCGATGTGGGAGCCAGTCCCGGGGCGAGCGGATCTCGTGGTCGACGGCCAGCGAAAAGGTAACACTCCAATGAACATCATCGCCTTCTCGATCCTAATCGTGCCGCTGCTGCTGACGGGCGCGCCACCCGCCGCCGCCAGGCCGATGCTGGTGTTCGTCCCGGGAACCTCCGCTCAGGTGGCGGCGGACGATGCGGCGGATGACAGGGAGACGTTCTCTCAAAAGGCGCATGACGACATGCAGGAATGGCGACGGACGCTGCGTGAATTCAGCGACAAGGCCGACGCCATCGGCAAGAAGGCCAACACCGAGGCCGAGGTCGACCTCAACAAGGCCTGGACCAAGGCCGAGACCGCATGCAACAAGTTGCGGGCCGCGGGCGTCGAAGGCTGGGAGAACGCCAGGGCCTCTTACGAAAGGGCATCCGACGACCTGATCGAGGCCTGGCGCCGGATGAATCACGAGGACAAGTGAATACGCTGCGGGACCCTCGCCCGACCCGACCTGATCCCGTGAAAGTTGCTCTGCTATGTCGATGAGGTGGGAGCCGGGGCCGACGGGTCGGCGGCAACCACGCACCCCGGCGTGTCGTCGGTTTTTGCCGAATACAAGGCTTTGTCGGCACGTGCGAGCAACTGTTCGATGGTCTCGTCGGGGCGCCATTGGGCGACGCCGACACTGACCTTGATGGAAAAAGCCCCGGCATCGGATTCGGTGGTGGCCGAAGCCACCCCCCGGCACAGCCGTTCCGCCACCCGCATCGCCTTATCAACCGAGGTCTCCAGCAGCAGCAGGACGAACTCGTCGCCGCCGATGCGCGCCATGACGTCTCCGTTCCGCAATTGCCGGCTCATTTGCGTCACCACCATGAGAAGCGCCTTGTCTCCGGCGGCGTGCCCGAAGGTGTCGTTGATCGTCTTGAAATCGTCGAGGTCGACGAACAGCACGGCGAACGGTTTGCGATAGCGCGTGAAGCGCCGCATTTCGTGCGCGGCCAAGCGCATGAAGCCGCGGCGATTCCATATGCTGGTGAGAGAATCGGTGTCCGCCAATCGTTCCAGCTCGAGGTTGAGGACGCGCAGTTCCCCGGTCCGTTCCTCGACCCGCCGCTCCAGTTCCTCCTTCGCCCGACGCAGCGCCTCTTCGGCACGGCGCGATTCCGTCGTATCGCGGGTGACCTCGGCGAAGCCGATGATTTCGCCGGGTTGGCCATAGACCGGTTCGATCACGACGCTCGCCCAGAAGCGGCTGCAGTCCTTTTTGACCTGCCACCCGTCACCACGGTAGTGGTCGTAGCGGGTCGCCGTCGCCAGGGCATTTTGCGGTTCGACCGCACGCGATTCTTCCGGATAGAACGTCGAGAAGTGGCGGCCGACGATCTCTTGCGACGCATACCCCATGATCCGCATCGCACCCGTATTCCAACTGAGGACGCAGCCCTCGGGGTCGAGCATGAACACCGCGTAGTCGCGGATGCTGTCGATCATCAGCTGGGCCATCGCATCGTTCGCTATCGGCATTCCAGGCTCCCGAATGGATGGCCCATGGGCACCGGCGTCACGCGCTTCCATTTCGATTGCGCTACGCGCTCAGCGCGAAATCCACCACCAGGACGATGGTGGGTGATCTCGACGTCCGCAAGGCTCGTCGGTCAGCCGCACGGGCGGAACTGGTCCCCTGCCGCCGGCACGTCCATGCCGGCATGCACATAGAGGCGTGAGGGGGTGGTCGTATCGAGGATCGCCTTGGCGCGACCGATTTCCGCTGCCGTGCCATGCGCCATCACCAGGAAGTTGTCGGCTTTCAGAGCGGTCTCGTATTCAATCACGCTGTCCTTCGGTATGCCGATGCTGTAGAGCGCCGCGCCGAGCGCACTCAGTCCACCGACCACGGCGGCACCCTCAACGGCGGAGATCGCCGCAGCAGCCAGATATCCAAGTACGATGACATGGCCGACGACTGGGACGGTGATGAACAGCCCGCCAAAGAACAAACCCCAAAGGCCACCCCAAAAGGCCCCCCGCCCACCCCAGAACTTGACCCTGTCACCGATGTTGTAAAAACCGACGACATTTTCTTCGGTATGATATCCTTTGCCAACAACGCTTATATTGTTCATTTTAAATCCGTCTGATGACAATAATTTTACTGCGGCTTCCGCCGCGGGATGATCAGCAAATACGGCGATGACGGCATCTGGCGTCTTCATCTTTTTCTCTTTCATTTCGGGGCGGCACCTGGCGAAGGTCTTCACGATTGCGGGACCCGGGCGCGTCGGCCGGCCGATGCGACGATACTCGCCGGCGATGCCACGAAGGCAGGTTCGGAAAACACTCAATCCGGCCTCCGCCCGTATCGGCGCCACAGTCGCCGGCCGAATATAAGTACATTCCGAAGCTATGCGGCGTTTACGCTCCCGCATAATTGTGGCCGGAGCCAACCAGCTTCAGCCGGTGCCGTCCGTTTGCCGGGATCTGACGCTGTGTAGGGCCATCCTCGACGAAAGGGCACATAATGATGTTGCGTCTCACCAATCCCGTCACTCGCGCATTGACGTTGGCGGCCTTCCTCGGTGCCGCGGCCTTGGCCGGACCGGCCACTGCGGCCTCCGGCACCGATGCAGTTGCACCGGCCGCGACGCCTGTTTCGATCCAAGACCATGCCCGAATGGACCCCAAGGATCGGGTCGAAATGCGGATCAAGGAGTTGCACTCCAAGCTCCACATTTCCGCCGCGCAGGAAGATCAATGGGGCGCTACCGCCAAGGCAATGCGCGAGAATGCGCAGAGCATGGATGCGCTTATCAAGGAGCGTGACGCAAATTCCAAGACGATGACGGCTGTCGGCGACCTCATCTCCTATGAAAAGCTGGCGGTCGCACATGAGGAAGGCCTGAAGAAATTGATTCCGATCTTCCAGGTGCTCTACGACAGCCTGTCGGATGACCAGAAGAAGAGCGCCGACGACGCCTTCCGGAGCCATGGGTCGCACCACAGGCATTCGAAGGGCTAGTTGGACGAAATTCCGTCCGGACTCTTCCATTGGAATTTCACCACTAGGCGTGGAACAATCTGTTGAAAGAAGTCAGATCATGGATCATTTGACAAATCGCAGCGAGAGGCTCGGCGTTTCCGCTCGCGCGATCGCTGCGGTGCTCGCGCTTGCGACCGTGTTCGGCGGCGTGATCGTCGGGCCGGCGCAGGCCTACGACCGTGATCGCGATTACGATTACGGTCGCGATCGTCATCATGAACGGCACTGGCACGACCACCGTGGTGGCTACGTCTATGAGAGGCCGAGGGGGTACTACTCCGCCCCGCCGCCGGTCATCTACGAGGCGCCGCCGCCATCGCCGGGAGTCAACTTCGTCTTTCCGCTTCATATTCGCTAGTGCACGGACTCATTCATCGGGTACAGCCTAATCGTTCTCGTCATGCCCGCGAAGGCGGGCATCCATGGTGCTGCCGGTGCAATATTTGGTATCCAGACGGCACTGCCACCCCAACATGGACCCCCGCCTTCGCGGGGGTGACGAACGAGGAGGGCGAGCCGTCATGAATTTTCTGTTTGCGTCCGTACGCTGGTTGGCGGCCAACCCGAAAATAGACCCCTCGATCCGCACAGCGGGCGAGGGGTTTATTGCCGGGGGTATGCCGGAGAAGGATCCGGGATCGTGGGGCGCCGTTCGGCTAAATCCGCCCGAGGACCAGCAGGATCACGACGACGACGATGATGACGCCCAGTCCGCTGCTGGGGTAGTAGCCCCAGCTCGCACTGTGCGGCCAGGTCGGCAGGGCGCCGACCAGGAACAAGATCAGAATGATCAGCAGAATGGTGCCGAGCATGGCTTGAACTCCCAGGAAAGCCGGCGTGCCGAGACGCCGGGCTTATCGCCGCCTCATGATTCAGGGGCTGTAGATGAAGTCGGGAAGCGTCTTCAGCGATTCTCTGGTGGCGCCGCGCAGCAACATCCGCTTGTCCTGCACTTCGAGCGAGTTGTAGGGCACCACGACGTATTTCGTCCCAATGCCCAGGAAGCCGCCGACGGACAGCACCGCAAACGGCACCCTGTCGTTGGGGGTGACGATCAGGTCGTCGACCGTTCCCACCGCTTCGTTGGCCTCATTGTAGATGGGGCTGCCCACCACCTTGGATGTCCGGTAGCCGGTGGCCAGCGATTGCGAGTCGACCCTGGTCAAGGCCAGCGTCTGCGGCGAGCCCTGCGCGAAGGCCGGGGAACTCAGGGCCGCCGCGACGAGGGCGGCCCCCGCCAGAACTGTGATCGAACGTTTCATGGTTGGTTCCCTTTTGATTGAGTTAGGAGACGGAGCGGAATAACCGCTCCATCTCCGTCAAGCCCGAGCGGCGTCTGAGCCGGGGTTTCCGCGGACGCGGAAACCCAACAGAACAAACAAGGCGACGCACTTATTTTCACGCGTCGCCTTACGCGCGCCTTAGATCGGGGACTGGGTGCGGGACCCCAGGGTGATGTCGATGGCAACAGGGCTGCAGTAGCGCGGATTTGAAATTTCGCCCAACGTCCGCGCAATCTCCCCATAGGTCACATTATTGGACATGCTGAACGATACAACCGTGTCGTCGAAGACAAAACGCAGACGACTATCACCGGCATGTTTGGCGTTATTTGAGTTCATAAGACTCTCCGTCAGCTTACCATCGACATAACGCGCCGAGTTATTGCAACTCACGTTGACGGTATTCAGTCGTCATGGTCCGCCCGGTGTGTCGTCGTGGTGGTCGTCGACGATGTGACCGGTGCGGGCTGCGTCGTGGTCCGCTCGGTCGTGGTCCTGGTGACCTGTTCCGTGCTGCCGCAACCGGCCAGCAGGGTGCTGCCGGCAAGCAGGGTGACGGCGGTAAGGATTCGAAGCGAGGATGTCGTATTGGTCATGGCGGGGACTCCAATGTCAAAGAGGGCGGCGCTTGCGCGCCTCAAGGCGTGGTCGTCGTCGGGTGGCGGGTGGTGGTGTAAACGCTCCGCTCATTGTGCCGCGAGCGCGTCTGGGAGCTGTCCGGGGTGATTTTCAGTGGGTCTGAGGTGGCTTTGGGGCCGGCGGCGCCGTTGCCGTCGATGCTGTTGTCGGATCGGCTCGCGCTGAAATTCCCCGTGGCCGGCGTAATCGTGGTCGTCGCGCCGGCGGTGGGCTCCTCCATCGCCAGCACGACGCCAGTCATCATGGCGAATGCCGCGGCGCTCGTGAATAAAACCTTCATCATTATGTGATCTCATTTACTTGGCGATGCTGTGGAGAATACAGGTCGGATTACCGCTGCGGCAGGCTCGGAAATTACCCAAACGTTATGCAGCGGTGGCCGCGTTGTTTGCCGGCGTCATCCTCGCGCGCAAATGAATGATTGATTTCGTGGGGGCCTCGCCCCCAAGCTGCCCCGACGCGACCCCCACCAATGGGAGGCCCCCTTGACCCGAAGCGTTTTCCTGGCCGCAGTCCTGGCCATGATGCTTGCTGCCCTGCCTGCTGCCGCCACGCAGCCGGCGTGTCACTCGCCGGCCGAAATCGAGGCCATGCGCGTTCGCCAGTTGCAGATCGATCTGTGGTTGGCGGCGAGCAAATGCTCGGAAACCGGCGGCACCGTCGCGGTCTACTACAATGTCTACGTGGAACGATCGAGGCGGGCGCTGACCGAGAACGGCAAGTTGCTCAACGAGATGTTCGCCCGCCGGGGCAAGGGCGTGGCGGACCTCGACCACTACCTCACCGCCATGGCCAACGACGCCCAGATCCGCAGCCAATCGGTGGCCGACTACTGCAGGGTCCAGACGGTGACGTTGGAACGTGCCGCCGCACTGACGACCAGCGAACTGCCCGCCTTCGCCGCCGAGATCATCCCGTCACCCTTTGGTGCGGCCCCCTGCCACCTCAGGGAAGCCGGACGGTGAAGGCTGAAGGGCCTATTGGCCGGACTCCGCGGTGGCGGCGATGAGCACGGGCACGAGCGGCCCGGCGGGGTTTGGCCGGTGGATGTGGGTTGCGGTGACGTTGGCGAGATAGGCGCGCGTTTCCTGCGGCAGGGGCCGGCCGTGCAAACTCTGTCGATACCGTTCCGGCCCGGCATTGTAGGCGGCGAAGCCGCCCGGATAGCCGTAGCGGCCGAACATCGCCCCCAGGTAAGCCGTCCCCGCCAGGATGTTGTCGTGTGGATCGTGGGCGTCGGGGCCGAGACCATGGGCGCGACGCATTTCCTCATAGGTGGAGGGCATCACCTGCATCAGCCCGACGGCTCCGGCGCGCGACATGATCGGATGGCCGTCCTGCGTGGTCCGGCCACCGCTTTCAGCCTGCATGACGGCGCGTATCCACGGCTCGGGAATGCCGAAGCGCTCCGATGCTTCGGTGATGCAGTCCTGCCAGCGGTCGAGCTCGGCATGAGCCGGCGCCGCCGTCATCACGGCCAGAGCCGCCAAGATCATCATGGGCATTCTGTTCACGCGGCGATTGCCTCCCGATGGTGTGGGACTCCGAACAGAGGTGTCCGGGGACGGGGGCAAGATAGCGGCCGAGGATGCCGCTGCGGTAGGTTCGGATATTACCTACGGGCCGATCCGACCCGTCGGCCGGTATTCAGCCGCCATTGCGGCGGCGGCCGGACGGCCGCGCCCGCCGATGGGCGATGGCCGACCAGTCAAACCGCGGCAATCGCCAATCTGGCGAGGGCGGGAAGAGACTTCGATCCGGTCTTCTTCATGATCGAGGAGCGATGGTTCTCGACGGTGCGCTGGCTGATGCCGAGATCCGCGGCGATGTTCTTGCTGGGGTGGCCGGCGAGGACCATTTCCATGATCTGGCGCTGCCTAAGGGTCAGTCCCGCGAGGTGGTTGGCCGCGTCCTCCCGCCAGGCCACCACTTTGCTCGAATCCTTCGCCCGTTCGAGCGCGCGCTCGACGCTGGCGAGCAGTTCGGAGTTGCCGACCGGCTTTTCGAGGAAGTCCGACGCGCCCGCCTTCATGGCTTGAATCGCCATCTGCACGTCGCTGTTGCCGGTGATCATGATGGAGGGCAGGCAATGGCCTTCGTCGTGGAGCCGTTGCAGCAATTCGAGCCCGTTCATTCCCGGGAGGTAGGCATCGATCAACAGGCAGGATTCGCGGCGAGGACGATAAGCGGCGAGGAATGTCTCGCAATCCGGATAGTCCTCGACGGTCCGGCCGCTTTCCTCGAGCACGCTGCGGATCGCGTCCCGTATCTGGGCGTCGTCGTCGACGACGAAGATGACCGGCGGTTCCGCCACGCCGGTCGCGTCGGCCGGGAGCTGCGTGCGCGAGGGCAGCGCGGGTTGGGGGGCGGGCAGCAGGCGCTGGACGGCGTTCGTCAGCTCCTTCAATCCCACCGGTTTGGTGATCTGAACGCAGTTCAGGAATGCGCTGTTGCGCGAGGTGGCGGACGATATGTCGCCGGTCAGGATGATGACCGGGATCTCACGACGAAGTATCTGCCGCAGCATCGTGGCGACATCGAGTCCGTTCATCCCGTTCGGCAGATTGAGGTCCGCCAGCAGGAGATCGGGCTGGAACGTCCCTCGCTTCACCAACTCCCGCGCTGCGGGGCCGTCATGGGCCGTCGCCACGCGATGGCCGTCGTCCGTAAGAATGAGTTCGAGGAGGGCGCGCACCTCGGGATCGTCCTCGACGACGAGGATCGCGCCGGTGCGGGGGGCGGGGGCGATGGTTTGGTCATCGATGCCGTGCCGATGGGGCCTGATCGCCGGCGGCACCTCGCTCTGCGGAAGCGTGACGTCGATGGCGAAGACCGATCCCTTGCCGGGAACCGAGCGAACGCGGATCGGATAGCCCAGCAGATTTCCCAGGCGGCGCACGATGGGAAGACCGAGGCCAAGGCCGCGGCTTCGTTCCCGTGCGGCATTGTCGAGTTGATAATACTCGTCGAAGATCGCTTCTAGCGCGTCGGCGGGGATGCCGATGCCGCTGTCCCAGACCTCGATGCTCAAGGCCCCTTCACGCCGGCGGCACCCCAGCAGAATCTTACCGCTCTTGGTGTATTTCAACGCATTCGACAGCAGGTTGCGGATCATCTGCTCGAGCAGATGCGGATCGCTGCGGATGACGCGGTTGCACCGGACCACGCGCAAGGTAAGCCCCAGCGATTGCGCGTGATAGAGGAAGTCGTCTTCCAGCCGCGCAAGCAGGTCGGCGACCGGAATGTCGGACATTTCGGGGTGGACCGCGCCGGAATCGATCTGGTTGATGTCGAGCAGGGTGTTCAGCATGGTCGACATCGTGCCCAATGTTTCGTCTATCCGTAGGACCAGTTTCTGTGCCTTCTCTCCTTCGACGGAATTCGCCAGCAGTCCTTGCAGCAGGGCGAGCGTTTGCAGCGGCTGGCGGAGGTCATGACTGGCGGCGGCAAGAAAACGCGACTTCGCGATAGTGGCTGCCTCCGCCTGCTGCTTGGTCACCCACAGTTCGTCCAACACCTGCTTGCGGTCGGAAATGTCGGTAAAGGTGATGACGACGCCCTCGGCGCCGCCGTCGCGGGTGCGGTACGGCAATATGCGACGCAGGTACCAGGCGCCGCTCTTGGCTTCGATTTCGCGTTCGGCCGGCTCCTGGGTCTGCAGCACGGTCTGGGCATCGTTCAGCAGGGCATCGTCGACGGCCAGCGAGCTGAGGTTGGCGAGCGGTCGCCCGATGTCGCCGGGAATGACGCTGAAGAGCGACGTGGTGGCTGGCGTGAACAGGCGGATATTGAGGTGGGTGTCAAGAAACAGCGTCGCCACATTGGTGCTGTACAGGACGTTCTGCAGATCGTTGGAGGTGGTCCGCTGCCGCTCCAGCGTTTCCTGGAGCTGACCGTTGAGTGCGGTGAGTTCCTCGTTGAGCGACTGTAATTCCTCCTTCGAGGTCAGCAGTTCCTCGTTTGTCGATTGGAATTCCTCTTGAACCGACAAAGTTTCTTCATTGATAATTCGCTGATCTTCCAGCGAAAGATCGAGGTTGCGGATGGCGACCTGCAATTCCGTTCTCGTCGCCTCCAGTTCCTGTTCGAGCAGGGCTGCCGACGGATCGTCACCGGACGTGATGGGGTTGGCTTGCCGTTGCTCCGGCTTCGGCTCGTCGACGATGCAGATCAGCAGCAGATCCTCGCCCTCGCTCTCGACCGGGCGGACGTTGATGCCGAACTGAATCGTTTCGCCCTCGTGAGTCATCCGGCAGCCGGCCACGACAATGGGGACGTTCTCATGGCAGGCCTGCTGGATGGCCGAGCGGAGCTTGGTCCGCATGCCCGGACTGGCGATTGCCAGCAAATCGTGTGTTGGGTGCCCGGGGGAGAAGTGCAGATAGCGGGATACCGGTCCCAGGGAATAGAGGCACTCGTTCTTGCGGTTGATCAGGATCGCGGCGGGTGCGAAGGCCTCGATCACCAGCCGCTGGCAAAGATCGGCAAGAACGGCTTGGCGCGAACGGGCCGGGCCTTTGTCCGGCCTGGCGGGGGCGCGTACGCCGTCGATGGCGCCTTTTGAAAAACTGATTTCGCCCAGACGCGAGGGGCGGGCGTGCCGGTACAGCCGCTCCGACTTGGCGATCACCTTGAAGCGGCCGTCCGCGTCGGCGATCGATTCCGAGGTGCCGAGAAGGAGAATGCCATCGATGCGCAACGCGAAATGAAAAACCGAGATGACCTTCGCCTGCGCCTCGGGGCGCAGATAGATCAGAAGATTCCGGCATGAAATCAGGGCGAGGTTCGAGAACGGCGGATCGGCCAGCACATCCTGGACGGTGAAGACCACCGCTGCGCGCAGCTCGGGCGTAACCCGGAAACCGCGGCCTTCCTTGGTGAAGAATTTGGCAAGCCGCGCCGGCGATACGTTGGCCTCGATCGTTTCCGGGTAGAGGCCCTCGCGGGCGCTGGCCACGGCGTCCTGGTCGACGTCGGAGGCCAGGATCTGCAGCTTGACATTGCTGCCCGCCGCCAGGATCTCCTCCTGGAAAAGGATGGCGAGGGAATAGCTCTCCTCGCCGGTGCTGCACCCGGCGACCCAGATGCGTAGCGGCTGATCGGATTCCCGGTCACGGACCAGGCCGGGAATGATCTTTTCCGCCAGATGATCGAACACCTCCGGGTCACGGAAGAAGCTGGTGACGTTGATGAGCATATCCTCGGCAAGACGGTCGAGTTCGCCGGTGTCGTTGCGCAGCATGTCGAGATAGCGATCGATGTCGTCGCTCCCGATCGAAGCCATCGCCATGCGCCGCGCGATCCGGCGTTCCAGCGTGCCATGCTTGTAAAGTGTGAAATCGCAAGTGGTTTTTGCCCGCAGAAGGCCGATGACCTCGGGCAACCAGTCTCGCGTGGCCCCCTGCGGCGCGGCGCCGTCGTCGCTGCTGGTGCTGGCGTATTTGACAATGGCATCGGGAATCTCGGCCACCGGCAGCACAAGGTCCACCGCGCCGGTCGCGATCGCGTTGCGCGGCATGCCGTCGTAGGCGGCCTCGGCGGGGGTCTGGGCGATCACCATGCCGCATTTTTCCTTGACGGATTTGACACCCAGACTGCCGTCGGTCCCCGTTCCCGAAAGGACCACGCCGATGGCGCGAGGGCCGCACTCCTCGGCCAGCGAGTGCAGCAGAAAATCGAACGGCAGGCGGCTGCCGTGGCGCTCCCGCGGTTGCGACAGGTGCAGGGCGCCGCCGGCGACGGAAAGATAGGTGCCGGGGGGGATGGCATAGACGTGGTCGGGCTGGATCGGCATCCCATCCGTCGCCTGGCACACGGTCATCGGCGTGTAGGCGGCCAGCAGATCGACCATCATGCTTTCGTGGGTCGGATCGAGATGCTGGATCAGGATGAAGGCCATGCCGTTGTCGCCGGGAAACGCGGCCAGAAACTTCCGGCAGGCATCGAGGCCACCCGCCGAGGCGCCGATTCCGACCACCGGGAAATCGCCACGGAGACTCTCCGCCGCATTGTGCGGGTTCGAATGCAACGGGACGTCCTTGGCCTCAGCCTGGGGGGTATCTGTCATTCGTCCATTGTTCTTGAACCGGGCGCATTCAAAAGAGCGGCGCCGCCTGAGGATGACACGGTTTCCCGATGTTGACCAAAGTCCATTTCGCATAGGCCTTTCTGCGCGTACATCTCAAACGATGGCGAACGAAGGAACCGGTGCGCGGTTCCTTCCACGCCAATGGGCTGTCTGGGCGTCAATAGGGATGCTGGACGGTGATGTCGACGACTCGATTGCGCCGCTCGGCGACGTTGTCGGCGGTCGCCACGTCCTGCCTAGTCTCGCCGACCCAGTTCGTGTCGATGCGGGAGGCCTGCACCGAATGGGCGATGAGCGCGTCGCGCACCGCCTCGGCCCGGTGCCGCGACAGCAGGGAATTTACCGCCGGGGTGCCGATGCGGTCGGTCTTGCCGACGATTTCGATGCGAACCTGACCGTCGTTCTCCGCGACTTCGGCGATCGCGTCGATGATCTTCCGGCCTCTCGCATTGATTTCGGTGCCATCGGTCTCGAAGAAGATTTGATACCAGGCGCCGACCACTTGTGGCCCATCGGTGGCGGCGGACGTCGGCTCGGTGGTGCCGGAACAGGCGGCCAGCATCGCCAGGCCGGCGGCGGCGGCGAGCGTGCGATAGGAAATCTGCGATCGAATCATGGATTTTTCCCTCGATGTGTCATTCGAAAACCGGCAGGTCCGGCCGCAGCCGTTCGGGCTACCGCCAGACCGGCCTGCCCAGATTGACCTGATGTCTACTGGTGAGTGCTCCGGCGCCGGCGCCGACGGCGCCGCCGATCAATGCGCCTTCGAGCGGCGCGCCCAGCATGAATCCGCCGAGGGCGCCGACGCCGGCGCCGATTCCCGCGCCGCTGAGGGCGCGATCTCCGGTGGAGTTGCCACACGCGCCGAGCGCCAGGACTGTAATGGACAAGCAGGCGGCGAGGGCTATTCGTTTCATGGACGATCTCCTGATAATGAGCGCGCGCACCTGTCGAGGCACAATGGGCGATGGTAGGCGGTGTTGCCGTTTCGCCGGTAGCGTCGGGAAATACCTAGACGAGGCGAACTGGTTGTTTGAATGTTCTAGCAATGGCGCCGGCGGCCTTCTCATCGGGCGAGATCGGCGATGACCCGGCGGAGCTGGGGCGAGGCGCCGACGGCACATCCCGCCAGCACAGCCAGAAGGGCGAAACGCGGCGTTTCGGAGTGAGCGTCGCGGTCGATCGCCGCCGCGGCCGCTCCCACGAGATCGGCGATGGCGGAGGCGCTGTCCGTCGCGTCACCAGCCGGTTTCAGGGATCGCGGCGCGGCCAACGCCAGCAGTCCGGCAACCGCCAGCAAGCCGCCGCCGGTCACCGCGGCGGCGGCGGCTGTCGCCATGCTCTCCGCCAATAGCAGGAAGGCGCCGCCGGCCAGCATGGCGAGACCCATCGCGGCGAGCAGCGCGGCGACTGCCGCCAGCACGATGCGCCAGCGATGCCGGCGCAGCTCGCTTTGCGCGTCGGCGACCACGCAACGCAGAAGGGATGGCATCAGGCGCGACAAGGCCGACATGCCCTTGCCTCACCGCTTGACGACGAGATTGCCGATGAGCACACCCAGGCCGAAGCCGATCAGGATGCTCGCCAGCGGACGTTCCCGCATTTGTCGGGCGACGACCGCCATTCCCTCGCAGCCGTGTGTCTTCAGCGCCGCCGCCGCCGCTTCGACCTCGTCGGTCGCATGGCCGACGCCGGCCCGCAGCTTCGCCGCGTAGTCCTCGGCGCTCCGGCCGGTGAGCTCGCGCAGGGACTGCGTGAGGCTGACGAGGTCGGAACTGAGCTTGCCGAAATCCATCTTCAACGTGTCGAATTCCTGCTCAACATTTCTTGTGGACATCGATATCTCCGATTCTTTCTGGGTTTGGTCCGACGGCCACAACGTGGTGCAGGCCTGTGGGAAGGCGGTACGCTTGACCATAGGGAGGGGATGGGCCGCCGCGATAGGCTCGGAAATTACCCACAAAGTCCTTCGCGTCTTGCCCGCTGTGGCATCGGCGGCGTCGCCTGCGCCGGAAACCGGCAAGTTGAGTAGATTCCGAATCTCGCGCCGTCGGCCGAACTTCTTTAGATCAACACAGCAGGGTTCTCGGCCAGGTGACAATTGTGCCGACTCAGATTTTCGACTCGGGCCAAGGGATAGCCGTAAATGGCCGCAATTCACTGAAAGACAGAGGTTTAGTCATGAAAACCACCAAGTACTTGCTCACTGCTGTGGCGGGGATCGCGCTGAGCGGTTGCACTTCGTTCTCCAGTATCCGTGACGTCAACACCATGCGGGCCACCACCGCGCAAGGCGGCACGCCCTTCACGCGGGCGCTCGCCGAAGAATATCGGGCTCAGGTCAACGACGAGATCACCGAGGTCGAGTGGGACGACGCCGCATGGTTCGCCCGCAAGGGGCTGCAGGCCGCAAGAGGCGAAGCCGTTCTGCCGGTGGAGGTCACTGCGGCGCCGGCCGGGGCACACCTTCGCCACGGCCATCTGGGGCCGGTCGTCGAGGTTCCCGCCGACCGATTGCCCCAGCTATCGGCGGCGCGCTCGCGATTGGTCGCCTTCCTCGACCTGGGCGGTCGCGATCGTCAGCCGCTGCTTGCCGCCCATGCCCAGGGCACCTACGACTGCTGGATCGAAGAGGAGTGGGAGCAGGAGGTGGACATCGAGTGCCGCACCGAATTCCTGAAGATCGAAAGGCAGTTCACGGTCACTCAGTCCCAGTCGATGGGCGAAACGACGACCGTGGCCAAGCAGTCGGATACGATGCAGACGCCGTACCAGGTGTTCTTCGACTTCGATCGTTCGAATATCGGGCCTGACGCCGCCAAGATCATCCAGCAGGCGGCTGCCAGCTCGAAGAACGGCAACATCACCCGCATCAACCTCACAGGTCATACCGACGCCGCCGGAAGGGACGATTACAATCAGGCCCTGTCGGAACGTCGGGCCGATGCGGTCAAGGCGGAACTCGTCAGGGATGGCGTGCCGTCGAATGAGATCAACAGCACCGGTGTCGGCAAGGCCGGCCAGTTGGTCCCCACGGCCGACGGTGTTCGCGAGCCTCAGAACCGCCGCACTGGTATCATCCTGCAGTAGGCGCGGTCCCCCGCGCCAAAGGCCCGCCTCGCGAGGGGCGGGCCTTTTCGGTGCGTCCGCCGCGCGGTCGGCAGGGACAGGTGAACAGTTGCCGATCGGTCCATTGAAATTATGTTAATCACACCATATATCATATGGTTGTTATGGAGAGTGCGTTCCCGCTCATGAGGAATTGATTAAATGGAAAATGACGTGCCGCAGACACAGTGTTCAGTCAGAGACTTTGTGGTGCCGCTCGCACTCCTTCCAATAGTCTTTCTTATCGGCGTCGTGATCTCGATCGCAGTGGGTCCCCATCTCACCTGACATCCGGGGAGAGCCTGAACCTGCATCGCGTCGCGAATGGCCGAACCGGCCCAGGGGCGGTCTCTGAACGACAAATATGGCAATCGCGTCCACGACATCGACCCGGAACGGGACGTTTGATGCGAAAGGACGCGAGATCTTTTAGGAGGGCTTGATGCCCAACCATGAGCACGCAACCACTATTCCGCATATGGCGGGAGACTACCGGCTGCGGCACAGTATCTTGGCTGATCTGCAGCCGGTCATCCTGGGCGAGACCGAGGAATCGCGCGTGAGCCGGGCGACTGCCGCTCTTTACGAACAATTGGCGGACCAGTTCTCAAACGAGGAAGACATCGCGGCCCACTTCAGTCCGGAGGCGGTTTGCGCGCTGAAATGCGAGCACGGCCACATGATGGAGATGGTGACCCGCCTCCGCGCCATGCCGTACGGGCACAAGGACGCTCGCCAGCTGGCGTTCCTGGAATTGACGCAGGCTTTGTTCCAGCATGATGCCGGCGACGTCCGCCAATCTTCCCCGAATAACGGCGACGGACAGCGCCGCACGCAACGTCGGCAGCATGACCGGCGAAGCGACGACGCCGAGTGCCAGCAGCCCAATTGAGAGTCGTGCAGGGTAATACCGGCCGGCGATCGAACAGACTCGGCGGCCGGTATTCAGCCGCCGTTGAGGCGGCGGCCAAGGGCCGCGGACGCGGCCCGCCCGGCTAGGGGCGATACAGCCGGCCTTTTCAAAGGCCGGCTGGAATAACGGGTAGGCCTGCGCGACGGCGCGGCCCGCCCTACCTTCCGCGGAAGAATCCGCTGCCCATCAGCACGATCCCAAGGACCAGGGCGCCGCCGCCGACCAGAGGCGGGATGGCGTGCGACGTATCTTCCTGCGTCTGGATCTTCAGATCGCCGATCTTGGCCACATCCGTGGTTTGCTGGGTGGTGAACACCGGAATGGCCAACCCGGCAATGCCCAGGAGGGCGAACAACGCCCCCACGATCATCAGCGTATTCGTTGAGCGTCCCATCGGTCTCTCCAATTCATGTGAGCTGAATTCCGCCTGCGACGGCATGTCACGGGCGCGGATCGGCGTCGGCCGCCGCGTGAGGGGGAGCTTCAGAGGGCGCGACCGCGCCCACGCGATTCGTCCCGGACACGGCAGCCGTCAGAGGGTTGTTGCGCTTGTCCTTGGCCCGCATGGAGACCACCAGCGCATCGATGTTGCCGCCATTCGACTGCAGGACGGCTGCGTAATCGTCACGGTAGGTCAGGACCATGCTGGCCCCGGCGACGGCGATGTCGATGACGCGCAGGCTGCCGTTCGCGGCCTGGTGGACGCGCCATTGCATGGCGGTCGGATCGCCATGGGGCGGAATGATCGTCGAACCGATCAGCCACACGGCCCCGCCCTCCAAGGTCGCGGCCCCGGTTTCCAGCTTCACCCCGTCATAATCCTTGAAACGCCGGCCCCACGTCAGCACCTGCGTGTCCTGGAACGCCTTCAGGAACTCGGCCTGTTGCGCCGGCGTGGCGGTCCGCCAGCGGCGCCCCACCACCGATTCGCCGATTTCGGGAATGTCGAAGGCGGATACGAACAGGCGGCCGAAACGCTCGCTGCGCTCCGAGTCGGAAATGTTGGGAACGGCCACCGTCGCGATGGCTTTCAAGGACAAATCCTGGATGAAATCCTGCGCCTCCCGACTGGTGGCGGCCTTTGCCGCGGTTGCGCCGAAAAGCACGAACAAAGCGGCGAGCGTGGGGACGAATACGCGTTTGAACATCTCCCGAAATCTCCCTCGGCCGGTGAGGCGTTTGCCGCATGAAGGGACGTTCCATGCAGGTACGAACAAACCCCGGGGAAATCCGCCGACCCGGTGGGGGCCGGGTCGGCGGCGCTAGGCTCGCTCGGAGGGGGAGGCCGGCGGCCAATGAGCAGCCCGACGGTTATCTGCTGATGAGACCATAAGGGCCGCCTCCGGGAGGCGACACCCTCGGAATCTACCCAAGGCGGCGGACGGCCATTTGGCCATCATGACTTGTCATTTGCCAGGGGCCGCCAGCGCGACGGCGACGGCTGTCGCCGGGTTCATGCTATCCACCATCGAACTCGGGATCAGGATCGTCGTTCCGCGCTCCTTGGTGGTCTCGTAAATGATGTTCATCGCACGCAACTGCAACGCGGTCGGGTGGTCGGCGTAGATCTTGGCCGCCTCGACGAACTTGCCCGCGATTTCCGCTTCCGCCGCGCCGAGGATGATGCGTGCCTGCTTCTCGCGCTCCGCCTGCGCCTGACGTGACATCGCATCCTGAAGGGCCACAGGGATGGCCACGTCACGGATCTCGACCGAAGTGACGGTCACCCCCCACTCGGCGGTCTTGGTCCCGATTTGCTCACAAAGCTGCCTGTCGGCGGTCCTGCGGTCGGACAGCAGCGTTGCCAGCATGGAGGAGCCGATCATCTCGCGCAGCGACGTCTGCGCCACGCGGTCGATGGCCCGCCGGTAGTCTGTTATCGCCAGTGCCGCTTTCTGCGCGTCATGCACATGCCAGAAGATGATGGCATCGACGTTTACCGGCACCGTGTCCCGCGTCAATGCCTGCTCGGCATTGAAGGCGGTGGTCTGAATCCGTTCGTCGATCACCGCCACCACACTGTCGACAATGGGAATGATCATGAACAAGCCGGGGCCGTCGACGCCGTTGATCTTGCCGGCCCGCAGCACGACGAATTTTTCCCAGGTGTTGGCCATCTTCAACGATTGCGAGACGATGGCTGCGGCGATCAACAGGGCGATGCCGAGCGCCAGGTTGCCCGTCGTCACGCAAAGCGCGCCGATGGCGGCGGTAATCGTCGCGATGAAGAGAGTGATGGGGTTCATGGGTCGCTCCAATGCCGGTGCGCCGGCGCACCTTGATTGCTTTCGGTCAGCGTCCGGCTTTGGTGCGGAAGAAGAAGCCTTTGACGACTTCGACGAGCGCAAGATAACTGGCGGTCGCGCCGATCAGATAGGCGAAGAACAACGGTGGTGGCGCCACGAACCCGAACCATCGCCCAACCGGGAGAAAGGGAAGAGCGATCGCGACGACGACGGCCCCGAGCGCCATCCCGGCGAGGAACCCATGCGGCCTGCTTCGATAGAACCGCCGCCGCGTCCGGATGGCGAAGACCACCAGTATTTGGGTCGTCATCGACTCGATGAACCAGCCGGTCTGGAACAGCGCCGCGCCGGCGCCGAACAGATGCAGCAACGCATAGAAGGTCAGAAAATCGAAGACGGAGCTTACCGGCCCGAACACCAGCATGAACCGCTCGATCAGCCTCACGTCCCACGTCACCGGGCCGACGATCGCCTCCGGATCGACTCGATCGAACGGAATCGCGATCTCCGATATGTCGTAGAGCAGGTTGTTCAACAGGATCTGGATCGGCAGCATCGGCAGGAACGGCAGAAACAGCGCGGCGCCGGCCATACTGAACATGTTGCCGAAATTGGAGCTGGAGCCCATCAGCACGTATTTCGATACATTCAGGACGGTGCTGCGCCCGTGGATTACGGCTTCGCGCACCACCGACAGGTCCTGGTCGAGCAGGATTAGATCGGCGGCCGCACGCGCGACATCGGCGGCACCATCGACCGAGATCCCGACATCCGCCGCATGCAGCGCCGGAGCGTCGTTGATCCCGTCGCCCAGGAAGCCGACGACATCGCCTCGCCGCTTCAGCGCCAGCAGGATCCGGTGTTTCTGCTGCGGGTTGACGCGGCAATACAAGTTGACCCGCGACAGCTGTCCGATCAGCGCCTCGTCCGAGAGACCCGTCAGTGCGTCGCCTGTGAGCACTCCCGTGACCGGCACGCCAATTTCGTCGAAGACGTGGCGGGTCACCAGCTCGTTGTCTCCGGTCAACACCTTCACCGAAATTCCCGCCTCCGCCATCGCCAGGACCGTCGCCCCGGCGCTCGCTTTCGGAGGATCGCGGAAGACGGCGAAGCCGGAAAAGACCAGTTCGGTCTCATCGGTTATCGCAGCCGTCTCGTGAGTCGCGTCAACCGATCGGCTTGCGATGCCAAGTGCGCGGAGTCCCTGGGCGGCAAGCCCATCAAGGGTGGCGTTGAAGGTCCGGCGCGTCTCGTCGTCGAGCGGCCTCTCCCCACCATCCGGTCCGTCGTATCGCCCCGACAGGCGCAGCAGATCCTCCGGCGCACCCTTGACGATCAGGCGACGCTTGGCGTCGTGCTCGACCAGGACCGAGACCCGGCGGCGCTCGAAATCGAACGGTACTTCGTCCACCTTCCTCCAGCCGGCCATGTCGAACGGATGGGCCGCGAGAATCGCCTGGTCGAGCGGACTCTTCATCCCGGATTCGAACGCACTGTTGATATAGGCGTAGGCGTAGGCCGGCTGGTTCTCGGTGCCGAACCCGTCGATCGCGCGGACCAGCTTGATCGTGGCTTCCGTCAGCGTCCCGGTCTTGTCGGTGCACAGGACATTCATGGCGCCGAGATCGTGGATCGCCGACAGGCGCTTGACGATCACCTTGCGCTTGGCCAGCTCCATCGCCGCCCGGGCCAGGGTCACCGTCACGACCATCGGTAGCAGCTCGGGTGTCAGCCCGACGGCCAGCGCCAGGGCGAACATCAGTGATTCCAGCACCGGCCGATGGAAGGAAATGTTCACCACCAGAACGAACAACACCATCAACACGGTGACGCGGGTGATGAGCATGCCGAAACGGTGGATGCCGACCGCAAAGGCGGTGGCCGGCGGCTTTTCCGCCAGGCTCGTCGCGAGATGGCCGAGCGCGGTCTTGGCGCCGGTACGGCAAACGACGATCGTCGCCGTGCCGCTGATCACCGAGGTGCCGGCAAAGACGGCGTTGGACGCGCCGGTGGCGTTTTCCGTGCCCGACGCGGTATCGCCGGCCCGCTTCTCGGCCGGGTAGGGTTCGCCCGTCAGCAGGGCCTCGTTGACGAACAGGTCCCGGCTTTCCAGCAGCCGCGAGTCCGCCGGCACGAGATCACCGGCGATCAGCTCGACGATGTCGCCGGGGACCAGCTGGTCGATCGGGATCGACAGACTCTTTCCGTCGCGCCGCACGGTTGCCTGCACCGCCACCGAGCGGCGCAGGGCTTCGACCGCATTCTGGGCCCGGACTTCCTGGATGAAGTCGAGGGTGATGCTGGCCGTGACGATGGCCGTGACGATGACGAAGCTGGCAACGTCGCCGGTGGCTGCCGAAAGGCCGCTTGCCACCAGCAGGATGATCACCAGCGGGTTGCGGAAGCGGGCGAGGAATTGCAGCAAGAGCGGCGAACGCTTGACGGTCGCGGCATCGTTGGGGCCGCAGGTTCTCAACCGCAGCTGCACCTTCGCGGTATCAAGGCCGGACGCGGTCGTCTCGAGTCTTGCCAGCAGGCCCTCGGCCGCCACCGTCCAGACTTCTTCCGGGCCGATTTCGCCAATTGGCCGAGATGCTTGATCGCTTTGCTGTGGGCTCATATGCGTGCTCCGAACAAGCCTGTGACACCGGCGGCGGCCTGGAACGTGACGGGGAGGAGCGCCGCCGCTGAAAAGGCGTGTCCCGGCCGCAAGGGCGGATCGGGCGACGCGAACGATTGGCCGGGGCGCAAGATACCAGCCGAGATGCCACCACGGGAGGCACGGAAACTACCTACCGGGATGCATCGCGCGGGGAAGACGCAAGCCGTCCAGCCGGACGGCGCCGATACCCCAAAGTATTACAGGAAATTTTCTGCGCACGGCTGCGCGTGCGCGTCAATATGACCTGACGAGTATAAGTGAATGACGCATGCGCATCCGGTAATGTCGCGGTCGTCCGGCCGGACGGGCCGGGGATGTCATTTGAAAACGCTGAAATGAATGTGTCGGAAACCGCGTGTAGGTACTTTCCGACACTTTTTCTGACCTATCCTCTGCCGATATTATCCTATCACGATACGCAGCTTTTGCGCCCTTCCGCCACCACCTCTCTCGCCTTCTTCGGCGCGGCCCGATGCCGCAAGACGTTCGCGGGAGGTGGAATTGACGGCGCCAAAGCAATACGCGCCAGTGACGCGGTTGGATAATAGTCGTCGCGCCTAACTTCTTCGAGGAGGACTGGGATAAATAATGAAAACCATATCATATCACGTGCGCAGATCTGCTGCGGCCGCCGCGTTTGTCGTTACCATTTCCCTATTCTCCGGCCGGCCCGCCGTCGCGGTGGAGGAGGAGGCGGCCCGGGCGCTGGTGCAAGCTGCCGTCGCCGACATGCTGGGGGCGTTTGCCGGCAGGACCTTGACCCCCGACGAGGCCCAGGTGGCGATGCAGGGTGTGGTCGCAAAATATTGTGACATGGAGATCGAATCAAAGCTGGTCCTCGGCCGCTATTGGACCACCGCCACTCCCGCGCAGCAAAAAGAATTCAAGAGTCTGCTCGAGAGCTTCTTCGTTACCATGGTGGGCGGCCTGATCGACAAGGTGCCGGCCGACCAGCATATCGCGGTCCAGGGCAGCGAACGCGACGGTGACCGCGTTGTGGTCAATTCGCTCGCCTATGTCCGGCACGAACAGGGCACGCCGGTGCACTGGGTGGTGATGGACGGCACCTCCGGGCGGCCGGTGATCACCGATGTTTCAACGGAAGGTGCCGACCTGATCACCACCTTGCAGGCCGATTTCACCTCGGTGGTGCGTCGCGCCGCCGGCCGGGTTGGAGCCTTGTTCGAACCGATGCGGAGAAAGATCGCCGGCTTTTCCACCACCAGCGGCGACCGGCCACCGCGCGAATAGGTAATTTCCGAGCCTGCCGCGGAAGCGTCGTTCCTCTCCAATCTGGGCCTCTGGTCGTCATCTGCGCCCAGTCGGTTCAGCTTCATAGGGGAACTCCATGTTCACATTACAAAAGGGCGCCGGGGCTCTTGGCCTTTCTGCCAAGGCCAACGGCGACGGGGCCATGAGCGGCCTCGAATCTCTGGCCCTTGCTTACCAGGATATCGCCACCCGCTATGTCGAGAAGCAGGTTGCGGCCTTCGAGACGCTATCTTCGGTCAAAACACCGATGGAGTTCTTCCTGGCTCAGCAAAAATTGCTCAAGGACGGCCTCGATGGCGCTGTTGCCGATTGCCAAATCATCGCCGAATTGACCGCTTCGGCCTTCACCGCTGCCTTCCGGCCGGTGCGGAAGCAGATCGCGGCGATCTAATCCGCCGCATCCCCCCACATGAACGGCCGGGCTTGTTCCGGCCGTTCATGTGTGCTTTCGGCGCCGGCCGTGGCGGAACTCGTCGGCCGGTATTCAGCCGCCATTGCGGCGACCGCTCATGAAATTGGAATCCGGGCTGTCGTAAAATTTTACATCAAACGGATCTCGGCAAAAACTTACTGAATGGAAACAACGCACTAAGTCTATGGCATGGTTCCTGCAAAGTCATGGTCGACAGGATTTTAGTTCAGACCAAACACTCTCGCTCAAATCAAAAGGAACCCGCCCCATGTCTATCTTCACTTCTTCCAAGATCGCTGGTGCCGTCACTGCCGGCATGATGGCTCTGGCTCTCTCCGCCCCCGTCGCCCAGGCCGGTGACATCACCATCGACTTTACCGCAGCCTCGCCGATCGGCAGCGGCATCACCTATGACCTCGACTTCACGCTGACGACCACCGACTTCATCAACGCCCATTCCAATCAGGCGGCCCCCACCATCGCCAATCCCAGCGCCACCGAGTCTTATGGCGCCTACACCATCGAAGGCATCACCGGCACCCTGACCAAGTATCTGGTCGCGAACCACTCGGTCATTTCCTCCGGCTCCCTCGGCAATCTGCAAAGCGCCGGCACGGTGGTCGGGGCCAACAACCCCAGCGACAATCTGCTGTACCCGCTGCTCGCCACCCCCACCGCCCTGATCCTGGACGCCAACGGCAACCCGCAGACGGATACCGGCCCGGTCGCGAGTGTGAACGCCTTGGCATTCGACGACCAGGGCTTCGCTTTCAAGATCGGCACGCAGCTGGTCCAGCTCACCGCCGACCTGGCGAACACCGGCCTGTATGTCCTGACCACCCCGACCGGCACCGTGCTGCTCAAGATGGGCAGCACCAACCTCGAGTTCACGAATTTCTCAAACGTCACCGAAGTTCCCGCTCCGGCCCCGCTGGCGCTGCTGGGTGTCGGCTTGCTCGGTATCGGCCTGCTCCGTCGCCGCAACGCCGCTTGAGAATAAAGTTCCTGGGCGATCACCCATGGTTTGGGGTGGTCGCCGCGGAAGAACTGCAGCGATGTAATTTACCAGCCGATATGTGATCGGCGTCACTTACGGAATACATCGGTGTAGCGTATATTGTCGACCATGGCTTCAAGGCGCATAGAAGTGTTTCTCAATCGCGCCAATACCATGTTAATACATTAACATGCATCCTGAAACACTTGTAATGGAGAGCGGTATGTCTAAGCACAGCGATGGCCCGAGCAAGAGCAAGATCAAGGATCCGGTGGCGGATAAGAAGAAGGCCGCAGAGCTTTCCGAAGAGGAATTGAAGAAGGTCGTCGGCGGCAATCTGGGGGCGCCAATCTTCAAGAAACAGCCCTGATCTATAGCAGCCTTTTTTGATCGAGGCCGCCGCAGGAACCGAGCCGGATGGCTTGTTTCCCTGCGGCGGTCTTGCATTTGGAGCCGCCGACAGATGAACAGACAGATCTTCCGGCAATCATCCCTGGATCATCTTTCGACCCCGGAGCAACTCGATCAAGTCATGCGTGTCACCAGGCCGGCCGCATGGTTGACCCTGGTCACCGTGTTCGTGCTGGTGGCGGGCGGCCTGGCCTGGAGCTTCGTCGGCACCGTTCCGATCAAGGTGGCCGGGCGTGGAATACTAATCAGCCCCGGCGGCGTGCTGGATGTCATTTCGTCCAGCCAGGGCCGCGTCACCAAGTTTCTCGTCCGGCCCGGCGATCGGGTCGAGGCGGGCGACGTGGTGGCCTACGTGGCCCAGCCGGACATCGAAAATCTGCGCGAGGTGGCGCGGGCGGAAGTGGCGGAGGCCGAAAGCCAATATCGCAAGATCATCGAATTCCAGCAGCGCGACGTCGCCGTACAGAACAGCTACCGCAAGCAGAAGCGCCAGGTGCTGGCGCAGCAGCAGCGCTTCCTTGAGGACCGGCTGAAATGGCTGCGGGAACGCGAATCCATCAACGTCGATCTGGCGGCAAAAGGCCTGATCGATCGCAAGCGTGTGGTCGACACCAAGATCGAGATCAACGCAGCCATGGAAGAGGCTGCCCGCACCGGAAACGAGATGAAACACCTCGATCTGGAGGAGAGCGACGCCACGATTTTCAAAGAAAAGGAACGGATTGATCAGCAGGTAAAGATGGCCGTCTTGCAGAGAAGGGTGGAAACGATAAGCGAAAAACTCAAGCGCAATGAACAGCTGGTCAGCCCATATTCGGGGAATGTCGTTGAATTCAAGGTGAATGCCGGGGAAGTGGTCGACATCGGTCGGGTCCTTTTTTCCATGCTGCCGCAGACCCGTCGCGGCGGCGAGGGCGGCGCGAAGATCACCGGTCAGCGTGGCGGGGACCTGGTGGCCGAACTCTATGTCAGACCGGAGGACGGCAAGAAGATCCAGCTCGGAATGGTGGCGCAAATATCGCCCTCCACGGTAAGGCGCGAGGAATACGGCTTCATCGAGGGCACGGTGATCGGCGTGGCGACCATCCCGTCGACCGAGGATGGCATGCTGCGCATGCTGAAGAACAAACAGCTGGTCCAGGAATTGTCGGGCGGCGGCGCCCCCTTCGAGATCGTGATCGAGCTTGGCGTCGATCCGCGATCGAACAATGGTTTCAAATGGTCGTCCTCGGCGGGGCCGGAGACGGAAATCAATCCCGGAACCTTGGCGGAAGGCACGATCACGGTGCGCCGGATCCATCTCATCGGCCTTTTGATTCCGTTGTTCGAACATCTGTTCGATCGCACCGCGGCCTGAGGCGGGAACATGGCGCCGTATCAGGATGACCGGCCAAGGCCTGGGAAGCGGTGCCGCGTCCCCACGATCCTGCAAATGGAGGCGGTCGAATGCGGCGCCGCCTGCCTGGCCATGATCCTGGGCTTCCTCCGATGCCATGTGCCGCTGGAGACGTTACGCTATGCGTGCGGCGTCTCGCGCGACGGAACGTCGGCCAGCGGCCTGATCAAGGCTGCCGGTTCCCATGGCCTCATCGCCAAGGGGTTCACCACCGAACCGGAGGCCCTCGGCGCCTTTCGCCTTCCATTCATTGTCTTCTGGAATTTCAACCATTATGTCGTTGTGGAAGGCTTCGGACGCAACACGGTCCATATCAACGACCCCGGGACCGGCCCCCGCACGATCTCCTCCGGCGAATTCGACATCGCTTTCACCGGGGTGGTGCTGACGTTCGAGCCCGGCCCCGATTTCGTCACGGGCGGCCGCCGTCGCAGCGTCTGGGATGGCCTTGGCCGGCGCATGCGGGGGACTCGCACGGCCTTTGCCTTCGTGGTGTTGGCCAGCTTCGGGCTGGTCGTTCCCGGCCTGCTGGTGCCGGCATTCTCGCGCATATTCGTCGACTATTACCTGATTCAGGGCCTCCATGACTGGCTGGCCCCCCTGCTGATCGGCATGGCCGCGGCCGCGGCCCTGCGCGCCGGTTTCGCGTGGTTGCGCCAACACTACCTGTTGCGCCTGCAAACGAAGCTGGTCTTGCGTGGGTCCGGCGCCTTTTTCTGGCAGGTGCTGCGCCTGCCGATGCGGTTCTTCGCCCAGCGCTACGCCGGCGACATCGCCATGCGCATCATGCTCAACGACCGCGTGGCCGAATTGATCGCCGGCGACCTCGCGGTCGCCGTGATGAGCCTGATGGCGATGGCGGTCTATGCCGCCGTCATGGCCCAATACGATGTCGCCCTGACCGGCCTCGCCGTCACCTTCGCCGGCCTCAATCTGGCAGCCTTCGCGCTGGTTGCCCGGCGCCTGTCGAACGCCTCGCAGAGGCTGTTGCTCGACGAGGGGCGGCTGATCGCCGTCGCCATGCAGGGCTTGCAGATGATCGAAAGCGTCAAGGCCAGCGGCACCGAGGACTTGTTCTTCAGCCGGTGGGCCGGCCATCTGGCCAAGGTGATCAACGCCGAACAGGATTTGTCGCGAACGCGCATGCTGCTGGGCATTTCACCGGTTCTGCTGTCGATGCTCGGCTCTGCCGCCATCCTGGTGCTGGGCGGCTTTCAGGTGATGGACGGACGGATCAGCATCGGCACGCTGGTGGCCTTCCAGGCCTTGATGATCAGCTTCTCGGCGCCGTTGGCCGACATGGTCCATCTCGGCAGCCAGTTGCAGGAGGCGGCGGCCGACATCATCCGTTTGGACGATGTCCTGGCCCATGAGGTCGACGCGGAATTTGCGCCGGCCGCGCATCGGGTGGCGGCGGAACCCCGGGTCAAGTTGACCGGCCGGGTGCGACTCCGCGACGTGAGTTTCGGCTTCATCCCCTGCGCCCCGCCGCTGATCGAGGATTTTTCCCTGGCGCTCGAACCTGGAACCCGAGTGGCGCTGGTGGGGGCCTCCGGCAGTGGGAAATCGACCATCGGCAAGTTGATCGCCGGCCTCTACCAGCCATGGAACGGCGAAATCCTGTTCGACGGCATACCCCTGTCCGCCATCCCGCGCGCCTTGCTGCGCAGTTCGCTCGCGATCGTCGATCAGGAGATCGTGCTGTTCGGCGGCAGTGTCTCCGACAATATCGGTCTGTGGGATCCGACCATGCCGGAGGACCGGATCATCCGCGCCGGCCGCGACGCCCTGATCCATGACGAAATCTGCGCACGCCCCGAGAATTATGATTACCGGCTGGCCGAGGGCGGGCGCAATTTCAGTGGCGGCCAGCGCCAGCGGATCGAAATCGCCCGGGCCCTGGTGACCAATCCGGCGGTGCTGATCCTCGACGAGGCGACGAGCGCCCTGGACACCGTCACCGAAAAACAGGTCATCGACAATGTCCGCCGGCGGGGCTGCAGTTGTCTCATCATCGCCCATCGGCTCAGTACCATCCGCGACTGCGACGAGATCATCGTCCTCGATCGCGGCCGCGTGGTGGAGCGCGGGCGGCACGATGACCTGATTGCCGCATCCGGGCTCTATCGACAGCTGGTCGAGAGTTGACCGATGGCCATGCCCAATCTCGACCAACTCCTTGAAACCGACGGCGATGTCCTGGCCCTGACCGCCGGCGGCTCGCGGGTCTTCGGCGGTACCGGCAGCGTCTGGTTTCTCCGCGAGGGAGAGATCGAGCTGTTTGCGGTCCAGCGCAAGAATGCCGAGCAGACCGGGCCGCGCGAGCATTTGTGCTCGCTGTCCGCCGGCGCTCTGATCTGGGGCATCGACCAGAACCCGGGCGCAGACGGCATCCATCTTCTCGGATCGAGCGTCGGCGACTCCCGCTTGTCGCGGGTGGACACCGCCGCGGTCGCCCGCTGGGGAACCGACGCGGCACTGGCCGCTGCGCTCGCCGGTGCTCTCGACCAGTGGATCGCGGGCCTGTCGCGCGGTGTGACCAAGCACATCGCTCCACGCAAGTCGCCGCGCCGGTCGATCGCCGCCGGCGATGTCCTGGGCGTGGCGGAGGCCGACCGGATCGTCAGCCACAAGGGGGTGACCTGGGCGCAGTTGCAAGATGGCGGCGGCGCCTACATCGATATCAAGGAGATCGGCGCCGCTGCGATGGTCCCCCTGACGGTCCAGGGCTGGTTGAGTGCCGGCAGCGTGCGCACCTTGCGCGGCGCGACGACGGCGGCCGTCCTGCAATCCGGGCGGATCTCTGGACACATGACGCTGTTCCACCAATCGATCATTCACGTTCTCGCCTATGGATTTCGCAATGCCGCATCCATCGAGAGCGCCAGGCTGACGCGGCGGGCCGCCCAGCTGACCACCGATACCGAAAATGTCTTCGTCGGGTTCGCCCGGCTGTTCGACGCCAGGATCCATCGCCGCGCCGCCCCCGTTGGCGGCGACGCCTTGTTCGAATGCTGCGCCGCCGTCGGCAAAGCCATGGACATCGCCATGGTGCTGCCCCCCTTCGCCAAGCGGCGACGGGCCGAAGAGCCGCCCCTGACGATCGCCGACATCGCCTCGGCGTCACAGCTGCGGGTGCGTCGGGTGACGCTGCCGGCAGGATGGTGGGCCGCGGAGAACGGTCCGATGGTCGGGTTCCGCAGGGACGACGGGAAGCCGGTGGCGCTGCTTCAAAAGTCTTCGACCATCACGGTGGTGCACGATCCGGCTGCCGGAACCGAACAGGTCGTGACCGAATTGGTGGCGGCGACGTTGTCGCCGGAAGCCGACACCTTCTACGCCAGCCTGCCCGATCGGGCGGCCTCGCCCCTCGATCTCATCGGTCTGTGCGTCAAGCAGTGCAAAGCCGATCTCGTCGCCATCATCATGGCCGGCGCCCTGGGCGGGCTGATCGCCACGGCCATTCCGATGGCCACGGGCTACGTGTTCGATTCCGTCATTCCCGGCCATCAGACGGCCCAGATGCTGCAGGCCGCCGTCGCCGTCGTCGCCGCCGCGTTTGCCGCGGCGGCCTTCGAATTGACCCGAAACATTGCCCAACTTCGCGTCGAGGGCCGCATTTCCGGTGTCGTCCAGGCGGCGTTCATGGATCGCCTGCTGCGCCTTCCCGTCACCTTCTTCGCCGGCTATTCCTCGGGCGACCTGGCCCAGCGGACAATGGTGGTGGAAATTGCCCGCAAGACCCTGACCGGCGTCGTGGTGGGCGCCCTGGTCTCCGGCGCATTTTCCGTCTTCAGCTTCGGGCTGCTGGTCTACTACGCGCCGATTGCCGCGATCGTCGCGGCGCTGCTGGCCGTGGTGCTGGCTGGGGTGACGCTTGTCACCGGCCTGAGCCTGTTGACCGTCGTCACCGGCGTGCAGGAGGTCTCGGGACGCATCAACAGTCTGGTCCTGGAAATCATCACCGGCATCGCCAAGCTGAGGGTGGCGGGAGCGGAAGAGCGGGCTTTCAACAACTGGGGAAGCGATTTCGGCGAACTCCGCCGCAGGGAGATCGCCGCCTTCCAGCTTCACAACCGGTTTTCGGTGTTCTGGGTCGCCTATGAGGTGCTCGGCCTCGGGTGTATTTTCGCGGTGATCGGCTTGATCGGCCAATCCGGCATGACCACCGGCGCCTTCCTGGCGTTCGTCGCCGCCTTCAACGGGCTGCTGGTCTCGTTGTTCGCCCTGGCGAAGGCGCTGATTGCGGTCTTCTCGGTGGTGCCGCTGTATCGGCGGGCCGGGCCCATCCTCAAAGCCGTGCCGGAGAACGACGTCACCAAGGGCGACCCCGGCACCTTGAGCGGCGAAGTCGAAGTGAACGGCGTGTTCTTCCGCTATGCCCCGAACATGCCATATGTGCTCGACGGCCTGTCGCTCAGGGCCGGCGCCGGCGAACGGATCGCCGTGGTCGGCGCCTCCGGTTCGGGGAAATCCACGTTGATGCGCCTGCTGCTCGGCCTCGACCATCCCGAGGCCGGCGCGCTGTATTTCGATGGCCGGGATCTGCGTGGCCTGAACCTGCGATCGGTACGCCGCCAGATCGGGGTGGTGATGCAAAATGGGCGGCTGATGCCGGGGTCCATCTACGAAAATATCAAGGGAGCAACACGCGCCACCGTCGACGAGTGCTGGGAGACGGCTGCGAAGGTCGGCCTGGACGACGACATCATGGCCATGCCCATGAGAATGCACACCGTGCTGACCGAGGGAGCCACCGCGCTTTCGGGGGGCCAGGTCCAGCGTCTGCTGATCGCCCGGTCATTGGTTGGAAGACCGGCGGTGCTGCTGTTGGACGAAGCGACGAGCGCCCTCGACAACAAGACGCAGAATGTGGTGATGAGCAGCCTGGATCGGCTGTCGGTGACCCGAATCGTCATCGCGCACCGTCTCAGTACGATCATCAATGCCGACCGCATCTATGTTCTGAAGAATGGGCGGATTGCCGAATCGGGATCCTACGAGCAGCTGATGGGCGGGGGGGGTATTTTTACCACCTTCGCCTTCCGTCAACGCCTGTGACGACGTGTTGCCGCCGCATGACAAAAATATGGCCAGTATTTTCAACAAATTGCATGACGTATTCGGGAAATGTCCAATCGGACATGTCTACGTAGTTTCCGGTGCTGCCCCCACCATTACATTGATGAGAAGCTGCGGCCATATCGTCTATTCCAATCGATAGAAATCAAGGTCAAAACAGAATTGCCGCCTGAACGGCATGAACCAAACAAGATACTAGCGTGGTGGACGAGGCCTTCATGTGCCAAAACCCGCCGCAATCGCTCTAAATACAATTCGTTCTGTAGCCCAAAACCACAAAGTGGCGGAGGCTGGCATGTTTCGTTTGTTCAAGCATCACGTTAATGTACCGGCCATATTGCTCTCAGGAGCTGAGGCGTCGTACCTGGCCTTCCAGTCGATCGTAATATACAATCTTCTGATCGGCCTTAATCTTGATATACACCCTGATTTCGGTGGCGCCAGAGTAACGGTAATGGCTCTTTTTACTACAACCGGAATGGGATGCGCCGGACTGTATAAAAGGAAGCATTTCCTTAATTATGCTGATGTGATATCTCGTACGGTTGTCGTGATTCCTGTCGTGTTAATTACAATAATAGCGTTGTTGACGTTTCGGAATCACATCGGCGGAATGGGCGCACAGAACGGAAATTACCTTTTCTGTTTTATCACGCTGACCGCATTTTCCATCGTTTTTCTGGTATGGCGAGCCGCCTTCATCAAGCTGATCGACCACACGGATACTTTTAAACGGCGGATATTGATCCTTGGTTCCGGCAAGCGGGCTGCCAGCATCGAACAATTGAGCTGCGGCAACCGCCACCGTACGATCACCATTGTTGGCTACCTTAGACTGGGCGAGGCGCCCGTTCAGCCCGATTTGTACGCGGGCTGCCGCCGGGCCGACGAGCGCCGGGCGGAATATTGGGTGCCGTCGGCCGACCTCGCCGAATTCTGCAAGAAGATGAAGGTCGAAGAGGTGGTGGTGGCCACCGCCGAGCGCCGTGGACTGCTGCCCGTATTCGATCTGCTGGCATGCAAGTTCCAGGGCATCCGGATCACCGAGTTCGCGTCGTTCTGGGAACGCGAGAGTGGACAGGTCGACCCCGACGAGATCAGCCCCAGTTGGATGCTGTTTTCGGATGGCTTCGGCGTCGGGATCGTTCGCGCCGTGGTGAAGCGCACCTTCGACATCGTGGTCAGCAGCTTGCTGCTCGTCCTGACGCTGCCGATCACCATCCCCACGGCCCTCCTGATCAAGCTTGAAAGCCGAGGGCCGATTTTCTACCGGCAGGAACGGGTGGGTTTGAATGGCAAGTCGTTTTCGGTGCTCAAATTCCGCAGCATGTGCACCGATGCGGAAAAGGACGGGCCCCGATGGGCGGCAAAAAATGACGCGCGAGTCACCAGGGTCGGCGCCTTCATCCGCAAAGTCAGAATCGACGAGATTCCCCAGGTCATCAACGTGCTGAACGGCGACATGGCCTTCGTTGGGCCGCGGCCCGAGCGTCCGGTATTCGTCAAGGGGCTGGCCGAGAAAATTCCCTACTACAATGAACGGCACATCGTCAAGCCGGGTATTACCGGGTGGGCACAGGTCAACTATCCCTACGGCGCTACCGAACACGACGCCAAGATGAAACTGGCATACGATCTTTACAGTATTAAGAATGGCAGCCTATTTCTTGACGTAATTATCATGATGCAGACAGTTAATACAGTAGTGTGGAATGACGGTGCTCGTTGATGGCGGTGCGTCCCAGGGAGGAATCATATTGAGTGACGCCATCGACACGGCAAATTACGGGGTCTGCGCGGCCGTTTACTTCGTGCTCGCGGTGGTCGTCGCGAGCACCAAGGCGGAGACGATGAAAAGGCGGCATTTCGTCGTCGCTTGCCTGTCGACCGCCCTGTGGGCGGCGCTGGCAGCCGCGACGAGCGTTGTCGCCGTTCCCGCCATCGCGCTCGATCTCGCCGAGGTCTTGCGCAGCGGCGGATGGCTTTATGTGCTGCTGACCCTGTGGGGGCGGATGGACGACCGCCGAGGGGTCGCAATCTGGCGCATCCTGGTCACGCGCGCTTTCGTCCCGATCTTCGGGGTCGTCGTCGTCTTGTCCCTGTCGACCTATGTCGCCGGCATTTCGGCGCAGGGCTCGGTTCTCGCGCTCAAATCCCTGGTCAATATCGTCTTGCCGGTCGTCGGACTGCTGCTCATCGAGAATGTCCTGCGCATCAGCGGATCGGCCGGCCGTTGGGGAATCAAGCATCTCTGCCTTGCTCTCGGGGCAGTCATGACCTTGGATTTCTTCATCTATTCGGATGCTTTGGTGCAGGGTTCCATCGGCGCGGCATTTGTGACGGCCCGCGGTCTGGTCACCACTTTGGTCGCACCTCTCATCATGCTTTCATTCCATCGCCTTAAGAATTGGAGCCCACATTCCGAGATAAAGATCATTGTGTCGCCCAAGGCGGCCTTTTATTCGATGGCGCTTGTCGCCAGTGGTTCCTATCTGGTGGCGATGGCATGCGCCGCATATTACATCAGGATGGTGGGTGGTAGATGGGGTGAGCCGCTGCAGATTACGTTCCTGGTTGCGGCAATTCTCATAATGCTTGCCAGCCTTACGTCGTCCAAGATAACTGCGCACGTAAAAATATTCATCACGAAAAACTTCTTTAGCAACAGGTATAACTATCATGACGAATGGCTCCGCTTTATTCAGATTATGTCGGCCCAACAGCCATCGGCCTTGGGGCTTCGCCTGGCGCGTGCCGTCGCCGATTTGATGGACAGCCCGGCAAGCGCGCTGTGGGTGTTGCAGAGCCAGGACGAATGCCTCTTCGCCGATGCGGTCTGGAACCTTGCCGGCCCACACCCCCCGATCCGCGCGGATTCCGCCCTGATCCAATTCTTTCGCCGGACCTGCCGCGTCGTCGACATGGACGAATACCGTCTGGCCCCCGATCGCTATGACGGACTGGACCTTCCCGAGTGGATTGCCGTTCGTGCCGACGTGTGGCTGATCATTCCGCTTGTTCATCGCGGCGACGTCCTCGGCGTCGTCGTTCTCAACCAGGCCCGAGCGCCCCATCGCCTGGATTGGGAGGACCGCGACTTCCTCAACGCCACTGCGATACAGGCCGCCAGTTCCCTGGCGGAGGAATTGACGGCGGAGGATTTGCGGTCGGCGCGCAGGCTTGAGGATTTCAACCGGCAATTTGCGTTCGTCGTGCATGACATCAAGAATGTCGTCGGGCAGATGTCCCTGATGCTCGAAAACGCGCGGAAGTTGGGCGACAACCCGGAATTCCAGAAGGACATGCTCGAGACCGTCGGCAATTCCGTCAGCCGGATGCGGGCGATGCTGGATCAGTTGACGGCGCAAAGGCGGCAGCCGCCGCAGCCGCAACGCCTGGAATTGGCTGCCGTCCTTGGCCGTCTCGGCGAACGCTGGGGCAAGACCGCCACCAATTTGACGGTCGATCTTGCGCCCGTCTCGGTGCACGTCGTCGCGGTCGAAGCGACGCTCATATCGGTTGTCGATTTGCTGATCGACAACGCGTTGTCGGCGGTCGGATCGTCGGGCGCCGTCGTGCTGCGGCTGCGCGTCGACGGCGAGCGGGCGATCATCGAAGTCGCCGACAATGGACCGGGCATGGACGCGGCCTTCGTCAGCAAGGAGCTGTTCCGTCTCCTGACTTCGACCAAGTCATCGGGGTATGGGATCGGCGCCTATCAGACTCGACACCTGGTGCGCGAAATGGGGGGCCGGCTGGAGGTGGAGACCGCCCCGCAGCGGGGCACCACCATGCGGGTCATCATGTCCATGGCCTTGTCGGCCACTCACGGAAACACCCTTCTGAAGGCGAGCGCAGGATGACCGGCGAAAAAAGAAAGGTCCTCATTGTCGAGGACGACCAGGGACTTCGTACGCAGATGAAATGGGCGCTGACGGAATTCGACGTTTCCGTCGCCGAAGACGGACCGAATGCGCTTGCGCTGTTCAGCCGCAAACGGCCCCCGGTCGTCATCTTGGATCTGGGCTTGCCGCCCGATCCGAACGGCGCCAGCGAGGGGCTGGCAGCCATGGAGGAAATGCTCAAACTGGCCCCCTTAACCAAGGTGATCGTCGCCAGCGGCAATGAGGAACGGGCCAACGCCCTCAAGGCGGTCAGCCTGGGGGCCTACGACTTCTATCCCAAACCGGTCGATTCCGACGTCATGCGGCTGCTCATAACGCGAGCCCTCTACCTGCACGACATCGAGGAAGAGAACGAGCGTCTGGTGAAGGAACAGGCATCTTCCTTATCCGGGCTGGTGACCTCGTCGCCGAAAATGCTGAGCCTTTGTCGCACGGCGGAACGGGTCGCCACCGCCAACATTGCCGTGCTGATCACAGGCGAAAGCGGCACCGGCAAGGAATTGCTCGCCCGGGCGATCCATGACCTCAGCTCGCGCGCCGGCCAGAATTTCGTCGCCATCAACTGCGCCGCGATCCCCGACAACCTGTTGGAAAGCGAGCTGTTCGGCCACGAGAAAGGCGCCTTCACGGGGGCTGTCAAACAGACGATCGGCAAGGTCGAACTCGCCCATTCGGGCACTTTGTTCCTCGACGAAATCGGCGACATGCCGTTGGCGCTGCAGGCCAAGCTGCTGCGGTTCCTGCAAAACCGCACCATCGAGCGGATCGGTGGCCGAAAGGAAATCGAGGTCGACGTCCGTGTCCTTTCCGCCACCAACTGCGATCTTGGGGCGATGATGAAGGAGGGATCGTTTCGAGAGGACCTGTTCTACCGCCTGAACGAGGTGAGTTTGCACATTCCGCCTCTTCGCGAGCGCCCCGGTGACGCCATCCTATTGGCGCGATATTTCCGCACCAAGTATTCCAAGGAATTCCAACGGGCGCCCAAGACCTTCGCGGCGGACGCGCTGGCGGTCATCGGCAGCTATTCCTGGCCGGGCAATGTGCGCGAACTGGAAAACAGGGTGAAGCGCTCGATGCTGATGGCCGATGGCGACGGCATCACCGCCGCCGACCTCGACCTGGAGGTGGCGGATGCCGTGGACGTGGCGCTGATGCCGACCTTGCGTCAGATCCGCATACAGGCCGAGACCGAAGCCATCGCTCGGGCCCTCGCGTTGACGGACAATAACATCTCGACCGCGTCGCAGTTGTTGGGAGTATCGCGCCCGACATTCTATGAAATAATGCGAACGTCCAATATATTGATAAATAGAAAGGCAAGCTCATGATGGTATATCGCCTGTGCGTGACGGCAATGCTGGCCGCCTCGATCTCCTTGCCGGCCTTCGCCTCGCAAAGTTCCGAGATCAAGAAGGGGGATGGCCGAACCGCGCTGATCGAGCTGAAGAAGGCGGTCAGGGCGGACCCCGGCAATCCTGAAGCCCGCTTCGAGCTTGCTCTCCTCGAATACCGTAGCGGCGATTTCATCGCCGCCGAAAAGGAATTCATCCAGGCGCGCGAGAACGGTCTTGCCGCCGCCAGGGTCAGTCCCCTGCTGGCCAACACTTATCTTATCGAGGGAAAGTTTCAGCAACTGCTGACCGGCGTCACCCCATGCCCCGACGATCAGACTTGCAAGGCGGAGGTCCTGGCGCTGCGTGCCCGAGCCCATCTTGCCCTGCGGAACGTCGATGATGCCGACAAGGAATCGCGGGCCGCCGTGGATGCCGATCCGAACGGCGAAACGGGCCGGACCACACGAGCCCTCGTCCTGATCATGCGCAATGACAATATGGCGGCCGAACCGATCATCGATGGCGTGCTGGCGGGCAATCCCACGAATGGTGAAGCGCTGACGATCAAGGGCGATCTGCGCCGGCAGGCCAACGACTTCGACGCAGCGATCCGCAACTACCGCGCCTCGCTTGAACTCACGGCGAAAGATACCAGGATCCGCCAGAGTTTGGCCCTGGCGCTGATGGCGGCGGGCCGCGACGACGAAGCTGGGGCCGAAATCGATCAGGTCGTGGCGCAAACCCCGAAGGCGCCGATGGCCTTGTTCCTGAAGGCGGCGCTGCTGGTCCGCGCCAAGAAGACCGCCGAGGCGCTGGACGTGGTCCGCCCCGCCGAAGCGGCGATCGCCCAGATTCCCCAGGGAACCTTCCTGCTGGCGCTGATCCATTCGGGCAGCAATGACCTGGAACAGGCGGTGGATTATGCCGCGAAATTCCACGCGGCGGAGCCGGACAACCTCGTCGGCGCCAAGCTTCTGGCGAATATCGACTTCCGCCTTCGTGCCTATGGCAAAGTCATTTCCATCCTGGCGCCGCTGCAAGGCCGCCTTTCCGACGACAGCGAGGCACTCGATCTGCTCGGCTCGGCCTATCTGGCCGAGGGCCGGATCAAGGATGCCAACGACCTGTTGACCGAAGCCGTCAAGGCCCGGCCGAACGACCCGATGGCCCGCGCACGCCTGGCCGTGAGCCGAACGCGACAGAGCGCCACGCGCGAAGAGGGGCTCCGTGAGTTGGAGAGCCTCGTGCTGAGCGATCCAAAGAACATGCAGGCCGATCTGGCGCTGGTGTCCACCTACATCGGCGGTGGCGATTACGTTCGGGCCATCGCCGCGGCGACGACCATGGCGCAAAACCAGCCCGCGTCGGCTCTGCCGCTCGCCATGCGTGGGGCGGCCCGGCTGGCCGACGGCGACGAGTCGGGCGCGCGCGGCGACTTCGAGGCGGCCCTTGCCAAGAATCCGGATTATGTGCCGGCCGCCATCTATCTTGCCGAGCTGGACATGCAGGCCGGCAAATTCGACGGCGCCCGGCGCCTGCTCGACGGCATTCTGAGCCGCAATCCCACCGACCTGCGCGCCCTGCTCGCCCGCGCACAGATCGAGAGCCGGACCAATATGCCGGCCGCCGCAATTGCCATCCTGAACGTGGCCATCGGCGCCCATCCCGCCGAGGTCGAACCCCGCATCCAGTTGATGCGGGTGCAGAGCGTCCTGGGCGACAACGACAAGGTGGCGGCCACCGCCACCGAATTGGCTCGCACCCAATCGGCCAATCCCGCCGCGGTCGATCTTGCGGCGCGCACCTTGATCGCGGTGGGCAAGACGGACGCGGGCCTCAGCCTTTACCGGAAGCTGGGGGCGGACTATCCCGAATCGCCTCAGCTCCACGAACGCTACGGCCAGGCGCTGGCGCTTGCCGGAAAGCCGGACGAAGCCCGCGCCGCCTTCGACCGGGCGATTGCGGCCGATCCGCGATACCTGTCCGCCTGGATCGATCGCATCGCCCTGGAGCAGAAGGTGAGCGGCCTGGACGCGGCGATGGTAATCGCCGAGAAGGCCAAGGCCAAGAATCCCGACAATGCCGCGGCCATGGTGCTGCCGGGCGATCTGTTCCTGTCGGCGGGGAAGATGAGTGAGGCCGAGGCGTGCTATCGAAAGGCGTTCGAGCAGAAGCCGTCTTCGGTGACCGCCATCCGCCTGTTCGAGGTGATCGCCAAGAAGGGCGAGCATGCGACCGCCGACGCGCTGCTCGAGGACTGGATCAACAAGAACCCCTCCGACATCGACGTGCGGATCCTGCTCGCTTCCCACAAGACTCTCCAAGGCGACTACCGCAGCGCCGCGGCCCAGTACGAGGCGGTGGCGGCGAGGCTTCCACGCAATGCCGCCGTCCTCAACAATCTGGCCTGGGCGTACGGCCATTTGGACGACCCGCGGGCTGTGGAGGTGGCAAGGCGTGCCTATACCATGGCGCCGGACACTCCCCCGATCATCGATACCTACGGCTATCTTCTCTACCGGGCGGGCGACCGGCCGGAGGGCAGGGAACTGGTGCGGCGGGCATTTGATGCCAATCCGCGCGATCCGCAGGTGGCCTACCACATGGCCATGCTGTTGGCGGACGGCAAAGATCCCGTGGGAGCGCGCCGCATTCTGAAGGGGCTGGTCGAATCGAGGGTGGCCTTCGACGGGGCTGACGGGGCGAACAAGCTCTACGCCGAACTGGGAGGAAGCTGACATGGGTGATCGTCCCATCCGGATCGTGACGTTTTCGACGCTCTTTCCCAACGCGGCACAACCGGTCAACGGCGTGTTCGTCGAGAACCGATTGCGCCACCTGGTGAACAGCGGCCGGGTCGAGGCGCGGGTAGTGGCGCCCGTCCCCTGGTTCTTCTCGTCCGACCCGCGGTTCGGCACCTGGGCGCGCTATGCGCAGGCGCCGTCCTATGAGGAGCGCCATGGCCTTCGCATCTGGCATCCGCGTTTTCCGGTCATCCCCAAGGTCGGAATGTCGGCGGCTGCGTCGCTGATGTACCTGTGGACCCGCGGAATCGTGCGACGGTTGCGGGCCGAGGAGGATTTCGACATCATCGACGCGCATTATTTCTATCCCGACGGGGTGGCTGCCGCCCTGATCGCCCGCGAACTCGGCAAGCCGCTGGTGATCACCGCCAGGGGCACCGATCTCAATTGGATCCCCCGATATACCCTGCCGCGGACCCAGATCCGATGGGCCGCCGGCGTCGCCGACGGATTGGTCACCGTCTGTGACGCCTTGAAGCAGCCGCTGCTCGACATGGGCGTACCCGCTGAAAAGGTGCGGGTGCTGCGCAACGGCGTCGATCTGGCCTTCTTCTGCCCGCGCGACCGTGCGGCGGCCCGCGCCCGGCTTGGGGTGTCCGGCCAAGTGCTGGTGTCGGTGGGACTGCTGATCGAGCGCAAGGGTCATCACCTGATCATCGACGCCTTGCGCCAATTGCCCGAGGCCACGCTGCTGATCGTGGGGGGAGGTCCCGACCGCGGTGCCCTGGAGGCGCGGGCGCAGGCAGGGGGGCTGGCCGGCCGCGTCCGCTTTCTTGGCGAGGTGCCGCAGCAGGCCTTGCCTGACATCTATTCCGCCGCCGATGCCCTGGTCCTGGCCTCCAGCCGCGAGGGGTGGGCCAACGTACTGTTGGAAGCCATGGCCTGCGGCACGCCGGTGGTCGCCTCCGACGTCTGGGGAACCAGGGAGGCGGTCGGCGGCCCCGAAGCCGGCGTGTTGATGCGGGAACGATCGGCCGAAGGGGTCGCCGAAGGGGTGCGCGCCTTGTTCGCCGCCTTGCCGGACCGGGCCGGCACCCGCCGCTATGCCGAACACTATGGCTGGGATGCGACGACCAACGGTCAGATCGAGCTGTTCAATCGGGTCCTCGCCTGCCGCAGCGGCGCGTGCCCGGCACCGCGACTGGCCTCGGCATGAGTCGCACCCTGCTCCACGTCTTTCCGACCTTCGCCGTGGGCGGAGCACAGATGCGCTTTGTCCAACTCGCCAATCATTTCGGCCGGAACTACCGGCACGTCATCGTTTCGATGAACAAGAACACCGAGGCGTTCGCCGGGCTTTCCGGCGAACTCGATGCCCGCGTCCTGGATGTCCCCGTCGAACGGGGCAAGACCTGGCCCAATTTGAAGACCTTCCGACGCGTGCTGAAAGACGTGCAGCCGGACCTTCTGGTCACGTCGAACTGGGGATCGATCGAATGGGCTTTGGCCAATTACGACGGCCTGGCGCCCCATCTGCATATGGAGGACGGATTCGGACCGGAAGAGGTGTCGCGCCAAATTCCGCGCCGGGTGTGGACACGTCGCCTCGCCTTGCGCCGCTCCGTCGTCATGCTGCCGTCGATGACGCTCCACCGGATGGCCCGCGACGTCTGGCGTTTGCCGAAACAGCGGATGGCCCATGTCGCCAACGGCGTCGACTGCGAGCGCTTCGGCATCGGCGCCGACCACGCGTTCGCCGCCGGCAAGGGCCTGTTCGGCGACGACCCGGTGATCGGGACGGTGGCCGCCCTGCGCGTCGAAAAGAACCTTTCGCGGCTGCTCGAGGCCTTTGCCCTGATCGCCCGGCGCCGGCCGGCGCGGCTGGTCATCGTCGGCGGCGGGGCTGAATTGCGCGGGCTCGAGGCGCGCGCGCGCGAACTCGGTGTGGCCGATCGAGTCATCTTCACCGGGGCCTGCGCCGAGCCGGAAAGGCTGCTGCCGTCGTTCGCCGTGTTCGCCCTGTCTTCGGACACCGAGCAGATGCCGGTTTCCGTCCTGGAGGCGATGGCCGCCGCGCGCCCGGTGGTCGCAACCGACGTCGGCGACGTGCGCAACATGGTTTCCGAGGAAAACCGCCCTTTCATCGTCGCCCGCGACGCCGCGGCGCTGGCCGAAGCGATCGATGCCTTGCTGGAAGACCCGGCCCGGGCCAAGAGGATCGGTGCGGCCAACGCCCGGCGGGCACGTGAGGCTTTCGACCAATCCCTCATGTTCGCCGGTTGGCGCCAGTTGTTCGACGCCGTCCGGTGCTAGTTCATACCGTGGACAAGACGCGCCGCGCGTTGTCGTCCCAGGTGTAACCCTTGGCCTCGATGCTGCGCGAAGCGGCGTCGCCCAACCGGCGGCGAAGGTCGGCGTCGCCGCACAGGCGCGTGATTTGGGACCTGAAATGAGCGGGATCGCCGGTGCGGAACAGCAGGGCGTTTTCGCCGTCGACCAGGACTTCGCGGATGTTGGGTTGGTCCGGGGCGAGGATGGCGCGGCCGAGGCCCATATATTCGAACAGCTTCAGCGGCGACGCATAGGGCGCCACCTTGGGCTGAAGCGCGATGTCGAAAGCCGAAACATGAGCCGCCACCCGGTCTCGCGCCACCAATCCAAGGCAGGAGACCTTGTCCGACATGCCGGTTTGCCTGGCCCGCTCCTCCACTTCGGCGCGGCCGGGGCCGTCGCCGATGATCAGGAAATGCAGCTGATCGCGGTTCTCCATGGCGGCCATGGCGTCGATCACATGCGGCAATCCATGCCAATCGCGGATGAAGCCGACAAAGCCCAGCACGATCTTGCCGGTCACCCCCAACTCCGCCCGGATGGCGCCGCTGTTCATGGCGGCGGGAAAGCGCGCGCGGTTGATGCCGTTGGGCATCACCATGATGCGGGGCTCCGCCACTCCGGCGCGGCGCACGAAATCGGCCAGCGCGGCGGTCACCGGGAACGTCATGTCGGCGCCGCGCCACACCGCCCGCTCGCTCCAATCGGCGAGTGCCCTCAGTTTCAAACCGCTGTGAAGGCCGCGCTCATGGACCAGCGGGGCGTTGATTTCGAGCAGATAGGGAATGCCTGAGCGCCGCTTCAGCCAAAGTCCCGGCAGGAAGAACAGATTGTAGCGCTCGTACAGGACATCCGGGCGGAACGCGTCGAAGGCTGCCTTCAGCCTGCGATAGGCAAAAAAGGAATAGCCGAGTTCGAGCAATTCGTAGAGCGCCGCCGGCAACGCTCTCTTGATCCGGGCGGCCAAACCCCCGTCATCACCGAACGAGGCCGCGTTCGCCATCCTTGGAGCGACCACCATCACCTCGTGGCCCTGCCGGCGCATGGCGGCGATCATCTCTTCGATGTGCACATCCTGGCCGTCCTTGGAGGCCGTGCGGTGGTGATAAAGGATCTTCAATGCTTGTTTCCTTCGACACGGCGCAGGCGGTGGCGGATCCAGCGCATGAGCGGATACTCGACGATTGTCGAGACGATGACGCCGCCGCCGATTCCGGCGATGACGATCAGGCCGAATCCGAGCCAGATCGGGGCCCAATTCGGCATCCCGGCTGCCGTCCACAGCTTGTACGAGATGCCGATGCCGGTCAGATGGAAGAGATAGATCGAATAGGATGCGCGCCCCAGCCCATGCAACGGCGCCGGAAGCCGCATGTTCCCTTTCCGCTCCATTTCGACCAGCCCGAGGATCATGAGGGCGGAAGGAACCCCATAGACCAGCCGTGCCCACGGCTGATAGCCGTCGAAATACCCCAGCACCTCGATCCCGGATGCGGCCATGAAAGCCGTTAGGCCGGTCAGGAACACGCCGCGGGCGAAGGGAATGGTGCCGTTCCGCAGCCACTGGGCCACGGCCATGCCGAGAAAGAACTCCAAATTGAAGGCGGAGGTGAAATTCGTCGGCGCAATCGTCCGTCCGCTGAACAGACTGAACAGGATGACGCCGAGCCACAGGGCCAGCAGCGCCATCCCGGTTCCCCGGTGAAGGATCAGTACGGCGAAAAGAACGTAGAAGATGATTTCATGCTGCAGCGACCAGGCGACGCCGACCACGGGATCGGCAGTGGTCGGCAACAGCAGGGCCGCCCACGCCAGATCGAATGCCGACGGCAAGGCGTGGCGGCCCGGCCACAGCGCCAAGGCGATCGTCAGGCCCAATATGACCCAATAGATGGGATAGATGCGGGTGAATCGCCGCAACGAATAATGGACCAGCCGATCCGGCCGCCCCAAATCGCCGCCATGCACGAACAGAATGATGAAACCGCTGATGACGAAAAAGAAGTCTACCCCGGCATGGCCGAACTGGAAGATCTGCTTGCCGGCCGCAAAGCCGATATCCTTGTCGAAATGGCGAGAGGCATGGTATAGAACGACGATTACCGCAGCTATGCCTCTGGCAACCTCGATCGACAAGAGCTTGTTTGATGGTGCCGCGTCGATTTTGTGCAACTGACTATTTCCGCGGGACGATTGCGAACGTCGGGTCTTCCGCGAACGCGCGTACCATCATCGGCGCCTCGGCGCGCAGCCTGGAAAAGGCCTCCGCCGCGCCGGGAATGTCGAAGTCGGTGGCGATCGCCAGCGCCGCATGGGCATTGGCGACGTAGCCCCCGGGCGATGCCGGGTCGCCGAAAGCAAAGGTCGCCGGACACGCCTTGGCCTCCGGCCAATTCAGCGTGAACAGGTCCCTCAGGGTGCGAACGAAGCGGTGATCGGCGCCCTTTATCTTGATGTAATAGGCGGGCGCCATCTGATGACAGAAGCCGGCGGCGTCCGACGTCCAGCGGCCGACGGAAAAGCGGGCGAGCCAGCGCAGGATGCCCTCGGCACCGGGAACGCCCAACTCGGCCAAATGGCCGATCGCCATGAACAGATAGTCCTGCTGCCACGGCGACATCATGCCGGGATCATCGGGTTTCGGGATGATCCCCAGCACCGGACTCTGGTCGGGGTCCGGGTTGTCGGCGAAATGCTTGGCATACCAGGCGATATTGGTGTGCAGCCGCTCGTTGAAATAGGCCTTCATCGGGTGAGCGTCGGGCAGAACTGTCGCGGCCTCCGCCAAGGTGCGCAGCGACCAGGCCTGACCGCGCACTTCGTTGGCGGCAATCACTCCTTTCGCCCCGTCGCGATAGCCGGGGTCGACGCTGGCCAGCACCCAATCGGCCCAATAGGCGACCTCCTCCAGATAGAAGAGGTCTCCCGAGAGCAGGTAGGGAAGGTAGGACAAGGATGGATGATGGGCGATCTGCGGCGTCCACGGGGTGTCGCCGACCAACACTTCGGGGAAGGCGTCCCGGGAATTCGGGCGTCCGGGCCCCATGACCACCGTCGGATGATCATCCAGGCTCACCGGCAGGTCGGTCTTCTTGTCGCGATAATGGATGGGAATGCCGGCCCCGGCATCGGCGTTGGCGAACACGGCCGCGCGCGCCCTCGGGTCCATGGTCAGCAGATAAACCGCGGCCCAGCGCGGCAGCGGTCCAATATCCGCCCTTCCCCCGGTTGTCGGCATATAAGGCGTGACCTGGGCCGCGCCCAACGGCCCGGTATCGGACTTGGACAGAGCCAGGAAATCCCTTTGGACCACCCCATCCGGAATGGCGAGACGAGGGTCGAAGTGCGGCACCGCCCGGCTGTCCAACAGATAGGCGATATCGTGGACGACCTGGGGTTCGTCGAAGCCGTCGGACCAGATCACCTGGTGCCAGCGGGCGTGATGGGTGTGGTTGACCCCGGCATGGCTGTAGGCGGCCGTGCCGTTGCGGCGGATCGTGATGTCGTAGGTGTCGTTTCCCGGCTCCGGCTCGTAAGCCCAGCCGTTTTCCAAGACGATGTCGGCGCGTGTCGCCTTGGCCAGGGGGTAACGGCGAAGATGGAGGCGGACCGAAAGTCGGGGGTGGGTCTTGCCGGTCGTCCGCGAGACGAACGGCAGGGCGATGTCACGCTCCTCTGCCACCGGCCCGTCGAGCCACGCCTTCCCCTTGGCGCCCCCGTCCATTGCCGCGATCCAGACTTCCGGCTTGGCCACCGATAGATAAGGCTGAACCGAGATCGTCGCCTGACCGCCCTGCTCGGCGGCAACGGTGAACGCCTCGGCGCGATCGACGGTGGTGATCCACAGTTTCTCGTAACCGTCGTTGGCGTCGTTCCAGCGGGCGCGGTAGCGCCTGCTTTGGTCATTGATCAACGGGACGAAGGCCTTGGCGATATGCATGTAGGGGGTCATGTTTCCCCCGGACATATCGGGCGTGACGGTCAGGCCGAAGTGTTCGTCGCCGATCTTCAGCGTGATCGATTCGCCGGCCTTGAACGGAATGCCGAGCTTTTCGCCTTGGCGATCGCCGAATTTCACGACGGTGACCTGCCTCGAGAAAATGCTCAGTTCCACGTTCACGTCGAATTCGGGCATGCCTGCCGCTTTTGCCGGTGCGGGGGGCGGGGCGTCGTTGCGCAGCAGCGCGATCGTGGCCGCAGCCTCGGGAAGCACCGCGCTGACGACGGCGAAACGCAAGGAGCCGTCGGGGTGAGTGGCCCGGCCGTCGAGTTGCAACGCCAACGGATTGCCCTTGTCGTCACGCCCGACGAGGTTGGCGTGGGCGGGAACGTCGCCCGGCTTGAAAGGCTGTCCGAACGTGACCGGCTGTACATCGCCCCGCCCGGCGACCCGCACGCAGGTGATCGCCGCCGGCGGGCAAGCGGCGACGCGGACGGCGGCGGCCGGGGAGGGCGCCGGAATGCGAACGGAGGCCGGCGTGATCGCAGGTGAGGCGACTTTCGGCGCGATTGGTTCTTGCGGGCCGATGGCGACGATTTGTCCGTCGGGCAGCCGCTTGATCGTCGGCACCCGCGATCCGGAAGGCAGTCGCGGCGCCACCACCGGCTGGTCGTCGGCGGCCCGGACATCCACGGCAAGGGCGAGAAGGACGGCAGTCGCGGCAGCCAGGCCGACGATCCTCATGCGGTGCCACCGAGTCATCGAAATCGTCCCCGAAAAATCGCCTCATGATGGCGGATGAGGTGCCGCCCGTTTCGCATATAGGGCCGACCGCCGTCGCCGCAAGATAAACTCATGTCGACATTCTGAATCAAAATATTGACCGGGACATCCAGCCCAAATGTGATAAGGTGAAATTCGACTGCTCAAGCAATGGCGGCAATACGTTTGGCTGACAAATATTGTTCACATATTGTTGTACCAGAGTGCCTGTCGCATCAGGACCGTGCGCTGTGGGCGGAGTTTTGTCAGGCGACGCCGGGGTTGGCGACCGCGTTTTTGTCATTTTCCTACGTGCTCGCCGCGTCGCGCGCCTTTCGCGACGTGCGGATCTGCGTGATCGAACGGGAAGGCCAGGCGGTCGCCTTTTTTCCGTTCCAGTTCCGCAGTCTGGGGCATCGCCTATTGGGCTTTGGCGAGCGGGTTGGCGGCGAACTCAGCGATTATTTCGGCCTGGTGGCGGCCGCCGGCGTCGTCCTCTCTCCCCGCCGGCTCATGCAGCTCGCCGGGCTGAACGCGCTTCTCTTCACGCATCTCGACGACAGCCAGACGCAATATGGATTGACGGGATCCCAGCCGCAAACCGGCCTGCGGATCGATTTGGCGCAAGGAGGGGACGCGTATTGGAGCGCGCTGAAGCGGACCGACAAGCGCTTCTTCGGCGATACCGAGCGGCGCGAACGCAAATTGGTCGAAGCACATGGCCCGCTTCGTCTCGTCTTCCGCCACCAGGATCCGGCCGCGGAGCTGGCGCGCCTGATCGCCGGAAAGCGCGAGCAGTATGCCCGTACCGGCGCTTCCGATGCGCTCGTCGATGAACGGGCGCGGCGATTTATGCAGTTCTTGGCCGAAAGCGACGACCCTCTTTGCCGAGGGACCCTCAGTACGCTGCATGCCGGCGACACCTGGGTGGCGTCGCATTTCGGCCTGCAGCACCGCGGCACGCTTGCCTTCTGGTTTCCGGTCTATAATCCGGACCTTCAACAATATTCGCCGGGCCGGGTGTTGTTGACGTCGATTATCAAACAAGCGGACGATCTGGGGGTGAGCTGCATCGACCGCGGCGTCGGCGACAGCCAGGCAAAGCGCGATTTCGCCAATGCCGAGCACTCCTTCCTGCGTGGGCTGTGGCACCGGCGCAATTTGCCGGCAACGGTCGTGCGTGCCGGTTTGTCTCTGCAATGGCGACTGAAGGTTCGGTCCGCGCGTTGTCTGGTGAAATAGGAATTCATGTTTCATGGACCGCTCCTCAGCGTCGTCATTCCCGCCCATAACGCGGCAGGAACGCTTGTGCGCGCCTTGGAATCGGTGTTCATTCAGGACTGTGAGTCGCTCGAGGTGATTGTCGTCGACGACGGCAGCGTCGACGGTACCGCCGATGTGGCCAAGTCATTCGCCGGCCGCGATGTCGTCGTTCATCGCCTGGACCGGTGCGGTGGCGCCGCAATCGCCCGCAACCATGGAATCACAGCCAGTCGCGGGGAGTTTGTCGCCTTTCTCGATGCCGATGACGAATGGATCGTCACCAAGCTGGCCAAGCAGGTCGCCCTCCTGCTCGCCAATCCGGCAATGAGTTTCGTCTTCTGCGGCTCCAGGCTGATCGCACCCGACGGCAGGGATTGCGGCGATCTCTATCCTGGCCGATCTCCGTCGTTTGGCCGTCAGGCGTGGCGCGTGCTCCTGGCCTACAATTTCATTGCGACGCCGAGTGTCGTCGTCCGCCGCGGGGCGCTGGAGGCGGCCGGCGCATTCGATTCCTCGCTGAAAGTTGGCGAAGACCAGGATATGTGGATCAGGCTCGCCGTGGCCGGGGATGTGGGATATGTGGACGAAATGCTGGTGCGCGTCCATGAGACACCCAACAGCCTGTCCAGCGGTAACTTTCAAGACCAATTGGTCTACACTTTGCCGATGATCCGCCGTCATATCGAAAGCCAACAAGGGGAACTGACGGCCCGCGAAATCAAGTCCATCCTGGGCAGCCGACTGGGACGCCTCGGTCGCTCGGCGCTGGGGCGCGGCTTGCAGCGCGACGGCCTCGCCCTCATTGTTCGCGCCATGCTTCTGGGCAACCATCCCGTCGACAACGCCTTGCTGCTGCTCCGCGCTGCGATGCGGCCTCGCTGGCTCAAACGGCGTCCGTGAAGCCTCAGCAGGCCTCGGCGGTTCTCATCATCGATTTCTGCAGCTTGTCGAAGGCCCGGACCTCGATCTGGCGCACCCGTTCGCGGCTGACTTCGTAGTGCTGCGACAGATCTTCCAGGGTGAGCGGCACGTCCTTCAGGCGCCGCTGGGTCAGAATGTGACGTTCGCGCGGGTTCAAGGTCTCCAGCGCGTGGTCGAGCAGTTTGCGCCGCTGGCCCATTTCCTCCCGCTGGGCCAGTTCGGTCTCCTGGTCGTCGCGCTCGTCGACCAGCCAGTCCTGCCATTCGCCCTCGCTGTCGGCGCGTACCGGCGCATTGAGCGAGTGGTCGGGGCAGGCCAGCCGGCGGTTCATGCTGATCACGTCGGCTTCGGGGACATTGAGCCCTTCGGCGATCTTCTTGACGTTTTCGGGCGATAGGTCGCCTTTTTCGATCGCCTGCATCTGGTCCTTCAGCTTGCGCAGGTTGAAGAACAGCTTCTTCTGGGCGGCGGTGGTGCCCATCTTCACCAGCGACCAGGAATGCAGGATGTATTCCTGGATGGTGGCGCGGATCCACCATATGGCGTAGGTGGCCAGTCGGAAGCCGCGGTCCGGGTCGAAGCGCTTGACCGCCTGCATGATGCCGACGTTGCCTTCCGAGATCAGCTCGCCCACCGGTAGCCCGTAGCCGCGATAGCCCATGGCGACCTTCGCCACCAGGCGGAGGTGGCTGTTGACCAGCAAGTTGGCGGATTTATCGTCGTCGTGATCGCGGAAGCGCTTGGCCAGCATGTATTCCTCTTCCGGCTTCAGCATCGGGAACTTCCTGATTTCCTGCAGATATCGCGACAGGTTCCCTTCTTGTGTGGCCATTACGCTGGGCGACATCGCGGCTCTCCTCTTCATGAGTGCGGCCGATCTGGGCCGCGACAGAAGAATAGCGACCGGCTATGCTGCCGCGATAGTATCGGAAAGTACCAGTTGCGCGGGGGCCGAAGTGGTGTTCACCGGTCGGTGGCATCCTCTGCGTAGATTCCGAAGGTGTCATGGCAACGTGATGGCCGTTACGATCCTGGAATTGGCCTTCACGGTCATAGCCACTCCGCCTAGGAGGGCTGGGTATGGGTCGTCGGCCTCCCCCGCCGCACGAACCAAACGCCGCCGGCCCGCTTCCCCCGCGGGTCGGCGGTTCCCATCGCGCGCTGGGGCGCTACAAGAAATTTACGGTCGGCTCTGTCTATCCGCGGATGCCGGTCGAGGCCGGTGGACAGGGGAAGATCGTGACCGATCGCGGCCCCACGGCCGGTGCGCTGAAAACCACGACACTTTCAAATGTCGTGCCCCATAGTGGCGGTGCCGCCGCTGCGACATGGCAGGCAACGGTCAAGATCATGCCGATCACCGATGGGAAGATATGCTTTGCGATGGTGGGCCGGGTGGCCTCTCCTTACGACTGTTGTGACCGTTATGCACGCAGTAGGGGTGTTGCCGGACGGTGCGCGGCATGAGCCGTGCGCGACCGTGCGCCGGGCCTTCCTTCGCGATATGAGATTTCAGGGTGGAGGTGCGGCGAGCCGCGGCGGCTTCTAAGCCGCGCGACTGGTGATTGCGGGTAGAACCGGCCGTCTGAGGTCGCCCATCAATCCGGGGCCGCTGATCAGCGAGAATCCCGCTTCGACGATCCGGGAAATGAGCAGGCGCCGCTGCACGCTCCACACATAACAGGCGAGTTTCGCCTGGCGCGCCGCGTCCCGGAAGACCAGCAGCCTGGCGAGCAATTCGTCGTCGCTCATGGGCTCGTGGTTTCCCAACTCGGCCAAATCGACACCGATCGCGTGCACACCGCGGAGCGCGTGCACCATCTCCGGCGCTTTCAGCGGCACCCGCGCGAGCACATCGCAGCCCAGCTTTTCCAGCGGGGCCATCAGGTTGTTCAGGATGGACGGGGGAATGGCGGGGGTCAGGCCGAAGATCTCGATCTTCAGCAGCTTGCGCCGCGCCGTGGCGGCGCACGCCTCGAACGGCATGCGGATGCAATCTCGCCAGCGCGGCGCCAGCGACATCCAGTGGATCGGAACGGTCAGGCCCATCGAGCGTTGCTTGCCGAGGAATAGATTGGTCAGTTCGCGCGCCGCCCGGCTGGCCACGAAACGGTCGAGGGTCAGCGCCTCGACGGGTGCCGCGTCGGTATAGGCATGCACGCCTTCCCGCAGCGCGAACGCGTCGGCGTCGGCGCGGATGACCCGAGCCTGGAACGCCCCGAGGGCGCGGCGGTTGCTCACCCAGATCGGCGTCCACGCCAGGGTGAGTTTGGTCTCGGCGGCCATCTGCCGCTCTCTTGCCAGGGCGACCGCCGTCTGGTCCGCCAACTGCTGGTCCAGCCAGTCGGGGATTCCCTCCGCCGGGGACCGTTCCTTCTCGCCACCGCTGATGGCAAAGACCGGCGGAAGGCGGGGCGCGGCGTTCAGCCGCAGGCCGGACGGGGTGAGGGGCTGGTGGGTGTTGGAATCGTCGACGGCCGCCAGGGTGGCGCGACAGGAGCCCGCAACACGGTTCACCGCGTCCAGGATGGCCCGGCGGTTGAGGTCTCCCTCGGCTGTCACCGCGGCGCGCAGGGCCAGATTGGCGCCGATTACCTGTGGCCGCCGGCCGCCGATGACTGTGTCGCCGACCAACTGGACCGAAAGGTCTCGCGTGATGGCGGCCACGCAGGCGCGGGTTTCAGGGCGCGACGAACGCGACAGCGCCAGGCACCATATCTCGGTGTCGAGGCGGGTGAAGGCGTCCTTGTTCATGTCGATGTGCCGCCGCACGATGCCATCCGCCGCGGCCTCGACCAATCCGCCCAGCCGGTCCCATTTGCTTCCGGCGGCGCGGCGGAAATCGCCGATGGAGAAGACATGCAGGCGGGCGTTCCGGTCGTCTTTCCGGCGCGCCATCCCGATCAGCGCCGAGGCGAACGGCCCCGGTTCCAGAAAGCCGGTACTGGGCGGCTGAACCGGTGCGGCTCCCCAGCCCCATCTGAAATGGCCGGCGATACTGGCCAATAGACCGCTGACGCTTGAGAGTGTCTCCATGCTTGTCACGCCTTTCCGCGCCGGCCGGAGGCTCTCCTGGGGGTGATGTCCGCCCCGTATCGCCATAGAGCCGCCTATGACGACAGATGATGTCCGTCGGATCGGCGCGGCACCCCCGTAATATACTCACCAGTTACAGAAACTCCTTTTGCATACGGTAAGTACACTCCGGCGCAGACGCCGTCCCATGATCGGAACAGTTAGGTATATTCCGCCTCTCTCTTTGGCTGCGCCAATCTGCGTAGAGTAACTGCGATATCGTCGGGAAGGGCAATCCCATGCACATTCGAAACAATTATCGCTTCGCGCGTCTTGTCATTGGCGACCCAGATCGCGCCCTTAGGGCTTCTCTACAGGCCGGGTTATTCAACGCGGGATTTCGCGACATCGTACAGGCCCGGGATACCGCCGCGTTGCGCGAGGCCGTCGACAATGAGAGCATCGACCTCATCATGGTCGACCTTCAGATTCCGTCGACCGACGTCACGACTGTCGTGCAGCAAATCCGGCGGGGACTGATCGGTCGCAACCCGTATTGCCTGATCGTCGCGCTGGCCACCGACCCGACCGCCGAAAAGCTCAAACAGATCGCCTGCGCCGGTGTCGACGGCGTTCTCGTGCGACCCCATACGACGACCGCGCTGACCAGGCATCTCCATCGCCTTGTCCACAATCGCAAACCGTTTGTGCTGACCGACACCTACTTCGGGCCGAACCTTCGCATCGCGCCACGTTGCGACGGCACCGATGAAACCCATCAGGTGGAGGTGCCCAATACTCTTCGCGCCAAGTTCGTGGATGGGGTGAGTTCCGAGCGGGCGATCGCCATGGTCAAGGACACGCACGGCAGGATCAAAGACGCGCACGGCAGGGTCCGGCAGCGGCGCGGCGAGAGTCAACTCATTGCCGTCGCCGAAGCGATCCGGAACGTTCTGGCCCTGACTGACAGCCGAGATCACGGCGAATATGTGGAGGCTGTCGGCCGGTTGGAACAGATTGCCAGCCAAATGCACTTGCGCCACGCCGTTCTGCCGAAGACGACCCCCAACGAACTCGCCGTCAACCTTGCCCGGCTGATCCGAACCGGGATCGCAGGGGCGAACGACGACTACCGCGCCGACGTCACCACTCTGAAGATGGCGGCCGTCCACCTCGCCAATGCCCAAAAGGCATTTCAGGTCGACAGAGTCCAAATTCCCGCTTGAGCCTGCGCCGGCACGCGGCGCGCAAACTGCCGATCATATTAGGGGATATCATCTTAATAAATGGCGATGGAATCGAAAGGATCTCAGGCCATGCCCCGCATCGACGAAAACATTTCTGCGAATGAAATTCATCTGCCGTGTGTTGTGAATCGTTCGAATACATTTGCTGGTGACGGCGGGGTGGCGTTCTTCACCGCAGCAGCAATAGACTTTGATGGAAAAATAATACCGCTTGGCTTTAAAAACACAGACAAAATTAGAGGATTGTCATCGAGCGTCGATAGCATTACGCAGGTGATAGGGTGGGATGCGACGTCGTCGCTCATGCTGAAATGCATGGTCGATGGGGCGGGAGACGACGAGGTACATTTCAAGGCGGCAGAGGATCTGCCGGTATTTTCGTACTGTCACATGCAACTTGCTGCCAACAAGTCCCATATTCAGTGTTATCTGGCGTAACGCATTTGCTGATTCCCTAACCGGGCCGACGTTCGTCGATCAGCGCGGCGACGGAGGCCAGGAAGACCTCCACCTCATTCCGCAACGCGGCGGTGCGGCGCAAGATCGCCTGACGACGGAGGTCACGCTCGTCGGCGATCCCGACCAGACGCTCCACAATCTCGGCGGCCGTCACGGTGGCGGCCGGCAGAATATCGACCAGGCCCATCAATTCGTAGAATGCCAGGTTCTTGACGTCATAGGCCAGATTGACGGCAGGAATCCCCGCATTGGTCGCCAGAATGGCGGAATGCAGCATTTCGCAAAGATGGATATCCAGCAGGCCGTACCAGGACACCATGGCTTCGGGCGCGCAGTCGACGACGGTCATATCGATGTCGGCGCGCGCCAGCAGGCGGGGGATCAGCCGCTCGGCATCGGAATGGACGAAGTAGAGGAAGCGGCACCGGCGGGTGGACCGGAATTCCCGCAGTGCCTCCACCACGACGGGAAACAGGCGGGCCAGCAGCAGGGTGGACGCCGGGCCATGGAAGGCGAGATTGACTCCCACCCAAAGGCCGTCCCCCGCTTGCCGCACCGGCAGGACGACATCCTGGCCGGTGAGCAGCAGCGCCGGGTCGCCAGTGACGACCGGTGACCTGGACCCGATGGCGAGAGCCGCGCGCGTGACCTCGTCGCGTACCGAGCACAGCGCCAGACGATCGAGAAATCGCTCGAGGATGGCGGCCGATCTTGCCGTCAGTCGCGGCGGGTCGTCCTTTTGCGACAGCAGGCAATTCAACCCCAGCCCGAGGCCGACGACAGGACAGCGAAGGCGGCTGAAGGCGTCGAGGTGGCGGATCAAACGGTCGGGGAGATTTCCGTTGGCGTCGAAAAAGAAGTAGCCGCCTCCGGCGATCACCACCATGTCGGCGTCTCCGGTTGCCCGGGTGACGAAATCCTCGTCGACGTCATCCCAGCCGAATTCCGCAATTTCCACCGCATCGGAAAAGGCTTGGCGCAGCAACTGGATGGAGGCTCGCCGAATGGCGCTGTCGCCGCGATTGGAATCGTGGTGATCGACGTAGGTGCTGTAATGGAACGGCCACTTCCCTCCCAGTCCCCACGCCATCAGGTCGAGCCGCCGGCGTGCGCGGTTGCGCAGCCAGCCCATGGCGCTCCGCCTGATCGCAATATTCTCGGTGCGGGAAGAAAAGGTGCTGACGACGAAAATCTTGACCCGCGGGGACGGCACCTCGGCCTCCGGCGCCGCGGCCTTGGTTGGGAACAGGCGATCGATTATCGCCTGCTCGGGCCCCTTCGGCCGTCCGGCGAGCCTCCACAGGACCAGCAGCGCCGCGGTGAACGTCAACGCCCCCACCCCCGTGTCGAGGAAGAGGCGAAGCGGCGGCGTCTCCAGGAACAGGGGATGGCAGAGCGTGACCATCACCGCCATGGCCGAGGCGGCCAATACAGGGCGCCACAGCCGGCTCAGCATATCGCCGACGCGCAGCGGCAGGATCCGGGCCAGGGCAAAGAATACGCCCGGTATGAACAGGAACGTCACCACCGTGCGCGTGGCGGCGATGGTTTCGACCGACCCCAGCCAGGCGGCGGCGATGATCGCCGGCAATGTCAGCAGGGTGCGGCTGATGGCGAGCGTGGCGCTCAGCCGCCCGTGGCCACAGGCGCTGATCAGCGTGATGGCTCCCTGCATGATCGAATAGAAAGCCCCGCTCATCGCCAGCCATTCCACCAGCGGAACCGCTTTCGTCCAGCGCGGGCCCAGGAACACGGCGACGAAATCTTCGGCGACCAGCGTCACCCCGGTGGCAGTCGCGCAAACAATGATCGCAATGACCGCGAACACACTGAGATAAGCCTCGGTCAGGGCTTTTGGATCTCCGGCAATGCGCGAGAATATGGGGAACAACGCCCGGGTGGTCGGCATCACCAATTCGATCGTGGGGGCGGTCGCGGCGTCGGCGGCGACGTTGTAATTGCCCATGGTTTCGGTGTTCGTCACATTGCCGACGACGAATTCGTCGGTCTTGTCCTGCAGAAACTGGGCGACGTGGACGAGCAGCATCCAGGCGGAGAACGACCAGATTTCACGGGCTTTCGACAGGCAGAATCGCGGCCGATAGGGGTGTATCACGTAGCTGATGGCGACCGAGATGACGCGTCCGCCAAGAATGCCGACGACCAAGGCCCAGTAACTGCGCAGCCATAGCGCGATACCGATCGTCACGACGAAATTCACGACCCGCTGGGCGACCTGGTAGGAGTACTCCTTCGAGAACTGCAGGTCCTTGCGAAATGCCACGACCCCGATATTTTCGAAGCCGCCGATGAAAGCCCGAAGGGCCAGGATCTGGACGACCTCCACCGTCCGTTGTTCATGGAAGAACTGGGCGGACAAGGGCGACAGCAGCCACAGTGCCACGGTGATGGCGGCGCCGATCATGATCGACACCGTCCACACCGTGTCGAAATGCTCGCGGCTGGGATCGGGATGGCGAATGAGGGCGAGAATCTGGCCGGTCTGGCCGAAAACCTCGATCAATCCGATCATCAGCGTCGCCATCGCCACCAGCCCGAAATCTTCCGGCGTCAGCAGGCGGGCGAGGATGAAGGTGTTGACCAGGCCGATGCAGCGCAGGGTCCAGCGCAAACCCACCATCCAGATCGAGCTGTTGACGAGGCTGCGGTTGACGTTGAAAGGCTCTGTCATGCGTGCGGTCCCAAATCGGCGTTTCGGCGTGGCCGCAAGAACAGCCAGGCGGCCAGACGGTGGCTTTGCAACCGCTCATGCCGGTCGGCGATTTCGTGGGCCGGGATTTCGATGCGCCCGAGGATGCGCGCCGGCCGGCCGCGAATGAGCGTGTTGAGGATCGTGTCGCTGGTGAACAGAAGCCGATATCCGGCTGAGAAGGCGGCGGCGATCACCGCGGGTGAATGCCGTCCATGCGGAAAGGAGAGGGCGGCACCGGCTTCGCCGGCAAGCCAATCGGCAAGCGCCCGGCGCGCGTGTTCGATGTCTGCGCCGGGATCGGCGATCATGGTCAGCGGCAAGTGGCCCGCCCCATGGGATCCGATCGCGATGCCAGCCTCGGCCAGGGACCGTAGCCGTGCCGGCGTCAGCATGTGGCGGCCACTGCCGGCGGCCGCGAACGGCTCCAGGACCTTCCGCCGGACTTCGGGGGCACAGGCGCCATAGCGCACCAGCAGCCGCAGGATGCGCTCGCCGTCCGGGGGCGGCGACGGATCGCCGGGGACGGCATTCCACAACGCCTCGATCCCGGCCCGGTTCTGCCGGATGGCGGCCAGCAACACCTCCTGCCACCACCAGCGGGCGTCGTCGGCGACGCCATCGGTGCTGACGAACACCAGCGCCGGAACCGCCTGGCCGGCCAATTGCGGCACGGCGAACGCCAGGTTGTCGTCCCAGCCGTCGTCGAACGTGATCAGCAGGCCGCGCCGGGGCAGCCGCGTTCCGCCGCTTTGCGCTGCAAGCACCTCATCAAGGCCGACAATGGTGTAATGACGGCGAAAAAACGCCAGGCACTGGCTGAACAGGCTGTCGCTGACGGTGTAATCGGGATCGGCGCCGGCCATCGCCCCCGGCGGAAGCACCCGATGAAACATGACGACCGTCAGCGTATCGCGGTTTACGAGGCGATGAAAGGCCGCGAGAAGGCCGAGCCTATCGCAGCAGACCTTCGCGGCCTCGTAAATGCGCATCGGTGCCGGCTCTCCTCCATCATGCCGCCCGACCGGACATAGCCAGGATGCGTCGCGACAATCAGGAGCGGGGGGTCAGCCCGCCGGCGCCAGATGCCACAGCCAATAACCGGTTGCCAGTCCGATCGCAAACCATACCGCCGCTTGTACCGACAAGAGGACCAGAATCGAGAAGCCTTTGGCGGATGGATTGGCGTCCTCTGGCATATTTCTTCCCCGGCAACCAGCACACAGTCGGGGAGATATAGCAGCGCTTCGGTCGAGAACCAAAGTTAATCGGCGGGTGCCGGCCTGACACAGAGAAAACGCTCAAGGATGTGCCCCAGCCTCCGGGATATCAGCCAATCTCGGCAAGGCCATTGAAAACCGCAGCCGATGCCATTAAGTGCGATAAAATATTCACGGCAGATTGCGAGGAACAATGGCAAAGTATTTAGTAACGGGTGGGTGCGGTTTTATCGGAAGCCATCTGTCGGAACGCTTGCTTGATGCCGGCCACGATGTCCTGGTTTTGGATGATTTGTCCACGGGAAAGACCGAAAACCTACCGCCCGGCGCGGAACTCATGGTCGGCGATGTCGCTGACCCGAAGGCCGTGCTGGCGGCCATGGCGGGGGCCTCGGGCTGTTACCATCTGGCTGCCGTCGCCTCGGTGCAGCGGGGCAACGAGGATTGGCTGGGCACCCATCGCACCAACCTGGCGGGTACGATCACGGTTCTGGATGCGGCGCGCCAGTATGGACGGCTTCCGGTGGTCTATGCGTCCTCGGCCGCGGTATATGGCGACAATGCCGACTTGCCGCTGCGCGAGCCGGCGCTCACCCGGCCACAGAGCGCCTATGGCGCCGACAAGTTGGGCTGCGAGATGCATGCGCGCGTGGGCACCCTGGTCCACGGCGTTCCCACCACCGGCTTTCGCTTCTTCAATGTCTTCGGGCCCCGGCAGGACCCGCATTCCCCCTATTCCGGGGTGATCTCCATTTTCATCAACCGCCTGCTGAGCGGCCTGCCCCTCACCGTTTTCGGCGACGGATTGCAGAGTCGCGACTTCATCTACGTGGGCGACGTGGTCGACCATTTGGTGGCCGCGATGGGGTCTTCGGCCGCTACCGCCAGGGTGTTCAACGCTTGCACCGGCCGATCGACAACGCTGCTCCGCCTTGTCGAGGTTCTCGGCGACTTGATCGGCGTCACCCCGCAAGTCAACCACATGGAGGCTCATCCCAGCGCCATCCTCTATTCGCTTGGTTCGCCGGAATATTGCGTCCGGGAACTCGACGTCAGCGCGAAAATCAGCCTGTCGCAAGGACTGGGCATGATTCTGGCATCATTGAAAGAGTGTGCGCTGACGCAATCGGACCTGTGCGGCAGGGCGATGCTGAGTAGATGTACCTAGTTGACAGCGCCTGGGGTATGGATGCTGTTATGATTGTATGACATGGCATGTTCAATATCGCAAAAAAACAACGGACCGCCTCGAAAGGTATTCAAGCCCCGAGGTGGCCATTGAAGTGGCTTGTCGCCTAATCGATGGTGGCTGCGATGTTTACGGAATTGGCACCGGTCCGCTTGCCGACTCGATAACAAAGGCCCAGATCGCGCGCATCTATGCTATTTGGGCGAGAACGAGACCAGTGATCGACCAAATGAAGACGATTTCCGTGGATACGGCGATTTCGGTTCAAGCATGACCCGGGATATCGCGATGAATAATGGTGCGGGTCACTCTGCGGAAGGCGATGTTTCCAGGTGGAAGCTGCCGATATCAAGTTTAATTGTTTTAGTATTATTGATTGTAGTTGCCTTCTGGAGTGGGGTGCAGGGGGCGGTGTCGCTCTGGGCGCATTCAGGAACATACAATCATTGTTTTCTGATCCTGCCGATCTTCATCTATATCGTTTGGTCCAGCCGGGCCGAGCTGGCAGCCTTCGCCCCGCAGCCGTTCCTGTGGGGCGGCGGCGTCATCGTGGTTTTCGCCGGGCTGTGGCTAACCTGCTTTCTCGCCGGCATCGCCGAGGGGGCGCAGTTCGCCATCATCGGCATCGTCCAAGGTGTGCTGCTGACTCTGTTCGGCCGGCGCGTCTTCCTCCGGCTGCTGTTTCCGTTCTGCTATTTGTGGCTTTTGGTTCCCAGCGGCGAATTCATGGTGCCGACCTTGCAATTGGTGACGGCCAAGGCGGCTGCCTGGTTGCTGGACATGGCCGGCATAGCGACCTTCCAGGACGGCATCGGCATCGAAGTTCCATCGGGCGCCTACATGGTCGCTCCCGGGTGCGCCGGCCTCAATTTCGTGTTGGCCGGCTTGGCCACCGCGGCTCCCTTCGCCGAGCTGATCTACCGCGGCTGGCGCCGGCGCGTGGCCTTCGTGGCGGCCGTGCTGGCGCTGGCTGTGGCCGGCAATGCCGTTCGGGTGTTCCTGATCATCGCCATCGCCCATGTCACCAACAATGTCGGCGACATCGCCGATGACCACCTTCTTTTCGGCTGGGCCTTCTTCTCGCTGCTGCTGCTGGGGGCGATGGCCCTGGGCCAGCGCTTTCGCCAGGATCACGCGCCATCTCCGGCAGCGCCGCCGGCGGCCGCCGCCGTGCCTTCGGCGTCGATCGTGACGGCGGCGGCATTTTCGGCCGTGCTGGTGGTTGCGGCGCCGGTGGCAGCCTGGCTGGCGTGGCCCGATGTGGCGACGGCGGCGATTGCGTTGCCGCCCCTGTCTTGCCGATCACTGGACGCCGACGCCGCGAGGCCCGGATGGCCCGCCGGAATCGCACAGGTCGATGGGCTGGAGGCGATCGACTGTAGACGGGACGGGCGGCATGTGCATTTCGCGGTGGCGGTGCTCGATCGGCCGGTGCGCCAGGGCAAGCTGTTCGGTGTCGAACACCGGATCGCCGCGGGCGAAGGCTGGAATCGTTGGGAGCGCCGCGCGACGACCCTGCAGATTGGCGGCGGCCGCTCCGTTCCCGTGCAGGCCGACCTGGAGATCAGGGGAGGCCGGCGAAGACTCGTGTGGTCGTTGTTTCGGGTCGGCGGCCTCTGGCGCACCCCCGGGCTGGCGGCCATGCTGGCCGACGTGAAAGCGGACATTTCCGGACGCCGCCGGGCGGTCGTCGTCGTCGCCGTGACCGAGGCCGACGAGGGGGAGCCGCCAGCGGATTCGGTGCTGCGGAGTTTTCTGGCCAGCCAGCCGCTCGATCGGCTGGCGGCTGCCGAGGGCGGTCACTGACGACGACAGGTGGAACAATCGATGTGCGGACTGGCCGGTATTTTCGACACCAGGGGAACACGTGAAATCGACCGCGCCACACTGCGGCAGATGACCGATTCGCTGGCGCATCGCGGCCCCGACGGCAGGGGCGAGCATATCGGCCCCGGGATCGGCCTCGGCCATCGGCGGCTGGCGATCATCGATGTCGGCGGCGGCCAGCAGCCGTTCTACAACGAGGACGGCCAAGTGGCCGTGGTCTTCAATGGCGAGATCTACAATTTCCAGGAACTGGTCGTTGAACTGGAGGCGGCGGGCCACGTCTTTCGCACCCGCTGCGACACCGAGGTCATCGTTCATGCCTGGGAGCAATGGGGAGCCAGGGCGGTCCAACGATTCCGCGGGATGTTCGCCTTCGCCCTGTGGGACGAGACGTCCCAAACGCTGTTCATCGCCCGCGATCATATGGGCAAGAAGCCGCTCTACTACTGCCGGATGAACGACGGCATGACGATTTTCGGCTCCGAGCTGAAGTCGCTGCTTGCTCATCCGTCGCTGCCGCGCGACATCGACCCTTTGGCGGTCGAGGACTATTTCGCCTACGGCTACATCCCGGATCCGCGCTCGATCTATCGGGCGGTCAAGAAGCTGCCCCCCGCTCACTTTCTGCTCTGGCGCCGCGGCGAGCCCGCGCCCGCGATCGAGGCGTTCTGGGACCTGAGCTTCAACCAGCCGCGGGTGGGCGATCTCGAAGAAGCCAAGGTCGAGCTGATTGCGCGCCTGACCGAAGCCACGCGTCTGCGCCTGGTTTCCGACGTGCCTTTGGGGGCCTTTCTCTCGGGCGGGGTCGATTCGAGTGCGGTGGTGGCGATGATGGCCGGACTGACGGACGATCCGGTCAGGACCTTTTCCATCGCGTTCGACGACCCCCGGTACGACGAATCGGCTTATGCGCGGCGCATGGCCGAGCGCTACCGCACCGACCACCACGAGCGGAAGGTGAGCCCGGACGATTTCGACATTCTCGACCGCCTGGCCTCGATCTACGACGAACCGTTCGGCGACAGCTCGGCCATGCCCACATACCGCGTCTGCGCCTTGGCCCGCGAGCGGGTGACGGTGGCGCTGTCGGGCGACGGTGGCGACGAACTGTTCGCCGGCTATCGCCGCTACGCCCTGCATGCGCGGACCGAACGGGTGCGCCGGTCGATTCCGGCGGCGCTGCGCCGGCCGGTCTTCGGGGCTCTCGGCCGAGCCTATCCCAAGGCCGATTGGGCGCCGCGTTGCCTGCGCGCCAAGACCACCTTTCAGGAACTCGCCCTCGACACCTGCGACGGTTACTTCCATGCCGTCTCGGTGGTCGACGACGGGCTGCGGGCGCGTCTTTTCAGCCCCGCCTTCCGCCGCCGTCTGCAGGGATACAATGCCGTGGAGGTGCTGCGCGGCCATATGCAGCGGGTCCAGACCGACGACGTCGTCCTGCAAGCCCAGTATCTCGACATGAAGACCTGGCTGCCGGGCGGCATCCTGGTCAAGGTGGACCGGGCCAGCATGGCCAATTCGCTGGAGGTGCGGGCCCCCCTTCTCGACTACCGGCTGGCGGAATGGAGCGCCGGCCTGGCGCCCGGGCTGAAGCTGAAAGGCGGGGAAGGCAAGCTGGTGCTGAAACGCGCCATCGAGCCCTTTGTCGATCACGATCTGCTCTACCGCCCCAAGCAAGGCTTTTCGATGCCGCTGGCGCGTTGGTTCCGGGGGGCGCTGTTGCCCCGCCTGGAAGCCATGGCGGAGGGACAGGCCTTGGCCGACAGCGGCATTTTCGACATGGGCATGGTTCGTCAGCTGGTCCAGCGGCATGCGTCCGGCCGCTGGGATCATTCGGCGGCCCTGTGGCTGCTGCTGATGTTCGAGGCCTTCCTCACCCACACGGCTGCCGCCGGTGGGTAATACCGGCCAACGATCGAACAGACTCGGCGGCCGGTATCCAGCGGCCGTTGAGGCCGCGGCCAAGCGCGCGGACGCGCGCGCCCGGCGAGGGGCAATACAGCCGGCCAATTCATTGCCCGGCTGGTATAATAGAAACCGGAAATCCCAAGGAAGGTCGCGCCCATGCACGAACTTCTGAAGAATACCCTGTTGCCTCCGATGTCGTTGCTGGTCGCGGCCTTGATCGGTCAAATCCTTTGGGGGGCGACAACGACCGGACGACGGGCGGTGACCGCGATCCTGTTTCTGTCGTACCTGCTTTCCACCCCTTTGATCAGCGACACCCTGCTTTCCACTCTTGAAATCTATCCGCCGCTGCCGACCGACGGTCTGATGCCGCAAGGTGCGCAGGCGATTGTCGTCCTCAGCGCCGAATCGCTGATGACACCCGAGTATTCCGCGCCTTCTCCTGGGCCGATGACGTTGGAAAGGCTGCGCTACGGCGCATTCTTGCAACGCCGGACCGGCCTGCCGGTGCTGGTGACCGGCGGAACCTCATCGGGGCGATCGTTCAGCATGGGCTCGGTCATGCGGCAATCGCTGGCCGACGATTTCCATGTGCCGGTGGCCTGGGTGGAAGAGCAGGCCCAGGACACTCATCAGAATGCCACGCGATCCGCCGCGATCCTGAAGCCCGAGGGCATCACCCGGATCCTTCTGGTCACCCATGCCTGGCACATGGCGCGGGCGAAACTGGTGTTCGAGAGGGCGGGCGTGACGGTGATCCCGGCCCCCACCGCCTTCACCAGAGGCACGCCAATCCGCAAGATCGGGATCGGGGAATATGTCTGGGATCTGCTGCCATCGGCGAAGGCGATGCAGAACAGCTATTTCGCTTTCCATGAAATGATCGGCCTGTCCTATTATTTTATGGCGTTCCCTGCCAGTCATGAAGATAAGTGATTTTACAATGAAACAACTATTATTTATTTCCCAGCGTATACCTTATCCTCCCAACAAGGGGGACAAGCTCCGGTCGTTCTCGGTGCTGCGCCATCTTGCCAAATCATGGAGAATTCATCTCGGGTGTTTTGTCGATGACCCATCCGACTGGCAATATGTGGAGGATCTGCGTCCCTTTTGCGCCGACCTGTGTTGTGTCGGTCTCGACAGGCATCGGGCCAAGCTGCGCAGCCTCACCGGGCTGATCACCGGCACCTCGCTGAGCCAGCGCTATTTCCGCAGCGCCCGATTGTCCAAATGGGTGGACGCGGTTCTGCGCGACGTTCAGCCGTCCGCGGCATTCCTCTATTCCTCGGTCATGGGACAATATGTTGGACGCGCCGATCAGATCCGCCCGCGTCGGGTCGTCATGGATTTCGTCGACGTGGATTCGGACAAGTGGCGCCAGTACGCCCAGATGCATTCCTGGCCGATGAATTGGATCTACGGCCGCGAAAGCCGCCGCCTGCTGGCGTTCGACCGTGACGTGGCCAGCCGCGCCGATGCCTGCGTGTTCGTCTCGGCACCCGAGGCCGCGCTGTTTCGCAGTCTGGCTCCGGAAGCCGCGTCCAGGACGCACGCCATCTCCAATGGCGTCGACATTTCGTATTTCTCGCCCGGGACCGGCCTGCCCGATCCGTTCCCTTCGGGCCGTCGTGGCGTGGTCTTCACCGGAGCCATGGACTATTGGCCGAACGTCGACGCCGTCACCTGGTTCGCCAAGACCATGTTCCCGGCCATTCGTGAGCAAGTCCCCGAGGCGGTGTTCTTCGTCGTCGGGGGAAATCCCGCGCCGGCGGTGAAAAAACTCGGCGAATTGCCCGGCGTGGTCGTCACCGGGCGGGTGCCCGATGTGCGCCCCTATCTCGTCCACGCGGCGGTGAGCGTGGCTCCCATGCGGGTGGCGCGCGGCATCCAGAACAAGGTGCTGGAAGGCATGTCCATGGGCAAGGTGGTGGTGACCACCGGTCAGGGGCTCGAAGGCATCGATGCCGTGCCCGGCCGCGACCTGGTGGTCGCCGACGACGCCGACGCCTTCATTGCCGCCACGCTGAAGGTGCTGATGGAACCTTCATCGGCATTGATCGGGGATGCGGCGCGCCGTTGCATCGTCGCCGGCTATTCCTGGGACGACAAGCTGGCCGACTATGAGCGCCTGCTCAGCGGAGACTGAGTAGTTTCCGACTCTGGTTACCGCGATCTCCCGGCTGATACGGTCGCGACTGATCGTAGGCCGCATTCGAGTTTTCGAGATAAAGGCAGGACTAGATGGTTGTGCGGAATGTAATTCATGCTGTGGCGCTCGTGGCCGCGGTCGGCCTATCGTCGGCTTGTGCGACGATGGACGAAGCTCCAGCCAAGATAGACGGCGGCAGCATTGTCACCAATGCCTACGTCATCGGTCCTGGGGACCAGTTGCAGGTGTTCGTTTGGCGCAACCCCGAGCTTTCGGCGAAAGTGCGGGTCCGCCCGGACGGCCGTGTTTCGGTGCCGCTGATCGAGGACTTGGCGGTTGCGGGCAAAACGCCGTCGGTCGTGGCGCGCGAAATCGAGCAAAAGCTGTCGAACTTCGTCAAGGATGCCGTCGTGACGGTGATCATGGAGGATTTCGTGGGGCCGCTCGACCGGCAGGTGCGGGTGATCGGCGAGGCGTCGAAGCCGCAGTCGATCTTCTTCCGCAACGGTATGAGCGTGCTGGACGCCATCGTCCAGTCCGGCGGCCTCACGCAGTACGCGGCGGGGAACAGGGCCTCGCTGGTCCGCGCCGTCGAGGGCAAGCCGGTGACATACCGGGTGAGATTGGACGACCTGCTCAAGCGGGGCGATATCACGGCCAATGTCCCGCTGGCACCAGGCGATGTTCTGATTATCCCGCAGAGCTATTTCTGAGAATGCGGGCACGCGCCGTTCGCGCCAGATAATTACAGGAGGATGTGGCCGCGTGCCGATCGTTTCTCACATACCGGCGAATGTTCCGGCGGAACTTCGAGCCTGCTGGCGTCGGCGGAGACTAGTCCTCGCCGTCGGCTGGGGGGTGTCGGTCGCCGGCTGGCTCGTGGTCATGATGCTTCCCGACCGGTACGACGCGATGACCCGCATCTATGTCGATACCGACAACCTGCTCACCCCGTTGCTGCGCAATATCACCGTTCAGGCCGATGTGACCAAGCAGATCGAGGTGTTGCAGCGAACCCTGCTCAACCGCAAGAACATGGCGTCGGTCGCCCATTCGGCCGATCTCGATCTTGATCTGCAGACGGATCAGGACAAGGAACGCCTCTATACCCAGCTTACAAAGCAGATAACGGTCAAGACCGAGGGAAACAATTTGTTTTCGGTGACCTATTCGAATTCGAATCCGCAGATGGCGAAAAATATCGTCGAGGCTTTGCTCACCATTTTCGTCGAAACAAATCTCGGCCAAAATCGTTCCAGCATGGAAAATGCGAGGAGCTTTATCGACGCCGAAATAGCCAATTACGAGCGCAAGCTGAAGCAGGCCGACGAGCGTCTGGCCGACTACAAGTCGCACCATGTCGATGTCTTGGCGGGGGAGGGGAACACCACATTCTCGACCCGCCTCGACGCGGCTCGCCAAGAGCTCATCGCCGCCAAATCGAAGGTCGGCGACCTGGTGGCCTTTCAAGCGCGACTGGCAGCCAATCTCGCCACTATCCCCCAGTACATCGACGTGGATTTCCCTCAGCAGGTGTTCATTTCCGCCGGAGCCCCAGCCGCAACCTCGGCGCGAGGCCGGGTTCAGCAATTGGAGGCGGAACTGTCACAGTTGCAGGCGCAGGACACGGACGCGCATCCCGACGTCCTGGCGGTCAAGCGTTCCCTGGAGCGTGCCCGCCAGTCGGAGGAACGGGAAACTGCGCAGCCTGCCAACGTCGGCGGTCGCGGCAGGGTCGCCAATCCGCTGTTCGAGCAGGTCAAGTTGCGGCTGATCCAGGCGGAGGCCGATGTCGCCCAAGCGCAGAGCCGCGCCAAGATCGACGCCGACGAGGTCGAACGCCTTCAAGGCCTTACCGAGAGCGCGCCGAGGGTCGAGGCGGAATTGGCCGAGCTCAACCGGGATTCCGGCGTCATGAAGGGCAAGTTCGAGGAGTTGTTGGGGCGCCGCGAGTCGGCGCGCATCAGCGAAGCCGTGGAAAACAGAGGCGACAAAATCCAGTTCCGTATCATCGAGGCTCCGCAGGTTCCGACCCTGCCGTCTTTTCCCAACCGGCCGCTCCTTTTCTCGGGGGCTTTGGCGTTGTCGTTGGCGATCGGTGCGGGGGTGGTGTTGCTCTTGCACAAGATCGACGACACCATCGGGTCGGCAGCGGAAATCACCGAAATGTACCATGTGAAAGTGTTTGGCGCGGTGCCGCGGGTCGAAAGCCTCGCCGGAATGAAGAAGCGGCGCCGAGAAGGGCGCAATTTCGCTATCGGTGCGAGTGGCCTGCTGGTCGCCTATCTGCTGGTCATGGCCGTTGGCTTCGCGCAGCAATCTTTTCCGGGGCTCCTTCACATCGAAGTGCCTTCCATCCTCCTGAAGATCCAAAGCCATGTCGGTTGATCGACCCGGTTCACCCCAAGGGGGCTCGCTCGCCGAGCGTGTCGCCAGCCGGCTGAACACCGGCCGCGCGGCCGCCGCCGCGGCGCAGCCCGTCTCGCCCCCCGTGCTTGCCATGGTTATCGCCCCGCCGGCCCCGCCCGCGGCTCGGTCCGGGGCGCAACTGCACATCAATCTCGCGAAGTTGCAGGCTGCCGGCTTCATCACGCCGGCGGCGCCGCGGACGAGCATCGCCGAAGCCATTCGAGGCATCAAGCGCCAGTTGCTGAAGACCGCCTTTCCACAGGGGATGCGCGGCGGCCCCACCGGAGGCAACGACAATGTCATTATGGTGACCAGTTCGATGCCGGGAGAGGGAAAAACCTTTGTTGCCCTGAATCTGGCCATGAGCTTTTGTGCCGAGCGCGACCTTTTCGTTCTTCTTATCGATGGAGACGGCCACCGTCGGTTCCTGGGCGGACTTCTTGGGGCGAAGGAGGATGTCGGCTTGGTCGACATCCTGGTGGACGGCAAATTGCAGGTGGGGGACCTGATTCAGCGCACCGACATTCCCAACCTTTCGTTCCTGTCCGGGGGGCGTCCGCACCCGCACGCGGCGGAATTGCTCTCCAGCAAGCAGTTTGGCGTGCTGATGCAAGATATCGCCGAGCGCTATCCCGACCGGATCATCATCATCGACACGCCTCCGGTCCTGGCCAGTAACGAGGCCGTGGTGCTGTCAGGTCATGTCGGCCAGACGGTAGTGCTCGTCGAAAAAGACCGGACATCCAAGCGCCAGCTTCAGAGAACGCTTGAAATGCTCGAAGGAGGACGAAACGTGGGCTGCATCCTAAATATGGTGCCGTCAGAAGAAACCTTTACCGGCTATGGCTACTAAGTGTATACGAATATTAAGATTCGGGGCCATGGGGGTTTAAGTGAGCGCATCACGAACGGTGTCGATCGCGGGGGCGATCTTGCTGCTGGTTGCACAGTCGTCGTGGGCGCAGCAGGTGGCGCCTCAAGCCGATACCGCCCCGCCCGCAGTTCCGCCCGGGCAAATCGCGCCCCAGCCACTGGTCAACGGTGGAGCGGGGGGGTACGGCGCCGCCCAGCTATTTTCGCCATTTCCCAAGGAAGGGGCCTTGGTGCCGCCGTCGTTCGCGGTTCCCGGGCTGAAGCCGGCGGCCGAAGCGCCGCGTGCGCTCGCGGTCACGCTGGGAGTTGCCGGCCATGAGCAATTCTCCGACAACGTCTACTCGACGTCTTCGTCGACCAGGTCCGATTTCATTACGTCCGGGGATACTTCGGTCGGCGTCGACGTGGACACCAGGCGGATGAAGGGTGGCCTCAAATACGATGTGGGGTATGACAAATACGCCACCAATTCCCAACTTGACGGGTTTCGCCAGGATGGCATCGGATTGTTCGATGTCGAAGTGATCGACCAGCGGCTTTTCCTCAACGGCCGGGCCAGCGTCAGTCAGCAGAGCATCAGCCCGTCCGGCCCGGCCACCGCCGGAACCCGTACCGCGGCGGCCAATCTCGTCACCGTCTATACCGGAAGCATTGCGCCGCGATTCCAGCAGCGGTTTAGCGACTTGGCCCTGGCGCAGATCGCCTACCACCACGACGAGACCCGGTACCAGAACGCGTCCCAGGCAACGCCCCCGGCGACGTCGACGACGGTGACGGCGGCAAATCTCAACGCCAGCCAGACCGATGGCGGTCGACTTGAGGTGCGCAGCGGTGAATCTTTCACCAGGCTGCTGTGGGACTATACCGGCGACGTCAATCGCAATACCGTCAGCGGCAACACATTCGACCAGATTTCCCATACCGTCGGGACGGAATATCGGGTGACCGCGGATTTCGGGCTGCTGGCGGCCGCCGGCGACGATTATCTGCACAGTACCGTCGTGGACGTGAGCCAGTATGGCGGCGGGTTCTTCAATGCCGGTGTGCACTGGACGCCGTCACCCAACGTCGATCTGCGCGTGGGGGCCGGGCGTCGCTATGACAAGACCGATTACATCGCGCTGGCGTCCTACTGGCCGGGGCCCAGGACAGTCATTCGCCTGTCCACCGATTCCGGAGTGACGACCGACGCCCTTTCCTTCGAGCAGGCTTTGAACGCGGTTCAACGCGACGAGACCGGCGGATTCATCAGTCCGTTCACCGGACTGGCAGCCAACCCGTCGGCTTCGCCATTTGCCCGCTCCAATGGGATATATTTGCGCCGCGACAGCGACTTGGTGGTCCGCTACGATGAAGCCCGCGACAGTGTCGCGGTTACCGCGAGGGTCGCCGAGCAGCAGTTGCTCGGGGCCACCACCACCCTCAATTCGCCGGCCCTTGCCGGTGCCACAACCGGCAGCACCACCACCGTGCTGGGGGCCTATCTTTCCTGGATGCACTACTTCACGCCGGCTTTTACCGGCATGGCCGTGGTTTCGGAGTTCGACACCATCGGTAACGGCGTGGTTGGCCGATTGAAGCAGCGGAAGGGAAGCCTGTCGCTGAACTACTCCTTGAATCCCACTTTGATGGGAACGCTCGGGTACGATGTTGCGGCCACTATTCCAAGCCCCTCGGCGGCAACATCATCGGCGACCGCGATTTCTGGAACGGTGATCGAGAATATGATCGCGGTTGGTTTGCATAAGACATTTTAATATTTGTTTATGTATGCAAAATTCTATGGTCTATCAGACCTTCCGTTTCAGTTGACGCCAGATCCACGGTTCTTTTTCGAAAGCACCGTGCACTGCAAGGCTATGGCGCACCTACTGTTCGGATTGGAACAGAGCGAAGGGTTCATTGTCATTACCGGCGATGTCGGTGCCGGCAAGACGACAATTCTCGGCCATATGTTGGCGTCCCTGGATTCCCAGGCCTATGTCACCGCCAAGATCGTCAGTTCACACCTGGCGGGCGACGACATGCTGCGCGCCGTGGCGGCCGCCTTCAACCTGCAATTCGCCAGCCTCGACAAGGCGTCGCTGCTGTGCCGGATCGAGGATTTCCTCGTCAACAATCATCGGCAGGCAAAGCGCACGCTGCTGCTGATCGACGAGGCGCAGAACGTTCCTCCGCAGGCGCTGGAAGAGTTGCGAATGCTGTCGAATTTCCAGGTCGGCGCCAAAGTGCCTCTGCAAAGCGTCCTGCTGGCCCAGCCGCAATTCCGGCGCACCCTGGCGACAACTGATCTCGAGCAGTTCCGCCAACGCATCATCGCATCCTATCACCTGGGGCCGATGGGAGCCGGCGAGACCAGTGAGTATGTTTTGCATCGTCTTGCAGTGGTGGGATGGAAGAACGACCCGTTATTTACCGAAGAGGCGCTTTCCGACATCTTTTTCCATACCGGGGGCGTGCCGCGTAAAATCAACACCATATGCTCGCGCATCATGCTGTTCTGTTTTCTTGACGAACTGCACACGGTGGATCGGGACGCCGTCAAGTGTGTCGCCGAGGATCTGGTGCGCGAGACCAGCCAGGTCCTCGACGCCTCCGATGGCCGGACCGGTGGTGTCATGCTGTCGCCGCAAGGGCTTGGGGGAATGGGCGACGACGCGTCGCACCTGCTCAAACGGGTCGAAAAAATAGACAGGGTCGTCGAGCGCCACGGGCGGGTCCTGAAGTTTTTTTCGTCCTTGATTCAACAGAGCCTGCACGTCGACACGGGCGACGGCGAGCTCGACTGAGGAGACATCATGGATGGTGGCCTGAGTATTTTCCGCATGAAGACATTCGATCCCCTTTGCCGCGACGGCAGGTTGGTCAACGCCATGTCGGTCGACGTCGAGGACTATTTCCAGGTTCAAGCCTTGGCCGCAGTCATTCCACGCGCGGACTGGGATCGTCAGCCCCGGCGGGTGGAGGCCAACACCGGCCGCATCCTGGAGCTTTTCGCGCGCCATGGAGTCAGCGCCACTTTTTTCACCTTGGGGTGGGTCGCCGAAAGGTACCCGTCCCTGGTGCGCCGTATCGTCGCCGAGGGGCATGAACTGGCCAGCCATGGCAGCGACCACCGCCGGGCCGACGAGCAGGGGCGCGACGGCTTCCGCGACGATGTCCGCCGGTCCAAGAAGACGCTGGAGGATATCGCCGGCGTGGAGGTGCGCGGATACCGCGCGCCCACCTTTTCCATCGGTGAGCGCAATCTATGGGCCTTCGATATCCTTGCCGCCGAGGGCTATGCCTACTCGTCGAGTGTGTACCCGGTGCGCCGCGACTATTATGGAATGCCGGATGCGCCGCGTTTCGCGTTTTACCCACTTCAGGGGCTGGCTTTCGAAGAATACCCGATCACCACCTCGCGGCTGGGCCGTCGCAATTTTCCCTGCGGCGGCGGCGGGTTCTTCCGCCTTTTGCCATATGCGCTGAGCCGCGCCGCGATCGCCCGGGTGAATCGCCAGGACCGGCAGCCGGCGATCTTCTATTTCCATCCTTGGGAAGCCGATCCGCAGCAGCCGCGGGTGAGGGCTCTCGGCTTCAAATCACGTTTCCGCCATTACCTCAACCTCGACAAGACGGCGGGCCGTCTGGAACGGTTGATGAAGGACTTTGCCTGGGACCGCATGGATAAAGTATTTCAGCGACAGTGCCCCTGACAGGCTGCTGAAAAAGGCGTGCGCCGGCCCTGCACAGGGGCGAATGTCCGGACCATCCACTAAATATAGTTTCGGCAGACGCGTTGATTTCCGCTTTCGCGGCAATGACGGCGATCTGGTCGAGGCTTTCCGCCAACTCCGCCTGAGGAGGCCGCATGGCCATTCAAATCAAGGTTCTGGACGATCGCCTTTGCCAGGCGTGGGATCGCTTTGTCCTCGAAGACTGCCCGGAGGCGACGTTCTTCCACCGCAGCGGCTGGAAACGCGTCATCGAGACCGCCTTCAAGCAGACCTGCCATTACATCTACGGCGAACGCGACGGCCAGATCGTCGGTGTCTTGCCGCTGGTCCACGTCAAGAGCCCGTTTTTCGGCAATCGGCTGATCTCGACCGCCTTCACCATCGGCGGCGGCGTGGCCGCGGTCGATCCCGAGGCCCATTCGGCGCTCGACGCGGAGGCGTTGCGGCTGATGGAAACGCTGGGGGCCGACTGTTTGGAACTGCGCCGCCCGCCGCGTCCGCAGCAGGGGGACGGGTGGACCGCGAAGTCGGACGTCTATGCCAACTTTTCCCGCCCCATCGCCGCCACGGTGGACAATTGCCTGAAACAGATCCCGCGCAAGCAGCGCGCCGTGGTGCGCAAAGCGATCGACGCCGGGCTGCTCGGCGACGAGGTGGACGTGGACCCCGGCCGCTTCTTTCCGCTCTACGCCTTCAGCATGCGCAATATGGGGACACCGGTTTTCGGCCGTCGCTTCTTTGACGCCCTGATGAAGGAATTCGCCGGAAGCTGCGACTGCCTCACGGTGACCCGGGAAGGCGTGGCCATTGCCAGCGTTCTCAATTTCTATTTTCGCGGTTCGGTAATGCCTTACTACACCGGCTGTTTGCCGCAAGCCCGCGACCTGGGGGCCAACGACTTCATGTACTGGAGGCTGATGCGACGGGCCTTCGATCGCGGATTCACCGAGTTTGATTTCGGCCGTTCGAAATTGGGGACGGGGCCGTTCGCTTTCAAGAAGAACTGGGGTTTCGAGCCGCAGCCGATTGTTCATGAATACAAGGTGAAAGGGGGAGGGGAGCCGCCGGAAATCAATCCGCTCAACCCGAAATATCGACTGTTCATCGCCGCGTGGAAACGCCTGCCGCTGGGAATTGCCAATATCCTGGGGGCGCAGGTGGTACGCCACATCGGGTGACTCAGGACCGTCGCGGCGAAATCAGACCGGCCAGCGATCGTTCCACCCCGTCGGGGCGTCCAGACAGAACCCACAATGCGAACAGGACGCCCAGATAGGTCGACCCTCCCACCGCCATGTCCAACGACATCGACAGAAGCCGGGACGAAAGCCCCTGCCGGTGAAACATGTGAACGGCACCGGCCATGGCCAGTGCCGCCACCACCGGGCGCCACAACGCCATCGCCATGGCGCCCGGCGAGATCCATTGCCATGACAGCACGCGGTAGAAGACTCCGCAGAGAACGACGGCCATCACCGCAATGCGCGCAATGGGAATTGCCTCGATCCCGATCAGACCGGCGGTGACGGCGACGACAGGAATGGTGATGGCGGCAAATGCCAGATTGGAGATGGCCAGGGCGCGCTCGTGGCGGGTGGCGATGAGAAACGGGTCGAGCATGAGCCACATGCCTTCGATGGCGCCGAATATCCCCAGCCAGCGGACGAACGGAACGGCCCGGCTCCATTGATCGCCGAGGACGAGAAACACCGCATCCTCGGCGATGGACGATATCCCGACGCCGGTGGCGCAGGCGATGACGGCGGCGAAGCCGAGCACCGTGTGGAAGCTGGTGGCCAACGCGTCGGGATCATGGGCGATCTTCGCATAGGCCGGCATCAAGGCCCTGCCGGCGGGCAGCATGATCTCGCGCGTCGGCATCATCGCCAAGTCGAACCCGACCACATACACGCCGGTGGTATCGAGGCTTGCAAGCCGGCTGATGATGACCTGGTCGCAGCGTTCCCCTGCCAGCCGCGCCGAGTTGAACATCATCTGCCAGCATGAAAAACGCCAGAATTCCTGCCAGTGTTTCAGGGCGAGGCGTGGCCGGCTGCGCACGACGGCAAAGCTCAGCGCCACGGTCACCAGGCCGGAGGCGGGCATCGACCAGGCCAGCGCCAGGTAGTCGCGAAAAGCGAGCACCAGGCCGAGACCGATGACGAAGGTGGCCAGACGCTGCGCGACCAGATAGCGGAACTCGGTCAGGAAGCGCAGATCGCGGCGGAATGCGACGACACCGATATTCTCGAACCCAAGGATCAGTGGCCGCAGGGCCGCGATGCGAAGGACGGTGGCGATCCGGTCGTCTCCGAAATGCCCGGCGACCAGCGGGGCGATGGCCATGATCACGCCCCAGGTCACGATTCCTGCGACGATCTTGAGGGTCCAGCCGGTGTGCTGGAGTTCGGAATTGGTTTCGGCCGAGCGCACCAGCGCCATCTCGATGTCGCCGTCGGTGACGGTGATGATGAAATCGACCGCGACCATCGCCACGGCGACCAGGCCGAAATCCGCGGGAACGAGCAGGCGTGCGATGATCGCCGTGTTGAACAGGCCGATGAGCCGTATGGTCCAGCGCATCGAAACCATCCACAGCGTGCCGCTGACCATTTTGCGGCCGACATCGGCGGTGGCCGCGCCGTCGTCAGTCATCATCTTTGGCGGGGATCATGGCCGATGCCAGCGCACGGATGTCGTGCGGTGTGGCGGCCGCGCCGCCCATCTCGCCGAAGAAGAACTCCAGATATCGCTCCAGCCAATCGAGAAAGACCGTGAGATCCGTCTTGCTGCGGACATAGGGGTTGTGGCCGACGATCAGCGAGGAACTGTGGTAGGAAATACAGAACAAACGATGGCCCTTGGCCGAAAGCCAGCGGGTGACCCGTTGCGCCTCGGCAATCGAGGTGCCCTCGGGGGTGAGCGGAATGCGATCGAGCAGGCGAAGACGGGACAGCATGCCGGGGATACGCATTTTCGACGCCAGCGGCGAGGCGATCCACGGGTACACCGAAGGGGCGATCGCCAGTCGGTCCAACAGGCCCACCATGCCTGCGGTCAACGGCAATTCGAGCAAGGTGCGGTCCGCGTCGAGCCAGAACGGGGTCGGGCCGAACCGGGTGAAATCCGGGCCGTGGCGGAACGTGAGATTGACCCACGGCAGCACGCTGCAATCGATTTCGTAGCCCAGCTTTCGCAGCGCCTCGGTCGTGTTGGGCCCAAGGCCGTATCGTCCGGCACGGTAGATGGTCGGGCGAACACCAAAATTGCGCTCGATGACGGCCGTCAGGCTTTCGATCTTGGCAAATTCCAGGTGCGCGGGAAGATTGCCCGCGAACGACGTCCGCTGGGAGATTTCCGCTTCGAACGGCGGGGTGATCCAGGAGTGAAGATGTGCCCCGATCCGGCACCGCCCATCGGCGAGAAACTCCGCCAGTGGGGCGACGCCCTCCGCCTGCGACGCCACCGAGTAGTCGACCATGTAGGTCGGAACCACTCCGAACCGGTCCAGCAGTCTTTGCGCGCGCACCTGTTGGCGAATGTTGCTGACGTCGACGGCCGTCCGGCTGTAGCAGTTCCAGTCGAACTCCTCTTCGGCATCGATGATGACCACCAGCAGAGGCGGGCCAGTCGATGCGACGTGGACGTAACAATCCCCTGACGGAACCGCCAATTCGCGGCCCGTACTCATTGTCCGTTCCGCTCTCGGCCCGTCGAATTGCGCTGTGTCAGCATGTGTCAGCATAGCAAAGGCAGGGTGGAGAGGCCAGCGCCATGGATCAGCCGCCGGCCCGGTTTCATGTCGCCCGGGAGACTCGTTTCCCCTCGGTCATGGCCAGCAGGCCGGTCGTCGCGCCATTCAAAGGCACCTTGTCATTCCGGCGGGCCCATAGAATGACAAGCCCAATCCCGATAATCGCCATAAGAAAAACGAAGCCTTCCATGACCACCTTCCAGCTGTCGCGTCGACAGACCAATTATCAGTCCCGTTCGGAACGCCGCGGTTGCCGCAGCCTGTCAGAATTGATATATATATTCGTTCATGCGGGACATCGTTCTCCTAATTGCGATATTGTTTTTTTTGGGCCTGGCATTTCGCTATCCCTACGCCGGAACGCTGACCTGGGGCTGGCTCACCATCATGAATCCCCACATGATGGTGTACGGCTTTGCCATGGGGTGGCCCTTCAATTTCGGGGTGGCCATCGTTACCGTGGCCGCCTGGCTCTACTCCGGTGAGAAACGGCGCTGGCCGGGCGATTCCCTGCCGTGGCTGATGGTCGTTCTGGTCGCGTGGATGACCTTCGACTCGTTTTTTGCCGCCGATCCCGACTGGTCGTGGCCGCTTTGGAACCGCACCGTCAAGATCTACGCCTTCATCTTCCTGTGTCTGGCGATGATCAACAACAAGGCGCGGGTTCAGGCGATGGTGTGGATCCTGGTGATCTCCATCGGTTTCTTTGGGGCCAAGGGCGGGATCTTCACCATCGTGACGGCGGGAGCCTATCACGTCTATGGCCCCGACAATACGACCATCAGTGACAACAATCAGTTGGCGCTGGCCGTGGTGATGGTCTTGCCCCTCGCCTATTATCTGTTTGAACACACGCGCAACAAGTGGCTGCGTATCGGCATCGGCCTGACCTTTCCGCTGCAGATCGCCACGGTGCTGGGCACCTATTCCCGCGGGGGATTGATCGCTTTGGCCGTCGTCCTCGGCTTCTTCTGGCTGCGAAGCAAGCGCAAGGTGCTTCACCTCGCCATCGCCACGGTGCTGGTGGGCGGCGCGTTGTCGGTGATGCCGCCGGCGTTCTTCGAGCGCGTCAATTCCATCGACAACACCAAGACCGACTCGTCCTTCCAGGGACGTCTGACCGCCTGGGCTGTCGCCTATGACTACGCGGCGGATCATTTCCCGTTGGGTGCCGGCTTTGCCGGCCCGCAACGGCGGCCGGTCTACAATTTTTATTATCCAGACACCGAGACCCACGCAGCACACAGCATCTACTTCCAGGTTCTGGGAGAACACGGCTTTCCCGCCCTGTTCATCTACTTGGTGATTGCCGCGCTGTCGCTGCGCAATACCCGCATCGTCGTCAAGAGATGCAAGGAACGCCCGGAATTGGCGTGGGCGCGTGACTTGGCCACCATGGTGGAAGTGAGCCTCGTCGGTTTCTATGTCGGGGGGGCCGCCCTCAGCATGGCCTATTACGATGGCTTCCTGCTGCTGCAGGCATTCACCTCGATCCTGCGCTCGATGACCGAGCCCCAGGGCTTGCGAACCGAAGCCGCGATCGCGCCGAACACCCTGCTTGCCGACCGGGCCAGCCACCCCGTCACGCTCGGACGGTAGGCGACCATCCACAACAACTCGTCCGTGCCGGTTGCCAGGCTGGTCTTGTAACGGGAGTCTCCGGCGAGGAGCCGGTACGCGGCCATGCCTTCGCCGCGGTACAGGCGCATCGCCAAGACATGGGCGATCAGTCCCGGCCGGGCAAGCGGGTCGGCCTCGAAGTCAAAGCCGCTCTGGTACGAGTAGGCCATGTCCTGCCGTCGAAGATTGTAGAGATAGCCGAGGACGGTTTCTCCGGCCCGCAGCCTCAGCATATCGGGCACCCCTTCGGCGAAGCCGGTGGCGATCAGGCGTCGGTGGAAGTCTTTGAACGCGCCGTCGGAAAACGCCCCGCTCTTGCCGCGATGGCGCCACGAGCGGGTGTGCAGGACCTCGAGCGCGTCCAGCCATTCCAAAGCCCGCGCGGTATCCGGTGCCCGCTCCAGTGTCAACGGGCCGCGCTGCTCGAAATATCGCATCGAGCGCCGGATCTGTTGACGGCAGTTTCGCGTCATCGCGGCCAACGGATCGTCCGACGGCAGCGTCTGAAGTGCCGCGGTGGGGGCGACCTGCGGGGACCGCAGGAGACGCGTCGCCAGTCCATGACGCAGGCAGAGAGCGTTCCATCGGCCGGTCACTCCGGAAAGGTGCAGATCCCGCCGGCCCAGCGTCTTGTCTGTGCCGACAGCGGCCAGGAAGGCGTCGGCGGCCTCGTCTTCCCACCCTTTCAGGGTCAGAAGGCCATTGTATTCGGTCATGACCCCGTCCTGCACCGGATCGCCTGTCTCGTTCAAGAGCAGTGCCGGGGGGCGCAACGAGTACCGACGCCGGTGCCGAATTCCCAGAAGGCCGAGGCCGATGGTCCGCTCCCCGTGGACGACCCGCACCAGCAGGAAATTCGACCCCGGATTTGTCAACACCGAGCCGATCCATGGCCAGGACAGGAACACCGATCCCGTGGATCCCGCTTCCAGTTCCCGCCATTCCGGCTCGAGCAGGTCCGCGGGCGGGCAGGAAGAAATGGTCGCGACGCAACGGGCGCCGTCATTCATCCTTCCGCCCGACCGTAGACGTCCTCCATCCGGACGATGTCGTCCTCGCCGACGTATTCACCCGACTGCACTTCGATCAGGCGCAGCGCCACCTTGCCTGGGTTTTCCAGCCGGTGCTGAATGGTGGCGGGGATGAAGGTGGATTCGTTCTCGTGCAGAATGAATGACTTGTCGCCGCAGGTGACCAGGGCGACGCCCTCGACCACCACCCAATGCTCGGAGCGGTGCCAGTGCTTCTGCAGGGACAGTTTTGCTCCGGGATCGACGAGGATCTGCTTGACCTTGAAGCGCTCGCCCACCTCGATCGTCTCGAACCAGCCCCACGGCCGTCGGCCGCCGGTGCCGGCGCCGCTCGACAGGTTTACCGGGGTGAGGGACGTCATGTCGGGACCTCCATGTCCATGATCAGGGCAGATCCGCCTCGGCAAGTTCCGGCCAGGGACGGCCGCTTTGCGCCGAGACTTGGGGATCGAACGGATGGTGTTTGGCCGGATAATAGGATTGGACACGCCGGACATAGGCCTGGGTCTCGGGATACGGGGGAATGCCCCGATATTCGACGACCCGTTTCTCTCCGGCGTTATAGGCGGCCAGCGATAAAGTGACGTCCCCACGGAAATACGACAGCAGCCAGCGCAGATATCTCATCCCCGCCAGCAGGTTGCCCCGCACTTCCATCGGCTCGTCAATGCCGAATCGTTGCGCCGTCGCCGGGATCACCTGCATCAACCCCCGCGCATTCTTGGGCGAGATCGCATCGGCGTGGAACGCCGATTCCACCTGGATCACCGCCAGGACCAGGTTGGGGTCCAGCCCGTGTTGCGGGGCGAGATCGGCAATCAATCTGGCCACCTCCGCCGGCGCGACGGCGGCGACGGAAATCTTCGGTTTCGCTGCCGCCTCGGCCGGAGCGCATCGGCTGATCGCGCCGTCGGAGGCCAACCGGAAGCGCACCATCACCGCGGCCGCCTGGGAATGGCCGCTGGCGGCGGCTCCCGCCAACCAGCGCGCGGCGGTGGCCGAGTTTCGCTCGACGCCGCGCCCCAGCAGATACATCCAGCCGATGTGATATCGGGCGTCGACGCTGCCGGCGTCGGCGGCGGCGCAATACAGTGCCATGGCACGGGCGGTGTCCAGGATTACGCCCTCGCCGTGTTCATAGCGCTGGGCCCATTCCACCTGAACCGGGGGCGCCTCGGCACGGGCGTTCGGAGTCCCGAAGAGGGCGGCAAGCACGAGCAAAAGAGCCGCGGCGTTTTTGGCGTGGCGGCGATTAGGACGCATTGATGCGGCCGTGCGGTGAGGTGTTGACCGTCCGCGGACGCCCGCAGGCCGCGAGGATGGGGGCGAGGCGGCGATGGACCTCCTTGTGGAAGCGGTCCGGCATCGGCGGGGCGAAGCACACCATGGCGAGGCCGGCGCTCCATCGGGTGGTCTTGATGTCCTCCCCGATTCTGGAGAGGACGAGATCGGTCATGGTGTCGGCCATCTCGTTCACTCCCCAGTCCGGTGTCGTTCCGCTGTGCATGCCGTTCGCCTTTTGCGCCTAGATGACCGCCCGCCTGCGCCGCCGCACCGCCAGCCCGGCGAGACCGGCCCCCAGCAGCAATGTCAGCGAGGCGGGTTCGGGAACGGCGGTAATGGGGGGGCCGCCCGAGTCCAGGATGCGTTGGAAGCCGCCGTTTTCTGTGGCCGTGTAACCGCCGCCGTAGCCGCCGGCGCAATTCGCCCCGGCATTGATGGCGACGTTGTTGGCATCGGCCATGGTCACCGCGCCGCTGGTCGCACCGATGCCGGCCAAGGCCCTTCCACAAGCAATCTGCGCGGACGGATCAAGCGTAATGCTTGTGTTGGCAAGAATATTGCCCTCGAACACGGTGCTGTTGCCCAGGGTCGCGGAGCTGCCGACTTGCCAAAAAACGCCGTCGTTGGGGCCGCCATTGATCACGGAAACCTGCGAGTTGTTCGCAGTTGTGAGCGCGCTTCCGATTTGGAAAATGAAAACCGCGTTGTCGCTGCCCCCCGCATTGAGCGTCAGAGTGCCCGTCAACTGCGCCGAAGATAAAAAGTTGTAGACCCCCGGCGTCAGGGTGAGCCCGCCCAAATCCGTCCCGGTCAGATCCAGCGTGGGCGTCTGCAGCGCCAGAAAGTTGTAGGCGGCCAAGGCGTCACCCTGGGCCATCTGCGCCACCGCCGTGCTGGTCAGCCCGCCATCCGTTATGGTCGCGGGAAAAGGAAAGGTGATTGTATTCGTGGGGGACGAACCCAGATTTCCGTCGATGGTGGTTGCACCGGAACTGGTTACCCCGGCGCCCCCCAAAACGGCGAAGGTTTCAGCCGTCGCGCCCAATAAGTCCGACGTCGACGCCGACGCAGGTGCATAGCAGGAGATGCTCAGTACAAAGCCAACCGCAGTTGGGACTAAATGAATTGATTTCACGGGCTTGTCTCCTCGGCAAATCCAATATCGCGTCCAGACACTGGAAGTTTAGGTTCAACGAAATTAATTAGATCGGCTGTCTCCTCGCAATGAGCGTGCCACCCTGCGAATTCGGCTGTTTTCATGGCATTGCCGGAAGACGGTTGCCCGGTCTTGTAAGGTTTTCCTTCCAAGGTCGGTTCGGAAAGGCCGCATCCGTGCTCTTCGGCCCAGATCACGAACCGCCCGAATTCCGCCGCCGGCATCGGTTGACCGAACAGATACCCTTGGTAGGCATGGCAGCCCTGGTCGGCAAAGAACCGGCGCTGCGCCTCGGTTTCGATTCCCTCTGCGACCACCATAAGGCCCAGGCCCACGCCCAAGGCAACGATGGTCCGCGCAATCGTGGCGTGGTTGGGATCGGTGAGGACATGCGCCGCGAAGGATCTGTCGATCTTCAATTGGCTCAAGGGGAGGCGCTTCAAGTAGCTGAGCGACGAGTAGCCGGCGCCGAAGTCATCCAGTGAAAAATTCAGCCCCCACTTTTTGAGCGCGGCCATTTTGTCGATGACGTCCTGGATGTCGTCCAGGAATATGCTTTCGGTCAGCTCCAGATTGAGTTTTTGCGGATCGGCCCCGGTGCGCTTCAAGACGTCCAGTACCTGCTGGACGAACGCCGGCTGGCGAAATTGGCGAACACTGACATTCACCGACACAACGAGATTGGCCATCACCGGTTTGCTTGCCCAGGCGGCCAACTGGGAGCAGGCGGATTCCAGCCCCCAGTGGCCGAGGGGCAGGATCAGTCCGGTCTCTTCCGCCAAAGGAATGAACGTGCTGGGAGCCAACATGCCGCGCTCGGGATGCCGCCAGCGGATCAGGGTTTCGGCGCCGATCAGGCGGCCGCCGTCCACTTGGGGTTGATAGTATAGAAGAAACTGACCCTCGACCAACGCCTTGCGCAGGTCGGTTTCGAGAGCCGCATGGGCCTGGACGGCCGCCTGCAGGCGCGGATCGAAGAAACACAGGGTGTTGCGGCCATCCGCCTTGGCTTGGTACATGGCGATGTCCGCCTGCTTCAGCAACTCGTCGATATCGTTCTGGTGCTCTCCAAACATCGTTGCGCCAATGCTGGCCGTGCTATGGTGTTCTCGCGAGCCGAGGGTGTAAGGCTGATTGAGGGTGGCGAGGATTTTCTCGCCAACGGTTTTGACCTGGGCCGCCGCGTCCACGGAATTTTCGCTCAGATCCTCCAGCAGGATCACGAACTCGTCACCACCCTGGCGGGCCACGGTGTCGCCTTCACGCACGCAACTGGTCAGGCGGTTTGCGACCTGCTGCAGCAGCTGATCCCCGACGCCGTGGCCGACGGTGTCGTTCAGCGCCTTGAAATTGTCCAGATCGACGAAGAGCAAGGCGCATCCCCGCTTGTGCCGCGCGTTTGAAGCCAGGGCCTGTCGCAGCCGATCAAGCAGAAGCCGGCGGTTGGGCAGGTGTGTCAACGGGTCATAGAATGCGAGAGATTTGATCTCGTCCTCGGCTGCCTTGCGTTGGGTGATGTCACGGATGTTGCATTGAATTACCTTGATGCCATCGCAACTGTACGAATTGCTTATGAATTCCACATCGCAACGCTTACCGTTTATTGTCCTTAGTGGAAGGTTTTCGTATCGCACATATCCCTTTGTTTGCAATTCAGAAAACATTTCCTTGCTCTCGGCAACGTCTGCAAACGGACCCATTTCCCATAGCTTTTTCCCCAAGAATTGCGCATGCGAGTAGCCGAGCATGTTGATCAGGAAGGGGTTGACATCCTCGATCTGGGCCGTATCGGCGTTGAGAAGGAGAATTCCGTCCCGGGCTGTTTCAAACAATCGACGGTAGCGGCTTTCGGATGCCTGCAGCGCCCGGCGCGCGACTTGATCGGGAAGGCTGGGGGCATCTGCCGTTGCGAGGGGCGAGGGGGGAGGAGCGGGATTCATCGAAGTCACCTCGTGCGTGGGGCCGATGAGTAAGAGCGGCGGGGCCTCTTCGTCGAGCCAGTCCCGACCGCTGAAACCGGTTCAGCGGACAGGCGGCGCCAGCCGGTGGACGGAATAGAGCGGCAGAACCCCTCATGTCGGGCGGTTGTCCGGGGAATTCCGCAATTCTCTTCCGTTGAAGTCGATCTGGAGGCCGGCGACGGTTAAAGCCGCAAAGCAACGCATTCGCATCGTGTAATCCTTCCAGCGATCAGGTCGATCGGCCGGAGCACTGCAATGCGCGCACCAATTCCATAACCATATGAAAATGCTGGCATTCCATTTTTTGAAGAAGGCAAGCTGTAAGTTTTTGGCAAATAGTTTCCGGCGCGCTGGGCGACTGGAAGCCTGACCTTACAATGGCGCATATATTGTTTTCGGCGATGAATTGAAATCGGCTGATTTCATGGCTTGGCGCGTTCATTGCAAGGATGTTGGCGGTCGGCGTCGGAAATGCCGATATTCGCGGCGTATCAATACACACCGAGACGTTAAAATGGTGGTGCGATGATATCGGAACATAGAAGTGACGAGCGGCATTTGTCATCGCGAAAAGCGGTGATAAGTTCTGACGGAGGCGCGGCGAAACTTTGCGTCATAACGAACCTGAGCAATGGCGGGCTCTGCGTTGCGCCAATAGGGTCGTCATGTCCGGGTAATCGCGGAAAATTGGATTTGAAAATTGACCGTGGGGTTTTGCGCTGCGACATAGTCGATAGAAGCAGGGTTGGTCTTCATTGCAAATTTGAAATATCTACGGGAAAGCCCGATATATGGGAAATGACGAAGGTCACCGGAGTCGACGCCAAACGCGAACTTATTGAAATGGGGCGAGCTCGTCATGCTTCCGAGCTATCACGCTATGATGCCTATGATCGTCATGGTGAGCGAAAGTCCAGAGCAACGATAATAGGAAATGGATCGAGACAATATGATCGAAACATTCTCTATACGGAAGGCTGTATTGTGGGCCGCGAGCAGATCGACCCGTCCACAGACGCGCTGGACGAAACCGCGGATGTGCTGAATCCTTATCGAGCCGCCGAAGAAAGAGAGCCATGGGCGCTTGGGTTCAAGGACGCCGTCAATCACGCCGTAAAATATATCCGTCAATATTGAAAACTAATCCGTGACGACGAAATGACGATTGTTGTTTCCATTGGGAGAAATGCAGATGAAAACGGGCAAATGGATCCTGGTCAGTTTTTCGTTCGTGATTCTTGCCGGCTGCGTCTTCCGCGGAGACGGGGGCGGGCGGAGCTACGATCGTGACCGTGGCGAATACTACCAAGAGGGTGGTGGTGGCGAACGCGAACGACACGAGCGCTGACACCGGCAAGCGAGCCCCGGCGGTGCCATGGCAGGCCGGGTGCCGCTGTTCCTGAGTAGATTCCGACCCTACCTTCATCGGCCGGGTGACCGTTATCCTCGGACGAGGCGTTTGTTTTAAGACGCCTTGGAAGGGGCACGGCATGACGATCACGGGCCATCTCGGCATATCCTGCCATCGACGTGTGCGGCGCCGTCGCTCCCTCGGCCTGTGGTGGCTGGCGCTGGTGACTGTTGCCGTCGCCGTCGCGGGGCTGCCCGTGGCGCGCGATAATCTTGAATTGCTGGTGCGGGAGCTGGTCAGGGGCTAGGGAGCCGGCTCGTTCAAAGGGTGTGTCGCCGTTGCAGCGGCCATTGGGCGGCAGGAACAAATCCGGCCCCTGGCTCAGGGCGTTCGTTGGGCCAAATGACGCGCCAAGTCCCGGCGCACCTCGTCGGGCGCAGTCCGGCGGAGCGCGTCGCAAAGCTCGCGCATGCGGCGGCGCTGATCGTACAGCTGGTCGAGCAGCGACAGCACCACCGGCAGCGCCTCCTCATTGACCTGCATCTCGTCGCGCAACTCCTGGATCAGCCGCACCCGGGCGACGTCGATGTCGCGGAACACGTAGCCGCCATCGCCGCGGTCCGGCCGCACCCATTCGTTGGAAATCCAGCGTTCGATATCCTGACGCTGCAAGGGCGACAGTTGGGTGACGAGGATCTCGATGCTGATCATTGGCCCGCCTCCATCGCTTGCCTCGGGTCGGCCGGATGCTCGGGCTTCCAGTCGCGGAGAAACGCCTCCAACGCCGCATCCGATGGCCCCAGCACCACGCGCAACGTGGCGTACAGATCGCCCGCCGCCCGGCTGCCATGGCCCGGCACCCCGCGGCCACGCAGCCGCAATTCCGTTCCTCCGTCGGAGTGGGGCGGGATGCGCATCCGCACCAGGCCGCCCGGCGTCGGCACCTCGACAGGCCCTCCCAGGACCGCTTCGGACAGGCTCACCGGCAGCTCCAGCCGGATATTCTGGCCGTCGCGCGAAAAATAGCGATGCGAGGCGACGTGGATTTCGATCAGGGTATTGCCGGCGCCGCCTTGGCCGCGAAGACGCAGCACCTGCCCATCCGCCGTTCCGGGCGGGATCTTCACATCCAGCACGCGGCCGTCGGGCAGCGTCAATCGCTGGGTGACGCCGTTGACGGCGTCGAGAAAGTCCGTTGTCAGCGCGTAGCGCTCGTCCCGTCCGCGCATGCGCGAATTGGCGCCGGGCTGGTGATCCCCGTTGAACATCTTGCCGAACATTTCATTGAGGTCCTCGGCGCTCCATCCTTCCGGCTGCGGGCCGGCGCGGCCATAGCGGCGGCCGGGTTCGCCCTCGGCGTAGTCGCGATAGGACGACTTCGGGGCCTGCTCCTGCCCGGCGGCGTCGATCTCGCCCCGATCGAATCGGCCGCGCTTATCGGGATCGGACAGCAGCTCGTTGGCGGCCGACACGGTCTTGAACCGCTCTTCCGCCTTGGTGCTGCCCGGGTTGAGGTCGGGATGGTGCTGCTTGGCGAGTTTGCGGTAGGCGCTGCGGATTTCATCCTGGCTGGCGCTACGCGACACGCCGAGAGTCTGGTACGGATCCTCCAACCTGTCCACCCTTGGCCGTCAGTCGCGGCCTGTTCACTGAAAGAGATGAGGGGCGAGTCCGACCACGCCCACGATGATCAGATAGATCGCGACGATATAGTTGAGCAATCTCGGCTGAAACAGGATGAGGATGCCGCCCACCAGGGCGACGATCGGCTCGACGAGAAATGCGTGAAGGTTCATTTGATTGATCCTCGGCCAAAGTGTCAGTGCGACAGTGGAGTCTGGTCGGCCTTTGCCTCCGATCCCCACTGAAGGGTCAGCCCGATGTCTCCGGGGATGCCGTTGGGAAAGTCGAGAACCCGGGCCGCCAGATGGAACCCGTTGGGCCTGAGGTCGCGCTTCCAGCGCAGATAGATCTCGGCGGCCTCGCCGCGCAGGGTTTCCGGCCAGCCGTCCTGGGTAATGTTGATGGCGCGTCCGCTGTCGCTGCACAATTCGCTTGGGAAGCGAAGCACCAGCAGTTCGTCCTGGCCGGCCTCGGCGGCGACCAGGGCCTGGTGCAGGATATTCCGCCAAGTCGCGTCCTTGACGTGGTGGCCGGCCAGATCCCGAAGGAACCCCTTGTGTTGTTCGACGGCGGCACGCCGCGCTTCGTCATCCTGGACGGCCTTCCGTTGATCGAATTCCTTCACCAGGGTGTGAAAGGCATCGGCCGTGACGGCCTTGTCCGCGGCCGGTTCCGGCGTAGCGGTCGGGGCCGGACGGGAACCGATGAAATTCTCAATCAGGCCGGCCAGCGCCTCCGACCACTTTCCGCCATGACGGGGAACCGGCGCCGCCTTGGCGGGTTCCTCGGCCATCCGGCGAACCAGGTCGGACTGGCTGACGATGCCCACCACCCGTCCGTCCCGGACCACCGGCAGCCGGTTGATGCGATAGCTGGTCAACAGGCGGGCGATCTCGGGAAGTTGGGTGGTCTCGGTAACGCTCACCACGGGCGAAGCCATGACATCGCGGGCAGCGCTATCGGGGCGGCCGGCATGGGGCTCGCCTTCGGCGTCCGGGCCGGCCAGGTCACTCTCGCTCACCATGCCGACAAGGCTGCCGTCACCATCGACCACCGGCACTCCACCGATGTTGTTGTCCTCCAGAATTTTGGCGATCTGCCGTGCCGTCAGGTCTTCGCTCGCCGACAGCACCTTGCCGGTCATCACGTCCCGGGCGACCGGGATCGGGATTGGCGCGCTGGAGGAAACATTTTCGATGGCGACACCTCGTGAGGTTTGACGGGCCTATGGGAATCAGCGCGGCCGCGCGGCGATCGGCAGTCCGGCGGCCCTGGCAAGCCAGCGGCGCCACCCGCGCAGGGCCAGAGCCTTCCTGCCGACCTCGGCCACCATCACCGGCCGGTTCAGGTTGCATCCACCGTCCTGGGCGGAGCGGCGGCGGTAAGGCGGGATCACCACCAACGGGGCTGAACCATTCCCCGCGCCTCGCCGGCCGGCGTTCTCGGAAAACCTGTCAATGCCATGCGTCATCACGTCCCCACCAATTGGATGAACATTTCCTGGGCGCATTCGCAGCACGCGACCGCGGCCTTGCAGCCATTCTGGCCGGCGCAGAACACCGCTCGCCGGGCGACGATCCAGTCCAGCGGCCTGCACTCGGTCTGCCATGCGCAATTCTCGGCCGACCATCGGGCCGCATCGCCTGCAGTCATGTCGCTGTCTCCGGCATTCGCGTTGGTCGCTCGTGTCGGAGGATAGCGGGCATCGGATGGCGCGAGGTAGCTTCGGAATCTACTTAAAAGCTGGAAATTGGGACGTTCACGTCAATCATGGCCAATCTTCCAGGATAACCGCGCTCTCAACCGCGCAAGTTCCTCTTTCAGCCATTGCCGGCTCATTACTATTGGCCCGCCATTACACTTCACCTCGTACGGTTTGCCGCTAAAGGTGCTTTCCGTGGCGGCCTTTTCGATGAAATCTTCCGCGCTGCTTATCATTCCAAGTGTAGCCAGGAATTTATATTTTTCATCTAGATGGGTGCGCGCGTCTTTCGAGTCATACCAAACGCCGTTACGATTAAATTCACATCCAGACGTCTCGATATAGTCGAGAAGTGAGTTGATTTCTGTTGCAACATTCGCCGCAGGTTCCGCGCGCACTGCCGGCCCAACCAGGAGCGCCAGCAACAGGAAGGAGGCCCACGCCGATCGAGGGTTCATAGTTCGTCATCCATTTGCAACAGCGACAACATGTTGGCCTTGGCTCTCTGCCAGGCACTCCGGGCCGGTTCCGTGTCGTACCCGACGGCTTTGCCGTCTTCCTGGGTCTGCCACACCAAGCTCGGCGCCTGCCCCGCATTGTTCGGGCGCAGTGCCAGCCGGTAGGAATTGGCGGGCTGCACCATGGCGTCGAATCGCGTGGCGACTTGTTGGGCAAGCGCGGGGCTGTCGATGATCAGGCCGATCTCGGTGTTGAGATGCATCGACCGCTGATCGAAGTTCATCGAGCCGATGAACAGTCTCTGGCGGTCGAACACAAAAAGTTTGGCGTGCAGGGAATAGTTTCCATAGAGCGATATCGCCTTCGTCTCACCGCTGCCTTTGACGTTGCCCAACAGCGAGCGGATTTCATAGAGTTCGACGCCATTCTCCAGCAGGGGCACCCGGTAGTGCATGTAGCCCGACAGCGCCTCCAACGCCGTCGACGATTCAAGCGAGTTGGTCAGGATGCGGACACGGACGTCGCGCTGGCGCAGATTCTTGAATATCTGCATTCCTGCGGCGCCGGGAATCAGGTAGGGCGTGATCATCAGCAGCTCGGACTTGACGGCGATGGTGGCGTCGGCGACCGCCCGTTGCATCAGTCTGCCGATGACCGCGCCATTCTCCACCTTCTTCTTGTCTGGGCTGTCGCTGACCAGTTGCGCGTGCGCCCAGGTCAGAGGCAGGCGGCCGGAGATCATCCCGGCGAAGGGCTCGCCGGAGGCGATTCGTTTGACGTAGTCGACGTTGTCCGCCTTCAACTGACGGCCCTGTTCCTTCAACACATCGCGGTGCTCGTCCAAAACGGCATCGGATGACTTTCCCCCCGAAAGCGCTTCCGCCGGGATCGATAGGGCACTGTTCCAGAACTCGTCGAAGGTCGCGGAAAGCTCCTGGGCGATAGGGCCGGCGGCAAACACATCGTCGTCGGCGACTTGCGACCCCGGGTCGATCTGAAAGTACGGGTCGCCAATATTGCGCCCGCCGATGAGCGCCGCAGAATTGTCGGCGACAAGTAGTTTATTGTGCATCCTATAGTCAAGTCTTGATGCGTTGAGTAGAAATTCTGTAACACGAAGCAGTTCGATGTGGCCGCGATAGGAAAATGGATTGAAGATTCGTATCTCGATGGAAGGATGTGCCTCGAGCGCCGTGATCTGATCGTCACCGCTCACGGTATCGCCGTCGTCGATCAGGACCCGGGCACGCACGCCGCGGTCGGCCGCACGCAGCACGGCGCTGGTGAGCAGGCGGCCGGTTTCGTCGCCGCGAAATATAAAATATTGCAGGTCGAGCGTCCGCTCCGCGGCATTGATCATTTGCATTCGGATCAGGAACCCGTCGGCACCGGCGGGAATGATGCGAAACCCCGAGTTGCCCCCATGCTGGCGCGCCGCCGCGCCGTACTGGCGGCCAAGCGTGGTCTCCTCGGGATGGGCGAGCGCTACGGACGCGACTTTTGGAAAGTCGGAGCCGGGCGGAAGCGACGCGCATCCACAGAGGGCGGCGACAAATAGGACGGCGAGTGGAACGTGGAACCGGCCGATCATTACCGTTCTCCGGCGAGGAGCCGCCTGTTCAGGGCGCCGCGGTGCCTGCGGCCGTCACAGCGAAAAAGTGATTGTTGCCGTTCCGATCACGTCGGGGGATTGCTGGCCGTCGAATTCGCGAGTCCGGTGCACGGTGCTGACGTCGGCGCGCCAATCCTTCGACCAGAACATCGAAAGGCCCGCCTGGAGATCGCCGACGAGTGCCTTCTTGTCGACGCTCGGGCTCTGGCGGAACGAATTCCCGTCGAGGAAGATGTTTCGTCCGACGACGCGCCCCTGGGCGCCGAGGAAGACATAGAACCCGAACTTGCCGTCGAGATGGTCGCCATCGAAATAGTCGGTGCCGGACAGGGCCGGGCGAATCCGTGCCGGTCCGTAATCCGCCTGCAGGTTCTTGCCGATCCGCAGCAGGGCTCCGGCGTCTCCGTAGGTGAACACGTTGCCGACGGTGGCTCCGAGCTGCGGCACGATGTCGATGCCGTTGTTGCCGCCGCCGACGACGGGAACGTGCCAAAGGCGCTCGTAGGTGAGCATCACCCCGGGTTCCGTCTGAATTTCCTTGCTCCAGCCGTTGGCCGGAGGGACCCCAATGAACTGGTGGAAATCGTTCTGGACTTGTTTTGCGAATGCTCCCGGCCCGACCACGCCGATGGTGATCTCGAGGTTCTCGAGCATATGCCGGTCGCTGTCCTGAAGCAGGCTGGCGCCGATGCCCAGCCAGCCGCCATAGGGGCGGTCGCTCGGGTCGGGCGGTCTGGTGCCCAGGTTCGTCGGGGTGAAGATGTTTTGCCCCAGGAACAGGGCGGTGCGGCGCGGGTGCGCCGTTGCCGCGTCCTCCGGCGGGGAGCCGTCGCGGGCAAAGACGGGGGCGATGCGTCCGGCGAGGTCGAAAAGGCCGTTCAAGCCGCTGTGCGGTTCAATCGCCGAGCCCAGGTCCGATAGGCGCAATCCCTGCGTATAGTGCTTGTCGGATTTGGAGAAGAGCGAGTCGTTTTCTTCCAGCACGGTGATCCGATTGGCGTCGCCGGCCCAAGCTACGCCCGCCATCGCCGACAGGACGCAGCATGCCGCCAGCGGTGGAATGAAAAGTCGCGCCAATGGCATACCGTTTCCCCCTCAATCGCCTTCGATCGTCACTTGCCCTTGCGGGGATAGAACGATGTTGACCGCGGCGCCGTTCTTGGCCGCACTGCCGTGCCAGAAATTGTCACAGCCCTTTCGGAGGTTTTGGATCTGATTGAAACCCGCCGCCTCCATCTTCTTCTTGGCGGAATCGGCCGACGAACCGTCGATTCCGTCGCTCGCGTTGCATTCCGAGGCTTGAGCTGCGCGGACGATCGGCTGCCCGGAACCGGCGGCAAGAACGACGAGAGCCGCCGCCCCAACGGCGAATGGTTTCCATGACATGACATACCTCACTTTTGCGGACGCCGACGGAGGACGGGCAGGAGCGACGCATCGCTCCGCCCGAAATCGCCCAGCGTTCCTAGTCTTCTTTGGTGATCGCGAGTTTGCTCGTGACCGACGTCACGCCTTCGGTCCCGCGCGCAATGGAAACGGCCTTGTCGGCTTCTTCCTGGCTCCGGACCTTCCCGCTCAAGAGCACCGCGCCCTTGTTGTCGGTGTCGACCTGCATGTGCACCATGCTGGCGATCTTCTCGTCGGCCAGCTTGGCCTTGACCTTGGTCGTGATCACCGAGTCCTTGACGAACGTCATCGGGTGCGACCGGTCGGAATCGCCATCGGCGGCATGAACCACAACGGGGGCCAGCATGGCGCTGATGACAAAGCAAATTGTCGCGAATTTCATCTTCATGATCTGTTCCTTGATTTTGTGGCAGTGGACAGGCGGATGCAGCGCTATCTCTCGACACTCTAGGTGGGTTCGTGCCCGACGCCATAGACTCGGAAACTACTCATGCCGGTCTCATTTGGTCGGATGATCGCGGACAGGTGCCGGTCGCGGAGGCTGAGAGATTGGTGGCGTTCAGGTGCCGGTGAACGGCTTAAATCTGGGAGGCTACTGAAGCGCAGGCCGAGCTATCCCAAATCAACGAGAGAAAAGGGGGGACGAAACAACAAATCCCCATTTCCAAACAACTATTGTCCGGAAATTCGGGGCGCTTTTTTGAAAAAAGTGAGGGAAATCAAGGGGTAGATGGTGGGCGATGTAGGGATTGAACCTACGACCCCACCCGTGTGAAGGGTGTGCTCTACCGCTGAGCTAATCGCCCATCTACCATCTCAGCCGCCGGCATTCCAACGCCCTCGCCTGGGAGGCCGTTTATAGGGCCCGGCGCCGAGTGCTGTCAAGGTGGCCTCAGGCGGTGTCGCGGGCAATCACCTTTACCGCCGCCGGGGCCTTGTATTCGGCCAGCAGCGCCAGCAGCACCGCCGGGTCGTCGGCGATCTGCGCCATGGCGCGGTGGCGTTCCTTGAGGAAGCCCTCCGCCACCATGTGGTCGAGGAAGACGTGCAAGTGGTCGAAGTAGCCGCCGACGTCGAGCAGGCCCAGGGGCTTGGGATGCAGGCCAAGCTGCGCCCAGGTCCACACCTCGAACAATTCCTCCAGGGTGCCGATGCCGCCGGGCAGGGCGATGAAGGCGTCGGCCAGGTCGGCCATCATCGCCTTGCGCTCGTGCATCGACCCGACCACCCGCAATTCGGCCAGTTCGGGATGGCCGACCTCGAATTTCAGCAGGGCCTCGGGGATGATGCCGATCACCTCGCCGCCGGCCGCCAAAGCCGCGTCGGCCAGGACTCCCATCAGGCCGATGTTGCCGCCGCCGTAGACCAGGCACAGCCCGCACGACGCCAGCAGCCTGCCCATCGCTCGGGCGGCCTCGGCATAGGCCGGCTTCAATCCCATCGACGAGCCGCAGAAGACGCAGACGCGGCGCAAGTCCCTCATCTCCCCGCGAGAAGGCGCTCGAACGCCGCCACCGCAGCGGCCGGGCCCTCGGGATGATTCCATACGCCGGCCGATATCGCCAGGAAGTCGGCGCCGGCTTCGACCAGCGGCAGGGCGTTGTCGACGGTGATGCCGCCGATGGCGATGCTGGGAACGGTGAACAGGCCGTTCCACCACACCAGCAATTCGGGGTCGGCCTGGAAGCGCGCATCCTTGGTCGCCGTCGGATAGAACGCCCCGAAGGCGACGTAATCGGCGCCCTTCTCGCCCGCGTCCATCGCCAGGTGGCGCGAATCGTGGCAGGTGACGCCGACGATGGCATCGCGCCCCACCGCGGCGCGCGCGGCGTCGTAGGGGGTGTCGTCCTGGCCGATATGGACGCCGTCGCAGCCGGTCTCGAAGGCCAGGCGCGGGTTGTCGTTGAGCAGCACGGCAATTCCCAGCCGCTGGGCCGGCGGGCGCAGCACGTCGACCACTCGGGCCAGGGCGTCGTCGTCCAGGCCCTTCAGCCGGATCTGGACGCAGGCGACGTCGCCGGCGCCAAGCGTCCGTTCCCAGGTGTCGACCCAGGCATAGGGGTCTTCGATGGCCGGCGGCGTGATCAGGTAGAGGCGGCAGGGTTCGCGCGAAATGGTCAGGTCTTCCCTTGCAGGATGTCGACGATTTGTCCCAGCATGGCCAGCGCCTCGTCGCGTGGCCGCTGGAAGCTGTTGCGCCCGATGATCGACCCGAAGCCGCCGCCGTCGCGGATGGCGCGGACCTCGTCGTAGAGGGCGGCGACGTCCTGCTTGGCGGCACCGCCCGAGAAGATCACGATGCGCCGTCCATTGAAACACGACTGCACCACGTGCGCAACCCGTTTGGCAAGGGTGCCGATGTCGACCCGGTTGTCCTGGTAGGCGCGGCGGGCCTCGGATTGGGCGATATGCTCGGTCGGCAGCTTGACCTTGACCACGTGCGCCCCCAGCAGGCAGGCCATGTGGGCGCCGTAGGCGACCACGTCGATGGCGGTCTCGCCGGCCGCGTCGAGGGCGCCGCCGCGCGGATACGACCACACCACCACCGCCAGGCCCTTGGCCTTGGCTTCGGCGGCCAGCGCCGCCAATTCCTCGAACATCGCGTAGGCCGCGTCCGAACCCGGGTAGATGGTGAAGCCGATGGCCGCACAGCCCAGCCGCAGCGCGTCGTCGATTCCGGCGGTCACCGCCTGGGTCGCCGCCTGGCGGTCGCGCGCCAGGCCGTTGGCGCTGTTGAGTTTGAGGATCAGGGGGATCCGCCCGGCGAAGGTGCCTGCGCCGGCTTCCAGCAGCCCCAGCGGGGCGGCGAAGGCCGACAGCCCGGCGTCGATGGCCAGGTGGAAATGGTAATGCGGGTCGTAGGCGGCGGGATTGGCGGCGAAGCTGCGGGCGGGGCCATGCTCGAATCCCTGGTCGACCGGCAGGATCAGCAGCCTGCCGCTGCCGCCCAGGCGGCCCCAGGTCAGCATCCGCGCCAGATTTGCCTTGGTGCCGGGGGTGTCGCTCTCGTAACCTGCGAGTATGCGTTGGACGCTTTCCGTCATGATGGTCATGGGAGGCTCCGCGCTGGAGGTCGCGTCGAAGCGGACATGGCGTCCGCCCGCTGCCTCCGCAACGCCGAGGGGAGGGGGATCGCCATGAAGGTGAGACGATTGATTGCCGCGTCGCTGGTCTGCGCCTGGCTGCTGCCGGATGGGGCGGAGGCGATGGTGGCGGCGGCGGGGCCGGCCGGCCCGGATTGCTACACCCAGGTCAAGTCCGGGCACGTGCCGCTGGGCCGCGCCCACAAGCCGCCCCGCCCCAGGCACCCGCGCCAGAAGGCGGTGCACTTTCCCAAGCAGAATCCATACTGAATTAATACGGCGACTGGGACGAAGCCGCCAGGGTGATCGGCCCGTAGGGCAACAGCTGCTGGGCGAGGAAGTCGAAGGTGTAGGTCGCCGTCACCGCCACCTGCGACGACCCGGCGACGGCGTTGAGCGACAGTTTGCCGTCCGACGGCGAAATCCCGATCAGCTTGTCAGACACTCCTGCCAAATAGAATTCACCGGAGTTATCCGTACTCGGCTGCTTGGTGATAAATCGATGGCGCCGTAGTTATACTTTCGTTCGTATTTACGTAAAGTTGCGATAACTTGGGACGCCTTCGACCCGTGCATCCAATTGGCCGGCGATGTCGGCGATGGCGGCGAGGACTTCGGCGGGCGCTTCCAGCCGCACCGCCGTGATGCCGGCCCGGAGCGCGGCCAGCGCCAGACCGGGGCAATCGGCGCAGTCGAGCACGGCATCGAAGGCGATTTCGGGAAATTCCGCCGTCAGCCGGCGCAGGATTTCGCGCCACCAGCCGATTCCCTGCCAGCCGGCGGCGCCGCGGGGGCTTTCCAGGATCACCGTCGCCGCGTCCCGGCGCGCCTGTTCCAGCACGGCGCGGGCCTGGTCGAGCGAGTGGACGGCAATGTGGTTCGGCATCAAAGCAGGCTAGCCGGGATTTCACCCCCTGTCACCGAGGGTCGAAATGGGGTCATAGTGTCGGCGGCAATTCGAACGGGGAGGCGGGCATTGGCCAAGGTCGCATTGATAACCGGCATCACCGGCCAGGACGGCGCCTATCTGGCCGAGCTGCTGTTGTCCAAGGGCTATGTCGTGCATGGCGTCAAGCGCCGGTCGTCCTCGTTCAACACCGCCCGGGTCGACCATCTCTACCAGGATCCGCATGAGCGGGATGTGCAGTTCTCGATGCATTACGGCGACCTCACCGACGCCACCAACCTGATTCGCCTGATCCAGGAGGTCCGGCCCGACGAGATCTACAATCTCGCAGCCCAGAGCCACGTCCAGGTCAGTTTCGAGACGCCGGAATACACCGCCAATTCCGACGGCCTGGGGCCGCTGCGCCTGCTCGAGGCGATCCGCATCCTCGGGCTGGAAAAGAAATCCCGCTTCTACCAGGCATCGACATCCGAACTGTTCGGCAAGGCCCAGGAGGTTCCCCAGCGCGAGACCACCCCGTTCCAACCGCGCAGCCCCTATGCGGTGGCCAAGCTGTACGCCTATTGGATCACGGTGAATTACCGCGAGGCCTACGGCATGCACGCCTCCAACGGCATCCTGTTCAATCACGAAGGGCCGACCCGCGGCGAGACCTTCGTGACCCGCAAGATCACCCGGGCGGTCGCCGCCATCCACCTCGGCCTGCAGGAGCGGCTCTACATCGGCAATCTCGCGGCCAAGCGCGATTGGGGGCACGCCCGCGATTACGTCGAGGGCATGTGGCGGATCCTGCAGCAGGACCAACCCGACGACTACGTTCTGGCCACCGGCGAATGCCACAGCGTCCGCGAGTTCACCGAACTGGCCTTCCGCGAGGTCGGGACCGACCTCGAATGGGTGGGCGAAGGGGTCGCCGAGAAGGGCGTATGCCGGCGCACCGGCAGGGAACTGGTCGAGATCGACCCTCGCTATTTCCGCCCGACCGAGGTCGACCTGCTGCTCGGCGATCCGACCAAGGCCCGCCTCAAGCTGGGCTGGACCCACAAGATCGGCTTCGATCGGCTGGTGGCCGAGATGGTCGCGGCCGACCTCAAGATCGTCGCCGACGAAGCTGGAGGGCGCAGCCATGGCACCGACTGAATTTTCCCTCAAGGGCGCCAGGGTGTGGGTCGCCGGCCACCGCGGCATGGCCGGATCCGCCGTGGTGCGCCGATTGGCGCGGGAGGATTGCGAAATCCTGACGGTCGACCGCGATGCGGTGGATCTGCGCCGGCAGGGCGCGGTGGAGGCTTGGATGCAGGACCGCCGGCCGGACGTGGTCGTGCTGGCGGCGGCGAAGGTCGGCGGCATCCTCGCCAACAGCACCTACCCGGCCGATTTCCTCTACGACAACCTGGCGATCGAAACCAACATCGTCCACGGCGCCTATCGCGCCGGGGTGCGCAAGCTGCTGTTCCTCGGCTCGTCGTGCATCTACCCGCGGCTGGCCCCCCAGCCGATGCGCGAAGACGCCCTGCTGACCGGACCGCTGGAGCCGACCAACGAATGGTACGCCATCGCCAAGATCGCCGGCATCAAGCTGTGCCAGGCCTATCGCCGCCAGCACGGCTGCGACTTCATCGCGGCGATGCCGACCAACCTGTTCGGCCCCGGCGACAACTTCGACCTCGAGGCGGGGCACGTGGTCGCCGGCATGATCGTCAAGGCCCACCGGGCCAAGACCAGCGGCGCCTCCAGCCTCGAAATTTGGGGCAGCGGGACGCCGCTGCGCGAGTTCCTCTATGTCGACGATCTGGCCGACGGGCTGGTGTTCCTGCTCAAGCACTATTCCGACGCGCCGCACATCAATATCGGCAGCGGGGTGGAACACTCGATCCGGCAATTGGCCGAGGCGGTGGCAAGGGCGGTGGGTTTCACCGGGGAATTCGTCCACGACCGGGCGAAACCGGATGGAGCGCCGCGCAAGCTGATGGACAACGGGCGCATCCACGCCATGGGATGGCGCGCGACGACGCCGCTTGAAGACGGGTTGCGGACGGCTTACGAATGGTTTCTCTCCAGCCGCAAGGACTGACCTTGCGGGGGCGCGACGGCGCCGCCGCCCATGCTTGCGTTCGCCTCGGAAACCCCTTAGAACCGGGCTGTCGGGGAGTAGCTCAGCCTGGTAGAGCATGGCGTTTGGGACGCCAGGGCCGCTGGTTCGAATCCAGTCTCCCCGACCATTTTTCCCTGCCCGCTGGTGGCCCCGAGGTGGCACCTCCGACGGCCTCACTGGTGCCGCGCTCGCGGGTGCCGGTCAGGCTTGCCGGCATGATCATCGTCATTGTGGGATGCGCCTCTTTCTCGCCCGCGAGGGCGGGGCGTAGGATCAGGATCATGGCCCCATTTCCTGTGGCGGAAGGCAATCAATGAGCCCGGCCGGACGATAGGCCCTTGGCGCCACGGGGGCCTCTTTGTCATGATGGGGGCGAACGTGGAGCGGAAGTGTGATGGCGAAGCGACAGAAGGTTTGGGTCAAGGTTCTGTCGAAGGATGACAAGGCCGGCATCGCCGCCACCTGCGAGCGCTTCATCGCCGAGGTGCTGAAGGCCCGCTTCCTGCCCGACATCCGTCCGACCGAATTCAACTATCCCGTCGACATCATCGGCAAATGGCGCGGCCACCGTTACAGCTTCATCCAGCGCTACCGCTCGGGCTTCGCCGACACGGCTGGGGCGGAATTCGACAGCGGCTTCGCCCGTCTCGACCATCTGAGCGGGGATCTTTTCGCCCTGATGTGGCACCGGCACACCGGGCAATGGCTGTGCCTGCGGCCATCCGTCACCCTGGCCGAGGCCTTGCTGCTGATGGAAACCGAAGAACTTCTCTGGCCCGTTTAGCGATGAGCGGCGGCCTGCCTCCCCGCTTCGACGTCGATGGTCTGGCCGGCGACAAGGTGTTCGCCCGCGGCCTCGCCTACCACCAGGCCGGGCAGGTCGAAATTCTCAGCCTGGAACCGGGACGGGTGCTGGCACGGGTGTCGGGCTCGGAGGATTACCGGTCGGAGCTGACCGGCGCCTGATCGACCACGCCTTTTCCCGCGTCGAAGACGCCATCACCGAGATCGATGATTCCGCCGGCGATGGCGGCGGCCTGCTGGAGCACGCGCGCGACATCCACTTGGTCGCCCGCATGGCCGGCTTGCGCGAGGCGTCCGACCAGGCGGCCTATGTGTCCGGACTGAGGACGCGGTTCAAGCCCAAGCGCAACTTCATCAAGTTGCTGGGACCGTGAGGCCGTGCGGCGCTCCGACATCGCGCGGGAGAACCGGTCGCTGCTGGAACGTCAGCACCACTTCCGCGGCGCTGCGGACGGGGTGACCGAGGCGTGGATGAAATTCTCCGACGTCCGCGCCATCGCCATTGATCTGCCGGCGGCTGGCGATGACAGTGCCGCCGCGCTGTGATAGATGCAGGGGTTGTCGAAACCGCCGGTAACCATCCACGACGCCTTTTTCAAGCAGGTCATCGGCGACCCGGCAATGGCCGACCGGTTCCTGCGTGAGCACCTGCCGCCGGAAGTGGTGGCGTTGCTGGCGCCCGAGCCGCCGGAAGCGGTGCCCGGATCGTTCGTCGATGAGGAACTGGGACAGCACCACACGGACCTGCTGTTCAAGGTCCGGCTGACGACGGGCGGCGACGCTCTCATCCATCTGGTCGTGGAGCACAAGAGTGCTCCCGACCCGCTGGCCCGCCTGCAACTGTTGCGTTATGTGGCGCGCGTTCTGGTGGACTGGTATCGGAAGAACGAGCGATTGCCGCTGCCGCCCGTCATTCCATTGCTGGCGCATCATGGCCCGGCGGGATGGCTGGTCTCCCCCGAGTTCCTCGATCTGTTTGGCCCCGTGCCGGGACCGCTCCGCCCGTTCCTGCCGTCGTTCCGCCATGCACTGGTCGACCTGATGCGGATCGACGACGAGGCCCTGTCCCAGCACATCCGCCTGCGGGCCTTTCTCAAGGCGCTCAAATACGTCTTGCGGCCCGATCTGCCCGAGCGCATCGACATCGTCCTGGCCGAAGCTCCGGAGCTGGACGTGGTGGATGTTGTCCTGATCCTGACCTATATTGGCAGGGGACCGGTGCCGATGGGCGATGACGTGGTGCGTGCGGCGTTGCGCCGTTTGGTGCCGGCCCGAGAGGAGGAGATCATGGCGAGTTTCGGCCAACAGTACTTCGAGGAAGGCAAGGCTACGGGCATGGCCCTGGGCAAGGCCGAGGGCAAAGCCGAGGGGAAAGCCGAGGGCAAAGCCGAGGGTGAGGCGAGTGCTCTTATTCGGCTTGCCGAAAAGCGCTTCGGCCCGATGCCGCCCGGCCTACGGGCTCGCATTTTCGCAGCCGACGCAGCCACCATCGAGGCATGGCTTGATCGGCTGATGGAAGCGTCCAGCCTTGATGCGCTGTTTAGCACCACGAACTGAGGGAGCCTTTCGACACGCCAACGGGACGCTGACCGCACCCGCAAGTGATTGATCCCATTGTGGAGATGGTTAGACGAACGGTTCCCTTTCCTACCCCAACGGAGTACAGCGACCCGGCCGGGGACCGGCCCCCGTCGGAAGCGGATTGGAGCCGAAAGGCTTGCGGATCGGGACCGCCGCTGCTTTCCGCCACGGGACATCAATCCAACGTCATCCGGTATCGCTTCAGCGCCACCACCGTGGCGGCGGCGAGGAACAGGGCGATCGGCCACAGGTCCGGCCAGGTCTCGGCGAAACCGTTGCCCTTGAGCAGGATGCCGCGGGTGATGCGCAGGAAGTGGGTCAGCGGAAACACCTCGCCCACCACCTGGGCCCATTCCGGCATGCCGCGATAGGGGAACATGAAGCCCGACAGCAGCATCGACGGCAGGAAGAAGAAGAACGACATCTGCAAGGCCTGCAACTGGTTGCGCGCCACCGTCGAGAAGGTGAAGCCGACGCCCAGATTGGCGGCGATGAACAGCAGCAGCGTTGCCGACAGCAACGCAAAACTCCCGATCATCGGCACGCCGAACAGCCAGCGGGCCGCAATCAAGGTAACCGCCACCTGCACGTACCCGACGCCGATATAGGGCAGGATCTTGCCGACCATCACCTCGGACGGCCTCACCGGCATGGCCAGCAGGTTCTCCATGGTGCCGCGCTCGCGCTCGCGGGTGACGGTCAGGCTTGTCAGCATGATCATGGTCATGGTGAGGATCACCCCCATCAGGCCGGGGACGATGTTGTACTGGGTGATACCCTCGGGGTTGTAGCGCCGGTGGATGCGGAATTCGACCGGGTCGGCGCCGCTCTTCAGGGATTGCAGTGGCCCGGTCAAGGCCGGGTCGAAGGCGGTGCGCGACACCTGGGCCAGCGCCGCGATGGCGTTGCCGGCGGCGGCGGGATCGGTGGCGTCGGCCTCGACCAGGATGGCGGGGTGCTCGCCGCGCACCAGGGCGCGGGAAAATCCGGCCGGCACCGAGATGACGAACTGCACGTCGCCGGTGGCCAGCAGGCGTTCGGCCTCGGCCTCGCCGGAGACCTGACGGTCGATGCGGAAATAGCCGGAATTGGCCAGCGCCGACACCAGGGCGCGGCTGAACGGGCCGGGATCGGCGATGTTCACCGCGGTCGGCAGGCCCTTGGGGTCGGTGTTGATGGCGTAGCCGAACAGCAGCAATTGCAGCAGTGGCACCCCCAGCATCATCGCGAAGGTCATGCGGTCGCGCTTCAGCTGGATCAATTCCTTGACCATGATCGCCACCAGCCGCGACCACGACAGCGAGGGGCGGTTGGCCATCATCGCCCTCCGCTGCCGGCTTCGGCCATCAGGTGGATGAACACGTCCTCCAGGCCCGGCTGGGCGCGGCTCCACGCCAGGCCGGGCAGGTCGCGGAAGGGGGCGATGGCGGCCTCCAGGGCGCCGGCATCGGTGCCGCTGACGTGCAGCGCGTTGCCGAAGGGCGCCACCATCGCCACCCCCGGCCGCGCTTCCAATTGGCGGGCCAGGCGGTCGGCGCCGTCGCCGGTGACCAGCCAGGTGACCAGGCCGGAGCCCTCGATCACCGCGGCGACGGTGCCCCGGGTCAGCAGCCGGCCATAGGCGAGGTAGCAGATTTCGTGGCAGCGCTCGGCCTCGTCCATGTAGTGGGTGCTGGCCAGCACCGTCATCCCCGCCTGGGCCAACTGGTGGATGTGGTCCCAGAAATCGCGCCGGGCCTTGGGATCCACCCCGGCGGTGGGCTCGTCGAGCAGCAGCAGCAGCGGCCGGTGCAGCACGCAGGCGGCCAGCGCCAGGCGCTGTTTCCAGCCGCCGGACAAGGTGCCGGCCAACTGGTCGCGGCGCTCGGCCAGGCCCAGATCCGCCAGCGCCTCGGCGACCCGCCGGCGGCGGTCGGGGATCTCATAGACGCGGGCGACGAAGTCGAGGTTCTCGGCGATCGACAGGTCGTCGTAGAGGCTGAAGCGCTGGGTCATGTAGCCGACCCGGCGCTTGATGTCCGCCGCCTCGCGCAGGATGTCGAGGCCGAGGCAGGTGCCCCGCCCGGCATCGGGGGTGAGCAGGCCGCACAGCATGCGGATGGTGGTGGTCTTGCCGCTGCCGTTGGGGCCGAGGAAGCCGAAGATGCGCCCGCGCGGCACCTGGATCGAGAAGTCGCGCACTGCAATCCGCTCGCCGAAGCGCTTCTCCAGCCCGGAGACGTCGATGGCCAGCCCGTCGCTCACCGCACCACCACGTCCACCGGCTGGCCGGGATGCAGCGCCAGCCGGTCGCCCTCGGGCCGCGCCTCGACGCGGTAGACCAGCTTGTCGCGGCTGCCGACGCTGTAGATCACCGGCGGCGTGTACTCGGCCTGCGACGCGATGAACGAAATGCGGGCCCGAGCGTCGGCGGCGCAGCCGTCGCAGGCGAACCCCACTTCCTGGCCGGGGGCAAGCCTGCCCAGGCGCGGCTCGGGGAGGAAGAACACCAGCTTGACGTTGGCGGGGGGCAGCAGCGACACCACCGGCTGCCCCGCCGGGACGAATTCGCCCGGCCGGTAGTATACCTTTTCGACGAAGGCGGAATCGGGGGCGGGCGGCGCCTCGTCGGCCAGCTTCTTGTCCGCCTTGGCCAGTTCGGCGCGGGCCTCGGCCACCCGGGCCTCCTGGGCGAGCAGTTCGTCCTCGCGCCCGCCCAGCAGCGCGGTGCGGTAGTCGGCGGATTCCTGGTTGACCGCGGCGCGGTCGCGGTCGACCGCGGCCTTGGCCTGATCGACCGCGGCGTGGGCGGCGAAGTCGCGTGCGACCAGCGCCAACTGGCGCTTCAGCGTCGCCTGCGAGAGCGCCAGCGACGCCCCCGCCTGGGCCTTGCGGGCGAGGATGGCGGCCAGTTCGTCGGGCCGCTTGCCCTTTCGCAGGTCGGCGAGGTGCGCCTCCGCCTGGGCCAGCTGGGCGGCCGCCTGATCGCGGACGGCGTGATCGGTGACGAGGTCGAGCGCGAACAGCGGCGCCCCCTTGACGACGGTGTCGCCCTCGCGCACGGCCAGCCCGGCCAGCACGCCGCCGACCGCCGAGCCGACACGCACGTACTCGCCTTCGACATAGCCTTGCAGGGTAAGGGAATCGGCCGCGGCCGCGGCGGACGGACCGAGCAGGGCGGCGACGAGGACGGACCGAAGGAGGAAGACGTCAGCCATAAGCCGGTATCGGCCAGGGCAGGGGCGGTGTCAATGGGGGCGGTGCGTCCATACCATCCGGCCAATGAATTGGCCGGCTGTATTGCCCCTTGCCGGGCGCGCGCGTCCGCTCGCTTGGCCGCCGCCGCAATGGCGGCTGGATACCGGCCGACGAGTCGGCCGGTATCATTCCGCCCCGGCGATGGTGAACGAGAAGGTGGACCCCGATCCCGGGACCGACTCGACCCGGATTTCGCCGCCGAAGCGATGGACGATGCGCTTGCATAGCGCCAGTCCGATGCCGCTTCCCTCGGCGCTCCCCGACGGATAGAGCCGCTGGAACATGATGAAGATCTTGTCGAAATACGCAGGCTCGATGCCCACGCCGTTGTCGCGCACCGACATCCGCCACCAAGCTTTGTCCATCGGTTCGGCGGTAACGGTGATTTCGGGCGGGCGGTCGGGATGGCGGTACTTGATCGCGTTGTCGATCAGGTTCTGCATCAGGCTGACCAGCAACGGCCGATGCGCCAGTACCACCGGCAGCCGGCCCTGGACGATGGTTGCGCCGGTTTCGCCGATCGAGGCGGTGAGGTTGTGGACCGCCTCGGCCATCGCTTCGCCGGCCGGGATCGGCATGCTGGGCTCGGACTGCATGGCGATGCGGGAATATTCCAGCAGATCGGTGATCTGGCGGCTCATCTGCTTGGTGGCGTCGACGGCGAAGGTGATGAATTCCCTGGCCTCGGCGTCGAGCCGGTCGCCGTAGCGGCGGTCCAGCAACTGCACGAAGCCGGCGACGCTGCGCAACGGCGTCTGCAGGTCGTGGGACGCCACATAGGCGAATTGCTCGAGATCGGCGTTCGAACGCTCGAGCAGGGTGGTGGCTTCGCGGCTGGCCATCTCGGCGGCGACCAGGCCGCGGTTCTGGCGGATCAGGCGCAGCATCAGCAGGCACACCACGGCGCCGGTGAGGGCGAACGCCGACGCCAGCAGAATGAGATTGAGGCGCGGGCCGGCCAAAGCGCCCTCGAAATCGCCGTCGCCGAGGCCGACCAGGATGACCACCGGATAATCCGCCAGCCGCCGGAAGAACAGCTCCCTGCGGATGCCGTCGATCGGGCTGATTGCGGCGCCGAGCGACCCGGATCGCTGGCCTTCCTCGTCGCTCCACGGATTGGATCCGCGCGTCGGGGTGTCGTAATCGCCCTCGGCGGGCGGTGGCACGCGGGCGATCAGCTTGCTCTCGGACGTCAGCATCGCAGCGGCGCTGCGCGGCCCCAGGCTGAGATCGCGCAGCAGGGCGCTGATGCTGTCGGGCAACAGTGTCAGCACGATCAAGCCGTCGAAAACCCCGTCCTTCAACAGCGGCCGCGCCAGGCGAAACTGGTATTTGCCGGAGACGGCCCCGACGCGGGTCGGACCGACGAATAGACTGTCGCCGGGGTGGGATTGGAAATACCGGTAATGGTCGAACTTAGTGAAGTTGCCGAGTGCGCCGACCTTGTCGTCGTCGATCTCGGAATGGAAGAGGATGTTGCCGTCGCGGTCGATGACGGAGATGATGCCCGAGAACGCCGCCGCCCGCGGCGCTTCGATCTTGCGGATAAAGTCGTGCAGCGGCGCGCCGACGCCGTGATTCTGGCAGAAGGCGCGAATCGAGCGGAGATAGCTGTCGGCATAGTCGAACAGGCGGACGGAATGGGCCTCGATCGCCACCAATGCCCGCTGCGCCTCCTGCCGCGAGTGGGCGGCGCGCTCGTGGCGCAGTTCCTCGTAATTGTACAGGCAGGCCAGCGCGAATGCGATCACCGCGGCAACGGTGACGCCGATCGCGCGGTGCGCGGCACGCCGGGATTGCAGATCGAGCAGGGCATCGTACGACATCGAATATCCGGAAAGCCGGGAGGCCGAAATACTAGAACGGCAAAATGCAGGCCCGCCAGAGGTAAGTCGATATAAATTCGATATTCATCCCCGATCGAGCCAGCCCAGCAGGTCCCGAATCGCCGCCGCCATCCGAGGCGCGGGAAGATGGCAGGGAGCGCCGTGTCCGGGCAGCACCCATTCGAAGGTGTGATCGGCCAGCCGCCGCATCGATGCCGCCAGCTCTCCCCAGTCGTACCAGCAGGCGTCGCGGAAGGCGGTCAGGCGGCCGGCGCCGATGTCCCACGCCAGGTGGTCGCCGCTGAACAGATGGCGCCCGCCATGCAGCACGCACATCGACCCCCGGGTATGGCCGGGCACCGGGATCAGCAGCAGGTCGTCGGCCAGGCGAGTGGGCGCCCGTCCGGTGATCCTGGTCTCGACGTCGTCGGTGTGGCCGTCGACGTCGTCGGCGTGGAGGACGCGGGTGCAGCCGAAATGGCGTGCGAACAGGCGGTGGTCGGCGACGTCGTCCTTGTGGGTCAGCACCATGGTCGCCACCCCGCCCATCGCCTCGATGCGGCGCACCAGGGGGATGGTGAAGCGCGGGCAATCGACCATGACGTTGCCGTCCGGGCGTTGGATCACCCAGGCGGCGGCGCCGAAACTGGATTCGGCGTGGAAGCCGCAATGATGGACCGGCCCGTCGATCGGCCGGGGGAAGGCGTTCAGCAGGGCCTTCAAGGGGTGGCGGGCGAGGCTGCCGATCGATCCGGTGGGGCAGGCGAGCAGCGCCATCAGCGCCGCCCTGGTATCCGCCTCCCCGTCCGGCTGGGCGTGGACGCGGGAGTGTTCGCCGTCACGGTCGAACACTCCCGGCGCCATCCACCGGCAGGTGCCGCAGTCGATGCAGCTGGCGTCGACGAAAAAGTCGCCTTCGACGTTTGCCGCCAGCTTTGCGCCCGGATTCGCCATCCCCTCGATATGGGGTGGCGGCCGAGCGGCGGAAAGTCAGCGCCCGCGCGACGGCCGGCGGTGCCCGGAATTGGCGGCCGGGCGGCCGGCGGGGGCGGACCTGCCGCCCTTGGGGCTGGCATAGAGGCGGGCGACGCCCTCGGCATGCCAGTCGTGGCCGTCGTCGACGGTGACCGGGATGCGGGTGATGCGTTCGATCGCCTTCAGGTACGCCACCTCGTCGGCGTCGCACAGGGACAACGCGATGCCCTCGGCGCCGGCGCGGGCGGTGCGGCCGATGCGGTGGACATAGCTTTCCGGCTCGTTGGGCAGTTCGAAGTTGATGACGTGGCTGATGCCGTCGACGTCGATGCCGCGGGCGGCGATGTCGGTGGCCACCAGGGCGCGGACGCGGCCGTCCTTGAAGTCGCTGAGAGCCCGCTGGCGGGCGCTCTGCGACTTGTTGCCGTGGATGGCGTCGGCGGTGACGCCGCTCTTCTGCAGCTGCTCGGCGACGCGATTGGCGGCGTGCTTGGTGCGGGTGAAAACGATGGCGCGGCTGATGGCGGTGTCCTTCAACAGGCCGACCAGCAGGTTGCGCTTGTCGGCGCGGTCGACGAACAGCACCCGCTGCTCGACCCGCTCGACGGTGGTCGCCGGCGGGGCGACCTCGACCCGGGCGCAATCCTTGTTCATCAAACCGGCCGCCAGTTCGGCCACCGCGGCCGGCATGGTCGCCGAGAACAACAGGTTCTGGCGCTCGGCCGGCAGGCGCGCGGCGATCTTGCGGACGTCGCGGATGAAGCCCATGTCGAGCATCCGGTCGGCCTCGTCGAGGACGAACACCTCGACCGAATCGAGGCGGACGAAACCCTGTTCCATCAGGTCGAGCAGCCGTCCGGGAGTGGCGACCAGCACGTCGACGCCCCTTGCCATCGACTGCACCTGCGGATTCTGGCCGACGCCGCCGAAGATGACGGTGCGCTTGATCGGCAGGTTGCGGCCGTAGGTGGCGAAGCCTTCGCCGATCTGGATCGCCAGTTCGCGGGTGGGGGTCAGGATCAGGGTGCGGGCCGACTTGGGCGCGGCGCGGCGCGGCTTCGACGTCAGGTGCTGGAGAATCGGCAGCGCGAACGCCGCGGTCTTGCCGGTGCCGGTCTGGGCGACGCCGAGCACATCGCGCCCCGCGAGCAGGTGGGGGATGGCGGCGACCTGGATGGGGGTGGGAGTGGTGTAGCCTTCGGTGGCGACGGCACGGCTGAGGGGCTCGATCAGCCCCAAGGCGGAGAAAAGCGTCATGTGTGTGATGGGTACTTTCAGACAGAGTCCGCCAGTGGGCGGACAGTTCTAGGGCGCCCCTGGGGCACGCGACCAGCGGGAAGGGGAGTCTGGAACTTTCGGGACACGGCAGCCCTTCTTGCAGAGGCCGCCTGCGCGCTATCGCGAGGAAGTTCGTGGGCGTATCGCCCGTGGCGGGGCTTATAGCAGCGATGCTGCGCCGCGTCAACGAACTAGGTATCTGGGGGCTGGAAACTGCTGCGCCGCTGCCCATCTGCTGGTATTATCGACAGTATGAACGCGCACCCGATGCCCATGTCAGACCCGCGACACGATGACGACATTGCCGCCGCCGAAGCGAAGGCAGCGGCGGTTGCGCGCGGTCTTGCCGACCTGGATGCGGGCCGCGTGGTCGATCATGCCGACGTGCGTGCCTGGCTGCTGTCGTGGGGATCGGACAATCCCTTGCCTCGGCCGCGTCCCCGGTGCGAGTAGTCTGGGCCGACAGCGCCGTCACCGATCTTGACGCGATCCAGGGCTATTATCGGGATGTCGTCGGCAGTCCTCATGCCGCTGCCAATGTTGGCCGCGCCATTCTCGCTGCCGGCGATGCGCTGGATGTGCTGCCCCTACGCGGCCAGCGCCAGGCGGACGGCACCTATGAATTTCCGGTGTTGGCCTACCCGCAATTTCGGTTGATCTACCGCGTGGACGAGGTAGCCGGCCAAGTCGGAATTGCCCATGTCGAGACGACGCGGACGGTGGTTCCGCGCCCGGCTGCGCGCAAGTAAAACAGGCGCTCGGGCGGGGCACCGGCGCAAGTCCTCGCGCGGTCGTGACTGGGGGAGTGCTTGCCGGACCGCCCAGCAACTTTGAGACTACTTCGCAACTTGTCGCACATGTGATGTTATGACGAACCGGCCGGCAGGGGCTGCGTCGCGTGACCCCTAATTGCCCCCTGATTGCTTGACCTTCACGGCAGCAGCAAGCGCGCGCTTTTCTGCCTCAAGTGCTTTCAGTTGAGCCTTGGTGTGCTCAATCTTAGCGCCAAGCGCATTCGTCTCGGACGGAAGAGAGGGGGTCGAGTAGCAGCGGAACCAAAACTCCGATTGAAATCGGCACCGCAAGGTTTCTGCGCCAAACAACGGCAACCCGGACAGAACCGGAATGCGCGGTATGGTCTCGACGGTAAAGAACCCCGTCGCGGCGAGCCGGGCCTTGCCGTTGAAAGAATGGCGTGATTCCTTGACCGAAAAATCGGCATGAACTAGGTATCTGAAGCGCCTCTCCCGCAGGGCGGGCGAGGGGCTTATCCGGTTGCCTGGGGCGCGGCCGGCAACGGGAAGGTCAGGGTGAATACGGTGCCGCCGTCGTTGCCGAGGGATGCGGAGCCGCCGATCTGCCGGGTCAGTTGCCGGACCAGCATCAGCCCGAGGCCGTCGCTGCGGTCCAGGCCGACCCCTGCGGGCAGGCCGGCGCCGTCGTCGCCGACGGTCAGGATCCCCTTGCCGCCGTCGCGGCGCAGCCGCACCGTGACGGTGCCGGCCTGTCCGCCGGCAAAGGCGTGCCGCAGGGCGTTGGTGACGACCTCGTTGAGAATCAGCGCTATCGGCACCGCGGCGTCGATGGCCAGCGCCAGCGGATCGAGGTCGGCGGTGATGACGATTCGCTCCGGCGCCGAGACCTGCAACGCGCGGCACAGGCGCGCGATGTAGTCGGCGGCGTCGATGCCCTCGAAGTCCTGCGCCTGGTAGAGGAGATTGTGGACCAGTCCCATGGCCTCGATCCGGGAGATGGATTTCTGGTAGCCGTCACGGACTTCGGCCGGCGCCCGGTTGGCCTCCAGCATCAGCAGGCTTTGGATGATCGCCAGGTTGTTCTTGACCCGGTGGTGGACCTCTTCCAACAGGACCGCGTTGCGGACCTGCGCGGCTTCCTCGTCGCCGATCTTGCCGTAGCCCCACCGGGTGACGAAGCCCAGCGCCGCCAGGACGCCCAGGCAACAGGCGATGCTCCGCTCGGTCCGGTCCCGCCAGGGAGCGATCAGCATTTTCTTGTCCGACCCGGCGGCGACGAATAGCGGCCAGCCCTCGACCTTGCGGTACGCGCCCAGCCGGACCACGTGGTCGATCGTCGATTTGGCCTCGTACGCGCCCGACGAGGCGTTCAGGATGTGCCTCGTCACCACGGGGTGGCCGCCGAGGCTGGGCCCGATCTCGCCGTCGGCGACCCAATTCTCCAGCCGGCGGGCGACGACGGCGCCGTCGGGCTTGAAGATGGTCATATTGTCCGTCCGCGCCAAGTCGAGCCGGGCGTACACGGCGGCGAAGTAATCCACATCCATCGAGGCGTTGAGAACGCCCCGGAAGCGGCCGTCGGCGTCGACCAGGCGCTTGGACAGCGAAAAGAACCATCGGTTGTCGAACCGCCCGCGGGTCATCCGCGAGATATGGAATTCCTCGCCCTGGGCATGGGCCTTGAAGTATTCGCGGTCCGCCACGTTGCGGCCCGCGGTGTCGACCGACGTGGTGGTGAAGACGACCTTTCCGGTCTCATCGAGCAGCCAGAATGACGAGATCTGCGGGATGTCGTCGAGCCACCAGCGCATGCGGGCCGCGGTGGCGGAGACTGCGTCCGGCTTGCCGGTGGCCATCACCAGCACCGACAGGTCGTCGAGCGAAGCCTTGCCGATGTCGAAAGCGCGGCGCGCGTGCTCCTCGACCAACTGCGCCAGCACGGTGTGGCGCTGCTGGGCGGCGTCGATGGTGGACGCGTAGTCGGCCGCTACCATCGCCGCGGTGGTGGCGATCGCCACTGAGGCAAACAAACCCGCCACCAGCAGCAGAAACCGCGTTCCCGCTCCAGGAATCGAGATCTTCAGGCTATCCATCGCGGCCTAAGGTAAAAGCCCGGCCGGCGATAATCCATATACCATCCGGTTGGTGGCGGCCGACCCTCGCGGTGGCGCCATTCCTCCGGCGAGGCTGCCGCGGTGGTGATCCATACCCATGTGCGCGAAGCGTCATGGGAGGATTTCAGGGATGTTCAGGGTGATGCCGGTGCTGGCACTGTTCGCCTATGCCGCGCCGCTGGTGGCCAATGCCCTGTCCGGAGCCGGGCGGTCGCCGGTGCCGTGGTACCAGGCGCCGCTCACCGCCACCGGCATCGCCCCCGATCCCCGGCGCACCCCCGAGGCGGTGGTCCAGGTCTATGCCGCGCCGGCCTTCAGCTGGCGCGGGGTGTTCGCGGTGCATACCTGGATCGCCACCAAGCGGGCCGGCGCCGCCGCCTACAGCCGCTGGGACGTGATCGGCTGGGGCAGCGGCTCGACGGTGCGGAAGAATTGGGCCGCGCCCGACGGGCTGTGGTACGGCAAGCGGCCGGTGCTGCTGCTCGACCGCCGCGGCGAGGGGGTGGACGCGATGGTCGGCCGCATCGAGGCGGCGGTGGCCGGCTATCCCTATGCCGATCGCTACCGCACCTGGCCGGGCCCCAACAGCAATACCTTCATCGCCCATATCGGCCGCGCCGTTCCCGAACTCGGCCTCGACCTGCCGGCCAACGCGGTGGGCAAGGATTACCGCGACTTCGCCGGGGCGGTGGGGACGGCGCCGAGCGGCACCGGCATGCAACTGTCGCTCTATGGCCTGCTGGGGGTGACCGCCGGCCGGCGCGAGGGGTTCGAGGTCAACCTCCTCGGCCTGTCGCTGGGGATCGATCCGGTCGGGCCGGCGCTACGCCTGCCGGGGATCGGGCGCCTGCCCCTGTCGCGCTGACTGCGACGGCGCCGATGTTCTCGTCGAGACGCGCCAGTTTGCGGGTACCGGGAATGGGGACAATCCAGGGCCGAAGTGCTTGACCTTGGAGCCGTCCTGCGGCGAGGGCGGGCGCAAAGGCCCGCCCCACCGACGCCTAATACTTGAACTTCCGCGGCAGGCGGAAGACGATCTCGCGCAGGCCGGGGATCGACTTGGCGAAGGCGCTGAGGCTGTGACGCAGGTAGGTCTTGGTGGCGTAGGCCTTGGAATCGACCCAGCAGAATTGCAGGCTCATGCGCTGGCCCTTCTGCGGCAGGAAGCCGTGCCACGACTTGTCGCTGACCTTGAACATCAGCATCTTGCCGAAGGTCGGCGGGAACTCGAACGCCGAATCCTCGCGCGAGCCGCTCCGCAGCACCCGCAGGCGGCCGCGCTCGTACGGCCACTCGCGCGAGAAGCCGAGGATCACGGTGAGCACCTTGTGCTTGGAATCGGGGTGGGCATAGCCCTCGTTGTAATGGCCCGACGTGTTGCCCATCATCACCACCGTCGGGTAGCAGGTGGACAGGTCGATCTTGAACTTCTGCTCGACCAGGCGGCGGAAGCGGGGGCTCAACAGGTCGTCGACCACCGCCTTGAACTTCGCCCCGAACTTCAGGTTGGGGATGCCGTAGGTGCCCTTGTGGGGGATCTTGGGGGCGTCGGCCAGCACTTCGTCCCTGGCAGCCAGCGGCATCGCCTGGTCGATGAAGGTGAACTCGTAGGGATCGGTGCGCAACTCGGAGGCGGCGATGGCAGCCTCGTCGAGATAACGGAATGGAGCTTCGGTCTCGGCCATGGTCGGCATCCTTTGCCAATGGAACTTCAGAACGCGGCGAACTGGGAATCGCCCTTGCCGTCGACCGCCAGCCCCTCCATTTCCACCAGCCAACCGGGCCGGCAGACGGGGGCGCGGACGACGATGCGCGGGACCTTGGACAGCGGGCCCGCGGCCAGTGTCGATTCGACCGCCTCGGCGTCGGCGTGATCGCGCAGATAGACCAGCAGATAGCGCATGTCGGACAGCTTGGCGCCGCTGTTGCCGAGCAGGGCGCCGACATTGGTGACGGCGCGCTTGGTCTGCTTGCGGACGTCGCCGACATGCAGGATCTGGCCCTTGTCGTCGATGCTGGCGGTGCCCGAGACGTAGAGGTGGCGGCGGTCGCCGAACACCACCTCGCGGCCGCGCTCGAAGGTGACGCCGTACTCGACGGTGGGGTTCATGTAGCCGGGCGCCTCCATCCGCCGCGCCTGGCCGGGCTTCAGGCCCTTGATGGCGACCAGATCGAGCATCATCACGTCGCGGTGGTCGGCCGAGCGCCCCTCGATGCCGGTGCTGGCGGGGAAGCCCGAGGTCTCGTTGCTGATGCCGAAGCGGTCGAACACGCGGTTGCGGGCCTCGCTGACCGCCTGGTAGTTGGCGTCGATGTCGTTGATGTAGAGCCAGGTGCGGACCACCTCGGTCAGCACCACCCCGTTGCTCTGGGCGCAGCGCCCGGCGAAGCCGAGCAGATCCTCGGCTTGCTCGAAGGCGCCGCCGGGGGACAGCGACAGCAGGTTCTTGAGGTACATGTGGCGGTAGCCCTCGGTGGCGACCGAGAGCGCCATCGCCGGCGCCTTCGCCCCCGCCACCGTCAGCGCGGTGCAGACGGCGGTGCCGTCGAGGCGGCGCACATGGTAGGCCTGCAGGCCGATCTTGCCGCCGGCCGGCGGCTGCTGCACCACCGTTACCGCGCCTTCGCGGGCGATCAGGCCGAAGAAGGCGGGGTGCGCCCGCAGGACCTCTTCCTGGTTGGCCGAATCGGACAGGAAGACGGTGGCGGTGACCAAGGTCTCCGCGTCCAGCCCCTCATCCTCGCGGGCATCGCCGTAATCGGCAAACACCTCGGCGATCTGACTGGCGAAGGTGCCCCCAGATTTGGCCTTGGCCACGAAGAAGAATTCTTCCGCACCCCCCTGGGGGGGCGACCATTTGCTGACGCTGACCGTCATTTTCCCTAGGTCCATCACCCTTTCTGGTCGGGCTGCGGCGTACAATAGCCGGCATGCCGCCGTACCACAATGCGGCGATGAGTCCTAAAGGCATATTACAGGCATGCGGCCCGCCGCATCGCTAATCGTCCTTCGACCTTCGGGCGTCGACGTCGGCGGCGCGCTTCTGGCGGTACAGGCTGCGGACCGAGGCATAGAAGTCGATGGAATTGCGTTCGACGTCGTTCAGCTGGTCGATCGAGCGGGCGCGGTCGTCGAGCATTCCGGCGCCGGTGCGCGAATAGACCGCCAGTGCGGAATAGAAGCCGAGGAGGTCGTCGGTGGGGTCGGCGACGTATCCCACCGCCTTGGCGGCGACCTCGCGCGGGTTGGACGGGCCGTAGAACGGCAGCATCAGGTAGGGGCCTTCGGGGGCGCCCCAGACGCCGAAGGTCTGCCCCATGTCCGAGGCGTGGTATTTCGGCCCGTCGCCCGCGGCGGCCACGTCGAACAGGCCGAGCAGGCCGAAGGTCGAGTTGATCATGAACCGCCCCAGGGTGTCGGCGGCGAGGCGCGGTTCGCCCTGCAGGATGTCGTTGGCGAAGATGTAGGGCGCCGACAGGTTGGCGAGGAAATTGTGGATCTTGTCGCGGGCCGGATCGGGCACGGAATCGGCGTAGAAGCGCGCCACCGGCTTCATCAGCGCCTTGTCGAGCGCCATGTTCATGTCGAAGACCTGGCGGTTGAACGGCTCGATCGGATCGTTCAGCGCGTCGTACTCGGCGCGCTCGTCGGGGTCGGTGGGGACGTCGGCGCAGGCGGCCGTGAGGAGGAGCAACGCCCCGCCCACCAGCATCATCCCCGCCCGTGTTCGTGTTGTCGGCATGGGGGGAAGGCTACCCCCGAAGCGCGCCGCTGTCGCCGCGCCGCCCGCAATAGGGACGCTATGGCCTTCGGGACCGGCCATGGGCATTGACTCTTCCCGAGCCCCCCGCCGGTGGTGGTATAGTGGCGCCAGGGGATTCCGATATTTCGAGCACGATGACCGAAACGGCATTAGTTACCGGCGCGACCGGGTTCGTTGGCGCCGCCGTGGTCCGGGCGCTGCTGGCGCGCGGCACGCCGGTGCGCGTGCTCGCCCGCGCCAATTCCAACCGCCGCAATCTCGAGGGACTGCCGGTGGAGACCGCCATCGGCAGCCTCGAGGACGCCGCCTCGCTGGCGCGCGCCGCGTCCGGCTGCCGCGCCCTGTTCCACGTCGCCGCCGATTATCGCCTGTGGGTGCCCGACCCGGCCGCCATGCACCGCACCAATGTCGACGGCAGCCGCGATCTGCTGCGGGCGGCGGCGGCGGCGGGGGTCGAGCGCATCGTCTACACCTCGTCGGTGGCGACGCTGGGCATCGTCCCGGGCGGCATCGCCGACGAGGACACCCCCAGCGCCCTGGCCGACAAGGTCGGGCCCTACAAGCAAAGCAAGTTCCTGGCCGAGGCCGAGGTCCGCCGCCTGGTGCGGGAGGAGGGGGTGCCGGCGGTGATCGTCAATCCCTCGACCCCGGTCGGCCCCGGCGACGTCAAGCCGACCCCCACCGGGCGGATGATCGTCGAGGCGGCGTCGGGCCGCATGCCGGCCTTCGTCGACACCGGCCTGAACATCGTCCATGTCGACGACGTCGCCGCCGGCCATCTGCTGGCCTTCGACAAGGGCGTGGTGGGGGAGCGCTACATTCTCGGCGGCGACAACCTCGCCTTGGCCGAGATCCTCGCCCTGATCGCCGGCATTGTCGGGCGCAAGCCGCCGACGGTGAGGCTGCCGCGCGCCCTGATCTACCCGCTGGCGGTGGCGGCCGAGGCGTGGGCGCGGGTGTCGGGGCGCGAGCCCTTCGTCACCGTCGACGGCCTCAGGATGGCGGCCAAGCGGATGTATTTCACGTCGGCCAAGGCCGAGCGCGCGCTCGGCTACCGGGCGCGGCCGGCCGACCGGGCGCTGGCCGACGCGGTGGACTATTTCCGCGCCGCCGGAATGGTGCCATGAGCCTTGCCGCCACCGTGATCGCCTGGGCCGGGCTGCTGGCGTGGGTCGTGCTGCTGGTGGGGCGCGGCGGCTTCTGGCGCATCGACCGCCATCCGCTGCCGCCGCAGCCGGCGCGCTGGCCCGAGGTGGTGGCGGTGATCCCCGCCCGCGACGAGGCCGAGGGAATCGGGCGGGCGGTGACCTCGCTGCTGGCGCAGGATTATCCCGGGCGCTTCACCCTGGTGGTGGTCGACGACCATTCCAGCGACGGCACCGCGGCGATCGCCGAGGGCGCCGCCCTGGCTCTGGGCGCCGCCGGCCGCCTGACGGTGGTGGCGGGCGCGGCGCTGCCGGCCGGCTGGACCGGCAAGGTGTGGGCGATGGAGCAGGGATTGCTGTGCGCCCGCCAATGGGCGCCGAAGGCCGAATACGTGCTGTTCACCGACGCCGACATCGCCCATGCCCCCGGGCAGTTGCGCGAACTGGCGGCGCGGGCCCAGGCGGGCAACGTCGACCTGGCGTCGCTGATGGTGCGGCTGAACTGCACCACCCTGCCGGAACGGGCGCTGATCCCCGCCTTCGTCTTCTTTTTCCGCATGCTCTATCCCTTCCGCCGGGTCGCCGATCCCGGCAGCCGCGTCGCCGCCGCCGCCGGCGGGGTGATGCTGGCCCGGCGCGCCATGGTCGAGCAACTGGGCGGCATGGCGGTGCTGAAGGGGGCGCTGATCGACGACTGCACCCTGGCGCGCGCGGTCAAGCGCCGCGGCGGCCGCCTGTCGCTGGATCTGGCGGGCGAGACCCGCTCGCTCAGAATCTATCGCGGCTGGGGCGAACCCTGGGACATGATCGCGCGTTCCGCCTATGACCAGCTGTCCCATTCGCCGCTGCTGCTGGCCGGCACCGTGCTGTCGATGGGATTGACCTTCGTGGCGCCGCCGGTGCTCGCCCTGGCCGGCAATCCGGTGGCGGCGCTGGCCTGGGCGTCGATGGTGGCGGCCTATCTGCCGATGGTCCGCTTCTATAAGCTGTCGATGGCGTGGGCGCCGCTGCTGCCGCTGGTGGCGCTGGTCTATCTGGGCGCCACCCTGCACTCGGCGCTGCGCCACCATCTCGGGCGCGGCGGCAAGTGGAAGGGCAGGATCGACGCGGGGAGGGTGGCCGGATGACGCGCACCATCGATGGCGAGAACTTTCCCGTCGGCTCGTGGCTGGTGTCGGCCCGGCTGCGGCCGGTGGTCCACGCGTTCTACCGCTTCGCCCGGGCGGCCGACGATATCGCCGACGACCCGGTGTTGCCGGCCGGGGAGAAGCTGCGCCGCCTCGACGCCATGGACGCGGAACTCCAGGGCGCCGCCGGCGACGGCCCGGCGGCGCGGGTGCGCACGGTGCTGGCCGATACCCCCGTGCCGATCGTCCATTGCCGCGACCTGCTGGTGGCGTTCAAGCGCGACGCGGTCAAGCCGCGCACCGCCGACTGGGACGACCTGATGGATTATTGCCGCTATTCGGCGTCGCCGGTGGGCCGCTTCCTGCTCGACCTGCACGGCGAGTCGCGCGACACCTGGGCGGCCGGCGACGCCCTGTGCAACGCGCTGCAGGTGCTCAACCATCTGCAGGATTGCCGGGACGACTTCATCGCGCTCGACCGCGTCTACCTGCCCCAGGATTGCTTCGCCGAGGCCGGCGCCCGGGTCGAGGATCTGCGCCAGCCGCAAGCCACGCCGGCGCTGCGCCGGGTGCTGGCGCGCACCGTCGCCCTCACCCGTCCGCTGGTGGCCGCGGCCCGGACGCTGCCCGGGCAGGTCAAGGACGGCGGCCTCAGGCGCGAAACCGCGGTGATCGTCGCCGTCGCCGAGCGCCTGCTGGCCCAATTGGCCCGCCGCGATCCGCTGGCCGAACGGGTGGAACTGGGCAAGCTCGGATACTTGGCGGCGGCGGTGACCGGCCTGGGCCGCAGCCTGATCATGGGGAGACGCTGATGTACGCCAATGCCGGCATGCTCGGACCCGACGCGCTGGCGGCGCTGATCGAGGAGAAGGTCAAGGCTTCGGGCACCTCGTTCTATTGGGGCATGCGCATGCTGGAGGTGCCGCGGCGGCGCGCCATGTATGCGGTCTACGCCTTCTGCCGCGAGGTCGACGACGTCGCCGACGAGGACGTCATGGTCCCCGAGGAGCGGCTGCGCCGCCTCGAAATCTGGCGCCAGGAGGTCGGCCGCGTCTTCAAGGGCGACCCCGACCATCCGGTGGCGATGGCCCTGGTCGAGGCGGTCGCCACCTACGGCCTCAGGGCCGAGGATCTGCTGGCGGTGATCGACGGCTGCGCCATGGATGCCCAGGGCGTCGTCACCCGGCCGCCGATGGCGGTGCTCGACCTTTATTGCGACCGCGTCGCCTGCGCCGTCGGCCGCCTGTCGGTGCGGGTGTTCGGTACCTGGACGCCGGCTTGCGACGACGTCGCCGCCGCGCTCGGCCGAGCCCTGCAATTGACCAACATCCTGCGCGACGTCGAGGAGGACGCCGGGATGGGCCGGCTCTATCTGCCCGACGAGTTGCTGGCGTCCTACGGCATCCAAGGGGCCGATCCCGCCGCCGTGCTGGCCCATCCGCTGCTGCCGCTGGTGCGCCGCGACCTCGCCCAGTTGGCGCGCGGCCATTTCGCCGACGCGGCGGCGGCGATGGCCCGCTCGCCGCGGCGGACCATGCGGCCGGCGGCGCTGATGTGCGCCACCTACCGCGCCGTCCTCGACAAGCTGGAGGCCGGCGAATGGGCGACGGGAAACGGCAGGGTCCGTCTTCCCGTCTGGCGGAAACTCTGGTATGCGGTGCGCCACGGTATACTTTAGGGCGTTTCCAAGGGGAGTTCCGAGGTGTCGCACAGAACCATTTCGCCGGCCGCGGGCAAGGCCCTGGAACAGGCGATCGCCGGGGCGGCGGACGCGCTGCTGGCGCAGCAGCGGGACGACGGCCACTGGGTCTTCGAACTGGAGGCCGACGCCACCATCCCGGCGGAATACATCCTCTATACCCATTACCTCGACGAGCGCGATCCGGTGCTCGAACAGAAGCTCGCCGCCTACCTGCGCGAGATCCAGGAGCCGGCCCATGGCGGCTGGCCGCTGTTCCACGGCGGCGAGTTCAACATCAGCGCCTCGGTCAAGGCCTATTACGCCCTGAAGGCGGTGGGCGATGCGATCGACGCGCCGCACATGGCGCGGGCGCGGCAAGCCATCCTCGACCACGGCGGCGCCTCGACCGCCAACGTGTTCACCCGCACCCTGCTGGCCCTGTTCGGCCAGATCCCGTGGCGCGGCGTGCCGGTGATGCCGGTCGAGATCATGCTGCTGCCCCATTGGTTCCCGTTCCACCTCGACAAGGTGTCGTACTGGTCGCGCACGGTGATCGTGCCGCTGATCGTGCTGATGTCGCTGAAGCCCAAGGCCCGCAATCCCCTGGGCATCCACGTCCCCGAACTGTTCGTCGTGCCGCCCGACAAGGAGACCTATTGGCCGACGGCCCAGGCGGATTGCTTCTGGGGCAAGAGCTTCCGCGTCCTCGACAAGGCGCTGCACCGGCTGGAGCCGTTGTTCCCCAAGGGCGCGCGCCAACGCGCCGTGCAGATGGCGGTGGCGTGGGTCGACGAGCGCCTGAACGGCGAGGACGGGCTGGGGGCGATCTTCCCGGCGATGGTCAACTCGGTGCTGATGTACGACGTCATCGGCGTGCCGCCGAGCGATCCCCGGGTGGTGGTGGCCAAGGAATCGATCCGCAAGCTGCTGGTCGTCGACGGCGACCGCGCCTATTGCCAACCCTGCGTGTCGCCGGTGTGGGACACCGGGTTGGCGGTTCATGCCCTGCTGGAAGCCGGCGGCGACAAGGCGAAGAAGGCGGTGGAACGCGCCGCCGACTGGCTGGTGGCCCGCCAGGTCACCGACGTGCGCGGCGACTGGGCGATCAACAAGCCGCATCTGCGCCCGGGCGGCTGGGCCTTCCAGTACAACAACGCCCATTATCCCGACGTCGACGACACCGCGGTGGTGATCGGCGCGCTCGACCGCATCGACGCCCATCGCTACCGCACGCCGATCGCGCGCGCCCTCGAATGGATCGAAGGCATGCAGAGCCAGGGCGGCGGCTGGGGCGCCTTCGACGCCGACAACACCCGTTACTACCTCAACGCCATTCCCTTCGCCGATCATGGCGCCCTGCTGGACCCGCCGACCGCCGACGTCAGCGCGCGGTGCGTCTCGGTGCTGGCCACGGTGGGGCCGTCGCAGCACAAGGACGAGGTCAAGACCGGCGTCGACTACCTGCTGCGCGAGCAGGAACCGGACGGCTCGTGGTTCGGGCGGTGGGGCACCAACTACATCTACGGCACCTGGTCGTCGCTGTGCGCCCTCAACGCCGCCGGCCTCGACCACCATCATCCGGCCATGCGCAAGGCGGTCGACTGGCTGCTGACGCGCCAGCGCGAGGACGGCGGCTGGGGCGAGGACGGACGCTCGTACTGGGCCGACCAGCCGCGCGGCACCGCCCCCTACAGCACGCCGTCGCAAACCGCCTGGGCGGTGCTGGGGCTGATGGCGGCGGGCGAGTGCGACCATCCGGCGGTGGCGCGCGGCATCCAGCACCTGATCGACACCCGCAACCCGAACGACCTGTGGGACGAGAAGGAATTCACCGCCGTCGGCTTCCCGCGGGTGTTCTACCTGCGCTACCACGGCTACCGCCAGTTCTTCCCGCTGTGGGCGCTGGCGCGCTATCGCAACCTGCACACCGGCAATCGCGGCCGGGTGCTGCATGGGTTGTGACGGGCGCTTCCAGCCGGGAGATATTTCAGTGACAGTGGATATTTCGGTGACAGTGCACTTATCTCTCGTGAGAGATAAGTGCACTGTCACCGAAAATATTGGGTGAGCGGTGACGTCGCTCGGCATCATCGTCGGTTTCGGCGCCGAGGCGGCGCTGGTTTCCCCGCGTTTCCGGGTGGCGATGGCCGGCGGCAGGCCGGAGCGGGCGCTGGCGCTGGCGCGGGCGATGGCGGCCGAGGGCGCCTCCGGCCTGGTCAGCTTCGGCATCGCCGGCGGACTCGCTCCCGATCTTCGCCCCGGCGCCCTGGTGGTGGGCGAGGCGGTGGCGTGCGGCGGCCGGATGCTGCCCTGTTCCCCCGATCTGCTGACCGATGTCCGCGCCAGGCGCGGTGTGGTCGCCGCCGCCGACGCGGTGGTGGCAGATCCGGCCGCCAAGGCGGCGCTGTTCGCCGCCACCGGGGCGCTGTGCGCCGACCTGGAAAGCGGCGGGGTGGCGCAGGCGGCGGACGAGGCCGGCCTGCCCTTCGCCGTGCTGCGCGCGGTGGCCGATCCGGCATCGCGCGGCCTGCCGCCGGCGGCGGCCATCGGCCTCGACGCGCTGGGACGGGTCAGGCTGGGCGCGGTGCTGCTGTCGCTGGCGCGCGCGCCGGGCCAGCTTCCCGGCCTGGTGCGGGTGGCGCTCGATACCCGCGCGGCGTTGACGGCGCTGAGGCGGGCGGTGGCCGCGCTGGGCTGATCGGTTACGCGCTCAGCGCCTCGCGGAACGACAGCAGCCGGCCGCGCTCCTCGCACCACAGGGCCAGGCGGGAACAGGCCAGGCTTTGGCGCAGCGTGATCACCGTGGCGTTGCGGAGCGCCGGGATGTCGCGGAAGCAGGCGGGCAGGCGGTAGCACGGGATGCGTGCGGCCATGTGGTGGATATGGTGGTAGCCGATCCAGCCGGTCAGCCATTCCAGCGGCGCCGGAAGGTGGTAATAGGAACAGCCCTGCAGCGAGGCGGCGACGAACGACCACAGCCGGCGCTCGCGCCAATAGGTGTCGGCGAACTGGTGCTGGATGAAGAACAGCCACACCCCCACCGACGCCGCCACCACGATCACCGGCAGCCACAGGGCGGAAACCCGGCCGAAACCGAGAAGCCAGCCGAATACGACGAACAGCGCCGCCAGCACCAGGTTGTGGGCCAGTATGCTGCCGATCGCCTTGCGGTCGCGACCGCGGATGCCCAGCGGAAGATGATGCCGGACCAGGAACTGCCAGGCCGGGCCGATGCCGAACAGCACCAGCGGATTGCGGTAGGCCCGGTACTTCAGCCGCCGCCATCGCGTCAGGGCCAGGTATTCGCGAACCGTCAGGGTGGTGACGTCGCCGAATCCCCGCCGCGACAGATCGCCCGACGAGGCGTGATGCCAATCATGGTCGCGCTTCCACCAGTAATAGGGGGTGAAGGTCAGCACGCCCAGCACGCGGCCCAGCCAGTCGCAGGCCCAGCGATGACGGAAGAAGGAATAATGCCCGCAATCATGCTGGATGATGAAGGTTCGCACCACCATCGCCCCGGTGGGAACCGCCATCGGCAGGCTGGCCCAATAGCCGAAGTGCAGGTTCACCGTCAGCATCAGTGCGGCGCACACGGCCAGCAGGCCCAGGGTCAGGGCCAGTTGAATCAGGCTGTCGGCGGTGACGGGAGACGCATAGGGGCGCAGCAGCTGGTTCCAACGCTCGAGATCGGTCTTCGCAGTCACGGATAAATCGTGCGCCATGGCCTCCGGCCATCCACTGGAAATTGGCGGCATGATAGAGGCGGGCGAAGGCGGGGAACATCCCCCCCCTCGTCATCGTGCGGGGCTCACTCCGCCGCCGGGACGGTGAATACGACGACGCTGCCGTCGCCGCCGGGCGCCGGCTCGATCCAGATCTGCCCGCCGTGGTTCTTGACGATCTTCTGGCAGATGGCCAGGCCGATTCCGGTCCCCTCGTATTGGTTGGCGGTGTGCAGCCGGCGGAAGATCTTGAAGACCTCCTTGCGGAACTCCGGCGCGATGCCGATGCCGTTGTCCTGGACCAAAACCCGCCAATCGCCGCCTTCCCGCCGCCAGCCGACATCGACGCGGGGCGGCCGATCGGGCGAGCGGTATTTCAGCGCGTTGCCGACCAGATTCTGGAACAGCCGGATCAATTCGCTGCGGTTGCCGACCACCCGGGCCGGCGCCTTCGCGATCGCCAGGCTCGCGCCGGCTTCCTCGGCTGCGAGCTGGAGTCCGCGGCAGGAATCGGCGGCGGCGTCGGCAAGATCGACGGTCTCGGGGGGCTGGCCCTGCCGGCCGATGCGCGAATATTCGAGCAGGTCGAGGATCAGCCTGTCCATCTGCTGCGCCCCGCCGCGGGCGTAGCCGATGAACTCGCGGCCGTCGTCGTCGAGGCGGTCGGCGTAGCGGCGCTCGATCAGGGTGAGATAGCTGTTGACCATCCTCAGCGGCTGGCGCAGATCGTGCGAGGCGACGTAGGCGAACTGTTCGAGGTCGGCGTTCGAGCTGGCCAGTTCCTCGGCCCGCCGCTCCGCGGTTTCCTTGGCCTCCTCCAGCAGCATCTCGGTGCGCTTGCGGTCGGTGTGATCGTTGATGAAGCCGTGCCAGAGAACGGCGCCGTCGGCTTCCTGCTGCGGCACCGCCTCGCCGCGCAGCCAGCGTGAGGTGCCGTCGGGACGGCGCACGCGGAAATCGCACCGCCACGGCGCCAGCGTCGCCGCGGAAACGGCGACGGCTTCGAACACCCGGGCGACGTCGTCCGGATGGACCAGGGCGAAGGCCGGGCCGGCATCCTCGCGGACATCTTCCGCCTTCAGGCCGACCAGGGATTCGAAAGCGTCGCTGGCATAGGGAAAGCAGTAGCTGCCGTCGGTCCGCCGCAGGAATTGATAGACCACGCCGGGAACCCGGGCCGCGATCTTGCGCAGCTTTTCGTGGCTTTCCTCCAGTTCGCGGGTCCGTTGCTCGGCCGATGCCCGAGCCCGGTGTTCGGCCAGGCTCCAGTTGGCGATCTGGTGGGCGAACCCGCCCATCAGCCTCAGGATCGCCGGCAGTCTTTCCTCGGCGACCACCGGCACTTCCGCCAGCGCCTGGAAATATGCCGCTTCATCGAATCCCGAATCCTGTTGCAGGGCGCGAAAGAACGCCATATCCGGCGGTCCCAGCAGAAACTGGCCGACGAACACGTTGGCGACGTGGACGCCCTCGATGACGACGGGAGTCGCGCAATCGGTGAGGCCATTGCGGCAACGATAGAGGGCGTAATCCTTGCCCTCGGCCATTTGCCCCGACAGCGCAACGTCGCTTTCGATGCAGCGGGCCAGGGTCTCCGGATTGGCCCGATGGAAGGCGGTGCACAGGCGCTGCCACCGCGACGAGGCGAGAACGTGTCCGCCCAGGTCGATGACGGCGACCGGAAGCCCGATCACATCGAGGACGTTTTCGAAAATCTCATTCAGCTGGCTGAAATCGATCAGCCGCTCGATGTCGACGCTTTCCGCCCGGCCGCCGAGGGCGACGTTCCAGTCGGCAGTCAGGGGATTGTGGCGCATCGCATCGGCCGGCTGTTTACGGTCCTTCGTCATAGTCGGCAAGTATGGGCAATTTGCGCGGCACGATCCAGCGGCCAATCACGCCTCAGCGAAGCCGATGCACGCTGACCAGGGTAAGGTCGTCGGGAGGCTCGCCCGGCAGGCGGCGGCGGAACCGCTCCAGCACCTCGGCGGCGAGACTTTGGCCGGGCTTCGCCTCGCTCACCCATTCGGTCAGCGTCGTCTCGTCGCAGACCGTCTGTCCGTCGGCCTCGCTTTCGATCAGGGCGTCGCTGTAGGCCAGCAAGGTGGCGCCCGGCGGCATCGCCACCGTGCGCTCCTGGTAGTGCGAATCGGCGAAGGCGCCCAACGGCGGCCCGGCGGCATCGAGCAGGCGGGCGGTGCCGTCGATCACCATTACCGGCAGCGGCGAGGCGGCGGCGGCATAGGTCAGCGTGCCGGAATCGAGGTCGATCCAGCCGACGAAGGCGGCGGCGAACTGTCCCGGTTCCAGCAGCCCCTTGAGTTCGGTGTTGAACTGGTCGAGCAGGGCGGCGGGGGACGGCACCTGCCGCGGCAGCCGGGTGATCATCAGGTGCAGGCGGAAGACGTTCAGCGCCGCCGCCACCCCGTGCCCGGTGAAATCGGCGATCAGCAGCACGACCTGGCGCGGGCCGGCGTTGAACAGCGTCCAGAAATCGCCCCCGAGTTCCGACGACGTCACCATGAGGCCGTCCACCGCCAACCCCAGGCGCTCGCGAATGCCGTCGAGGAACGCGGCGGCCGGGGCCAGGGCCAGCTGCGACGCGCCGGCCTTGCGAAGTTCCGCGCGCACCCGCTGCTGGTATCCTTCCAGCCTGGCCAGCAGCAGCCGGTGCTGGAGATGGATGCCGACCCGGGCGACGATCTCGGCGGAATTGAACGGCTTCGACACCATGTCGGTGCCGCCGGCGGAAAAGCAGGTGGCGCGGGTCGCCGGATCGTCCAGCGCGGTAACGAAGATCACCGGCAACTCGGAGCGCGGATGGGTCTGGCGCAGGTTGCGGCACAGTTCGTAGCCGTCGACCTTGGACAGCATCACCTCGAGCAGCACCATGTCGGGGGTCTCGCGGGCCACGGCCGCCAGACCCTCGGCCCCGTCGGTGGCCATTTCGATGCGGGTGATGCCGATCCGGCTGAGCAGGCGGCCGAGCACGATGCGGCTGGCCGCGTCGCCGTCGACCACCAGCACGCGGACGTCGGCCAGGCTGGCGGACGGCGCCCGCACGGTGCGGACCGGAAACGCGATCACCGTGGTGCGCCCGCCGTTCTCGACCCTCGACGCCGAGACGACCGCCGATACCAGCGCCAGGCCCCGCGGGCGCATGGGATCGATGGCGCGATACCACAGGGCGCCGGGAACATAGCCGTCGCCGTCGTCCTCGACCGCGATCTCGATGGCTTCGGCGGTGACCGCCGCCGACAATTGCAGGCGGCGCCCGGCCCGGCCCGATTCGGCCAGCGCGTGTCGCAGGTCGGTCTCGTTCAGGTCGCCGGCGCGCGCTAGGCCCAGATTTCCGTGGATGATGGCGTTGGAGACCAGTTCGCGGATGGCCAGTTCCAGTGCGGTGGCGGCGGCCTCGGTGCCGGCCAGGCGATTGCGCACCGCCGCCGCGAACAACCGGCCGGCATGGGTGTCGACGGCGGTGTCGGTCCGCAGGCTGAGCCCCAGGCCGCCGGCCGCCAGGTGGCGGTGGAAATAGGACCCGGCCGGCGCGGACGGCGTGGCCGAGGCCTCGACGCCGCCGCACCACGGCGGCGCCAGGCAGGCGCGGATGGATTTGGTTTCGAAGCGTTGGTGCACCATCACCGTCGGGCGTCCCTCGGCCGCCGCCGCAACCGGCAGCCATCCCTGGCGGACGATGAGGTCCTCGCTGTCCGGCTGCCGGTCCGACACGGCGCTGAGGGGGCCTTTTCCCATCACTCCACCAGATCCCAATAGGGCCGCGGGCCGAAGCGCAGCGCGAGAAAGTCGACAAACGCCCGCACCTTCGGCGACAGGTGGCGGGAATGCGGGTAGACCGCATGCAGGGCGCTGTCCTCGGGGATGAATTCGGTCAGCACCGACACCAGCGCGCCGGCCTGCAGATCGCCGCCGACGATGAAGGTCGGCTGGTTGACCAATCCCAGCCCGGCGAGGGCCGCGACCCTGAGGGCGTCGCCGTTGTTGGCATTGAGGCGGCCGTGCACCTCGACCGGCCACGGCCGCCCGTCCGGCGCGACGAAGCGCCATTCGCCGACCGGCAGGACATTGCTGTAGGACAGGCACTCATGGGACTTCAGGTCATCGGGGCAGGCGGGCACGCCGTGCAGGGCGAGATAGGCCGGGCTGGCGCAGATCACCCGCCGGATCGGCGCCAGCTTGCGCGCCACCAGGCTGGAATCGGCCAGGCGGGCGATGCGGACCGCCACGTCGAAGCCCTCGTCGACCAGGTCGACATAGCGGTCGTTCATCGTCATGTCGACCTCGACCTCGGGGTAGCGGGCGAGGAAGTCCGGGATCGCCGGGGCGAGATGGAGGAAGCCGAAGCTCATCGGCGCATTGACCCTGAGGCGGCCCCGCGGCGCCGCCTGCAGCCGGCTGACCGACAGGTTGGCCTCGTCGAGATCGGCGAGGATGCGCGACACCTGCTGGTAATAGCCGTGGCCGGCCTCGGTCAGGGTCAGCGAACGGGTGGTGCGGTGGAACAGCCGCGCCCCGAGATCCGCCTCCAGCGCCGCCACCTGGCGGCTGATCGCCGATTTCGATGCGCGCAGGCGCCGCGCCGCCTCGGAAAAGGACTGGGTTTCGGCGACCCGCACGAACGCTTCCATGGCGGCGAGGCGGTCCATGATTGTTGTCCAAACCGCGACATTGTTGTTCAGAGATGATGGATTGTTGTCGCAGCGGCGGCAAGCCAAATTTCATCCAACGCCATTCAAGGAGATACGCCATGTCCCTCGCCGCCGCTTTCCCCGCCAAGCCGATCGTCGCCGCCCTGGCCCCGGTCACCGAGACGCTGTCGCCGTTCGCCTTGCCGATGGTGCGGGTCGCCGCCGGCCTGCTGCTGGTGCCCCATGGAGCGCAGAAGCTGTTCGGCTGGTTCGGCGGCTACGGCGTCGAGGCCACCGGCCAGTTCTTCGCCGCCAAGCTGGGCCTGCCCTCGTCGCTGGCGCTGGTGGCCGGGCTGATCGAATTCGGCGGCGGCCTGATGCTGGCGCTGGGCCTGGCCACCCGCGCCGTCGCCGCCCTGGTGGCCGGCCTGATGGCCGTCGCGGTGTTCCAGGTGCATCTCGGCAACGGCTTCTTCTGGACCCAGGGCGGGTTCGAGTATCCGCTGCTGTGGGGCGTGGTGGCGCTCGCCTTCGCCATCCGGGGCGGCGGCCGCCACTCGCTCGACGCGCTGATCGGCCGGGAGATCTGACCATGACCATCACAATCCGCCGTTCCCAGGACCGCGGCCACGCCGACCACGGCTGGCTGGACAGCCGCCACACCTTCTCGTTCGCCCATTACTACGATCCGGCCCATATGGGCTTCCGCGCGCTCAGGGTGATCAACGACGACGTCGTCAGGCCTGGCACCGGCTTCGGCACCCACGGCCACCGCGACATGGAGATCGTCAGCTACGTGGTGCGGGGGGCCCTGGCGCACGAGGACACCAGCGGCGGCAAGGGGGTGCTGCGCCGTGGCGACGTCCAGCACATGTCGGCCGGCAGCGGCATTCGCCACAGCGAGTTCAACCCCTCGGCGGACGAGGACGTCCGCTTCCTGCAAATCTGGATCCTGCCGGAACGCCAGGGCCTGCCGCCCGCCTACGAGCAGGCCAATTTCAGCGACGCGGCCAAGCGCAACACGCTGGCGCCGATCGCCGCCCCCGACGGAATCGGCGGGGCGCTGCCGCTGTACCAGGACGTCCACGTCTTCGCCGCCTTGCTGGACGCGGGCGCCGCGGTCGCCCACCCGCTGGGCGCCGGGCGCGGCGCCTGGATCCAGGTGGTGGACGGCACGGTCGAGGTCGAGGGCGAGACGCTGGAAAGCGGCGACGGCGCCGCGATCGAAGGCGTCGCCCGCCTGGCGATCACGGCGCGGCAGCCGGCGGAGGTGCTATTGTTCGATATGGGCTAATCCAATGCCGCGCGGCCGAGAGCTTCCGCAGCCCATTGGTTGATGCTCTTGCCGGCCAATTCGGCCGCGGTGGCGACCCTGGCGTGGAGGTCCGGCGACACCCGCAGCATCAGCTTGCCTGAATACGGTTTCTGCGGCTTGCGGCCGATTTTCGCGCTCACGTCGAGGTAATGGTCGACGGCCTCATGAAAAGCGCCTTCCAGTTCACCGACGCTCTCGCCGTGAAAGGTCACGATGTCGTCGATTCCCAACAACCGGCCGGCGAAGATGCGATCTTGCGCATCGAATTCGACCAGGGCGGCGTAGCCCTTGTAGGTCATCGCGTTCATGGAGTCACTCCAGCCTTCTCCAGAAACTCCCGGGCAGCCTTCACGCGGTAGCGGGCCATGACCGTGCGGCCTAGGCCGCCGCCTGCGCGCTGGTGGTCGGCTTGACCGGCCGCTTGGACGGCAGGGTCGAGATCATCGAGGTCACCAGCGCCGCCAGGAACGGCATCGACTGCACCACCAGCACCGTCGACCACAGGCGCACGTCGGGGTCGTAGTAGTTGCGCCACGGCTCTTTCCACGGCGCCGCGAACAGGCCGGTGGCGGAGGCCAGCCAATTCACCAGCAGCGGCCCGAAGATCACCGCCGCCGCCGCGATCCAGTGCAGCAGCATCAGCGCCCCCTCCTCCGAGGCCATCAGGATGCCCTGGGTGAAGGCTGCCTTGTCGGCCATCTTGGGCGTTCGCAGGAACGGCGTCGACTTGGTGAAGATGCCCTGCCACATGGCCCAGGCGATGGCGTAGGTCAGGCCCATGCCGGCGACCGCCGACAGCACCCGCTGGCGGAAGTTGCAGCTCACCCGGGTGGTGTAGAGAAACAGGTGGTGGACGATCTTGGCGACGAACACGCCCACCGTCGGCAGGGTGAAAAAGGCCAGCGGGGTGGCGAAGAAGCGGGGCGCCAGCACCATCCCGGCCGACCAGAACAGGCTGGTGGCGCAGAACAGCAGATAGAAGGCGTCGGCGAACCACGGCAGCCAGCCGGAGACGAAGTGGTATTTCTGGCCGGCGGTCAGCCCGGTCTTCTTGAACGGGATCAGCGCCCGCCAATGCGCCTTGAGGATCTGCACTGCGCCGTAGGCCCAGCGGAAGCGCTGCTTCTTGTAGGCCATGAAGCTGTCGGGCACCAGGCCGTGGCCCATGCGCTCCTGGATATAGACCGATTCGTAGCCGGCCTTGAACAGGCGCAGGCCCAGTTCGGCATCCTCGACGATGCACCATTCGCCCCAGCGGCCGGCCTCTTCCAGCGCCACCTTGCGGATCAGGGTCATGGTGCCGTGCTGGATGATGGCGTTGGCCTCGTTGCGGAAGACCATGCCGATGTCGAAGAAGCCGGCATATTCCCAGTTGATCATTTCCTTGAACAGGTCGTTGTCCCACTCGCGGTGGTCCTGCGGCGCCTGCACGTGGCCGACCTTGGGGTTCTCGAAATAGGGCACCAGCGAGCGCAGCCAGTCGGGGCGCACCTGGTAGTCGGAATCGACCACGCCGACGATCTCGGCGTCCGCCGCGGTCTGGGTCAGGGCGAAGTTGAGGGCGCCGGCCTTGGCTCCCGGCCAGGGGGCGAGGTGGAAGAACTTCACCTTGTCGCCCAGGCTCTCGCAATACGCCTTCACCGGCTCCCACACCTTGGGATCCTTGGTGTTGTTGTCGAGCACCAGGACCTCGAAATTGGGGTAGTCGAGCGCCATCAGGCTGTCGATGGTCAGCTTGACCATCGCCGGCGGCTCGTTGTAGCAGGGCAGGTGCAGCGACACCTTGGGGAAGCGCTTGATGGCGTCGGCCGGCATCGGCTTGAAGGCCCGCTTCAAGCGTCCCGCCCAGGTCAGTTCGGTCAGCTCGATCCCCGAGATCAGCACAACCACCAATAGTAGCAATTGTGCCGGCAACAGCACGCCGATCATCAGTTCGGTGGTCGGCGCCAGGTCGCGGATCATCGGCGTCGACATGGTCCAGATCACCAGGGTGGCGGCGAACTGCACCAGGACGGCGAAGAAGATCTTTCCGGGCAGGCGCAGATGCGTCCACTTGAACAGGAACCACACCACCGGCAACAGGGCGATGATGGTGGCGGCGGCGGCCTGGAACGGCCATTCCTCGAACTCGATGACCGGGCCGATCCAGTTGAACTTGGGCTGGCGCTCGGCGGTCCAGATGCCCCAGTGCTTCTCGACCGGGTCGTTGTCGAGGCGGATCTTCCACGGCTGGTCGAACGCCTCGACGATGTTGTAGTCGATCCCGGTCTCCGAGGCGTAGTTGACGAAGCGGCGCAGGAACAGCGCCTGGTTGACCAGCGACGGATCGGCATCGCCGAAGCTCTTGCCGGCCGACGGCCAGCCGACCTCGCCGACGAAGATGTGCTTGTCGGGGAAGGCGTTGTGCACCGCCTGGTACTTGTCGATGAAGAAGTCCATGGCGCTGTCGACCGACAGGCGCTCCCAGTACGGCAGGACGTGGATGGTGATGTAGTCCACCTCCTGGCTGAGTTCCGGGTAGGACAGCCAGACGTGCCACGGCTCGGCGGTGGAGACCTGGATGCCGGCCGGCACCGCCGCCTTGACCCGGCGGATGTAGCGGATCAGCTGCTGCGGGCTCGCCCTTCCGGTCAGCACCGATTCGTTGCCGACGATCACCCGCTTGACCCCGGGGTTCTCGCGCACCACCCGGATCAGCTTCTCGATCTCGACTTCGTTCTTGGCCAGGCGCTGGTCGATCCAGGCGCCGGGGATCGGCTCGATGCCGTATTTGGCAGCCAGTTCCGGGACCTGGTCGAGGCCTTCCATTTCCGAATAGGTGCGCACCGATTCGACCTTGCCGGCGAGCAGCGCCAGATCGGAATCGAGGCTGGCGCGGTTGGGCAGCTTGATCTCGTCCAGCAACGGGTTCTCGCGCACCGCGATGGGATCGTCGTCGGCGCGATAGGGGCTGAACGAGACGCTTTTGATGGTGCCCGGCCACGGCAGGCCGGATTGCGGCCGGTTGACCGCCGCCCAGAAACCAAGATTGCCGAGCACGATCAGGACGAGAACGACGAAGCCGGAGAAACGCATGGACGCTGGAGCCCGATCATCAGTTGCCTGGGGCCGCCGCCGGCGACCGAAGCCGCCGCGGTCCCGCCAACACGAGATCGCGGGCCATGTGGCGAATGGCCTGGGACATTAGCCACATAGGGTGAATTTGTCCATAACGGCCGGCAGTGGTCGGTGACGGTGGTGCCAGGCGGTCCCTCGCGGAATCTACGTCTTTCGCGAGGGGCGCCGCTAGGGGCTTCCGCCGCCGCCCCGGATTGGAGTACACCCTCGGTCTCCCGCCACTAGATCTCGTGACCGATGAGCGCTCCCGCTTCCGTTTCCGCCCGCATCGCCGATGAACTCGGAGTGCGCGAGGCCCAGGTCGCCGCCGCCGTCCAATTGCTGGACGAGGGCTCGACCGTTCCCTTCATCGCCCGCTACCGCAAGGAGGCCACCGACGGCCTCGACGACACCCAGCTGCGGCGGCTGGAGGAGCGACTCCTCTATCTGCGCGAACTCGAGGAGCGGCGCGCCGCCATCCTCGCCTCGATCGCCGAGCAGGGCAAGCTGGAGCCGGTGCTGGAAGCGGCGATCCGCACCGCCGACAGCAAGGCGCGGCTGGAGGATCTGTACCTGCCCTACCGGCCCAAGCGCCGCACCAAGGCGCAGATCGCCCGCGAGCAGGGGCTGGAGCCGCTGGCCGACGCGCTGCTGGCCGACCGCGCGCTGGTGCCCGAACAGGCTGCCGCCGCCTATGTCGATGCCGACAAGGGTGTGGCCGACGTCAAGGCCGCCCTCGACGGCGCCCGCCAGATCCTGATGGAGCGCTTCGCCGAGGACGCCGAATTGGTCGGAGGCTTGCGCGACCACCTGTGGGATTCCGGCGTGCTGGTGTCGGTCCTCGCCGAGGGTATGGCCGAGAAGGGCGCCAAGTTCGCCGATTATTTCGATTACCGCGAAGCCATCCGCGCCATCCCGTCGCACCGGGCGCTGGCTTTGTTCCGCGGGCGGAACGAGAACGTGCTGGCCCTGAAACTATTGCCGGCCGACGAGGCCGCGGGCGCGCCCGCCGCCGGGTTCGGCGAATGCGAGCGCAAGATTGCGGCGCGTTTCGCCGTCACCCCGGCGGATGCCTGGCTGGCCGATACGGTGCGCTGGACCTGGCGGGTCAAGCTGCATCTGCACCTGGAGTTGGAACTCACCGGCCGCCTGCGCGAGGCGGCGGAGGAGGAGGCGATCCGCGTCTTCGCCCGCAACCTGAAAGCGCTGCTGCTGGCGGCGCCGGCCGGCATGCGCCCGGCCATCGGGCTGGACCCGGGCATCCGCACCGGGGTCAAGGTGGCGGTGGTCGACGGCACCGGCCGGCTGGTCGAGACCGCCACCGTCTACCCCTACCCGCCGAAGAACGACGTGCTGGGGGCGCTGGAGACGCTGTCCGCCCTGGCGCGCAAGCACAAGCCCGAGCTGATCGCCATCGGCAACGGCACCGCCAGCCGCGAGACCGACCGCCTGGCCGCCGAACTGATCCGCCGCCTGCCCGAATTGAAGCTGGAGAAGCTGGTGGTGAGCGAGGCCGGCGCCTCGGTCTATTCCGCCTCGGAACTGGCGGCGCAGGAATTCCCCGGCGTCGACGTCAGCCTGCGCGGCGCCGTGTCGATCGCCCGGCGCCTGCAGGATCCGCTGGCCGAGCTGGTCAAGATCGATCCCAAGGCGATCGGCGTCGGCCAGTACCAGCACGACGTCAACCAGGCCCGGCTGGGCCGCGGCCTGGAGACGGTGGTCGAGGATTGCGTCAACGCCGTCGGCGTCGAGGTCAACACCGCCTCGGCCCCGTTGCTTGCCCGCGTCGCCGGGCTCAGCCCCCTGGTGGCCCGCAACGTCGTCGAATTCCGCGACAAGTTCGGCCCGTTCCGCTCGCGCGAGGCGCTGAAGCAGGTGGAGCGCCTCGGCCCCAAGGCGTTCGAGCAGGCGGCCGGCTTCCTGCGCATCCAGGGCAGCATCAATCCCTTGGACGCCTCCGCCGTCCATCCCGAGGCCTATCCGGTGGTCGAGCGCATCGCCGCCTCGGCCGGCCGTCCGGTGGCCGGCCTGATCGGCGACGGCCGGTTCCTGCGTTCGCTCAATCCGGCGGACTTCACCGACGCGCGCTTCGGCGAGCCGACGGTGAAGGACATCCTGGCCGAATTGGAAAAGCCCGGCCGCGATCCCCGCCCGGAATTCAAGACCGCCGCCTTCAAGGACGGGGTCGAGGCGCTGGGCGACCTGAAACCCGGCATGGTGCTGGAAGGGGTGGTGACCAACGTCGCCAATTTCGGCGCCTTCGTCGATATCGGCGTCCACCAGGACGGGCTGGTCCACGTCTCGGCCCTGGCCGACCGCTTCGTCAAGGACCCGCACGAGGTGGTCAAGCCGGGCGACGTGGTCAAGGTCAAGGTGCTGGAGGTGGATCTGAAGCGCAAGCGCATCGCCCTGTCCATGCGCATGGGCGAGGTTCCCGCCAAGGCGGCGCCGCGCCCCGCCGAGGCCAAACGGGCGCCGCAGCCGGGACACAAGCAGCAACAGCAGCCGTCACCGGGCGGCGGCGCCCTGGCCGAGGCCTTTGCCCGCGCCAAGAGGAAGGGATGAAACTCCTCGCCGTCCTTCTCGCCCTCGCGTTGCTGTTTCCCGCTGCGCCCGCCTTCGCCGCCGCCAGCGCCACCGATTCGGCCATCGCCGTCGCCGTGGTCGCCACCCTGCGGGGGCCGCAGGCCTTGGCCGGCCAGGATGTGGTCGACGGCTTCTCGCTGGCGCTCAAGGATCTCGGCCAGCGGTTCTTCAACGAAGAGGTGCGGGTGACGCTGGTCGACGACCGCGGCTCGCCCGATGCCGCCTTGCTGGCGGTCAGCCAGGTGATCGAGCACCAGCGCTTCGACGTGGTGCTGACCGCGACCTCGCCGGCGACGCTGGCCGCCATCCTGCCGGTGCTGGCCAAGGCCAAGCTGTTCGTCATCAACGCCGGGCCGGCGCCGGCGGCGATGGCGGGGACCGGGTGCAGCATGTGGCTGTTCGACATCGGCGGCCATCCCGACGGCGTGCACGAAGCCGCCGGTTTGCAGATGGCGGCCGACCAGATCAAGCGCGTGGTTGTGGTCGGCCCCGACATGCCGCTCACCCGGGATGCCGAGGCCGCGTTCCGGCGCAGCTTTCCCGGCCAGGTGCTGGAGACGGTGGTGCCGCGCCACGGCGCCGCCGATTTCGGCGAGGAAATGGCGCGCATCCGCGCCCTGGCGCCGGATGCCGTCTACGACCTGCTGACCGGAGGCATGGGGGTGGACTTCGTTCGCGACTGGGACGCCGCCGGGTTCAGGGGCAAGCTGCCGCTTTATGCGCCCTGGCCCGGATTCGAGCGGGTGCCGTTGGCGGCGATGGGCGAATCCGCCCTCGACGTCACCACCCTGGGCCTGTGGGCGCCCGATTCCGACAGCCCGGCCAATCGCCGCTTCATCACCGAATACGAGGGCGAATACGGCCGCCCGGCCACCACCTGGTCGTCGTTCGGCTACGATGCCGCCAGCCTGCTGGACGCGGCGCTGCGGGCGACCCAGGGCAAGACCGCCGACACCGACGCCCTGCGGGCGGGCCTGAGGCGGGCCGATTTCACCTCGATGCGTGGCGCGTTCCACTTCAACACCAACCAGTTCCCGGTGATGACCTACTACAGCCGCAAGGTCGGCCGCGACGCCAAGGGCCGCCTGGTTAACGAGACCAAGGCGGCGGCGGCGAGGGAATGGCGCGACCGCACCGCCGCCGCCTGCCCGATGCGCTGGGAGATTCCGCCGGCGCCGCCATCGGCCGCGGCGAAGAAGAAGCCATAGGCCGACCGGCCACCTTCAGCCGGTCCGGCGCCCCGCCTAAACTCGTGTCCGGGTGACGGAGCGGAGGGGGGCGGCATGCGGCGGCTGGCGGGGGTGGTGCTGGCGCTGGCGCTTGCCGCCGCTCCGGCGCGGGCCCAGGAGACGCTCCCCTACGAGGCGGACCTGACCGGGGTCGAGAACGACCTGGAAAAGCGGATTGCCGACGCCTCGCGCCTGCTGGCCGACCAGGACCGGCCGCCGCCCGGCCTGCCGGCCCTGCAAGGGCGCGCCGACCGCGACCGCGAGGCGATCGCCGAGGTGCTGCGTTCGGAAGGCTATTACGAGGGCCGGGTCGACATCGAAATCGATGCCGCTTCCCATCCGGCGCGGGTCCGCATCCGCGTCGACCCGGGGCCGGCCTTCGTCCTTGCCGCCTATGATATCGCCTTCGCCGTGCCGCACGGCCAACCGCCACCGGAAAAGCCGGCGCATGACGCCATCGGCATCGATATCGGCGGGCGCGCCCGCGCCGAGCCGGTGGCCAAAGCCGATCAGGCGGTGATCAAAGCCCTGGCCGAGCAGGGCTATCCTTTGGCCAAGATCGCCGATCGCCGGGTGGTGGTCGACCATGCCGCCCGCACCATGCGGGTGGACCTGGCGGTCGATACCGGCCCGCTCGCCCGCTTCGGCCCGCTCACCGTTACCGGGCTGTCCGCCATCGACCAGGCCTGGGTGGTCGACCGGGTGCCCTGGCGCAACGGCGAGCGCTTCAGCCTCGCCGCCCTGGACCGCTTCCGCAAGCGGCTGGCGGATTCGCGCCTGTTCGCGTCGGTGCGCCTGTCGACCGCCGACGCGCTCGATGCCGACGGCCTGCTGCCGATCACCGTGGCGGTCACCGAGGGCAAGCCCCGCTCGGTCGGCTTCGGCGCCAGTTGGTCGACCACCGAGCGCCTGGGTGGCCAAGCCTTCTGGGAGGATCGCAACCTGCTGGGCGGCGCCGAGCGCCTGCGCGCCCAATTGACCGCCAGCCAGATCCGCAATGCCTTCGACGTCACCTACGACGGCCCCGACGTCGGCATGCCCGACCAGGATCTCATCGCCGCGCTCAAGGCCGAGGACCAGGACACCCGCGCCTACCACACCCGCACGCTGGGCGGTTCGGGCGGCTTGTCGTGGCAATTGGGCGAAAATTGGCACGCCTCCGCCTCGGGGGCGGTCGAGCGCACCTTCGAGACGCTGGAGGGGGTCGACCGCTTCTTCACCCTGGCCTCGGCGCCGCTCGAATTGCGCCACGACAGCAGCGACGACGTGCTCGACCCCACCGGCGGCGACCGCCTGACCCTGTCGGCGCAGCCGTTCTTCTCGCTGCTGCACGACCAGACCCAGTTCAACCGGTTCGAAATCTACGATACCCGCTACCTGAAGATGCTCGACCGGCCGCGGACGGTGCTGGCGGGGTGGGTGCGCTTCGGCACCATCCAGGGGGCGGGCGGCGCCGACGTGCCGGCCGCCCACCGCTTCTATGTGGGCGGCGCCGGCTCGGTGCGGGCCTTCGGCTATCAGAAGGCGGGGCCGATCGACGCCGCCGGCAACCCGGTGGGCGGCGGTTCCTCGCTGGCGTTCGGCGGCGAGGTCCGCGTCAAGGTCACCGACACCGTCGGCCTGGTTCCCTTCATCGAAGCCGGCCGGGGCTATGCCGGCGCCATGCCCGATCCCGCCCTGCCGGTGTTCTGGGGCGGCGGCCTGGGTTTGCGCTATTTCACCACCATCGGACCGGTGCGTGCCGACGTGGCGATTCCCGCCAATCCCCGTTCGGGCATCGACGATCGCTGGCAAATCTATTTGAGTCTCGGCCAGGCGTTCTAAATCTGGATGCCATGGGCAGGCTTGTCCGGGCATTGCTGCTGGCCTTCTCCGTCGCGGTGCTGGCGCTCACCGCGGCGGATCTCGCCGTGCACACGCCGCCCGGCGAACGGGCGCTGGCGCGGGCGCTCGAGGGGATGCTGTCGGGGCCGGGGCGCAGCGTGGCGATCGAAGGCCTGCGCCTGGGATGGCCGTTCGATCTCGGCGCCGACGAAATCGTGGCCGCCGATGCGGCAGGCGTGTGGCTGCGGGTCGAGCGGCCGCGCCTCGACCTGCGGCCGATCGCGCTGCTGGGCGGGCGGATCGACGTCGAACGCCTCGCCGCCGGCCGCGTCGAGGTACGGCGCAAACCGGAAGCGGGGCCGGCGAGCGGCAGCGTCTCCCTGCCGCTGGCGGTGCGGGTGGGCGAGGCGGTGTTGCCGCTCGATCTGCCGTCGGTGCACCTCGACATCCGGGGGCACGGCCGCATCGGCCATCGCGGCGGGGTCGTCGACCTGGTGGTGGAGGCCGACGACGGTAGCCGGGCGACGCTGGCCGGCCGTTTCCGGGCGGCGGCGCTCGCCCTGCGTTGGCAGGTATCGGTGCCGGATCTCGGCCGCTGGCGCGACGGCGCCGCCGGACGCCTGACCGCCGCCGGTACCGTCGGCGGCGATCTCTGGGCGCCGGAGGTGGCCGGTGAAATCGATGCCGGCCCCGGCACGGCGGAGGGAGGCGCCTGGGACGGCGTCACCGTCGCCGTGCATGCCCTCCGCCACGGCGACGTCTGGCAGATTGCGGCCAGGGCGGCGGTGCGGGCGCCCCGCCTTCGGGGCGAAGCGCCGCTGGCCACCGAGGCGCTGGCGTCGGCGATCGGCGACGTCGCGCCCGCGACCGGTCGCATCCGCCTCGGCGGGGTTTGGGTCGAGGCGGCCGGCGCGGCGCTGTCGGCACAGGGGGTGGTGCGCCGCTGGGGCGAGGCGGCGGACCTCGTCGCCACCGTCAGGGCGCCGGTCATGGGCGGCACCGCCACGGTGCGGGCGGTGGTCTCCGGCGCGCCGGGGCGGCGCTACGCGGCCCAGTTGCGCATGCGCAGCCGCGCCATCGCCAGCGGCATTCCGGTCCTCGATCGCCTGCTGGGGCCGGAACCCGGCGCCCGCGGCCTGGCGTTCCTCGGGTCCGGCGGCCGGGTGCGGGTGGCCGGACTGCGGATTCGGGGGGCGCGCGGCGAAGCCCGGGGCGACGGCTCGGTCGCCGGCGGGCGGATGCGGCTATGGGCGGCGGTGGCGCTGCCCGACATGGCGGCAATCACCGCGACTCTGTCCGGCGGCGCCGTCGCCCGCGGCCGGCTGGAAGGGGCGTTCGCCGATCCGGCGGCCTGGGGCATCGCCGACACCGCCGGCATCGCCATCGGCCGGGCGTTGCCGATCACCGGGCGCGTGGGCTTCGACCTCGCCCATCTCGGCCGCGCCGCCGACGGGGATCTGGCCCTCGACCTGACGGTGGCCGGGCATCCGCTGAGCGGCGGCATGCGGCTGGAGGCCGGGAGCCGCACCCGAATCGACGCGCTGGCGCTGGCGTCCGGGTCGACGCGCCTGACCGGCAGCCTGCTGGTTGTCGACCGCAAGGTGCGGGGACATCTGGTTGCGACCGTGCCGCGCCTGGCCGAGTGGGGGCCGATGGACGGTCAGGCGACGGCGGACCTCGTCCTCGACCCCGCCCGCGGCCAGTCGGCCCGCCTCACCGCCGCGACCCGGGGACTAGCCGCGGCGGGCACCGTGGTCCAGGCGGCCGATGTGGCGGCGACCGTCACCGGTATCGACGGTGTCCCCGTGATCCAGGCCGAGGCGACGGTCCAGGGGATCCGGCGGGACCGGCTGAAGGTGGCCCGCGCCACCGCGTCCGCCACGGCGCGGCTGGAAGCCGAATCCCGCGCCACCCTGCAGGTCGAGGGCCATGACATGCGCCTCGGCGATGGACCGGGCGGCATCGAGGGCCGCGCCCGGGTCGAACTGAACGGCCGCCGCCTGGCAGCCCATGCCGCCGCCCATCTGGGGCACCGCCTGACCGCCGATGGCGACGCGGCGCTGGCGCTGGGGCCGGATCTGCTGCCGGAGCCGGGCGCGGCGCTGTCCGGGGCGGTGAAGGTGGCGGGGGACGTCGGGCCGCTGGCCGAGGCACTGCCGCTGGCCGGCGATTCGGTCGCCGGCACGGTGACGGCCGGCCTGCGATTGAGCGGAACCGTGGCGGCGCCGCGGATTGCCGGCCGCGTCGACCTGACCGGCGGGCGCTGGCAGAACCTCGTCGCCGGCACGGTGGTGACGCGATTGGCGGCCGGGGCGACGTTCGACGGCGAGACCGTCCGCCTGCACGTCGAAGGCGGCGACGGCGGCGACGGGCGGATGACGGTCGACGGCGGCGGCAGGCTGGCGGGTGCCGACACCGCCTGGCGCGCCGAAGCCACTCTGGCCGATTTCCATGCGGTGCGGCGCGACGATGTCGACGCCACCATTGCCGGTGACCTGGTCCTGACCGGAAGCGGCGGCGCGACCCGGCTGGCCGGGAACCTTCGGGTCAAGCGCGCCGAGGTCGATATCGGCCGTCTCGCCGGCGGCGGGCCGCCCAGCCTCGACGTCATCGAGATCAACCAGCCGCGCCGGCAAACGAAGAAGAAGGAACCGGCCGCCGGACCGGCGCCGGCGATGGCGCTGGCGATCGACGTCGCCATCGACCGCGCCTTCGTTCGCGGCCGCGGCCTCGATTCGGAATGGCGCGGTAATGTGGCGGTCGCCGGCACCCCGGCCCGGCCGGCGCTGACCGGCGAGGTTAGGGCGGTGCGGGGCAGCTTCGACCTTCTCGGCCGGAGCTTCCGTCTCGATCCCGACGGCGCCGTGGATTTCACCGGCAACACCCCCGTCAATCCGTCGCTGGATGTCGGCGCCGAGGCAGCCACCAAGGACGTCACCGCCAAGATCCATGTCGGCGGCACCGCCCGGCAGCCCGAGTTCGACATCGAGTCGGAACCGCCGCTGCCCAAGGACGAGATCCTGGCGAGGGTGCTGTTCGGCAGCGACGCCGGCAAGCTCAGCGCGTTCCAGCAGTTGCAGCTGGCGCAGGTGGCGGCGTCCGGCCTGGGCATCGGCGACGGCGGCGGCTTCAACCCGCTGGGCAGCATCCGCTCGGCCCTCGGCCTCGACGTCCTGGCGCTGGGCGGCGGCGAATCCGATGCGAGCGGGTCGCCGACGCTCAGCCTGGGCAAGTATGTCGGGGAGGACACCTTCGTCCGGGTCGAGCAAGGCGTCACCGGCCTGGGCAAGGTCACCGTCGAGGAAAACGTCGGCCACGGATTCTCGCTGTCGACCAGCCTCGGCCAGCAGGCGGGCGAGGGGCTGGGCGTGACTTGGCACCTCGATTACTGACCTATTTATCAGCGTTTTCCCAAATGGCCGATTGCGCTACCATGTTGCCGCGCTTGGTGAGGCGCCCGGAAGTATAATAGTTCCAAGTGGATGGGCGGAGCCAATGTCTGCAAATACGCTGGGAGAGATCATGCATCGGCCGCCGGAAGCGGTGGACGCCGATGCCGATATCGCCGAAGCCTTGCGCATCATGGCGGAACGGCATTTCAGCTGCCTGCTGGTGCGCCGGATGGGAGCGATCTGCGGCATCGTCACCGAAAAGGATCTGGTCCGCTGCTATTCGGACGTCAGCAGCCATTCGCGGGCCAAGGTGGCCGATATCATGACCGCGGCGCCGCTCACCGTTCCCGCCGACATGGGCCATCTGGAAGCCTTCCGGCTGATGAGCGAGCACCATATTCGCCACCTTCCGGTCGTCGACCGGGCCGGCGAGGTGGTCGGCATCATCACCGAGAGCGACTACCTGCGGGGCCTGGGCCCCGATTACTACATCCGGCTCAAGGACGTGTCGTCGGCGATGGCGCCGGTGGTGGCGCTCAGGCAGGACGACACCCTCGCCCAGGCATTGGAACTGCTGGCCCGCCCCGACGTCAGTTGCGTGGTGATCGGCGGTCAGGGCGGCGCCAAAGGGATCGTCACCGAACGCGACGTCGTCCGGCTGTTGCGGAGCGGCACGATGCCCGAGCGCACGGCGCTGGCCGAGGTGATGACCGCGCCGGTGGTCACCGTGCCGTGGGACAGCACCCTGCTGGATGCCTCGCAGGTGCTGGCGGAAAAGCGCATCCGGCGGGTGGTGGTGGTGGACGCCGCCCTGCATCCGGTGGGAATCCTGGGCCAGCACGAAATCGTCAAGGGCCTTGAGGGCGAGTACATCGACCACCTGAAAGGCCTGGTCGCCGAGAAGTCCCATGCCTTGACCGAACTCGACGCGGTGCGGCGCGCGCTCGAGGATCAGACGGCGCTGCTGCATCAGGCCGTCGACGCGCTGTCGCTGGCCCATTCCGAATTGCGCCGCTACGCCACCGTCGCCGCCCACGACCTGCAGGAACCGGTGCGGTCGGTGGTCAGCTATTCCCAGCTTCTCGACCGCGACTACCGGGCGGCGGTCACCGGAGTCGGCCACGACTACCTCACCTATATCATCGACGGCGCCAAACGGATGAAGCGGTCGGTCGACGACCTCGTCGCCTATGCCGCGTCCGCGTCATCGGCCGAGAGACTGGAACGGATCGCCGTCGACGACGCCTTGGGGATCGCCCTGACGCTGCTCGGCCGCGACCTCGCCGCCGCCGCCGCCGAGGTGGTTCGATCGCCGATGCCGACCGTCCTGTCCAGCCGTTCGATGCTGGTCGAGATCTTCTGCGCGCTGATCGGTAACGCCATCCGCTTCCGCCGCCCCGGGATCGCCCCCATCGTGCGGTTGTCGGCGGCGGGCGAGGAGGGGGCCTGGCATTTCGTCGTCGAGGACAACGGCATCGGCATCGAACCCCAGTACCTTGAGACCATCTTCGGCTTGTTCACCCGCCTGCACACCCCCACCCTGTATCCCGGCAGCGGCGTCGGCCTCGCCATTTGCCGCCGCATGGTGGTGCTGCTGGGCGGGCGCATCTGGGCGGACTCGATTCCGGGCCAGGGCAGCAGCTTCCATTTCACCCTGGGGCGCCAGTCCGAAGACACGCTCTGACCGTGCCGGGCGGGAGCGCGATGTTGGCGCCGGGGTATGACCAACAGGTAGTTTCACGCGATATTTATGTATGATAGACTGGCTTCGGGACGTAATGATGAAGTAAATCATTTAAAACTGAGAAGGTTGGTATGGTTATGGCTGGGTTCAATTGGGGCAAGTCCAAACAAAGTGAAGATATTGTGGCTGTTTCCCAGCCGAAAGTGGCAGATGTGCTTGCGCGTGTCGCGCATGTCATCGGCGAGATCATCAGTGGTGAGTTCGGAGAGGTGGTCGCGGCCGAAGACGAGGTTGCGCGCTGCTTCCTGCCGCTGGTCGAGCACTTGCGCGAACGCAATTTCGGGATGCTCCGCACCATGGCCGATATCTGGGTGGCGCAGACCCATCCGCTGCACGCCATCGCCCAGACCAAGGCCGACATGATGGATCTCGGCCATCGCACCCAGACCATCGCCAGCGCCACCGACGAGCTGCTGCGCTCGATCGAGGAGATCGGCCGCACCACCGACGGCGTGGCGCGCGAGGCGTCCGAGGTGCGGGAGAAGGTCGGAATCGGCGCCGGCGCGGCGGACGATGCCGTCGCCAGCATCGGCGCATCGGCATCGGCGGTCGCCGAGCTGTCGCTCAAGGTCAATGCGCTGGGCGCGTCGATCGAACAGATCGCCGGCATCGTCAAGACCATCGAGGACATCGCCAGCCAGACCAACCTGCTGGCCTTGAACGCCACCATCGAGGCCGCCCGCGCCGGCGAGGCGGGCAAGGGGTTCGCCGTGGTCGCCGGCGAGGTCAAGACCCTGTCCAACCAGACCGCCCGCGCCACCGAGGACATCCGCCAGCGCATCGGCGCCCTTCAATCGGGCATGGCCGAAATCGTCGCGGCGATGACGTCGAGCGGGCGGACGGTCGAGGCCGGGACCCAGGCGGTCCGCAGGGCGGGCGACACCATCAAGGGGATCAGCGCCTCGGTCGAGGAGGTCACCCGCAACATGACCACCATCGCCAGCATCATCCAGGAACAGATGGCGGCGACCACCGAAGTGGACGGCAGCATCAACGCCACCGCGGGCATGTCGGAAAACGCCCTGACGACCATCAACGGGCTCGCCTCGGCGGTCGACCGGGTCAGTGACGTGGTGCAGCCGCGCCTTCAGGAATTAAGCAAGTATCCGAGCGACCGCGCGCTGATCCAGCTCGCCCGGTCCGACCATGCCAGCTTCAAGAAGCGGGTGATCGACACCCTGGTCGGGCGCGGCAACACCAAGGACGGCGAACTTGCCGACCACCATGGCTGCCGCTTCGGCAAGTGGTACGAGGGATTGAAGGACGACGCCCTGCGGTCGTCCCCCGCCTATCGCCGCATCGACGACCCCCACATGCGGGTGCACGCCCATGGCAAGGATGCCCTGAGGCAGTTCCATGCCGGCAACTTCCAGGCCGCGGTGGTTGCCGTCGGCAAGATGGAGGAAGCCTCGCATGAGGTGTTCGCCGCGCTCGACGAAATGGCAGCCGCTCTCGCCGCCCGTCGGGTTGGGTGAGGCGGCGGTCCGATCGATGGGCTCGAAAGTCGGCGGAGATCGGACAAACGGGCGAGGTTCTTGATAGGCCAGTCGGCAGGGGCCACCTCTGCGTTGCAATCCCTGGTTCGCGCGGGCGGCTGGGGGTGGCGATCCTCGACACTGGCCTTCAGGAGATACGCATGGCGGTCGGCATCGTGAAGTGGTTCAATACGACCAAGGGTTACGGATTCATTCAGCCCGAGGGCGGCGGCAACGACGTGTTCGTCCACGTCACCGCGGTCCAGCGGGCAGGGATAGACAAACTCGATGAGGGGCAAAAGGTTCGCTACGAACTGGTGCGCGATCGCGGTCGGGTCGCGGCAGGCAATCTGCAGGTTTCCGACTGAAGCGGGCGCCAGCCTGGGAGGTCTTTTGCGGCGGCTCCGTTCGGAGCCGTCTTTTTTTTCGTTCCGGGGGCATCGATGAAGAGCTGCATCGCCATTCGACACGTCGCCTTCGAGGATCTGGGCGGCTTTGCGCCGGTGCTGGCGGCCCGGGGGGTCGAAGTGCGCTATGTCGAGGCCGGTTTCGACGACCTGGCGGAGGTCGATCCCGGTGACGCCGATCTGCTGGCGGTGCTGGGCGGCCCGATCGGCGCCTACGAGGACCACCTGTATCCGTTCCTGGCCGACGAGCTTCGGCTGATCGAGGCTCGCCTCCGCCGCGACGCGCCGGTGATCGGCTTGTGTCTCGGCGCCCAGCTGATGGCCCGGGCGCTCGGCGCCCGCGTCTTTGCCAATCCCGCCGGCAAGGAGATCGGCTGGTCGGAACCGGTTCTGTCCGTAGCGGGAATGGATTCGGCGCTGGCGGCGCTGGACGGCGTCGCGGTGCTGCATTGGCATGGCGACACCTTCGACCTGCCGCATGGCGCGGTCCATTTGGCCTCGACCGCGGCAACGCCCAACCAGGCTTTCCAATGGGGACGCCGGGGCCTTGCCCTGCAATTCCACCCCGAGGTGACGGCGCGCGGGCTGGAGCGCTGGCTGATCGGCCATGCCGCCGAGATCGCCCACACCCCGGATGTCGACGTCGTCTCGCTGCGCGCGGCGATCCACCGCTCGGCCCCCAGGCTGGAACCCGCCGGCGCCGCCATGCTGGGCGCCTGGCTCGACCGGATCGTCTTCGCGCCTGTTCATGCGCCGGGATCGGCTGTATAGTTCTTCAGGCAGCGATGCCGAGGCAATCCGAGAGTTGGACGTGAACGAGAAACTCAGGGAAGAAGATGTCGCCCGCCTGCTTACCGACCCAAGCGGCGAAAGCAGGGCGGCGATCGCCGAGAAGATTGCCTCGCAGCACCAGGGGCTGAGCGAGGGCGAGCGCAAGCTGGCGGAAGACATCTTCCGCGTCATGGTCAAGGACGCCGAGGTGCGCGTGCGCCAGGCCCTGTCCCGCCAGCTGAAGGAAAACCATCTGGTTCCTCACGACGTGGCCCTGGCCCTGGCCCGCGACGTCGAGGACGTGGCCCTGCCGATGCTGCAATTTTCGGAAGTGCTGTCGGACGAGGACCTGGTCGAGATCGTCAACAGCCAGGACGGCCACGGCAAGCTGGTCGCGGTCGCCAGCCGCGCCCACGTCTCCGGCGAAGTGGCCGCCGCCCTGGTGGCGTCCCACGACGAAGGCGCCGTCGCCACCCTGGTGGCCAACGAGGGTGCCGAATTGACCGAGGCCACCCTGTCCCGCGTGGTCGATGAATTCGGCGCCAACGACGCCATCGGCAAGCCCTTGGCCGAACGCCACAATCTGCCGGTGACGGTGGCCGAGCGGCTGATGGCGCGGGTGTCCGAGAACCTTCGCCAGAACCTGATGAAGCGCCGCGACCTGCCGCCGGAAATGGCCACCGCCATGCTGATCCAGGCCCGCGAAATGGCGGTTCTCGGTCTGGCCGACAGCGAGACCGACGTGCTGAAGCTGGTCGAGCACCTGGCCCGCCACAAGCGCCTGACCCCGTCGATCATCCTGCGCGCGGTGTGCATGGGCGACATGGTGTTCTTCGAGGCGGCGCTGGCCCGGCTGGCCGGCGTCAAGACCGACAACGCCCGCAAGCTGATCCACGACAGCGGCAAGCGCGGCTTCGAGGCGCTGTTCGACAAGGCGAAGCTTCCCCGCGACTTCTTCACCGCCATGCGCGCCGCCGTCGACGTCTCGGCGGACATGCAGTACGACGGCGGGCCCAATGACCGTGAGCGCTTCTCACGGCGGATGATCGAGCGTATCCTCACCCAGTACGGGGATCTCGGCGTCCAGTTCGAGACCGACGATCTCGAATATCTTCTGGCCAAGTTGAACAAGCTGCCGGCCAGCGCGGCCTAGCCTCTAGGGGAACGGAACAGGCATGGCGAAGCCCGCCAAATCGGCGTCGAAGCCGGTCGATCCGGATGTGGCCCTTCGGCGGGAAATCATCCGCACCATCAAGGGCGAGGTTGTGACGCGGATGAGCCAGCTCATCCCGGCCCTGGCCGCCTACGAAGACGTCTATGCGACGGTTATGAAAAGCCCGGACCTGCTGTTCGGCTGCATGCAGCTGTTCCGCAAGCAGCGCGAGATGTTCCAGGACCTGCTGGTCGACGAATCCGGCAACGCCGTGGCCGACGACGACGCGCAATTGCGCTGCAAGCGTTCGGTCAACGAAATCATCGGCATGTGCGTGCGGTCCGGCTGCAAGGCCTATGCCGAGCAGCGCTGGTCCGACGACGGCAAGGCCAAGCCGGTGGTCAAGGCCGATACCAAGGGGTTGCTGGACAAGCTGGCGGCGCTGGTGCGCGGCAAATGGGGCGATACCGAGCCGCCGAAGACATCGACGGTGAGCCAGGCCGACCTGTTCTACGGAGCGATCAAGGACCACCTGGACTTCGATTGGCAGGTCCCCATCATTCCCCATTTCGCCGAACTTCCGATCAAGCTGCTGAGGGAATTGGGCAAGGGCTGCACCGCCCTGCACAATCCCGAGGCGGTGGCGCAGCTGGCCGACATCGGCCGCCACAACATGGAAGCGGCGCGCAAGATCATGAGCAGCGACAATATGCGCGAGATGCTCGACACCCAGCCGCTGGCGGCCAAGGGCGTCGCCTTTCTCGGCAAGGAGCGCTACGACTTCCTGCACGGCGCGGTCTACGAACGCATGGGCGAAAAGTTCTGGGAAATGTGCGTCGACTGCGATCGCCTGGAGGCGATGGAGGACAAGAACGCCAAGGACCTGGAGCAGCTGGCGGGGTTCCTGCACCTGATTTCGTCGGAAACCATCAACCAGATCCTGCGGCTGCTGCAATTCCACCAGATACCGGTGTTCCTCGATGCGGCCCTCGACAAACTGGGCGAGCGGAAATTCGCCGAGATCTTCGGGCCGCCCGGAAACAAGAAGCTGATCAAGGTCTTCTGCGAAAAGGCCGCCGCGTACAAGCTGGATCCTGCCGACCCCATCACCGATCTCAAGAACCGGCTGCCCGACGTCTTCGGCGCGTATATGCGGTCTCCGGCCGACTTCGAAAAAGGGTTGTAGGACAAAGCCCCGCGCGGGAGCGTGGGGCGCGGCGTCTGCGTTTTCGGCATGGCTCGTTTGTGTCTGACGCGCGAGCCGACATCGGCGCAACCATCCGGGACGGGCAGGGACGATGATGCGAAAAGCCGATCGGGAACCGCCGGTGAAGCCCGCCATGCCGCCCGGGCTCGAACATCTGCTGCCCCGCTTTCTCGAAGAAATAGCGAAGGACATCAATGTGTTGCAGGGCCTGGCCGCAGCCGGCGAGGCGGCGCCGCTGGCCGATCTCGCACATGCCGTGCGCGGCAAGTGCGTGATGTTCGGCGAGGACGTGGTGGCCGCCCTCATGGCCGAATTGGAAGCAAGCGCGGCGGTGGCCGACGCGGACGAGATTGAGCATTTGTTAAAGCGAACGGTTGCCAGGGCTGTTCTTCTTGGAGTATACGACACCCCTTGAAGGTGGGCGTATGTTCGCACTTGATGGGTTGCCGGGACAGCCGGCTGGCCGCTCCGATGAAGATCACCCAGTTCACGGATTACTCGCTGCGTCTGCTGCTGCTGCTGGTTCAAAGCGGTGGGAAAGTGGTGACAGTTCGGGAGGTGGCCGAACACTATTCCTTGTCGTCGGAGCATCTGAAGAAGATTGTCCGGCGTCTTGTCGATCTGGGCCATATCCGCACCGTGCGCGGCAAGCACGGCGGCATCGTCCTGGCGCGCACGCCTGGAGAAATTAACATCGGGCAGTTGTTTCGCGACGAAGAGAATCTTGCCTTGCTGCCATGTCACGATTGCAACGACAGCTGCCCGGTCGATGTTTGCCGTCTGCGCACCGCCGTCGACGAGGCGATGGGCGCGTTCCTGGCGGTGCTCGATTCCCGGACGCTCGCCGATCTTGTTTGGTGACGTTCGCTGATTTTGCTATAAGTCGCCCAGCACATTCCCTGAGCGATGCGGTTCAACCGAGTGACGGAGGTTTTCCATGGCTAACACTCCCTGGGGTGATTTCGACATCACCAAGATCCTGTCGACCCTGCAGCTGCCCAATGTCAACGTGCAGACCCTGGTCGACAGCCAGCAGAAGAACATCAAGGCGTTGGAAGAGGCCAATCGGCAGGCTATCGAGGGCTTCCAGGCGCTGTTCAAGCGTCAGGCCGAGATGCTGCAGAAGGCCGTCGAGGAGGCCTCCAAGGCCGCCACGTCGCTGTCCGCCGGCGATCCCAAGAACATGCTCGCCAAGCAGAGCGAAGTCGCCAAGACCGCGGTGGAACGCACCCTGGCCGACATGCGCGAAATTTCCGAACTGGTGGTCAAGGCCTCGCAGGAAGCCGGCCAGACGCTGAACAAGCGGTTCCAGGAAGGCATCGAGGAACTGAAGGGCTTCGCCAAGAAGTGAGTGCCCGGCAGCCGGTGGCCGATCTCAGGCCACCGGCAGCCATAGCACCTCTTCGATGCGGATCGCCCCGGTCAGCAGCATGACCAGGCGGTCGAAGCCGAGCGCGATGCCGGCACAATCAGGCAATCCGAATTCGAGAGCGGCGAGGAAGTCCTCGTCAATGGGATAGCGCTCGCCGTAGAGGGCCTGTTTCAGGTCCATGTCGGCGGCGAACCGTCGGCGTTGCTCGCCGGCATCGGTCAACTCGGCGAAGGCGTTGGCCAGCTCCAGGCCGCAGGCATAGACCTCGAAGCGCTCCGCCACCCGCGGGTCGCCGGGGGAGACGCGCGCCAGCGCCGCCAGCGGCAGCGGCCACGAATGCAGGATCACCGGCGTCTCGCCCACCAGGGCCGGCTCGATCCGGTCCAGCATGATCTTGAAGAAGACGTCGTCCCAGCGGTCGCCGTCGCTGGTCGAGACGCCGATCCGGCGCGCCTCGGCCTTCAGCGCCCCGCAATCGCCGGCGGTGGCCAGCACGTCGATGCCGGCGAAGCGCCGGAAGGCCTCGGCCACCGACAGGCGCAGCCAGGGGCGAAACGGGTCGCAGGCGGCCGAACCGCGGCGCAGCAGGTCGATGCCGGCCTTGCGGCAAGCGGCGCGCACCAGGTCCTGGCAGTCCTCCATCAGCCGCTCCAGGCCGGCGCCGGCGCGGTACCATTCCAGCATGCTGAATTCGGGATGATGGGTGTCCGAGCGCTCGCCGTTGCGGAACGCCTTGGCCAGCTGCCAGATGCGGGGCTCGCCCGCCGCCAGCAGCTTCTTCATCGCGAATTCCGGGCTGGTGTGCAGGAAAAGGGCGCGGTCGGCGCCGCCCATGCCATCGACCAGGGTGGCGGCGAACGCCTTGAGATGGGGTTCGAGGCCCGGCGAAACCTGTAGGCAGGGGGTTTCCACCTCGGCGAAGCCGTGGCCGGCGAAAAAGTCCCGCATCGCCGCCAGCGCCTGGGCGCGCACCGCCAGATTGGCCTTTCGCCTTGCCAAAGCTTCGGGCCGCCACCACTCTTTGCCGGTCATGTCACCTCCTGCCCCGATCCGCCGCGTTGCCGACCTGATCGCCGCCGGCCTCGTCCCACCCGGCGAGGCCGAGGCCTTGGCCGCCGTCGCCCTGCGCTACCGGGTGGCGATCACCCCGGCCGTCGCCGCCCTGGTCGACCGCGCCGATCCCGCCGATCCCATCGCCCGCCAGTTCGTGCCCTCGCCGGCCGAGCTGGAGGCGCGGCCGGAGGAACGCGGCGACCCCATCGGCGACGAAGCCTACAGCGCGGTCCGGGGCGTGGTCCACCGCTACCCCGACCGGGTGCTGCTGAAACCGCTGCTGGTCTGCCCGGTCTATTGCCGCTTCTGTTTCCGCCGCGAGGCGGTGGGCGATGCCGCCGGCACCCTCACGCCCGAGGATCTGGAGCGGGCGCTGGCCTACGTCGCCGCCCGCCCGGAAATCCGCGAGGTGATCGTCACCGGCGGCGATCCCCTGATGCTGCCGGCGGCGCGGCTGGCCGACCTGACCCGGCGGATTTGCGCCATCCCCCATGTCGAATTGCTGCGCTGGCACACCCGGGTGCCGATCGCCGATCCGGCGCGGGTGACCGACGCGGTGGCGCGCGCCCTGCGGCCGGCCGGCGCGGTCGCCGTGTGGGTGTCGGTGCACGCCAACCATCCGCGCGAGCTGTCGCCCGAGGCGCGGGCGGCGCTGGCGCGCCTGGCCGATCGCGGCCTGCCGCTGCTGGCGCAGACGGTGCTGCTGAGGGGGGTCAACGACGATCCGTTGGTGCTGGAGGCGCTGTTCCGCGCCCTGGTCCGCTGCCGGGTCAAGCCCTATTACCTGCACCATCCCGACCTGGCCCGCGGCACCGGCCATTTCCGCCTGACCCCGGACGAGGGCCGCGCCATCGTCAAGTCCCTGCGCGGGCGGCTGAGCGGCATCGCCCAGCCGACCTACGTGCTCGACATCCCCGGCGGGGCGGGAAAGGTACCGATCGGCCCGGACTATTGGGACGCGGCGACCGGCACGGTGGAGGACTGGCGGGGGGAGCGGCACGAATATTGAATTTTCTTCCCTCTCCGGTGGGGCAGGCGAGGGACGTCGGTTCCGCCTTCCGCCCGTGTGTTGCCATATGCAGGGCGACCTGTTAGCTTCCCGCCACTTTTCCCGCCAGCAAGGGGCCGACCCTAATGAAGATCAACGCCAATCTGATGCGCCCCGGCAACATCATCGAGCATAACGGCAAGCAGTGGGCCATCCTCAAGGCCCAGATCGTGCAGCCCGGCAAGGGCGGCGCCTTCATCACCGTCGAAATGCGCGACATCCGCACCGGCACCAAGTCCAATGAGCGCTGGCGCACCGCCGACACCGTCGAAAAGTGCAGTGTCGAGGAAAAAGAGTGCACCTATCTGTTCGGCGACGACGATCTGGTCACCTTCATGGATAGCGAGAACTTCGAGCAGTTCGCCATGCCCACCGATTCGCTGGGCGACGGCGCCAAGTTCCTCCAGGACGGCATGGTGGTGGCGGTCGACTTCGTCGAAGGTTCGCCGGTCAGCGTCGCCCTGCCGGAAAAGGTGGTGATGGCCGTGGTCGAGGCCGATCCGGTGGTCAAGGGCCAGACCGCGTCGTCTTCCTACAAGCCGGCCAAGCTGGAGAACGGGCTCAAGATCCTGGTGCCGCCGTTCATCGCCGTCGGCGAGAAGATCGTCGTCGCCACCGGCGACTGTTCCTACGTCGAGCGCGCCAAATAGCATGCTGGTTCGATCCGCCATTCTCAACGTGATGATGAACGCCGCCCGCAAGGCGGCGCGCGGGCTGGTACGGGATTTCGGCGAGGTCGAGCAGTTGCAGGTGTCGCTCAAGGGCACCTCGGACTTCGTCTCGTCGGCCGATCTCAAGACCGAGAAGGTGCTGCGCCAGGAACTGCAGAAGGGACGGCCGAGCTTCGGCTTCCTGATGGAGGAGGGGGGCGAGGTCGGCGGCGAGGACAAGAGCCACCGCTGGATCATCGACCCCATCGACGGCACCACCAACTTCCTGCACGGCATTCCCCATTTCGCCATCTCGATCGGCCTCGAGCGCGACGGCGAAGCCATCGCCGGCGTGGTCTACGAGCCCATCCACGACGAGATGTTCCATGCCGAGAAGGGGGCCGGGGCGTATCTCAACGAACACCGCCTCCGGGTTTCGGCCCGGCGCAAGATCGAGCAGGCCATCTTCGCCACCGGCATTCCCTTCAAGGGCCGGCCCGGGCACCAGCGCTTCCTCGCCGAGGCCGGTGAGGTCATGGCCAATTGCGCCGGCATTCGCCGGTTCGGTTCGGCCGCCCTCGACCTCGCCTATGTCGCAGCCGGCCGCTATGAGGGCTATTGGGAGGCCGGCGTTTACCCTTGGGACATCGCCGCAGGCATCGTCCTGGTGCGCGAAGCCGGCGGCTATGTCACGGATTACGCCGGAAAGAATGAAATGCTGGCGACCGGCGAACTGGTTGCCGCCAACGACCATCTCCATCAGCCGCTGTTCAAGCTGCTGCGCGCGGCGGCCGAGCGCTGTTCCGACCAAAGTTAACGAGATACCAATTAACTGTGCCTTCGGGGCAACAGGCCTTGCCCATCTATATCTTGTTGTTGTCCCTTGACTCCCGATCGGCTAGTGTTCCTCAGCTAGAACAGGTTCCCTGGGGAGCGCTTGATGAAAAGGGCAACGTCCATCGTCTCGGCCGCCGCGGCGCTGCTGTGCGTCGGCGCCGTGCCGGTTTCGGCACAGATGGTGATTGGCGGGCCCGGCACCCCCAGCGTCGAGGTCAATTGGGGGGTGATCGAACAGTTGGGGCCGCCGCCCAATCTGGCCGGCATGCTGCGCGGCGAGATGGCCGCTCCGGCCCCGCCGCCGCCGCGCCCCGAAGCCAGGCCCGGCCATGGCGTGGTCTACAAGCCCTATGCGCCCCACAAGACGGATAAAGCGGCCGCCGCCGCTCCCGCCAAGCACCGGCCGGCCCATGCCGCCGCCCGATCGGCTCCGGCCGCGCCGCCGGTGGTGAAGGTGACCAGGACGGTGGTGGCGGAGGAGCCGGCGCCGGTCGAGAAGCCCAAGGTCCATTCCGCCGTCCCGCCCAAGCCGCAGATTGCCGAGCCGGCCGCGCCCAAGGTCAGCCTCCCCGAAGCGCCCAAGGCGCCGCCGCCGGTGATCGCCAAGGTCGAGCCCCCGCCGCCGCCACCCGCCCCTCCGCCGGCACCCGCCAAGGCAGCCGCGCCACCGCCTCCGCCCGCTCCGCCGGCACCCGCCAAGGCAGCCGCGCCGCCGCCGCCGCCCGCTCCGCCGGCGCCAGCCAAGGCCGCCGCGCCGCCACCGCCTGCCCCCGCGCCCGTCAAGGCGGAAGCGCCGCCGCCGCCGCCGCCGCCGCCAGCGCCCGCCAAAGCCGAGGTGCCGCCCGCGGCCGCGTCCGCCAAGCCGATGCAGATCGCCCGCGTCGATCCCCCGCCAGCGCCACCGGTCGCCGAAAAGCCGGTTCAGGCCGTCCGCGTCGAACCCCCGCCGCCGCCCGCTCCGGTGGTGGCGCCACCGCAGCTGGCCGCCCTGCCCAAGCCGGCGGCTCCCGTCGCTGCCGGGCCGGCTTTCATCCGCAAGGGCGACTCGCTGGCGGTGGTGTTCCCCGCCGACGACGTCCATCTGCCCGACGCCGCCCGCGGCGAACTGGACCAGGTGGCGCATCGCCTGAGCAAGGACGAAGGCCTCAATCTGCAATTGCTGGCCTATGCGGACGGCGACGATTCCAATGCCAGCAAGGCCCGCCGCCTGTCACTGTCGCGGGCGCTCGAAGTGCGCCGGTACTTGATGGACCAGGGCGTGCGCTCGACCCGCATCGAGGTTCGCGCGCTGGGCAACAAGGTCGAGGGTTCCGGCCCGGCCGACCGCGTCGACGTGGTGCCGACGGCGCGCTAGGCTTCCTTATCCGTTCGAATAGGCCCGGGGTAGGGGCTGGCGCGCGCCACTGAATCTCCACATTTGGAGGCGATGATCCCCGGCTTGCTGATCCCCACACCCGTGGCAGACATGACCCGTCCCAATCGATTCATCTTGCGCATGGCCGTCTTCCTGGCCGCGGTGGCGGCGCTCGCGGCGCTGCTGGCGCCCGGCCTGGCCGCGGCCTTCGACGCCAATCCCGGCCTCAACAGCCTGATCTTCGCCATCTTCCTGGCCGGCGCGGTGCTGAATTTCCATCACGTCCTGATCCTCAAGCCCGAACTGGCCTGGATCGAAAGCTGGCGGCGCGGCCAGCCGGCGCTGTCCGGCGGCCGTCTGCGCCTGCTGGCGCCGATGGCCAGCATGCTGGGCGAACGGCGTGACCGCGTCAGCTTTTCCGCCATGGTGCTGCGCTCGATGCTGGATTCGATCGCCTCCAGGCTGGAGGAACAGCGCGACCTTGCCCGCTACGTCGTCGGCCTGCTGATCTTCCTTGGCCTGCTGGGGACGTTCTGGGGTTTGTCGCATGCCGTCGGCTCGGTCGGCGAGGTGATCCGCTCGCTGTCGGTGTCCGGGGTCGACGCCCAGGGCGCCTTCGAACGCTTGAAGGAGGGGCTGGAACAGCCGCTGTCGGGCATGGGCACCGCCTTCTCGACCTCGCTGTTCGGCTTGGCCGGGTCGCTGGTGGTGGGGTTCCTCGACCTTCAGGCGGGGCAGGCGCAGAACGCCTTCTACAATGAACTGGAGGAATGGCTGGCCGGGCAGACCCGCCTGGGCGGCGGCGGCATGGCCTCGGGCGGCGACGACCCGCAGCAGCCGGTGCCCGCCTACATCCAGGCGCTGCTGGAGCAGACCGCCGACAGCCTGGACGAATTGCAGCGGGTGATCGGCCGCGGCGAGGAAAGCCGGCAGGCGACCAATACCGCGCTCCGTGTGCTGATGGACAAGATGGCGACGCTGACCGACCACATGCGGGCCGAGCAGGCGCTGATGATCAAGCTGGGCGAGAACCAGCTGGAGATGCGGCCGCTGCTGGCGCGCCTCAGCGACAGCAGCCACGCCGGCGCCGGCCTCGACGACGCCAGCCGCGGCCATTTGCGCAGCATCGACATGGTGCTCGGCCGCCTGGTCGAGGAGACCGTGGCCAGCCGCAACGAGGTGGTGGGCGAATTGCGCTCGGAATTCAGGCTGCTGGCCCGCACCATCGCGGCGGCGGCGGAAGAGGCTCCGGAGCGCTGAGATGCCGCTGGCCCGCCGCGCCCGCCGCCGCACCCTCGACATCTGGCCCGGCTTCGTCGACGCCCTGGCGACGCTGCTGATGGTGATCATTTTCGTGCTGCTGGTGTTCGTGCTGGCGCAGTACTTCCTCGGCATCGCCCTGTCGGGCAGCGAGCGCACCAATTCCCGCCTGTCCCGCGAACTGGCGGCGCTGTCCGAGCAGCTGTCCTTGGAGAAGAAAGCCAACGACGACCTGCACGGCGATCTGTCGCGCCTGTCCGTGCAATTGACCGCCAACGCCGCCGAACGCGACAGCCTCGCCCATGACGTCGCCGCCCTGTCGGCGCTGAAGGCGGAACTGGAGGCCAAGCTGGGGGTCGCCGCCCACGACGCCGAGGCGGAACGGGCGCTGCTGTCCCAGCAGATCGAGGCGCTGCAGCAACAGCTCGCCAAGGTGGCGGCGGCGCTGGACGTGTCGGACAAGCAGGTCGCCGACCAGAAGGTGCAGATCGCCGATCTGGGAGCCAAGCTCAACATCGCGCTGGCCAACAAGGTCGAGGAACTCAAGCGCTACCGCTCGGAATTCTTCGGCAAGCTGCGCCAGGTGCTGGGCAACCGCCCCGGCATCCGGGTCGAGGGCGACCGCTTCGTCTTCCAGTCGGAATTGCTGTTCGACACCGGCTCGGCGGAAATGGGGATGGACGGCATCGAACAGATCCGCCGCCTGGCCGCGACGGTGAAGCAGCTGGACAAGGAAATTCCCAAGGACATCGCCTGGGTGCTGCGGGTCGACGGGCATACCGACCGGCGCCCGATCAACACGCCGCGCTATCCGTCCAACTGGGAATTGTCGACGGCCCGGGCGATGGCGGTGGTGCGCACCCTGGTCGCCAACGGCATCGCCCCCGACCACCTCGCCGCCGCCGGCTTCGGCGAATTCCAGCCGCTGGACGCGGGGGAGGGGGACGCCGCCTATGCCAGGAACCGGCGGATCGAGATCCGGCTGGACCAGCGGTAGGGTTTCGACGTCAATTCCCGAACACGCGCCGGAGCCGCTTGTAGACGTCGTCGTCGTTGCGCTTGCCGACCAGCAGGACTTCTACGAGTTCTTCGCCCTCGTGGTAGAGATAGATGACCCGGTGCTCGCCCACGTCCACCCGCCGATAGCCCGGATAGCCGGATAATTCCGCACTGTCCCTGGGCTTCGGGTCATCGCCAAGGGCCAACACCTTGCGAGCGATCTGGCCCGCAATCTTCGGCTGAAGGCGTGCGGTGTAGTCGAGGACGGGCTTGAGCCCGTCCAGCTTAGGCATTCTCCGCCATCTGCGTCATCGCCGCGACAAAAGCGTCGCTGCCGGCCATTTCACCGCCGGCGCGTGCCTGTTCGGCAGCGGCGCCCAGCGCCTGATCCTCAAGGTCGCGGAGGCGCGCGGTCATCTGCTCGAACAAGGCAGCCGACAGCACGACGTGACTGGCCCGGGCATTTTTGGTCAGAAGCACCGGCTCGGCAATGGCGCGATCGAACACCTCGCCGTGGCGGTTCCGGGCATCGCTGAGGGTGTAGGTGAGCATGATGACTGGATTGCCTCTAATCGACAAAATGGCGCTTTTCGAGAATATGGTTTGCGGGGTGGAATGGGCAATGGGAAACTGGTTCAGCGGCGCAGCCGTTCGAACCCCTGTTCCAAATCCTTTCGCAAGTCCTCCACGGCCTCCAGCCCCGCGTGGAAGCGCAGGCTGGGGCCCTCGGGCCGCCAATCGGTGGCTGTCCGCACGATCGAATGGCCGCCGGTGGGGATGGCCAGGCTTTCGAAGCCGCCCCACGAGAAACCCAGCTTGAAATGGGCGAAGCCGTCGAGCAGGGAATCCACCGCGGCCTTGGGCGCCGGCTTCAGGATCACCCCGAACAGGCCGCAGGCGCCGGTGAAGTCGCGCCGCCACAGGGCGTGGCCGGGATCCGAGGGCAGGGGCGGGTAGAGCACCCGCGCCACCTCGGGCCGGGTCTCCAGCCAGCGGCACAGCTCCATCGCGGTCTCGGCGTGGCGCTTCAGCCGCACCGCCAGGGTCCGCAGGCCGCGCAGGCCGAGATACAGCTCCTCGGCGCCGGGCGAGTGGCCGATGGTGGTGATCGCGGTCTTGGCCTGGTGCCACAGATCGTCGCGGACGGTCAGCGCCCCCAGCATGGCGTCGGCATGGCCGACCACGTACTTGGTGCAGGCCTGGATGGAGACGTCGACACCGTGGGCGAAGGGCTGGAAGGTCAGCACCCCCCAGGTGTTGTCCAGCAGCACCAGGGCGCCGGCTTCGTGCGCCACCCGGGCGATGGCGGGGATGTCCTGGACCTCGAAGGTCAGCGATCCCGGGCTTTCGGTGAACACCACCCTGGTGTTGGGGCGCATCAAATCGGCGATGGCGCCGCCGGCCAGCGGGTCGTAATAGGTGGTCTCCACCCCGAAGCCGGCGAGCACGGTGTCGCAGAACTTGCGGGTGGGAAAATAGACCGTATCGACCATCAGCAGATGGTCGCCGGCCTTGAGGAAGGTCATCAGCGCCCCGGTGATCGCGGCCAGTCCCGACGAGGTGGCGATGGCGCGGCCGCCGCCCTCGATCTCGGCCATCGCCTCCTCGAAGGCGAAGGTGGTGGGGGTGCCGAAACGGCCGTAGCGCACGCCGTCGAACGGGGTCTTGCCGCTCGCCTCCATGGCGGCGACGGACGGGTGCAGGATGGTCGAGGCGTGGTAGACGGGCGGGTTGACGGCGCCGGAATGCCGCTCGGGATGGCGGCCGGCGTGGAGAATGCGGGTTTCCTTGTTCATGGCACCCAGGCGGTCGGACGGAACGGGGCGCCGATGGTGACACCACCGCCCGCCCGTTGCCAGCCTGGATTCGTCAATAGTACCGGTTCTGCTGCTGCTCCTCGGTGGATGCCGGCTGTGACGACGAGCCGCCGAACATCATGTTCTCGGTCTTGCTGGCGCCGTGCTCGACGGCGGTGCCCAGCGAGGCGACGTCCTCGCCGGCACCCCTGACCGTGTTGCAGCCGCCCAGGGCGGCCCCGGCTGTAAGCAGCAAGGCGGAAAGGCCGATAGCTGCGAATGGGCGCATGAGTCCACCTCCCGGGTAACGGATCGCCCGATGACAGTTGGGAATAGGCGGAACGGTGATCAATTGCCCTTTGGCCGGCGGTCGGATAAACCCTTTGGCCATGACCCGAGAAGACATTTCGACCCACCGCGACCGGCTGGCCCTGTGGGTGCTGCCGCTGCTGTTCACCCTCGCCCTGGTCGCGGCGCGCCAGGCCAGCCTGCCGTTCTGGCAGGCGTTCAATCTCGACCCCGACTACTACTACCTGCTCAACGGCCTGCGGATGGTCGAAGGCCTGGCGCCGACCGACGTCAGCCATCCCGGCACTCCGGTCCAGCTGCTGATCGCCCTGGTGCTGAAGGCCATGCACCTCGGGGCGGCGCCGGGCGCCATCGTCGACGCGGTGCTCGACGATCCCGAGGGCCATCTGTACGCGGCTACCACCGTGGTCTATCTGCTGGTCGGCGCGTCGCTGTGGCTGATGGGGCGTGCGGTGTTCGCCTGGGGCGGGCTGGCGCCGGCGCTGCTGGCGCAGGCGGCGCCGTTCCTGGCGCGCATCATCGTCAAGATGGCGCTCCACCCCAAGCCGGAGCCGTTCCTGATCGTCGCCGTCGCCGGCCTGGCGGCGGCGTCGTTCGCCGCGGCCAGGGCCGAGCGGGCGGGGGATCGCCATGCCCTGTGGGCGGGGGTGGCGATGGGCTTCGGCATCGCCTGCAAGATCCATTTCGTCGCCCTGGGGGTGGTGCCGCTGCTGCTGTTCGACCGCCGCCGGTTCCTGCTCTATGCCGCCGCCACAATGCTGTCGTTCGCGGCGTTCTTCGCCCCGGCGCTGCCGTCGCTCGACATCTGGCTGGACTGGCTGCACCGTGTGGTGCTGGGCGCGGGCGCCTATGGCGAGGGCGCCCGGACGGTGATCGATCCCGGCCGCTATCCCCGGGCGGTGTGGCGCCTGTTCTCGGCCAAGTGGTTCTATACCGGCGGGATGGTGCTGTCGCTGGCGATGCTGGCGGCTTATTTTCGCCTGCGCCGGCGCGGCCTGGTGGCGCCGGACCGCTCGGCCCGGCTGCTGGCCGGCATCGTGCTGGGCCAGTTCGCCACCCAGCTGCTGATCGCCAAGCATCCGGCGCCCCACTACATGGTGCCGGCGCTGATGCTGACCGGGCCGGCCCTGGCGGTGCTGTGGCGGATGAGCGCCACCATCCTTCCCCCCGTCGGCCATCGCCGGGCGTGGGCGGGACTGGCGCTGGCGGCCGTTGTGGCCGGCGGCATCGGCACCGTCCGCCAGATCCAGGAACTGGCGGGGTGGACCCGGGACACCCAGGCGCTGCCGATGGCGCGCTTCGCCGGATGCGCCAAGGTCTATTTCGATGCGGCATCGGCGCCGTCCTACGCCTTCCTGCGCGGCGACATGAACGCCCAGGCGCGCTATTCGCCGCTGCTGGCCAAGCGCTTCCCCGCCGACGAATTCACCTGGTTCACCAACGACCACACCTGGTGGAGCCATCGCCTGGTGCAGTGGGGGCGGCCGGTGGCGATGGCCGACATCCTGGCCGGCCACCCCTGCACGGTGTTCCGCGGCAACCAGTATTCGCTGTTCGAAAGCCTGATGGCTGGAACCGCTTTCGACGACAAGTGCGCGGTAGGGGAAGAAATGCTCTATACCAAGGGGGTGACCTGCGATGGTCGGGCCATTCGGCCTATTGCAAAATAGCCGGGGCAGTATAGCCTCTGGGGTGTACTTCCGGCGGAGGGGGGAAACGTGGCAGGCAAGGCGATTACCGTAGCGCAGCAGAAGGGCGGGGCCGGCAAGACCACCTTCGTGGCGCAGTTGGGCGTGGCGCTGGCCAATTCCGGCCGCCGCGTCGGCATGATCGACATTGATCCGCAGGGCTCGCTCGCCATGTGGTACGAGGTGCGCAAGGCCCTGGTCGCCGACGACGGCGGCGGCATCACCCTGGCGCGCATATCGGGCTGGCGGCTGTCGGCCGAACTCCAGCGCCTCCGCCGGTCGTGCGACGTGGTGCTGATCGACAGCCCGCCCCACGCCGAGACCGAGGTTCGCATCGCCGTGCGCGAGGCCGACCTGATCGTGGTGCCGGTGCAGCCCAGTCCGATGGATCTGTGGGCGACCCAGGCGACCCTGGACGCCGCCCGCAAGGAGAACTCGCAGGCGGTGATGGTGTTCAATCGGACACCGGCGAAGGGCCGGCTGGTCGATGCCATCCGCCGCAAGGTCGCCGAGATGGAGGTGGCGGTCGCGGCGACCTCGCTGGGCAACCGCGTCGCCTTCGCCGCCAGCATGATGGAGGGCAAGGGCGTGGTGGAAAGCCATCCGCGCCAAACCGCCGCCAAGGAGGTCCGCGCCCTCGCCGACGAAATCATAAGCAGGCTGAAGCTGTAGCATGTTTGCGTTCGCCCTCGCCCTCGCCCTTCACACCGTCGCCGCCGCGGTCTGGGTCGGCGGCATGTTCTTCGCGTATCTGGTGCTGCGGCCGGCGATCGCCGACCTGGCGGTGGACGAACGCCTGGGGTTGTGGCTCAAGGTGCTGCCGGTGTTCTTCCGCTGGGTGTGGCTGGCGGTGGCGACGCTGCTCGCCACCGGCTACGGCGTGCTGCTGCTGGGCTATCGCGGCGGGCTGGGCGGCGGCGGCCTGCACATCGACATCATGCAGGCGACCGGGTTGACCATGATCGCCCTGTTCGCCTATCTGTTCTTCGTTCCCTGGCAGGGGTTGAGGGCCGCCATGGCCGCCGGCGATCTCGACGCCGCTTCGCGCCAGCAGGGGCGCATCCGGGTGATCGTCGGCGTCAACCTGGCGCTCGGCCTGTTCACCGCCGCGGTCGGCGCCACCGGGACGCTGTGGGCCTACTGACGAGGAGTTCCGTGTGACAGCCGACAAGCAGGGCGACGTCGACATCGTCGACAAGGAGAGGGTGTACCAGGGCTATTTCGTCATCGACCGCTATCGCCTGCGCCACCGCACCTTCGCCGGCGGCTGGACCGAGCCGGTGATGCGCGAAGTGTTCGAGCGCGGCCATGCGGTGGCGGTGCTGCTCTACGACCCGGACCGCGACGAGGTCTGCCTGATCGAGCAATTCCGCATCGGCGCCCTGACCGCCGGCTGGAACCCCTGGCTGATCGAGGTGGTCGCCGGCATCATCGAGGACGGCGAGAGCATCGAGGAGGTGTGCCGGCGCGAGGTGGCCGAGGAAGCCGGCTGCGCCATCACCGAACTGGTCCCCATCGCCAACGTCATCGTGTCGCCGGGGGCGTGCTCGGAAACCGTCGCCCTGTATTGCGCCCGCGTCGATGCCACCAAGGTCGGCGGCATCCACGGCCTGGTGTCGGAAGGCGAGGACATCCGCGTCTTCACCGTCAAGACCGACGAGGCCGTCGCCATGGTCAAGGACGGCCGCATCAACAATTCGGTGGCGATGATCTCGATGCTGTGGCTGGCCGGCGAACGCCAGAACCTGCAGCGCCGCTGGCGCTGATCAACACAGTTCCCCAATACTGAAATTGAGAACGCCGCACCCTGGGGGGTGCGGCGTTCCGGGCTGGGGGATGGGGGATGGGCGGGATACCCCCCAGCGCTGCCCGTGTCTGCCGAACAAGTTCGGCGTTCAACCGGCAAGACAAAATATAAATAGATTCCGTTCAAAATCATACAGGAACATAGCCCCATTTTTATTTCGGCTTATTTATGCAAATACTTGCGGTATTTAAGTATAATTTCGATAAAATTTTATTCAATTTAAACGAGCCGAAGCGCGCCGCGGCTTCCAGGCCCAACCGTGGGTGATGCCGGGGCAAGCGCCAGGGTAAGTCCCGTCGCCACGCTGTTGGCATGTTAGGAAAATTTTCCGGCAACCGTACGGTATGCCGCCCTTGTTCGGATTCCGCCGCCGGTGCAGGATGGCCGAAGCGGGCTAGGGAGGGGCCGATGGCCAGGGTAATCGGGGCGGTTGTGGTGGTGCTGCTGATGCTGGCGGGGGCGGCGGGCGCCCAGGCGCCGACGGCGTTCTCGCGCTCAAGCCTGGAGGTGGCGTCCGCCGACGGCAGCCACGCCTTCGCCGTCGAGGTGGCGACCTCCGCCGAGCAGTTGGCCCAGGGATTGATGTACCGGCGCAGCCTGGCCGCCGATGCCGGCATGCTGTTCGATTTCGGCCGGGTGCAGCCGGTGTCGATGTGGATGAAGAACACCTACATTCCGCTCGACATGGTGTTCATCGCCGCCGATGGCAGGGTGGTCGGCGTCGCCGAGCGGGCGGTGCCGCAATCCTTGGCCATCATTGCCGCCCCCGCGCCGGTGCGCGCGGTGCTCGAAGTCAACGGCGGCACCGTCGCCAGGCTGGGCATCCGCGCCGGCGACCAGGTCATCCACCCGATCTTCGAAGGGAAGTGAGGTCAGCCCTTCAACTGCCCGTCGAGCGCAAGGAACTTGCCGCGGCATTCGGCGCCGGGCAGGTTCAGGCGCTGCTCCTCGAACCAGCAATCGAACGCCGCCTGCGCCTTGGCGGCGATTTCCGGCTGGCGCTCGCGGGCGCCCGCCTGGAAGCGCTTCATCAGCCGTTCGCGGGCATCCCTGAGTTCGCCGCCCTGCGCTTCGGGCACGCGCCACTCCACCGTTTCCTCCGACTGGGTCAGGCACAGCGCCCGGCAGCGCTGGGGCGTGGCCGGGTTGATCTTGACCACCACCTCGGGGTCGGCCGTCTTGCCGTCGGCGATGGCGGCCCCCTTGTCGGCGTATTTCGCGGCGACATTCCACAAATACCTGTCGACGGTCAGGCTGTGCACCAGGCCTTGGTATTCGGTGAACAGGGTCCGCTGGAACAGATTGCGCGAGGCCGGCGCCGGCGCGCCGACGAAGCTCTCGACATCGTAGAGTTGGAACGGGGTCGCGCAGGCCGCGAGCGGCAGCGCCAGGAAGGGGATCAGTCGTTTCATGCGCTTGGCGCTCCTCACAGGCCCAAGGATTTCTTCAGCCTGGCGAGCAGGCCCGGCGGCGGTTCGGGTTTCTTCTTCCTGGCGGCAGGCTTGGCGGCCTCGGTCTTGGGCGCCGCCGGCTTGCAGTTGGGATTGGCGTAGGAATAGAAGACCTTGAAATCGCCATCGCCGGAAATCTTGTAGTAGGCCACCTTGGCCAGGGTCGGATCGCGCTGGCAACGGCGCTTGGCGTCGGCTTCGGCCTGTTCGCGATTGGTGATGTCGCTGGAGTAGTCGAGTTTTCCTTCCTTCAGCGGCTGGCCGGACTTGCAGCTGTAGATCTCGGTGGTCATTGCGGCTCCTCGGCCTGGGCTCGGGCCTTACCCATCTGCTGCCAGACCGTCAGCGCCGCGCGCATGGCGGCGGCGTTTTCCCGCTTGAGGGCGATGACGGTGCGGCTTTCCTCCAGCAGCGCGGCGAATTCCCGGTGGGCATCGGCGCGGCTGCCGTCATCCGCCTCGGCCAAGACCTGGGCCGCCTGCGACAGGCGGCGTTCGACGGCGTGCAACCGGTCGATCAGGGCTTCGCCGTCGGAGGCGACGCGATCCACCTCGGCAAGCGCGGCCTTTTCGGCGCCCTCAGCCGCGGCGGCCAGGGCCTTGTGCCTCTCGCGATCCGCCGCTTGCCGCATCGTCCCAGCCATCCCGCCCGCCTGTGGCTTCGCAAGGAAAGGGGCCCTCGCGAGCCCCTTTGATTCACGTCACTTTGCGGCCGCAGCCGGCTTGTTCCATGCGCAATTCTCCTTCTTGGCGACGGGCTCGTCGTAGCCGCCCTTGCTGTTGGCGGGCTGGAAGAAGGAAACGGAACCGTCGGGCATGCAGACGGGATCGAGGAATGAACCCTGCGGCTCGGAACGGCCGGAACAGGCGGCCAACATCAACAGCACTCCAAGTGCGGCGATCGTCTTCATCGTCAGTCTCTCCATAGGCGACAAGTCCGGCCATTAAGCCCGAAGCGAAATGACGGATCAACCCCCGCCGCCGACGCGAACAATTTGCATTGACAGTTGGCGGTGTCGCGGTACCATGACCCGCCCATTAACAGTGACAATTAGTCTCACATGCCATCCGATGAAGGTGTCCAGTTGCCGGCAGCGGCGGAATATGTCGCCACCTTGGCCGATCTCGGGCCGGGGCAGCGCGGCACGGTGCAGCGCATCGGCGGCGAGGATGTGGAATTGCGGCGGCGGCTTCTCGCCCTGGGCGTGGTGCGGGGCGCCGAGATCGTCGTCGACCGCGCGGCGCCGCTGGGGGATCCGCGGGCCTATACCCTTCTCGGCTACCGGCTGACGCTTCGCAACGACGACGCGCGGGTGATCCTGGTGCAACCGGACTGATGGCGGACAAGGCCGTCACGGTCGCCCTGGTCGGCAATCCCAACTGCGGCAAGACCACGCTATTCAATCGTCTGACCGGCGCCAACGACAGCGTCGCCAATTATCCGCGCGTCACCGTGGCGGCGAAGGTCCTGGCGATCGAGCACCGGGGATGGACCATCAACGTCGCCGACCTGCCCGGCATCTATTCGGCCACGTCGGCCTCGTCCGAGGAGCGGGTCGGCCGCGACTTCATCCATTTCGGCGCGCCCGACATCATCGTCAACGTGCTCGATGCCGGCAACCTCGACCGCAGCCTGTTCCTCACCACCCAGCTGATCGAGATGGGCCGCCCGCGGCTGCTGGTTCTCAACATGATCGACGAGGCGCGGCGCAAGGGGATCGTCATCGACATCCCGGCGCTGGCGGTGATGCTGGGCGGGCCGGTGGTCGAGACCGTCGGCAGCAGCGGCGGCGGCATTGGCGCCCTGCTCGACGCCATCGTCGACCTGGCCGAGTCCGCCCCGTCGGCGCGCCATCCCGGCATCGCCTACGATCCCCATCTCGAGGCGGCGATCACGCGGGTGCGGTGCATGATCGCGGCGCTTCATCCCGGCAATCTGTCACCCGGGCAGAGCCGCTGGCTGGCGATCAAGCTGCTGGAGGGCGACGAGGACATCCTGGCGCGGGAAGGCGACCACACCCTGCTGATCGCGGCGGTCGGGCGGGAACGCAACGAACTGGCGCGCACCCATGGCCAGGATTGCGAGGAGATGTTCGCCCACGCCCGCTACGGCTTCATTCACGGCGTGCTGGCGGAGGCGCGCAGCCAGCCAATGGGCGCCGACGTCGCCGCCGACCCGACGCAAATGCTCGACCGCATCTTTCTCCACCGAATCCTCGGGCTGCCGATCTTCGCCCTGCTGCTGTGGCTGATGTTCGAGGCCACCTTCCGCGTCGGCTCCTATCCCATGGCCTGGCTGGAAGCGGGGATGAAATGGCTGTCCGACCACATCGCCGGGTTCATCCCGGCGGGAATGACCCATGACCTGGTGATCGACGGCGCGATCGCCGGCATCGGCGGTACCATCGTCTTCGTGCCCAACATCGTCATCCTGTTCTTTTTCATGGCGCTGTTCAGCGAGACCGGCTACCTGGCGCGGGCGGCCTTCCTGATGGACCGGCTGATGCACCCCTTCGGCCTGCACGGCAAGGCGTTCATCCCGCTGGTGCTGGGGTTCGACTGCAATGTCCCGGCGATCATGGCGACCCGCACCATCGAAAGCGCCAGGGCGCGCCTGATCGCCATCCTGATCACGCCGTTCATGGCGTGCTCGGCGCGGCTGCCGGTGTTCATCCTGTTCGCCGGCGCCTTCTTCCCCGATTGGGCCGAGACGGTGGTGTTCGGCATCTACGCCACCAGCATCCTGGCGTCGATGGCGGCGGCGGTGGTGATCGGCAAGCTGGTCGTGCACGGCGGCAACGAGCCGTTCGTGATGGAATTGCCGCCCTATCGCATGCCGTCGGCGCGGGCGGTGCTGTTCCACATGGCCGAGCGCGGGGTGAATTTCCTCCACAAGGTCGGCGTCGTCATCCTGATCGGCTCGATCATCATCTGGTTCCTGCAGGAATTCCCCCGGGACGTCCCCTCCAGCCGCGATTGGGGCGCCGCCATCGCCGAACTATCGGCCGGGCCGGCCGGGCCCGAGCGCGACCAGGCGGTCGCCGCGCTGGACAACGCCCACAGGCAGGAGCGGCTCGAACACAGTTATCTCGGCCGCATCAGCGTCGCCATCACCCCGGTGTTCGCGCCCCTGGGCTTCGCCTGGCGCGACACCACCGCCATCATCACCGGGTTCATGGCCAAGGAGGTGGTGGTGGCCAGCTACGCCGTGCTGCTGTCCCAGTCCCGGGATTCCGAGGGCGCCGGCCTGCGCGCAGCCTTGGCCGGCACCATGACGCCGGTGGTGGCGTTGGGGTTCATGGTCTTCGTCCTGCTCTACGCGCCGTGCTTCTCGACCGTCGGCGCCATCTGGCGCGAGACCGGCAGCTGGCGCTGGGCCGCCTTCTCGATCGGCTTCTCCTTCGCCATCGCCTGGGCGCTGGCCTTCGTCACGGTGGGCGTGGGGAGGCTGCTGACATGAGTTGGGAAATTTGGGATGTCGCGGTCGTCACCCTGATCGGCGCCGCCTGCCTGTGGCTGGTGGTGCGCCGGGTGCGCCGCTTCCTCGACCGGGCCGGCGGACCCTGCTGCGGCTGCCCGCAGGCGCGGAAATGCGCCAAGGAGGATCGCCTCTGAGCAAAAAATGCCGTCCACCAAGGGGGGGAGGTGGACGGCGGAGGAGTTTGCTTAGAGAGGGAGGCTGACCTCGCGGAGGTCAACATCTGAAACCGACCCTATCCGCCCGGCCACGCAAGGTCAACTAATTTTAATAGAGAGTCGCAAGTTGCTGCCAACCTGCCACTTAAGTATCATATCGCGACGCTTTCCGAACAGCGCAGTGCGGGATATCCTCAAAGAAAAAGAGTGAGCCGCAGATGTAGCGGCCTTAGGGAGGAAGAGATGTCCATAAGCAGTCTCGACCCGCTGTTCAAGCCCAATGTGGTTGCAGTGGTCGGAGCCTCGAACAACCCCGGAAGCCTCGGCTTCTCGGTAATGGAAAACATGCTGGCGGGGAAGTTCCGCGGCGCCATCCTGCCGGTCAATTCAAAGTGCCGTTCGGTGCAGGGGGTCCTGTGCTATCCGTCGGTCGACAATCTGCCGCTGGTTCCCGACCTGGCGCTGCTGTGCACCCCGCCCCAGACGGTTCCGGCGCTGATCGAGAGCCTCGGCCGCAGCGGCACCCGCGTGGTGGTGGTGATGACCGCCGAGTGGGACGGGGAATACTCGCAGTCGTACAAGATGCTGGCTGCGGCGAAGGCGCACGGCGTCAGGCTGATCGGACCCAATTCGACCGGCATCCAGGTGCCCGGCATCGGCCTCAACGCCGGATGGATTCCCACCACGCCGCGGCCGGGGACGGTCGCCATGCTGTCCCAGTCCGGATCCTTCACCGCCGGCGTGATGCAGTGGGCGCTGGCCGAGGGCATCGGCTTCTCCCATGTGATTTCGGCGGGCGACGCGCTCGACGTCGACCTCGGCGACTTTCTCGACTGGCTGGCCGTCGATCACACCACCCGGGCGGTCGTTCTATTCATCCGCTCGCTCAAGGAAAGCCGGAAGTTCCTTTCGGCCGCCCGCGCCGTCGCCCGGCTCAAGCCGGTGTTGGCGATCCGGGCGGGCCGGCGGGGGGCGTTCAGCACCGTCACCGACGGCGAACCCCGGCCCGAAATCGAGCACGACATCGTCTTCGACGCGGCGCTGCGGCGGGCCGGCATCCTGCGCGTCTACGGCACCGACGAACTGTTCGAGGCGGTGGAGACCCTGGCCTGCGTTCGCCAGATCCGCGGCGAGCGCGTCGCCATCGTCGGCAACGGCAGCGGCCCGGGCGATATCGCCGCCGACATCATCGTCTATGGCGGCGGCAAGCTGGCGGTGTTCAACGACGCCACCCGCGCCGTGCTGGCCACGGCCTCCAGCTGCGGCAGCGGGCGCTCCGGCGAGCCGATCGACCTGGGCCGCGACGGCAATCCGACCCGCTACGGTCTCGCGGTCAACGCGCTGCTGCAGGATCCCGGCGTCGACGTGCTGCTGGTGATGCACACGCCGAACGTCTCGGCCCCCGGCGAGGCGGTGGCCGAAGCGGTCTGCGGCGCCGCCAAGGGGCGGAAATCCGCGGTGCTGGCCTGCTGGCTGGGCAACGGCGGCAGCGGCAGGGTGCGCGAGATATTCTCCTCCGCCGGCATCCCCTGCTATCCGACCCCCGACAAGGCCGCCCACGGTTTCCTCCATCTCGCCCGCTACCAGCGCAACCACGACATGCTGATGCAGGTCCCGCGGATTTTGCCGCGCACCGGCGACGGCCGCGACGGCGTCGTGCATGAACTGATCTACGGCTGCCTCGAAGCCGGGCGCAATCTGCTCGACGAGGCCGAGACGGCGCAGGTCCTGCGGACCGCCGGCATCCCGGTGTTGGATACCCTGATGGTCGCGGACGCCGGCGAAGCGGCGGCGGCGGCGTGCAAGCTGGGATTCCCGGTGGCGCTGCGGCTGGCCCAGCCGACCGTGGCGCGGCGCTTCACCGTTGCCGGTTCCTCGATCAACCTGGCGTCGGCGGAGGCGGTGCGCACCAGCGCCGAGACCATGCTGGCGATTCGGGACGGCCAGGAGAGCGGCATGCCGGCGCGCCTGGTGGTGCAGAAGATGACCAAGCAGGGCGACACCATCATGCTGGCGGCGGGGATGGCGGTCGACCCGTTTTTCGGACCGGTGGTCTGGTTCGGCACCGGCGGCGTCGCCCGCCGCCTTCCGGGCGACTACGTGGTCGCGCTGCCGCCCTTGAACTCCAGCCTGGCGAGCGAACTGATCAATCGCACCCGCTTCGGCCAGCTGGCGGCCTCGATCGGCGGCGAGGGCGTGCGTGATCTGCTGGTGGCCCTGTCCGACATGGTCATCCGCATTCCCGAGATTTCCGCCATCGAGCTCAATCCCATCCTGCTCGACGGCGGCGGCGCCGTGGTCCTCGACGCGCGCATGAGCGTCGAGCGCCAACTGGCCGAGGAGCGCCGGCTCGCCATCCGCCCCTACCCGGTGGAACTTGAGGAGACGCTCAAGCTGGCCGACAACGCCGACGTGCTGCTGCGCCCGGTGCGGCCCGAGGATGAACCGGCCTATGCCCGCATGCTGGAGCACCTGACCAAGGAAGACATGCGCCTGCGTTTCTGGGGCGTCTTCCACGGGGTGCCGATGTCGGTGCGCAGCCAGCTGATCCACATCGACTACGACCGCGACATGGTGTTCGTGGCGGTGCGCGGCAGCGGCGATGCCGCCGAGATCCTGGGCATGGTCAACATCATGGCCGATCCGAGGGCGCGCGAAGGCGAGTATGGGGTGGTGATCCGCTCGGACTGCAAGGGTTTGCGCCTCGGCCGGGTGCTGATGGACAAGATGATCCGCTACGGCCGCGAACGCGGACTGGACGCCATCAACGGACTGGTGCGGGCCGACAACGAGCCGATGCTGCGTCTGTGCCGCAAGCTGGGCTTCGTCGTCCTCGGCCGCGACGAGGAAGAGGACGACATCCTCAAGTTGCGCCTGACCCTGGAACGGGTCGAGTCGCAGGGATGGTGGAAATACGACGGCGGCGCGGAATCCTGACGCCTCGCCGTCGGGCTATCCCTCCACCACCTTGCCGCCGTGCCAGCATGTCAGCAGCGCCCGCCCGGCCAGGGCCGAGCCCAGGCTCAGTCCCGCCATGGCGACGAAGGCGCCGCCGCCCAGGCGCTGGTACAGCCAGCCGGTGAACAGGCTCGTCAGGCCCGGCAGCAGTCCCGCCGCCACCGTGGCGAACAGGCCCTGCGCCCGCACGCCCAGGCCGGGCGGAACCGCTCGCGACAGGAAATGCATGGCGCCGAGATGGCCGCAGCCGAAGGTCGCCGCGTGCAGAACCTGCGCCACCGCCAGTGCCGGCAGCCAGGTGGTCGAGGCCAGCGCCAGCCAGCGCAGGATGCCGCCGATGCCGGCGGCGAGCAGCAGGCCACCCGGCCCCAGCCGCCGCACCACCCAACCCGAGGCGGCGAACAGGACGATCTCGGCCACCACCCCTTCCGACCACAGCAGGCCGATGGCGTCGTCGGCGATGCCGGCGGCGCGCCAATGCAGGGTGGCGAAGGAATAGTAGACGGTGTGTGCCGCCAGGTTGAGGCCGGCGCAGGCGAGGAACAGCAGGAACGGCCGGCTGGTCAGCAACGGGCGCCAGGCCGCGGGGCGGACGGTGGCGGCGGGGGCGCGCAGGTCGGGCAGGCCGGCGCAGACCATTGCCGTCGCCGCCAGGCACAGCGCGATCAGCCACACCAGCACCCATGGCCGGGCATGAAGCAGCAGATGCCCGGTGCCGATCGCGGCAAGGATGAAGGCTGCCGAGCCCCACAGCCGCAATCGCCCGTAATCGATGTGCCAGTGGCCCGCGGCCATCAAGGCGAGGCTTTCGCCCACCGGCATCACCCCGGCCCACAGCCCGCTGGCGACGATGGTGACGGCGAGGATGGCGGGGAATCCGTCGACCGCCGCGAACAGCGTCCACGCCAGCGTGGCCGCCGCCATCAGCATCAGCATCGGCCGGCGGCGGTCGCCGCGGCGGTCGGCGACGGCGCCGACCAGCGGATTGACCAGCGCGCGGGCCAGGTAGGCGGCAGCGCCCAGCACGCCGATCTGGGCCGCGCTCATGCCGCTGTCGGCCAGCCACAGCGGCCAGAACGGCAGATGGATGCCGACCGCGGCGAACAGCAGGGCATAATAAGCGGCCAGGCGAACCGCCGCGCCATTGCGCGTCATGGGAGGCGGGCGAGGCGGATGCCGCGTTCGCCCAGCGAGCGGGCGCAGTCGTCCGAGGCGAGGAAGCGGTATTCGGCCTCGCGCCGCGCCGTGACGCGGTCGGCGGCGCATAGCGCCGCGTCGACCAGGCCGGGATGGCACATCACCAGGGTGGCGGGGCCGGGGGCGTCGGTGAAGGCGCGGAACAGGTCGCCGTAGGGTTCGCGGTCGGACAGGTCGTAGACGCCGCGGAACGAGCGGTTGTGGCGGATTCCGGCGGCTTCCATCCGGCGCCGCAGGCGGCGCCCGAGTTCCGAGATCACCAGCGCGCGCAATCCGTCGACGCCGCGGGCGAGGATCACCGCCGGCGGCTCCCAGCAGCTGCGCACCCAGCCCCTGCCGCCCATCCGCCGCCGCCACAGGTCGAGCACCGCGTCCCGCACGACCGGCAGCTGGTGGACATGGTGGTGGCCGTCGAGGAAGTCGGGCGGGCGCCCGAAGGCGCCTTCGAAGGCATCGCACTGGCGTTCCAGTTCGGCGGCGATCTCGGCCGGGTCCAGCCTGCCGGCATGGGCGGCGACGATCAGCCGGCCGGGACTTGGGCATCGCCCCGCCGGGGCCAGCCGGGGCATCGGCCCCAGCGGACGCTGGTCGGTCAGGGTCAGGTGGATGCCGATGTCGGCGACGCCGTCCAGCGGCTTCAGCAAGGCCGCTTCCGCCGGCCAGTGGGGCGAACCGGTCATGCAGCCGGTGGCGTGCAGGCGGCCCCTGCCGATCAGGTCGCGGATCGCCAGCCCGACTCCCGGCGCTAGGCCGTAATCGTCGGCGCACAGGGTTACCGAGGCGGGCGTGCTGGTCATGGCCGGCAGGATAGAGGCGGCGGCGGCGGGGCGCAATGGCGCCGCCGGGCGGCGAAGTCCCTTTCCCCGCTGCCGGATTGCCTCCCTTTGGTCACACCGATCAGACCGATCGGTGTATTAGATTGATCGCGGTGAACGGTTGGACAGGAGGTCGAAATGACGGCATTCATCATCGACGACGTGCGTCGCATCGTGCTGGGGTTGCTGTTCGTGGTGGCTTTCGGGTGGATGACGGCGCTGATCTTCCCGGGTGGCGATGCCTATGCCGGCAACGTGTGGCAGCAGACCACGCTGGCCGGCGACATCGTGCCGCCGCTCGAATGATTGTCCTTCCGCCGAGGGGGCGGACTCCCGCTTGACAGGCGGCCCCGCGTGGCGCATCACCTATCAGTCCACCGGATCGGTAGGAAGATGCTGTCGAGCAAGGCGAAATACGGTTTGAAGGCCATGGTCCACCTCGCCCGCCGCGAGGGCGAGGGGACCATCCTGATCGCCGACATCGCCACCGCCGAGCGCATCCCGCGCAAATTCCTCGACGTCATCCTGCTGGAACTGAAGACCCGCGGCCTGCTGTCCAGCAAGAAAGGCAAGGGCGGCGGCTACGCCCTGGCCATTCCCGCCGGTTCGATCACGGTGGGCGATATCGTCCGTTTCCTCGACGGGCCGCTGGCGCCGGTTCCCTGCGTGTCGCGCCAGTTCTACCGCCGTTGCGACGATTGCGCCGACGAATCCGCCTGCTCGGTGCGCATGGTGATGCAGGACGTTCGCGATGCCATCGCCAACATCCTCGACAACACCTCGCTGGCGGAAATGGCCACGCGCCGGCCCCCGGACCCCGTCCTGACCTACGAGATCTGAGTTGGCGGCCCCTCCGCAGGGCCACGATGTCAGGTTTCTGAATCGTTAAATTCATCAGTCACCCCCTCGAAAGAGGGGGTCCATGCTGCGGCAAACCGGGTGCACGCCATGCAGGTACCGTACGCGCGGCGCCATGGATGCCCTCTTTCGAGGGCATGACGGTGGTGTTGTTAAGGTATCGCTAACCTGACCACGTTGCCCTGAGCCCCTCCGGAGAGGGTTGACATCGGTTCGATTTTCCATTTACCTACTTCTACGTAGACTGTTGGAAAAAGGAGCCAGCGATGATCCGCCACGTTTCCGAGGACTGGATTCGCCTGGGCGTCGCCGGCCTGGTCGCCGTGCTGGTCGCCATCCTTGCGTCGGCGCTGCTGCCCGGCGCGCGGGCGGCGGAGACGGTCACGCTGCTCAACGTCTCCTATGATCCGACCCGCGAGTTCTACCAGGACATCAATGCGGTCTTCGCCAAGGAATGGAAGGCCAAGACCGGCCAGGACATCAAGATCAACCAGTCGCACGGCGGATCGGGCAAGCAGGCGCGCTCGGTGATCGACGGACTGGAGGCCGACGTGGTCACCCTGGCACTGGCCTGGGACGTCGACGCCATCGCCCAGCGCGGCCTGATCGCCAAGGACTGGCAGAGCCGCCTGGCCTACAACAGCACCCCCTACACCTCGACCGTCGTGTTCCTGGTGCGCAAGGGCAATCCCAAGCACATCAAGGACTGGGACGACCTCGCCAAGCCCGGCGTGCAGGTCATCACCCCCAATCCCAAGACCTCGGGCGGCGCCCGCTGGAACTACCTGGCGGCCTGGGGCTACGCCCTCGACCGCGACAGCGGCGACGAGGCCAAGGCGGAAGCCTTCGTCGCCGCGATCTTCAAGAATGTCCCGGTGCTCGATTCGGGGGCGCGCGGCGCCACCATCACCTTCGCCCAGCGCGGTCTGGGCGACGTGCTGATCGCCTGGGAGAACGAAGCCTTCCTCGCCAACAGCGAATTCGGCGGCGGGTTCGAGATCGTCAGCCCCTCGGTCTCGATCCTGGCCGAGCCGCCGGTGGCGGTGGTCGACGCCGTGGTCGATCGGCACCACACCCGCGCCGCCGCCGAGGCCTATCTCGACTTCCTCTACACCCCCGCGGCCCAGGCGATCGCCGCCAAGCATTTCTACCGCCCGCGCGATCCCGAGACCTGGAAGAAGGTTCGCGACGGTTTCCCGGCAATCAAGCTTTTCACCATCGATGCGGTGTTCGGGGGTTGGCAGAAGGCTCAGACCGACCATTTTGCCGATGGCGGCGCCTTCGACCGCATCATGGTTAGGAAATGACCAGGAACAAGCGAACAATCCCAGGTTTCGGCGTCACGCTCGGCGTGACGCTGACTTATCTGTCGCTGGTCATCCTCATTCCGCTGGCGGCGCTGTTCATCAGGGCGGCGGGCGCCAGTCTGGCGGATTGGGGCGCGATCATCACCGATCGCCGGGTGCTGGCGTCGTTGCGCCTGTCGTTCGGCGGCGCCCTGCTGGCGGCGGCGATCAATGCCGTCACCGGCATGCTGGTGGCCTGGGTGTTGGTGCGCTATCGCTTTCCCGGGCGCCGGCTGGCCGACGCCATCGTCGACCTGCCGTTCGCCCTGCCGACGGCGGTGGCGGGGGTGGCGCTGACCGCGCTCTACGCGCCCAACGGGTGGATCGGCTCGCTGCTGGCGCCGCTGGGCATCCAGGTGGCCTTCACCCCGCTGGGGGTGCTGGTGGCGATGACCTTCATCGGCCTGCCCTTCGTGGTGCGCACCGTCGAGCCGGTGCTGGCCGATTTCGACGCCGAAGTCGAGGAGGCCGCCTCGACCCTGGGCGCCTCGCGGCGGTACACCGTGTGGCGCGTGATCCTGCCGGCGGCGGCGCCGGCCCTGGCCACCGGGTTCGCCTTGGCCTTCGCCCGGGCGGTGGGCGAATACGGCTCGGTGATCTTCATCGCCGGCAACATGCCGGGCGTGTCCGAGATCGCGCCCCTGCTGATCGTCACCAAGCTTGAGCAATACGACTACATCGGCGCCACCGTCATCGCCGCCATCATGCTGATCGTGTCGTTCGTCATGCTGCTGGTGGTCAATGCCCTGCAGAAGTGGCACCGGACTCAAATGGGAGAGGCGTGACATGGCCCTCGAGTCCGCCAATTCCGAAAGCCGGCTGATGCGCTGGGTGCTGATCGCCGCGGCGATGGCCGTGCTGGCGCTGTTCCTGGTGCTGCCGCTGGCGGCGGTGCTGGCCCAGGCGGTGGCCAAGGGCTGGAGCCACTACTTCAATTCGGTCACCGGCGACGACACCCTGTCGGCGGTTCGCCTCACCCTGATCGTCGCCGCCATCGCGGTGCCGGCCAACTTGGTGTTCGGGGTCTGCGCCAGCTGGGCGGTGGCCAAGTTCGATTTTCCCGGCAAGAGCATCCTGGTCACCCTGATCGACCTGCCGTTCTCGGTGTCGCCGGTAATCTCGGGCCTGGTCTACGTGCTGATGTTCGGCTTGCAGGGCTGGCTGGGGCCGTGGCTGCGGGACCACGACACCAAGGTCATCTTCGCCGTCCCCGGCATCGTGCTGGCCACCATCTTCGTCACCTTCCCCTTCGTCGCCCGCGAGCTGATCCCGCTGATGGAAGAGCAGGGCCGGGCGGAGGAGGAGGCGGCGGCTGTGCTGGGGGCCGGCGGCCTGCGCACCTTCTTCACCGTCACCCTTCCCAACGTCAAATGGGCCCTGCTGACCGGCGTGCTGCTGTGCAACGCGCGGGCGATGGGCGAGTTCGGCGCCGTTTCGGTGGTTTCCGGCCACATCCGCGGCCTAACCAACACCATGCCCTTGCAGGTGGAGATCCTCTATAATGAATATGATCTCGTCGGCGCCTTCGCCGTCGCCTCTCTCCTTGCGCTCCTGGCTCTCGTTACCCTGGCGGCCAAGAACGCGGTCGAATGGTTCCACGGCGACAGCCTCGCAGCCGGCCGCCGTCATTGACGGTGCGCCCATGATCGAAGTCGAGCGGGTCTGCAAGCGGTTCGGGTCGTTTCCCGCCCTGGACGACGTGACCCTGGCGGTTGCGGCGGGCGAACTGGTGGCGTTGCTGGGGCCGTCGGGGTCGGGCAAGACCACCCTGCTGCGGGTGATGGCGGGACTCGAACAGGCCGAATCCGGCATTGTCCGGATCGCCGGGATCGACGCGTCGGGCCTGCATCCGCGCGACCGTGGGGTGGGCTTCGTGTTCCAGCACTACGCCCTGTTCCGCCACATGAAGGTGGCCGACAACATCGCCTTCGGCCTCAAGGCCCGCAAGGGCGCGCTGCGCCCGGCCAAGGCCGACATCGCCCGGCGGGTGGAAAGGCTGCTGGCGCTGATGCAGCTGGAGGGCTTGGGCAACCGCTATCCGGCCCAGCTGTCGGGCGGCCAGCGCCAACGCGTCGCGCTGGCCCGCGCCCTGGCGATCGAGCCTCGCCTGCTGCTGCTGGACGAGCCGTTCGGGGCGCTGGACGCCCAGGTGAGGAAGGAATTGCGGCGCTGGCTGCGCCGGCTGCACGACGAGATGCGGCTGACCGGCGTCTTCGTCACCCACGACCAGGAGGAAGCGCTCGAAGTCGCCGACCGGGTGGTGGTGATGAACCGCGGCCGCATCGAGCAGGTCGGCAGCCCGATCGACATCTACGACAATCCGGCGACTCCGTTCGTCTACCGCTTCCTCGGCAACGTCAACGCCATCCCCTGCGAGATCCGCAACGGGCGGGCGTGGATCGGCGGCCTCGACCTCGCCTGCGCCAATGGGGACGTGGGGTCGGGGCCGGGGACGCTGTTCATCCGCCCGCACGACGTGGCGCTGCTGCCCGACCACGAACCGGGCAGCATGGTGGTGAGCGGCCTCGACCATCTCGAGGGCGCGCCCTTGCCGGAGGACGAACCCGGCGCGCCGGCGGTGGTCCGCCATGTGGCGGTGCTGGGCGGCGGCGTCCGGGTCGAGGTGGTGCTGGACGACGGCCCCGCCATCGACGTCGAGACCACCCGCGAGGAACGCGACCGCCTGGCCCTGGAGCCCGGCCGCAAGATCCGGGTGGCGGCCCGCTCGGCCCGCTGCTTCATCGATCGAGGCTAGCGTACAGACTCATTCATAGGGCACAGCCTAACCGTTCTCGTCATGCCCGCGAAGGCGGGCATCCATGGTGCTGCCGGTGCAATATTTGGTATCCAGACGGCACTGCCACCCCAACATGGACCCCCGCCTTCGCGCTAGGGGATGCACACATCTCGTTGGCGCCTGGGGAAACGGGATTGACCGCGCTGCCCCCGCCGTGATTCGATTCCCGTGTCTTGCAGGG